>Ga0210036_1000006_pt1 | contig 581068 bp, 495 predicted proteins | sample CryGeymeta201515_FD_185469 | JGI IMG/M metagenome (GOLD analysis project Ga0210036, IMG submission 185469) | Groundwater microbial communities from Crystal Geyser aquifers in Utah, USA - Crystal Geyser metaG 2015-15 (SPAdes) (version 2) | ecosystem: Environmental > Aquatic > Deep subsurface >... | reverse complement strand
CTTTAATCAATAGAATAAAAACAATTGATAGCGTTTTATCGGACGCGGGATGGAGCAGTTGGTAGCTCGTCGGGCTCATAACCCGAAGGTCGTAGGTTCAAGTCCTACTCCCGCAACCATTTCTTTAGTCAATAGAATAAAAATAATTGATAGCGTTTTATCGGACGCGGGATGGAGCAGTTGGTAGCTCGTCGGGCTCATAACCCGAAGGTCGTAGGTTCAAGTCCTACTCCCGCAACCATTTCTTAATCAATAGAATAAAAATAATTGATAGTGTTTTCGGACACAGGATAGAGCAGTTGGTAGCTTGTCGGGCTCAGATTTTTATAAATAAAGAGTCGAAGGTCGTAGTTTTTTATCAAGTCCTACTCCCGCAATCATTTCTTTAATCAATAGAATAAAAACAATTGATAGCGTTTTATCGGACGCGGGATGGAGCAGTTGGTAGCTCGTCGGGCTCATAACCCGAAGGTCGTAGGTTCAAGTCCTACTCCCGCAACCATTTTCTAATAGTAAACGTCCTATATTTACCTAAAACCTCATCGTAAAATCAATCACTTGTTTGTTGGGCTCAGCTTTTTATAAATAAAGAGTCGAAGGTGGTAGCTTTTTATCAAGTCCTACTCCCGCAACCATTTTCTATTAGTAAACTTCCTATATTCATCTAATACCTCATCGTAATGCAACCATTCCCATAGCTAAGCACAGCAATTAATGCACCTTCGGACTCAATACTGTCATTTTTTAGAGGCTTGCTAGAAACTGCTCAATTGTTTTATAGATTAAGTCAGGCTGTCAGAAAAGGTCGTGTAAGTTCGAGCTTCGATAATCGTTAACTCTGTTTTAGGTAAGTTATGATTCAAAAAATATCATACATCAAAGACATCATCTGCTCCTTATCACCGACAATAATGTGAACCGGAATCGTAATTGCTTCAAGGCTCCCTATAAAATAAAACTTATCACATGCATAATAATCATTTCACATAACCCTAGGGCTTAAAGATATTTTGAGATGTCTATCTTCAATGTAATTCATCAGCCATTGTGCTAGTTAGCTCACAATGGTTAACTTATTACCTTGTGGGGGCTCTGGAAGGTGAAGTGTTACAGCGTTATCAAAAAACTGCTGTTGATACTCCTAAACAACACGGTACATCCTCAACCATGCAGAAATATTAACGTCATTGTTAACGTCTTTTTTCTGCTGTTATTTCGATATTGGCAACGCTAATTTCCACCAGCTGAGCATTCCACCTTCAAGTTGATACACATCAGTAAACCCATAATGTTTAAGCTTTCTAACTCCAGGAATGCTTCGATGGGCAGAGAGACATATAACGACAGTGGTTATCTCTTGTGATAATTGCAGCTGTTTTATCGTGTTAATGGAAAGCGATGTAATGGGCAGGTTTAGCGAACCTTCTATATGCGACTTGTCCCATTCCATTTTTGATCGAACATCTACTATTTGAATGCTATTTTTCTGAAGTCGCTTAAACACCGCTTGGGCGTCCATTTCAGGTACTTTTCCAAATGGTAGCCACTGAGCCAGATTGTTTAATATCGACATGACATACTCCAAATATTGCTGCCTAATGCTATGCCTAATCAGGCTTGATTGAAAAATATTGATTGGTTCCAAGGCATCAAATGAATAATGATGACTTTAGGTTTATATCAAAATCACTATCAATAATCACTATGGCGACCATATCTGCCACATAAGCCAATTCATCAAGCTTTTATTAACATAGATTATATGGATATCACTAACGTTAAATCTAACATGAAGCAGCACCTAAGCAATACTCAAGTACCAGAGCTAGCGACTATTTAACATATCTCTACTCTGGTGCTACAGTGATAATAAAAATGCCGAAAGATCTCTCGTTCGGCATTTTTATTATCTAAAATATTGATTTAAATAAATTTACTTCAACCAATGTTTTACTCTGGTGCGATTATTATTGTCCCGGCTTTGCTTAATTAATTCATCATCGGCTCTAACTTGAGTTGTTTTTGCTAATCGGTCATAAAGCAACACATTCACTGAAGCTGCTAAATTCATACAGCCCACTGTGGGGACGTAGACAACATTCTCAGCAGCATCAATTAATTGCTGTGGAATAGTGCCATCTTCTGGGCCAAATATATAAAACGCATTGTCGGGATGAATAAATATAGGCAGCGGCGTAGCACCTACTACCAGATCAACACAGACTATCGTCGCCCCTTCTGGCACGCTATCAAGTAGTGATTCGACACCCACTAGAGGAATCCGTTTAGCTGCATCTTTAGTGTCAACATCGTATTGAGCATCTCCTGACTTCGCTGCTAATTCGTAGCGTTTTCCGGTATAGCAAACATTACCAACACCGTAACAGCCTGCTGCACGCATAATACCGCCAACATTAACCGGAGTCTTAGGATTGACTAAACCAATAGTCACTTGCGAAGAAGGATTTACCATAAAAGCTGTTTATCTATTCCAGTTATGCTGCTTGAGCAACAATACGTTGACGTAATTGCTGCCACGCAGCTTCCACTAATGAAAAATCATGTTCATCTAATTCTTCATTTGCCAAGGCAAGGCACTTAACTAATTTTTGATCCAGTGCTGCTAAATCTTGTTCAGCCTCTATTTCTAATTCGGCTAACACAACGGCGACATGGCCTTGTAAATAACCACAAGCAAACAATGCATCATCGTCGCTGTGGCTAACACTGTCTTCAATCCAGGACTCTAATGCTGCATCGTACTGTTCTAACATGTTCTAGTTCTCCACTAAATCTGGGTTGGCTACTTGATACATCACGTAATCATGGTAACCCGTGACTATTTTGTAATAGCCAGTGAGTGCTTTATCTAATTCAGGGTCGCCACTATCCACAATAAGTGGCCTGCCTTCAAGTGCTTTTAACTTAGTTTTTGTCGCTAAGATTAAAATATTGTCTTTTTCTATTTGTCTGATGAGATCAGGTGACAACTGCTGATTACCTCGACCTAAAATATGCCCTTGCCCGCCGATTAAAGTGATCACCAGTTTTACGCTGGGATACGTTTTTTTATCCGTAATGAACGTGAGCAGTTGCTGCGCCGTTACATCCTGAGCCACAATCTGTTTATGTTGAATAACATCAACACCGAGCAAGGTATTAGCTAAGCCTAAATCTTCCATTACGGCGGCAACTGTGCTGCCAGACCCCATAATATAAAGTTCATCGTCCATGGATTCAATTATGTCAGCGGCAATGTCGGCCAGCACTAATTCATCGACTTCTTTTCCGCCCATTTTAACGGCTTGTATGTAACGCGGCTCTGCAGGAACCGTCATCTCACCGAATCGTCTCGCTTTTACAATGCCTTGCCTAAACGCAACTTCATCGATATCCATAACATCGGCTGACATCAAACTGACTAACTCACCGTTTAATAGCATACGGACCACTACACCCGATGCATGCGGAGTAATGCCATACACTCCAGAATGAATTTTCACTCCAGCGGGAACGCCCAGTACAGGGAAAGAATCATCAACAACAGCGTAAATATCACGAGCAGTACCATCACCACCGGCAAATAACAGCAAATCTAATTGATGCTCAAGTAAGCATTTAACCGCTTGCTGTGTATCTAGCGCAGATGTTTTTTCAGCAGAGCGAGTCTCAATAGCGCGATACACCTCTTGAGTGCTAAAGCCCATTTGGCGACATAACAACCCGCCCATGTCACCAGATGCGGTAATAATATCGATTTGTTCAGCAAACGGTAAAATGACATCCAAAGCCTGTTGCATACGTTGTTGTGCTTTAGGTATGGCGCCTTTAGCTAAGGCTTCATTAGCTACACCATCAGAGCCTTTTAAGCCGACACTCCCGCCTAAACCAGCGAGTGGATTAATGATAATTCCTAAGCGAAAACGTTTCACATCAACTCCTTGCTATAACGACAATACTGTTTTAATTAACCTTGAGCAGTGGTTGTATTTGTAGCTGCTTCACCATTGATGTTGGGGATCATCAGTACCGCAAACATTGATAGCAATGCACAGCTTGCAGCAAATACCCACACCCACATGGTTTGACTACCATCGCCCCAAATCATGCCGCTTATCCATGTACCTAGTGCACCGCCCACCCCAAAACTAACACTGGCATATAATGCCTGCCCAGTGCTGCGGTGACTGACATTAAAATGCCGATGAATAAAATGAATTGATGCTGCATGCACTAAGCCAAAAGTAAATGCATGTAATAATTGGCTGACGATTAATAATGAAACATGTTCAACGCCAAACGCTAACAATAACCAGCGAACCGAAGTCAGCAAAAGACTCACCACCAGTAACACTCGAATACCATATTGGCGGATAAGACGCGATGAATAGAAAAAGATCACAATTTCAGCTAAAACGCCTAAAGCAACCAGTATTCCAGCAATTGTTTCAGAGTAGCCGACCTGTTTTAAATACAATACAAAGAAGCCATAAAATGGCCCTACACTCATCTGCAATAACATTGCCGATAACATAAACCACACTAATGATGCATCAAATGTCAGCTTGGGCCGTTCAGATTTATTGACCACCACACTGCGATTAGCGGGTAATGGGAGCGAGCAAGCAAATAAACCTAAAAATAATATCATCCCCATATAAGGCAATACTTCTGGCCCCCAGTGATCAATTGCCAGGCCACCACTGATCACCAGCACGATATATCCCACACTGCCCCAACTGCGAATAGCCCCATAACGCTCTGCTTTATCACCTAAGGTTTCTAAGGTAATTACTTCTAATTGAGCAAGAATCGAATTCCAAAAGAAGGTATAAATAGCCAGACTGACCGCGAGATATATGAAGCTACCATCAAAGAAAAAACTGGTGTAAGTAATCGCAGCGGCAAAGGATCCCAGCTTAATCAGTTCTGAGCGCATACCGGTGCGATCAGCCACAGCAGCCCACACATTAGGCGCAACAATTCGAGTCGCCATCAGTATTGCCAAGAGAAAACCAATTTCTTGGGCATTGAATCCTCGACTATCAAAGAAAACGCCCAAATAGGGAACCATAATGCCGAGAATGGAAAAAAAGAAAAAATAACAAGCGCCGAGCCAGCGTAAATCTGGCTCGGCGCGCTTAACTGAGGACATTAGCGCATTCCGATAACTGGCGTTTGACTGGTTACATCATGGTTTTGAGCACGATGTCTTAATAAATGATCCATTAAAACAATGGCTAGCATCGCTTCAGCAATAGGAACGGCACGAATGCCCACACAAGGATCATGGCGACCTTTGGTGATCATCTCAATACTCTCGCCCTGCACTGTAATGCTTTGGCCTGGCACGCTAATGCTTGAGGTGGGTTTTAACGCAATATGGGCAACGACTGGCTGACCAGATGAAATTCCACCCAAAACGCCACCAGCATGATTAGAGGCAAAACCTTGTGGAGACATTAAGTCGCGACCTTCGGAACCTTTTTGAGTAACAACCCCGAAGCCATCACCAATTTCAACACCTTTAACCGCATTAATGCCCATCAATGCATGGGCAATGTCGGCATCGAGACGGTCAAATACTGGCTCGCCTAAGCCCACTGGTACGCCAGTCGCGACAACGGTAACTTTGGCACCAACTGAGTCGCCGGATTTGCGCAAGCCACGCATATACTCATCTAATGCTTCTAACTTAGCGGCATCAGGAAAGAAAAATGCATTTTGTTCAATTTGAGCTAAATCGATAGTCTCAGCACAAATAGGTCCTAATTGAGCAAGGTAGCCATAAATTTCAATGCCATGAACTTGCTTGAGATATTTTTTAGCTACGGCACCCGCGGCAACACGCATTGCCGTTTCACGCGCAGACGAACGGCCACCGCCACGGTAATCACGCATGCCGTACTTTTGTTGATAAGTATAATCAGCATGACCGGGACGAAAGGTGTCTTTAATATCGGAGTAATCTTGGCTGCGTTGATCGGTATTTTCAATCAATAAACCAATAGAGGTGCCAGTGGTTTTGCCTTCAAAGACACCTGACAAAATTCTCACTTCATCAGCTTCCCGACGAGCAGTAGTATAGCGAGACGTGCCAGGACGACGGCGATCTAAATCATGCTGCATATCTTCAACTGCTAACTCAAGTCCTGGCGGACAGCCGTCAATAATACAACCTAACGCGACACCATGGCTTTCACCAAAAGTTGTCACCACAAAATTTTGACCGATACTATTTCCTGACATGAGCGTTAACTACCTCTATTTAAATTTACAGTAATGCGTTTGCTGTACCTGCCTATTATTCACTATCTTTATAGATGGCGAAAAGTGATTCATTTTCAACTAGCTGATCACGGGTCAATACAAACACACCATCACCGCCAAATTCAAAATCAACCCAAGTAAACGGCATATCCGGATACTGCTCAATCAAATGCACCATTGAATTACCTACTTCAACGACCAGTAAACCGGTTTCGGTAAGATAATCTGCTGCATTAGCTAAGATACGCTTGGTTAAATCTAAGCCGTCATTACCAGACGCTAATCCAATCGCAGGTTCGTGATGATACTCTTCTGGCATGTCACCAATATCTTGGGCATCTACATATGGCGGGTTAGAAACAATTAAGTCGTAATGTGGGCCTTTAGAAATAGCCGAGAATAAATCAGATTGCATAGGGAAAACACGATCTAACACGCCCAATGATTCAATATTAATCTGAGCAACTTCAAGCGCATCTTCACTAATATCTAATGCGTCCACTTCTGCATCTTCAAATGCATAAGCACAAGCAATGGCAATACAAGCACTGCCAGTACACAAATCCATAATGCGATTAACTGGCTTGTTGTACAACCAAGGGCTAAATTGATTATTAATCATTTCAGCAATCGGTGAACGCGGTACAAGCACGCGTTCATCAACATAAAATTCAAGCCCGGCAAAATTGGCTTTATTGGTTAAATACGGTACAGGTAAGCGCTCACGAACTCGACGAATGATCAACTCAACGATTTTGTGTTTTTCGCTACTGGTTAAATTACTTAAAATAACTTGCTGGCCGATTTCTTCAGGTAAGTGTAGAGCATGAAAAACCAATGCAATCGCTTCATCCCAAGCATTATCCGTTCCGTGGCCATAATAAATATTGGCATCATTAAAACGGCTAACAGCCCAACGTAACATATCAGCGATGGTACTTAACTCAGTGACAGCTTCATCTACAAAGATCTTATCCAAAACACACTCCTTAAAAATTGTTCTGCGCTATTGTAACTGATGTCTATTAAGATGACCTAGAATTCAATACAATACGCTTATGAAACACGATAATTATGCAGACTCATCGCTGTTTAGTGCATTAATCGCAGATATCAAACCGCTACGGCAAGATACTCACCACTTTAAACAGCCAGTCAAAGCCAAAAAACAGTTCGAAACCAAAGAACGTCAGATTCATGCTGATAGTTATTTTTCGGACATATATCAGCCGCTTATGCCGGTCGATGGACCTATGCGCTGGATTAATTCCAACACAGATAAACATGAATTGAAACGTTTAAGACGCGGGGACTATTCACCCGACCTATTGTTAGATTTACATGGAATGCGACAAGCAGAAGCCAAACTTGAATTAGCGGCGCTGATTCAAGCATGCGTTAAGCAAAGCATAATATGTTGCAGTGTAATGCACGGTTATGGAATGGGAATTTTAAAGCAACAAACGCCAATGTGGCTAGCACAACATCCAAACGTAAAAGCCTTTCACCAAGCACCAAAAGAATGGGGCGGCGATGCAGCGTTGTTAGTATTGATTGATATTGGTGATCATCCTCACCGACGTTAATTTGAGAAAATAAGCGTGGACAGTAAAAAGGTAAGTAACCACTTACCTTTTTTGCAAACTGGTTTTATTCAACACGCAATTACCATTACACAACAACTTGATGTGGTGCTGTCATTGCTACGAAACTGGCATTTTGAGCATGTTTGTCAATATGAGCCACTGCAGAAGTAGCAAACAAAGGCGGTTCCATACCAGCCACAAGCTCACTAACCATAAAGCCTAAAAGAGGCATATGAGCAATAACCAAGACATTATCTGCCTTATATTGTTCGGCATAAGCCAAGACAAGATCAACCGCTCTTATTGCATCACCGGAAGGAGTAACATCGTCAAGTACCAGCAACTTACGCGGTTCAGGTAAGTGTTTACTGACTTTTTGCCATGTTTGCTGAGATCGTAAATACGGACTCACAATCACCAAGTCAAAATGACTGACTTGTCTTGCTAACCAATTAGCCATATCGCCCGTCTGAATTCGACCATTGTCAGTTAACTTTCGTTCTCTGTCTGACGGTGCATTCAAACTCGCTTCACCATGGCGCATCAAAAATAGCTGCATACTTCTCTCAAGATATTTTTATTCTCATTATGACCCAATTGTAGCGTTAATCCTCGTAACAACAAACCTAGAATTAAGCATATTAAGATAAACTTTAGTCGATAATAGGATAAAACTGCCCAAGGTAATTTGCTAAAAAGTAATAACAAGATCAATATATAACAAGTTATCTTTTCTGGAGCCTCCTCTTGCCTGAATTTCCAGCAGTTTATAAAAGCCAAAATGATCATCGCCAGTACCAATATCGAGTGTTAAATAACCAACTCAAAGTACTGCTGGTTGAAGATATGCAATCAAATCAAGCCGCTGCTTCTATGGCGGTAAGTGTTGGTCATTTTGACGATCCGGTTGAGCGTCCTGGTATGGCACATTTTCTTGAACATATGTTGTTTTTAGGGACTGAAAAATATCCAGACTCAGGCGAGTATCATGCTTACATTAATCAACATGGCGGCAGTAATAATGCATGGACAGGTACTGAACAAACAAATTTTTTCTACAGTATTAACGCTGAAGCCTTAGAAGGTTCACTAGACAGATTTAGTCAATTTTTCATTGCACCTAAGTTTGATTTAGAGCTGGTTGATAGAGAAAGGCAAGCAATCGAATCTGAATTCAGTTTGAAATTAAAAGATGACATTCGCCGTGTTTATCAAGTCCAAAAAGAAACCGTTAACCCAAAGCATCCGTTTTCAAAATTCTCTGTAGGTAACCAAACAACCTTAGCAGGCAAACAAGCAGGCATAAGAGATGAGCTGCTGGCTTTTTATCAACAACATTACAGCGCAAATATCATGACATTGTGCGTGGTAGCCCCCTGCCCTATAGCCAAACTAGAAAGCATTGTTGAGCAATACTTTTCAAACATCCTCAATAGAAATGTAAGTAAACACTATCCTTGTGAAGCTTTAATAACACAGGCTGAACAACAAAAGCACATACAAATAATACCGTTAAAAGATCAAAAACGAGTCAGTATTAGTTTTTCCCTGCCAGAGATAGACCAATTTTATAAACGTAAACCGCTTACATTTATCAGCCACTTACTCGGTAATGAAAGTCCGGGAAGTTTGCTTTCGTATTTAAAAATACATGGGCTAGCCAATAATTTATCTGCAGGCGGTGGTGTTAATGGCTACAACTTTAAAGATTACTCAATCAGCATACAATTAACCGACAAAGGATTGATAGAACTTGATGAAGTGGTTAGCTGTGTTTTTGAATACATCGAGTTAATTAAACAGCAAGGTATTCAAGCGTGGCGTTACCAAGAACGAGCCAACTTACTTGATACGGCATTTCGGTTTCAAGAACAAATTAAAACCTTGGATCTAGCGAGTCATCTTAGTATTAACATGCACCATTACGATATTGAAGACATTATCTATGGTGACTATCGCATGGATGAAATGCTCGAGGATGAAACTACACAACTGCTTGGTATGATGTCGGTGAGCAACATGCGTTTGCTCACAGTAGCGAAAGAGTCTCTAGTAGATAGTCACGCTGATTGGTACAACACTTCTTATCAAGTTAGAGCATTACAGCCCCAGCAAATCGCAAAATGGTCATTAGTCTCCATTAGAGATGAGCTCAAGCTGCCTGAAAAAAATCCGTTTATTGTCGCCAATCCGCAAGCTCGAGCAAACAAAAGCAATACACAAGTACCAACCATTGTTGCTGAAGGCGAAGGTTATCGCATTTGGCATAAAAAAGATGATGAATTTAATGTCCCTAAAGGGCATTTATATTTATCGCTAGACTCAGAGCAAGCTAGCTCAACACCAAGACAAGCAGCATTAACAAGACTGTACGTTGAAATGCTAATTGATTACCTAGCAGAACCAACATACCAAGCAGAGGTTGCTGGGCTTAACTATAATATTTATCCCCACCAAGGTGGTATTACTCTGCATTTAACCGGTTTTACTGGTAACCAAGAAAAACTGCTCACTCTAATCATCAATAAAGCCCGCGAGCGTAACTTTACCGAACAACGCTTTAACATGATTAAAAATCAGATATTACGTAGTTGGAATAACGTTGCTCAAGCCAAACCGATATCACAGTTATTTACCAGCCTAACCGTGACACTGCAAAAAAGAAGTTTTGAACCGGCCAGAATGGCTGAAGAACTTACGCTGCTAAGCCTTGATGATTTACATCAACATGTAAGTGTATTTTATGAAAAAATTTATCTTGAAGGCCTAGTATACGGTGACTGGCTGGTTGAAGAAGCGCTGCAACTAGGCAAGCGCTTACAGCATTTATTATCATTAGTCACAAAACCAAGCGCAGAAGCATCACGCGAATTGATTAATCTGGATAAAAGAGGTTCATTACTGCGGGAGAAAACAATTGCTCATCAAGATAGCGCGATTATTGTTTACTATCAGTCCCGAAAGGCGACTCCCGAACGTGTTGCATTATTCAGTTTATTAAACCATACGATGTCATCAACCTTTTTTCATGAACTGCGCACCAAACAGCAATTGGGCTATATGGTGGGAACAGGTTATTTACCGTTAAACAGACACCCTGGAATAATTTTTTATGTGCAGTCCCCTACTACGGGGCCAAGGCAACTTCTTGAAGCTATAGATGAATTCATCGCTGACTTTAATTATGCAGTGATGCAAATAACGAATGAACAATGGGAAAGCACCAAGCAAGGCATGATTAGCCAAATCATGGAACACGATACCAACCTAAAAACCCGCAGCCAACGCTACTGGGTAAGCTTAGGTAATCGAGACTATGAATTTAATCAACGTGAAATGGTCGTATCGGAAGTCGAAAAACTCACCAGAGCAGACTTGATTAAGTTTATGGTCGCGCACATGCGCAGTAAAGATTGTGATCGTTTAGTCCTATTTAACAGTGGAGATCAACATCACAATCAAGCAAGCTTAAGTTCAGATAATATGATCGAAGACTTAAAAACATTTAAACAGCAAGCTGATAAATTTCAGTTTTAGCAAATGTCTTTAGCTAAAAGGCGTCATATACCAAGTAGGCTACCATTATGTTAACAAATCGTCTTAGCTACAATTAATAGTACGAAATACCAAATAAAACTTTCGTATTAGTTAACTAGTTGATTAAAAAATAGTTATTTAAGCATTTTATGGTAATAATTGACTAATATTCTATCAATCAGACCTTTTTTGTTAACATGCTTTTGACAAAGCCCTTAGTTTCTGAAAAAGTAGACAAATCATCGACTTCTTTGCGGCATCGAAAGAGAATAAGTATAAAAATTATGCCTAAAATTTTACTCTTCATATGTGTTTATTTTATTTTTAGCTTCGGCGCTACAGCCATTGAAGCTGACAAAACAGAATCAAATTTCGATCTACTGCTAAATTATACTAACTACGGCGTTGTAGATGGTTTATCCCAAGACACCGTTACGGCCATTGTTGAAGATAACGAAGGCTACGTTTGGGTTGGAACGATCAATGGCTTAAACCGTTTTGACGGTAATGAATTTAAGCAATTCTATGCCGATGGCGGTAAAGGGGAACTACCTAGTTCGTTTATTCGTAATTTACTGATTGATGATAACGGCATTTTACTTGTAGGCACTGATAAAGGCTTTGTTCAATTTGATAAAGAATCAGAATCATTTACTAAAAATAGCATATCAACACTTATTGGCGAACAAGCTATTTGGTCTATATCAAAGCAAGATGGAGAAGTCTTTATTGGATTAAATAAGGAATTTATATCTTACGACAATACCTCTTTAAATATTATGTCTTCATTAAAAAACGAAAAAATTAAAGAAGTAAAAAAAGTAATTAAATTCAAAAACAATTTCTATATAAGAAATTATGAAGGCAGTGTTTTTGAAAAGCAAAATAAAACAGGACTGATTATTGAAATAATGGATCAATCAAATGATTTATCCTTGATTGACGACCAAATTATAATGGCAAATGAAGATGGTTTATATCTTTATGATAAAGTTTTAAAAAAAATATCCAACTTAAATTTAACTAGTATCGATTATGACACGGATGGCAATATAGCCATTCGTGAAAATAACATACTAAACATAGACTTTTTAGATGGGGAAATAATGACATCTCCCATAGGGTCTATAAACATTGATGCAAAAAAACTAAAAAAAGCCTTTATAAAGAAAGTAAACAAAAACATCTATATTTCTAATTATATTGATGGATTTATAAAAATATCTAAAGATAATAATATAATAAAAAAAATCAACAATAATAGTACTGGGGCTTGGTCTATGACAAAGGACTCAGAGAATATATTTTTAGTAAATAACACTGATACAATACATGTTTATGATCTTAACCTTAAGTTAATTAGAGACATTGCGACTGATATACCTCATGGACCAAAATCAGTATTTGTAAAAAATAATATTATATGGATAGGCTCACCTTCAGGCTTATTTCTTAAAAACAAACTAAAACCAAATGAGAAAGAAAAAAAGGTTATCAGTGGTACAATTTTCAGTATAAAAGAGTTTAATGAAAAGTTATATATATCAACATTTGAAGGTGATATATTTACAATAGACTTATTAAATAACTCAGAGTTTAGAACATCTCAGATAATTCCAAAAACTGGCTATCCAATCTACGACACATTGTTAATTGAGGATACATTATGGATCGCATCTCAGAATGGTTTAATAACATTAAAAAAACAATAAATTAGAAACAATATATAGTGACGACTTTGTTTTTAATATTATTAAAAATGATGAAGAAGTTTACTTTGGAACAAGAAACTCAATTTACTCCATCAATACAAAAACAGAATCAAATATAAAAAAAGTATTAGATAGGAAAAAAGTAATTTATTCTATTACTAAACTTAACAATACACTCACAGCTACATCGAATAGAGAAGTTAGCATTCTAGATTTAAAAAATAATAAAACTTACACACTCAAGATTAAAAATGGTTCGCTAGAAGATTATAATACACAATCGTCGTTAATCATTGACAATCAGATTTTATTAGGTAGCAATGATGGCATAAGCTTGATTGATCCAATTGCTAGTATCTCACATATAGAAAGTTTGAAAACAAAAAAAATTCACCTTCAAGATTTATTTTTATTTAACACTAAAGTAAAATTAGGCGATAAAATATTACCATCACCTCTAGAAAGTCTTCCTGAGATTGTATTAAAATATTCAGATTACCCGTTTAGTATTAAGTTTAATGTTTTAGGTGATAGAAATGATGATTATGAATTCTTTTATTACCTAGAAGATTTAGAAAGAAACTGGTTATCTACGAATGGTAATGACACTGTCACGTATACAAACTTATCGGCAGGGGATTACACATTTAGATTATTTGCAGAAAATAATCTAACAGGGAAACGAACTGAAGAAAGAAAGTTAAAAGTGACTATAACTCCACCTTGGTGGTTATCAAAATTAGCATTATTTACATATATGATTGTTACTTTATTTATAATTTCTTTATTTATAAAGTCAGCAATCCGCCGTAGACAAATCCAAAAACAAATAGCCCAAAGCGAAGAGCGGTTAAAACTGTCTCTGTGGGGAAGTGGCGATGAGATGTGGGACTGGGATATTGAAAGTGGCAAAATTTACCGTTCGAATATCTGGGGCTCTTTAGACTTCCCTCAATACGGTCGTCGCTCGGGTAATCCTGATGAAGAAAGTAATATCCACCCTCTTGATAGAGAACGGGTGACCAAAGCGTTAAATGATCACTTTAGCGCACTGACAGACCATTTTGAAATAGCATATCGAGTCAAAGCACGTAACCAGCAATGGATATGGATTTTAGATAGAGCAAAAATTGTCGAGCGCGATCAAAAAGATCGACCTTTGCGTATGACTGGTACAATTAAAGACATCAATAATATAAAACAAGCAGAAGAGCAATTGCGTTTATTCGCAAGAGCTATTGAAAATATCTCTGAGGGGATGTTTATTCTTGATGAAAAATATCAATTTGTTGAAGTGAATGAAGCTTGCTGTGAACTCAGTGAATTAACAAGAGAAAAATTTGTCGATGAAATACTCAACTTCACTCGCTATCCAGCGAGCTATTCTGAACAAATAAGAAACTTACTAAAACAACAAGGTCGTTGGAGCGGCGAAATTGAAGCCAGTAAAGGTAAAGACAATTTTTTCTTAATGGAGCTAACCATTGATGCCATCTACAATGAACAAGGCGAAACCAGCCATTACGTCGGTGTTTTCTCAGATATAACACGTCGTAAACAACAGGAAGAAGAACTCAGAAAGCTGACTAACAATGACTTACTTACCGGTTTACCTAATCGCTCTAGTTTGCAAGTCACACTGAGTAACCTAGTCAAAAAAGATATTCATCATACGTTAATGGTGCTTGATTTAGATAATTTTAAGCGTATTAACGATTCTTTAGGCCATCAGATTGGTGATGATTTATTAATTGGTGTAGCAGAGCGAATTAAATTAGCCATTCCCAAACATGCCAGCCTATATCGCCTTGGAGGAGATGAATTTGCCTTACTCGTCGATCAACATCCTGATATAGGTGCATGCGCCGCCATTGCCACACAAGTGATTAATTGTTTAAAGCCGGCTTTTATTCTTAATAATGATTCACTCGTACTCGGTATTAGTATTGGTATTGTGCTTTACCCTGAAGATGAGCAAAACGAGCAAGCATTATTACGTAAAGCAGACATCGCCATGTATCACGCAAAATCTGGTGGTGGTAATCGCTATCAGTTCTATTCAGAATCATTAAACCAAAACGCATTACGTCAACTTGAAATAGAAACCTTAATCAGAGAAGCACTCAAAGACGATTTATTTGAAGTCTATTACCAACCTAAAATTGATGTGAAGAAAGATCGTCTCACCGGTATGGAAGCATTAGTAAGATTAAATCATCCTAAATTAGGCTTAATAGGACCGAATGAATTTATTCCTTTGGCCGAAGAAAATGGTTTGATTGTTGAAATTGGTGACGTGGTGCTAAGAAAAGCTTGCTTTGCCGCGCAAAAATGGCTCGAATCAGGCCTGTTTAGTGGCAGAGTCGCTGTCAATTTATCGTCAAGGCAATTTGCTCTTCCTGATCTGCAACAACGAATAGAGTCAATTTTACGACTCACAAAATTACCAGCTAAACACTTAGAACTTGAGATCACTGAAGGGACTGTGATTAAAAATCCAGAGCAAGCGATTAAGGTGATGCAACAATTAGCTAAAATGGGCGTTAGCTTGGCACTTGACGACTTTGGTACCGGTTACTCCTCTTTGTCATATCTAAAAAGATTCCCGATTAACTGCTTAAAAATTGATAAAACTTTTGTTGATGACATTGATAAATCCGACCGAGATCTCAAGATGGTCGATTCAATTATTACCATAGCCCACAATATGGGACTTACTGTGGTAGGTGAAGGTGTAGAACAAACGGCTCAATTAAACATCTTAAAAGCACTTAATTGTGAAGAGATTCAAGGTTATATCTATAGCAAACCTATTAAAGAAGCTGACTTTGAGTTAATGCTTGCTGCCGATAAACTTAAGTTTGATACCATCAACGAAATCCAAATAAAAAAATAAATCACTCTCTCTTATATTTGGCATAACAAATGCAAATACAAGTTCAGTTGTCAAAATAATATTGTTATTTAACCCTGAGCCTGAATTACTAAATATAAGAGAGATTAAAATGATTAAAGGAATGATTACAGTAGCAGTTTTATCGGCATTATCTTTTGCTAGCGTAACCGCGCTAAATGAGCTCGAAAGTCAAACTGCCAGCATTCCTGGCCTTAAAGTGCTAGACATGCAAACTGCCAGTATCCCAGGCCTTAAAGTGCTAGACACCCAAACCGCCAGCATTCCGGGCCTTAAAGTGCTAGACACCCAAACCGCCAGCATCCCAGGTCTTAAAGTGCTAGACACCCAAACCGCCAGCATCCCAGGCCTTAAAGTGCTAGACACCCAAACCGCCAGCATTCCGGGCCTTAAAGTGCTGGACATGCAAACTGCCAGTATCCCAGGCCTTAAAGTGCTAGACACCCAAACCGCCAGCATTCCGGGCCTTAAAGTGCTCGACACCCAAACCGCCAGCATTCCGGGCCTTAAAGTGCTCGACACCCAAACCGCCAGCATTCCGGGCCTTAAAGTGCTCGACACCCAAACCGCCAGCATTCCGGGCCTTAAAGTGCTCGACACCCAAACCGCCAGCATTCCGGGCCTTAAAGTGCTCGACACCCAAACCGCCAGCATTCCGGGCCTTAAAGTGCTCGACACCCAAACCGCCAGTATCCCAGGCCTTAAAGTGCTCGACACCCAAACCGCCAGTATCCCAGGCCTTAAGGTGCTCGACATGCAAACAGCCAGTATCCCGGGCCTTAAAGTCCTAGACACTCAAATAGCTTAAGGAGAACCCTATGTTTACTTCTCTAAAAATAGCACTTGGTTTAGCAAAACCAGCTCGTAAAAAAGTAAAATTGCCTGAAGGTTTAAATCACCTTGAAGTTATCCAAGCCAGAGCTTGGTGGAAGTAATTCTTAAGATACTGATGGTTAACCATCAGCCATAAAAAAGGAGCATAAGCTCCTTTTTTGTTATTTGAAATATGAATTTTGATATAACAAACTGAAATGAGATTAGCCTTCTATGCTATAACGGCCATATCGCCAAACCTTCATATCAGCTAAGCGTTTGTGTGTGCTAAACAATGGGTAAGTAAGTGGCCCTAGTATACAACCAACACATCCCCACCGCTTTACTGCTAATCCATGCTTATAAGCTGCAAAACCAAATAGAAAACCACTACTAATACTCAATAAAACAAGCATGAATAACCAACTGAACTGCATTATCGCTAACTCCAAATAAGTCAGTAAATTAAATAACTCAGTAAATCTCATCCCTACCAGCACATCATTACGACCCACCTTTGACTCGCAAGTCATAATATTAACGCCATCAGATCCAAGCTATGACAGCTCAATGGCGAATATCACCTACATAATAGTTTACGCTATCATCATCAACAATGAGTATTATACCCTAAAGAGGCATCTATCTGATTAAAAATCAGGCAAAAGCATGCCTTGAATAAATAAAAAAGCGGCAAACAATTGCCGCTTTTTTACAACTTGATAACTTTTTATTCGCTAAATAAAAACAGCCTTATTACTTTTTATAAAATTGGCTTCCATCACTGGCCATTTTGAGTAACGTGTCGCACGGTGCGAAACGGTCACCGTAGAGTGATTGATAGCCGTGTAAAGTTGCCACTAAATTGCTTGCACCTAAGGTGTCGATATAACGGAACGGGCCACCTAAGAATGGCGGGAAGCCAATACCGAATATCGCACCGATGTCACCATCTCTTGCAGAGGCAATAATCCCCTCTTCCAGACAACGAACGGCTTCATTAAGCATTTGAATGGTACAACGCTCTGCAACATCTTTTGCTTCTTTATCTGAAGCTATTGCGATATCGAGTACCTTATAAACTGATTCATCAACCAATTTGGCTTTTTTAGCTTTAGGCCCGTATTGGTAGAAACCTTTGCCATTTTTACGACCTTTACGGTCATCGGCTAATAACTTGTCAAAAGCTGCGGGGGCTTTAAAACGATCGCCGAGCTCTTTTTCTAAAATTGGCGAAATTTTAGCTCCTACGTCAATGCCCACTTCATCGAGCAACGTCATTGGCCCCACAGGGAAACCAAACTTGACTAACGCGCGATCTAGATGCTCAACACGCTGACCTTCAAGTAATAACTGTGCCGCTTCGTTCATATACAGGGCTAGAATACGGTTAACGTAAAAACCAGCACCATCTTGAACTACGATAGGTGTCTTTCCTTGCTTGCGTGCGAACGCCACTGTAGTAGCAATGGTTTCGGGTGATGTGGTTTTATGCGCAATCACTTCAACTAAGGGCATTTTTTCTACCGGAGAGAAATAATGTAAACCGATCACATTTTCAGGACGGCTTGCCGCTGCAGCAATCTGACCAATAGGTAAAGATGAAGTGTTCGATGCAAAAATGGTGTTTTCACCGCATTCACGCTCTACATCCTGAACCATTTTATGTTTAAGCGCTAAGTCTTCAAATACCGCTTCAACCACGATATCTGCATCTTTAATACCTGTATATTCAGTGGTTGTTGTCATTAATGCCATGACATTATCACGCGCGATGGGTGTCATGTGACGACGTTTTACACCTTTATCTAAAAGCTTGTAAGCATATGATAGTGCGTTACTGAGTCCCTGCTCTGAAATGTCTTTTACACGTGCTGGAATTTTAGCTTTAGTAGTCGTAACAGAGGCAATACCACCGCCCATCAAACCACCACCTAATACCATTACTTTTTTAACTTTACGTGGCACAGCGCCTTCAGCACCGGTTTCTTTTTTCATTTCCGTAGTGGCAAAAAACAAGCTACGTAATGCAGCAGACTCTTTTGACATCACCAAATTAGCAAAATGGGTCGCTTCAACCTCAAGCCCTTTCACCATGCCTTTATTCATACCTTGGCGAACACAATCAATAATTTTGGCAGGTGCAGGATAATTACCCTGAGTTTTCTTCATTACCTGTTTGCGAGCTTGATCAAACATAATATCGCGAGTAAATGAAGATGATTCTAAAAACTGATTGATTTTAGATTGCACCACAGGTTTTGCAGCTTGTTTGCCTTTTTTTGCTAGCTCAATCGCAGTTTCAAGCAAAATAGAGTTAGGGACAACATCATTCACTAAACCCATTTTTAATGCTTGTTTAGGACGAATTTGCTTGCCAGTAAGCATCATATCTAACGCAGTTGCAATTCCGACTAATCGAGGCAAACGCTGTGTACCACCGCCGCCAGGCAGCAAACCTAGTTGTACTTCAGGCACACCTAGCATGGTTTTTTTATCATCGCTACATACACGTAAATGACACGCTAGCGCTAACTCTAAACCACCGCCTAAACAAGCACCGTTGATAGCGGCAACAACCGGAATGGATAAGCCTTCAAGCTCAGAAAAAACCACATGACCTTGTTGTGACAATGCTTTGGCATCAGCTTCACTCTTGCAAGCGGCTAACATTGTGATATCAGCACCAGCAACAAATGAATCCGCCTTGCCAGAAATAACCACCAAGCCTTTAATGCTATTATCAGCTTTAATTTCGGTTAAAATGTCACTAATTTCAGGGCCAAATTGTTCTTTTAAGGTGTTCATGGTTTCACCAGGAACATCCATTGTTAAAATCGCAATACCATCGTCACGACGAGCTAAATTAAATGTTTTTTCCATGCTCATTACTCCACCTCTAAAATCATTGCAACACCTAAACCACCCGCGGCACAGGCTGTCGCTAATCCAGTTCCACCACCACGACGCTTAAGCTCTCGACACACTTGGGTAATCAAACGTGTTCCGGTTGCCGCAAAAGGATGGCCATAAGCCAACGAGCCCCCCAAAACATTAAACTTACTCATGTCGATTTCGCCAATGGCGCGACTACGACCTAACTTCTCTGCAGCAAATTTCTTTGAAGCAAACATTTGCATGTTAGCTAATGTTTGCGCCGCAAATGCTTCGTGCATTTCAATGAGAGTTAAATCTTCTAATTCCATTCCTGCGCGTTTTAATGCTAATGGCGTGGCATAAGACGGCCCCATTAACATATCTTGCCAAACATCAATAGCGGTAAATGCATAACTTTTGATATAGCCAATTGGCTGATAACCTAGAGCTTTGGCTCGACCTTCACTCATTAAAATAATGGCTGAAGCACCATCAGTTAATGGCGTACTGTTGGCGGCAGTCACGGTACCGTGCTTGCGATCAAATGCGGGACGCAATTTGGCGTAAGACTCTAATACAGAGTTTTCACGAATATTATTATCGCGGTCGATAAATTGTTTAAAAGGTGGAATATGAGCTGTCATCACCTCTTGTTGAAGCACGCCAGAATTCCAGGTGTCAGTGGCTAATGTATGTGAACGATGCGCTAATGCATCTTGATCGGCACGACTGATGCTATAAGTCTTAGCCATTTGTTCTGCGGTTTGCCCCATAGACAAACCCGTGGAATATTCAGCAACCGCAGGCGGGACAGGCATTAAGTCTTTCAAGCCTAAACGGCGTGCAATCGCAAATTTCTGCTTAAAAGTGCGTGCTTTATTTAAGTCGACTAAAGCATGTGCCAGCTTTTTTGATACCCCAATCGGTAACACAGAAGAAGAATCCGAACCACCCGCTAAACCGATTTCAATGTTGCCAGTCATAATTGACTCAGCGACGTTAACCGCAGACTGGAAACTAGTTGCACAAGCTCGAGTGACAGAATAGGCATCAGTTGACACATTCATTCCGGTACCCAGTACAATTTCACGGGCTATATTTGGCGCTGCTGGCATTTGTACAACTTGGCCATACACTAGTTGTTCAATTAATTGAGGATCAATTTCAGAGCGAGACAGCAACTCATTTACCACCATTTTGCCCATATCTAGCGCAGATACGCCATGAAAGGCTGTTGCTTGTTTTGCAAATGGTGTTCTTAAACCGGCAACAATCGCAATGCGTTCACCCCGGGAATTCGTTACTTGTTGTCTATCACTCATGTGTCACCCTCTATTATTGTTAGCTCATCTCGGCTCAGCCGGTAAGTTTATATGTTGCCAGATAATCTGGTCAGACCATCAAAGTGTGACCTGATTCTAACTTTTTATTGAACGGTTTTAAACAGGCGTTTACAACTATCTACTTCATAAAGAGTTAAATTGTGTTAATCCTACTAGCCAAAAACCAATAGAATTCATAACATAGGATTTAATACACCCAATGCCAACTAAATAAATTGAGTACTACTATGCCGTTAAGTCGTTTTCACTCACTCCGCGCCTATTTAGATACTGTTGTCTTAGGTCAACCCGTATTAACAGAAAACTTGCTGATAGCACTTATCGCAAATGGTCATTTATTAGTTGAAGGTCCACCAGGTTTAGCAAAAACGCGAGCCGTAAAAGCACTATGCGACGGTGTCGAAGGTGAGTTTCATCGTATTCAGTTTACGCCCGATTTGCTGCCTGCCGATTTAACCGGTACCGATATTTATCGCCAACAAACCGGTACATTTGAATTTGAAGCAGGGCCCATTTTCCATAACTTAATCCTTGCAGATGAAATTAACCGAGCCCCTGCCAAAGTACAATCTGCTTTATTAGAAGCCATGGCTGAAGGCCAAGTTACTGTAGGAAAACACAGTTATCCTCTGCCGCCACTTTTTTTAGTCATGGCAACCCAAAACCCACTCGAAAACGAAGGTACCTACCCCTTACCGGAGGCACAGTTAGATCGTTTTTTAATGCATTTAAACCTCGATTACCCCAATGCCGAAACCGAATGCGAAATCTTACGCCAGTCCCGTAAAGAGGCTAAGACACACCAATTACCAACGATAGATCCTGTTGCGCAAGCAGATGTATTTGCTGCAAGAGATCAGGCATTAGATATTTATTTAGCTGAGCCACTCGAAAAGTACATCGTTGAGATTATTATGGCGACTCGCCAACCAGCAAGATATGGCGCAGATTTAGCAAAATGGCTCGAGTATGGCGTCAGTCCACGCGCCACGATTTCATTAGAACGTTGTGCAAGAGCACGCGCTTGGCTGTATGAACGAGACTTTGTATCGCCAGAAGATATTCAAGCGGTTGCGCCCAATGTTTTACGGCACCGCTTGTTACTCAGCTATCAAGCTCAAGCTGAAGGTGTTACGGCAGATCAAGTGATTGATCATATTCTGAGTCAAGTTGCCGTACCGTAGATGTTGCAATAGGTGCACTTATTATTGAGCATGATTAGATTATGATGAACCAAACCTACTCATTACCCCTTTACAGTGATGGTATGAGCTTAAATGAGCAAGAATTAATTGCTTGCCAAAGCTTGTCGCGCGCCCTTCCCGATCATAAATCGCGGGCAAAAGCAGCCTTGTCGGGCCATCGAAGCAGTCAAATAAAAGGCCGCGGTATGGAGTTTGCTGAAGTTCGTCATTACCAAAATGGTGATGATGTTCGAACCATTGACTGGCGAGTAACTGCGCGAACCGGAGTTGCGCACACTAAGTTATTTGTGGAAGAACGCGAACGTCCTATCCTGCTGTTGATAGATTTGAGCCACAGCTCATATTTTGGCTCGCAATTATTACTTCAATCTGTCCAGATAGCCCATTTAGCGACCACATTAGGTTGGAATGCAATCAATAATGGCGACAGACTTGGGGCGTTAATCGCCAGTGAAACTAATCACTTAGAACTTAAACCGCGAAGTCGCCGCCAAGGTATTTTGCAATTAACGTCGGGGTTAATTGATGTTCATCAGCAGCAATTAAAGCAAATTAATCAATTGTCACCTGATCCAGGCCATATGTTTAAAGCCTGTCAACGTTTACAACGTATTGCAAAACCTGGTTCTCTAATCTGGATTATTACCGACGGTCAACATCTTAACCAACAATGCTTAGCACCATTAACTGAGTTATCACGTCACTGTGATATCGGAGCATTTGTGGTAACCGATCCATTAAGACAAGGAACCTTGGCGTTACCAAAACAATTTGCCTTACCCGTTCGAGATGGCCAACAACAATTGACCTTAACTCGGCAAAGTTACGAGGCTTGGTTAGCGAATCAACAAGCGCAGCAACAACAATTTTTTGCTTTAATGAATTTGATTAAAGTGCAACCAAAATTAATTGATGCCGCTAAACCGCTCAGTGCCCAATTGGATATTTTACGTTAAATGACCACGCCAAACATACCATCACAACCAATGCCAATTGATGCCAACGCATCGGCTTTAGCTCAATTGCACGATATTGCGTTACCCGCCCCGATCAGCACCATGCCGATTGCGCCAGGATATTGGATAATCGCAGCCGTATTGATTATTTTAGCCGTTTGGTTGGGCAAGCGTTTATATAAACAACATCAATATCATGCACCACGCAAAATAGCCCTAACACTCTTACAAAGTTATAATGTCGAAGATGATAGCTTTGCAGCACAAGTCAATAGCTTACTCAAGCGTACCGCATTAACTTATCTACCACGAGAACACCTCGCTAAACTCAATGGTCAACCTTGGTTTGATTGGTTAGATACTCGTCTCGCGCCAGATCAACAACATCAAATAGGAAAATTACTCGTTAAGCGTCACCAAGCGAGCGGCTTAGATCAAGCCGAAAAAGTCCAATTACTCCAGTTAGCACAAGCTTGGCTCAACAATAAGCATGCTTTTAGTGATGCGACCTTAATATCCAACAATCCACATCAGGAGGCCAAATGTTAGCATTTTACTGGCCATGGTTATTACTCTTACTGCCACTGCCGTTATTGATTAAGCGTATTAATATAGACAGTGCCGGTGGACATTTACAGTTACCAGGCATCGCTACTACGATGACGCACTCAAGGGCAGTCAATCAAAAAGTGAGTCGTAAACGGTATTGGTTAATGTGGATTTTTCTTCTATTAGCAATAGCAAGGCCACAATGGTTAGGAGAACCGATTGAATTACCCGCCAAAGGTCGTGATTTAATGATGGCGGTTGATTTATCGGGCAGTATGCAAATTGAAGATATGGTGATAAACGGGCAAACGGTTAATCGATTTACGTTAATTCAGCATGTATTAAGTGATTTTATTGAGCGTCGAAAAGGAGATCGGCTCGGACTCATATTATTTGCAGACCATGCTTATTTACAAGCACCGTTGACCCTAGATCGCCGCTCTGTAGCCACGTTTTTAGATGATGCGCAAATTGGCCTAGTAGGCAAGCAAACGGCTATTGGTGAAGCGATTGCCTTAGCGGTAAAACGTTTTGATAAAGTCGATGAAAGTAACCGTGTACTAATTCTCCTCACTGACGGTTCTAATAATGCTGGCAATATTGATCCCGAAGTCGCAGCCCAAATTGCGGCTAAACGTAATGTCACCATTTACACTATTGGCGTGGGCGCAGAAATGTTAGAACGGCGTACTATTTTTGGTAAAGAGCGAATTAATCCTTCAATGGATTTAGACGAGGAGCAACTCAAAAAATTAGCCAGCATCACTAAAGGTCGATATTTTAGAGCTCGTAACAGTGAAGAGTTAAACAGCATTTATCAAGAAATAGACAAGTTAGAGCCGGTAAGCCGAGATCAATTAAGTTACCGCCCAAAAAGTGAATTATTTTATTGGCCTTTATTAATGTCATTACTAATCAGCTTCTTAATTAGTCTGCAGCAACAATGGCCAAATCAGTTATGGCCTAAAATCAAGTCTAGCAAAGAGGCGGATCAACAATGATACATTTCATTCGCCCTGAATGGCTATTGGGCATGATTCCAGTATTGATATTAAGTGCATTATTTTGGCGTAGACATAGCCAGCAATCAGCATGGAAACAATATATCTCCCCGCATTTAAGTCAGTTACTGGTGACCCAAACCGTGGAGAAAACTCATCAACCTAAATGGATACTGATTGCCTGCTGGATAATTGCAGTGATTGCGCTTGCCGGCCCAGCGTTGAATAAACAAAGTTTGCCGGTATTTGCTACTGAGCAAGGTAGAGTGCTCATTATGGACATGTCGCAGTCTATGTATGCCACAGACTTAAGCCCGAATCGCTTATCTTATGCCAAATTTAGAGCTACCGATTTACTAAACGAACTCAAAGAAGGCGAAACAGGACTCATTGCCTACGCTGGTGACGCTTACACTATCAGCCCGTTAACTCGTGATAGCAGCACCATTTTAAATTTATTACCCACATTATCACCTGATATTATGCCAACCAAAGGTTCTAATTTGGCGGCAGCATTATCACTGGCAGAGAAACTATTAGCTCAAGGTGGCCATGTCAGTGGCGACATTATAGTGATGACTGATGGTATTTCTGCACAGCAATTTAATCAAGCAACCAGTGCAGTCAACGACCGCTATCGTTTATCTATTATGGCATTTGGCAGTAAACAAGGCGCCCCGATCCGTTTAGCTGATGGTCAGTTATTGCGAGATAACAGTAATGAAGTGGTTGTCGCTAAAACCGATTATGGTTTATTACAAAAACTAGTAAAGCAACATCAGGGTATCCTAGTGCCAGCGCAAACAGATGGCAGCGATATTTCAACTCTTACACAATGGTTAGCCTCAGACGGCAAAGCGAGTGAAACAGAACTCGCTGGTGAGACTTGGCAAGATCTCGGGCCATATCTGGCAATGTTATTAGTCATCCCAATATTAATGAGTTTTAGACAAGGATTATTAACGGTTATGCTTAATCCTGTTTTGCTATTGTCTGCAGCAATGGCGTTTGGCCTAACTCACAGTCAACCAGCACAAGCGTCGGTGTGGCAAGATTTATGGCAAACCCAAGATCAACAAGCCGAATCGGCCTTTCAGCAAGGTGAGTTTGCTCAAGCTGCTGACACATTTAAAGACACTCAATGGCGCGCCTCTGCACATTACAAAGCGGGTAATTATCAACAGGCACTGGCAGAGTTTGAACAAAATAATACTGCCCAAGGGTTATTCAACCAAGGTAATGCATTGATGCAGTTGAAAGACTACCCAGAAGCCATTACTCGTTATCAAAAAGCGATTGCCGCGCAATCACCTTTTATCGAAGCAGAACAGAATTTAGCCTTAGCTCAACAACTGCTCGAACAACAGAAAAAGGACTCATCAGAACAAGAGTCGGATAAGTCACAACAAGACTCATCCGACTCAAAAGATGATCAAAACTCATCTTCTGAGCAATCTTCTAATAAAGACAAATCACCACAGTCAGAACCGGATAAGTCTCAGCCCGGTGAACAAAAAAACCAGCAAGATCAGCAAGACCAATCGAGTCAGCAAAACCAAGATCAGCGCGCTGAAACTCAATCTAAAGACAGTAATGATAGCTCCTCTGATAGCGATAAGTCAGCTGAAAAAGATCAAAAGCAAGATAAAAAACAATCTCAATCAGCATCAAATGATCAGCCGTCAGGTGAGCAAAAAAATGACTCACAACAAAATAGCTCAGAGCCACAATCATCACCAAATACTAATGATAACAAGGGCTCACCCAAAAATGATCAATCGCAAGACTCACCTGAAAGTAATGAATCTAGCATGCAAGCCAGTGCGAGCAAAAATGAAGATCAGCCTACTGATGATAAACAGAAGATGAGCGCAGCTAAGGCTTCTGACCTTGCAAACTCCGAAGGTAATTCGCAAGACAAACCAGCTGAAATGGTATCAGCATCGCAGATGAATCAAGATTCACTTCCAGCGGACATGGAAAGGGCTCTTCGCGCTATCAATGAAGATCCCCAAGTATTAATCCGTAATAAAATGCAACTTGAATATCAAAAACGTCGTCAAAACAGTCAACCACGTGAGGATAATGAACAGTGGTAATTAGAACTTTTTTTAGCTTATTGCTATTGATTATTGCAGCCCCTGTATTTGCAATGAGCCAAGTACAAGCAACTGTAGACCGTAACCCTGTGGTTGCAGGTGAATACTTCGTACTCGATGTAACTGCTGACGACGATCTCAGTGCCAACGAATTGGACACTTCGATATTACTGAAAAACTTTATTGTCGGCAGAACCAGTGTAGGTCGCAGTACCAAAATGGTTAATTTTGACACCACAAAAGAAACTCGTTGGCAGATATTATTATCACCTAAATCATTAGGTAATATCACTATTCCCGCATTTAACATCAAAGGCGTGAGTTCAAACCCGATTAATCTTAAAGTGATCCCACAAGGCACAACAGCCGACAAAGCTGAAAATGTATTCATGAGAATATCGACGAGTGCCTCTGATGCTTATGTCGGCCAGTTAATCACCTATAAAGTAAAATTGTATCTTGCAGTAGAATTACAACGTGGAGTGCTCAGTGCTCCAGCCATTGAAGGGGCACAAATCAAGCAAATCGGTGAGGATAAAGACGGAAGCGAAATTGTCGATGGCCGCCGTTTTAGAGTAATTGAACGTACTTATGGGATTATTGCTGATCTGCCTGGAGAGTTGGTGATTAATGGCGCCGGCTTTTCGGGTGATGTTATTGTCGAGGCTCCTAGGCGTGGAGGTATGTTTGGTTTTAATGAAAGTCGACCAATACAAACTGCAGCCGAAAGGCAGGTAATTCAAATCAACCCTATTCCCCCAAGCTATAAAGGAAAATGGTTAGTCAGCGATATTGCAGTATTAAAAGAAACTTGGCCAGAAGATGTTAGTGAATTTGAAGTCGGTAGCCCAATTACCCGTTCAATTAGTTTAATCGCATCCAATACTGATGACACCAGTTTACCAGATATTGATATTCCGCTGACTGAAGGCTTAAAAGCCTACCCAGAAAAACCAGTAAGACAAACTTTTGTTCGCGACAACCAAGTCGTGTCGCAATACAGTATCACTACCGCGATTGTGCCAACAAAACCAGGAACCTATACCCTACCTGAGATCCGTGTACCTTGGTGGAATCCACATCTTAAAAAACAACAATTTGCCACGTTACCAGAACGAACAATTAACGTAATCGGCAGCTCAACGGCAACCACAGACATACCACCCGTTGATAATTTTAGCGCAGTTCAAGGTCGCGGATATTGGCCACTATTGAGTGCCGTTCTGGGTATGTTATGGCTTATCACCTTAGTATTATGGCGTAAGGCGGTATCGGCAAACCGAGCACAGCCATACACAGATGATGACAATAAAAGTCAAAACACAAAGCCTAAAACCACCGCAAAAGGCCTCGATGCCATTATCGATGCATGTGACCGTAACGATAGCAGTGCTGTTATTGCCGCAGTACAAGGCTATTTTAGTGAACGCTTAGGAAAATTTATGACGCTAACGCAAATCAGTGGCTTATCTGAGCAACTGTCGGCGGCACTGAATAAATTACAAGCAGATAAATACAGTAATCATCCACAAGCAATTGACAAAAAATCACTTATGGATGCCATTTTGGCTTATCGGCAACCTGATGCAGGTAAAAAATCATTAATTAAACAACTAAATCCCTAATATTTAAACGCTAAATAGCAGACAGGTTCTGCTATTTAGCTTGCTATTAATCCCCCCGCTTTTTAAGCTGTTAGTTATTATTAACTCAACAAAGTTAAAAAATGTTCGATTCCCTGCGAAAGAAAAAGTCCGAACCCGCGGTCTTATCTGAGATGCTAACAAAACAACGACGATACGATAGCCTTGTCAGGGCACTTCATACCGACATATTTCGCTACGCCTTTTGGTTATGTGGTGATAAACATGTTGCTGAGGATATCACCCAAGAGACGTTCTTAAGAGCGTGGCGGTCTTTAGACTCGTTAAACGATGATAAAGCTGCTAAGGCATGGCTGATCACAATTTTAAGGCGTGAAAATGCCAGACGTTTTGAACGTAAACAATTTAACTACAGCGACGTAGAACAAGATTTACTTGAGGATGTATTATCCACAAGTCATGAAGAAGACACTGAACAGTATTGGTTGCGTCGTCAAATTGGTAAACTCGATATTGAATACCGAGAACCTTTGTTATTGCAGCTGATTGGCGGGTTTAGTGGCGATGAAATTGCCGCCATACTTGAACTTAATCGAAATACGGTAATGACGCGCTTATTTAGAGCCAGAAACCAGTTAAAAGACGCTCTCGAAGCACCAGAGGTAAGAGGTCAATCAAATGGATGATCTACAGTTTCGTCGCCAAGCATACGGTGACCCCAATAATCAGTCAGATGAATTTTTAACTCATTTAGCTGAACATGAAGATGATGCAAAATTTATCAAAGATCTAAAAGCATTTGACCATAAACTCATGCAAGCACTCAATATTAGTGTCCCAGATGATTTAGCTGATAAATTGATTTTGCGACAGCAATTAAGCCAACATCAACAAAGCAAAAAACATACTCGCTACATGATGGCGGTGGCTGCATCAGTGGCTTTTATCGTCGGAGTCAGTTTTAGTTTATTACGTTTTACGCCAGTAAACTTAAGCGAAAACTCGCTAGCTCATGTACACCATGAAACCAAAGCATTAATCATGGAACAGGATATTGGCTTTAATGATGTTAATTTTAAACTCGCCAGTGTCGATGGATTGAGTGACTCAAAGTTTATCAAACAACCAGGGCGTGTTTTTTTCACCTCATATTGTGATTTTCAAGGTGTCAAATCATTGCATTTAGTCATGGCTGACGAGAATGGCAATAAGGTCACCTTGTTCATTGTGCCCATTGAGAAGCGTATTGTATTAGAAGAAGCTTTTGCTGATAACCAATATAAAGGTCAAAGTTTTCAAACAGCCGATGCCTATATGGTCTTGGTGGGAGAACCAGCTTCTAATCTTGAGTTTGTCAAAAAAGAAGTTGAAAATACCTTTATTTAAACACTGTCGGTGACAATCTAAAATCCGCTACTTCATTGAATAGCGGATTTTTTTTACACTTGAATAATTCAAAGTGTGAACTATCTCTAACTTCTGCTAGCATGTCGAACATAAAAATAATCTCTTGGGAACTATATGGATATTCAAACACCGATCCTCATTACCTTTATAGGATACTTGGCCTTAATGATGGGTATTGGGTACTGGGCCTACCGCAAAACCGATACTGTCGATGATTATATTCTTGGCGGACGAAAAATGGGTCCCGCAGTCACCGCTCTTAGTGTGGGTGCATCAGATATGTCGGGCTGGTTATTACTGGGTTTGCCAGGGGCAGTGTATCTAAGTGGCTTGGGTGAAGCATGGATTGGTTTTGGATTAGTGTTTGGCGCTTGGCTTAATTGGCTATTTGTCGCTAAGCGTCTGCGTATTTATACCCAAGTGGCCAATAATTCACTAACCTTACCCGACTTTTTTGAGAACCGTTTTAATGACTCTCATGGGCTATTAAAATTAGTCTCCGCATTAACGATTCTGATCTTTTTCACTTTTTATGCCTCCTCAGGTATGGTCGGCGGCGCAATATTATTTGAAAAAGTCTTTGGTCTCGATTATACCGTCGCCTTATTAATAGGCTCATTTATTATTGTATCTTATACCTTTGTCGGCGGTTTTTTTGCGGTTAGTTGGACTCACTTCTTTCAAGGCTGCTTAATGTTAATAGCCTTAATTATTGTGCCCGTATCCATCTTTAGTCAGCCAGACACACAAGCAGGTTTTGAACAGATAGACCCGGCGATGTTGTCGTTTATTAATGAGAACACCACTGTTATTGGCCTTGTGTCTTTACTGGCTTGGGGGTTAGGTTATTTTGGGCAACCGCATATTTTGTCTCGTTTTATGGCTATCGGCAGCCCAAAAGACTTAGTCCTTTCTCGGCGTATTGCCATGACTTGGATGATAGTGTCACTATTTGGTGCCTTAGCAACAGGTATTGCCGGCAGCCTTTATTTTGCCGCCGAACCACTTGAAAACTCAGAAACCGTGTTTATTCATTTAGCCCATGCCGCGTTTAACCCTTGGGTTGGTGGTTTGCTTATTGCGGCTATCTTATCTGCCATCATGAGTACTATCGATTCGCAGTTGTTAGTCTGCTCTAGCGTGATCACCGAGGATTTTTATCTTAAATGGTTGCGTCCACAAGCCAGTAGTAAAGAATTAATGTTAGTCGGTCGTATTGGCGTTATAGCCATCGCATTAGTGGCTGGAGTTGTTGCGCTTAATCCTGAAAGCAGTGTTTTAGGGCTAGTCAGTTATGCATGGGCCGGGTTTGGTGCTGCATTTGGTCCAGTAGTGCTGTTATCGCTGTTTTGGCAAGGCTATAGTCGCAACGGTGCAATTGCAACGATTTTAGTAGGTGCTATAACTGTTGTGGTTTGGAAACAAATGACTGGCGGTATTTTTGAGCTATATGAAATTGTCCCAGGGTTTATTTTCGCTATGTTAGTGGGTGTAATCGTCAGTAAAATATCACCACCAACTGATAAAACTATCGCTGATTTCAGTGCTTTTCGTGAGTCTTTGAAAACGCAATAATGGCATTAAAAGTTTTCTTGGTAACTCAGCTTCCTTAATAGAAGTTGAGTTACCTTCTTATCATACCTTGCCAACTCAACACGAATAAATAAGCTGTAAAAACAACCCCTACCATGACGGCTAATTGAGTATTTATGAGCAACTTAATACTATGAATTTAATCCAGCAGTTGCTTAACATCCACGATGAATAAAATTTAACTTAAGCTGACCAGGGTGTCGTTATCGCCGAAAATGGAGCTGAAATTCACATATACTGCCATGCTATCAAACACCTAATTCACGACTAAAAACTAGAATTAACTTAATATTAACAATAACTAACATCTGGTCGGAGTTGTTACATAGTTCACATTTACCTAAGATGCCCTAAATTTTGACCGTCAAATGTTTGAAGCGGATAAACTTTGAACAAAACGGTAATAATAAATGGACATAATAATGAATAAATTCCACAAGACTCTCATTGCTACCGCAATAAGCTTAATCAGTGTACAAGCCTCAGCCGCCGGTTTTCAGTTAAATAGTCAATCAGCTACCGGTATTGGTCGTGCAATGGCTGGGGATGCTGTTATTGCTGACAATGCCTCAGTTTTATCTCGTAACCCTGCCGCTATGGCTCTCTTTGATGAAACCGCATTATCTTTAGGTGTCGTTTATGCTGATATCGATGTGTCGGTATCGGATGCAAAAGGCAATTTTGGCGGTCAAGATGTCGCCTTTGGCAGTGAACACAGCGCTGCTGACGCAAAAGTTATTCCGAATTTCTATTATATCAACCCGATTAACGACAAAATGGCCTTCGGAGTTGCGGTATTCAGTAACTATGGCACCGGCACTGATTTAGGCAACTTAGCCAATAAAACACCGACTATAAGTGGCAATGCTGTGCCACTTCCAACTCCAGTTGATTTATTAGGTAACACAGAAGTCGTTACCGTTAATTTCAACACGAGCATGTCTTATCGCGTCAATGATGAGTTCAGTTTTGGCTTCGGTGTTGATGCCGTTTATGGTAGCGGAACCCTCACACGTAAAAGCGACAATCCACAGATCGGCAACTTAGTGGATGTTGATGCCGATGGTTGGGCTTTAGGTGGGATTGTTGGTGTGGTGTATGAAGTTAATCCAGATAATCGTTTTGGTTTAAGCTACCGCATTAGCCCAAAACTTACCGCCAAAGGCGATGTAAATTATCAGTACACTGAATACAATAAAATTGATATTCCTATCGCAGATATTGCTCAGTTTGCCGGTTTTCACCAGCTAACGGATAAATTCGCGCTACATTATACGGCTCAGTGGACCAATTGGAGCTCGTTTGACAAAATCGTCGTTAAAGATGGTGCCAATGGTGTTGACCAAGCCGACTTAAAAGAATACCACTGGAAGGATTCATGGTTTTTAAGCTTAGGGGCAACTTATAATCTCACTCGAGATCTCACTTTGCGCGCAGGTTTAGCATCGGATCAAGGTGTTGTGAATCAGCATTCATCATTATCAATTCCTGATTCTGATCGTACTTGGTATACCGCTGGCGTCAGTTACGACTTAAGCCAAAAATCGAGCGTTGATTTAGGCATCGCTTTTGTGCGCGGAGAAGATGTTACCGTATTAGAAGACAGTAAGCTTCTTGCTCAAATACCTGGTTATAGCAGTGAAATTTCAGCACAAACGCGATCAAATGCTGTTTATTATTCAGTACAATATAACTACAGCTTTTAGTTAGCACTTGTTAATCAGTGCTCTTTAACCATGAGTATTGACTGCCTTTTTTAGCTCATTCACCACGGACTAAAAAAGTATCATCCTTTTTTATCCAAACCGCCATTTAGCAATAATTGGCGGTTTTTTTATCTCCGTAATATGATTAAGATCTAATATATAAAATAATTCTAATATATCGGTTGCGTAACGGCATAAAGTCCATTAGAATTTTCTTATAGACTCAAAAATAGGCTTTTCATATGTCTCGGTTAACAAATTATTTATTCCTCGGTGTTATCCTCACCACAATAGCATTACCTCTTGCAGTGCAAGCCTATGATGTTAATACATTAAAATTAGCATATTCCGAACAAAATCAACCGCGAATATACGATGCAAAAATTGAAGCAATTAAAGCGGCAACGATTTCAGCCCAAACCTCAGGAAGGATTATTAATATCCATTTTGATGTTAATGATTTAGTACCACAAGGCGCGTCTTTACTGGAAATCACTAATAAAGAGCAAGGTGCTGGGTTCGCGGGAGCGGAAGCTGAACTGGCTAAAGCAGAAGCACTAAACACTGAGGCACAAGCACAATATGCGCGCTATAAAGCCCTATTTCCTAAAGGGGCTATATCAAAAGGCGCCATGGATGAAGCCACAGCCAAAGCAAAATCAAGCAAACAAGCTGTGAGTGCTGCTCAAGCACAATTAATACAAGCCAAAGAAAGCTTAAATTACACAGTCGTGAGTGCGCCTTTTAGTGGCCGAATGACTCAACGTTTTGTTGAGCAAGGTGAAACAATATCTTATGGTCAGGCACTGTTCTCTGGTTATGATACTCAACACCTCAGAGCGGTATTTCAAGTCCCACAACAAGATATTGCTCAGCTTCAACAACAAGCACAAGTTGCGATTCAATTACCTAATGGTAATGAAATCACTTCCGGTGATATTAATGTGTATCAATTTGCCGATCCACTCACTCATCAACATCAAGTGCGAGTCAATCTAAATGCCGCTGATATCGAAGATATCATCGTGGGGCAATGGATCAAAGTAACCGTGGCCTTTCCCAGTAGAAAGAGTCTGGTGGTGCCATTATCGGCGATTCATCAAGTCAGTGACTTAACCTCTGTGTATCGTGTAAGTAACGATAAAATAGTATTAAATCAGGTACGAATTGGCCGAATAGATACTAAAACAAATACTGTAGAAGTGCTGTCAGGTCTTATGGAAGGCGATGAAATTGTTATTGATGCAGGACGTTATTTAATTAATTCCTCAGCAACAAAAGCTCAGGAGTAGCCCGAATGACAACCCCCAACGAACCAAATAAACTCGGCATCTCAGGCTCAATAGCAAAGGCATTTCAACAAAGTGCTATCACCCCATTATTGGCTATTTTAGGCTTATTACTGGGTCTTTTTGCGGTAATTATTACACCAAAAGAAGAAGAACCACAAATAGATGTCACTTTTGCAGATGTGTTTATTCCCTATCCTGGCGCCACGCCGACGGAAGTTGAAAATCAAGTCACCTTGCCTGCTGAACGTATCATTTCTCAAATAAAAGGGATTGATACTCTTTATTCATTCTCTCAACCTGATGGTGCGTTGATTATCGCGATTTTTGATGTCGGTATTCCACGTGATGAGGCCGTGGTTAATTTATATAATCAACTGTACTCTAACCGAGATAAATTTAATCATGCCGCTGGCATTGGTGAGCCATTAATTAAACCCAGAGGCATTGATGATGTGCCTATTGTAGGCCTAACCCTCTGGTCTAAAGACCCAAACATCACCGCAGAACAGCTTACCTTAGTGGCATCTGGCTTGGAAACCGAACTAAAGCGGATACCTGGCACGCGAGAGATTTACAGCCAGGGTGGCCACGAAATGGTGTTAAATGTGCGTATCGATCCTGTCAAAATGAGCAGTTTCGGCGTCACGTTCAACGATATTAGTGCCACTTTACAAGATAATAACCAGCTGTCTACGCTAGGATCCTTGACACAGTTTAATCAAGAAATAAAACTACAAACTGGACAGTTTTTACGTACGCTTGATGATGTCAATAATTTACTGATAAAAGTCAATCAACCAGATGCAACATCGGCTAGAAGCTCAACTCCCCATGCCGTTTATTTATCTGATATTGCCGATGTAAGCCTCAAAAGTGATATACCCAAACAACATGTTTGGCATGTCACCGACAAGGGAACTTATCCTGCTGTAACGATTGCGATAGGCAAACAAGCAGGCACCAATGCTGTCGATATTGCTGATGCGGTTTTAGCGAAAATCAAGGCTGTCGATAATGTATTAATTCCCAATAATGTTGATGTTGCGATCTCTCGTAACTACGGTAAAACAGCTGGGGATAAATCGAACACACTTATCTTTAAATTGATTTTTGCTACATCGGCAGTGGTACTGTTAGTTTTATTCACTATGGGAGTTCGTGAGTCTGCCGTGGTGGGTGTGGCTATTATTATTACCCTAGCTATTACTTTATTTGCATCTTGGGCTTGGGGATTCACCCTCAACCGTATTTCGTTATTTGCGCTTATTTTCTCGATTGGCATCTTGGTTGATGACGCAATTGTTGTGGTCGAAAATATCCACCGACATATGGCAATGAGTGATAAACCCATTAGCGAACTTATCCCACACGCCGTTGATGAAGTCGGCGGACCTACCATACTGGCTACTTTTACGGTTATTGCCGCCCTTTTGCCAATGGCATTCGTATCGGGACTCATGGGCCCATACATGAGCCCTATTCCGATAAATGCCAGTATGGGAATGATCATTTCGTTATTAATCGCCTTTATTATGACGCCATGGCTGAGCAATAAGTTATTAAAGCCTCACAAAAAATCTCATAACTCAGCTAATTCAACTGCAAGTACTGACATTGTGGTAGAAGAAGACAATCGATTAACACGCTTGTTTACCCGCATAATGAGCCCTTTTTTAATTGGCGAACATGCACCAAAAGCCCGTAAAGGTTTGGCGTTAGGCATAGCTCTATTGATAGCTTTTGCTGTCGCCTTGCCAGTAATGCAAGCGGTAATATTAAAAATGCTGCCTTTTGATAACAAGTCAGAGTTTCAGGTGATGGTCGACATGCCTGAAGGAACACCAGTAGAGCAAACTCAAAGAGTATTGCAAGATCTCAGTCAATATCTCACGACGGTTAAAGAAATTGAGCATTTACAATTGTACGCAGGTACTCATGCACCGATGAACTTTAACGGCTTAGTAAGACATTATTTCTTGCGCAGTAGCCAAGAGCTCGGTGAAATCCAGGTTAATCTGGTTGATAAGAAACATCGCGACCGCGACAGCCACACCATTGCTTCATCGGTACGTGAACCATTACAAAAAATTGGTCTTCGCTACCATGCAAATATTAAGATTGTTGAAGTGCCCCCCGGACCGCCAGTGTGGTCACCTATTGTGGCAGAGGTTTATGCACCGAACACTGAGCTACGCGAACGAGCAGCCAATGACTTACTACAACGATTCAAGGACACAGAACATGTTGTTGATATGGATATTTATTTGCCAGCACAGCAACAAAAATGGCAGGTAATTATTGACCGTAATAAAGCTCGCTTATTGGGAGTCTCGTACGCCAGTATCGTTGATACCATCAGCACAGCCGTTGATGGTAAAGATGTGAGTTATTTGTATCAAGCACAGTTAGCTCAGCCCACGCCAATTAGATTACAACTTGATGAGGCATCTAAAGTAGATCTCAAGCAAGTGTTGTTATTACGCTTACCAACTCAATCGGGTGAAACCGTGCCATTGACAGAGTTAGTCAAGGTACAACAACAGGTTATTAATGCACCAATTATCCACAAAAATATGGTTCCTATGATCATGGTTATTGCTGATATGGCAGGCCCTACTGGCAGCCCACTGTACGGTATGTTTGACATGGTCAGCCAAATTAATCAACAAAATGAACAAGGTGATTCAAGTTACCCAATTCAACAAAATCTGGTTAATCAACCTGATGGATTAACTGACGTGGCTATTTTATGGGACGGTGAATGGAAAATCACATATGAAACTTTCCGCGATATGGGTATTGCTTATGCTGTTGGAATGATTGCAATTTACTTGTTAGTTGTGGGGCAATTTAAATCATATGTGGTGCCGTTAGTCATTATGGCGCCAATACCATTAACCATCATTGGCGTGATGCCAGGACACGCTTTATTGGGTGCTCAATTCACGGCCCCATCGATGATAGGCATGATTGCGCTAGCAGGTATTATTGTTCGAAACTCTATCTTGCTGGTCGATTTTATTAATCAGCAAACAGCTGCTGGAATACCATTAGAACAAGCCGTTATCCATTCTGGAGCTGTGCGTGCCAAACCGATTATGTTGACAGCATTAGCGGCAATAATTGGCGCATTATTTATTATTGACGACCCTATTTTTAATGGTTTAGCTATTAGTTTAATTTTTGGTATTTTTATCTCGACCATTTTAACCTTGGTAGTAATCCCAGTATTGTATTATTCGGTTATGAAAAATAAACACATTATCACAGCTAAGTAACAAGATTATTCGTTAACTGGGCAACGCCCAATAAGGATCTAAACATGTCATTAGAAAGAAGTATTATGGCCTTTGCAGGCTTCATGGTTTTATTATCGATAGTGTTAACCGCAACTGTCAGTCCACACTTTGTCTGGCTAACGGTGTTTGTAGGCGCTAATCTATTTCAGAGTGCATTCACAGGCTTTTGTCCTGCGGCGATGGTAATGAAAAAATTAGGCATCAAAACTGCAGCGGAAATAGCCTTAAATAAATAACAAGGAATTTATCGTGTTTAAGAAATCTATGCTGTTGTCTATTCAATCGGTATTGGCGCTATTAGTGATATTAGCAGCATCACTCATGCCGACTTGGGCGGCAGAGCAAGAGCCCAGCGTTGCATGGGAGAAGATCGACCGTGGCGTCATGTTGATTGATGTGCGTACTGCTGAAGAGTTTGCAGAAGGACATATTGACGGTGCTATGAATATCCCATTCAATAATATCGTACCCGAGTTAGCAAAGCTCAATATCACTAAAGACACTGAAATAGTGCTTTATTGTCGCAGCGGTAATCGCAGTGATATGGCACAAAAATCACTCGTTAAACAAGGATACAGCAACACCTATAATGCAGGTGGTTTTAACAGTTTAATATCTGCACGATAATATCAGCAATAAATTAAGCCACAGAGCTAATCCTGTGGCTTAATATTATGCTTCAATAGCATCCTACTCATCACCAGCACTACAGAGTAAACCACTGTTATTATTTCAATAACACCAAAAATCGTAAACTATCATTTACACTGTATTTAAGTTAATTATTTATTAGCATTAACAACTTCACTTATTCATTTCTCGGTTAAGCGCTTACATCTAGGTAACTTGATAAAAGTTATACAGATAACTTTTATCAAAATACTGCTTAATAAATTTTAAATTCACAAATGTTACATAATAATTCACGAAAATATCATAAAAAGTACTTGTATTACCAAAGTCAAGGTTAACAAGTTATTTACATTTGGTGAAAATATGATTACCTTTTAAATAGATAGGCAAAATAAGCTTATCGGTAAACATAATTATAAAAGACGTTATTTAACTCTGATTAACATGGAAGATAATATGAAAAAGAATAAAAACTCAGCGGTCGTGCTTAGCATGACCGCTCTTGCTTTGGCTATTTCAACTCAAGTCAATGCTGCCCCATCCCCTTTACAGCTTTCTGCTACTAACCAACAAATTGATCAACAATCTCCGTTACCTAAACGTTATATCGTTAAATTTAAGAATGATAATGCGGCACAAACGTTAAGCAGCAGTTCTGTAACGCAAAATGTGGGCGTACAACCTGAAACAAATAGTATGTCTTATCAGCCTCGCTCAAACGAAGTATTCAGTCAATTTCGTGCTTTGAACAGTGTAAAAGCGCGAGAAATGAAGCGTGTTGGTCGAAGCAATAGTTATTCTGTAAAACTCGACTCGCCATCAATCAAAGCATTGCGTTTACGTCAAGACGTTGAATATGTTGAAGAAGATTTACCACGTAGATTGCTTGCCGAGACAACTCCTTGGGGACAAACCTTTGTTGGTGCAACTGTACTAAGCGACAGCCAAGCGGGTAATCGCACTATCTGTATTATTGACTCTGGTTACGATCGTAGTCATAACGATTTAAATGCAAACAACGTCACCGGAACCAATAATTCCGGAACGGGCAACTGGTATCAACCGGGTAATAATAATGCTCATGGTACTCATGTCGCAGGTACTATTGCTGCCATTGCAAACAATGAAGGTGTGGTCGGGGTTATGCCTAACCAAAACGCCAATATTCATATCGTAAAAGTGTTTAACGAAGCAGGATGGGGCTACTCATCATCATTAGTAGCCGCTATCGACACTTGTGTTAATTCAGGTGGTGCAAATGTCGTCACAATGAGCTTGGGTGGCAGTGGTTCAACCACAACCGAGCGTAATGCATTAAATACTCACTACAATAATGGCGTATTATTAATTGCAGCTGCTGGTAATGCTGGTGACAGCAGTTATAGCTACCCTGCTTCATATGACAGTGTGATGTCAGTGGCCGCCGTTGACAGTAACCTTGATCATGCAGCATTTTCACAGTACACGGATCAAGTTGAAATTTCAGGTCCTGGTGAAGCAATTCTGTCAACCGTTACCGTTGGTGAAGGACGTTTAGCAGATATCACTATTGGTGGTCAGTCCTATTTTAGCAATGGCGTAGTACCGCACAATCGTCTGACTCCATCAGGAACCAGTTATGCTCCTGCCCCTATCAATGCAAGTGCAACCGGAGCCTTAGCAGAGTGTACCGTCAATGGAACCAGTTTTTCATGTGGCAATATGGCGAATAAGATTTGTCTTGTTGAGCGCGTAGGCAACCAAGGTTCAAGCTACCCTGAAATCAACTCAACTAAAGCATGTAAAACTGCAGGCGCTAAAGGTATTATTGTGTACAGTAATAGTGCCCTACCTGGCCTACAAAACCCATTCTTAGTTGATGCCAACAGTGATATTACGGTTCCTTCAGTGTCAGTAGATAGAGCAACAGGGCTTGCACTTAAAGCTAAGTTGGGACAATCAACGACAGTGAGTAATCAAGGTAACCAAGATTACGAATATTATAATGGTACCTCTATGGCCACACCGCATGTGTCAGGGGTTGCTACATTAGTGTGGAGTTACCACCCTGAATGTAGTGCAAGCCAAGTGCGTGCAGCACTTAATGCAACAGCTGATGACTTAAGTGTTGCGGGACGTGATAACCAAACCGGTTATGGGATGATTAATGCCGTTGCAGCAAAGGCCTACTTAGACGAATCATGTACTGGTCCAACCGATCCTGGCACAGGCCCTGGTACTGGTGACAGTGTACTGGTAAAAGGTGTCGCAAAAACCGGTCTAGCTGGCGCTAAAAGTGATGAGCTATATTTCTCGTTAGACGTCCCTGCAGGCGCAAAAGACTTAGCCTTTACCATGAGTGGCGGTACTGGCGATGCTGACCTGTATGTACAATATGGTGCGTCACCGACCAACAGCAGTTACGACTGTCGTCCATGGAAGAGTGGTAATGCAGAATCTTGTCCTATTGCCACACCACAAACGGGTACCTATTATGTGATGGTGCAAGGTTATAGCGCATTTAGTAACGTCAACCTAGTGGCTAATTATACCGCGGCAACAAGCAGTGGTGGCAATACTGGCGGTCCAGCAAGCTATACCAATACTGGTAATTATACGATTCCAGATAATAATACCACTGGTATCACTAGCCCAATCACGGTTAGTCGTACTGGCGATTCAGGATCGGTATCAGTGTCTATCGGTATCATTCACACGTATATTGGTGATTTAAAAATCCAGTTAGTGAGTCCTACAGGTCAAACTGTTGTCCTGCACAACAATACTGGTGGTGGAACCGATAACTTAACCCAGACTTACACAGCTAATATGGCTGGTGTAGAGTCTAGTGGTGTATGGACTTTAAAAGCAGTTGATAATGCCAAACAAGATACTGGGTATATCGATACTTGGAGTTTAAGCTTCCAGTAATCTCCTCTTGTTCAATACAAAAATAGCCACGAAATGTGGCTATTTTTTTACGCTTTACTCATTAACTGATTGAAAACCTAAAAGTGAGGCTGTGGTATTTGTAATACTGCTGGCTGCTGAGTATTGGCAATAACCTTGAATATTGAGGCAAATGAGTTTGGTGTGCTCACATCAACAGCAAGTTTTAATCGCCTTGCAATATCATTGGCTGATAATACTCCGCGAATAGCATGTTGTTCGCGATCAATCACTAAACAATGTTGTTGCCCTGCTGATTGCAATGTTTCAATTACATCACCGATTCGAGCATAATTTAAATCTTCAAAATCGATCGCTTTAAGATCTTCTTTAGGGATCATAAAATCAGCAACACTGAGGTGTTCACGCTGATGTCCTGCGGCCACTCGTTTTAATATCTCTTGATTATGTAATGACTCAAAACTGATTAAGCCAATAAACTGATCGTGATGGTCAATGACTAATTTAAGGCGGACATGTGACTTTTGCATTAAGTGCTCAACATTCACAGCCGATGTACTTGACTCAATAACCATAGGCGTCACTTTCTTGAAATCAGTAAACACGTTTAATGCCGAAGACTGTACTGATATGTCTTCATGGGCTTCTGGTGAAGTTAATTGGTCAATTTTTTCTACTGGGTATAGGGCTAATTTTTTCACAACAACATCCTTAATCAACAGCTACCGTTAAAATAAAACTATTATTATCAGTTATTTATATTTTTTCGGTATTTACTAGATATCTTGATTATCTGCCTGTGTTTTTATTAGCACAAGGCACATTTGATTAAACTTAATTAATTTTCATAAAATTAAGGTTTAATTCACACTGTTGTGATTCGGAGTATGTTAGGCGCTAAATTTAGGTAATTCCCATCACTTTAAGACTTCAGGTTCGATTAACACACTGTTATTTGCATCTGAAAACCACACTTGCCCTTCACTAAGGCTTACTTGTAACGCCATGTTACGATTAACAAATATATCCATTTGTTTAACTGCATCTTCAGGAAAATTAATCACGCTTAAATTATCGTAACGCGCGAATGCTTGCTGATTTTGTTGCCACCAAATAGGTACACTTCGGCCGCCATAAGTATAAAGAATGACTCGTTTTGAACGACCACACGCTTTTCTGAGCCACTTTTCATCTGCTTGACCAAATTCAACCCAAAGATCAATTTCGCCACTGAGGTTTTTATCCCAAAGTTCCGCTTCATCATCAACGCACAAACCTTTACTAAACACTAATGATTCTGATGCATTAATTGCAAATGCCAGCAAACGAACCATCATGCGGGTGTCGGTCTCAGATGGGTGTTGGGCTAAGGTAAATTGATGATCGGCATAATAATGACGATCCATATCTGCTATCTGCAAAGAGACTTTAAAGACGGTAGCTTTAGCGGCCATGAAGGGTTCCAACTCATATAAAAAAACCGAGTCTACTACAAAGTAGACTCGGTATAATAGGACATCATTCTTATCGGGTTAAATTGCGCCTGGACGAAGATGTTTTGCCATCGGGAAATGTGCGCTAAGCTGACTGACTTTAGCCAATGAAGACACAATTAGAATACGACTACCATGCTCATATTGATGAGTAATATCACTTAATAACGGTACCTTTTCTCTGCTGGCATCGCGCCTTAATAGTTCATTAATCTCGCCATCGAGCGGGTTATCACTGTAAACCACATCTAATGTCTGTAGCAAAGGCATTGCGGCTATAGGCAACAAATGCATCGGAGTGTCCTCAGTTAATAAGATAATGTCGCCTTTAACACTCAAATGATCAAAAGCATCAAGATAACGCTGTTCAGTTAAGCCATCAAACTTATCTTGGTTAGTGGTAAAAAACTGTTCCCAAAATAAACGTCTATCTTTACCTGCGGATAATTTATGTTGGACTTCTTCTCGCTTGCTAGCAACAAAATCAAATAATGGTGCTAACGATGGTGGTAACATGGTTTCGAGTCTCGAACGAATCGTTCGCGCAAACACTGGGGCTGCTCCAGCAGTACTTATTGCCACGACTAACCGGCCTCGGTCAACAATAGAAGGCGTAATAAATCGACAAAACTTAGGGTTATCGACCACATTAACCCAAATTCCACGCTCAGTGGCTAATTCGGCAAAGTCCATATTAAGTTGTTCATTAGCTGTGGCCAAATAAATAATGTCGACATTGGCAAAATCAGCGCTGCACACTTCGCGGCGCGAAAGTTTAATACGTCCCTGAGAATAATAGCTTTCAATCTCATTGGCGACGTCTGGCGCAATTACATGAATATTGGCATCAGTACGAGACAAGAGATCTAGTTTACGTGTAGCGACCTCACCTGCGCCAACCAATAAGACCTGTAATCCTTGGGTATCTACAAATAATGGGAAATATTGCATTAATCTACTCAGTCTTCAACGATAGGGAATTGATGTTGTATCCAAGCGCGGTATCCACCAATCATCGAGGCGACTTGTGTGTATCCCATAATCTGTAAATTATAGGCCGATAATGCTGCACGTTGGCCGGCACCGCAGTAAAGGAGTAATGGGGTATCTTTGTCAGGGAATCGATGCTCTATATCACGCTCAATAATGCCACGGCTCAAGTGTTTTGCTTTGGGTAAATGCCCTTGCAGCCACTCATTATCTTCTCGAACATCAATTAATTGCCACTGGTCTTGTTGTTGATATTGTTCAATCGTTAGCAAGGTAACATGAGGCATAACTGAATCAACTAAACGGGCGAAAGCTGGAGATGCTTGCATAGCGTATCCTTAAGTTAGGTAAGTCGCTTATCAGTAATAAATGAGTTCTTTATACGTCATAAACCGCAAAGTGGTTTAGTCTGTAGTTTATGAAAAAAATAAACTTATACAAGCGTTTATTCGTTATGCATTTCACTTCTTTGCGAACTACATTGCCAACACAACTCAAAACTTCCTTCATTTATTTCATGGCACTGAACGCATTGCCATTGAGGTTTTTCAATATCAAGTGCATCCAATAAACTCTGTGCTGCCACAAGCTGACTATCTGCAACCCATAACTCAACAGTCTGCATTTCAATAGGCAAACCGCCAACACCACCGATAAGCGCTTCTCCTTTAAGATCAACGTCTATTCCACTGGTTTCAAGTAACCCTTTCCATGTGTGAGCCTGCAGTAAGTTACCACCAGCCAATAATACTTTTCGTTGTTCCATGCGAGATCCTATGTCATTGCTCTTGCTGGCAAATTTATGTCATCCTACTGCCTAAGCCAAAATCTGTCGAGTATTGTTTATAAATTGGACATTTATAACAAACAATGATTATCTTAATGCTACATGGGTCATTGCACTCTATAACATCAAAAACGGGACTCTACATGACAAAAATAGTCTTAAAAGGTGTATTTCAAATCACCACCTGGAATGAATCGACTTATGCAGAACACCACAACGACAGCAAACAAACCATAGCAGAAATTAGCCAAACATATTCTGGTGACGTCAGTGGTTCTGCGCAAATCCGCTATATTATGTCATATCAAAAAGAAGGTTCGGCTGTATTTGTTGGCATAGAACACTTAACCATTGATACGCCAGAGATAGCAGGCAGCATAGTTCTGCAACATAATGGCGTATTCTCACAAGGCGTGGCACAGAGCCAATTTAACGTAATCGCTGATTCAGGGACCGATAACCTGCTGCTATATATTGGTCACGGCGAATTTACTTCAACCGAAAATGGTCAAGCTGATTACATCATCACTCTACAACATGAATAAAATAACTATTTCTCGTTTAGATACTGATATCGGCACATTTAGAGTATCAGCAAACCTCATACAAACAAGATTGGTTTTTACCGGCGTTGAAATCCTCGGTAGCGACGGATGGGAAGCGCTAATAATCGATCCGCAAACCCTGTGGTACAAAACCTTGTTGGTGGCCTGTAAAACACATTTAACATCTCAAAAGAGTCACCTTCCATAAACAATAAACCCCAGCAAGCTGGGGTTTATTGTTAGCGATTAAATAATTAACAATGCATATTAAGGCATCATTGAAGGCTGGTCAGCACCTTCTTTTTCAATCTCTACAGGTAACATGTGCTCACGGTTAATACCCAATTTAACGGCTAAGTAACTTGCCACGTAAATTGATGAATATGTACCGACAAAAATACCTAATAGCAATGCAGTTGCAAAGCCATGGATCATCGTGCCACCTTTTAAGAACAGCGCAATAACGGTAATTAATGTGGTACCCGTAGTAATAACGGTACGGCTCATGGTCTGGGTGATTGAGGTATTCACAATCTCTTCAGGTGTGCCTTTACGCATTTTGAGGAAGTTTTCACGGATACGGTCATACACCACGATAGTATCGTTAAGTGAGTAACCCACAACTGTCAACAAACCTGCCAATACGGTCAAGTCAAATTCAAGCTGTAATACCGAAAACACCCCTAAAGTAACAATAACGTCATGGGCTAACGCCGCAACAGAACCTGCTGCTAAACGCCACTCAAAACGAAATGACACATAGATAAGAATACAGATTAGGGCAACAATAACCGCTAAGCCACCTTGCTCTGCTAACTCTTTACCTACCTGAGGACCAACAAACTCAACTCGCTTTTGAATCACGCCCGCATCAATTGATTGCGCTGCGGCTAATACCGCGGCAACCTGGACATCACTTTTTAGCTCATTTCTGACTGGTAAACGCACCAATATATCGCGGCTTGAACCAAAGTTCTGTACTACTGCACCTTCAGCTTCCGCTGAAGTCATAGTGCCGCGCAAAGCGTTCAAGTCGACAGGAGCTGAAAACTCCATTTCGACTACCGTGCCGCCAGTGAAGTCCAAACCCCAGTTAATGCCTTGAGTTGCAAGCGACCCTAGTGAGGCAATAACCAGAAGCATCGACATAATACTGATGATTTTAGCATGACGAAGAAAGTCGACTGTGTTCTTTACTGAAAATATCTGTAACATATTCAACGTCTCCCTTAGATAGACAATGACTTAACGCGCTTACCACCCCAAACCGCATTCACGATTGAACGTGTGCCTACGATGGCAGTAAACATAGAAGTCGCGATACCTATCATTAAGGTAACAGCAAAGCCTTTCACCGCTCCGGTACCAACAGCGAATAAAATTAATGCTGTCATAAAGGTAGTGATGTTGGCATCTGCAATGGTTGAAAATGCATTACCATAACCTTCATGGATGGCTTGTTGAACGCTACGACCGCCAAGAAGTTCTTCACGAATACGCTCAAAAATCAGCACGTTTCCGTCTACCGCCATACCCACAGTTAATACCATGCCAGCAATACCTGGTAGGGTTAATACCGCACCTGGGATCATCGACATCACACCAACAACCATGATTAAGTTCGCCAATAATGCAAGGTTGGCAATAAAGCCAAATGCACGGTAGTAAACCATCATGAATACAAGTACAACAACCATACCCCAAATCATTGCTTGAACACCATTTTGGATGTTTTCTGCACCTAAGCTTGGGCCAATAGTTCTTTCTTCTACGATAGTCACAGGCGCAATTAAGGCACCAGCACGAAGCAATAACGCTAAACTTTGTGCTTCAGTGTGTTCAAGACCCGTAATCACAAAATTACGACCTAAACGCGCTTGAATGGTAGCAACTGAAATGACCTCTTCAATACGAGTCATTTTCACTGTGCCATCAGGATTACGTGTACCACTGTCTTTATATTCAATAAACAATGTTGCCATTGGTTTACCGATATTGTCTTTGGTGACGTTTGAGAAAATCGAGCCGCCTTTAGCGTCTAGATTAATCGCAACCTGTGGACGGCTATATTCATCGAAAGTTGGTTGCGCACCAGTAATATGATCACCAGTTAACATCACTTCTTTCTTCAATACGGCAATCCCACCTTCACGACGTTGGTACACTTCTGCACCAGCAGGTACACGGCCACTTGCCGCTGCACTCACATCAGCTTTGTCGTCAACCATACGAAATTCAATCGATGCTGTTGCACCTAAAATCTCTTTTGCACGCGCGGTATCTTGCACACCTGGTAATTCAACAATAATGCGCTCAGCGCCTTGACGTTGAACTACTGGCTCAGCAACACCAAGCTCGTTAACACGGTTACGGATAGTGGTAATGTTTTGCTGAAGTGCTTCTTCCTTAATCTGTTTAAGATAAGCATCACTCATAGTAGCAAGCAGCATAAACTCATTACCGCTGCTCGCATCGGTATAGGTCATGTCTTTACTGCGGGTTTTTAAATATGTCTCAGCTTGGTCAACAGTTGCAGCGTCACGAAACTTAATCGCAATCCCTTTTGGGGTTTTACGAATACCTGCGTAACGAATTTTCTCTTCACGAAGTTGGCTTCTGAAATCAGCTATTTTAGCTTCTTCCATTTTACGGATTGCTTCGCCCATATCCACTTCCATTAAGAAGTGAACACCGCCACGCAAATCTAAACCTAATTTCATCGGCGAACCACCAACAGCTTCAAGCCATTTTGGGGTTGCCGGTGCTAAGTTCAATGCAACGGTATATTTCTGGCCAAGCAGTTCAGCAATAGACTCTTTTGCCAACAGCTGCTGCTCAGGATTTTGCACACGAACTAATAACTGACCATTTTCAAGCTCGGCACGCTTTACCGCAATACCCTGACTCTCTAATAAATCAACCACAGTCGTTTGAGTCGATGCAGTGACTTCAGCGCCGCGGGTTGCGACGATCTGTACTGCATGATCTTCACCAAACAAATTTGGTATTGCATAAAAACTACCAATGGCGATGATGAGCATCACCATGATATTTTTCCACATTGGGTATTTATTTAACACACCATAGCCCTCTTGGCTTTATAACGACTGGATAGAACCTTTAGGCAATACCGCTGCAATATAATCCTTTTTGATCGTGATTTGGTTGTTATCGTTAATAGCTAATAACACATAATCACTTTCTTCACCGATTTTGGTTACTTTGCCTAGAATGCCACCACTGGTTAATACTTCATCACCTTTTGAAATAGAGGCCATTAAGTTTTTGTGTTCTTTAACACGCTTTGACTGCGGACGGAAAATCATGAAGTAAAAAATTAATCCAAACATGACTAGCATGAAAATTAACTGCATGGTTTCGCCACCGGCAGCGCCACTGATTGGGTTTGCATATGCATTTGAAATAAACATAGTTCTCTCTTCTTATTAGCTAAAATTAAACGGTTAATTCAGGTACTTCACGACCGAAACTGGTGTAGAACTCCTTAACAAAGGTGTCTAATGTACCTGTCTCAATTGCGCCACGCAAACCTTCCATCAACATTTGATAATATCGTAAATTATGGATGGTGTTTAAACGCGCACCTAAAATTTCATTACAACGATCTAAATGGTATAAATATGCACGTGAATAGTTTTTACAGGTGTAACAATCACACTTAGGATCTAATGTTGATGTATCATCGCGATGACGCGCATTGCGGATTTTAATCACACCTTCACTGGTAAATAAATGACCATTACGGGCATTACGCGTTGGCATAACACAATCGAACATATCCACACCGCGACGCACGCCCTCAACTAAGTCTTCAGGTTTACCTACGCCCATCAAGTAGCGAGGTTTGTCAGCAGGGATCTGCGGACAAACATGCTCTAAAATGCGGTGCATGTCAGCTTTAGGCTCGCCCACGGCTAAACCACCAACGGCATAGCCATCAAATCCAATATCTAAAAGACCCTTTATACTCTCGTCACGTAAGTCTTCAAATACTCCACCTTGAATAATACCAAACAAAGAGTTTGGATTTTCTAAGCGGTCAAACTCATCTCGCGAGCGTTTTGCCCAACGCAATGACATTTGCATCGATTTACGCGCTTCGTCATGAGTTGCTGGATATGGAGTACATTCATCAAAAATCATCACCACGTCAGAACCCAAAGAATCCTGAATTTGCATTGATTTTTCTGGGTCTAAGAAAATCTTTTCACCGTTAATCGGTGAACGAAAATGCACACCTTCTTCGGTTATTTTACGGATGTCACCTAAGCTGAACACTTGGAATCCGCCTGAGTCCGTTAGAATTGGACGCTGCCAATTCATAAAATCGTGCAAGTCACCATGCTTGCGCATGATTTCTTCACCTGGACGCAGCCATAAATGGAAGGTGTTACCCAATAAAATATCGGCACCCGTCGCGCGCACTTCTTCCGGCGTCATCCCTTTTACGGTACCGTATGTTCCCACTGGCATAAATGCTGGCGTTTCTACGGTGCCACGATCAAAAATAAGACGTCCGCGACGTGCACGACCATCTGTTGTATCTAATTCAAATTTCATAAATCACCTTGCCAGATAAACAGTCTGACTCGTTTAGTTTCTATAGTAATGAGGGCAAATCTTAATGCTTCAAGGTTACTGAGACATTAAATCAAAAAAACGCCCACTATTGTGGGCGAGTATTTTAAATCAAATTCGTTGCTTAGGGGGCTTTTTTCGTCACAAACATCGCATCACCATAGCTAAAAAAGCGATATTTCTGCGTAATAGCATGTTGATAAGCGTTCATCACTTCATCAAAACCAGCAAAAGCGCTTAATAGCATGATCAATGTCGACTCAGGCAAATGAAAATTGGTCACCATGGCATCAACGATTTTAAATTGAAAACCGGGATAAATAAAAATATCTGTATCACCACAGAAGGCTTGTAATGGGCCATCGCCACTGGCTCTGGCTGCACTTTCAAGCGAACGAACAGACGTTGTTCCGACGGCAATCACACGATGACCATTGGCTTTGGTTTGCGCGATGAGATCAACGACATCTTGGCCAACATTAGCCCACTCTGAATGCATTTTGTGCTCAAGAATATTATCAACTCGAACCGGTTGAAACGTACCTGCACCTACATGCAAGGTCACAAAAGCAATATTGACACCTTTAGCTTTTAATTCAGCCAACATGGCATCGTCAAAGTGTAAACCTGCCGTTGGCGCAGCCACAGCACCTGGCGTTTGGTTATATACCGTTTGATAACGCTCTTTGTCAGCGTCTTCATCTGGACGGTCGATATAAGGAGGCAGAGGCATATGACCGACATCTTCAAGCACTGCTAAAACACTTTTATCAGACAGAAGCTCAAGTTCGAACAAGGCATCATGACGGGCCAACATTTTCATTTGATATCCGCCATCTAAGTCGATAAGAGTATCAACTTTAGGGGATTTAGAACTGCGAACATGGGCCAAAATACGTTTGTCGTCAAGCATACGTTCTACGAGAATTTCAAGCTTCCCACCCGTAGATTTTTGCCCGAATAATCGCGCTGGAATAACTCGAGTGTTATTAAACACCATCAAATCACCAGGATTGATCAAATTGAGTAAATCGGTGAATTGTTTGTCGGCAAGCTGACCGTTTTCGCCACTTAGCGTGAGTAAACGCGAAGCATTGCGTTGTGCTGTCGGATAGCGAGCAATCAGCTCATCTGGAAGTTCGAAAGAAAAATCTGCAACGCGCATGGTATAATCTCAACAGTAAAAACGGCCGCTAGTCTATGGCGAGCGCCGGTTAAGATCAAGTTTACTGATTACTTTTTTGTCGGTTTTTGTTTAATAACCTCTGTAGCAATATCATCTATATCAATCGAATTGGGCTTAGCGTCATTAAATGGTTGATTCGACTTATATGAATGCTCTTCGTAGCGCATATCTATGTGTACTTTATTTCTCTTAGGTACTGTAGACCGACCTAATAACTTTTTTATCAAACTCTTCATCATCCTTGACCCTTAAGATTAATCATATACCCTTTAACGGCTGTTATATTTGAGCATGTCACAACAATAATGATGTCCAATACTCAATGACATTTTTATATAAATCGTTATGATTAAGTTCACACTCTAGCCTAATTGTAACAGTTCGTTACAAACGGCTTGTATCATACTGTAAAATAATAAAATTAGAAGTACCATTTATGAACTTTCTAGCTCACTTACATTTAGCCGACATCAGCAATACTCACCTAGTAGCTAATTTGTCGGGAGATTTCGCCAAAGGTAACATTAGTCAACATCCGAAGCATCTGCAGCAAGGAATATGGCTACACCGTCAAATAGACCAAATTACTGACAGTCATGAAATTATTATCGATTTGCTCAAGTTATTCCCTAAAACCTCACGTCGGGTAGCCCCCATATTGATTGACCTTGTATTTGATCATTATTTAGCCTTTTATTGGGAAGAGTACCATCACCAGCCACTAGATGAGTTTTGTCAAAAAGCCTACCACCAGCTCAATACGACACTTGAACTCCCTTCGACATTACAAGCAATAGCGCCACAAATTATTGAGCAGGATTGGTTAAGTAGTTATCAAACAAGACTAGGGTTAAACCAGGCGATTAAGGGGGTAAGTAAGCGATTATCAAAACCTGAATTGTTTGACCATGCCATTAAAGATATTGATAAAATTTATGTTGACATCGAAATTGCATTTAGAACCTTTTATCCGCAATTGATGGCCTATAGCAGATTGTATAGTCGTAAAACGCCTGCTGAATATTTACCATTATAGAGAGTAATAACAGGAGTGAATTAAGAATGCCATCATGGGTAATCAACCTAAAATCTACCCTCAAATCCAAGCGATTTTGGCTTACAAGCCTTCGTGATATCACACTCATTGGAATAGCATTATTTTTTATTGCCAGTTATTTGCAACGAGATATGCGCAAAGGTGCTGCTGTCCCAATTGAAGCACACTCGATAACCAATAAACCCATATCACTGTTTACCTCAACATATGTTGAGATGGAACAGCAATCCAACTCTTTGAGTATCAGCAATAAACCTACGTTGGTATATTTTTGGGGTACTTGGTGCCCGATATGCCAAGTCACCTCGCCTATGGTTAACTCGGTCAGTTCAGATCAAGATTATCAAGTGGTTTCTATTGCAGTTGCATCAGGTACCGATGCTGAAATAACAACCTTTATGCAGCAGCATGATTATCGTTTTGAGGTGATCAATCAACAAAACCAACCTCAGGCAATATCATTAAGCCAACAATGGGGCGCAATGGCTCTACCCGCGATTTATATCATCGATACGAATAACAATATTCGCTTTGTCACCTCAGGCGTAACCAGCAGTTGGGGCATGTCGTTGCGCTTGTGGTTAGCGACTTGGTAAACAACCTTTAGCCAAACATCTCTATATCAATTGGATAATTGATTTTTTGTTATTAGCAAAATTTTGTTATTATTCGCACCATAAGTGCGCATGGCTGAGTACTCATAAGCATCAGTGCCACACATCTTACCTGAATCAGACTCAATCAAAGAGAACACCTTATCATGCACATCTTTACATATAAGCCGCCATCTATTCCTTGGTTGGACATTCGCTATAAAGACCGTGATATTATCGTGATTAATAAACCTTCTGGGTTATTATCAAACCCAGGACGCTCGCCAGACACATTTGATACCGCAATAACCCGCTTGCAACTATGCCATCCTGAAGCCATTTTGATCCATCGTTTAGATTGCGACACCTCGGGTATTATGATTTTTGCGCGAACCAAAAAAGCCGAATCACATTTAAAAATTCAATTTCAAAATCGCCAAGCCAAAAAAGTGTATATTGCAGAAGTCACTGGCCACGTCGATGAACAGCAGGGGAAAGTAAACTTTGCTATCGGCCCAAATCCTGATTCGCCGCCATTTCAAATGCTCACCAGCACAGGCAAAGCTGCGTTAACCTACTTCCAAGTACTTGAACATAGACCACACTCAACCTTGATGGAACTTAAGCCGCATACGGGTCGCACTCATCAACTTAGGGTGCATATGTTATCCCTTGGTCATGCTATTTTAGGCGATGAATTTTATGGTGATGCAGCAACGATCAATGCCAGTAAACGTTTAAACTTGCATGCACAGTCACTCACAATTACTCACCCTTACAGCCAAGCTGAAATGACTTTTTTTAGTCAACATCCATTTTAATAATATGAGTGAAGCCAGATTAGACGAAAAAAAATGCTGACGCGGTGACGTCAGCATTTTTTAATTAGTGTCATAACATTAACTAGCTTGAGCAGCTTCTTTCGCTTCAGCGGCTTCACATGCTGCAGCGGTAAATATTACATCCGTAGAGCTATTCAATGCTGTTTCAGCAGAGTCTTGGATCACTCCAATGATAAAGCCAACAGCCACCACTTGCATCGCAACATCATTAGAAATACCAAATAAGCTACATGCTAATGGAATCAACAATAGCGACCCACCGGCAACACCTGATGCACCACAAGCTGAAACAGAAGCAATAACACTCAATAACAGTGCCGTCATAAAATCGACTTGAATTCCCAATGTATTTGCAGCAGCTAAAGTTAATACCGTAATAGTAATCGCTGCACCGCCCATATTGATGGTTGCACCAAGAGGAATAGACACTGAATAGGTGTCTTTATGCAATTTAAGTTCTTCACATAAAGCCATGTTTACCGGGATATTGGCTGCACTAGAACGAGTAAAAAATGCCGTAACCCCACTTTCACGTAAACACTTAAACACTAATGGATAAGGATTACGTTTAATTTTGACATACACAATAATAGGGTTAACCACCAAAGCAATAAATAGCATCGATCCCACTAACACCATCAGTAATTGACCATAGCCCGCTATGGCTTCAAAACCTGTTTCGGCAAAGGTAGCAGCCACTAAGCCGAAAATACCGATAGGTGCTAAACGGATAACAAAGCGGACAATATTCGACACTGCATCACTGACATCAGAAAGCATTCTCTTAGTACTGTCACTGGCATGATGCATAGTTATCCCTAAGCCTGCCCCCCACACCAAAATGCCAATATAATTACCGGTTAATAATGCATTAACTGGATTATCGACAATTTTAAATAATAAGGTATTGATAACTTCACTAATGCCTTGAGGAGGATTTGAGCCTTCAATTCCGGCGGTTAATAGTAAAGTGGTTGGAAACGCAAAACTAAATAACACTGCGGTTAATGCTGCAGCAAAGGTTCCCAGAAGATATAGCCCAATAATCGGACGCATATTGGTTTGGCTATTTTTCTTTTGATTAGCAATAGATGATGCCACCAAAACAAAAACCAGTATTGGCGCAATCGCCTTTAAAGCTCCCACAAAGAGTGAGCCTAAAAAAGCCACATTGTTGGCACCAGTTGTAGAAATACTTGCCAGGACCACACCCAAAATGATCCCGCTGATAATTTGAAGCACAAGGCTACCGTGAGCGATACGAGCGAATAGTGATGTTTTTTGATTCATTACTTAACCTATGATTATTATATTTATAGCTTTTTATGATCAAGGTTTTACTTATCTTTAGAAAGGGAAACATCAAAATGTTAATCATATCTGAACAGTTATCACCCACTGCATGTGGTGATATAAAACATACGTTTTAATACTGACAACATCATTGATAATATCAATGCTATTACTGAAAACACCCTGCTGTTTTACTCATTGATGTACGATCAATTCAACACGCTCAATTAACACACTTCAATCATTCCGTTTTCAGGGATAGCACTCCCTCATTAAAGTTAAGCATTACCTTGTGAACAGCGAATATACTGAACACTGTAAAAGCCTCATAGCTATATATCAGGATGGTGTGTGATAAGTCTAGTATTGATACAAAATGAGTAAAAAAATTTAAGCTTCGCTCATAAAGAAAGCATTAAATTGAAGCTTACCGACAACTTGCTACAAAATTGTTAACCATGTTAAAAATGAATAAATATCAAAAAATATCACCATTAACTTGGTTGTAATGCCTGTGCGCCTCTAAGCATTGCTTCAATCAGCTCTTTAGCATCAAATTTCGTTAATGCCTCATTTGCGCCAACTTGCTTGGCTTGGCTAACACTTATTTCACTCGATAATGAGGTATGAAGAATAATATATGCATGCTCAATTGCCGGATTATTTTTAACTTCGAAGGCTAATTCGTAACCATCTAGACCTGGCATTTCAATATCACTTACCAATAAGTCGATAGGTTTTCTTTCTGCGGCGGCTAGCTGCATCATTTGCAATGCATCACGGCCATCTGCGGTAACTTGATACGCTATATTAATGGAGTCCAGAGCATCGGATAATTGTTTACGGGCAACTTTGGAATCGTCCACCAACAAAATACGCAATGGTGATAATTTTTCACGTTGAACATCGGTTAATATTGCTCGATTACTAATGGGATCATCAGGGAATATTTTCGATAATAACAATTCGACATCAAGTAATTGCACTAATTGATCATTAAAACGAGTGACACCAGTTAAAAAGGCATTTTTGCCTAAGTTGCCAGAAGGCGCCTCAATATTACGCCAATTACACTCAATGATCTTATCAATGCCACGCACCAGAAAACCAATGACCATTCGCTGACAATCGGTAATGATGATGTAGCAATCTTTTCGCTCAGATTCACTCACAGGTTTATAGCCAATAGAAGCCGCCATATCAATAACCGGTATAGTCATACCACGAATAGTCGCCGCGCCAAGAATAGCAGGGTGAGAATGCGGGATTTTAGTTAAAGGAGTATACGGTACGAGTTCACGAATTTTTAGAGTACCCAAGGCAAATAATTGTGTTTGATTCAACTTAAAAAGCAACAGCCCCTGTGATTGATTCGCTTTGCTTATTTTAGGACTCATTATTACCCCTTCATCTGAAGACTGAAATCAACTTCACTATAGCATTTATTGGCAATATGTAGACTAGCTTTTATCGTCATTTATCTACAAATAGCATTACAAATCACAAAATTAGCAATTCACCTAATAATAGTCAGCACTGATATAATGCCGATTGCGATCACGCTTCAATACATCATTTTTTGTCATTAATTCTTGATAAATATTACCGAGTTATCAAGTTACGTTAACCGCTTGCCGCAAATGACTATTGCTATCAATACTCTTGTCACCACGATTAGTCTATATGCAACGGAAAAGGCAGCTCAAAAAATAACGTAAACTTCAAATAGCTAAATGCTGTGTGACAATTCACATTATAGGCATTACCTGACATAACTGCCTAAAATATATATCAAATGACTCATGAGCATAAATATTTACGCTGATCTAAGCCCTTTAAAACAACGAAGGGAGACATAGATGAAATCAATGATTGATCTCATCTATTGTCTCCCTGATGCAATATTTAAATTTAACTCAATTAGTTTGAAGCAGATTGGAGCTCGTAGAGCACGTCATACACAAACTGATCCCAACCATCAGCATCAAACGCTAAACCACTGGCATTACGCACTTGACTAACGGCATGTAAGGGCGCAGCACCATTTTCCATCATGTAATAAGCCATTACCACTTCAGTACGATTAATGCCTGAACGACAATGAAGTAACACAGGTAAATTATCAGCTTCACACTCACGAATAAATGCGAGTACCTGAGGTAGTATTTCAGCACAAATGGCTAAATCCTCAGGCTCAGGTGGAATATTGTCAGGTAAATTAAATACTTTATGACGAATACCTAACTCTGCCATGGCCTTAGTGTCGCAACCTTCACCATTGTTTAATGATGCAATTGCACCGAAACCCGCTTGCTGTAACTCAGCTAAGTTCCATGCATCTTTGTTTGGACCACTACGACCTGCAACTTGTCCATCAACTAACCAAAAAATATGTTTCATATTACCTACTACTAATCTGGTTTTTTAGCCCAAATATCAACATTAACTGAGGACAACTTTTTACGTTTCTTTTTACCACTGCCTTCAGGCTTAGCCATTGGCTTAGGTTGTTCCAGCACGTTTTCGGGCACTACATCATCAGCCTCAAATCCAACAACTTGTTCACGCTCAAGGCGGATCTGATTCTTCTTCTCGATAACACTGAAGTGATGATACTCATCATGGGACAGCAAGGTCAACGCTAAACCGACCTCTCCTGCACGTCCACTTCGACCAATTCGATGCATATAATCTGCTGGACTGCGCGGTAAGTCAAAATTAATTACCACTGGTAATTTTTCAATATCAAGACCACGGGCAGCAATGTCTGTTGCAATGAGCACTTGAATCTCGCCGGCTTTAAAACCTTCCAATACTCGACTTCGCGCACCTTGCGCTTTATCTCCGTGAAAGACTTCAGCAGTGATACCACGTTTAGCTAATTTTTGAGCTAAATGATTACAACTATTTTTAGCGCCGACAAAAATGAGCACTTGACGCCATTGATGTTGTTGAAGCAGATGAGCCAGTAAGGCAGTCTTTTTTTCACGATTAACCGTCATGACACGCTGAACTAAGGTGCTTGCTTCAGCACTTTGTAATTGTATCTCAAGCGGATTGACTAGCAGCGCTTGCGTTAGTTGGCGAACTTCATCAGGGAAAGTGGCAGAAAACAATAGCGTCTGTTTTTTCTTAGGAAGTAAGTCAAGCACCTGAGTAAGCTCTTCAGTAAAACCTAGGCTTAACATACGGTCAGCTTCGTCAAGCACTAAAGTTGACACTTGAGATAGCTTTAATGCGTTAGACGAAACTAAATCGAGCAGACGACCTGGTGTTGCGACCACGACATCAGCACCACCGCGCAATGCTAACATCTGAGTGTTAACAGACACACCACCAAAGGCCGCAACCACTTTAATGTCACCATTTAAGTGAACCGCATAGGATTTAAAGCTGTCGGCAACTTGCTTGGCTAACTCTCTTGTAGGCACTAAAACTAACGCACTAACAAAATTTCCTTTAGATGATACAGCTTGACGACTGACTAATTGATGCAATATCGGTAGCGCAAAAGCAGCTGTTTTACCCGAGCCGGTATTGGCACCTGCTAGTAAATCTTTACCAGTTAGCGTGCTTGGAATAGTTTCAGCTTGAATAGGGGTCGGCTGAAGGTGATTAAGCTCAGCCAATCTTGCCAACAATGGAGTATGCAGGCCAAATTCAGCAAAAGTCGTCGCGAGAGAAGCTTGGGTCATGTATCAAATGCGCTCAAAAAATGAATATCAATCGCGCATTTTAACGTACTTTACCCCAGCAGTCAGATAAATTAACGAATTTGTTCAATCCCTTCTAAGTCGAGTAACCACTGTTTCATCTCAAGCCCATAAGCATAACCAGTTAGCTTGCCGCCCTTGCCTATCACGCGATGGCAAGGGACAATTATCGCTATCGGATTGGCGCCATTTGCTGCACCTACCGCTCTGACCGCTTTAGGCCTACCTATGGTATTAGCGATATCACTGTAACTGCAACGCATTCCAAATGGCAACTGACTCAATGCTTGCCAAACCTCTTGTTGAAACACAGTCCCTTTCGGCGCTAAGGTCACATCAAATTGTTGCCTTGTCTTAGCGAAATATTCAGCTAACTGAATCACAGTTTCATCAATGTGGCGCTGCGCCTCTAGTAATATAGCGCGATCAGGCTCGATATCGCTTTGCGGTAAAGCAACTACAGCATGAACGTTTACCGTTAAACTCCTTTGAGCCAGATCCTCAACCTGTAAATGGGTTAATCCATGCTCAGATGCTTTAAGCGACAGTAAGCCAACAGGACTCGTAACTAAGGCATGGCACTTAGGCGACGTAAAATGGTTCATAAAATTATCCGTTTTTGGCAGCGATTGGATCGTAATCCCAAAGCTGAAAGGTTAAGTAACTGCCCCAAGGTGATGCTTGTTTTGTCATATCAGCAGCAATACTTAAATATGATTTTGGTGTTTCAATGGATTGACCCGCCTGTTCATGTAACGCATACAAGCGCTTTTTGATAACTAAATCAGAACTCAAAAACATATCTGGATCACTTAAGCCGCGCATCTTAGCGTACGCGACAGTCCACGGACCAATACCTTTTACTTCAAGCCAGTCGTCAGGTGTTGAGTCTGCATGTTGATGTACAAATTTCCCCAATGCATTCAATGCTAATTTTCGAGCACCAGGCATGTTTAGTTCATCCAATGATGCTGCAGCAATAGTTTCTGGCGTCGGAAATAATCGCCAAGTCTTACCATCAATGAGAAGTGTTGTACCATAATGCTTAACCAGTAAATTTAATAACTTAGTCGCTTGCAATACACTCACTTGTTGCCCTAACACAGCTCTACAAGCAGCTTCAAACACACTGCCCGTGGCTGGAATACGCAAGCCAGAGTCAATTTGAGCTCCTAATGTAATAATGGGTAACAATGCTTGGCGAATAACGACCATGTCAGCATCTAAATCGAACATACGTCGTAATTGCAATACAATATGATGTAATGATTTAATATCGTTAGCATCTAGTAAGTAAATACTCACATCCAGCTGGGGTTTATCGATATTAGGCGAAACATAAAAAAAACCGTCAACCCCATCAAATGAAAATGTTCGACCATAACGACCTAACTCATCGTCAATAACTTCCATATTGTCGACCTGACGAAATGCATAAAAAGCTAACATTTTACTCCAACTCAGAGGCGGTCGGTAAGATAATGCTAATGTTATTGGTTTAATGTAAGTTCTCACTTGGTTATCGTTATAAGAATGAGTGTCGTCCGTTGAACCTCGGCTTTTTTGGCGCAAATCACTCGGGGTTAACAGTAACTGTTGTTTAAAAAATTCATTAAACCGCCTGATGCTATTAAAACCTGCAGCCATAGCAACTTCAGTCATTGATAATTGTGTTTGGTGTAATAACTGTTTAGCAAACATCAACTGCTGATATAACGCAAAGCGTTTAGGCGATGTCCCCATTCCTTGATTAAAGAGTTTATGTAGGTAGCGACTGCTAATGCCGAGCTTTTGTGCCAATGATTCGACAGTTCCAGCGTTGTCGCCACTTAAAAAGCCTTGTTCAATTAACTTGATGGCTCGCATTAATGTTGTTTGAGTGCCTAACCACGCAAAGGAGCTTGGAGCACTATCTGGTCGACATCTCAGGCAAGGCCGGAGCCCTGCATTCGCCGCTTTTATAGCAGAATCAAAGTAACGAACATTTTTTTCATAGGGCGCTGGGGCGGGACAGATTGAGCGGCAATAGATCCCGGTGGTAAGTACCCCAGTAAAAAATTGACCATCAAAGCGTGCATCACGACTCAATCTCGCCTGTTGGCAGATCTGAGCTGTAATATTGCAATCGCTGTTAATCTGTACCATTAATTCCGTTAGCCTCGTTAACTTTAGTCAAGCGCAATAGAAAAACTGAACCTTTTTCAGTGCACTGCGTATTTGAGTAATTATCTTACCTAAACACAACAACCACGACTAGCGGAAAACGGAACTCAATCGTTTCGTATAATGTAACAATTTAACCGATTACATTTGGTAGATTTACGTTATCCTAGTCAGCAGAATTTTCACCATGACGTTAGAGCATTAGATGTTTAAATTTTTTGAATCATTGACCCAAGCACTGCCACAAGAAGAGCCGACCCAGCCCCCCAATACCCTGTATGCATTTTGCCGCCATTATACCCGCGGATTTGGGTTACCTTTAATTGTGATGTCGGTGCTAACGGCCATATTGGCGATGTTGGAAGTCTCGCTCTTTGGGTTTATGGGCAAACTAGTCGATTGGTTAGTGACCAAAAACCCGCAAACCTTATGGCAAGATGAAGGTACAACATTAATTATCATGTCGGTGCTTGTGTTAGTGGTTATTCCGCTGATTGTCTGGCTGCATGCGTCTATCGTGCATCAAACACTATTGGGCAACTACCCTATGGCGATTCGCTGGCAAGCACATCGCTATTTGCTCAAGCAAAGCATCTCATTTTATCAAGATGACTTTGCCGGACGAATAGCAACTAAGGTTATGCAAACATCGCTTGCGGTCCGTGAAACGGTGATGAAATTACTCGACGTTCTCATGTATATCTTGGTTTATTTCACCTCGATGCTGGTGATGATTGCCGCTGCTGATGTGCGCCTGATGCTGCCGATGCTGGTATGGTTGGCTGCTTACGTCTTAATTCAGTGGAAATTAGTGCCAAAGTTAAAGGCGATATCCACAGAGCAAGCCGATGCTCGTTCAACCATGACCGGACGTATTGTTGACAGTTATACCAATATTTCTACCGTAAAGCTGTTCTCACATACCACCCAAGAAGCTGACTATGCGCAAGACAGCATGACACATTTCTTAAAAACTGTTTATGGCCAAATGCGCCTGGTAACGATCATTAATGTCTTAGTACAAATCATTAATTACGTGTTGGCGTTTACTATCGCTGCGGTATCTATTTGGTTATGGGCTGACAATGCGATTACGGTTGGCGCAATTGCCATTGCTGTAAGTTTAGCCCTTCGTTTAAATGGTATGTCACAGTGGATCATGTGGGAAATCAGTTCGCTATTTGAAAACATTGGTACCGTTACCGATGGAATGAATACTTTATCGAAACCGATTGCGATTCAAGATAAACCCAACGCCAAAGACATTACTGTTGATCAGGGTAAAATCGATTTTAACCAAGTGAGTTTTCATTATGGCGAAAAAGCAGGAGTCATTGAACAGCTAAACCTGAATATTAAAGCGGGCGAAAAAGTCGGTTTAGTAGGACGCTCTGGTGCAGGAAAGTCGACGTTAGTAAACTTACTAATGCGTTTTCATGATGTTGAAAAAGGCCAAATACTCATTGATGACCAACCTATAACAGATATTAGCCAAGACTCATTACGGGCAAACATTGGTATGGTTACTCAGGACACATCTTTGCTGCATCGCTCAATTCGTGAAAACATTTTGTACGGCGATCCACATGCCAGTGACGAGCAACTAGTAGCTGCTATCACTCAAGCACAAGCAGCGGAGTTTATTGATAATTTAACTGACCCATTTGGTAACAAAGGACTCGATGCCCAAGTTGGTGAGCGCGGAGTCAAGCTATCTGGTGGCCAACGCCAACGCATTGCCATTGCAAGAGTATTACTAAAGAATGCACCCATTTTATTACTTGATGAAGCAACATCAGCGCTCGACTCTGAAGTTGAAGCCGCGATTCAAGAATCATTGTATGAATTAATGGAAGGCAAAACAGTGATAGCGATAGCGCATCGACTGTCGACGATTGCAGCTATGGATAGGCTAATTGTATTAGATAAAGGCTGTATTGTTGAGCAAGGAACCCACCAAGAACTCATTGACGCTAAAGGCATATATGCACAGCTTTGGGCTCACCAAACCGGTGGTTTTTTGGGTTTAGATTAAAACCTACCCGAGATAGTTTGTAACTCACCTCTACTGCAAAAGCCACTCACACAATGAGTGGTTTTTTATTGTGGTATAAACAATAGGATTCAACATAAACAGCTATATTCGCGATTAGACCAACAGCAAAAATGAACAGATATGATAATGGAAATCAAAAAATCATGATCTTTTGTTTAATTAGGTTGGGATTATTTTTGATGGTGTTTGATGATGTTTGATGATGTTTGATATTGATGATGAAGCTAGATGGTGGTCGCTACTGGGCTCGAACCAGTGACCCCCTCCTTGTAAGGGAGGTGCTCTCCCAGCTGAGCTAAGCGACCTGGGATATAGCGCAAAACTAAATTGATATGGTGGTCGCTACTGGGCTCGAACCAGTGACCCCCTCCTTGTAAGGGAGGTGCTCTCCCAGCTGAGCTAAGCGACCTGGGATATCTATCTTTTTATAACTGTTAGTAAAATATGGTGGTCGCTACTGGGCTCGAACCAGTGACCCCCTCCTTGTAAGGGAGGTGCTCTCCCAGCTGAGCTAAGCGACCTGGGATATTTTACTTTTGAGTCCATCAATCTATAAAAGATATGGTGGTCGCTACTGGGCTCGAACCAGTGACCCCCTCCTTGTAAGGGAGGTGCTCTCCCAGCTGAGCTAAGCGACCTGGGACTCCACACAAAAACTTATGAAAATTATATGGTGGTCGCTACTGGGCTCGAACCAGTGACCCCCTCCTTGTAAGGGAGGTGCTCTCCCAGCTGAGCTAAGCGACCTGGGATATAATTAACAGTAATGTTCCATAAATAAAAATATGGTGGTCGATACTGGGCTCGAACCAGTGACCCCCTCCTTGTAAGGGAGGTGCTCTCCCAGCTGAGCTAATCGACCTCGCTGTGTGGGGCCGTATTATAGGGGGCAAGCAAAACCTGTCAACGCTTTTTATTTAAAATATTGCCAGTCGGGCTAAAATTGTTCGCTTTGATGCTTTGTTGAACAAGAGATTGTACTCAATAATAAAGAAAATTCAAAAACAACCCTAGGTTTAGATGTCCGCCATTTCAACTGCTGGGTTTGACTGTTAGAATAGCGTCACATTTTTTTGTTTGTCTTCTTTAGACGTTTATAAATAGGTTAGTGTCCGATTATGACTACCAAGACGCGTTTTGCTCCAAGTCCAACTGGTTTTCTTCATGTAGGTGGTGCTCGAACAGCACTTTATTCATGGTTGCACGCTCGTGCTAACAATGGTGAATTTGTACTTCGTATTGAAGACACTGATATTGAACGTTCAACTCAAGAAGCCTGTGACGCTATTCTTGATGGTATGAACTGGTTAGGTTTGACTTGGGATGAAGGCCCTTACTACCAGACTAAGCGTTTTGATCGTTACAATGAAATTATTGCGCAAATGCTTGATAAAGGCACTGCCTATAAATGTTATTGTTCTCGTGAACGTATTGAAAGCATGCGTGAAGAGCAAGCTGCACAAGGTCTACAACAAAAATATGACGGTTGCTGTCGTAACCTTGCACCTCTTGATACTGATGAGCCCTTTGTTGTTCGCTTTAAAAACCCTATCGAAGGCAGTGTGATATTTGATGATCACGTTCGTGGCCGTATCGAAATTTCTAACGATATGCTTGATGACTTAATTATTAAGCGTACCGATGGCGTACCTACTTATAATTTCTGTGTTGTAGTCGATGACTGGGATATGGGCATCACCTGCGTTGTACGCGGTGAAGATCATATCAATAATACTCCACGCCAAATCAACATCCTTAAAGCATTAGGCGCACCTATTCCTGAATATGCTCATGTGTCGATGATTCTAGGTGACGATGGCGCCAAGCTATCTAAGCGTCATGGTGCTGTGGGCGTTATGCAGTACCGTGATGACGGGTATTTACCTGAAGCACTATTAAACTATCTTGTTCGCTTAGGTTGGTCTCATGGTGATCAAGAAATATTTTCAATGGACGAGTTGAAAACGCTGTTTAAATTAGATGATATCAATAAAGCGGCTTCAGCTTTTAATACTGATAAGCTCGTTTGGCTAAACCAACATTATATCAAGTCTCTCGATCCTGTTTATGTCGCATCGCATTTACAGTGGCATATGGATGATCAGAAAATTGATACTAGTAATGGCCCAGCGCTAACTGAAATTGTTACGGCACTATCTGAACGTGCGAAAACGCTAAAAGAGTTAGCCGCTTCAAGCCGATACTTCTATGAAGACTTTGCAGATTTTGATGAAGCCCAAGCTAAAAAGCATTTACGTGGCGTTGCACTAGAGCCTCTAACATTGTTTAATCAAAAATTATCTGAGCTAAATGATTGGAGTGTAGAGAATATTCACCACGTTATTGAAGCGACAGCAACTGAACTTGATGTCGGTATGGGTAAAGTGGGTATGCCTTTACGTGTTGCCGTGACAGGCGCAGGGCAGTCTCCTGCGTTAGATCTAACCTTGTTCTTAATCGGAAAAGAAAGATCTGCACAAAGAATATCCAAAGCGATTGAATTTGTAGCAGATAGAATAAATTCCTAAAAAACGAGTTGACACTTTTGGGTATGCTGCATAGAATGCGCCTCGCAGTTGAGACATGATGTTAGTTTTTTCTAGTAGCATATCCAAAAGCATTAAGTAAGAGGGGTTATAGCTCAGCTGGGAGAGCGCTTCGCTGGCAGTGAAGAGGTCCACGGTTCGATCCCGTGTAGCTCCACCACTTACTTAACTATCTTTAAATAGATATTAGCATTGATGTTTAGCCTACAGGCACCAATGAGTATTCACTCGATACAGAGTATAACGTATCAACTGTGTCCCATTCGTCTAGAAATAGAGCTTAGGACATCGTCCACTTTGGTTTATAAAGAGTCGGCGGTAACAGGGGTTCGAATCCTTAGGGTTTTGTGCTTCATTATAGGTAACTAGCACTGGTGTTTAGCCTACAGACATCAATGAGTATTCACTCGATACAGAGTATAACGTATCAAATGTGTCCCATTCGTCTAGAGGCCTAGGACACCGCCCTTTCACGGCGGTAACAGGGGTTCGAATCCCCTATGGGATACCATATTTAAGATGGTTGAACATGATTCGAAACTGTTGTTTTAGAAAAAGTGTTTAATGATCTATATAGCACTGGTGTTTAGCCTACAGACACCAATGAGTATTCACTCGATACAGAGTATAACGTATCAAATGTGTCCCATTCGTCTAGAGGCCTAGGACACCGCCCTTTCACGGCGGTAACAGGGGTTCGAATCCCCTATGGGATACCATATTTAAGATGGTTGAACATGATTCGAAACTGTTGTTTTAGAAAAAGTGTTTAATGATCTACATAGCACTGGTGTTTAGCCTACAGACACCAATGAGTATTCACTCGATACAGAGTATAACGTATCAACTGTGTCCCATTCGTCTAGAGGCCTAGGACACCGCCCTTTCACGGCGGTAACAGGGGTTCGAATCCCCTATGGGATACCATATTTAAGATGGTTGAACATGATTCGAAACTGTTGTTTTAGAAAAAGTGTTTAATGATCTACATAGCACTGGTGTTTAGCCTACAGACACCAATGAGTATTCACTCGATACAGAGTATAACGTATCAACTGTGTCCCATTCGTCTAGAGGCCTAGGACACCGCCCTTTCACGGCGGTAACAGGGGTTCGAATCCCCTATGGGATACCATATTTAAGATGGTTGAACATGATTCGAAACTGTTGTTTTAGAAAAAGTGTTTAATGATCTACATAGCACTGGTGTTTAGCCTACAGACACCAATGAGTATTCACTCGATACAGAGTATAACGTATCAACTGTGTCCCATTCGTCTAGAGGCCTAGGACACCGCCCTTTCACGGCGGTAACAGGGGTTCGAATCCCCTATGGGATACCATATTTAAGATGGTTGAACATGATTCGAAACTGTTGTTTTAGAAAAAGTGTTTAATGATCTACATAGCACTGGTGTTTAGCCTACAGACACCAATGAGTATTCACTCGATACAGAGTATAACGTATCAACTGTGTCCCATTCGTCTAGAGGCCTAGGACACCGCCCTTTCACGGCGGTAACAGGGGTTCGAATCCCCTATGGGATACCATATTTTTCAAATGTTGGTGTCTATTAACTAAAATTTGGGGCTATAGCTCAGCTGGGAGAGCGCTTCGCTGGCAGTGAAGAGGTCCACGGTTCGATCCCGTGTAGCTCCACCAATTAATAATTGGTACTAATGCTTAATATCATTTTTGCATTAAAAACAAAAAACCACCTCATGGTGGTTTTTTTGTATTTGCGATTTCTTGTCTATTCTATCGAGATATGGATATCATTGATTATCTGGTTTACCAAGAATACATAATCAACCTTACTCAATCTTCAGTAATTTATTCTTCAGCTACTCCCCCACTTATTAGATCTCGATAACATCATAAGAAAATGTGTGACATTCCACCCATTGCTTTATTGAATGTGTGTGACTATCCACACACAAAATGATTTCTATTTTTCCTATGTAAATTTAAATTAATAAATATCATGTAGTTACAAATAATTAACATTCTGGCCCAATGCTTGCTATGTTTTAACTATCCTCATAAGCGTTTATGGCGTACTTGTTCTGGAGCAAGTCACCAGCTGAGGAAAAATAAAACACTAAAAAAAAAGGAAGTTAATTATATGAAAAAATCAACAAGTGCCTTTACTCGACCTCTAAAATCAATGGCTAAGCTAGCAACGATTGCCTCAATCCTTGCTGCGAGCTTTAATGTCTTTGCTGAACCGATAGAAATTAAATTTTCGCATGTGGTTGCAGAGAACACGCCAAAAGGACAGATGGCGCTGAAATTTAAAGAGTTAGTTGAACAGCGCCTACCAGGTGAATACATTGTTAACGTATTCCCAAACTCACAGTTATTTGGGGATAACAATGAGCTGGCGGCATTACTGTTAAACGATGTGCAATTTGTTGCACCATCATTGTCTAAATTTGAGCGTTTTACCAAAAAACTACAGATTTTCGATTTACCTTTCTTATTTGAAGATATGGCAGCGGTTGATCGTTTTCAGCAATCAGAATCAGGCCAGAAATTACTCAACTCAATGAACCGTAAAGGCGTTGTTGGTCTGGGATATCTTCACAACGGTATGAAGCAGTTTTCAGCAAACGATCCATTAGCATTACCAGAAGATGCTAAAGGCAAAAAGTTTCGTATCATGGCCTCTGACGTGATTGCAGCTCAGTTTGATGCTGTTGGTGCCATTCCAGTAAAAAAACCATTCTCTGAAGTGTTTACTTTATTACAAACCCGCGCAATTGATGGTCAAGAAAATACTTGGTCAAATACCTACTCAATGAAATTCTATGAGGTGCAAAGTCAAATCACTGAGAGTAATCACGGTGTTTTAGATTATATGGTGGTGACATCAAATACCTTCTGGAAAGGCTTACCAGCAGAAAAACGTGCCATCTTTAAGTCATCTCTGGATGAAGCGATTGCCCTTGGCAACAAAATTGCCTCAGAAAAAGATAATGAAGATAGACAAGCGATTATTGACTCTAAGCGTTCTGAACTCGTCACGTTAACCCCTGCTGCACGCCAACAGTGGATTAATGTTATGAAACCAGTTTGGGCTAAGTTTGAAGATCAAATTGGCAAAGACATGATTGATGCTGCTGTCGCGGCTAACACTAAATAGTCTAAATACTTGATGTGGTACTGAATGCATTCAGCGTTAGTACCACCCTTTTTTATTTAAGGAGTATGACCGTGATTTCAAGACTATTTGGTTATTTTGAAGAAGGCTTTCTTAATCTTTTGATTACATTAATGACATTGCTCGTTTTTGGCGAAGTTATTGCTCGTTTCTTTTTCGATACCGGTTTCTTATGGATCCAAGAACTCACCCTAACCTTATGTGGCTGGTTTGTACTATTTGGCATGTCTTATGGTGTCAAAGTGGGTGCACATATTGGCGTTGATGCCTTTGTGTCTAAATTGTCAGGCAAACCTCAGAAAGCGGTAGCGATCTTTGCATGTCTATGTTGCATTATTTACTGTGCGATGTTTTTAAAAGGGGCTTGGGACTACCTTAGTCAAATGTACCAAATTGGTATCCCGATGGAAGATATCGACTTTCCAGTATGGTTAATTCAACAGCTAGATCCCGATTTTGCTTGGGAAACATTGCGCATCGATGTAGACGATGGTGCCGTGCCGATTTGGTTATCTCAAAGTATTCTCATTATCGGATTTTCAATGCTCACCTGGCGCTTTATAGAATTGTTTATCGCTATTCTAAAAAACCAAGCAGTCGGCTTTCAATTGGCCGATGAAGCTAAAGACAGTATGCATTTAATTGATGAAGCAGCGCTATCCACATCATCCGAACAACAACGAGAAAATGATAAGGACGCGAAATAATGACTATAGCCACACTCTTTATCGCTTTGTTTATATGTATGATGATTGGTATGCCGATTGCTATTGCTTTAGGCTTTTCAAGCATGTTGACGATTTTGTTGTTTTCAAACGACTCACTCGCCTCAATTGTGCTTAAACTATATGAATCAACATCAGAACATTACACTTTATTAGCTATTCCATTCTTTATTTTATCGTCAGCATTTTTGTCTACTGGTGGCGTCGCTAGGCGTATTATCGACTTCGCTATGGACAGTGTCGGTCATATCCGCGGTGGTCTTGCTATGGCCTCCGTTATGGCTTGTATGTTGTTCGCCGCCGTATCAGGATCGTCACCTGCCACTGTTGCTGCAATTGGTTCAATTGTAATTGTTGGCATGGTACGAGCTGGATATCCTGAAAAATTTGCTGCTGGAGTGATTACCACCTCAGGAACTTTAGGTATTTTAATCCCACCTTCAATTGTGATGCTGGTTTATGCCGCTGCAACTGAAGTATCTGCTGCTAGAATGTTTATGGCAGGTCTGATACCAGGATTAATGATGGGCTGTATTTTAATGCTGGCCATCTACATTGTGGCAAGAATAAAAAAGCTACCTTCACGCCCTTTTCCTGGCGTAAAAGCGCTAACGATATCAAGTGCTAAAGCTCTTGGCGGTTTAGCACTTATTATTATTGTACTCGGATCAATTTATGGTGGTATCGCCAGCCCAACAGAAGCTGCAGCAGTAGCCTGTGTATACGCTTACTTTATTGCGGTATTTGGTTATCGAGATATTGGACCACTTAAAAATGTGGCTTGGCGTAATCAACAAGAGTCTTTAATCGGAGCCTCATTTCGCAATATCGGCTACATGTTACTTGCTGTGATAAAAACACCTACCGACAAAGAAATTCGTCATGTGGTTCGTGACGGCGCAAAAGTCAGTATTATGCTGCTATTTATTATTGCTAATGCCATGCTATTTGCGCACGTGTTAACCACCGAACGCATTCCGCACATTATTGCAGAAGCCATTGTCGGATTGGGTTTGCCTGCCTGGGGATTTTTGATCATTGTTAACTTACTGCTGTTAGCCGCAGGTAACTTTATGGAGCCCTCTGCCATTTTGCTCATTATGGCGCCCATTCTGTTCCCTATCGCAACGCAACTGGGTATAGACCCTATCCACTTAGGGATCATTATGGTGGTTAACATGGAGATAGGAATGCTCACCCCCCCCGTCGGACTCAACCTCTTTGTCACTGCGGGAATAACGGGTAAAAGTATGGGATGGGTCATTCAGTCATGCTTACCTTGGTTGGTATTATTACTCGGTTTCTTGATGTTAATTACCTATATTCCACAAATTTCACTATTTTTACCGGAATATATAGACAAATTAAACGGCTACTAGCTTGATAATTCGCGTATTATAAACGAGCCTTGATTAAGGCTCGTTTTTTTATTCATGACTCAAAATAACCACAACTAATTGGTAATATTCATGCTTTCATTTTTTACCATCAAGAAACGTAATATTTTAGTAAGCATCATGCTCATCATAGGATTATTACTCACTCTTAAAATGACTTATTGGTATGTACTTGAACAAGGCACGAAAAATATTGCAGAGCAATCTGAGAAGCAAATCAATGAACTGGTTATTTTTATCGATAACGCACTGTCACACTACGAGAATATTCCAGCCGTACTGGCACAAAACCCTATATTAGAACAGGGGTTACTCGATCAACAAAACTCTCAAACTATTGAAAAGCTGAACGCTTACTTATCTGAATTACAGCAAGTCACCGAATCATCTGATATTTACCTGACCGATGCGCTCGGAGTCGCTATTGCCGCCAGCAATTGGGCTCAGCCGAATTCTTTTATTAATCATGACTATTCATTTAGACCCTACTTTATCGAAGCGATATCAGGTAAATCAGGACGTTATTATGCCGTCGGTACTTCATCAAATAAGCGCGGCTTCTATTTTGCTAACCCGGTTTATCACAATGGTCTAGTCTTGGGTGTAGTCGTTGTTAAAGTTGATATTGGGTTAATTGAACAACAAAGTAGTGGCATTGCCATCGCAAGCCAATATGAATTTATGATCAGCGATCCAGACAATATCGTGTTTCTATCAAGTATCAATAGCTGGCGATTTAATTCATTATCACCGCTGACACAGGCCAAACGTTTTGCACTCAACTCTTCAAAACGTTACGCCAATAGACCCATTGGTGAGCTTAGTGTCAATCCTAGTTTTAAGATTGGTAACTCCCATGCTGCTCAGGTTTACCAAATATCATCCTTTGAAGGGCAAAAAAAATACCTTGAACGTCATCAATTTATGCCTAATGCCAATTGGAACGTTCATGTCCTTGCACCAATGAAGCCCTTATATGAGTCTTTGCCACAGATATTGCTATTGGCTGCCACGCTATATTTATTACTGGCATTATTTATTCTTTATAACATTGAACGTCGTAAAAATTTACGCCGAATGCGTCAAGCACAAAATCAACTTGAACAAAGGGTAAAAGAGCGCACCTTAGAGCTTGAGCAAGCCAACACCCAATTAAAAGACACTCAAGACGAACTGATTCAAGCTGCAAAGCTGACCGTCATAGGCAGCCTGTCAGCCAGTATTAATCACGAACTAAATCAACCTCTGGCGGCACTAAGAAGTTACGCACAAAATACCCAAACTTTCATCGGTCGAAATATGCTTGACGATGCCGGTAATAACATCAAAATCATGATCGAACTAACCGATAGATTGGCTGATATTATTGGCCAATTTAAAAGCTTTACCCGTAAGTCTCAGGGTAAAGACAATGCCACTGATATAACAAAATCGATAGAGCAAGCATTAACAATTGTTCAACCTGAAATAGACAAGCAAGGTATTAAACTGTCGTTGCAACTCCTACAGGGTAAGTGTCAAATCTGGGGTGACAGCGTGCGATTACAGCAAGTATTGGTTAATCTTATCAGTAATGCCATTGTCGCAATGCAACAATCTACCGAACGAAAATTACGTATCGAAGTCTATTGCGATAATAAGGTAAACATCAGTATCCAAGACAGTGGTCCGGGTGTGAGAGAAAGCCAAATGAGCAAAATTTTTGAACCTTACTATACCACCAGCGAACGTCAGGGATTAGGATTAGGCTTGTCCATCTCGCAACGGATTATCGAATCTATGCAAGGTTCTATTACAGTCGAAAACGCCCTTCAAGGTGGCGCTATTTTCCATATTATTTTGCCTCTTTATTTACGTGAGGAAGTTTAAACGTGACTCAAATACAAGACATCAACGATTATCAAGTCATTATTGTTGATGATGAACCTCATATTGGTATCGTGTTGCAACAATTATTCAAACTCGAAAATATTCGTGCCTTAGCCACCACAGACCCACAGTCTATTTCCAGTCACATTACCGCTAACTGGCCAGGTATTGTGATCTCTGATGTCAATATGCCATTACTTGATGGATTGAGTTTATTACAACAACTGAAACAACAAGACAGTGATCTTCCTGTTGTACTGTTAACTGGCTTTGGTGACATAGCAATGGCTGTCGACGCATTGAAAAAAGGGGCTTACGACTTTATCGAAAAACCTTTTAATAACGAACACATACTCGATGTCACCAAACGTGCTCTAGATAAGCGATCGTTAACTTTAGAAAACCGCAAGCTTAAGCGCGAACTTGAATCTCACATTGCTCCTGGCCCGCGTATTTTAGGAAACAGCCCTAGCGTAATGAAAATGCGCCACCTTATAGACCAAGTATTAGATACTCCCGCCGATATTATGATTGAAGGTGAAACCGGTGCGGGTAAAGAGTTAGTCGCCCGATATTTACATGACCATAGCTACCGTAACAAAGCCAATTTTGTCGCAATTAATTGTGGTGCTATTCCTGAAAATCTCATAGAAAGCGAACTCTTTGGTGCTGAATCAGGCGCTTTTACCGGCATAGACAAACGCCGTATCGGCAAATTCGAATATGCCAATGGCGGTACACTACTTTTAGATGAAATAGAAAGTACTCCAATGGCGTTGCAGGTGAAATTATTACGCGTGTTGGAAGAGCGCAAAGTTGAAAGACTAGGCTCAAACACACCAATAGACTTAGATATCAGAGTCATTGCTGCAACAAAATTAAACTTGCAGCAGCTGTGTGAAGAAGGCAAATTTAGACAAGATTTATTGTATCGTCTTAACTTGGTCACTATTGTTATTCCGCCGCTAAGAGATAGAAGAGAAGATATTCCACTGCTGTTTTTACACTTTGCTAGAATTGCATCGGCTCGATACCATAAAGCACTTATTGCCTTAAATACGTCACAAACCATGGTGCTTACCGCACATGATTGGCCGGGTAATGTGCGTGAATTACGTAACTTAGCTGAACGCTATGTTCTACTGGGCGCTGAGGCCGCTTTTGCTGGTAATCTAGAAAGCAATACAACCATACATACCAGTATGTCGTTGCAGCAGCGAGTAGAGTTTTTTGAGCGTATGTTGATTGAAGAAGCCTTAAGTCATAATAAAGGCAGCATAAAATTAACCATGGAACAGCTCGAGCTCCCCCGTAAAACCTTATACGACAAAATGCGCAAATTTGACTTAGACCGTAAACAGTTTATCGAGAATTAACCTGTTAATCGGCGATAGATACATCAGCAGCATGCTGTTGATGTATTCCTAAACGCCAAATAGCGACTAGTAACAATGCCAAAAGCGTCATAGAACCCACTACCACCCCATTCCATTCTGCTTTATGCCAAAACAACATTAAGTAAGGTCCGCCTAAGGAGGCCCCAAGGTAATAACAGCATAAATAAAGTGACGTAGCCTTAGCTCGATGACTGGTTGCACGAATGGCAACAAACGAATTACAGCAGCTATGAGTTAGAAAAAATCCACAAGCACTGATCAAAAAGCCAATCACAATGGCAGCCAGTGTATCGACTAAGGTCAATGAAGTACCGGCAACCATTAAGCATAATGCCACTCTAAATAATGGCATAGAACCGTATCGCATAATCCACTTAGCTGACAAATAAGACGCAAAAGTGCCGCTTGAGTAACATAAAAATATCAAGGTTGCATTAAAACGACTCAACCCATAAGGCTCAGCCATAATATGTAACTGAATAAAGCTAAACTGATTAACCATCATCATAAAGGCTAAGCCACCAACCATATAGGCCAAACGCATTTGCGGATCAGATAAGTGAAACATAAAACCATCGATGTCTTGTTTTACCTTACGCAGTAAAGACACTTTCTGCTTAATCACTTTAGGTTTTATCTCTTTGCGTGGTAATAAGTATGTCACCAATGCAACCCCTATTAGCGTTACCACAAAAACCAACCCCATAGACGATTGCCATGACAAGTTTTGTGCCATTAAACCGCCAAAAATTCGCCCTGCAATGCCGCCCATACTGTTAGCCATTATGTATACAGCAGCGGCTTTGAGCATAAAAGAAGGTGCCAATTGCTCTTTAAAATATGCCATCGAAATTGCGGGCACCGCCGCTAACAAAATCCCCTGTAGCAAGCGCACCATAAGTAAATCATCAAACGTTTGGGCAAAAACTAACAAAATATTCGATGCTGCTAATAGCCATAAACTGAGCACTATCGGGGCTAATCGCCCTATTCTGTCAGACAACACGGCATAAAAAAGCAATGAAAATGCTAGGGTAAAGCTGGTAACAGAGAGCACCAAAGTCGCTTGTGCACCCGACACGCCAAAATTCTCAGCAATTGACGGCAGCATGCCTTGCACTGTGTACAAATTAATATAAACCACAATAGAAGCGATACACAAAGCCCAAATTAAGCGCGTTTGCGCATCCGAACGATGATTCAAGATCAGCTCTGGCATAAACAACCTAAACAACACATTAAAGTAGCAAAAGATTACTACCCGCCACGTTAATCAATCAATGGCGGGGATAACAGTTTGTGAGCGAGATTACGAAGTGGCTATTTAACGCGTTTCATTAACACTTGAGTGGTAAATTGACCGTTATTGATCACACGAAACTTATCATAAGTTTGAAAAATTGCATTGCCTTGATAGGTGATCATTGCCACCACACCATAATCGACTCCACTGTTAATGAGGTTGGCAGGCAAAGTAAATTTAAATGGAACAGGCGCTCTGGCAATATCAAAGTTTTTTTGAGAAATAATCGCACCTGGAGTATTAAAATCAATCAAGGCAATATTGATCTTACACCCCTGTGGCAAAGCAATCTTTTCGGCATATCCGGCATAACCGTTCACGATTACCGGTTTTTCAGGCTCAACTGTCACACAACCATTGAGCATCATGGCAATCAAAACCACTAGCGCGAATTGAATCCCTTTGTTAAATAAAATCATCTTTAGCATCCTACTTGGTCATTCTGAGTAAACCTTCTTGTGTGGCAGAAGCCACAAGACGTCCTTGCTGATCGAAAAACTGTCCTTTAACAAACCCACGTCCACCGCCAGCATTAGGACTATCAATACAATAAAGTAGCCATTCGCTCATATTAAATGGACGATGAAACCACATAGCATGATCAATAGTGGCCATGCGCATACCTGGTGTTAAAAAAGACACCCCGTGTGGCTGAGTCGCTGTGGCTAGAAAGTTGAAATCCGATGCGTAAGCCAGTAAATATTCTTGAATACTATGATCCGAAGGTATTTGTCCATTGGCACGTAACCATACATAGCGTTTAGGCTCTGTCGCATTTGGTGTAATGGGATGTAGAGGATTAACTAAGCGCATTTCAATCGGAGAATCAGCCATAAACTTTTCGAGCATTTGCGCAGGTACTTTATCACGCATTGTCATTGCAAGTTCTTGCTGATTTAATAAACCTTCAGGTCCTGGGACATCCGGCATCACATCTTGATGCTCAAAGCCTTGTTCAACACTTTGGAATGAACAGGTCATGTAAAAAATCGGTCGCCCTTTCTGAATAGCCTTTACTCTGCGCGCACTAAAACTTCCACCATCACGCATATTTTCAACATCATAAATTATCGGTAACTTTTCATCACCGGCACGTAAGAAATATGAATGTAATGAATGTACATGACGGTCTTCGCTCACCGTTTGTTTTGCAGCACTTAACGCTTGTCCCATCACTTGGCCACCAAACACATGCCCAAAGCCTAAATCTTGGCTCTGACCACGAAACAAACCTAGCTCAATCTTCTCAAGTGACAATAATGACAGTAAATCGTTTAATACCTGACTCATAACACCTTCTCTATAACATGGATTAACGTTAAGGTTACCTCAGTTAAGCTGATTTTTTCTAGCTTATTCGATGATTATAGTGAATTTCAGTTATCTAATGACAAATCGTAAAATAGTGATGCAACGCAAATATTCATATCTGCAGTCTAAATGAATATTTGATATGCTATTAGACATGACTAATCAACACTGCGTCTCACAATATTATGCAACCTAGCTCAATGCAATCATGGTTTATGGCTATCCGACCTCGTACGCTACCAGCGGCAATTGGTCCATTATTAATTGGCAACATGCTGGCCATTGGGCTCGAACAATTTAGCTTACTTATTGCCTTCACATCAATGTTATGTGCGATATTATTACAAATTTCAGTTAATCTCGCGAACGACTACTTTGACTTTAAAAATGGTATAGACACAGAAGAACGTATCGGTCCTATTAGAGTCACCCAAAGTGGTATCCTAGCCCCCTCATCAGTACGAAATGCCATGATTAGCTGCCTGATCACATCATTATTAGTCGGTTCGTTATTGATAGTGCACGGTGGCTGGCCTATTGCGATTCTCGCTGTCGCCTCTATTTTAGGCGCGTTATGTTATAGCGGAGGCCCCTACCCACTGGCATCACATGGATTAGGTGAAATAGCTGCATTTGTATTTTTCGGTTTGGTAGCCGTTGTTGGCAGTTACTATTTACAAGCAGGAACCACCACCATGACCGCGTGGTTACTCGGTTGCGCCATTGGCTTTTTCAATGCGGCTATCATGCTGGTCAATAATACTAGAGATATTTCAACTGATACTAAAGCCGGTAAAAACACGCTTGCAGTGAGGATTGGTGAAGCGCAAGCTAAAGTGCTATATCAAAGCTTTGTCTACTTACCCTTTGGTATCATTATTGCCGGATTTTTACTCGGAGCCTTCGAAGGTTTACCCGTATTATTATCGGGAGCATCGTTAATTATTGCGCGTAATCTCAGCCGCGAATTTCACAACAATACCGGTGAAGCATTAAACCCAATACTTGGGCAAACAGCAAAATTAACGATGATTTTCAGTGTACTGTTCAGTGTTGGCCTGTATTTTTCGCTTAGTTAACTCTGTTCTTTCACTCACTGCGATAAATCTATTTATTAAAAATAAAAAGGCGCCTCATTGTAAATGAGGCGCCTTTTTAAGCTTAAGAACCATTATACTTTTGATAAAGTACGCTCTTTAGCGCTCCAATCTAAATGATATTTCTCACCTGCTGGCTTATCCGTACGCTCGAAAGTATGCGAACCAAAAAAGTCACGCTGACCTTGTAACAAGTTAGCAGGTAGCATTTCACAGCGATAACTGTCGTAATAGGCAATAGCCGAACTAATACAGGGAGCAGGAATACCTTGCATAACTGATGCAGCAACTGTTTTACGCCAGTTAAGGTGTTTTTGCGACAATGTTTGGCTAAAGATATCAGCCATCAATAAGTTTGCAAGATTTGCATCTTCTTGATAAGCCTGAGTAATTGATTGCAAGAAAGTCGCACGAATAATGCAACCTGCACGCCAAATTTTTGCGATTTCAGCAAAATCTAAACTCCAGCTTTGCTCTTTTGCTGCCATCGCCATCAGTTGAAAGCCTTGAGCATAACAGCACACTTTAGCGCAATATAAAGCATCTTCAAGATTAGCAATAAATTCAGCTTTGTCAGCTTCACTAAAGCTGATTGGTGCAGGGCCAGCAAGCTTAGAGCTTAACTGCATGCGCAAGTTTTTCTGGGTGCTCACAGCACGCGCATAAACAGCTTCAGCAATTGTAGGCGCCGGGCAACCAATTTGTAAGCTGCTCACTGCCGTCCATAAACCAGTACCTTTTTGGCCCGCTTTGTCCAAAATCATTTCAACTAAAGGTTTGCCCGTTAACGGATCGGCTTGTTGCAAGACTTCAGCACTAATGCCCATAAGGTAGCTGTTAAGAATACCTTTATTCCAACCATTGAATATGGTACTGATTTCATTGGCAGATAGGCCTAAACCGTCACTGAGTAATTGATATGCTTCGCAAATAAGCTGCATATCTGCATATTCAATACCGTTATGAACCATTTTAACGTAATGACCAGAACCCGCAGGACCAATATAGGTCGTACACGGCTCACCTTCAGTGACCGGATTACCAGGCTCAAAACGCTCAATCGGTAAACCTGTTGCTGGATCAACTTTAGCCGCAATAGCTTTCCAAATAGGCTCAACATAATGCCAAGCTTTTTCGTCACCACTTGGCATTAACGATGGTCCAAAACGTGCACCCACTTCACCACCAGAAACCGCCGAGCTAAAGAAAATAAACTGGCCTTTATAGTGAGCTTCACGATCAACGGTATCGGTCCACAAGCTATTGCCTGTATCAATAACAATGTCGTTAGCTTCAATACCTGCTTCAATTAACGATTTACACACACCATCAACTGGTGCGCCTGCAGGCACAGATAACACGATCACTCGAGGTTCAACTAATTTGGCCAGCATTTCTGTAAGATTGTTACATGGGGACATGCGGGGGGCGGTATTTGCTTTGCGCTCACTTTGTTCTTGAGCCACAGCAGCATTGACTTTTGGAGTATCTAAATCGAAAACAGCGACATGGTAGCCATTGTCAGCAATGTTTAATGCGAGATTCTTGCCCATCACACCGAGGCCGATAACGCCGACGTGAGATTGTTGGGTGTGGTTATTCATAGTGTATGTTTCCACAGGTCACAGAGATTAATCGCGTAGTGCGAATCCATTTGGGTGGCAATTATAACGATTCTTGTAACTAAATTACAGTCACAAAATGGCTGTCGTCTGTACTAATAAAGCAGGATACTACATATTAATAAAATTTAAAGTAGCTATTCATTATTAAAGACAATAACTTAATAAAAAACATGCCTCTCAATCTAGTACTAATCCATCAACAAAAATTTATTAAATATCAACATTTTTAAGCTTATAAAGATGGCAATCGACCTATTCTGTCTCACCTTAAAAGTATAAACCTGTTTCAAGACAGGATATTGACAAAATAACAGGTTGAAACTTCGCAGTTTCAACCTGTTAAACCTTATGTTATGTCATACATAAAGCGATAATTTAGTGACCCATTATCTCTTATTTTTATTGATACATAACGTCTATACTTTGCGTTTGCCCCTCTGCATGACACATAGTCCAGCTTTCACCACCTAATCGATAAATCGCCCCAAAGCTGGCGTGAGCTTAATATTAAATTGGCGTTTACTGTAATAGCAGATAATAATCGCAATACTGGATTTCAAAACTATCACGAGTATTTATCTGCAAATAAAAAAGCGAGCTAATTATGCTCGCTTTTTTAGGTTACCTTTCATCAACACAATGTCATTGGTTAACTTTAATTGGCATGGGATTACACACTAAACAGTTAATTCTTTAGCCAGTGCATCCGCGTAACCCATCTTAGTTAATGCTGTGCGAATAATATCTAGCGTCATCGGGTCTTCAATGGTTGCTGGAACAGTATATTCATTGTTATCAGCAATTTTACGCATGGTGGCTCGTAATATTTTCCCAGAACGGGTTTTTGGCAGTTTTTGTACTGCACTCACAAGCCTAAAGGAAGCTACTGGGCCAATTTCATGACGCACTAGTGCCAGTAACTCTTTATAAAGAGCCTCATCAGACATAGTAACGCCATTTTTAAGTACAACTAATCCAAGCGGCACTTGGCCTTTTAGTTTATCTTGCACACCAATTACCGCTGCCTCAGCAACTGCATCGTGCTGGCATAAGACTTCTTCAAATCGGCCTGTGGATAAACGATGTCCGGCGACATTAATAATGTCGTCAATGCGGCTCATAATATATAAGTAGCCATCTTCATCGATATATCCTGCATCACCAGTCAAGTAATACCCTGGATACATAGACAAGTAACTGTCGATATAACGTTTATCGTTTTGCCACAAAGTCGTTAGTGTGCCTGGAGGTAACGGTTGCTTTATCACCACGTTACCACTTTCATTGGGCGCCACTTGTTGTCCCATAGCATCAAGGATTTCCACTTGATACCCAGGTACCGCGCGCGCAGGAGAACCAGCTTTAATTTCAATTGGATCTGTGCCCATCAAATTAGCTGCCACAGGCCAACCGGTTTCTGTTTGCCACCAATGATCAACCACTGGCTTACCTAAATGCTGCTGACTCCAATTTAGGGTATCTGGATCACAGCGCTCACCGGCCAAGTACATTTGCTTAAGGCAGCTTAAATCAAATTGCTTGATAAAGTCGCCTTGAGGATCTTCCCGTTTAATAGCACGAATGGCCGTTGGCGCAGTAAAAAAGCTGCGAACTTGCTTCTGTTCAATTATCCGCCAAAAAGCGCCAGCATCAGGGGTGCCTATCGGTTTCCCTTCGTACATTATGGTTGTCGCACCTACTAATAATGGCCCGTAAACGATGTACGAGTGCCCTACCACCCAGCCAACATCTGATGCCGCCCAAAACACATCGCCAATACCAATGTCATAAATATGTTTCATCGACCATGCTAAAGCAACTGCATGACCGCCGTTATCACGCACCACACCTTTAGGCTGACCTGTAGTACCTGATGTATAAAGCACATATAAAGGATCGGTTGCATCCAACGATACACATTCAGCATCAGGCGCATCGACTAGGGCATTGTACCAATCAAGGTCTCGAGGTGAAGTTAGCTCAGCTTGGTATTCGGTGCGATTGAGAATAATACAATGATCGACTTGATGAGTCGCTTGGGATAATGCGTCGTCTAGCAGAGGTTTGTATGGCACTACACCAGAAGGTTCAATACCACATGAAGCTGAGAGAATTAATTTCGGTTTAGCATCATTGATTCGTGTAGAAAGCTCATTGGCCGCAAAACCACCAAACACCACTGAGTGAATTGCGCCAATCCTTGCACACGCCAACATGGCGTAAGCCGTTTCGGGTACCATCGGCATATAAATAACGACTCTATCGCCCTTGGTAACTCCTAACGATATCATCAGTCCAGCGAGCCGTTTCACCTGCGCCAACACTGATTGATAACTCACTGAATATTCGTGATGGGTTACAGGGCTAATATAATGAATAGCCGTTTGATCACCTCTACCAGCAATGACATGGCGGTCTAATGCATTAAAACAGGTATTCATTTTGCCATCGGCAAACCATCGATAAAAAGGCTTGTTACTGTCATCTAAGACGGTTTTTGGCACTTGGTCCCAACTAATGGCCTGTGCAGCTTGTTGCCAAAACACTTCGGGCTCGGCTATCGATTGTGCATGCATTGATAGTCCTAAATCAGCCATATTGCTCTCCGTTAATCAGCTTGTATTGCAGTGATTATGAACAGAATTCATCAAATACCCCTATTAGACAAAGGGATAAGAAGCACTAAAACCAACAAAAAAACCTTAGCATTCAACTAAGTATTTAATCGATAACAGTAAAAAAACCATGGTAATAAATTGCAAAATATAACAAACAGTTAAGGTATAATAACATTCTAGTGGCAAGCAAAATTAACAAGCACGCAGCCAATAACCACCTCTCAAACTTTACCTTTACGTAAACTTCATATATCTTGCATCAAAAGAAACACTTTTGGTGACATGATGAGCACAACCACTAGCACTCAATCAACATATTCAATCAGTGACTTATCAAAAGAATTTGATATCACCACCCGCAGTATTCGTTTTTACGAAGACCAAGGATTGATCAAACCTAAGCGTCGCGGACAAACTCGCATATACAGCCTCAAAGATCGCGTGCGTTTAAAACTCATTTTACGCGGCAAGCGCCTTGGCTTTTCATTAGCAGAAACACGCCGTCTGTTTGAACTTTATGATGCCGATAAAAGCAGCTCAACCCAACTCAACACCATGCTTGACTTAGTCAATGAGAAAAAATCGGCTCTGCAACAGCAAATGGATGACATTAAAGTGGTGCTAATGGAGCTCAATTCTGCCGAGCAACAATGTAAAGCGGCACTGACTGACAATGCGACGAGAAAAATAAAGTAATCAATTTATAACAGCTAATAATTGTAAAAGGCTTACTCAATTAAGCCAAAACTGACACAAAACTGCCAAAAACGCCCATAAAAAGCGTTGGCAGCACATAATAAAATTCAACAGGACACAAACAAATGAGCGACTTATATACCAGCTTAAACTTCGGTTTAGGTGAAGATGTAGACATGTTACGTGACGCTGTTCGTGGTTTTGCCGCTAACGAGATTGCCCCAATGGCCGCCCAAGTCGATATCGACAACGCCTTTCCTAACCAATTATGGCCAGTATTAGGTGATATGGGCTTACTTGGCGTCACCGTTGATGAGCAATATGGCGGCGCCAACATGGGTTATCTTGCCCATGTGGTGGCAATGGAAGAAATTTCCCGAGCATCTGCCTCTATTGGTCTTAGTTATGGTGCCCATTCAAACTTGTGTGTTAACCAAATCAACCGTAATGGTAATGAGGCTCAAAAAGCCAAATATTTACCAAAACTGGTCAGTGGCGAACACATTGGTGCCTTAGCCATGAGTGAACCCAATGCCGGTTCCGATGTAGTATCAATGAAACTGCATGCTCGTAAAGAAGGCGATCGTTACATCTTGAACGGCAACAAAATGTGGATCACTAATGGTCCAGATGCTCACACCTATGTGATTTATGCTAAAACCGATTTAAATAAAGGCGCACATGGCATTACCGCGTTTATCGTTGAACGTGGATCAAAAGGGTTTAGCCAAGCCCAAAAACTCGACAAGTTAGGTATGCGCGGTTCAAACACCTGTGAATTGGTGTTTGAAGACTGTGAAGTGCCTGAAGAAAACATCTTAGGCGGCCTCAATAATGGCGTAAAAGTACTTATGAGCGGCCTAGACTACGAGCGCGTTGTATTAGCTGGCGGTCCACTAGGCATTATGTCGGCTTGTATGGACATAGTGGTGCCATACATTCATGAACGTGAACAATTTGGCAAATCGATCGGTGAATTCCAACTAGTGCAAGGCAAGTTAGCCGACATGTACACGGGTATGAATGCCGCCCGCGCTTATGTTTACAGCGTCGCCAAGTCATGTGACCGCGGTGAAACCACGCGTAAAGATGCCGCTGGCGCTATTTTATACAGTGCAGAACTTGCCACTAAAATGGCCCTAGACGCAATTCAGCTTCTCGGCGGCAATGGTTATGTCAACGAGTATGCCACTGGCCGTTTATTGCGTGATGCCAAACTTTACGAAATTGGTGCAGGTACCTCAGAAATTCGCCGCATGTTAATTGGCCGCGAATTATTTAACGAGTCAAAGTAAGTAACACTTGCCCCAGTAGGGCGACATATCAAGCGTATCTTGTCGCCCTTATCAAGCCCCTATTTTTGCTTCATTAAGGACATAGAAATGACGCAACTGAGCAGCCGCATCAATCCTCGCAGTGACGAATTTAAAGCCAAGTCAGACAGCATGGCGTTATTAGTCAATGATCTTCAACAAAAACTAGCAAAAATCGCACAAGGTGGTGGCCCGGTCGCCCTTGAACGTCATTTGTCGCGCGGTAAATTATTGCCTCGCCAGCGTGTCGAAAAGCTGCTTGACCCAGGTTCTCCCTTCTTAGAGTTATCGCAATTTGCCGCTTATGAAGTGTATGACGAAGAAGTGCCTGCTGCAGGTGTGATTGCTGGTATTGGTCGCGTGAGTGGGGTTGAATGCATGATCATCGCCAACGATGCCACCGTAAAAGGCGGCACCTACTATCCGATCACAGTGAAGAAACACTTACGTGCTCAAGATATTGCTAGCCGTTGCCATTTACCGTGTATCTACCTAGTCGATTCTGGCGGCGCGAATTTACCCCGCCAAGATGAAGTCTTTCCAGACCGCGATCATTTCGGCCGAATTTTCTATAACCAAGCACAAATGTCGGCCAAGGGCATCCCTCAAATTGCTGTGGTAATGGGCTTATGTACCGCGGGCGGCGCGTATGTGCCTGCGATGGCTGATGAATCTATTATTGTTAAAGATCAAGGCACCATCTTTTTAGCGGGTCCGCCACTGGTGAAAGCGGCAACAGGTGAAGAAGTCAGTGCAGAAGAGCTCGGCGGTGCAGAAGTGCACACTAAAATATCCGGTGTAGCCGATCATCTGGCGCAAAATGATGATCACGCACTTGAACTTGCTCGCCGTGCTGTATTGCGCTTGAATCATCAAAAAGAAATCAAAAGCCTATTAAGTCCAGTTAAACCACCACAATTTGATATCCACGAATTGTACGGCATTGTCGGCACTGACCTTAAAAAGCCGTTCGACGTTAAAGAAGTGATTGCCCGTATCGTTGATGATTCTGACTTTGACGAATTTAAAGCCAATTACGGTGCAACCTTAGTGTGTGGTTTTGCACGCATTCATGGTTATCCGGTCGGGATTGTAGCCAATAACGGTATTTTATTTTCTGAGTCGGCGCAAAAAGGCGCTCACTTTATCGAACTGTGTTGCCAACGCAAAATCCCATTATTATTCTTACAAAATATCACCGGCTTTATGGTCGGTAAAAAGTACGAACACGAAGGCATTGCCAAACACGGCGCCAAAATGGTCACCGCAGTATCTTGTGCCAATGTACCTAAATTTACTGTAATTATCGGTGGCAGTTATGGCGCCGGTAACTACGGCATGTGTGGTCGCGCATTTGAACCAACCATGATGTGGATGTGGCCTAACGCGCGGATTTCAGTGATGGGCGGCGAACAAGCTGCTGGCGTGTTAGCAACAGTGCGCCGCGATGGTTTAGCCCGTAAAGGGATTGAATGGTCTACTGAAGATGAACAAGCATTTCGTAAACCGATAGTTGAACAATACGAAAAAGAAGGCCACCCGTATCATGCCAGTGCCCGTCTTTGGGATGATGGCATTATTGATCCGGCGCAAACCCGTGACGTAGTCGGCTTAGCCTTATCGGCGGCGTTAAATGCTCCTATTGAAGATACCCGTTTTGGGGTGTTCCGCATGTAATTGATGCGGCTAATTCAACTAACTAGGAGTAAGTAACAATGTTAACGACCCAATATAAACACATTGAATGTGACATATCACAAGGTGTTGCCCAACTGATCTTAAACCGGGCTGAAGTGCATAATGCCTTTGATGAGGTGATGATCAGCGAAATGATCAATGCCATCAAAAACTTTGCTAATGACAGCCAATGCAACATGCTGATCTTACGTGCCAATGGCAAAAACTTCAGTGCCGGCGCCGACCTTAATTGGATGCGTAAACAAGCAAAAATGGACGTTGGCCAAAACCTTGCTGACGCTCACGAGCTTGCCAAATTAATGCATGTACTCGACAAATTCCCAAAACCCACTATCGCTCTGGTTCAAGGTGCTGCCTTTGGCGGTGCATTAGGATTAATTTGTTGCTGCGACATTGCCATTGCAACAACAGGTGCCAGCTTCTGTTTAAGCGAAGTTAAGCTCGGTCTTATCCCCGCAGTGATCAGTCCTTATGTGGTGCGCGCCATGGGTAATCGTCAATCGCGTCGCTTTATGCTAACGGCAGAGCGCTTTAGTGCCGATGTAGCCTTAAGCCATCAAGTTATCCACCAGATTAACGATGACCTAGATGCTGCCGCAGCGCCCTTTATCACGGCATTTAATGCCAATAGCCCTCAGGGCATGGCTTGGGTAAAAACCTTAGTATCGCGTTTAGAAGATGGCGTTATTGATGACGCCACGCTCAATTATACCAGCGAGCAAATTGCTCGAATTCGTGTATCAGATGAAGGACAAGAAGGCCTTAATGCCTTTTTTGAAAAAAGAGCCCCCGCATGGCAAACCGTCAAATCTGATCCACAAGGAGCCCAATAATGTTTACCAAATTACTGATAGCAAACCGTGGTGAAATTGCATGTCGTATTATTAAAACGGCACAAACCATGGGCGTACGCACCATTGCTTTATATTCTGATGCTGACAAAGACGCCCGTCATGTTGCCATGGCAGACGAGTCGTTTTATTTGGGCGGCAGTGCTCCTGCTGACTCGTATTTAAAAGCCGATTTAATTATTGAGATAGCCAAAAAGTCAGGTGCACAAGCCATTCATCCTGGATATGGTTTTCTGTCTGAAAATGCTGAGTTTGCACGTAAATGTGAACAAAATGGCATCGCTTTTGTTGGCCCAGGTAGCGACGCTATTGATGCCATGGGCAGTAAAAGTGCTGCCAAAAACATCATGTCTAAAGCCAATGTGCCGCTCGTACCGGGTTATCACGGCGACGATCAAACTGATGCCACATTAATTGCTCAGGCCAAAGCTATCGGCTTCCCGTTACTGATTAAAGCGGCTTATGGCGGCGGCGGTAAAGGGATGCGTATCGTAGAAAACGACGGTGAAATCCTAGAAGCCGTTAAATCAGCGCGCCGTGAAGCCATCTCGTCTTTTGGCAATGACAAACTCTTGATGGAACGCTACTTACGTCAGCCGCGCCATGTTGAAGTGCAAGTGTTTGCTGACAGCCACGGCCATGCCATTTATTTGTCAGATCGTGATTGCTCTATTCAGCGTCGCCATCAAAAAGTGGTTGAAGAAGCGCCTGCTCCAGGTTTATCTGATGAGTTACGTGCGCAGATGGGTAACGCTGCCGTTGCAGCCGCCAAAGCCATTGATTATGTCGGCGCTGGTACCGTTGAGTTTCTACTGGATACCGACAACAGCTTTTATTTCATGGAAATGAATACTCGCCTCCAAGTTGAACACCCAGTAACTGAAATGGTCACTGGCCAAGATTTGGTTAAATGGCAGCTTTTGGTCGCCAGTGGTGGTGAATTGCCACTGAGCCAAGATGAAGTGCGCATTCATGGTCATTCATTTGAAGTGCGGATATACGCTGAAGATCCGCAAAACGAATTTTTACCAGCCAGTGGCAAGCTCAACTTTTTACGTGAACCAGAGCAAAATCGTCACGTGCGTATTGATTCTGGCATTCGTGAAAACGATATTATCAGTAACTTTTATGACCCAATGATTGCTAAATTGATTGTGTGGGATGAGTCGCGCCCTCGCGCATTACAACGCTTAGTGCATGCGCTAGAGTCATACCAAATTAGTGGCCTTAAACATAATATCGAATTTTTAGCTAACATTGCCGAACACCCAGCGTTTGCTGCTGCAGATTTCTGTACTGACTTTATTGAACGCTATGGCGACACCTTAATTGGTGATGCGGCCGTTGAAGCCGATACAGCTTTAGCGCTAGCAGGGCTTTTTCAAGTACTGTCACGTAAGCAAGCGGCTAAAGCATTAGCAATCAACAGTGCCGATCCTTATTCTCCATGGGGCTTGGTCAGCGGCTTTAGATTAAACAGCTCTAGCGTGCATCACGTATCGCTATTAACTGATACCGCAGCCGATGTTCAGCAACATGATTTATTACTCACCGCCATTGGCGAACAGTATCAACTGTGTTTACACGACCAAGTACTGACGTTAGCCGGTGAACTCAAAGCCGATTTACTATTAGCCGAAATTAACGGTCATAAAAGTAAAATCCCAGTTAGCCATCAAGGCGATGATTTCACTTTATTCTTGCCGTCTGGCAGTTATCATTTTAAGGCGATATTGGCTCAAGTCGCTGGCGAAGTGGTTAACCATGCCGATAAGCTCAAAGCCCCCATGAATGGCACCGTAGTGACGCATTTAGTGGAAGTAGGTGATGAAGTTAAAGCGGGTCAAGGTTTACTGGTGATGGAAGCGATGAAAATGGAATACACCATTGAAGCACCGTTTGATGGTGTAGTCAGTGAGTTTTATTTCCAAAGCGGTGAACTTGTCAGCGATGGCGCTCAACTATTAAATGTTGAGCCATTAGTGACTGAAACCAGCATCGAGGAAGCGTAAATGTTACCCACTAAAGTCAGTATTTTTGAAGTCGGTGCCCGTGACGGTTTGCAAAATGAAGTGCCGGTAACAACGGCAGACAAACTGACATTGATTGAACAACTGGCCGATGCTGGTGTTAAGCGAATTGAAGCAGGCAGCTTTGTGTCACCTAAGTGGGTGCCACAAATGGCCGATTCCGATGCCGTGTTTCATCAACTTAGAGGTCAAATTAATCGTCACCCTGGCGTGGTTTACAGTGCCTTGACGCCCAATTTAAAAGGCTTTGAACTGGCTCTTGCTGCTGGCGCTGATGAAGTGGCTATTTTTGGTGCAGCGTCTGAAAGCTTTAGTCAAAAAAATATTAACTGCTCAATTGATGAGTCAATTGCTCGCTTTATGCCGTTAATCGAGGAAGCAAAAAAACATAATATCGCCGTACGTGGTTATGTATCTTGTGTACTCGGTTGCCCGTACGAAGGCAATATTAACGTCAGCGAAGTCGCTAGAGTATCTGAAATCCTTTACCAGATGGGTTGCTACGAAATATCCCTTGGCGACACCATAGGTGTTGGCACACCAAATGATGCTCGAAAAATGGTTGAAGCCGTTGCGAATGTCGTGCCAGTGGATAAATTAGCTCTGCACTTTCATGACACTTATGGCCAAGCTCTGGCCAATATTCTTGCCTGCCTTGAAACCGGTGTTAGCGTATTTGACGCATCAGTTGCGGGTCTTGGTGGCTGCCCTTACGCAAAGGGCGCATCGGGTAACTTAGCGACAGAAGACCTGGTCTACATGCTCCATGGCATGGGCATAGATACCGGCATAGATCTGAACAAGCTTGCACTCGCAGGCGATACCGTTAGCCGCGCATTGGGGCGCAGCAATGGGTCCAAAGTAGCAAATGCAATCAGAACATAATCACATATACTCAACATGGTTAGCACGGTATAGCGCTAACCACTGATATAAATATAACGATAAGGACAACAAGATGGCAGGTTTCAATAAAGTCGTCCACAGCTATGAAGAAGCGCTAGCAGGACTGAAAGATGATATGACCATTATGGTCGGCGGCTTTGGATTGTGTGGCATTCCTGAAGGCCTAATTAATCATATGGTGACTATGGATGTTAAAGGCTTAACCGCCATTTCAAATAATGCTGGGGTTGATAACTTTGGCTTAGGACTGTTACTGAAACAGCACCAAATTTCAACCATGATTGCCTCTTACGTAGGAGAAAACGCCACCTTTGAACAGCAAATGTTATCCGGCGAGCTCAACGTTATCTTAACCCCGCAAGGCACACTGGCTGAAAAAATCCGTGCCGGCGGTGCAGGTATTCCGGCATTCTTTACCGCCACAGGTTACGGCACGCCGATTGCCGACGGTAAAGAAACCCGTGAAATCAAAGGGCGTCACTACGTATTAGAAGAATCGTTGACCGCTGACTTTGCTTTAATTCGCGCGTGGAAAGCGGACACTATGGGTAACTTAGTGTTTCGCAAAACCGCAGCAAACTTTAATCCGATGATGGCCACCGCAGGTAAAATTACCGTAGTTGAAGCCGAAGAAATTGTTGCACCTGGTGAACTCGATCCAGACCATATTCATACACCGGGTATTTATGTCGATCGCGTGATCAAAGCTAGCTTTGAAAAACGTATCGAGCAACGTACCGTCAAAGCTGCGAAATAAGGGAGACAACACCATGGCACTGACCAGAGAACAACTCGCCCAGCGCGTAGCAAAAGAATTACAAGATGGCTTTTATGTTAACCTAGGTATCGGTATCCCTACCCTAGTCGCTAACTATATCCCACACGGCATACAAGTAATGTTGCAATCTGAAAATGGTTTACTGGGTATGGGCGAATTTCCTACCGAAGACAACATCGATGCCGATCTTATCAACGCTGGCAAGCAAACGGTAACCGCGGTTGCAGGCGCGTCATTCTTTTCATCAGCAGAAAGCTTTGCCATGATCCGTGGCGGCCATGTCGACCTCACGGTACTGGGCGCATTTGAAGTGGATGTTAACGGCTCTATCGCCTCATGGATGATCCCAGGCAAACTGATTAAAGGTATGGGCGGCGCCATGGATTTAGTCGCGGGCGCCGACAATATTATTGTCACCATGATGCATGCGGACAAATACGGCAACTCGAAACTATTATCAACCTGCGAGTTACCATTAACGGGCTATGGCTGTATTAAACGGGTGATGACAGATTTAGCCTTTATCGAAATTAAAGATGGTGCGTTTCATTTACTTGAACGCGCGCCCGGTGTGACGGTTGATGAAATTGTTGCTAAAACAGCAGGTAAGTTAGTGGTACCAGACCACGTACCGGAAATGACCTTTTAATCTCTATTAAACAGTTAAGATCAACCAAGCCCGCCAATTTAACTTAATGATGCGGGCTTTTTTATACTTTTATCTAATATGACTACTGTAGCGACTCAGCCCCTTTTCTACTTTGAGATGTGAATATCAAAATGTAAATGCACAGGCTAAGCCATTTATGCTGAGTTCAAGGAAAAAATGCGCAGTTTTATGGTTTAAATGAGCATTTTTCAACGATGAAATAGGCTTAAATGGCGACGCTATGAGTCGTGATATTGTCGATTTAATCTTCTGCTGGGATCACCAACACATTACTGCGCATCCGGCTCAAAATAGATTCCGCTGTATTACCAATAATGCGCCCTAGTAATCCTTGCCGTTGCCGCGCACCAATCACAAAATATTGGCTTTTTAACCGACATGCCAGTTCAAACAGACACAGTTCAGGCTCACCTGAGATAATATGCATACAATCAGCGTCAACTCCTATGTCAGCAATTTTTTGCTGATGTTCTGCATACGCTTTTTTAACTAAAGCATTAATGTCGAGCAAATCCATGTCGCGAACAATTTGCGGAATTCGTAACACATAAGCCACATGCAACTGTGTTCCAGTCGCTTTAGCAAGCTGCAGGCCATTAGCAATAACGGCGTCATTAAGCCGTTGCTTTGTCGGATTTTCAGTACCTAAATCGATTGAAATTAGCGTGGTGTTACCGGTATTAAGTGGGTTGTTTGTAAGGAGTAATAGTGGGATTTTGGTATGGCGAATTAACTGCCAATCAGTGGGCAGATAATGATCAGAATGATGGACAGCTTTAACCATAAGATCAAAGCTATGGCGAGCAGAGTGATGACAAGCATGTTCAAAAAGATACTTACTCCATATCACATGTAACGGCACATCCTCGGCATCAAGCGAATCTAAGTGCTGCTGAAGTTGCGCTTCTTGTTGTTGCATTAACTGCTTTTGCACCACTCCAGCAAGTCGTGGTTGATCACTGTCTGTGCCACTTAAATAGGCGTAAGTATAAGCAAAAACTTCAGCCTGCTTGTTCATCTGCTTGGCTAATGATAATCCTATCGCGACTGCATCAATATGCGCTTGTTCCATTTGTGCGATAACAAACATTTTGTTCATATAAACCTCCTTATTTCAGATCTTTTCTATATTCACACCGTGACAAGCATATGTAAATATTAAGATTATACTTATCAAAAATTGCCTTGTATTCTGCGATTAGAAACTCAGTAAACGTGAGCTAGTAACTATCTTTAGCTTAGCTAATAGCGTAAGTTTGTGCTTAAGTATCGCAACTAAAATTGATCAACATCAACTTTATTGGGTTCACACAAATCAATAACATATTGCCTAACCTGAAGGAGGATAAATGGCAATAAACAGCTTTGTAATGTCACTTTTTCTCATTCTTGTTGTGGGCAGATTGTTAGGTGAGCTTAGTGACCGATTAGGATTTCCCAGCGTAGTGGGTGAAGTCACTGCGGGGATGTTAATTGGCCCGTCACTACTCAATTGGGTTGTACCTCATAGTACATTAGCCATCATCGCAGAACTGGGGGTGATTTTTTTATTATTTGATATTGGCTGTGAAACCTCTATCAAAAAGCTTGCCCATTCTGGTACTAAAGCCGTAAGTGTTGCATTGTTAGGCATTGCAATACCCTTACTCTTCACAGGATTAACCAGCCTGTATTGGCTTTCTCTACCTCCTTTTACAGCATTATTTTTTGGTTGCGCATTAACGGCCACCAGCATTGGTATTTCAATGCGAGTTTTAGCACTCAATAATCAAACTCAAAGTGCGGCTGGGCAAATTATTCTAGGGGCTGCGGTTATCGATGATATCGTTGGCGTGATACTACTGAGCGTGTTGTTTAATTTCGCCTCATCTGGAGAATTAGCCGTAAGCTCAACCTTAGTATTATTTATCATGATTGCCTGCTTTATCATTTTCAGCCCGCCACTGGTTAGAGTGATAATTTATTTAACCCGCTGGCTTCACCTTAAAACACGCATTCCCGGCTATGAAGTGTTTGTTGTCACGGCAATGATTTGCTTATTTGCCTGGTTAGCTCATTGGTTTGGTACCCCGGCTATTTTAGGTGGCTTTGCCGTCGGAATGGGCTTGTCACGACAATTTACCTCGCCATTTAATCAATACCTTAAAAACCCCTTTAGCTATACCCACAAACTGGAACAATCAGCAAAGCCGCTAGTACAGCTCTTTAGCCCCATTTTTTTCGTTTATGTCGGCATCAGCCTGGATCTAAGTCAACTTGATATGAGCTTCATGGGCTTACTATTACTCGCTTGGTTAACTTTTATCGCCGTAGCAAGTAAATTCATGGCCGGATTGTTGGCCAGCTCAAACTGGCACGAAAAAATGATTGTGGGTTCAGCAATGGTACCCAGAGGTGAAGTAGGATTAGTATTTGCAGAGATGGGACGCCAACTTGACGTCATTCAAGCCAAAGAGTTTGCCATATTAGTCATGGTTATCGCCCTAACGACCCTGATAGGGCCGCTTCTTTTAAAATATACCTCAAGTAAACAAGCCGAATAAATATAATCAGCTCAATGACCTATCATAGATGAGCAAACAACAATCGGCTTTTCATCATGGCTATTTTAATAAAAACTGTATCGCTTTGTCCAAATTAGGGTCGTCAGGATCAGACGTATTGGTCATCCACGCAATGTGACCACTTCGGTCAATAAACACTGTTGTTGGGGTACCGGTTATGCCATACAACTTAGCAACCTCATCACCTAAAACCAGCGTGGTCATTTTTATACCTCGATCGAGCAAACTCTGCCCTGGATTGGCGCCAGCATCTTCGCTAAAACTAATACCAATCATTTGCAAGTCAGTGTGTTGGTAGTTAAGTCGTAGTTTTTCTAAACCGGGTTGCAGCTTTTTACAATATGGACACCAGGTAGCCCAAAAATGCAAAATAACCGGTTTACCGGCGTAATCATGCAGAGTAAATGATTGGCCATCAGAGGTCATTAATTCAAAATTAGTAGCAACGGACTCATCCACTTTCGCAGCAGCATCGGCTGTGCTTTGGGATATAAAAGACAATAATAGCAATGCAGATATACTGACTACTGACCAAACAAATTTCATAACGCGCCCTATTTATGGATTATTTTTATGTATTAACCTATATAGACCGGAGAGTTGCCATTATGTATTCATATGCATTTCAGATAATCGTTTCGCGAGCACTTGTTGATCTTTCCAAGCCTGAAGACGGTATTACAACAAATAAGTCACTCGGATATTGAAGAGTAAATAAATCGGTACATTTCACGCACCAAAATAAGTTTACGCTTACGTAAAAATAATACTGAGTTTTTACTCGAAATTGGTTATGTTAGCTGAACTAACATAATCTGATTGGACCAGTAACAAGACGATACCTTGCTGCCGCGACCAAACTTAACGACCCCATAACCAAGGAATGACCTTATGCCAATTTACCAAGCTCCCCTGCGTGATTATCAATTCATTCTGTCTGAACTGCTTAATGTCTATCAACAAACTGACTTACGTGGTTTTGATGAATTAGATGCAGATTTAACTGATGCGATTTTACAAGGTGTCGCCGACTTTACTACCGACATCATGTTGCCACTCAATGCAAGCGGTGACTTGGAAGGTTGTAAATTGGTTGACGGTAAAGTCATCACCCCTTCTGGGTTTAAGCAAGCTTACAAGCAGTATGTCGAAGATGGCTGGGCCACACTAACCTGCGATCCTGAATTTGGCGGCCAAGGCCTGCCAGAAGTGATTGGTACCTTTGCCACCGAAATGAAAACCGCGACCAACATGGCTTTTGCTATGTATCCTGGGTTAACCCATGGCGCTTATTCTGCTATTCATGTTCATGGCAGCGATGCACTAAAACAAAAGTATTTAGCTAAACTAGTCAGTGGTGAATGGACTGGAACCATGAACTTAACTGAATCGCATGCTGGTACCGATTTAGCGTTATTGCGCACTAAAGCTATTCCTGCCGGAGATGAGCTGTTTGCCATTAGCGGCGAGAAAATCTTTATTTCATCTGGTGATCACGATCTTGCTGATAATATTATTCACTTAGTATTAGCGCGCCTACCCGATGCACCAGAAGGTGTTAAAGGCATTTCATTATTTGCGGTACCGAAATTTTTAGTCAATGCCGACGGCAGTTTAGGTGACGCCAATACGCTGAGTGCGACGGGTCTGGAACACAAAATGGGCATTCACGGTAACTCAACTTGTGTCATGCATTTTGATGGCGCAATTGGCGAATTAGTTGGTGCACCACATCAGGGCTTAAAAGCCATGTTCACCATGATGAACCAAGCACGTCTGGGTGTCGGTATTCAGGGTTTAGGCGTATCTGATATTGCTTACCAAAATGCACTTGTTTATGCCAAAGAGCGCATTCAAGGTCGTGCATTAAGTGGTGTTAAACAGCCTGAACAAGCCGCAGACTCATTATTAGTCCATGGTGACATAAGACGTATGCTGTTATCGCAAAAGTCTTTCAATGAAGGAACACGTGCGTTAATGGGCCAACAGGCATTATGGCTTGACCAAGTAGAACGTCATACTGACCCGGAAAAAGCCAAACAAGCAAATGCCCTGGCAGCTTTATTTACACCGATTGTTAAAGGTTTCGTTACCGACCAAGGCTTTAAAGCATGCGTAGATGCGCAGCAGGTTTATGGCGGTCATGGCTATATTAATGAATGGGGTATGGAGCAGTATGTGCGTGATATTCGTATCGCAATGATTTATGAAGGCACAAATGGCGTTCAGGCTTTGGATTTAGTAGGCCGTAAATTACTGAGCGACAAAGGTGTAGCATTGACGTTATGGTCAGGCATGGTAAAACAGCTTATTCAAGATAATTCCAGCAACGAAGCCATGAAGCCCTATCTTGCAGGGTTAATGGACGCTGCGGGCGATCTTGAAAAAGCCACTGGTTTTATTGTTCAATCGGCCAGTAAAAACCCAGACCTTATTGGCGCAGCATCAATGCCATATATGCAACTCTTTGGCATTACCGCTCTGGCTTGGATGTGGACCCGTGTGGCGGCAACATCATTGGCAGCATTAGAAGCTGGTACTGAAGAAAGTGAGTTTTATCAAGCTAAACTTAATACGGCAAAATTCTTCATGAGCTATTGGGGCAGCCAAACTCGCAGCTTACGCAAACAAATTGAAGCTAGCAGTGCTGATATTGTCAATTTCACAGCAGCTGACTTTTAATCTCAACATAAGCACCTAAAACATAAGCACCTAAAACACAAATAACAAAGCCGCTTCAATGTTAATTTAAGCGGCTTTGTTTATTCTGCAGCGGTCGCTAACGTAATTCTAATACGTCTTTAATGGCCAACTAATCCCACAAAAACTCGCGAAAATGCTTACGACAAACCGACTCGTAACTCTCGTTACCGCCAATCTCCACTTGTTCACCTTCGCGCATAGGATTACCTTCATGATCAAGGCGAACCACCATATTGGCTTTACGGCCACAATGACAAATAGTTTTTAATTCAACGAGCTTATCTGCCCAAGCGAGCAAGTAATGGCTACCTGAAAATAACTCACCCTGAAAATCATTACGTAATCCATAACATAATACGGGGATATCGAGATTATCGACAACATAAGTTATCTGCCTAACCTGCTCTTTACTTAAAAACTGACACTCATCAATCAGTACGCAGTGAATTTTTTGCTCGTCATTGGATGTCGAAATCAGCTCAATTAAATTGTCAGTACTACCAAACACCTGGGCATCGGTTTCAATCCCAATACGCGAAGACACTTTGCCAATACCATATCGATTATCTATTGATGCTGTCATCACTAAGGTATGCATACCGCGCTCACGATAATTATAAGAAGACTGCAGTAACGAAGTTGATTTACCGGCATTCATCGCCGAATAATAAAAGTACAGTTGCGCCAAAATGTAGCGTCCTAATGGTTAGACAGTCAGTACCGTCCATATTACCTTTTTTAACTTCGCAACAACAAACAAAAATGCCGTATTCGTTATGAATACGGCATTTTTTCAAAGCTTAATCAATCGGCTTATTACTCATAAGTATCAGGATGTAGCATTACTTTTTTGCCCAAAAGTACAATACTAGGATACTGATAAGAAACAACACACTACAACAAATCAATCCAGCCATTAACGAGCCAGTAAAACCAAGCACAATATAACCGACGAAACTAATCAACGCAGCGATAAGTGCATAAGGAAGCTGGGTCACCACATGATCGATATGATGGCAGCTCGCCCCCGTTGATGACAAAATAGTGGTATCGGAAATAGGTGAGCAATGGTCACCAAATACGGCACCAGAAAGCACAGCTGCTAGCATAGGTAGCATCATGGTGCTATCACTCCCCATCGCCATATCGGCCGCTATAGGCAACATAATACCAAAGGTTCCCCAACTCGTTCCCGTTGAAAATGCGGTTATCCCAGCCAATAGAAATAACATGGCAGGCAATAGCGCAAACGGAATATTATCAGTTGCTAAACTGGCCATAAACTTACCGGTTTCAAGCTGACCAATGACACTTGATATCGTCCAAGCGAACAATAAAATATAAATAGCGGGTAACATTGAACGAGCACCAACAGAGATGCCTTTGAGCAACATAGACAGCTCTACTTTCTGTTGAAATGCCAACAACACTGTCGCAATCAAACCGACGATAGAACCAAAAAACAATGATGAACTCACATCAGTATTTTCAAATGCACCTAGTACACTAAACATCTGCTCTTTAGCCGCTAATGCTTCTGCCCCACTAGAGACCATAAAATAAAGGGTCGCAAATACTAATATCGCAATCGGTAAAAATAAACCAATCACTTTACCGGTGTCAGCTTCAGGTAAATCAGTAACCGCTCCCGGTGGTTGGCCTTTTGATTCATCATACAACTCACCACGAAGTGCATTTAATTCATGCTGACGCATTGGTCCTATGTTTAAACTGAACGTCGCCACACACACTAGTAATAATAATGAGAACACGGCATAAAAGTTCATCGGGATCATCTGTATAAAGACACTTAAATGACCTGAGTCAGCAAAACCATGTGCAGTTAAAATGCCGCCAATAAGCGCAATAATATAGGCTCCCCAGCTTGATACCGGGGAAATAACGCAAATCGGTGCCGCGGTAGAATCTAAAATATAGGCAAGTTTTGCGCGTGAAATATGGTATCTGTCCGTGATAGGCCTTGAAATAGAACCTACGACTAAACTATTGAAGTAGTCATCAATAAAGACTACACAGCCTAAAAAAATGGTCATTAACTTAGCATCGCGCTTATTACGAATGCGCAGTTTGGCCCAATCAGCAAAAGCACGAGCAGAACCACTAACGGTGATCAATGCGGTTATCATGCCCAGCACAACCAAAAAACCTAAGATATATACGTTCCAACTATTCAGTGCAGCATCTTTCCAAACGAGCTGACTCGCTGTACTTAAAATATATTCGCTGCTGCCAACCAATGAAAAATCGGTCAGCAATAAGGCACCAAAAATAATACCTAACCCCAAAGACAGCAATACCTTACGGGTTAAAATAGCCAGTGTAATTGCCAAAAGTGGTGGCAAAACAGAAAGTGCCGAATCGGCATAACTTATTATCATAATTTAATTATTTCTTCGTTGGATACGAATAGAGAAAAACTAGAAATAAGACTCGCCATACACAGAAAGTATATGGGTTAACTTATCTAGTAGCACTCCACAGAAATATCCATTTAATATGAATATCATTATTTTTATCACATAGATAAAAACACTATGACAGTACAGCCCCTTTCGAGAACTGGCCCAACAAATGAGGGCGATCACCTCACTTATTTCGGCATTGCATCCTTTTAGGTTGAATTATTGGCATCACCCAATTCAACCTGACTATTATGCAATGCACCTCTACTTTTGTATTTGTAATCATAAATAGCCCATTACAAACAGCGCGCACATACAATCATAAACCACACGCTCTATACCAGCAAAAAAGTCCTAAACTACAGCACAAATAACAATATTATTAACTATAGCCACAATTTAATAGCATTAGTTTAACGTTTCTAATGCAAATGCACACTATCGCACTGAATACAAAAACGGCAACTGGATAACCCGACTGACACCTTTGCTCATAAAAACATCCATATGATAAAAAATATCAATAAAAAAGGTTCCTACTTTACCAAGTAGAAACCTTTTAATCTGAACGATTGGCTAGTAGAACGACACGTTAAACAAGCTAATGACTCAATTGGGGTCAATAATATGCCATTAAAGCAGATTATTTAATGCAGGAATGGCTTCAAATAAGTCCGCGACTAAACCGTAATCTGCCACCTGGAAAATAGGCGCTTCAGGATCTTTGTTAATAGCCACAATCACCTTAGAGTCTTTCATTCCGGCAAGATGTTGAATCGCACCCGAAATGCCCACAGCAATATACAGATCAGGGGCAACAATCTTACCTGTTTGTCCCACTTGTAAATCGTTAGGCACAAAGCCAGCATCCACTGCGGCACGAGATGCACCTACTGCTGCGCCAAGCTTATCGGCTAGTTGCTCTAAAATAGCAAAGTTTTCACCACTCCCCATGCCGCGGCCACCAGAGACAATAATGCCTGCATTACCTAGCTCTGGACGGGCTGATTCAGTTAACGACTGAGACACGAACTCAGTGCGAGCATCAATAGCTTGACTTAGGTTAACCACTTCAGCATTGCCCGTTGTCGCGACAGCATCAAATGCACTAGAACGCACAGTCATGACTTTCTTCGCATCTAAACTCTGCACTGTCGATAGCGCATTACCGGCATAAATAGGACGCACAAAAGTGTCACTACTGACCACTTCAATGACTTCTGAAATTTGAGAAACATCTAACAATGCTGCGACACGAGGCAATGTATCTTTACCAATACTGGTTGCTGCAGCCAAGATATGTTCATAATCAGCTGCAATCTCAACGACCAACTTAGAAACGTTTTCCGCTAATTGAGCACCATATTGAGTTGCATCAGCAACTAATACTTTACTCACACCGGCTAAGTGTTGTGCTGCCGTTACCGCAGCAGAACAATCAACGCCCGCTACCAGTATATGAATATCACCGCCAATGGCGGCAGCTGCGCTAACGACTTTGGCCGTGTCAGTTTTCAAACTCACATTATCGTGTTCTGCTAATACTAAAATGGTCATGTTAGATCACCTTCGCTTCATTTTTTAACTTATCGACTAACGCCTCAACAGAAGACACCATAATGCCAGCTTTACGCTCAACCGGAGGTGTTACGCTGATCACTGTTTGATGTGTTTTCAAGCTCACACCTAAATCAGCCACAGTCATAATGTCTAATGGCTTGCGTTTAGCTTTCATAATATTGGGTAATGAAGCATAGCGAGGTTCGTTCAAACGTAAATCAACCGTGACAATGGCAGGTAAAGGCATTTTCAGGGTTTGCAGTCCGCCATCTATTTCACGAGTAACGGTGATCATATCACCATCAACTTTTACTTCTGATGCAAATGTCGCTTGTGGCATATCAGTTAGTGCCGCTAACATTTGTCCAGTTTGGTTGTTATCGCCGTCAATAGACTGCTTACCAAAAATAATTAACTGCGCTTGTTCTTTTTCTTGCACAGCTTTTAACAGTTTCGCAATTGATAGTGGCACCAATTCTTCATCAGTTTCAATATGAATGGCTCTATCAGCACCTAATGCCATTGCAGTTCTTAATTGCTCCTGCACTGCTTTTGCGCCAACACTCACCACGATAACTTCAGTGGCTACGCCAGATTCTTTCAAGCGAACCGCTTCTTCAACTGCTATTTCGCAAAATGGGTTTAACGCCATTTTAAGGTTCGTCGTATCAACACTTGTGTTGTCAGCTTTTACCCTGACCTTTACATTGGCATCAACTACGCGTTTAACAGGCACCAATATTTTCATAGGTTTTCCTTCTACACCTTCAATGTATGTGGACAACACACTGGCGTTTGCCAATGCAAGATAGGCTAACTTTACGTCCTGTTAACGTTAACGTCAATCAAAGTCAAACGACTGTTTATATTTTTTTTATGATTGTGGTGGCAATCAAACAAAACAAACTGTGGAACATTAATTATTTGATACAAGTGATTAATTAAAATTTATTCAATATTTAGATGATTTAATTTGATTCAATGACAAATAGTTTCTATTATTACAGTTATATTCAGTATTAATTAAGCTGTCTTGGTAATAATCAGTGAGTTAATGTTATTTATATTAATAATAAAGACCACAACAAACCAAATGATGCACTGAAATTTACCTGAAACATTAAAAAACATCTTTGATAACTTTTTATTTTATAAATAAATCATTAGGAAACTACACAAAATGAGTGATTTTTTAGACATACTAACCCACGGCCGTCGTTTTAAAGCTGCAGTAAAAGAATTGTCTCTTGATGATTTACGCGAAACCGCGGCAAAATTAGAAAAGATCATTACTGAACGTGAAGAAGAAGAAAAATTAGAACTTGAAGCCAATGCAGAGCGTAATGCTCGTATTGCTGAAATTCTTGCTCAAATTGAAAACAGTGGTTTATCAATCGAAGATTTAGGTGAAGTCACAGCCTCTGCTAAAACATCAACTAAAAAGCGTGCACCACGTCCGCCAAAATATCAAATCACCATTGACGGTGAATTAATTCAATGGACAGGTCAAGGTCGTATGCCAACCGTATTCAAACAACAAGTTGATAGCGGCAAAAGCATGAGCGAATTTTTAATTCCAGGCATGGAATAAATATTTTAACTAAAGAATAATCTCACGGTTAATTCTTTAAAATAAAAAAGAGCTTACTTAGGTAAGCTCTTTTTTTGTGGCATTTGATTGCTTTATCATCGCCATAAGACAGGGTAAACTAACTGTTGCAGATCTATTACCCATTAATAATAAGGTTACGGCCATGACGTTTTCTCTTAAATATGCATTTATAATCTCAGGCATAGCACTATTATTGAGTGCTTGTGCCAGTGATTACACGTTCAAAAGTAATTTAGACAGTAAAGCCATCAATGATTATTTTAAAGTCGGTGATGTGCAGTTATACGAAGGTAATGAGCAACCCAAAGGGACATTTGAAATATTAGGTTTAATTGAAGGTGAAGCCTGCCAAGAAACCAAACAGGATGCACCACCACAAATGTCAGTGGCTCGCACTAATGCCAGAAGAGCTGCAGCAGACATAGGCGCAAATGGTTTTGTAGTTAAAAGCTGCTTTATGATTACTGAAGCTGACAATAGTTGTTTTAGTCGAGCGCTTTGCGTTGGCCAAGCGATTAAAACAGCTGCAAAAAAATAATAACTCAATAGAGTATATTCGCAGCCTATAGATGATGAGTGCTCATATCACACTCATCAATATTTTTTATATTTGATTTTTCATTTCCTATTTTCTGTTTAATTCAGGTACCGCATGACACAAGGCAACGATCAACACAGCCAAACAGCTCCTATTAATAACCAATCTAGCGTGCCGTTTAGTAGCCAATTAAATGCAGTTGCAATATGCAGAACCCCCTATAAACAAAAGTTTGGTATTCCGCGTCAACCGGGACTAGTCAATGCTGTCGGTTATATTGAGTTTGAACCTGATTTTAATCATCTTGATGCAGTCAGAGGCATAGAGCAATATTCACACTTATGGTTACTATTCAGTTTTCATGAGAATTTAGCCCAAGGTTGGAAAACCACAGTGCGCCCTCCTCGACTAGGGGGTAATGAAAAACTAGGCGTGTTTGCCACACGATCTACATTTCGCCCCAATGGTATTGGCCAATCAGTGGTAAAGCTACACGGGGTGGTTCAACGTAAAGGTAAAGTGTGTTTGGTGATATCGGGTATGGATTTATTAGACGGTACGCCAATTGTTGATATTAAGCCCTATGTTCCGTTTTCCGATGCAATTACTGATGCAAAAGGTGGTATTGCGCAAGATGCACCTATCTTGGTTCCACTGACTTATACAGCCCTAGCCAGTCAACAAATTAATCTTTATAGCCAACAACAACAATATCAAGATCTTGCCGCGCTTATTGAAGGTGTATTGTCCCAAGACCCTAGGCCCGCGTATAAAAAAGCCAAAGACGATCCCAAACTATATCAAGTTGCATTGTACGATTTAGATATTTTTTGGTGTGTTACAGCACAAGGTATCGAAGTACTAGAGCTTAAACCGACCAAAGTGACATTGTTAAAGGATTAACCCTATGGCAGAAATTGATTACCAAGCTCAACACAAACGACGCTTATCATGGATGCCATGGCTGTATTTTTCACTCAAGCCTAAGCATTTAGCCTGGGCAAAACCATGGCAAGATGAGATTCAACAGCAGTTGAGTCAGCTGGAAACCATTCATATTGGCGAGCACAGTTTTATTGCCCCACAAGCTCAACTGTTTGCCGAACCCGGGCGAGATATCAGCATCGGTAATCAATGCATGATTGCAGCAGAGGTATTTCTGCATGGACCTATCACCTTAGGTAATGAAGTGGCAATCAATCATGGCTGCAGCTTAGATGGTGGTCGTCATGGCATAACAATAGGCAACCAAACACGGATAGCTAATAACGTCACCATTTATGCTTTTAATCATGGCATGTCACCTACTACACCAATTTATAAACAACCCGCGACATCAAAAGGTATCGTAATAGGCCAGGATGTGTGGATTGGCGCTCAGGCAGGTATTGTCGATGGCGTGACGATTGGAGATTACGCCGTTATTGGTATGGGCTGTATTGTGACCAAAGATGTAGCAGACTACGCCATCGTTGCAGGTAATCCGGCTCGAGTCATTGGTGATAGACGCGACAAATAGCCTCAAGCAGTGATAATGCAAGGATAAATCGATAAAAATGACGTTATTTCAACTTAGCTATCTCAAACTTGGCATTTAAGCATCACAAAGCCTGCTTTTGAGTCGAATTAGCAGGTGACATCATTAATGCAGGTGCTAAAATGACGCTAATTCATAGCAACTATTTTGGACATTGGTAATGCGAGTTAGTAAGTACCTGCTTTCAACACAAAAAGAAACTCCTGCAAATGCAGAGGTGATTAGTCATCAGTTAATGTTACGTGCCGGTATGATCCGTCGCAATGCTTCAGGTCTCTACAGCTGGTTACCGTCAGGTTTACGTGTATTACGTAAAGTTGAAGCCATTGTTCGTGAAGAAATGAACAAAACAGGCGCTATCGAAATACTAATGCCATTAGTACAACCAGCTGATCTATGGGTTGAAACAGGCCGTTGGGATAAGTTTGGTCCTGAATTATTGCGTTTTCAAGACCGCAACAATCGTGATTTTGTATTGGGACCTACCCATGAAGAAGTGATCACCGATTTAGTCCGTAAAGAATTAAGTTCTTACAAGCAATTGCCGCTAACACTTTACCAAGTACAAACCAAATTCCGTGACGAAGTACGTCCACGTTTTGGTGTCATGCGCGCACGTGAATTCTTGATGAAAGATGCCTATTCTTTCCATTTAGATCAACAAACCATGGACAGCACTTACCATGCAATGCACACCGCATACAGCAATATTCTGACTCGTATGGGCTTATCATTCCGCCCAGTACTTGCAGACACTGGCTCTATTGGCGGTAGCATGTCGCATGAATTCCATGTACTGGCTAACAGCGGTGAAGATTTAATCGCTTATTCAACAGGTAGCGACTATGCCGCTAACATTGAAAAAGCTGAGGCAGCAATGCCAGCCGGCACACGTGCAGAGCCAACTCAAACAATGACGTTAGTGGATACACCTAACGCCAAAACAATTGCAGAATTAGTTGAACAATTTGATGTCGTTATCACTCAAACGGTTAAAACCTTAATCGTTAAAGGTGCAACGGAAGAAGCACCATTGGTAGCATTAGTTATTCGAGGCGATCATGAGCTTAACGAAATCAAAGCCGACAAGCTTGAATTAGTCGCTTCACCCTTTGAATTTGCTTCAGAAGCGGAAATCCGCGCAGCCGTTGGCGCAGGGCCAGGCTCTATCGGGCCTGTAGGCTTAACGATGCCAATTATTATTGATCATAGTGTCACTGTAATGAGCGATTTTGCGGCCGGTGCTAACGTTGAAGATAAGCATTATTTTGGCATTAACTGGGAACGTGATTTACCTTTAATCACTTCAGCGGACATTCGTAATGTTGTAGAAGGTGAGTCAACGCCGGATGGCCTAGGCACCTATGCCATGGCTCGTGGTATTGAAGTGGGACATATCTTCCAACTTGGTACTAGCTATTCTAAAGCCATGAATGCCACTGTGTTAGATGAAAATGGTAAAGCACAAGTTCTGTTGATGGGTTGTTATGGTGTCGGTGTAAGCCGTATTGTGGCGGCTGCCATTGAGCAAAATAACGATGACCGCGGCATTATTTGGCCAGAAGCTATCGCACCGTTTACGGTAGGTATTTTGCCAATGAACATGCATAAGTCACATCGTGTGGCCGACATTGCCGAAAAACTTTACCAAGACTTAGCTGATGCGGGTGTTGAAGTATTAATGGATGATCGTAAAGAGCGTCCAGGTGTTATGTTTGCCGACATGGAACTTATTGGCCTACCGCATGTTGTGGTGATTGGCGATCGCAATATCGATGCTGGGGTGTTTGAGTATAAAAACCGTCGCACAGGTGAGAAACAAGACATTCCATTTGATGAGATTGTAGCTTTCTTGACCAACGCGGCAAAAGGCTAGTTATTGATATAGCATGGAAAAAACGCACTTTCGAGTGCGTTTTTTTATTCTTGAATTCCTTTAATCGAGATCTTTAATATAAATATCGACTTCAAAACCTTGATTAAGTTCTGAAACAATCTCAATCCTACCGGCCAATTTTTGTGTTGCTAGGTTATGCACAATAGACATGCCTAAACCAGTACCGCCGACATTTCGTGCAGTGGTAAAGAATGGCTCAAAAATTTTACTTTTAACGTCTTTACTTAATCCTTTACCATTATCTTTATAGAACATTTTTATTTCATCGCCACACATCTCTGCGCCTAAGAGAATGCGTTTCTTGCCTGGAAATCCCTCAGGAAAAGCATGTCTAAAACAATTGGAGACTAAATTAGTAAAAATCTGCGCGATGGCACCAGGATAAGAATTAACAAACAGCTGTTGTTCTAATTGAATATTCAGCTCAATGCCTTGCTTACGAGTGAGTGGTCGTAATGGCGATGAAATCTGTTCTAAATACTCGGTTAAGTTAATATTTTCTTTCTCTATAACAAGTTGATCTGCCGCCGTGCGCTTAAAGTTATGTACCAGTTCAGCGGCTCGCGACAAATTGCGTTCGACGAGATTAAGGCCGTCGGTCAGTGTGTCCATGAAATCAACAAACTTTTGTTCATCAAGATCTCCTGCCCCATAATACTTTTTGAGTTTATTGAGCTCATCAATACAATGACTGGTGGAGGTGACCGAAATACCTAGTGGGGTATTCACTTCATGCGCAACACCCGCAACGAGATTCCCCAATGCGGCTAATTTTTCATTTTCTATCAAGCTCGCTTGAGTTATCTGCAAGTTTTTGATGGCTCTTTTGAGTTCTGCTGTTCTTTTCTCAACTTGTGTTTCTAAAGCACTATTAATAGATTCAAGTTCAATTTGATAAGCTTTGACTTTTTTAGCATTGACTGCACGGCCATACAAATCGGCTAACGAGCTCACGAATGCTTGTTCATCATAGGTCCAGTGCCTAATCTCACCTTTATGCTCACAACAAATAATCCCGATCATCTTACCCGCATGCCTAATTGGGCTGTCCAACATTGCGGTAATTGCGTTAGGGCGCAAATAGATATCAGCGAATTCGTATGTGGCTGGATCGGTCAAAGCATCACTGGCAGCAATAATTCTCTCTGTATCAAGAGCCTTAAAGTAACTGGGGAACTGAGATCGGGTTAAGGTAATATTATGTTGTTTGGTATCATTGTCGATTAATAAAAAACAATCAATTGACTGATTATCGTCAGTTAATAACCAAATACCGGCTCGACCTATATTCAGTCCACGACATACTGATTTAATAATCAAGGTTGACGCAAAATCTAAATCGCCCAAATCAATCAATTCAGACTGGCTGACTTCTAGCAATACCCGCTCACATATTGGATTCATATTAAATAGCTTAATCTGTTGGTATCAGTTATTAATCCGGCATTTCCTGTTGAATCTTCACAAACTGATTCAGTAATGCCAAACTTGCAGTGCACATAAGTGGATCAAATTGATTACCAGACTGCTCAATTAAATAATCTCTTACCTTTTCAGCGGGCCACGCCTCTTTATAACTACGTTTGGAAAGTAAGGCATCAATGACATCAACGATAGCCATGATTCGACCTTCAATAGGTATCTCATTACCCACTAAGCCACGAGGGTAGCCCTTACCATCCCAGCGTTCATGGTGGGTGTAGGCTATTCTCGCACCCATTTTGGCAATAATACGGTTTGATGCAGCAAGCAAGGCATAACCCTTTTCTGCATGAGTTTTCATTATTTCCCATTCATCAGGAGTCAATTTAGCGGGTTTATGGAGAATACTCTCAGGAATACCGATTTTACCCACATCATGTAACGGAGCTGCATAACGAATTGTTTCAACAAAATCATCACTCATGCCAACATATTGAGCTAACATTTCGCTCATCACAGCGACACGCCTTACATGGGCACCGGTTTCTTTACTGCGCTGCTCAATGGCATCACCAATAATGAGGATTAGCTCACGTTGGGTTTGTTGGACATTTTCTTTGCTAGAAAGGTTTTCAAAAGTCAGGCTGACATTGGCGGCAAATAATTCTAGTATTCTGACTTGCAAAGGGGTTAATTCGGTATCATGTTGCAGATATAAGATACTCGTGACATCTAGGCCAAATTTATAAAATCCCACATAAATATTGTCATGAATAACCGACTTGCCTAAGGTGATGGCTTCAATAATATACTCTTTAACTTCACCGGGCAGTGATTCGACATTATCTATCTCACGATAACTGACCAGACTGCCTGTTGCCGCAAGTAAATTCATCTGAGTATCTTGATACAAGTCTTCGCGAAAACTGGTCAAATATAGCGCTGAATTACTTAAATTAAGCAATTGCAATGTCTGCTCGAGAACTGCGCTACCGAAATTATGCAGGGTATGACTTAACAAGACAGATGAAGAAGCTTGAATAACCTTCTCCATCCCTCGCTGACTTTGTTCAATCGTTTTAATATCTCGATATGAGCGTAACGATGTATAAACACATGATTTAAGCTTAGTCGAAGTTAACTCAGTTTTAGCCTTGTAGTCATTGATATCAAACTCTCTAATGACCCTTTCTTCTGGCGCACAACCTGGCTGCCCTGTTCGGAGAATAATCCGCGTGCTGTGGTTGTTTAACTCATTACGGATGCGCTCAACTAAATCAAGCCCCGCATGGTCATTTTCCATCACCACATCGATAAATGCGAGTGCGATATCAGGCTCATCACGTAGTAAAGCAAAGCACTCTTTAGCAGTAAAGCTGGAGTAGAAAGCGAGCTTTTTACCGTCAAATTCGAAATGACCCAAGGCAAACTTAGTCACATCATGGATGCCAATTTCATCATCGATAATAGCAATTTTCCAAGGCGAAAGTCTGATAGCCTTATTGATTGAATCGTTATCAACCGATACTTCTGATTTTGTCTTAAACAGTGCCACATGCCATCCTTAAAATTGAATTACCAATTGAATACTAGCTAAAAATCAACGAGTGGCCATTTTTAAAATCAACATCTTAGACCATAAAAACATCATTAATCATGACATGTAGCTAACATTAATAATACATATACGAGCAAAAAAACACCTTAGATCTTATCTAGTATTAATCTGGATATTTTTTTATGCAATAAATACTCATCGTTATGTCTTATGGCGAATGTTTTAAGCAGATTAAAGTATAGACAATAAATAGCATAGTCGACTTATTGACAACTGGTATATAACATTAAAACCACTCATACTAGAAATTCGTCCATCAAAAAGATTAAGGGATAAAGCTTGTCAATATCAACAGCATTGGTATTAGGTGGTGGTGGTGCTAGAGCGGCATATCAAATAGGGGTATTAAAAGCCCTAGTACAGTTTTATCCCCGCAACCATAATGTTCCATTTGATATAATTTGCGGTACATCCGCTGGAGCCATTAATGCAACGTCCCTGGCCACCCACGCATCTTGCTTCCATTTAGGCATAAAAAAACTGGATTGGGTGTGGCGCCATTTTGAAACCCATCAGGTTTATCGGGCATCTATTGCGCAAGTGTTGAGGCATTTGGGGAAAATGGCAATTAAAGGCCTCCAAGACGATAAAGTAAACCCGGATGCTGGCAGCCTACTCGATAATCAGCCATTACGACATTTGTTGAATAAACTGATTGATTTTAAAAGAATTGATCGCAATATCGGTAATAAAGCACTCAAAGCTGTCAGTATCGATTGCTCGTGCTACAACAATTCACGATCATATAGCTTCTATCAAGGTAATGATCACATTGACGATTGGCAACGTGCTAGACGCGTTGGTATCCGTAGTTTATTGCACACTGAACACCTGCTCGCAAGCTCTGCAATCCCAATGGTATTTCCATCAATTAAACTTAATCAGGCCTATTATGGTGATGGTTCTGTCCATCAATTATCACCATTATCAAGTCCGATCCACCTTGGTGCGAGTAAAATATTTGTGATTAATTTAGACAGTCCTCACAAACACTTCCCCATCGAATTTGAATATCATCCAAAAACGGCAACCATTGCTGGTCATTTATTAGATACGATTTTCTCGGACACCTTAAACAGTGACTTAGAACGTTTACAGCGGGTCAATAACACCTTATCAATGATATCCGCCACAGATCGTGAGACATTAAACTTACGCCATATTGATACCTTAGTGATTAAACCAAGCCAAGATTTAAGTCGCATTGCAGAGCGATTTTATGATGACATGCCGTTTGCCATCAAAACGTTATTAAAATTTTTCGGCATTAATCGACAATCAGATTCAAGTATTGTGTCATACCTGTTATTCGAAAAAACCTATACTAGTACCTTGATAGACTTAGGCTATCAAGATGCAATGGACAGAATTGACGAGATAAAACAATTTTTTGACATCAAAACATAAATTTAACGTTAGGGCTCAAAATTTATGATATATCTATAGATAAGCTAACCACATCGGTTGATGGTAAAACCAGAAGTATACTCTGTGCACCACTGCTAAAATGGGTCTTGAGATACCGATTGAAGAAAATTAAATCGGGCATATTGCAATATTCATGATGGTAAATAGTACTCTTGTAGATGGCTTATTTTTAACTTAACAAGAATCACCCCAGAACTGCCGAGCGTCATATGCACGACAATTTTGTATCTAAAAGGATTTTAGATGAAAAATGTATGGTTGATATAAAATGGGTCTTGAGATACCGATTGAACATAAATTAAATCGGGCATATTGCAATATTCATGATGGTAAATAGTACTCTTGTAGATGGCTTATTTTTAACTTAACAAGAATCACCCCAGAACTGCCGAGCGTCATATGCACGACAATTTTGTATCTAAAAGGATTTTAGATGAAAAATGTATGGTTGATATTCATACTAATAATACTTGGCTGCGGCCAACAAGACACTTCTAATATTGATACCACAACAAGCAGTAAAACAGACTTGCAATGGCAAGGTGTATACCATGGAATATTTCCATGCCCAAGCTGTGATGGTATGGACACCACACTAGAACTTATCAAACCAAACAAATACACCATCTATACTGTCCGTTTAGGCACTGATAACATTCCCTTTCAAGGAAGCGGTACCTTTAAATGGGATAAAACCGGTAATATTATTATCTTAGATCGTGGTCATATTTACCGTATTTATTCAGATCACTTATACCTATTAGATGTTAAATCTCGGCGGATTAAAGGACCTGATGCACAGCGATATAGAGTTAATAAAATTCAAGCATTAGATCAGCAAACAACAACCACAGAATAATTTCATAACGCTTGTGATACTCAGAGTGATTAGGCTTAATTTGGCATTCAATAATGATTGACGCTGTTGCGCACAATCTATGAAAACAGTGTTCACAAAAACAATGATCTGCTATTTACTATTGGCGCAATGCACTTACATGCACTTGATAAGCGTTTACCCAAGCAATAACAACACCAGCATCAGTGATAAGCTTTTTTGCATCGGCTAATTGACTCTCGCCTATAACATCAAAACAATGTGTATTAATCATCACAAGACCTCCATTTAGCGCGCTAGACAGCCATGTATCACTGATCATTGCTATAGCAAAACCTTGGTAACTGTAATTAACACTTTGTCTGCATGAACTCGTACAAAGAAAAGATGATTTATTTTTAGCAAAGATTCAATTGTCATCTCAATGTCATTTTCACGTGCAATAATTTTTACCATCAAGGATGAAATATTTCGCTTTAGCTTATTATTAACTTTAGGTAAAAAGAGGCTGTACCAACAGAGGTACAGTTATCTGGAATGTTGAAAATGTCACACTCATTTGAATTTGATGAAGATGATGCGCCATGGGGCGATAACATCAAGGGAAAACCGAAGTCGAAAAAAGTAAAACAGCGCCGCCGAGATACTAAACGACGTTACTTTGACGATAATGCTGAAACGGAGTTTGCACCTGCTAAGTGGAAGTAATTTATCAGGATTTTCTCATCAAGTTTAAAAAGCAAGTTGCCTGAAACTTGCTTTTTTATTGGCTAAAAAAAATGGCCTTGAGCAATTCAAGACCATTTAGACAAACTAATTTATTGTGGATGTTCATGCTGTAAAACGTGAGCAATCAGTGATTAGAGTATTTCTGTTACAGGTACAGTATGGTCGCTAATCCCAAGAAGGTAAAAAAACCTACTACGTCGGTCACAGTGGTAAGAATAACCGATCCCGATAAAGCCGCATCTTGATTAAAACGCTGTAAAATCATCGGTACCATCACCCCGGCAATAGCAGCAACCGCCATATTGATTAAAATTGCACAAGCAATAACAATACCCATGATCGTATCGTCAAACCACCAACCCGCAATGATACCAATGACAATTGACCATAGCATGCCATTAAGCGCACCGATCCCTAGCTCATTTTTCATCAACGACATGACGTTACCAGCTGAAATTTGACCCATTGCCATACCACGGATCATCAGCGTTAATGATTGGCTCCCCGCAATCCCCCCCATTGATGCCACAATAGGCATCAATACCGCTAATGCAACAACCTGCGACAATACATTCTCAAATAAACCAATGGTAGCAGAAGCTAAAAATGCGGTAAGTAAGTTAATCCCTAGCCACACGGCACGACGTTTGGCACCAATGACAATTGGAGCAAATAAATCGTCGTGTTCATCCATACCTGCGGTTGCCATTAGTTGTGCTTCATAATGTTCACGCACTAAGGCTGTCGCTGTTCGTAATGTCATGCGGCCAATCAATATACCGTCTTCATCAACAACCGGTAATTCAAGCTCACGACTATGCTCAATCGCTTCGGCGGCTTCAATTAAAGATGAATCAGCGGAGATAACTCGGCTGTCATCCCATTTTAAGACGTGCAGTTGAGTGTCAAGATCTGCCGTTCTGAATACGTCATAACGCCGCACGGTTCCTAAATATTTATCGTTATTATCGACCAAAAATAGGTGGTCATTACAATCTAAATCGATTCGACGAAAAAAACGTTGTCCTTGTGCAACGGTAGAATTAAGACTTAATGCCAGCATCTGGTGATCAGCATATCGACCGATTTCATTTTCAGAATATTGATCATACAGTTCGAAGTGCTTACGCTGACGCTCGCCCATCTGAGCTAATGCACGATCAGTAATATTGTCAGGTAACGAATCACTCCACTCAATAAGATCTTCCGGACTTAATTGAGAAAAGAGTAAGTCTAATTCCTCGTCGGGCATTTTCTTTACAATGCCTAAACGAGGATCGGCGCGCATTAAATTTAAAACGTCGACGCGTTCTTCAACATCAACTTGCTGCCAGCGTTCATAACGCTCATCCAGTGGTAACGATTCGAGTAATAGTGCAATGGTGCCCGGCTCGGCTTCAGTTAAGATCTCACTGAACATTTCAGCCTGCTCATCACCTTCTGCTTCAGTTAACAAATGTACCACTTGGCTGACATCTGCTTGTGGTTGCGAACTGGTGTCGATTTCATCTTCAGAGTTAAGTTCGTTCTTTACATCATTCATAAGCCCGTCCTTAATTCTTAGTAGTAAAATATGCGCAAACTATATTGAAATTAGTATTGATAAGCAAACAGATAAATTAAATTGCCCACAACTTAATTGCCAACTAATCATGTTTATAATATAGTCTATCTTTCATATAAAGGAGCATCAGATGACTGCAGCAATTTATTCTATTAGCGTAAAAGATATTCAAGGCAAAGACCTTGTCATGGAGCAGTTTAAAGATAAGGTCTTGCTTATTGTTAACACGGCAAGTAAATGTGGATTTACTCCGCAATACAAAGCACTTGAAGATTTATATCAGCAATATAAAGATAGAGGTTTAGTTATCTTAGGCTTTCCTTGTAATCAATTTGGTAAACAAGAGCAAGGTAACGAAGATGAGATCAGCCAATTTTGCCAACTAAGTTTTGGCGTAACATTTCCACTGTTTAGCAAAATTGAAGTTAATGGTAATAACAGTCATCCTTTGTACCAACATCTTAAAAAGTCTGCCAAAGGTCTTTTAGGGAGTGAATCTATTAAATGGAACTTCACTAAGTTTTTAGTTGATAAACAAGGGAATATCCTTGAGCGCTATGCGCCAACCACTAAGCCAGAAGAGCTTAATACTATTATTGAAAAGCTACTCAGTTAATCAGCACCACAGATGCTCGAATATTATCATTGCGTGTGCAATAGGTGTTTACGCTAGGCGATTAATATCATATTAATCGCCTTACTGTTACCAAGAAGACAGAGATAAATTGACGCGTTAGATCACTTTGCAATGTTTAAATTTAACCATCAAATTTAAATCTCAAAAACAGCAAAAATAATACAAACCTAAGCTACTGATAGTTATCAAATATAAAATTTATATCTTTATTTCGATAAAAATTTGTATCTAGATTGAACTTTTTAACCATCAGGTACTCAAACTTAGTAACAGTGATATTCACTTTTGTTCATCATCTCCCTGGGACTTCTAGCGCGGTCCCCTTGATCGCTAAGTCGATCGATAGGCAATCATTTGATTGCCTTTTTTTATGGTTGTTAAACACTTCATTCACTCTGGATTACATGACCTCATTATCCTGATATAAGCTTATTTGCCGCTGAATCTTAGTTACCGGCTTTGCGCGGTAAACGTTAACGAAATCTTACTCAGCAATTATTTTTAAATTTTTTCATCACTGAGTGAACTTTTACAAATCCCCCTAGTCAGAATATATGTAACCAGTAAGGAGACAAACTCGTTAAACCGTTCTCCAATGTTTAGTTTGTATTTACTTGTTACAACAGCTTTATGTGTATTGTTCATCATCATCCCTATTTGGCGAGTATTAACACGCTAGCGCACCGTTAATCACAACCCACAAAGAACGACTTAGGCAACCATATTGGTTGCCATTTTTTTAGCTTATATTTGCCAATAATCTTTATCTGTTGGCATCACATCGACACCTTCCTGAGCATACACAATAGTTTAAAAGTAGCTTATGAGACCAGATCCAGCTAAAGCGCTAAAAACCAACCTATTGATAAACTAAATAAAAAACCACTCCTTGCATAATATAAACCCTATATACTCATGATCTTTGGCTATTATCCCCAAAGATATACGCTGAAGAGACCGAAAATATGACTCTGATAAATTAAATTCAAAAAAAATCGTTTTTTCAGTGAACTTTCCTGATGACAGCCAGTCTTATTAATTGTACGGAGTAAGATATAGTTTAAGTAAGTGCAGCATAATGAGTTAGCTTCTCCATCAGCGTTAATTGATTATTGCTAAATTATTGACATCACTTATCACAAGTTTTTAGTTAGGATTATTACTGCTATACCGTTTTATGTTCATCATCATCCCTATTTAGGCAGTATTAACACGCTAGCGCACCGTTAATTACGACCTACAAAGAACGACTTAGGCAACCACATTGGTTGCCATTTTTTTGCCATTAATGTGTGAAATCCTTTTACACATGGTATTGATCATCCGCCCAAAGAATTGAGCAGCATCAATAATGCTAATAGCTCAACAATCCCAAACGAGTTAGGTTAAATTTTGATCTTTAATGGCGCAGTTATTATCAAAATACTAGCTTCACTCCGATAAAGGCCACTCAAAAGAGATCAGCATCTGTGCAAAAGTCCATCGATAACTGAAGCGATTTATCGCACGCAAAATAAATTCAAAAAAATCATTTTTTCAGTGAACTTTCCTGATTATGCCCAGTCTTATTAATTGTACGGATAAAATGTAGTTTCAAATGATTGCCATATAATGAGTTAATCTTCATCCCCCGAGTTAATTGATTATACGGCTAAATGATTCACGCGGCTTATGCCATACGCCAGTTTAGATTAAGTTATTGCAACACAGTTTATTGTTCATCATCATCCCTATTGGGAAGTATTAACACGCTAGCGCACCGTTAATAACAACCCGCAAAGCATTATTTTGGCAGCCAATATGGCTGCCATTTTTTTTATCATTTTTTGACAAAAACAACGCAATAAAAAGGTTAATACTTAAATTATCAGTAGTTTGTCTAGCTGTACTTGAAGAGAAGGATGATAGCCAGGGCGCGCTTTTGCATAAATATCGAGTAATTCTTGTTGGTAACCGGCTATTTGTAACTCAACAAACAAGGGTCTAACAAATTTGCCTCGACCTATACGGCATAGGTAGCCACTTAATGCAGGTAACACAGGATCAAAATGATTACGGATGGCAACTCGATACCAATCACAGGCTATTTCTGCATTCGGGCTATTTGTTAACGTAAATGTAGCGTCTAAATCTAATAATACCGCTTGGCTTACCACTAGAGGTAATTGGGTGAGGAAATACTGCCAGTGGTGAACTCGCCACCCATCGACCTGTAACTCAATTGCTGGAGTACCTTTAATAACAGCCTCTACGGCTAACTCAACTTTATCTAAACTGCTTGAAGTTGGACCGATAAACCATTGGGGTAATCCTTGTCCATACACCCACTCATTAAGCTCTGATAACGTTAACTTATCATGATGTTCCACCAACAGCGTTTGCTTGGCATAATCAATAAATGTTTCAGTAGTAATGGCGCTAAACGAAAAATAATCGACATATTGAAATAGAAACCGATCAAATGCAGCTCGGCCTAATCGACTTTCAAGCTCATGCACAAACATCGATGCTTTATCGTAGGTAAAGCGATTAAATGCCAGATTAGGATCGCGATCTTGCACATTGGCTGGTAAGGTTTGACTGACTAAGGGAGTAGATTCCATTTCCTCTTGCAAACGTCCGTACTCGATAACCCATTCGAGTTCTGCCTGCTCTTCGCCATAAACCGCTTCTACAATACGATTAGTAAAATAAGTGGTAAATCCCTCATTGAGCCATAAATCTCGCCAAGTTGCATTACTGACTAAATTACCCGTCCAAGAATGAGCTAATTCGTGAGCAACAGTTGAAACAAGACTTTTATCGCCAGCAATTAATGTCGGGGTCATAAACGCTAACATGGGATTTTCCATGCCACCAAATGGAAAGCTTGGTGGCAAAATAATCATGTCAAAGCGGCCCCAAGCATAAGGTCCTAATATGGACTCAGCGATTTGGATCATCGACTCGGTATCTTCAAATTCTTTGACAGCCGCAGCAAGCATGCCGGGTTCAGTATAAATACCACTTCTGGGACCCGTTGCTTGGAAGCTTAGCTCTCCAACCGCTATCGCGAGTAAATGTGTCGGGATCGGTTTATTCATGCAAAATGTAAATACACCATCATCTGGCATCTCAGGGATATTTTCGGCACTCATTACCGCACGTAAACCCTGAGGCACATTGATGGTTGCATTAAAGGTTATTCGTGCTTTTGGGGTATCTTGCAAAGGTATCCAGCTACGCGCGTTGATGGGCTGTGATTGGCTAAATAGGTAAGGTAATTTTTTACCTAAGGTTTGTTGCGGTGTAAGCCATTGAAGCCCTTGAGCGTTTGTGGATGTACGATAATCAATCACCACCTCATCGACTTGCTCCCCAACATCTATCACCAGCTTTTGACCGAGTATGTCACTCACATCACTCATAGTATACGACAACGGATTAGCCTGACTGTCGGTGATACCATGTATGAGTAAACCTCGGCAATCTAACACTAATGAGACTGCCGATATGGTGCGCGTAAATTGCAATCGGGCAACGCCGATAAGTTGCTGTAAGTCAAAATCAACCACGAGATTAAGATCAAGATGATGCACACATAAAGCATCCGTATTGGCGCTTGAATGGTAATCGTGTTGTACGTTCCATTTTGCAGTCACAAAAAACCCTTACTTGGCAGAGAAACATCAAATCCAGTAACGATAATAGCATTAGCATCATCAAAATGTGCCGTATTGGGTCAGAGAGGAATATCGATCACAGGAAAAGCAAAATAATAAGCCATCAATTTAGACTTGATGTTTGCCATGCGACTAATGGCATAAACCTAAAACATAACGCGAAGTAGAACACATTCACAATGTATGCCTTAATGTATTTCGGGTAAAAGACGAATAAAGCGCCAGAAACCAGAAAAATCTATCTAGATTATAATGAATGCAAATCATTAAAAAATAAAACGTTTTAATCTCACATCTTATTTTGCCAATCTTATTTTTATATAAAAATGCATTTTTTTAGTATCATCGGGAACTAACTCAGAAATGATGAGTCATATTATATGAACCGAATTTGAATTACTTTTTATGTACCAAGTAGCTTCTTATTGTTCATCATCATTCTCCTATTCGATAGTTGTAAAAATCTATCAACAGCATTGCCCTTAGCAATAGCAGCAACCTCTTAGTTAGGTTGCTTTTTTTTATATTTTTTTTAACGTTAAAAAACAAAAAAGGCCTCAAAGAGGCCTTTTTAAGTTTACTGAAAAGTGAGTTAACTAAAGCGTAATACCGACTTTCTCTAAATCTTTTGAAATCACAGATGTTGGTAATGGAACATAACCATCTTTCTCAACAATTTGCTGACCTTGCTTAGACAATACGAAGCGTAAGAATTCACGATCCATTGGCGATAGGTCTTTATTAGGGTGCTTGTTCACGTAAACATATAAGTAACGTGATAGTGGGTAAGTACCATCTGCTGCGTTGGCTGCTGATGCTTCGATAAACTTATCACCTTTCTTAGAGATAGCTACCGCTTTTACGCCCGCTGTTTTATAACCAATACCAGAGTAACCAATGGCATTAAGTGACTGAGAAACAGACTGAACTACAGAAGCAGAACCTGGTTGCTCGTTCACGTTTGCACGGAAGTCACCTTTACATAATGCTTTTTCTTTAAAGTAACCGTAAGTACCAGATACTGAGTTACGACCGTAAAGCTGAACGTCTTTAGCTGCCCAGTTGCCGTCTAAACCAGCATCGCCCCAACGGTTGATTTCTTTACCGCCACACTTGTGTGTAGAAGAGAAGATTGCATCAATTTGTTCAATGCTTAAACCTGTAATTGGGTTATCTTTGTGTACGAATACAGCTAAAGCATCGATAGCAACACGAACCGCTGTTGGCTTATAACCGAAATGCTTTTCAAATGCTTCAACTTCGTTAGGCTTCATTTTGCGGCTCATAGGACCGAATTGAGAAGTACCTTCAGTTAATGCTGGTGGCGCAGTTGAAGAACCCGCTGCTTGGATTTGGATATTAACGTTTGGATAGATGTGTTTAAACTCTTCAGCCCATAACGTCATCATGTTTGCTAATGTATCAGAGCCAACAGAAGACAAGTTACCAGAAACACCACTTGTTTTTTCATATGATGGTAAAGTTGGATCTATAGCAGCCATAGATGCTGCTGAGAATACGCCAGCGGCTGTAAGAGTAATTGCGCCGACAAGTTTTTTCAGTTTCATTGTAATGCTCCAGAATTAAGCGTACTAAGTTTTTAAAACGTAGTCAGTATCGACCTCATTGATGACAAGTCTATGACGTTGATGTGACAGTTAGATGACACAAGGTTCAAAAGTATTACATGAACAAATACAAAAAATAACACAATTAATATCAAACACTTAAAATCAATGCGAATATAAATTTGCCTGTAAAATAATAAACAATAGCCAATTCCAGCTTAACTAAATTAACTACTCGTCACAATAATGCTGACAAGACAAGCTTATGACACAAAATTACCCCGCATAAGTTTATCGCACTTAAGAAGTGTAAAATGGCCTAAACTCACCGAGGAAGGCAAACGCTGATACTATTGATAAACTTTAGCGAGCTTAAAATAATAAATTAAACCTTAATCACTTACTGGCAAGGTTTATAACCTATATGTCACAGCATTATGACGGGTATTCTTGTTGTCGGTTGTTAGCGATTGTTATCCCTTGTTGTTAGCGCTTAGTGATAGCTAATGCCACACAGAAAGCTAACATGTTTGATAATGCAAAGTTTAGCCTAACGAAAACCAACAGCTTAAGCCTATGCATAATGCAAAGATAAACGAGATAGATATATGTGTTCAGCTTAGCTCAAGCCTACTTGGTAAGCGGTCTTTCGCAACACAAGTGTGCCTGAGTCATATCAGTCAATCTCAACTAAGATTAGCCAAAATTAAGTCATAAAAAAACAGCATAAATGCTGTTTTTTTATTAATAACTGCAACTATTGTCGCACTAACAAATGAGATGGAATGATAAAACTGAAGATACTGCCTTTGCCATACTCGCTGGTAACGTTAAGCTCGGTGTGATGATGGTTTAAAGCGTGCTTAGCAATAGCTAACCCCAAGCCTGTGCCACCGGTTTTACTCGAGCGAGCATTATCGACTCGATAAAAGCGTTCAGTTAAGCGATTAATATGTTGCGGCGCGATGCCAACACCGGAATCTTTAACCGAAAAAAGTGCGCCAGTTGCCACACTTCGCCACGATACCGCAATCGTCCCCCCAGGAGAGGTGTAGCGAATTGCATTTGAAATTAAATTTGAGCAAGCACTGCGTAATTGCAACTCATTACCATGAGTATTCAACCCCGCTTCACAATTAAACACTAAGGTATATTCGGTACCAGCAAGAGCTTTAGCTTCTTCTTTAAGAATATCCATCATCAACGTCATATTGACGATTTTCGATAAATCGAGATCGACAGCATCTTCAATACGTGACAATGCCAACAACTGCTCAACCATCGACTGCATTCGAGTCGTTTGTTGTTGCATTAGTGATAATGGTTTTTGGTTAGGTGAATTTGCATCCTCCATGCTTTGCATGATTTCTAAATAACCTTGCAATACCGTTAATGGCGTTTTCAATTCATGGGACACGTTAGCCACAAAATCTTTACGCATGCCTTCTAATTGATGTATTCGGGTAACGTCTCGAGCGATTAGCAGCAACTGACGATCACCATAGCTCATGACTCGAATTTCAAGTAAACGCTTATCTGAGACAGGAGACGGAATTTCTAATGGTTCGTTATATTGGGCATCTTTTAAATAAACTGAAAAATCAGGATGGCGGATAAGGTTATCTATTCTCTGGCCATTATCTTGAGGCCAAACAAATCCTAAGATTAGCTGAGCCAATTTGTTGCACCATAAAATATTGTGCTCGGCATCCAGAACAACGGCAGCATCAGGTAATGCTTCTGCTCCTTGGCGAAAGCGGCCCAATAAGGTAGCAAGTTGACCTACACGACGACGATTTTTTCCTTGTAAACGATAAAGACCATTAAACACCCCTTCCCAACTTCCTCTACCTTGAGGAGGTGTAAGCTTTTTATCTTTCCATAACCAGAAGTTTAACCGAGCGATTTGGCGATAGTGCCACACGAGCAATACAATTGTCCCCGTAAGCATAACGCCGACAACATGGTCAAATAAAGCCCCGACCAGCATAAATAGAACAAGCAACATCGCTAAGCGAAAAAATAAGCGATATCCAGAATACGAGATAAACATAGGCTACCTAAATTCGAAAGTAACGCCGCCAACACATTCAGTGCCGTTACTGATTATTAGGGCTAACAACGAAGCACAAGATAGCCTAAAAAGGCTATTATGGCTAGACAGCAAAAAAAGCGTTTCTAAAAGCTCTGTCTAGCATGACAAAACTTTTAGCGCTGCCAATACGAATTACATTCTGGTTGAAAATCGGTAACCTGCACCGCGAACAGTTTGGATCAATTTATCGTGTCCACCCTCTTCGACCGCTTTTCGTAAGCGTCTGATGTGAACATCGACAGTGCGATCTTCAACATACACGTTGGTGCCCCACACGTTATCGAGTAACTGCTCTCTGCTGTAAACTCGCTCTGGATGGGTCATAAAGAAATGCAATAAACGAAACTCAGTCGGCCCCATATCGAGCACAGCATCACCGACAGTCACCCTATGACTGACAGGATCAAGTTGCAGTCCTTGCACATCAATAGTCTCTTCTAACCGAGTTGGTGCACTTCTTCGCAAAACGGCTTTAATCCGAGCGACGAGTTCTTTAGGTGAAAAAGGTTTAGTTATATAGTCATCAGCGCCGACTTCAAGGCCTTTGACTTTATCTTCCTCTTCTCCACGTGCTGTCAGCATAATAATTGGGATCTGACGAGTAAATTCATCTTGCTTTAAACGTTTAGCTAATTGAATGCCACTGCCACCAGGGAACATCCAATCTAATAAGATTAAATCTGGGTATGGCTCTTTAAGCAACTCAATCGCCGAATCAAAATCTTCAGCAGCAGCTGTCGTAAAACCATGTTGATCCATCACAAATGTCAGCATCTCACGGATTGCTGATTCATCTTCTACTATTAAAATCCTAGCTGTCATATTGGGTTTCTACGTTAATTTGCCACGGGACTATTATTGGACATTTTTGTTACAGATTTATGATATAACGCTTGATTCTGGCATTAAATACGCCATTTTGTCATAAAAAATTCATTACTGTTATTTAGATATAACAAAAAAGGGCTTAAAGCCCTTTTTTATTGATTGCAGATTTAACCGTCAAATAACGACAGATTTAGAACTTATGTTCGATACCTACACCAACGTAGCTGTCATCTTGATCGTTTGAATCAAATGAGTTTGCAGTGTAAAAAGCAAATAACTTGGTTGGCTTACCTAACTTGTAGTCAGCGCCAACAGACCATGAATTACCTTTATTTTCCATGTCTAAGTACTGTGCTTTCAAAGTAACATCATTGATGTCATATGCTGAGCTTAACAAGTAGCCATTGTCTTTAATACCGCTGTCTAGTTTTTCTTGCTGCTGATACATACCACCAATCACTAAACCGGCCACTTTACCTTGAACAGTAGCACGTGCAGTGTCATAACCTTTTACTTTTGAATCGTAAGCAATTGCAGCGTAGATTGGTGTGCTTTTTAATCCAGCATCACCGTACATTAGCGCCATACTCACGCCATCTTCACCTTCTACGTTACTACCAACAACTTGATCTGCATCACCAGAGGCAACATAAGTCACACCCGCTTGGAAATCACCAAATACTGGCGTGTAGTAAGTTGCGGTTTGAGCCATGCGGTTTTCACCTTTAAACATGGTTTTCATATCGCCAGAAAGGTCGTTGAATTGATCAATTTTACCTTGAGATACTTTAAGGATTGTGTCGTTACGACCAACAGATACAGCACCGAAGTTACCTTTTAAACCAACAAATTGGTTACGTGCTAAAAAGTTTTCTTTGTTTGCATCACCTGTGTTGACTTCATATTCGATGGTATAGAAAGCTTCTAATGATTTGCTTAACTCAAACGCACCGGTTACACCAAAACGTGATGCATTACTTTGAATTGTCGTTTCAGTGACATCAGCAACATCATTTGATTGTGCTGTTACGTTTAACTTACCGTAAACTTGAAGAGGATCTGCGGCGTATGCACTTGAAGCTACTGAGGCTGCGATTGCAGAGGCTAATAGTGTTTTGCAAAAAACGTTCATCATTTCATCCTTTCGACGCATATATCGTCATGGTTATTCTGGGTTAGTTGTATCGGAACGAGATGAATTCTGCCTTGCAAATGTTTCAGAAATATTTCATTGATAGATGAAATCCCCATTCTGAGTGTTTCAAACCATTTAACCCTATAGGAAACCTCGATACAGCAAGGGTTTCAGGCTGAGTTGTTGTAATGTGACAGTTTAATGAATTCTCATCCTGATGACTGAACCTGTGTTGCGACTGATGTTTTTTTGATGGTTTACCACTTTGCCTCTATACCGTAAACTGCTGTCACTGAATTTTCCTGTTAATTAATGAGAGCCTTCTATGTGGTTTAAAAATCTCACCTTGTACCGTTTCAACAAACCGTTTACGACAGATACCGAAACATTAGAGAATGCCTTAGCTGACTTCACTTTTTCTCCTTGTTCGAGCCAGGACATCAGCAAGTTTGGTTTTTCAAATGCTTTAGGTAAAAAAGGCCAAGCATTAGTGCACAGTGCTGAAAACCGTCATTTAATTTGTGTCACTAAAGAAGAAAAAATTCTCCCAGGCCAAGTGATTAAAGAAGCCTTAGATGAAAAAGTGGCGGAGATTGAAGATCAAGAGAACCGTAAAGTCACTAAAAAAGAAAAAGACACCATTAAAGATGAAATCACCACGACGTTGTTGCCTCGGGCATTTTCTCGTCGTAGCCAGACACACGCACTTATCATGCCTGAACTGGAAATGATTTTAGTCGATAGCTCTAGTGCGACTAAAGCGGAAGAGTTATTAGCATTACTGCGTAAAGCCTTAGGCAGCTTACCTGTGATCCCGTTAAGTTATGCAACTCCAATCGAGTCGACGTTAACCCAGTGGTTACAAGCGGGTGAAGCTCCTGCACCATTTGAGATGCAAGATGAAGCCGAACTTAAGTCTGACTCTGATGAAGGCGGTATCGTACGCTTTAAGCAACAAGTGCTCCAAGAAGATGAAGTGCTCGCTCATATTGCAACAGGCAAGCAAGTACACAAACTAGCCTTACATTTTGGCCAGTCGATTGCCTTTTTAATGCAGTCTGATGCCACGATTAAACGTCTTAAGTTTTCTGAAGAGTTTAGAGCAGGTAATGATGAAGTCGGTACAGAAGACCCATTAGCTCGTTTAGATGCGGATTTTGCCTTAATGGGCAGTGAATTAGTCGCGTTTATTAATGCGGTTAATCAAGCTTTTGGTCCACTAGAGCAAAGCGTGTAATCCAACTAAGGACACAATATGAAACTATACGGAAGTTATACGTCACCTTTTGTTCGCCATTGTAGAATTGCGCTACTTGAGTCAACGCTCGATTACCAATTCATTGAAACCGATCACGCCACCAGCGCGACGTTATCGCCGACTAAACGGGTGCCTTTTTTACAAGATGGTGAGTTAACGCTAACCGATTCTAGTGCCATATTGCGATATATCCGCAGCAAGTCGGACAAGCCATTCCTTGAAAGCACTGTCGAGCTTGATCAATATTGTATGATCAATACAGCATTGGACAGCACAATCAATTTATTCTTCTTGTCTCGTGATGGGGTCGATATTGAGCGCTTTGATTACACCATCAGACAGGCGCAGCGAATTGAGTCGACATTAGTGCAGCTTGAAACATTTGAATTGCCTTTGCATGGCCCTTTTAATGATGTGCAGCTAAGACTAGCCTGTTACCTCAGTTGGGCGATATTCCGCCAACGTATACATATCGCTAACTACCCTAAGCTAAAACTGTTTTTAGCGGCAGTTGAAAAAGAGCCATTTTTTATTGAAACCGCCCCGCAGGCATAAGTTAACATGATAAAAAATGCCCTGAATTTCAGGGCATTTTTTTATCTACAACAAAATAACTCAGTCATACGTAAGAGCTTATTCGCCGTCAGCGTTAATCCATTTACCTTCGGTATCAAAAGGCCAATCAATACCTAACCATGCTTTAAAGAAAGCTTTTTGCTCAGCAGTCACATTATCAACCGCAGTAATCGCTAACTTATCTTTCGGTTGTTCTGCCAACACTAAGTTCACATCTTTTAGTTGATCATTACTAAATACCGTCACCTTAACAGTGTCACCAGGGCTAAAATCGTTAAAGCGTTTAGCAAAACCGTCTGCGGTGACTTTTAAACCATTGACCGCCACTAACTCATCACCAGCCGTTAAACCGGCTTTCCAAGCTGGGCTATTTTTAGCCACAGTTGCTAATACTAAATCAGCATATAAGCCGGATAAGCCCATGCCTGTATCAACTTGTATTTTGGGCTTATCACCATAAGTGGTTACCAAACCGGCTTGAGCTAATAGATCATTAAACTCTAAACTAACTGGCTGATTCACAAATTTCTGCCACCAAGATTGATAATCTTTGCCGGTGAGTGCTGTTAATATGTTTTGCACATCTGCCACAGTGTAGCCCATTGGAATTTTAAAGTTTTCATATAACTCCTTGTGCACATCACGATAAGAATGCGCTAGCTTACTGTCAGTTAACACACTGAAATCTAATGCCAGTGAAGCTAAATATCCCTCAGAATAAATATTCACACTGTGGTTAACCGCATAATCGCCCCAAGTGCTACTCCATTGACCTAAACTGGCTTCTGCAACCGATTGAGTTTCACGCCCAGGATTATGCTGATTAAGTACTATCCGTAAGCTTAAATCATCAAAGAATTCTTTTGCCGTCATCACCCCAGCACGTAACAACAACTGATTTTGAAAATAGCTGGTTGAACCTTCTGCGACCCACAATAAATCAGTCATATTCTCTGACTGATAATCGTAAGGCACCAATCCTTGAGGACGATACGATTTTACATTCCAAGTATGAATAAACTCATGCGATGCGGTACTAATAAAGCGTAAATAATCTTCACGCTCACGAAAGTTAAATCGCGGTAATTGAATAACGGTTGAGTTCAGGTGTTCTGTGGCTCCGCGAGCACCGCTAGTGGCATGCACCATATACACATAACGTTTAAACGGGTAACCATTCCAAATAGCTGACGCTTGAGCGCTTATTTTACCTAAATCAGCAATAATTTGCGTGGTGTCGTAGTTCCCCTCCCCCCAAAAAACCACCTCATATTGGCGATTATCGGCATCGAAACTAAAGTGCTGGCTTATTCCCGTCTCAATCGGTGAGTCAACTAAGACATCATAATTAGCGGCTTTAAATGAATGTGACTTGCCGTCTCTCTCCATTCCAGAATAACTTTTCCAGCCTTTTGGCACTTGCATATTGACCGTAATAGGTTGCTGGCGAAACGCAGGGCTATACATAAACACACCACTAGCATCTAAGAAAGCATGGCTACTATCAATGTGACGTAATCGGTCACCAAGCTCATTAGCATGCAACTGATATGTCACCTTAACCGATGTAGGTTGAGTTAAGGTTATTTGCCATTCACCACTGGCAGTGCGTTTCCAAGGTAGCGACTGACCCTTGCTGTCGGTCGCATTAAACAATCTAACCCCATCAGCAATAGGCAATACTTGATAACGGCCGGTTCGCCATACTGGTAAATTAACCGTTAGCACCTGCGAATCAGTTTGAGGAAATGACACACTCACCTGGGCTAAATGGTGTGCGGGTTGATTAATATCAATATGGTAATCAACATCAGCAAGGGCTGGCATGGCCCAAGTCATCAAAAAAATGGCACTGCTAGCTAAAATTGCAAGAGAAGTAGGTTTCACTCTAGGTTCCTTCTGGTATGATTCTATTGTTTTTATTTTAAATTCCGAACAATTATAACGATCTAGACTCATTAACACAGTGGCAATTTGTAACTGAGTGAGAATACTTAGTATCAATGACAAACCAATGTTAATTTATTCATCGATACCAGCTGATAATGACGTCCACATTTTTTAATCCTAAAAAGGTATCTTTTACTATGCTGCGATGTTTTCCTCTGATCATATTATGTTCAATACTATTAAGTTCAGCAGTGTGCGCAAGAGATATTGAACAGCAAGAAATATTGTTCAAAGAAAATCCTCAAAAAATTTATACCAAGTTATTGAGAACGACCGAGTTTCCTTTGCACTTTTCAAACAAAGCAGAATTCGACCAAGTCGCTGAAAATTTAGGTTTTCAACCAAATGAACTCCATCGTGATTTAGAGCTATTAGCTCGCCTTAATTTACAAGCAAAACTCACATCGCCAACTAAGTACCAAGATGCAGAATTACTCATATCGCAGTTAGACAGCATTGCATCAACAACGCTTGAAAAAGCCATGGTGATTATGCTTAAAGCACGGATAAAGGGACGTAAAAACCAAGAATATAATCAAGTGATCGTTGAATTCAATGATGCGTTGAATATGGTTAACGCCGATATCAGCTTAGAAAGCACCCTGTTCAAGTTAACACTGCATGAACAATTGAACATGTTACATTCATTGTTACTTCAACCTACGCCAGCCTTGTCTCATTTAAATCGTTATCGTGAAATGGCTTATCAGTTACACAATAATTATTTTATCGCCGATGCCGAATCGCAATTAGGCCGTTATTACAATCTGAATGGTGATCAAGCAAAGTCACTGCAGCATTACAGTGAAGCATTTCGTTTAGCCAACATCTTAGATTACCCTGGCATTAAAGCCCAAACACAGCTCAATCTCGCGCGAACCTACCGTGATTTAGAGCAATGGGATGATGCACTCAAATATGCCCATAATGCAGCGGAAATATTTCAAGTAATCGGCCAAGATGTCTACTTGTCAGAATCATTAACTGTTATGGCGATGATTTACGCAGGCAAAGGGGAATGGAATAAAGCCATCGATTATTATTTAAATGTCCAGCAAGTAAATGAGCGGATGGGGAACCAAATTGCAATTGGGCTCACATATCACAATTTAGGTGAGGCTTATTTTAAATTGCATAATATTCAGGCGTCATTGGATGTAATGCAACGAGCAAATGAAATATTTAGAGCTCGAAAAGTAGATCATTACTTAGTCCATAATGAACTCCTCTTTGCTCAAATAACAACCAGCGAAGGCATGTGGACAAACGCGATTGAGCATGCAAATAAAGCGATTAAGCTGGCTAAAAAGAAACATTTAACCGAGGTGCAAACCGAGGCTTTAGGGTATTTATCTACCGCATATCGCAAAACTAACAACATTAATGCAGCGCTTAAAACTGTCGATGAGATAGTCGAATTAGTCAATAATTCACAGAGTAAAACCGAACAACCCAATGACTTTTCAGAGCTAACAGAACAGAAATTAAAATTTGAACTGGGTTTAATGCGCAATAAACTGGAACTGCAAACGACTAAAAATAAATACAACCAATTTATCATTTTAGTATTAGTACTTATTTTTAGTATTGCGATTATCTTATTGATTTTTATCTACAGAAAATTTCAACAGCGCAATACTCAGTACCTTAACGCACAACGTTTAAATACAATCGATCCCATAACACAAGCACAAGGTTACCGAGCATTTATTCAACTGATCAGCACGCTGAAAAATACCGAACCTAAAACATTAGCTTTGGTAAATATCAACGAATTAAATAATATTGATATTCAACTTGGACTCACAGAATCAACGGCATTGATGCAACAATTTAATATTCAATTCAGTAAGCACTTAGATACTCAAGTATTTACCATACGCTCAGGACTGATTGGATGCTATTTTAATCAACAGTATGATGCTGATGTTATATTAAATGCCGTCATTGAGAGTCTTAAGCAATTAAAAACAACGCAGTTTACGATTCCAAATTTTGCGCAAAAATCGGCCGAACACTACGCCAGCATTGGCCACATTAGTTTACCCTTGCTCGCCAACCCTGATGTCAGTATTAGTGCAGAATTACAATTTGAGACATTACAATATGCGCTTGCCGCGGCAATGGATATTGCCGAGCAACCAGCTTATGTCTCATTGAGGCCGCTTAATTTTGCACCAGCGGCTATTTTTATGCGGCCACTTTATTTAAATCTGACTCAAGCACTTAACCGCGGCATCATTCGTGCAGAAAGTAATCGTCATGCCCAAAGTATAAATTGGCCAAATAATTAATCGCGTAATAAACTGGCAATTATAGTTATTTATACTGTTTTGTACGGTAATTGGATTTGCTGCACAACATTATTGAGATAATATTACTATAGTGTTAACTGATCAGAGATTAGTTAATGAAAAAACGAAATTATGTCTTCAATATGGCAACAATCACGGCAACCTATGCCTTTAGATGAAAAATGAGAGTAGGCACTGCAACATGAAAGAGTCAAATACAGCGATAACACAAATTTCGTTGATGAAGCAAAAGCTCCACGCAGCCAAACTTGCTCTCGAAGAGATAAACGTCGATCGCAATGGTAAATTGAAAACACTGATTCAATTTATCTCCCATCTCAGTCTTGCCTGCAAAGGACAATGTATTGAACTCGACAATAAACTGGCAAAATTGCGCCATCATATGCACAATTTTGAACAAATTGATGAAGCATTGCCAGAACTAGTCGACATTGAACGCTTGTTAAAATCTCAATACAACCAAACAATGACACGTTTAGAAGACAGCCGTAATGGCCTCAATCGAGTTATCCGTCAGATCCAACGCATCGATTCAGCTCCGGAAAAACTCAAAAAAGAACTGACTTATTTTAAACAAGAGCTCGGCAAGCCATTTCATACAGTATGGGAATACATCCCAAAAGTCGAAAAGCTGATATTTTTCTATGAAGAAATTTTAAAAAACGAATTTGCCGATGCAGACGATTACCAGATTTTGCCTCAGCATGTTCAACTTGCCAAAGAGCTTGCTGCTAAGATTGCCGAAATTGAGTTTAGAAAAGATCAACGCGACCAAATTCTAGTCATAAAAGAAATATTACTTGGTGATATTAGCTTGAGCAGTTTACTCGACTCTTACCAATCAATATTGAGTTTACTGTTAGAAAATATTGCACGTGAAAAAAGCGCATCACAAGACTTTTTATTTGCACTTAACGATGCCTTGTCCATAGTCCGCGATGTCGTCAATAACAGCTATAACAATAACCAACGCAGTGAGCAGCTTAAAGGTCAATTAAATAAAGAGATTAATTTACGCGTTAACAACGCTGACGAGTTAGTCGCTGATGCTGATAGTCTTAACGAATTAAAGACCCAACTAACGATACAGTTATCCTCTCTTCGTGATGCTCTTTCTCGTAAAGAAGCCCTAGAGCAGCGCGAACAAACACTATTACGTAAGTCGATTGAATCTATGCGTAAAGAACTCAACTCGATGAGTCAAGAAGCCAACAATTACAAAGAAAAACTGTTTGAACATCAAAAGCTCAACCTACTCGATCCGCTGACCCAACTGGCAAACAGGACAGCATTAGAAGATAGAATGGAGCAAGACTATCGCAACCATGTCCGCTTTAAAACGCCATTATGGATAGCCATTACTGATATAGACCATTTTAAAGTGATTAACGACACCTTTGGTCACAGCACCGGAGATAAAACCCTGCAAGTTATTGCTATGGCCTTAAAAAACTCATTACGAGATAGTGAGTTTGTTGCCCGTTATGGTGGCGAAGAATTTGTATTACTATTACCTGATATTACCGACGAAAATATCTCTCAATTATTGAATCGCGTTAAAGATAAAATCAAAAATATTCCATTTAAGTTTAAAAATCAGAGAATTACAGTTACATTATCTATAGGTGCAGCACAAGTCATGGAAAACGAAACGCTTGAAGAAGCTTTCGAAAGAGCAGATGCTGCATTATACCAAGCAAAAAACAACGGCAGGGACCGAGTCGTTATTGATATCTAGCCCATCCTAAGACAGTTCTCTTTGGACTCGGCATCAATTACTCGAGTCCAAAGGAGTTGCTTATGATAGTAAAGATTAGTCCAAATGGTAGCCTAGATCAGCTTTCTCAATTAGAAGTAGAGCGACTAAAACAAGGTGCAAAAAGCGACCTTTATCAATTATACCGAAACTGCTCACTAGCAGTATTAGCTTCAGGCCTCATCAGCGATAGCTCTGAAGCACTATTTCATCGTTATGAATCCTTCAGCATCAATATATTACAACGCGAAAGAGGCATACAGATTGAGCTCATTGATCCGCCGATGAAAGCCTTCGTCGACGGTGAAATTATCACTGGTATTCAAGAGCACTTATTTGCTGTGCTGCGCGATATTATTTATATCAGCAATAAATACGAGAATTTAAAACACATAGATTTAAGCAATGCGACTCACATTACTAATGTAGTGTTTGATATTTTACGCAATGCTCAGGCAATCTCACCAATGAAAGATCCTAATGTGGTGGTCTGTTGGGGAGGACACAGTATCAACGCAGTTGAGCATCAATATACACGTGATGTGGGCTACCAACTGGGGCTACGCCGATTAGATATTTGTACTGGTTGCGGACCAGGCGCTATGGAAGGCCCAATGAAAGGTGCCGCTATTGCACATGCCAAACAAAGAGTACACAACGCCCGCTATATCGGTTTAACCGAGCCAAGTATTATTGCCGCCGAACCACCCAATCAAATCGTCAATGAATTGGTCATTTTACCCGACATCGAAAAACGCCTCGAAGCCTTTGTTCGTTTAGGCCATGGGATTGTTATTTTTCCTGGCGGAGCCGGAACGGCAGAAGAATTACTCTATTTTCTGGGTATCTTATTAAATAAAGACAATAGCGATTCATGTTTTCCACTGGTGCTAACGGGACCGGCTGAAAGTGCTGACTACTTTACTGTTATTGATGAATTTATTGGTGCCACGTTAGGCATTGAAGCACAAAGCAAATATCAAATTATTATTGATGATCCCGTCAAAGTGGCTCAAGTAATGAAACAAGGTATGGAGCAAGTAAAAGCCTATCGCAAACAAAAATGTGATGCGTACCAATATCAATGGTCATTAAAAATTGAACCCGAATTTCAATTACCCTTTGCACCAACCCATGAGGTTATGGCAAATTTAAATCTCTACTTTCAAGATAACAAAGCAGAACTTGCCGCCAACTTGCGTAAAGCATTTTCAGGAATTGTTGCCGGTAACGTAAAAGGTGACACAATCAAGTTGATCCAACAGTTCGGCCCCTTTAAGATTAAAGGTGATCCTAAACTCATGCTGATGATGGATAAGCTATTAAACGCTTTTGTTAAACAACAACGAATGAAACTGCCAGGAAGTGCTTACGTGCCCTGCTACAACATAATAAAAACCAATGAATAAATTACTCATTATTGATGGACTTAATCTGGTACGCCGTATTCATGCGGTGCTGCCAGATGAAAACGATATAGCCAGCGTACAAGAACGTGTGCTGGCCGCATCGAAAAAAATGTTGCTACAGCATCAACCCACGCATTGTATTGTTGTCTGGGACGGCAATGAGCCCTCTTGGCGCAAAACACTGTATAACGATTATAAAAAAGGTCGCAAACCAATGCCAACAGCATTAAGTGATGGCCTGGTAAATATCAAAGCGACTTTAGCCGAGCAAGACATTAACTCTTTCGATGCGCCATCAGAAGCTGACGATGTCATAGCGACTCTCGCGATGAAGATGATCAGTAACAGTGGTGAGGTTATCATAGTGTCAACCGACAAAGGCTTTAGTCAATTACCCAGCAAAAATCTCACCTTATGGGATCACTTTAATCAACAGTTTTTTGATGTTACAGAATACGGGAAAAAACTCGGAATAGAGCAATATCAAATGCTCGACTTTATTGCATTGGCCGGAGACAGTGGTAATAAAATTCCCGGCATTATGGGGATAGGTCCAAAATCAGCAGCCGACTTGCTCAACAAGTTCAGAACCTTAGCTAATTTATATCGTTCGCTAGACAACCTTGGCGCTAAACAAGCACTTAAGTTAGCGGAAGGAAAAGAAATCGCCCGCATTAGCTACAAATTAGCGCAGTTACAATGCAATATCCCGTTGAATATTAATTTGAAACAATTTAGAACTAAACCAATATCAAACTAGTGTAATAATAAATCATCCAATAATAAAAACGATCTTCATAGCATAACGGATTAAACGCATTATGAACTCAAAAGTAAGCTATATCATAGGTGGCATTTTCACAGCCTATTTGTTGTTTGTCGCTGTCGTCATTTTTGTTTATGAACCTCAACCAGAAGACCGAGCTTGGGACGATCGCCAAGCATTTAATTTACAAAAAATGAGTGACATTCACTTTGGCCAAAGTCTTGATGAGATCCGAACCTTATTAGGCAGCGCAGATTTTGTCGAAGCTAAAACGGGTGTTGATGGTCAATATCAAGTGATGTATTACCGCACCCATCATGTAAAGTCAGATGGCGAAACCACTAAAGAAGAATGTACGCCATTGTTGTTCAGAGATAATCTTTTAGTGGCATGGGGACAAGATACTCAGCAACAATATTTTGATGTGCCTATCGCAGGTAAAGCCCCGCTATAAATCTGTTTTCAACTCATCTAGGAACTCGCAGGCTCGCTAGAGGGCGGACTTTGTCCTGCTAGATCCTAGGTTTTAGGATCTAGCAGCGAAGCGCCCTAGCAGGGACGAAGTCACGCCCTATAACCTAGGAGCTAAGTGGCTTGGGTTTGTACTCCTGATAAGATTCGCCTTGGCGCAGCCAATCTGGAGCAGGTGTGCCTTTCAAATAATGATCAAAGTACTGCTTCATCTTAATACTGTAATCAAGCTTATTAGGATACTTTTTCAAATGGTGTGGCTCATCTTGATATTGTAAAAACACCACATCCTTCCCTGCGCGGCGCATAGCCAGATATAACTCAACGCCTTGTTCCCAAGGCACAGCATCATCTTTATCACCAAACATGATCATCATTGGAGTTTGAATACGGTCTACATAAAAAATAGGCGAGTTTTCTATGTATTTTTGCGGCGCAGCAAATAAACTTTCTCCGATTCGGCTCTGGCCAGTTTCGTATTGAAACTGTCTTGCTAAGCCTGACCCATGACGAATACCACTATAAGCACTGGTCATATTCGACACTGGTGCACCAGTAACAACCGCTTTAAAGATATTGGTTTGTGTTACCGCAAAAGCGCTTTGATACCCACCCCATGAATGCCCCTGAATACCCACGGCATCTGGATCAGTCACGCCCATTTCAATTAGCTTTTGTACTCCTGCAGTCAATGCTTTTACTGACGAAATGCCTGGATAACCAATTTCAAAACGGATATCGGGTAAGAAAATAGCGTAACCATTGTCTGCATACCATGCAAAATTTGGTCGGTGGTTGAGCTTCATATCAGGAAAAGCATATAACCTGTCACTCATAAAGCGGTAAAAATACACCAGCGTGGGATACTGTTTGCCTGCTTGATAATTTGCTGGTTTAATTAATACCCCGTCCATTTTGACACCATCGCCATCTCGCCAATGGACTAATTCTGCATTGCCCCAGTTAAATGGTTCTCGTTGTTTATCAAGCGTGGTTAACTGAACGGCTTTCTGTGGTGAGGTATTATCGGCAACATACAAGTCTGGATATAAGTCATAGCGCTGCTTTGTAAATACCACTGCAGCGGCTTTATTCGCTCTAGCCAGTAAGGTTAATTTGCTATTACTTTCAGTTAAACGACTCACACCAGCCACGCCGATTTTAGCGCTAAAAAAACCATCCGCTTTTGATAGATGATTATAGCCTTGCAACAACACAGTCTCAGCATTGTTAACGACCGCAGGTAATAATTCATCTTTTTTGACTAGGCCGACTAGCCTAAATTGAGTTTTCTGTTTACGCCCTTCCCCATTGGTCAACATAAAGCCTTGTTTTGATGCAGTATTAAACTGCCAGACATCATATTTGTCATATACCGTTATCGCACTATCGTCGGCCAACCAAGGACCAAAGCCGTAACCGGGAGCTGCGCTGGGATAATCATGGTCTTCATCAGCAAAAGGAGTCGCAATAGTTGCGCTTAAATTAACCCGACGCTGAGAGGCAACATCAAATAAAAATACGTTACCTTGTTGGTAATAAGCTAAGAACTTGGCATTGGGTGATAACGTCGGCATCGCATCACTGGGTTGCTGAGTTAACACTAGCGTTTTGTTACCGTTGTTAACGTCCACTAAATAGACATCGCGATAAAAGCCTGCCCAAGTCACCATCTTCTGATATGGCACATCTGAGCTGGCTAACAAGAAACGTGCTTGTTCGCCATAGGTCACATCAGGCACAACTTGGTCTGCTAATTGGACAACCTTATTTGAGTCCAGGTGTAAAACCGCTAGATAAGTGCGTTTTAATTCTTGCTCATATTCTTTAACTTCTTGAGGCTTAATTTTGGCATCATCACCATGCCAAATACGTAGCTGTTTTTTGGCGGTAATAATCTCAGGATTAAAGACATCATTTGGATTTTGATAATCAGCTAATTCAGCTTGCTGCCCTACTGTTGGCACTCGGCCAACAAATAAACGCTGACCATCTTTTGAAAACTGTAAGCTTGAATATTGGTTATATGTCCACTTCTTGGTCGGAGCAAACTGCTGTTGTTGATTATTTTGTACATCGAGTAACAACAAATTATGCTCTCGACCATAACGTAAAGCACTTGCCATGCCTTTAGTTACCGCAACATATTGGCCATTGTCGCTGATAGCTAATGCTTCAATATGTTCATTTTTACTGCTGTAAAGCGGACGCTGTTGTTGATTATCGAGCGTGACTAACACGACTTGGTGTAGTTGACTATCATCTTGGTTGACTACCGCAACCAAATGTTGTGCAACTTTATCAAAGGCAAATTGAGTCACATTCGATAATAATGTTTGTTGGTCAGTGGCTAAATTAATCAGCTGAATATCAGCGCCTTTATCGGCTTTTTCAGTTTGAGGCTGAGCAGAATCAGTCTTGGCGCTATGTTCAACAATACTCGCTTCAAGCGCTGATGAACCGGACTGAGCTGCTGGAGATGTTGTTTTAGTCTCTGTTGATTCAGCTTTAGCCACGTCAAACTTTAACACCAGAAAATGACCGTCATCGCTAAATACTGCGGAGTCGACCTTATCAAATTGCTGCTGCTTGCCATTTTCGGTGTTCAGTAACACCACTTGATGAGGCAAGTCGTCTTTCTTTTTCGTTTCTCGGTCAAATAAGCTCGCTTCAATTGTCGCTACAACAAATTTACCATCAGCACTGACTTGGACATTGGTGCCATTGGCAATTTCATATTGTTTACGATTATCACTAAAACGAATTAATGCACGACTATCGCCTCTATCAGGAGTAGCCTGTAAAGCAATCACTGCGCCATTATCAGAAATAACCGGCTGCTGAAGGGTTTCAAAATGCATAATGTCATCGAGAGACAATGCACGTTGGGGCGCCGCATGGGCGCTCAATGACAGACAGACTGCCAATGGAATTAAATTAAATAATTTCACAGTTTTCCTCTAATAGTTCCCATAGTCCATAACTGGAACAGATTATCGTAATGGGCTCGTAAATAGATCATCTTTAATCTTAACGAGTCAACAGTTGACTTAAGCAGTCTGTAATCGATTTAACGCATTGCATTCGACCAAGGTCGTCTATATAAAAAAAGCTCACCGAATAAGCTAATGCACGACAATAAAACATAAACCGACCAACATCATTCAGCCTTGAGATGCTTTACACGTAAACAATTTGTAATAAAGGTTCATAGTAAAACAATCAAATTAGAATTGACTTAAAAATAACGGAATTAATGTGATAATACTCACTATTTTCTGTAAATAAACATTAAAAGTCGTTAAAATACGCCGCAGAAAAACGACGCTTTTTATCGTCACCTAGCCGTGTCATGTATACGGTCTATCAATTGCAGTAACCACAACCGTGGAAGGACTATTCATGTCAAAACGTACAATAACCGTGATCCCAGGTGATGGGATTGGCCCAAGCATTATCGATTCAGCATTAAAAATCCTCGACAAAGCAGGATGTAACTTTGAATATGAATTTGCAGATGCAGGGTTAACGGCGTTAGAAAAGCACGGTGAATTAGTACCACAACGTACTTTAGATCTTATCGAGAAAAACCGGATTACTCTTAAAGGTCCGTTAACCACTCCTGTGGGAGAAGGTTTTACCTCTATTAATGTGAGCTTACGTAAGAAGTTTGCCCTTTATGCCAACGTGCGCCCAGTGATTTCATTTAAAGGCACTCAAGCGCGTTATGAAAACATTGATATTATTACCGTGCGTGAAAACACTGAAGGTATGTACTCAGGTTTAGGACAAAAAATCTCTGATGATGGTCAAACTGCAGAAGCGACGAGTATTATTACCCGTCAAGGCGCAGAACAAATCACCACCTTTGCTTACGAGCTTGCACGTAAAGAAAATCGTAAAAAAGTGACTATCGTTCATAAAGCTAACATCATGAAATCAACCTCAGGTTTATTCTTGAAAGTGGCACGTGAAGTGAGCTTACGTTACCCAGACATTACCACTGAAGAAATGATTGTTGATGCTACTTGCATGAAACTGGTTATGAATCCTGAAAACTTTGATGTTATCGTGACGACAAACCTATTTGGTGACATCTTGTCAGACCTATGTGCAGGTCTAGTGGGCGGTTTAGGCATGGCACCGGGCGCAAATATTGGTCGCGATGCTGCGATTTTTGAAGCGGTACACGGCAGTGCTCCTGATATTGCAGGCAAAAACTTAGCCAATCCTACATCCGTTATTTTAGCCTCGATTCAAATGCTAGAATACCTAGGCATGTCTGATAAAGCTGAAATGATCCGCAGTGCAGTATCGGCAGTGATAGAAGAAGGCGATCGTACGACTCGCGATTTAGGCGGTACTCACGGCACGACCGATTTTACTCAAGCAGTACTGGATCGTTTAGTCTAGAACTAAGCGTACGGCTGACGGTTTATTCAGCTCATCAGCGATTAATCTGCTCAGCCATTCACCAAAAAGCCCCTTATGCACTAATGCATAAGGGGCTTTTTGTTAGCGATACTATTGCATGCTTATGCGTAGCTCACACCCTTTTCTGGGAAAATCCATAAATGTACCGTCACTTCATCACGATCATGATAAAGGTGTTTGCACTGCATTTTAAAATCGATTTCATTTTCAGTTAAAATGGTGGCCATGGTTTCTAAGATAGTGCTCACTTCTTTATAGCGGCTCTTCATTGGTAATTTAAGATTAAAAATAGCTTCTTTAAACCAGCCATTAATTGCCCATGCTTCCATTAACTCAGCAACACGAGCAGGCTTTTCAACCATGTCACACACTAACCAATAAATATTTTTACGTGGCGGCTCAAAACGAAAGCCATCGGCACGGTAATGCTTCACTTGGCCGGTTTCCATCAATTTTGGATCCATAGGACCATTGTCAATGGCCGCAACCATCATGCCACGACGAACTAATTGGTAGGTCCAACCACCAGGGCAAGCCCCTAAGTCAACCGCATTTAGGCCACTGCGACAGCGAGTTTCTTGTTCTTCTTTAGTTAAAAAAGCACCGAAGGCTTCATCTAACTTAAGGCTTGAGCGACTCGGCGCATCCGTAGCCATTCTTAAGCGCGGGATCCCCATAAAATGTGGTGAACTATTATGGCTTAAGGAATACCCCGCATACGCTTTACCAGGTCCAATGAAACACACATGAATAATTGGACGACGGTCATTTTCAGCATTGAGCAATGCGCCACTCTTTTTTAGCCCTTGGCGAAGCGGTACGGTCAATTTACGACAAAATGCCGATAATTCTTTAGCTTCATTTGTATCAGGTGTTTCAACACGCAGCTCGCCACACTTTGACAATTGGGCAAGTGAAGCCACAATCGGCCCAACGCGATCTTGTTCAGGTAAATCAGTCAACAACTCACCGGCAGCAAACATTTGTCGCGCAAACACTAATGAACTAAGCGCTAAATCCTTGGCTAACGTATCGGCACCATTATCATCAAAACATTGATAGATAACATAAGCATCGTTGAGATTTGTTTTTACAAAGCCACCGACGTTTAATTCTGCAGCACGTTGTTGAATTTCTGCCGCACAATCTTTTTCATAGCCTGAGCGACAAAATAGGAATAGGTTTTTCATTTGGAGCCTTAGCGTAAGGATATTCGCATAACCGCGAGATAATAATCCCGCCATTATACCCAAAAATACTCGAGGTGGGAGAATTTACCCAAGCCATTATTCAGGCGATTTTGTATGCCAAATTGCCGCGGCAAATAACAACCAACCGACTAAGAAGCATAATCCTCCGATTGGCGTAATTGGACCAATCCATTTAGCGCCCGTAAAAGCATAAAGGTATAACGAACCTGAAAAAAATATTATCCCAGCAATAAAGCTATAAGCAGCCCAATTGATCAACTTAGATGGGATCCAATGGGCAGAAAAAGCCAAAGCAATCAATCCGAAGGTATGATAAAACTGATAGTCGACCCCGAGTTTAAAAATGTTCACCAGCTCTGGTGGGGCGATAGTTTTAAGTCCGTGAGCAGCAAAAGCCCCCAGTGCTACGGCCAGAAAACCACTAAAAGTGGCAAAGAGTAATAGACCTTTATTCATCTTACTTAACCTCATACAACATAAACTAATCATCCATCATACTACCGAAGCAAGCTCATTTTCGAGACTTAAGCCATCACCATGTGTATCAGAGCTGTAATTAAGTTGCTACTGGCGTTGATACCGATATCAGCATAATAGACAAACCATATAGCACTTAAGCATTAGCCTAATTGCGAAATAAACTGCCGAATGTACTCAATAGCATGATTAAGATTGTCCTCGAGGGTAAAACCTGACGATTTTCGCGGTTGCAAACTATGATCACCATCACCAATCCAACACACTTGAGTATGCTCGCCTAACGTCCATGTAGGCACTTGCTGAACATCGCCAAACTTATCTCGCTCACCCTGCACAATTAACATCGGTAGAGCATTATGCACAATAGGATCAAGACGCGGTTCGCCACCTTTGAGGGGAATAAACGGGTAACCTAAACAGACTATGGCTGCCACTTTACTCATGACATCATCAAGTCCGGGCTGTTGTCGTTGATAATCGGTACTGGTCAATGTCGCTGACATCCGCCCGCCCATAGACTTACCCACCAGGATGATTCGCTGACAGTTGATCTGACCAAGGGCGATTTTTTGCTTAATGTCCTGTAGCACTTGTTCATAGTGCGCGAGGAGTTTAGGCGCTCTATCAGGCGGACGTCGTTTTCCATCTTGCATATTGGCTTGCATATACAAAAAATTAAATCGATACACTTGATAGCCTTGCGCGATTAACTTATCCGTCATCGTCGCCATATACTCATGATGCATATTGGCACCCGCACCATGAGCAAAAACAATCAAAGTATCACTTTTAGGGCCTTGTAATAGGGAGTCGTGGGCCAACATCCTGGTATTATCCGGTAAGCAGCTCACTTCGAGACTCCTCTGCAAACATGTCCACCATCCACTCTCTAAAGGCTGAAATTTTGCCTATTTCAGAATGGTTTTGTTGGCAGACTAAGTAATAGGCATCTTTGCTAACCAATACTTCAGAAAACGGACACACTAAGCGCCCCGCTTTAATGTCTGGCCGAGCAAGTACGCTATAACCTAAAGCAACCCCTTGACCATGCGCTGCAGCTTGCAATACCAATGAAGAATGGCTAAATATCGGCCCTTGATTGACATTAATATCTGTCACGCCACATTGCCTAAACCATGCCTGCCAATCCTGACGGTTAGAGTCGTGCAGTAGGGTATGAAACTTCAAATCGCTCGGTAGGGTTAGTGGCTTAGGACCATTGAGTAAGAGTGGCGAACATACCGGAATAAGCACTTCATTACGCAATTTGTCTGCACGTAAACCCGGCCAATTTCCTTGACCATAATAGATAGCGACATCAACATCATCAGTTAACGAACTTGCATCACTGTCTACCGCTTTAATACGAACATCAATATCAGGATTTTTTTCACTAAATTTAGCTAAACGCGGCACTAACCATTGGATAGCAAAACTCGGTGACATACTCACAGTTAACGAACCGACGGCACTACGAGCAAGCAAGCGATTAGTCGCTTCTCCTAGCTCAATAAAAATATCTTTAATGTCCAGAAAATAGCTTTGGCCCTCTTCTGTTAACAATAATGATCTATTTTTACGTCTAAACAGCTTTAGCCCTAAAAAATCTTCTAACGCCTTAATTTGATGACTCACAGCAGCTTGAGTGACAAACAACTCTTCTGCAGCGCGGGTAAAGCTCAAATGTCTTGCTGCAGCTTCAAATGCTTTAACTGCATTCAAAGGAGGTAATCGTCTAGACATAGTGATCAATCTCTCGGTTTATAATTAGTTTTTCTAATGATTATGGTTATTTTTTGTCGTTTGTAAAGAACACTGTGTTTGGTTAAATTAGCAGCATTAAAAATACCGTTGGACACTCTCTACGACGTAACTGGGATGGTCCGCCAAATGTGATTCATTAGCCTGGAGGCTCACCCCTATGTTCAACCTAAATACTCTGTTTGCAGTTGCGCTGACATCCATCATCGGATTATCAACAGCCCAAGCAACTGAACTAGAACCTATCGATATGGCCGATTTACATGCTGAACTATCGCAAAGTATTGAAGCCATGCAAATCGATATTAATAACGATGTTAACAGCATTCTTGTTGCTGACAATGAACAACAACAAAAAACTTCACAAGTGGTCCAAGCAAACTAATACGATTGTGATTTAGCCTGTTATCCAAACAATAAAAAAAACCGCATTCAATGCGGTTTTTTTACGTCTGTTACATGCAAACTTAAAAAGTATGCTGATTCAACTTGCTATGACCTAAATACTCATACAGATAAAAGCGGCCAACACACGCGCAAACCGCTCCTGTGGTTAAGGGCGATACACTTTAACGTTCGTATAGCCTTGCTCAACAAGGTATAAAGCCTGCAATTTACTCATAACCCCACGGTCACAATACAATAAATACGTTTTAGACTTATCTAAGTCAGCAAATTGTGTCGCTAATTTAAAGAATGGAATCGCTTTAATCATCACATTATCGATCAATAATGGGCTTCGCTCTTCTTCTTCTGGAGCGCGAACATCAATGATGATCTCACCTGATGCCACATTGTTAACCGTTTCGGTCTCGGTAACTTGTTGATTCATTTCAGCCTCTATATCACGAATATCCATCACGACAGCAGATGCAACCACCCGTTCGATTAAGTCTTCGGAGAATTTCATCTCTTCGGCTTCAACCTTAGACAATATCGCTTTAACCGTAGGCTTTTGTGAAATAACCCCACAATACTCAGGAATCGACTTCGCAAAATCTTCAGTGCCAATAATACGGCTCTGATTAATAATATCTTGTTTATCCATTGTGATCAGCGGACGTAAAATCAGTAACTCAGTACTCCGATCAATCACATTTAAGTTAGTCAGTGTTTGGCTAGAAACTTGTCCTAAGCTTTCTCCGGTAACTAAGGCTTGAATACCAAATTTATCAGCGATTCGAGTAGCTGCTCGCATCATTACACGCTTAAGTACTACACCCATTTGACCATTATCAATACGCTCAAGAATCTCTTCAACAACAGGCTCAAATGGCACAGAGATAAAACGTACTTTATGCGACTCACCATATTTTTTCCATAAATGATAAGCCACCTGCTTAACACCTATCTCATGCTGAGCGCCACCTAGATTAAAGAAACAATAATGAGTACGCGCACCTTTCTTAATAAACTGAAAACTTGATACACCAGAATCGAAACCACCCGAAATAAGCGACAACACATCTTCTTGAGTTGCCATTGGGAAACCACCCAGACCTTCTATACGGCGTTCGACCATGTAAAGCTTATCTTGATCGATTTCAAGATTAACGGTCACATCTGGATTTTTAAGTTTTACCCCTAGTGCATCCGTATGCTGATTTAATCCGCCACCCACATATCGCTCAACATCAATTGAATTAAAATCATGCTTACCAGAACGTTTTACGCGAACACAAAATGTTTTACCGGCAATTTCGTCACGGTATATTGGTAATGTTTGCTGGTAAATATGATCAATAGAATCAAAGCTGTATTCACTGACCTGTACGATGTGAGCAATACCTGGAATGCAAGATAATCGGTCTGCAAATGCATCACACAATTCCGGTTTATCAATTGGTACCTTGACTACAATACGATCGTATTGACGCAGAACTTTGGCACCTTCATCGACGTTTTTTAGTACATTACGGATATTGGTTTCGAGCATCTTAGTAAAGCGCACTCTTACAGACTTGCTCTTCATCATGATTTCAGGGTACAGCTTTACAATAAACTTCATCAGGGTTCCACAGGTATCACCATCAAATAGCACCACACTCGGTTTTGCTAAGTAAAAAGGACAGTAATGCCTTGATAATAAATTAAAAAACAACACAGATCTATTTGCTAGATGTGTAGATAATCCAGTAAATAGCATAACTTATGCAATAATCTGCCAATTATACCAAATGATGTCTATTAACCAAACATATTCACTTTTTTATCTATTTTTTGTAAATGAAACGGCTGTTAAAGCACATTTTTGACACAAAAAAGCGCAATCTATTTAACCTTCATAGACTGCGCTAATAATGATGTAAACTGATGAGTTGTTACTATTGCGAGACTACAATTTCATTCGACTCTTTAGGCTTACCTTGCTCGATAGAAATTTCAACGCGACGATTTCTTGCTCTATTCTCACTAGAATCATTAGCCACTAAGGGCCGATTAGATGCCTCTCCAACCACTTTCATTCGTGTCTCATCAAAGCCGGGGACTTTTCTTAACTCATGAGCTACGGAAACAGCACGTTGACTTGATAGCTCCCAGTTTGAACTGTACAGCTCATTACTAATGTCGGCCCCGTCAGTGTGACCGGATACCGTAATCACCCCGGGAACATCTTTTAATAATTCACCAATAGAGCGCACTATGGGTTTGAACTTAGGTTGTAAAAAGCCAGAACCAGATGCAAACGAGCCTTTTTCACGAATACGAATAATAATTTGCTGACCTAAAGACTCAATCTCAATCGCACCATCGACGATTTCTTCATTAAGCTTTTCAGCCATTTTCTTAACTTGCTCGTTAATATTTTCTTGTGAAGATGCAGCATCTTTTTTAACCGCTTCAGCTTCTTGCTGCGCTGTTGCTGCGGCATTACCGCCACGCTGTTCACCGCTTTGTTTTTGGGTTCCGCCAGCATTGTCATCTTCGCCGGCCTGATATTCTATGGTCGGTTGAGTCATTTCATTAGTCTGTTGATTAATGATCTCAATAGGCGTGGGATCGGGTCGACCAGGGCGAAATTCCAATGCAATAACAGAGGTGCCTTTGGGGATATCTTTTACTTCAACTTTGTTTTGCACCCCAAATGCATACTTCATTGAACCGGCAATTTGCTTAAATTTCATCACGTCCATTTCAGAGAACGCTAATAACAACACGAAGAAGCACATAAGCAATGACATTAAGTCTGCAAAGGTGGCAAGCCACATGGGGGCGCCTGCTGGTGGACAATCACACTTGGCCTTAGCCATGAGTTACTCTCCGTCCGTTGTATCGATTTTTCTTAATTTTTCAGCCAAATAATTCTTCAGGAAGCCTTCGATCACCCGTGGATTTTGTCCATCTTGAATAGCTAATACCGCATCCATAATAAGATTACGATTAAGCAATTCTTCGTTCATACGTAATGATAATTTATCCGCCATTGGGATAGCGATCATGTTGGCGATCACTGCGCCATAAAGTGTCGTTAGCAAAGCGACCGCCATTGATGGCCCAATGGATTTTGGATCATCCATGTTAGATAACATCGCCACCAAGCCGACAAGTGTACCAATCATTCCCATTGCAGGGGCTACATCACCCATGGCTTTAAAAATGCCAATACCGGTTTTATGCCGCTCTTCTGTCAAGGTAATGTCTTTTTCTAGCGCATTACGCACGACATCGCCATCATGGCCATCAACCAACATATCGACAGCTTTCTGCATAAAGCTGTTAGTTATAACCGCCTCTTCTAATGCTAAGAAGCCCCCTTTACGGGCTGCATCAGCCATGGTGACAGCTTGTTCGATTAAATCTTCAGGTTTGTCTAATTTGAACATGAAGGCTTTCATGCCAATCTTTATCGAACCTAAAAATTGTTTTAGGTTAAATTTCATCATCACAACAAATAATGAGCCAGCAACAACAATCAAAATTGACGGTACATCGATAAATAATCCGATACCACCACTAGTCACCATCGCACCAATAATAAATGCAAAAGCACCAATAATACCTATTAGGGTAGCTAAATCCACAACCTCTCCTCAATCGCAGTCATTGCGCTGCCTATTTGTGCCGCTTTATCGTGCTGTGAGCACATACTGTATAACCTGAACAACGGGGCATATTGTTGCTTAACTATATTGCCCATCGTTATGTATTACAGCAACAGTTTCAATACTATTTTATGCTATCAATTTTAAATTATGACTTGTTATCGGACAAACTCGGCTCAAGTTTAGCTTGTTTTTGCACATTCTAAACAAAATTCAATAACAAAGCGTGCTGTTGAGCAAATATCCAGCGACTGTATTTGACCGATACGCTGGGCTGATATACCTTGTCACTCGCGTAATGAAAGGAATATTAATTGTGGCAAAAAAACCAGAAAACCTCAGTTTTGAACAATCATTAACTGAACTTGAAACCATTATTGCTCATTTAGAGCAAGGCGAAGTGTCTCTGGATGACGCGCTTAAACAATTTGAGCGTGGTATTAAGTTAGTCAGACAAAGCCAAGCAAAACTTGAACAAGCACAGCAAAAAGTCTCTATATTACTAAATGAAGATGATGCTGAATTTGTGCCATTCACTGTTGAAAGTGAATAATCGTCACAGAGTGTGTATTAAATAATAGGTCTTGATACGTGTTAGCTGAAGCGATAACAACATACCAAAAGCGCGTTAATGTTACTCTTAACGAGCATTTAACTTTGCTTGATGATGCCGCCCCAGATTTAAAAGCAGCCATGCTGCATGGGGCATTATTAGGCGGTAAACGCATTAGACCATTTTTGGTCTACAGTGTCGGTGATATGCTGGGTGTCAATATCAATGCGCTGGATAAAGCTGCCGCAGCCATTGAATGTATTCATGCATATTCTTTAATACATGATGACTTACCGGCTATGGACAACGACGCACTTCGTCGTGGTCAACCCACGGTACATGTTGCCTTTAATGAAGCCACTGCAATTCTTGCTGGAGACGCACTTCAAACATTAGCGTTTGAAATTATCACCGCTCCGAGCAATGACTTACACCCAAAGCAGCAAATCGCCATGGTGAGAGCACTTGCCAAAGCCTCTGGGTACCAAGGCATGTGTGGTGGACAAGCAATTGATCTTAGTGCTACCGATCACAGTATCAATATAGAAAGATTAACCGAATTACATAATAAAAAAACCGGTGCGTTAATTACTTGTGCCGTAGAGCTCGCGTTGATTGCTGCAGATATACCCGATGAGCACTATCAACTCATGATGAAATACGCTCACACGCTTGGATTAGCTTTTCAAGTTCAGGATGATATTTTAGATATCACCGCAAGCACTGAAGAGCTAGGAAAACCCCAAGGCAGCGATCAGCAATCGAATAAAAGCACTTTTCCGAAACTACTCGGTCTCGATGGTGCCAAAGCCTGTGCAGAACAACTAATACAAGATGCACTATCAGCGCTGACTAAATTACCATACAATAGCCAGTTAATTGCAGACTTCGCCCACTACATTATTGAGCGAAGATTATAATAAAGAGTCAGACAATCTCGCTATGAGCTTCGATATTTCTAAATTCCCAGTACTAGCAAAAGCTAATACACCAGAAGAATTGAGGAAGTTACCTCAAGGTTTACTTCCACAAGTGTCTGATGAACTCAGACAGTTCTTACTTCAGTCTGTTGGTATTTCTAGCGGACATTTCGCTTCTGGCTTAGGCACAGTTGAATTAACTGTGGCACTTCATTACGTCTACAATACCCCATTCGATCGATTAATTTGGGACGTAGGCCATCAAGCTTATCCACACAAAATACTCACTGATCGTCGCGAACAGATGCACACCATTCGCCAAAAAAATGGCTTACATCCTTTCCCATGGCGTGAAGAAAGCCCATACGATACCTTTAGCGTAGGCCACTCAGGCACTTCTGTGAGTGCAGCATTAGGTATGGCGATCGCTGCTGAAAAAGAAGCTGTGGGTCGTAAAGTGGTTGCCGTCATTGGTGATGGCGCCATGACAGGCGGTATGGTGTTTGAAGCCCTTAATCATGCGGGCGACTTGCACAATGACATGCTGGTGGTACTTAATGATAACGAAATGTCGATTTCTGAAAACGTTGGTGCACTGAATAACCACTTAGCACAACTGATGTCAGGACGTTTTTATACCACCATTAGAGAGAACAGTAAAAAGGTCCTTAAAGGGATGCCAGTCATTAAAGAAATGGCTAAGCGTACTGAAGAACACCTTAAAGGCATGGTTGTGCCTGCAACGCTATTTGAAGAACTAGGGTTTAATTATATTGGCCCTATAGATGGTCACGATGTCGATTCGCTCGTTGAAACCATGCGTAATATGCGTAACCTCAAAGGTCCACAGATACTGCATATCATGACTAAAAAAGGTCGTGGTTATGAACCTGCTGAAAAAGATCCTATCGGCTGGCACGCAGTGCCTAAATTTGATCCAAGCCTGTTTAAGAAACCGACCACTAAACCAGGTTTACCTACGTTTTCACAAGTGTTTGGTAAATGGTTATGCGACATGGCAGCCACAGACGAGAAGTTAGTGGCTATCACTCCTGCTATGCGCGAAGGTTCTGGCATGGTTGAATTTTCACAACGCTTCCCAAGCCAATATTTTGATGCTGCGATTGCCGAGCAACATGCGGTCACCTTATCCGCAGGATTTGCCTGTGCAGGACTAAAGCCTGTGGTCGCCATATATTCGACCTTCCTGCAGCGCGGATACGATCAACTTATTCACGACGTAGCTTTGCAACGTTTACCGGTATTATTTGCTATTGATCGCGGCGGTATTGTGGGAGCCGATGGCCCTACCCATCAAGGTGCATTCGATTTAAGCTTTATGCGCTGTATTCCGAATATGATCATTATGGCGCCATCAGATGAAAATGAATGTCGCCAAATGCTCTATACCGGGTATTGTTACCAAGATGGTCCTACGGCGGTGCGATATCCACGCGGTTTTGCCACGGGTGCTGAACAAGTAGAAAGTATGATGGCATTGCCTATCGGTAAAGGGGTATTAACCCGACAAGGTCAGAAAATTGCGATTGTTAACTTTGGTACCACACTTGAAGCAGCGACTGATGCGGCTGAAAAGCTGGATGCCACGGTTGCTGATATGCGCTTTGTTAAACCACTGGATTTAAGCTTGCTTGAACAACTCGCCAACAGCCATGATGTTATTGTAACGGTAGAAGAAAATGCGATTATGGGTGGTGCAGGCTCAGGAGTGATTGAAGCATTACATAAAATGCGGATTGTGAAACCCGTGTTACAAATTGGCTTACCTGATGAGTTTATTGAGCACGGTGCGCCAGATGAGATAATCGCAGATCTGCAACTCGATGCAGCAGGTATTTTAGCCCAAATCCAAGCCTTTATGGCTAAGGTTTAACGGCGGTTACGTGTGCTATGAGCATGACTCGCTGATGATGCTAATAAAAAAGGACTGAAAATTCAGTCCTTTTTTGTGTCTATTGATTCAGTCTTTCGACCTTGTATCGGCTTAAACGTTAAGCTTCAACATCCACACTTGCACCGCCTTGAGATACCATTACCATAGCAGGTCGCAATAAACGGTCGTTCAGTAAATACCCTTTCTGCATGACCATCATCACAGTGTTAGCTGGAAACTCAGCACTAGGCTGCATACCGATAGCTTGATGATGTTCAGGGTTAAATGCTTGACCCTGAGGATTAACTTGGGTTACGCCGAACTTAGCCACTGACGTTAAAAAGCCTTTCATTGTCAGGTCAACACCTTCATAAATCGCCTTGGTGGCTTCATCTTCAGGATTGGTTCCCTGTAAGGCACGTTCCATATTATCGATGACAGGTAACAGTTCGTTAGCAAACTTCTCTAAGGCAAACTTACGCGCTTGCTCGACATCTTTTGCCGCGCGAGTACGGATGTTCTGTGTTTCTGCTGCTGCGCGCATTTCAACATCTTTACGCTCAGCTAACGCAGCTTCAGATTCTGCCAGTAGTTGCTCTAATTCTTCAATACGAAAATTTGCTTGGGTTAATTCATCCATCAAACTAACTTCATCAGCCGCGACTTCAGAAGTAATTTGATCTTCTACTTGATCTTGCGATGTATTGTTCGATTCGTTGCTCATGTTCGCTCCAGCTCATAAATGCGTTATTTCGTATTCTACGACAATAAATAAAGTGGCCATTTGCTGAAAATTAACAGCAAATCTCACACTTCTAATAAGTTTGAGTATATTATGGGGATCAATTCTTATGTTTCAAGGCCTAAAGGCATAACAAACGCGAATATGACTAAATTGTTCCAGACTATCGGACTCATCGGCAAACCACATCATCAAGGGACTAACCTCACGTTAACCCGATTGCATCATTGGTTGAGCATGCAGGGCTTTAAAGTTATCGTTGAAGGACGGGTATCTTCAGAGCTGGGGCCTGATGTTTGTTCAATGGACCTGCTTGAAATGGGTGAGCATTGTGATCTAGCTATCGTCGTTGGCGGTGATGGCAATATGCTGGGTGCCGCAAGGGTATTAGCACGTTTCAACGTGGCAGTTATTGGGGTAAACCGAGGTAATTTAGGCTTTTTAACCGATTTGCCACCTGATAATTTCGAAGAAGCTTTATCCAAAGTACTTGGCGGCGAATTTGAAACCGAAAACCGTTTTTTACTCGAGGCCGAAGTTCATCGCCACGGAAAAATAACCGCAAGTAATACCGCGGTGAATGAAGCTGTGCTCCATCCGGGCAAAATTGCTCATATGATCCAGTTTGAAGTGTATATTGACGACCAATTTATGTATAGCCAACGCGCAGATGGCATGATTGTCTCGACACCAACAGGTTCTACGGCATATTCATTATCAGCAGGTGGGTCAATTTTAACCCCTAATCTACAAGCTCTGATTTTAGTGCCCATGTTCCCGCACACCTTGTCTTGCCGCCCCATAGTCGTCGATGCATGCAGTACGATTAAATTAGTCGTGTCACCTGATAACGGTGAAAACCTTGAGGTCAGTTGTGATGGCCACGTCCATTTAGCGGTATTACCTGGTGATGAAATCTTAATTCGCCGTTCAAATGAACGCCTAAGACTTATTCATCCCAAAGGACATAATTATTTTCACGTATTGCGCAATAAATTAGGCTGGGGCAGTAAACTTTTCTAACAGTTTGATCTAAGTCACAGCCAACCTCCCTTTCCAGTGAGCTTCTTCACATTACCAAATACTAATTAATTATATTGTAAAGCCAATCGAAAACTCGTTTGGTTTACTCTATATGACCTGTTGCATCCTTAAAAAGCGTGATCTCAAACACGCACTTAATAACCTCATACTGACTCGCCTCACAGTTCTGTCGACGATTACACTTTCTCGTGTATTAGATGATCTCGATCAACATCCTTAACACTTAAATAACGTCTATTACGCCCTAGTTAGCCAAATGCTAACAAATAATAACAATTCAATACCCACTTATAGTGATTCGAGGTATGCATGACAATATTACAGATACTAGCAAGCTTAACCCCCATTATTAGCGTAATGGTATTTTTGGTGCTTATGCGCTTACCAGCGTCCAAAGCAATGCCCATATCAATGGTTGCTACAGGCCTTGTAGCAATGTTTATATGGCAAATGGATACACAACTTCTTGCCGCTTCGGTTGTTGAAGGTCTTCTTGCTGCACTAACACCGCTAACCATTATTTTTGGCGCGGTGTTTTTATTAAATACCCTTAAATATTCTGGCGCCATGGACACTATTCGTTCAGGCTTTACTAACATTAGTGCCGATGCACGTGTTCAGGTCATTATTATTTGTTGGTTGTTTGGTTCGTTTATTGAAGGTTCCGCTGGCTTTGGCACACCTGCAGCAATCGGTGCACCGCTGCTAGTGTTACTCGGTATTCCCCCTATTGCAGCTGCAGTAGTCGCCTTGATTGCGGATTCAACATCGGTATCATTTGGCGCAATTGGCTTACCAGTTCTATTTGGGATGGAGCAAGGTCTAACTGAAGGCGGCGTTAACATGGCAGCAGCGCAAATTGCTGAACATGGTGGCACTTTTGCAGGTTACGCACAGTTTATCGCTAAACATATGATCACCATTGACTTATTTACGGGTACATTAATTCCGTTAGTGATGGTGTGTGTGTTAACTGGCTTTTTTGGTCGAAACAAATCAATCAAAGAAGGCTTACAAGTTTGGAAATTCGCCATATTTGCAGGTTTCGCCTTTACGATACCAGCATGGTTAATTAACTATTTTGCAGGCCCTGAATTCCCATCCGTTATTGGTGCTCTTGTGGGCATGGCGTTAGTTATCCCTGTCGCTAGAAAAGGCTGGTTACTGCCGGCAAAACCTTGGTGTGACTTCAGCGAAAACGATCATAAATCAGATGAAGAAATAGCCCTAAACCAAACACCAGTTAAATTTTCACAAATTGCCGCTTGGTCTCCATACATCATTATGGCCGCGTTGTTAGTTTTATCCCGCGTGGTTGTTCCATTTAAAACCTGGTTACTCGGCTTTAATATCAGTTGGACGGGTTTATTAGGTACCGAGCTTAAAGCAGGTTTTGCAACCTTGTATGCGCCTGGTATTTTCTTTGTCGTCGTGTGTTTATTCGGTTTTATGTTATTTAAAATGAAACCTGCCACGATGAAGCAATCAATTACCGTATCGTGCAAATCGATGTTGCCTACCATTATTTCACTCGGTGCATCTGTACCTATGGTGAAGATATTCCTTAACTCAGGTGAAAATGGTGCAGGTCTAGCTTCAATGCCTGTGGCTTTAGCGGACTTATTGGCTAATAGCATGGGCTCAGTATGGGCTTGGGTTTCGCCTATCGTCGGTATTTTTGGTGCCTTTTTGTCTGGTTCTGCAACCTTCTCAAACATGATGTTTTCAGGCCTACAGTATTCTGTTGCCGACAATATTGGTATGAATCACGCCATCGCACTCGCACTTCAAGGTATTGGGGCAAATGCGGGTAACATGATGTGTGTCATGAACGTTGTTGCTGCTGCAACAGTTGTGGGTATGGCTGGACGTGAATCTGAAATTATTCGTAAAACAATGCCTATCGCAATTGGATATGCCTTAGTCGCAGGTACCATTGCCGTTCTCTGGGGTGGATTTTAATTCACTGTAAAGTGGCTTCTATTCTAACGATAACAATACAGCAGGCACACTATTCCTGCTGTATATTCAAATATTAAGAGAGCATATTATGACGATTAATTATCAAGTAGTGATGGACATGTTAACGTCACAACTGGGAAGCCAGGCCGTATCTAACGATCCAGTGCGTCGTTTTGCTTGGTCTACAGATGCCAGTTATTTTCGGATTGTACCTGAAATTGTGGTACATGCTGATACTCCAGAACAAGTTAAAATAACCCTCAATATTGCCAATGCACATAATGTCCCTGTGACCTTCCGCGCCGCGGGCACCAGTTTGTCTGGCCAGGCTATTGGTGAAGGCATTTTACTTATTTTGGGTCATGATGGTTTTAGAAACATAGACATTAGTGAAGATAAAACATCGATCACTCTAGGTGCAGCAGTCATTGGTTCTGATGCCAACATGGCATTAAAACCCTTCAATAAAAAAATTGGCCCAGATCCAGCAACATTAGCCTCGGCTCAAATTGCGGGTATGGTAGCAAACAACGCATCTGGCATGTGTTGTGGTACGGCTCAAAACAGTTATCAAACAATTAAGTCTGCTAAGTTAATGTTCGCCGATGGAACTGAACTCGATACGGGTTGCCCAGATTCTAAAGCGGCATTTAGTCAATCGCATTCAATGTTACTTGCAGCATTAACCGATTTAGCACAGCTCACAAAGAACAATCCAACCTTATCAGCCAGAATCCGTAAGAAGTTCTCAATTAAAAATACCACGGGTTACAGCATTAATGCACTGGTGGATTTTAGTGACCCATTCGATTTAATTAATCACTTAATTGTTGGCTCGGAAGGTACACTCGCGTTTGTTAATGAAGTGACTTATCACACAGTTGAAGAAGCGCAATTTAAGGCTTCTGCCATGGCAGTATTTTTTAATATGGAAGATGCCGCCAGAGCGGTTCCCCCTATTAAAGGCGATAGTGTTGCCGCAGCAGAATTGCTTGACTGGGCATCAATTAAGTCGGTTACCGGTAAAACCGGTATGCCGAAGTGGTTAAGTGATTTACCTGAAGGTTCGGCTATTTTATTGATTGAGTGTCGCGCTAATGATCCACAAACATTAGTGAAATACACTGAAGATGTTATTCAAAAAATTGCCCATATTGACACCGAACGCCCAACAGAATTTAGTAATGATCCAGTGGTATTTGGCCAGTATTGGGCAATGCGCTCAGGTTTATTCCCTATTATTGGTGGTGCAAGACCAAAAGGTACATCCGTCATTATTGAAGATGTAGCATTCGAATTACAGCATTTAGCCAGTGCAGCGTCAGACTTAACCGCCTTGTTCCATAAGCACGGTTACCCTGAAGGGGTAATTTATGGCCATGCCTTAGCCGGTAACTTCCACTTTATTATCACGCCTACATTTGCCTCACAAGATGACATCAATCGCTTCCAAGGCTTTATGAAAGATGTCGCTGACATGGTGATCAATAAGTACGACGGTTCGATGAAAGCAGAACATGGTACCGGTCGCGCTGTAGCCCCGTTTGTTGAAATGGAATGGGGTACTGACGCTTACACGTTAATGAAGCAAATCAAACAAATATTCGACCCAAGTAAACTGTTAAATCCAGGAGTTATCCTTAACGATGATAGCTTGGTACATGTTAAAAACATCAAACCTTGCCCTATTGTTGATGATTTCGTCGACAAATGTATTGAGTGTGGTTTTTGCGAGAAAACATGTCCGACTTCGGCACTCAACTTCTCTCCACGACAACGAATTGCGGTACTACGTGAAATTGAACGTTTAGAGCAATCTGGTGATAAAAAAGCCGCAGCCGAAATGCGTGCCAGTGCTAAATATGATGTTGTTGATACGTGTGCAGCGTGTCAGTTATGTACTATTGCCTGCCCAGTTGATAACAGTATGGGTCAGTTAGTACGTAAACTGCGTACCCCCTACATCACTACCACAGAGCAAAAAGTACTCGACTTCCAAGCCAAACATTTTGGCGCAGTAAACCAAGTGATCAGTACAGGTTTCGATATTTTAGGCATTGTGCACAAAATAACCGGCGATAGCATTACTAACTCCTTGATGAAAGTAGGACGCTTGATTTCCAAAGAAGTGCCATATTGGAACCCTGACTTCCCTAAAGGCGGTAAAGTTACAAAACCATCGGCTCACAAACCGGGTCAGAAAACAGTTTTATACTTCCCAGCATGCGGTGGCAGAACCTTTGGTCCAACACCAAAAGATCCTGATAGCCGCACCTTACCTGAAGTCGTTATCACTTTGCTCGAACGGGCTGGTTACAATGTGATCATCCCAGAAAACACCCGCCATTTATGTTGCGGTCAGATGTGGGAATCAAAAGGTGATTTTAAAAACGCCGATGCTAAGCGTGATGAACTGATTGATGCACTGAGTAAACAGTCAGATAATGGCAAGGTGCCTATTATTGTTGATGCTTTGTCTTGTACCTATCGTACCTTAACCGGTAATCCTAAGGTTAAAATAACCGATTTAGTCGAGTTTATGCACGACGAGATGCTACCTAAGATGACCATAACCAAGAAATCTAATGTCACTTTACACCAAGGCTGTAGTGCCCGTAAGATGAAATTAGAACCTAAACAACAGGCAATTGCTGATGCGTGTGCTAACCACGTCGTGTTACCAGCAGACATTACTTGTTGTGGTTATGCTGGTGAGAAAGGGCTTTATAAGCCTGAAATTAATGCCAGCGCATTGCGTAACATTAAAAAGCTTATCCCTGCTGAAACTAAAGAAGGTTACTACGCCAACAGAATGTGTGAGGTAGGCTTAACCCAACACAGTGGTATTTCATACCGCCATTTAGCATATTTACTAGAAGAATGTACCCGTTAAATTAACCGGCCATCAGAGTAAATAGCGAAAATAATAAGGGCATTGATATGATATCAATGCCCTTATTTTTTGTTACCATACTTAACGCTAATTTCCGAACTCAAGGTTAATTGGCGTCATGAAACGAATTATTCCCCCCAATCAAGTTGTCCTATTAACGCTAATTTAATAAAATTAGTTCAATAAACACGCCAGTAACTGTTGCTGCAACTTTTGATGCTCAAGTGGTATATCACTAATAATTTCTACCCGTGAGTCTAGAGTATCATCAAGCTCATTTAGCGCTAACGAGCCATCAACCATATTGACCCCTAATACTCCGTCGCTAGTGATCACTATCGCTTTTAACCTCAATACATTATCTATTTTAACCGTGTCAATCCAGGCCATAAAGCGCTCAAACTGAAAACAATGCACCGCGGAGAATATCCACCCACTGCTGTAGCAACCCTCACCTTGATTGGTTTTGTGAATAAAACCACTAGCAGAAACCTCAGCGGCATCAATATCACTCAGTGGTGGCTCGCTCGAAAACCAATTATCTGCAAGCGATTTTCGGCCCAATAAGCGTTGTGCCGTTGTTGGACAACGATACTTTGTCGGGACATTTAAGTACGCCAAAATCTGCTGGATCAAGTCAATATCAGTGAAGTAATTAGCGACTGTGATAAGTGGCGTGTGTTGTAAGTATAACTTGCTGAGGAATTGCTGCAGTTGCAGATGATCGTTTGCGGTGTAAAGCTGTGCTTTGTTAGCAAGTAGCACATCAGCCAGCTGTAATTGCTGTGTAAACGTATCATGGTTTTGATAGCGTGGATCGCCAACTTTGCGGGCATCCACTAGGCAGATACTGGTTTGTAGCTTAATAACATGCTGATAATATTCAGATGTTAACAACTTAGCAATTTCGGCTGGATGACCTAACCCTGTGGGTTCTATGAGTAATCGATCCGGTTTTGTTTGTTGGATAAGCTGATTTATCGCCACTTGTGTTGGCAAGCCAGACACGCAACAAAGACAACCACCGGGTACTTCTTTTATCACCACAGCAGGCTGTTTTTTTGATGATTCAGATGCGTGATTATCACCGACTGTGGCATTTAACAATCCACCATCTATGCCTATTTCGCCAAACTCATTAACCAGCACAGCCCACACTTCATCTTTGGGTTTATGCGCTAATAACTGGCTAATGAGTGTGGTTTTACCCACGCCCAGAAAACCGGTAATGATATTGGTATTAATCGGTTTAGTGATCATTTTTTCGCTTTAGAATATTTACCTTTACGAGTCGGCTTAGCATCAGTTTGCGATGGCTTGCCCCGTTTATACTTAAGTACTTTTTTAGGTTTCTCAATCGCCACATCCCGGTATCTAGCTGGTAGTGGCGCCCCTTCTTCATATCCGACTGGCACCTGTAACGGTAAAGACTGTCCAATAAGTAGTTCAATTGCGGCAAGTAACTCAAGCTCTTGCGGGCTGACCAGCGAAATCGCTTCACCGCCTAATCCCGCACGGCCAGTGCGCCCTATACGATGAACATAATCTTCACATTCTTCAGGCAATTCAAAGTTAATCACTCTTGGTAACGCTTGAATATCAAGCCCTCGAGCGGCCAAGTCGGTAGCGATTAACACGCGTAATTGACCAGTTTTAAACTCTTCTAGGGCGCGGTTGCGTGCGCCTTGACTTTTATCACCGTGAAATACCGATGACTTAATACCGTCTAGGCTTAACTCGCGATATAAATGATCGGCGGTTTCTTTGCGGCTGGTAAACACCATCACTTGCTGCCAGTTATGCTTGCCAATCAATTCAGATAACAACTCGGCTTTACGACGGGTGTCGACTTGATACACCTGCTGGACAACATTAGCCGCTGTGGTTTGGGTTTCAACATGAACATATTCAGGATTGTTTAGCATTTTAGCTGCTAGGGTTTTAACTTCTTCAGAAAAAGTAGCAGAAAACATCATGGTTTGATGTTGTCTGGCAATTAAGCGCTTCACTTTTTCAATATCTTTCACAAAGCCAAGATCGAGCATACGGTCTGCTTCATCAATCACTAAATGAGTGACAAAAGATAAATCCAATTCATGTTGACCAATAATGTCAAACAAACGCCCTGGGGTAGCGACCAATATGTCGACACCTTGCTCTAATGCTTTGCGCTGAGGGTTTATACTCGCGCCGCCATACACAGCTAAGCTAATCAGATTAATAAATTGGCTGTATTTAACTAAATTTTGTTCAATCTGAATCGCTAACTCACGGGTCGGTGTCATGATTAATGCACGTAAACGATGTGATGATGGTAAATCCGCATCATCTTGGGCCATTAAATGGCTGAGTAACGGTAAAGCAAAAGCGGCTGTTTTTCCGGTACCGGTTTCGGCACTGGCCAACACATCTCGGCCATCTAGCGCTAGTGGGATCACAGCTTGTTGGACAGGAGTAGCAGTTTGATACCCAGATTGACTCACCGCATCTAATAATAGTGGCGATAATCCTAGCGACGTAAATGACATAACAGACTCAGTAAAAACAAATAAAAATAGGTCGCTATTGTATACTAATCTAAACACCATTAACTATTACATTAATGGTGTTAGCAACCATTTATCACGCTGGATGATGCAGGTGTTGAGGGTGTCGCGATGACATTAACGTGACATGACCTTAGTCAATTTTAGTTGTGTTACTTTATTAACTAAATACTTTTGCTCAAAATCGTGTCGACACAAGGCATGCGAGAAAATATATCCTTGGGCATAATCACAACCAGCAAGCTCCATTAACTGTCGTTGATTTTCAGTTTCAATACCTTCGGCAATCACTTCAATGCCAAGCTTATGGGCCATGGCAATAATCGCTTCGCACAAATACTTTTCATTACTTTCTGCAGACAAACTATTGACTAAACCTTTGTCAATTTTAAGGTAATTAATGTTAAATTTCTTTAAATAGGCCAACGATGAATAACCTGAGCCGAAATCATCAAGCGAGATTTGTATACCAGCATCAGCATAAGCTAATAATTTAGCCTCAACATTAGGTTCAATTTCAAGCAATAAGCTTTCAATGATTTCAATGCAGATACTATTGGTCGGTAATGCGAGCGAATGCATGTAGTTGAGCCAGTCTTCAACCTGAGTCGACTCATCTTTAAACTGCACAGAAGACATATTAATACTGATTTGAACGTCTGCATTAAACTGTGCTTTCCATTTCTTTGCTTGCTCACAAGCCTGATAAAAGACCCAATTACCAATATCGACTACCATGCCAGTCTCTTCGGCAATAGAGATAAAGTCTGCTGGCGGAATAACGCCCACGGTAGGATGATGCCAACGAATTAACGCTTCAGCTTTGATCACCTGCTGACAACTTAAATCAACAATGGGTTGGTAATATAGTTCAAATTGCTGTTGAGTGATGGCAACTTTGAGATCCCGGATCAGTAGCATCCGCTTTTGGGCACTATCTTGCATTGCCGAGGTAAAATAATTAAATCGATTACGCCCAAGCTTTTTAGCTGAATACATAGCTTGATCAGCATTCTTTAACAATCCTTCCGTTGTTTTTGCGTCGTCAGGAAATAGAGTGATACCAATACTGGCGCTAATATAAGCCGTTTGCTCACCTAATAAATAAGGTTTTGACAGTTGTTTGAGTATTTGCTGCGCGACGCGATCGACACCATGAGTATCTTCAAGATTGGCCAGTACTATGGTAAATTCATCGCCACCAAGACGAGCAACAACATCAGTCTCTCGAATGCATTGCTTTAGACGAGCCGCCGTTTCAAGCAACAATACATCGCCCATATCATGGCCCAATGTGTCGTTAATCTCTTTAAAGTAATCTAAATCTAAAAACATCAATGCAAAATGATTATGCTTACGGTCACTTAATAAAACCTCTTGATTCAAAAATGTTAGTAACATCCTCCGATTAGGTAATCCGGTGAGTGCATCATAATTAGCCTGGCGCCATATCAACTCTTGCGTTTGTTTTTTCTCAGTAACATCAGAAAATAACGCAACAAATCGATCTGCCTGCGACTTCTTGCTCACGATTGAATTAATCGTTAACAAGATAAGGTAACTTTCACCATTTTTACGCCGCATCCACACTTCACCATGCCAATGCCCCTGTTGGCTAAGCTGCTGTGTTAACTGCTGATAAAAGTGTTTAGGCTGCAGATCTGTTTCAAACATACTCAAATGCTGATTTTGTATGTCTTCCTGAGTAAATCCTGTGATAAAAGAAAATGCCGGATTTGAATCAATAATAATGCCATTAGCAGTAAACACACTCATGGCTTCACTGGAGTTTTGATACACAGATGAGGCAATACTTAACGAATCTTCAACCTGTTTAATATCAGTAATATCACTATGGGTGCCAAACACTCTTAGAGGTTTACCTTTAGCATCAACATCAACAACGCTGCCGGTTTGTAAAATCCAGCGCCACACACCTTGAGAATCAATTAATTGATATTCCACACGCTGACTAATGCTGCGGCCTGTTATAATTTCATTAATACTGCGCAAAAACTTAAATTTATCTTTTGCATGTATTGCATCTATCCATCGCTCTGGCTGCAAATTAAGCTCGTCCATGGTACAGCCCAAAATCTCAGCACTGTATCGATTAGTGCTAATACGATGACTAACGACATCCCAGTCCCAGACGCCTAATTCACTACTATCGAGTACCAAAGCGAGTTGTTCTTTACTGTGTAATAAAGCTTGCTCCGCTTGCTTTCGTTCGGTGATGTCTAGAAAAGCTGCAATCACCAAAAAAGTATCGTCTTCAATATGACGACGACATGTAATGGTCATATGGGTATAAACAACCGAACCATCTTTGGCGATAAAACGTTTATCAATTTCGTATTCGTTGAGTTGGCCTTTAAGCATTTCCTCATAGAGTAATAAATCTTTATTCAAATCATCTGGATGAGTTAATGCTTGCCAGGTTAGCGATGTTAATTCTTTTTCGCTGTAACCAAACATACGACATAAATAAGGATTAACTCGCAGCCAATATTTATTTTTTGTACTAATGGAAATACCAATATTGCCAATATCAAATTGATTTTTAAATAGAAAATCGTCTTGAAGTTTAACTTGTATATCGTTTTTACTGGATACTATTTGGCTAAGAAAATGACCAATGATCAGCGTCAGTAACGGTAATACCGTCATGATAGGCAGTGACATAAGAGTGAAAATGGCTAACGCTTGTTCGGAAGGTAATAAAAATAACCAATTCAGTAATACCGCATGCACTGCTACACCGAAAAGGTAAAACTCAACATAGCTAATTTGATCTAATTTATCCACCCGAAATCGGCGCCAAATTAGCCCTATCATAGCGCTGCTAATCAAGATAAATATGCCCACCTCGACCGCTTCACCGCCCAAGAAATAGCGGTATCGCGCCATAATAATGATGGCGATAGCAGTAGGAATAGCACCAAAGAATAATCCGCTTAAACTGATCGCTACTGAGCTTGCATTAAACAATATTGGCTGTTGTTCAACCAGTGGAAACATCATGATAATGATGCCAATAACACCGACAAGTGCACCAATATAAAATGGCCACAGGGCAGGATCCACTTTACGTTGATACAAAGGAGAGAGTGAGCAAACATAAACTAGCGCCAGAAGTAGCGCTGAATTTTCTAAAATTGAGAAAAAAACATTTAGATTCAACATCTATATATTTCCCTTATCTATCCTTAATAAGCACATTAGCATCCAAGCTATCTCGATCTAGTCATGTAAAAACAATCTAAAACCATGGTCCCTTCATGTTTTACCGTGAATCATTCTATATATAAACAAGATAATATTCATCTAAAATTTTCAGCGACTCTTGATATAAACAGTAAGAAAAATCAGATCAATAATTGTTTTTAATCGCCGTTAATCAGATTCAGATCACATAATATTGTTGGTGTTATTGCTACGTTTACCACAGAGAATATTCAATCTTATATAAAGGACAATCAATATGGCGACTAAATTTTTTATTCCAAGCGTCAACATTCTGGGTCAAGGTAGCGTAGATGAAGCCATTAAAGACATCAACGCATTTGGATTTACCAAAGCACTAATTGTTACCGACAAACCACTAGTGAGTATTGGTTTAGTGGCTAAGGTGACTAAAAAGCTCAATGCTAATGGGATTGAAGTGGTTATTTTTGATGGTGTTCAACCCAACCCTACTACAGGTAATGTTGCCGCTGGCCTTGAGCTATTAACAAGTCATAAGTGTGATTTTATTATTTCATTAGGCGGTGGTTCGCCTCATGATTGCGCTAAAGGCATAGCGCTTGTTGCCACTAATGGCGGCAACATTAAAGATTATGAAGGTGTAGATGTCTCAATTAAGGCACAAATGCCATTAGTGGCCATTAATACCACTGCCGGCACGGCAAGCGAAATGACCCGTTTTTGTATTATTACCGATGAAGCAAGGCACATTAAAATGGCCATTGTCGATAAAAATACCACCCCAATACTTTCTGTAAATGATCCAGAACTGATGCTTGAAAAGCCTGCATCACTCACAGCAGCCACAGGTATGGATGCATTAACGCATGCCATTGAAGCCTATGTTTCTATTGCTGCCAATCCGATCACCGATGCATGTGCAATAAAAGCCATTGAGCTTATTCAAGCTAACTTAATCAATGCTGTAAAACACGGCGATGACATCCAAGCTCGTGAAAATATGGCCTATGCCCAATTTCTCGCGGGTATGGCATTTAATAATGCCAGCCTAGGTTATGTGCATGCGATGGCACATCAACTGGGTGGTTTTTATGATTTACCACACGGCGTATGTAACGCATTGCTTCTGCCGCATGTTCAAACATATAACGCTCAAGTCGTACCAGCACGCTTAGCTGACGTAGCCAAAGCAATGGGCATCGACATCACAGCAATGTCAGACGATCAAGGCGCTAAAGCAGCAATCGATGCCATTAAGCAACTGTCTACAGCAGTAAACATCCCTGCAAATTTAACTGAATTAGGTGTTAAAGCTGAAGACATTCCTACCCTAGCAGATAATGCCCTTAAGGATGCTTGTGGTTTTACAAATCCAAAACAGGCTACACACGCAGAAATTTGCCAAATTTTCACTAACGCGCTATAAAATTCAATAACAGAACATAAACCAATATAAAGGGATAAGTATGTCAACTTTAGCTGACTTATCTCTTAGGTCGAATTAAGGTTAATTCGTTTAGTTAAGCAGCCCCAAGCCCGTATTTATTTACGGGCTTTTTTAGCTAGTGTTTAATGTAAAAAACCAACAATGACAACAGCTTATTTTTAATTTAGTAAAAAGTGATGCTTAGATCTAAGTTCTTGAAATAAGGATTGACCAATACAAAAAATAAGGTCTATGATGAAAACACTTAGATAGCGAATAGGTAGGTAAACAATGACAGCGATTACTCATATATATAATTACACCGTTCGATGCCCGCACTATAAAGAAAACGAACAAACGGCAACATGGCTCAACCATATCGAAGTAAACCAATCTTGTGAAATTGCTCTAGACCGTATCACTAAATGGCACAACCTCTCAGGCACCAAATCATTTGAACTAGACGATTTTGTGGTTCGAAAAGCCGATAATGAAGAAGCCTATTTTGCCATGCAAAGTAGCCGCCTTAAGCATGATGGCCATGCCCTTGTTACATTTAAAATCTATTTAGACAACTGCTGCCAAGATGCTTCTCCAAATCAAATAATGGAGCATTTAATCAATGATTATCAACAGCGTATCGCTAAAGTCGAGTAATATACTAAGTCTATTTACCATCAATATTAAGGAGCTATCATAGCTCCTTATTTTTTGCTGTTTATCTTCAGCTCAATCAACATAAACACAACCCTACTGTGAGTAATGGAACAACTAAGCCGCATTGGCTCGCATACCGTGTGGAATAGGCAAACCATTTTCATTTACGTTAACAAATACCATTTTATCAATAAAGGCAATCGGTGCATGATTCACTTTATTGCGTATTTTACAACGCACAGTCACTGAACTTTGGCCTAAACTCACTAACTCAAAACCAAACTCAATGATGTCACCAGTTTGTGCTGGCGCCATAAAACTAATTTCTGAGATAACTTTAGCGATGTGGAATTGACTGCGCATCTGGCAACTGGCAAAAATAGTCGCTTCCTCGTTGACCCAACTTAACAATTGACCACAGCATAAGCTTTTAGTGCTATTGAGATGGACAGGCATGATGATATGACGTGAGAAATATTTCATAGTGACCTCATTATCTAACTGATTAATTTTGCGTCGTTAGGCGCATACCCTTAAACAATTAGCAATGATTAAGCCAAGTATATTATTATATAAAAATCATATAGATAAAATATAACCTTAATAAATATATGATTAAAATGCCCAAAATAAATGCAACCACGCACCAAAAAAGGTAAAGGCCACACTGAGTGTGGCCTTTACTTGATAATGAACCGCAGATGATTAACGAATAATTTGCTTTACCGTGTTCACAAAAACACTAATGTCATTCGCGCTGATGTCTTTATGAGTCACTAGGCGTAACTGCCTGTTCGGGCTAATGATAATACCTTTGTTAGCCAGTTTTAGCGCAAGCGCTTTAGGATCGATATGTTCAGCCAATGTAGCAAAGACAATATTAGTCTGCACTGCGCTCACATCAACAGTAAATTCATCCATGTCTGCCAACAATAAAGCTAAAGTACTCGCGTTGTGATGATCATCCGCTAAACGGTCAACCTGCTCAGTTAACGCTAGCTTAGCAGCTGCCGCAATAATACCTGCTTGGCGCATTCCGCCACCGAGCATTTTACGCCAGCGTGTCGCTTTACTGATTAAGCGCTCATCACCCAACAGAATCGAGCCTATCGGTGCACACAAGCCTTTTGATAAACAAATCGATACAGAGTCAAAGTATTGAGTAATATCGGCAATACCAATGCCTTGTGCAACCGCAGCATTGGCCACACGAGCACCATCTAAATGAATTTTCAGACCGCGATTAAACGCCAAGCTTTGCGCTTGGGCTAAATAGTCTTGGCTTAATATCTTACCGCCAATGGTGTTTTCTAAACTCAATAATCGAGTTTGAGCAAAATGAACATCATCAGGCTTAATAGCGGCTTCAATATCTTGCAATAAAATGCTGCCATCGGCTTGATTATTCAGCGGCTGAGGTTGAATACTGCCTAATACTGCCGCTCCTCCACCTTCAAACTTATAGTTATGAGCTTGTTGACCGCAAAGATACTCATCGCCACGTTCACAATGGGACATTAAAGCTAATAAATTAGCTTGGGTACCAGAGCTCACAAACAAGGCACCATCAAAACCAAACATCTCGGCTGCCATGTCTTGTAAACTATTCACGGTCGGATCATCACCATAAACATCGTCACCAACTTCAGCATTCGACATAGCTAAGCGCATTGCTTGTGTCGGTTTAGTCACTGTATCACTTCGAAAATCAATCATACTGCGTCTCTATCCTCATTCACTCAGCCATTACTTAGCGAGTGACGATATTTCTGTTAATGCCGCTAAAGCTGCATCATAGTTTGGGTGCTCGCTGACTTCTGTTACTAGCTCTTGGTACTTTAAAATACCCTGAGGATCAATAATAAAAATAGAACGAGCCAATAAACCATGGTCTTTAATTAACAAACCATATTTATCACCAAAGTCACGCCATACTGAATCTGATAACACTTTAATTTTATCTACATTTTCAGTTTGGCAAAAACGCTTTTGGGCAAATGGTAAGTCTTCACTGATGGTTAGCATGACAACATCAGCATCATATTGAGAAAATTCTTTGTTAAACCGCTTGGTTTGCAACGCACATACGCCAGTGTCTAAGCTTGGTACAGCACTAATCAGTACTGTTTTACCTTTAAAATCACTTAAGCTTACTGGGTTAAACTTATCATCAACCACTGTAAATGATGGTGCAGTCTTATTTAAGCTCGGCATCTTACCCTCTAATGCAACCGGGTTACCGCCCATGGTAATCATGGTTTTTTCGCCAGCAAAACTGTGAGCGCTTATAACAGATGAAGATAATAATGTGATCGCTGCAAAGGTTGAAAATAGCTTCATGGAAAAACTCCTTGTATAAAAAAACCAGCAAATGCTGGTTTTTAAAATATTAAATTGCCTGCAATATTATTTTGCTGGAACTTCTTTGACATGTAAATCCATTTGTGGAAATGGAATTTCAATTTCAGCTGCATCTAGTGCATTCTTGATTTGCTCAAGCAATTCAAAACGTACAGGCCAATAGTCTGATGTTTTAACCCATGGACGTACCACAAAGTTAATTGAACTATCAGCGAGTTCTGCAAGGCCTATGGTATAAGCTGGATCTTTTAATACCAGTGGATTGTTATCAAGAATATCTGCTAATACTTTCTTGGTTTTAGCGATATCAGCAGTATACGAAACACCGATAATTAAATCGATACGACGCTTTTCTAATGCCGAGTAATTAGTAATCGTGCCGTTCATAATCGAAGAGTTAGGCGCGATGATAACTTTGTTATCACCAGTACGTAAACGGGTAGAGAAAATCGTTATCTCATCAACTACGCCAGCAACACCAGCCGCTTCAATAAAGTCACCAACACGACATGGGCGGAAAAGCACCATTAATACGCCTGATGCAAAATTTGAAAGAGAACCTTGCAATGCTAAACCAACCGCTAAACCCGCAGCACCGATAACCGCAACGAGTGAAGCTGTTTGCACGCCAACCTGACCAAGTGTAGCGACAATTGTAAATACAAAGACCAACATCCACGCTAAGTTTGCCACAAACGAAACAACTGTTGCATCCACTTTGCGGCTTGTCAGTAATTTGGTTGTTATGCGTTTTGCTACACCGGAAAAATACTTACCGATGACAAAAATAACAATAGCAGCTAGCGCTTTAAGACCATAAGTCATCAAAAACTCAGGTGCCTGCTCCACTAAAGCATCTAAACCTTCTATGTTTTCCATTCCCTTCTCCCTTTAAATAGCAGTATTATTCTGCCGATATAATAAACTCTACACGTCGATTACGCTGCCGCCCTTCTACAGTGGCGTTATCAGAGACCGGATTTTTGTTACTCATTCCAACAATCCCAATCGACGTTGGCTGAAATTGGTATTCATTAACCAGCAAATTTTTAATCGTGGCAGCACGTTTAAGTGATAGCGCCTGGTTGACAGCATCACTACCAATACTATCGGTATGCCCTTCTAAACGGATGACAACCTCAGGGTGTTGCTCAATATATTGTTGCACTCTCACTAAGGTTGGTCGTTGAGTTAACAATACCTTTGATTTATCGAAATCAAAATATACTGGTTGAAGAATAGACCCAAAACAATCAACAGCCACAGAGAGATCTCGCTGTTGACGACATTGTTCAGCGATAAGAGCAGCATTATTAGTAACTGTTGCGCCTAGCTCCGCATCAAAAGCGCTATCATCTTCGGCATCTTCATCGACAATCAACAACTCAGTATCAATACAGCCATTTGCCATAACAACACTATTAGCAGGTGTGTCATTACATGCATCTTTTTTGTCTGGTACCCCGTCAAAATCAGTATCAACCCAAGCATGGGCTGTGAAGATAAAACACCCCATTAAGATCAATGTCAACGTACGAATGATAGCCATAAATACCCCTTCGACATGACATCGAAATATGTTAATGAGACGTATTTTACCTGTTTATAAGTTAAATTAAAAGACAACACTTTATAATCAATACCTTGCTAGACAGGCTTCACGCTAATGTCACTTAAGCATGATAAGGATATCGGCGCCAGCTTAGAAAGCTTTATCAGCCTAGGTGCTATTATCGCGCAAGCTTAAAAACAATCCCTTAACATTCAAGCACGTTAACAGTCTACTTGGACACAATTGATAACAAGCTTAACCTCTCTGTTCCCCGCATTAACATTGACTTTGTCGCCTCTTAAAGGGTATATAAGGTTAGCTTTTTGATGTTTGGTCAGCTTTTAGCATCAAAATGACATTATTTATTATAAAAAATAGACAATAAAGTTGCTCAGTATTGCTTTATCACATTCAAATACCCGTTATTTCAGGTGTTCGTGGAAAAGTCAGTCATAGACAACTCTTGCAAACAATTATTTCTGTGACGATATTTTTCTCACAGGCAATCACAAGCTTAAGGTGGAAGACTTAATGAGTGACGCAAAACCTCAAGGTACATTGTTTGGGCACCCTAAGGGGTTGTTCTTACTTTTTACAACAGAACTATGGGAACGTTTTAGTTATTACGCCATGCGTGCAATTTTAGTACTTTATCTCGTCGATAAAGTGCAAAGCGATCAAGCAGGTGGCGGTTTAGGCTGGACCCAAGCAGACGCACTATCACTATATGGTACTTTTACTGGTTTAGTTTACTTGACACCATTAATTGGTGGCTGGCTAGCTGATAACGTATTAGGTCAACGTAAAGCCATTTATATTGGTGGCTTCTTAATGGCAGCAGGTCAATTTACACTTGCAGCACCGCATAGCTGGATGCCAGGCTTGGAAACCACTGTGTTTTATATTGGTTTAGGAACGCTAATTTTAGGTAACGGTCTATTTAAACCCAATATCTCTACCATGGTAGGTGATTTATATCCTGCTGGTGATCACCGTCGTGACGGTGCATTTACGATATTTTACATGGGGATCAACCTAGGTGCGGCCTTATCAGGCTTTATTGTTGCCTGGGCTTACACTTCATTTGGTCATGACGTTGTTATCGATGGTAAAGACGTGTTCATCAACAACTGGCAAGCAGGTTTCTTCTGCGCTGGTGTTGGTATGATTTTATCCTTAATTATTCAATTTTTCTTTGCTCAAAAATTACTTGGCGATATCGGTACTGAACCGGCTGCAAGAGTAGAACAAAGAAAAAATGAAGCCAAAGGTGAGATCAGAAGTGAGCCACTGACCAAGATTGAACGTGACCGCATTAAAGTGATTATGGTAATGGGTTTATTTACCATCATCTTCTGGGCGGGATTCGAGCAAGCTGGCGGCTTAATGAACTTGTTCACCAACAATTTCACCGACCGTATGATTGGCTCATGGGAAGTGCCTACCACTTATTTCCAATCACTCAATGCTATTTTCATTGTTGTTTTTGCTCCCGTGATTGCCTCAATTTGGATTCGTCTTGGTAAAAGTGAACCCAACTCACCAATTAAGTTTGCTATAGGCTTATTCTTATTGGCGATTGGTTTCCTATTTATGATGGGCGCTGTATTCGAAATGGGTGGCGACGCTTCGGTTAAATCAAGCATGTGGTGGTTAGTTGGGGCTTATTTCTTCCACACCATGGGAGAATTATGTTTATCACCTATTGGTTTATCAATGGTAACCAAACTGGCTCCACTGCGCATCGCTTCGTTAATGATGGGTGCATGGTTCCTATTTATCGCTGCAGCTAATAAAATTGGTGGCCTAGTCGGTTCATTGATTGGTCATGGCGGTGAAGTAGAAGAGCAGCTAGCAAACGCGATGGCTATTTTTGCTGGTATCGGTATTACTGCGGTTATTTCAGGGATTATTTTGTACTTCATGTCAAACAAATTGGTTGACTGGATGCACGGTGCTGAAAGCAAAAATGACACTGAAGAAGAAGTGTTAGAAGAAGAGATTGCAGTCACAGCTGAACACGAAGGTATTCAACGTTAATTCGTGTTGACGTAATTGTTACTCTTAATATCATCCCCTCCAAGTTTTCTTGTGAGGGGATTTTTTATGCACCCACATCAAGGGCTGCTAGGTTCTAGAAATAGAGCGCCTGCGGCTGCTAGAACGGACTCCGTCATGCTAGGATCACTTCGCTATGCTGTTTGCTTTTATAGCCTCTAGCCGCGAAGCGTCCTAGCAGCGCAGCGCTCTAGGTTTCTAGTGTCTAGATAGCCTCTAACAATGATCAGCGACAGGCTAACTGCATAAAGCCACCCGCTTTAATATCTGACTGATACACTAAGCCTGTAAATCGATTATCAAGCAATTGTTGTTTATGCTCATAAAAATGTGTACCAATACAAATTTGTTCATCTCTTAGTAAAGTTCTAACTTGCATACTGGGCTTATCCCACATCGCGCTACCAAGCGGCGCTGATTCGGGCAAAGCTAAGGGCGTGAGTATATTGCCATTGCGTAAATAACATCGCAGGCCCTTACCTGATTGGCCTATTGATAACAAATACTGGCTCAAATCGATACACACATAAATAATATCAGTATGAATATGTAGCCCTGACTTAACCATACGTTCATTAAGATACGTCAGCATATTCTTGGGTTCAATTAAGGTATTACTTAGGCCATTTCTAAACAGCTTAAGTTTTTGATTGATAAAACTGCGGAGTAATACACAGCCAAAAGCAGCACTATTATCCTCTGGCGAAAAGTGGGCCATATACATAACTAAATGATGATCGCCCACCATAGTAGAGTCAATAAAATAGGCACTTATATCATTATTTTTAAACAGGCTATAATTGATATCCGCTTTAGGATAATAGATATGTGAAGCCGGAAATAATTGCTGCTGCACACTTTTGGCAGCTTGAGCATTTTGCTCAAGCAGCGATAAATTATCAGTGAGTTCTTGATATGAAAGCTCATTCATTTCTTGTAAATGAAATTGCCCAGACACATTCATAGGCGTCGCAGCTGACATCATAGCTTGAATGATAGCTTGTTCAATAATAAGTAAATCTGCAATCGGCTTAGTCAGATAATCACTGGCACCGATGCGCAATGCCTCTACAACATCAGACATCACATCGTTACCAGAAATAACAATAGCAGGTATAGCTGGATTAATATCTTGCATTTGCTTAAGCATAGACAAGCCATCAAGGCCTGGCATGCTTAAATCTGCAATAACAATGTCAAAAATAGAATCAGAAAAAAGGGCTATACCTTCATAGCCATTACAAGCTTGAGTAACCCGAGCACCTTGTCCTTGCAAAAAACTAGCAACGACATGGCGAAATATCGGGTCATCTTCAACAAAGAGGATCTCGACATCAGTTAGCGCCATACAACAACCTCACAGACATTCACTGTCGAGGTGCCTGTATGCCTCGACTATTCTAGCTCATCTAAATACTCATCAAGTAACTCATCGTCTGCTTGACTTGATGGCACATCACCATCAAACACTTTGTAATCCACATGCTGTAAATAGGCATCTTTTACAAAAGCATAAGGATCGAGAGCATTGTCTAATAATCGTTCTTGATCAATGGCCTTAGAACGAGCATCTAAGCCTTTTAAGCCCCATTTTAATACTGATTGCCAAAAAGTTAACTCCGATAAGGGAAAGTATAGACCATCCACCCAATCAGAGGCTAATTCTCTTGTCACAATTGGACCATAAAATGGCGCCATAAAGTAAGGACCATTGGGCGTACCGTAATAACCTAAAACTTCGTTAAAGTCGTCCTGTTTACGGTGCATCCCCATCATGTCGGCTACATCTACCAAGCCCAATAAACCAATGGTGGTGTTAACGGTAAAACGCCCACCAGCATTAGCAGCCCATTTCCACTTTCCTTGCAGAGTATTATTGACTAGGGAGCTGGGCTCTTCTAAGTTATAAACAAAATTATTAACCCCCGTTCTTAGCGGATTAGGCACATAATCTTTATAGCCATGAGCGACTGGGCGAATAATATATCTGTCTAAAAACAGATAATTAAAATCCCACATAGTGCGGTTAATCTCCTCAAATGGATCAAGAGGATCATTATATTTAATTTCAACTGCAGGTACTGGCGCAGCGACAACTTGAGGTGCTTCGGCTTGGGCATACATAGGTATGCTAATCACAAACACCTGAAGTAATATCCATTTATACTTCATATAATTCTCTTTAAAATGACAAAAGGTCCTGCTCAATAAACTGCTAACTCTGTCTTTTTATTAAAGCAATTTTTGTTCAAGTCGATATAATTTAGCAAGCTAGTATTAGGCTAATATTTTACAATATTCAATAACTAGGCCTTGCTTGTACGTGTTTGTTAGCCGCAATCGATCAGCAAATGGTCATAAAACCATAATGAGTTGCCCAATAAAGGTAACAGAGGGCTAAGGATACTGCGCCTTTTTACAATATCAATCAAAAAATTGTAAATGAAGCTGATATTGTTCACTAACAGATTGATTGATTTCGATAGATAAACATGATTGTTTGATAGGATTTCTATGGCTGTGCCAACAACGCTGACTCCAAAAGCGGTCAATAACGTCACATTTAAACCTGCTGATGCAAGTCAGTCATCGGTGGCAGAACGCAAGCCAACTCAAAGTAATAGTGATGCTGTACCCACAAAAACATCAAATGATAAATCGGTTTCATCTTCGTCGACTTCAGCACTTTCAAAATCAAATTTATCTTCGGTATTACTGCCTGTAAAAGTGTCGCAACCGCCAACAAGTGCACAACTCGATGTCACCATTGAAAATCAGCAGTATCAACTGAGTAAGACAGCTGAACTGCAAAAATTATTACAACAAACTGCACAAGTGGTCATCGCGAGCGACCAAGCCAAACTTGTAACTCGTGCCGTAGCCAGCGTTAATCAACCACAAGTGCAAGCCGAACTCATCAATAATTCCGTTGCACCAGTAACCCTTGTTCCTGGGTCTACAGTTTCAGCGCCCCCATTACCAACACAAACAGTCTCCACCCAGCTAATACTGTTGGCGCAAGCCATTCAGCTGGCACTACCGCAAGCCCTTGAAGCACTTGCAAAACAAAATGGCGTATCAACACAACAGTTGGCAACATTGGCGACAAGGCCTCAGGGCTATCCTCTGCCTACAGCAGTAATAGACCAAGGACAACTGACGTTTGCCAGTGGCACAAGCATTACATTAGCGCCAAATTCCGCGTTAAGTTCAGGGCAATATTTAGCCAAAGTCGTGCTACAAAATCAGCAACTGCAACTTGCACTAACGCCTGTAATAGCAGAACTCAGCGTTAATTTAACCAAACTGACCGCGCCTCAAATTACCGAGCCACTGCAAACGGCCAACATCATCATAACCAAAAATGAACCAGGGCAAATTCTTAGCCAGTTTCTAAAAAAACTCGAATCGACTCCGTTACCGACTAATATCACTGCGGCGAAAACAGATGCTAGTCAACCCAATGCCGCTCCTACAAAAACAGAAGGTAGTCAGCTCAATATCACTCCGGCAAAAACTGAAGCTAATCAACCTAATATCAATCCGGCAAAAACAGATGCTAGTCAACCCAATGTCGCTCCTGCAAAAACTGACGCTAATCAACTAAACATCAATACCAGTTCTAGCAACCTTAGCCTAAAAACAGCTCAAGATAGCAATACAGTAAAAACGACGGCAGCACTAACACAGCAACCCTTGTCGTCACAGACAAACCAAGAAGCTCAGCTAAGCAACACAACGGAACAAAGTATACTTAAAGCAAATCCTACGACGGTTAGTGCCAATCACGAGGCCACCAATAAGTTAACTAGCGACCCAGCCCCAATCGAGGTACTGAATAAAGCCTTATCAAAAGCAGGGGCAATGCCGATAAAGCAGCAGCTAACACAACAAGTGGCTAATAATCTCGCCAGTGAACTGTTCAAACATTTACCCCAAATCAGTCCACACCCATTAAGTGCATTAAGCGACCCTGCCTTACTGAGCAGCGAGCTATACAGTTTAGCAGCACTTAACCTAGCGAACCCTCAGATAAGTCACTCAAGCGGCTCACAGCCCTCGGCGCTGTTTTCCGGCAGTGCAATCACCACCCTATTCCAGCTATTACTCGGGGTAAAAACCAAATCCACCGGCGCTGCGATCAGCGACAAACTTCAAGCCCATCTGGCACAATTACAACAACGAACCTTAAGTAAACTCAGCGCCAATTCAGGTTTATTAGCAGCGCTGGATAAATTAGGCGGTGCAGACTCTTTAGCACAATTAGCCAGCAGTATTGCGCTGTACCAACACGCAAGTACTGACCCTAATCAAGCCATGACATGGTACTTTGCTTTGCCCTATTCTATTAATCAACGTGATGAGCAATTTGAGGGCAAATTCGAACAAGAAAATGATCAAGATAAAGACAAAAAAGCAGGCTGGAAGTTACAACTCAAATTTAACTTAGCACAAGGTTCATTATTAATTTGTGCTAATAAACAAGGCGATGTGCTGGATATTCAATTCAAAGGCAACAACCAAATGCTGCTCACAAAAGTAGAGCGCTTTAACCAAGCACTATCAGATAAAATCACTCAAATAGGCTTTACCCCAGGTAAGCTGACGACACAGCTAGCCCCAATTCCGGCGACCTTATTGCCAGGCGATCACTATTTAGTTAAAACAAGGGCATAACAGAGGGCACAATGACACAAGAACCGAAAAAAATACAACAGGCCGTTGCACTCAGTTTTGATGGTAAAAGTGCGCCCAAAATTACCGCTACGGGTAAGGATTTAGTTGCCGAAGAGATAATTTTGATTGCTAAAGAAGCAGGGATCCATATCCACCAGGACCCACATTTGAGTGAATTCTTACAACTTCTGGAACTAGGCGACGAAGTGCCTAAAGAACTGTACCTATTAATTGCAGAGTTAATCGCATTTGTTTATATGCTAGATGGAAAATTTCCTGAGCAATGGAATAATCTGCATCAAAAAATTGTCGCTCAAGTGTAAAGTATTTTCTCGCTACTAAGCCACAATACCGCTCAGTACTAAGCCACACGCTATCACCTCTAACAGCTTATATTTAACCGCTTAGTATCTAAAAAGTCCTACTCACCCAAAGTCACTTGTATTTGGCTACCTAATACTCTGTTTCTGCCACGGTCCTTGGCTATATACAATTGTTTATCAGCTTCTTCAATCAGGGTTGTACTCGACATATCATACTCAGGCACGACGCTTGAAACGCCAGCACTAATGGTCACGAAAGCAGATATGGGTGAGTTTATATGGGGTATTTTCAAGGACACAATACTATCGACAATTTGCTGAGCCACATAAGTCCCGCCAATTAAATCGGTATTAGGTAAAATACAAATAAACTCTTCACCACCAAAACGTGCCACGAGATCATAAGGACGATTTACTGTGTCGTGTATCTTCTGCGCCACTAAACGTAAACACACATCTCCCTCGGTATGACCATAGGTATCATTAAAGTGCTTAAAGAAATCGATATCCAATAAAATAACGGTTAATGGCTGTTTTTCACGCGCACATTGCGACCAGCTTACCGGTAAAACTTGCTCAAACTGACGTCGATTGGCCACCCCCGTTAATCCATCGATTAACGCTATAGTGCGCAATAAATCGGTGTTTAATTTCAATCTAATCTGATTTTTAATTCGTGCTTTGGTAATAACGGGGTTAATGGGTTTATGAATAAAATCAACCGCCCCTAACTGAAAGCCCCTAACTTCTTTATCTTCATCAAAATGACCAGAGACAAAAATAACCGCCACCTCTTGTGTGTCGGGATCATTTTTTAAATGCGCACACACATCGAAGCCATTTAATATTGGCATTTCAATATCTAACAACACAAGGTCCGGGTTGACTTTTTTACACATCTCAATGGCTTGATTACCATCACGAGCCATATAAATGTCGTAATCATCTTGTAAGAGTTGATGCAATATCTTGATATTGACAACCTGATCATCAACTAACAGTATTTTACCTCTAACAGGCTCTGCGCCAGAAATATACTTATCTATGAACAAGTATCACTCCTTCAATATCGATTTTAATGTATCGACTGCATCCAAAAACTCAAGTTGACTGACTTGAGTTTTCAACCTTAACCACTGTTCATTAGGCACACCACTGCTAAGCAGCTGCTCAAGATAGTCTATGACATCTAGATTTTGCTCTACTAACAACGCCATCAAACGATCTATCTTATCCAAATTTACGATTGCTGTGGGGAAAAATCCCACTTTATCAACAATAGCAACGGTTGATTCTGCGCTTTCATCAGGAAAATACGAATCCAGCATACGAATACTATCGTCTATATGATCTTGCATTTCTGTTAAACAAGTCTCTGAATCAATGACTACTTTTTTATTTAAGTCGCTATTTGAATCAGCGGTCGCATTGTTTATATTTTTTTCTAGCGTGGCAGCAAAATCAGCCAGTCGCTTAGCGCCCATATTACTTGCAGTACCTTTAATCGTATGAGCAATACGGCTAATAGCCCCGCCATCTTGCTGTGCAAACGCTTGAGTCAGTAACAATGATTGTTGTTTCATTTCGGTGGCAAAATGATGTTTAACATCAATAAAAAATGCCAGTTCACCGCCAAAACGACGCAAAATAGACTCAGGGTTTTCTATAATCAAATCATCATCGCTATCATTAACCACGTCAGGCAAGCTCGCATCAAGATTATTTGCAGTTAAACGATATTGAGTAACATCGGCTTTATTTATCAACTTAAGCATACAAGGTATTAAAAGCGTCATGTCAATTGGCTTACCAATATGATCGTCCATCCCCGCAGCCAGGCACAATGTTTTATCAGCAATAGATGCATTAGCCGTCATGGCTAAAATCGATAACTCATTAAACCGACCATCAGCACGAATAAGACGCGTGGCTTCAAGTCCATCCATAACAGGCATCTGCATGTCCATAATCACAATATCAAATTGATTATTTGACTGAGTAACCCACTTTACACCCTCGGTACCGTCTTTGGCCAATGTAACAATGGCACCTTGTAGTCGCAATAACTCATCAATCACTTGGCGGTTAAGAGCATTATCTTCAACCACTAATACCTTGATACCATTTAAGGCCAAACTGTTAATTTTTTTAGTTTGAGGTACGTTATCTACCTCATTAATCGCTTGATAAACAGCCTCAAGCATTAAATTGGCGGTGACAGGTTTGGTCAGCATACTGACAAAAGGTTGTTGACTGTAATGCTTAGTTTGCTCCATCACCTCAGCACCATAGGCGGTTAACATAATAATGGCTGGCGCAGTTGCTGGGGGAAACATAGCTTGGATACGATTGGCAGTTTCTAAGCCGTTACCTCCTGGCATATACCAATCCATAATAATCACATCGTAATGGTTATTGGCAGAGATGCTTTTTTCAATAAGCTTAATCGCCTCATGGCTATTGTGCGCTTCATTAACATCAGCGCCGTGGGCGGTTAAGTTTTTTTCTACAAGCTTACGGCTCATCTTACTGTCATCAACAACCAGAATATGCTTACCCTGTAAATCGATAACAATATCACTATTTTCTAATTCAATGATATTAAAGCTTAAATCAAACCAAAAACGACTGCCCTCACCAAGATGACTGGTTAATGATAATTCTCCGCCCATTAAATTAACTAGACGTTTAGTAATCGCTAATCCTAATCCTGTACCACCAAATCGTCTTGACGTTGATGACTCCGCTTGCACAAAACCTTGGAAAATCTTAGTTTCTTGCTCTTTACTAATACCAATACCGGTATCAGTAACAGAGATGGTTAAGTTGACTTGATTTACGTCAATAGTATTGCAACGCACACCGACGATGACATGGCCTTCTGCCGTAAATTTAATCGCATTACCCGCCAGATTTAACAGCACTTGGCGTAAACGAAGCTCATCGCCCTCAATAAGATAGGGAATACTTGGGTCTAAATCAAAAATCACTTCAACATTTTGGTTATGCAGGTTGGTGGCTAGCATAACCGCTAATTCACGCATGACGGTTTCAAGTTCAAATGAGTGCAAATCAAGATCTAACTTACCGGCATCAATTTTTGAAAAATCTAAAATATCATTTAACAATCCCAATAAAGATTTGGCAGCAATCTCAGCCTTGCTAACATAATCAGCCTGTTGGCGAGTCATCTCAGAATGCTGAATAAGTTGAAGCATACCTAACACTGCATTCATTGGGGTACGTATTTCATGACTCATATTGGCTAAGAAGGCAGACTTAGCCGCATTAGCCGCATCAGCAGCCTGTTTGGCTAAGCGTAACGTTTGCTCTAATTCGCGTTGCTCGGTAATGTCACGATTAATCCCAACAATGCGCACTGCTGCGCCTGATTTATCGAAACTAATTTGTCCTCCGGCCTGAACATAACGAACCTGACCCGAGCTGCTAATAACTCTAAACAAGGGGTTATAAGGAGTATTAAAAGTAATCGATTCCTGTAAGGCCTTTTCAGCCATTTCAATGTCATCAGGATGAAGTCTGTTACGCCAATGCTGATAATTTACCCCTTGGTCTCTGATGTCTAATGAATAGTCATAAATACTAAACATACGATCATTCCACTGTAGCTCATTGGTTTGTATGTCAAAGCTCCAGATCCCTAACTCTGCCACTTCAGCTGCTTTGGCTAATTGATAGCTAGCAGATAACAACTCTTCTTGTTGCTTCAACATAGTATCAATATTGACCGCAACGCCTAAATAGCCAATAATTTCACCGCGATTATCACGCATAGCTGATACCGACAATGAGACTTGGCATTGAGAGCCATCTTTACGAATATAGGTCCAGGTACGCGTTTCAGGCCCTTTGACTCTTGGCTTGTAAGTAAACACATCAAAAGCACTGATGTCTTCACCAAACTCTTCCGTTAATTCGACACTGCGCTGGCTAACTTCATCAGCAAGATGCAGTATTGCAGGGCTTTGCTTACCAACAACCTCTTCAGCCTGATATCCTAACAATAATTCTGCACCACGATTAAACATGCTAATCATACCGTCATTATCCGTTGAAATAATGGCAATTTCTGATGCAGCAGCAAGCACATTTGTGAGTAAAGAACTAAGAGTATCTTTTTCTAATTGAGTGTTTTTACGTTCAGTAATATCAATTCTCAACGCCAAACAGCGCTCAAGCTCACCCTTATCATCCATTATTGGCGCAATAACAGTATCAAACCATTTAGCGTTACCTTGGCTATCATGATTACAAACTTCATCATGCCAAGTCTGACCTGCATGAATGGTTTGCCACATTTTTTTCCAAAATGCGTCGTCATGTTGATTCGATTTTACAATTGAATGTTTGTGACCAATCATCTGCTCTCGAGTCAAACCAGATATCGAACAAAAATAATCATTTACTGCTAAAATAGTGCCATTTTTATCGGTTTCAGAATAAAGTAACTGCTGATTAATGTTATCAAGTAGGGTCTTATTTTCTGACAGAGCTTGTTGTAACGCGTGGGTTCGCTCAGTTACTTTTCGTTCAAGGCTGGCATTAATGCTTAAAATTTGCTTTTCAGCATGCTGTTGTATCGTGATGTCTCTAATGGTCTGACTGACACCAATAATTTTGCCGAACTCATTGTAAATAGCCAAAGAGGTCATCGATGTAGACAATAGCTGATTGTCTTTGCGTTTATGTTGGCTGGTAAAATTTAACAATGATTTGCCGTTCAATACCTGATTAAATTTTTCAATTTCAGCGGCATAATCATCACTAGGAACAATAAATGAGGTTTTTTTAAGGCCTACGACTTCCTGCTTTTCATAACCAAAAATGGTTACCGCGCCCTCATTCCAACTGGTGATAACCCCATCACAATCTAAACTAATAATCGCATCTAGCGAATGTTCTAAAATGTTAGCCCGTCTTTCATTGTCTTCCAAAATAAGGCGTTTACGTCCTAACGCAAAGCTGTAAAAGCCAATCAGGCCCCCCAACAATAAACTGACAATTACACCGTAAGTAAAAACAATATTAGGCGAAGTTAAATGTAACCCACTGACAAATTCAGGGTAAGCCACTAAAGATATTTGCCATTTACGGCCAAATATCTCACGATCGACGACAACAGAAAAAGACGATAACGGGCTCGCATCATCAATATGGGTCTCATAAAACATGACATTTTTTTGATTATCAGTCACATCATTAATCAATATCTTGGTCGTTTTGCGAGATAAATTAATTTGGTCAAACACTTCATTGGCCACTAATGGCGCATAACTCCAACCATAAGCATTTTGCTCCCTCAACTCGGCAGTTGCTGGTATAAAACCTGTGCGGTAGATAGGCATCAAAATAAGAAAGGCTTGTAACGGATGGCCTGTAGCTTGTACTAAGGTGATAGGGCCAGTTAAGCGTACTTCACCAGTTAAATACGCTTGTTGGGCGGCATTTTTACGGTTTGGCTCAGAGGCAATATCTAAACCGATCGCCGCAAGGTTGCGCTCAACGGGTTCGATATAATCAATCAAATAACGTTCATCATTATGAGGGGTTAACTGACGAACACTGTAATCGGGCCAGTCATCAAGTTTCGCTTTGACGACAAAAGAAGCCTCATCAGCTGCGGGCACACGTCGGATATAACCAAAGCCTCGCGCCCCTGGAAACTCAGTTTCAATATCACGAGTTAAGCTGTATTTTCTAAAGATTTTACGAGAAATTCTGTCTTCGCCTGAAGTCGCAACAGCGCCTCGAGCACCTCGCAAACCATATTGATACAATACAATACGATCAATAATCGTATTAGCAACTTGCTCTGACAGTTCATCAAGTGCTTTAGTAATGATAGTACTATTTTGATTCTTAACGCTAACAGCAGTCACAAAACTAATGGTTAATCCGAAAGCAAATATTCCAATACCCAATTTAAGCGCATTTTTATAACTAGATAGTCTGACCATTTTATTATTAGTTAAGAGTCACAGAGCTTAACTTTGGACGATAAACGAGTTTTTTACAACTAGACATTGAAATATATCGTGTTTTGAAATTTGATGACTAATCTAGACCTCTATGCGAATAGTGCGCTGCGCTTCTAGGGCGGACTACGTCCTGCTAGGGACAGCTGCGCTGTTAAGACGTTATAGAACCGAGTCAGCTAGAATCTAGTCATCTAGGCTTTGCTTTTATAGCATCTAGCAGCGTAGCGCTCTAGTCATCTAGGCTTTTGCTTTTATAGCATCTAGCAGCGTAGCACTCTCGTCATCTAGGTTCTAATTCCAAGTTATCAAGCTTTAACGCCCAACTGTAGTATCAGTTAACGCATCAAATTGAATGATATAGTAGCGACCATCACTTTTGTCTTGCTGGTTATTCACCGCAGGAGACTGATGTAATTTATTCACAGTGACTAACAACTTACCATCGGCCGTAGTTGAAAAGCCATCAGACCAACTGAACTTGTCATCATCTTGATGCAAGATATGATATTGACGCTCGGTGTCGATATACCCCACAGCATTATTGCCTATGTCGGTGACATAAATATTGCCGCCATTATCAATGGTGATCCCGTCGCTAATAGGCTTATTGGCATAGAACTCAACTTTACTGCGCAACATATTAGGCGACAATTTGGCATCAAGCAGATATTGAGTGTGTACCCGATATAACTTTTCACCACTTAAGGCACCAAAGTAAACCCACTCATTAGCTGGGTCTATGGTTAATGCATCAACTCCAATGCGGATCGGTTGACCGCCAATAGACAAGGTGTTGCCATTAATCACAGTATCAACATCTTCTGGGCGGGTATAAATACTGCCATCGAGCACTCGTTTTGCTGAGCCTGTCGTTAAGTTAACCACGATTAATCCTGCATTACTGCCACCAGCGGGATCTGTGATGTATACCGCTTCATGCTTTCTATCTACCGCAAGATCATTTAAAAATGAGTTTTCAGGCAATACAGGAGCCTTTAAAGTAATCATTTTGTATAAGCTGTTTTGTTGAATATCCCAACCAATAAGTCGGCCAACCCCTTCAGCAGACGCCGTTTCGAGCATCCATAAAATCCCCTGTTCATCAACGACTACACCCAAAACAGGATTAAGATGCTGATTAAACTCAGTATCAGGATAATCGACTATCGAACCGTCTTTGTTAAGCTCCACTATTCTCGAATCTACACCGTAAAAGTGATGATTACTCATAAACACCCGGCCATTAGCTGATACTGCTACATTGCCGGGTGGATGTTGCTTATCTAACTCACGAAAAACTGAAAATTCGCCTGCGCGAGTAGTGAATGTGATAACACTAAGCAGTGCCAACAATGACACAACAAAGACTTGCCTTAACATAATTAGGATTCCTTAAAGGGCAGATTGATACCGTCATCATGTAACGGACTTAAGCTAGCCAAGATAATCTGCATAAACTCTTTTCTGAACAAACATTCAAGATAGACATTTTCCACTGAAGACACAAGCAGTTTTTGAACAATCATTCAAGTAGTGATATTATCAACCAAGAAATGGTTGAGGAACGATGTCATGGCTAAGAAAAATTTTGCAAGAGAAGACGTATTAGACAAGGTGATTACCTTGTTTTGGCAAAATGGCTATGCCGCAACAAGTATTCAGCAAATAACCAAAGCCACCGGATTAAAGCCCGGCAGCTTATATTATGAATTTGAGAGTAAAGAAGGTTTATTCCAAGCTGCGCTAGCGCGTTATGCCACCTTTTCCGTTGAAGCGATACACTTATCGATGGCCAATGCCAGCAGCGTAAACAACGCAATTAAGCAGATGTTAAATACTCTAATTGAACAATCAAAGTCATGTGATTATTGTGGCTGTTTTTTGATAAAAACCCAGCTAGAGCTGGCATCACAAGGGAATCAACTTTATCAATTTGCCAGCGCCCAACTGACTAAAATTGAACATATTTACCTTGATTACCTCTGTGAAAATTATCCCCAGATACAAGCAAAAGCCTACGCGGCCCAGTTAATGACGGTAATATTTGGCATTCGTATTTATGGTTACCAAGCCGAATCTGCCACAACTCAAATCAACACTATTAGCGCCCTGCTGCCGTGGTTAGCAACGCTATCCGAAGACGATAATAGCTAATAATAAGCAGTGAAAATGACCCGCAAATATACTCAACAGCAACCACGCTTAAGTGCTGAGTGGTTGCGCGTTGAGATTGTGTAGGTAATCAACCTAATTCGTAATAGCTTACTGTCACTTTTAAGCATCAACAGAAGCATGATTGGCAAGATATATGGATGCGATAGCGTCGGGTAACATTGGCTTGTACAGATAAAACCCCTGAGCTAAATCGCATTTATAGGTCTTAATGTAATCCAGCATAAACTGGCCCTCTACCCCTTCTGCAATAACTTTTAAACCAAGATTATGACCAATATCGATAATGGTCTTGGCAATGGCTGCCGATGAACTGCTGCTCTCAACGTATTGTAAAAAAGCTTTATCAATTTTCAGATAATGCAACGGTAAAAACTGTAGGTAACTAAATGATGAATAACCTTTACCGAAATCATCAAGCGCGAAAGTAATGCCATACTGATTAAGCCTAAGCATAATGTCTTTGACATTGAATTTATCTTCCATAAAAATCGATTCCGTTAATTCAATAATCAGATATTTACCTTCTAATTGATGATGATTTAAGCAATCAATGAGGTGTGCAATGAGCGCTTCATTTTGAAACTCAATACAGCTTAAATTAATGGAAATAGCTAACTCAGTGATACCTGCATCTCGCCACTTTGCTAACTGTAAACAGGCTTTAGAAATCACCACACAACCAATATCAATAATTAACCCAGTTTGCTCTGCGATTGTAATAAACACATCGGGTGGTACAACAGTGCCATCTTGCTGCGTCCAGCGACATAGTGCCTCAACACTTACAATCTTCATTGTGCGTAAATCAACTTTAGGTTGATACACTAAATGCAGGGCATTATCTTCAATGGCCTTACGCAGCTCTTGCTCAATAGCAAGTTGGGTTAAAGCTTCTTTCTCAAGCGCCTGACTGTAAAAATGGAAGCTATTTTTACCTAATGACTTTGACTCATACATGGCTAAATCCGCCTTGCGGATCAGCGCGTTTGCATTGTCATCATCATTAGGAAACAGTGATATGCCGATACTCGATGTCACAACGAACTGACGCGAACCGATAGTAAAAGGCTGTTTAATCAGTGCTAACAAGTCTTGGCAGACCTGTTTTATGGTCATTTCAGACTCTATTTGTTCTAATACAATAATAAACTCATCACCGCCTTGGCGGGATAAAGTATCAAATTCTCGTAAGCGTGTTTGCAGTCGTCTTACCACTTCTTTCAACAATAAATCACCAGCGTCATGACCTTCTGTATCATTAATCTTTTTAAAGTCATCTAAATCTAAAAATAACACCGCAAGCTTTTTATGTTCTCTTTTACTGGTGGCAATTGAATGACTAATTCTGTCCAATAACAGTGCACGATTTGGCAACCCGGTAAGCGAATCATGAAAAGCATGATATTCAATTGTCGCCTCATACTGCTTTTGCGTTGTCACATCGCGAAAGCACCACACTCGACCATAAATTTGATCGTCTTGAATTTGTGGGAGAGACCTAAAGTCAAAGAAGCGTTTATCGAGTAACTCAATGGTGCCACTTAAGTATTGAAATGGGTCTTGGTTGAGATTATCAATAATCGACAACATATGATTTTTATCTTTGATAATGCCAAGAAAATCCTCCCAATGTGACTCTAATGTAAAACCGAGTTCGTCAATAAAATCCTGCCCCATAGTATTAAATGACATCAGCTCGCCATTTAATCCATAGACAAATAAAATTTCACCGGTGGAATTAACGGTAGCATTTAATAAACCAATAGAATGTTCAAGTTTGTCTTGAACCTGTTTCATCATGGCTAGCTGGTCTTTTAAGGTTTGGTTACGATCGTTTAACTCATTGGAAATAAGGTATAAAGAACGCTCTAACATTTTTACGCTTTGATCATGTTGCGTATAAGCATCGGATATAGAATTCAAAAGAGCGTCATTTTCTGAAATAAATAACTCATCTTTTTGGTTACGCTTAAGCTGACGAACTAGCAGTTTATGCATTGTTAATATCACTATTTCTCAGAAAGTAACGTCACAGCCATGGTCTGATTATGTAAACCACACCGACCAATAGATTGAATAGGCGATATTTCACCATACGAGTAAAAGCCTGAAATAGCGCATTTTGCTGGTAAGCCTTCTTTAATAATTTCTAATTCCTCTTCAACATGCTGCCCTAAAACTAATCTGCGACCGACACAACTGATTAATATGGCTAATTCTGGCGGCGTTCCTTTAAAACACGCTCCAGCTTGATCTGCCGCAAGTTGAGCACCATCGAGTAAGTCTTCGTAGTTAGAATGCATTAACTGGCAGGTCGCACCTTCGGGCATGTTACCAGCGAACAACATACTTTTTTGTAATTCATCAATTGATAATATGGTCCGAACTACATGTTCTTGCTCACCGTGTTGTTGTAACGCCAACGGGTATAACAAAGCAGATGCAGGTAAATCACTGGCAAACTCACCTAAAAATTCTTTATACAAATCTAATGCTGGTCGACCATCAAGTTCATAAAGTACATTATTTGTCGATTTAGTGATCAGGCGCTTAGGCCCAAATGGACGCCACCCGCCTAAACTGCCACAACCAACAGATAACCGTTCACCATACAGTCCAACCAGCACAATCAGGCCACTTTCTATGCGTTTATTGTGCCATACCGTGGTTTGGCTAAAACGCTCACCATCGCCAGCTAAGCCACCCGTTGCCATGACGCCTTGAGGCAAGTATTGCTGTAAACCATCAACCAGTTCAGAACCATTCACTAAATGGCCATCAGAAATAACTAAAACATGTTTGAGTCCTTCAAGAGGTAATTGGCTTACCAACTGCTTTGCCAATTCAGCGCAATGCGCAAATTGATTTATCGAATGGCTGACGACGTGCACTTGGGTGTGCTCAAAATCAATCGCAGTAACACATATACTGTTGTCGTACAGACAATCATCTTGGATTTCACCACTAGTGCTGCAGCCAACTATCTGTGCATTTGGGAAAGCGCTTGATAGCTCATCATTGAGCTTATTGTCTAACATGAGCTCAGGCGAACCAAAGGCCAATACCAGAGTTGTGTCAGCATTATGCGGCAAAGGAGTAACCCAGTGACTATCTTGATATACCGTTTGAAAAGTGTGCATTTAGTTGTCCCTCACTAAAAGGTTATCTCATATGTTGTAATTGAAATATTACCGCAAGCAATAATGATAAAGAATGGCTGAAGAGAATATTCAATGAGCATGATATTAGAGGAAACCTAGTTAATTATCATGTTTTTATCCGTATGACCACACAATATAAATACACCTTAATTAACAATTAAGGTACACTTTAATTACAAGGTGTCTTAAGATAAATAACCCGTTAGCGCAATCCAAATGCATACCCATTGATCATAACCTTGTATTGTTTCAGCATCCCCAAAATGCTTTGCGATGGAACTGATAATTCAATGAGATTAAGGATTAACAATTGCTTGCATCCATCAATGATCAAAGTAAAAGTAACGGTAACCTACTGCATGCTAGGGTGATTAAGTTATTTTCATTGGTAGGAGCCTCGATCACAGGCGTTATGTGCTTACTTAGCTTATTGGGTAACAACAACACCTTAACCCTCATCCTCCTTGTTGCCTGTAGCACCTATCTAATCGCCTTGTTTTCGTTAAAAAAATTCAATATTAAAGTCAGTGCGATTATCATCATTTACTCACTGTATTTATTAATGTTCTACTTAGTCTTTAGTGGCGGGGTCGCACAAACGGGTCCTTTATGGATTTTTATTGTGGCACCCGTTTCAGTTTATGTTTTAGGCTTTCGTTTAGGCTTAATTAACCTGGCTATATTTCTCTGCATCGTCTGCATCATCATGTTTTTACCGCAGCATCTTGTTGCACATGAAGCTTATACCCCAGAATTTAAACTTCGCCTGATACTGTCATTTTTAACCATGACATTTTTATCTGCATTATACGAATATTCAAGCATGCAGTTTTACCGCAATGTGCTCGAATTAAGCGCAAAATACCAACAATTAGCCATGAGCGACCCGCTGACAAAACTCGCTAACAGACGCAATGCATCTGCGGTATTGCAGCAAGAAAAAGCACGTATTGATCGTAATCATGAACCGCTTTCAGTATTGCTGTGCGATCTCGACCATTTTAAAAGCGTCAACGACAAATACGGCCATAACGCAGGTGACATGGTGCTAATGGAATTGGCTAAAGTATTTACGGACAATGTCAGGCAACAGGACTGCATTGCCCGTTGGGGCGGTGAAGAATTTCTGGTGATATTGCCACAAACATCGGCAGAGCAAGCAGGCATCATCGCTGAAAAAATTCGCCTCAGTGTGCAAAACCACACAATCCACTTTCTCAAACATCAAATCCAGGTCACCATCAGTATCGGCATATCTCAGCTCAGTGAAAATGAAACTATCGATGAACTGATCAACAATGCTGATAAGTGCCTCTATCGAGCGAAAACGCTAGGAAGAAATAGAGTCCATCCGTAACATGATAGCAATATAGCATCTAGGGTGTGACAGGCATCAATCTGAATATCTTACTTGCGCAGTGAATTACCCCGCGACTTCGCTTCACTCTGATCATGAGGCGTTCTCGACAAATCAGATAAAAATAGCCCCGCAATGCGAGGCTATTTTACACTTACTTTTACTGTTGCTCTTTTGTCTCTGGGTAAAGACTATTCCACCACTCAGGTTCATCTTTTAGCTTTAAGTCAAACCAGGCCATAGTAGTATTCCACCAGTCAAAACGTGCCTGGCGCGTATTGATGTGATGGTCTTGGCCATTAAACTCAACTAACTCAACCTCTTTGCCTAATAGTTTAAGTGCAGTGTACATATAATGGCTTTCACCCACTGGCACGTTAGTATCGGCATTGCCATGGATCAGCAATAGCGGCGTGGTGATCTTGTCGGCATGGTATAACGGACTGTGCTCAACGTAGAGCTCAGGGTTATTCCACGGAAAACTACCGCGGCTGGCAACACCAGAATAGCCATAACCCCACCAGCCATGTCCCCAATAAGATGATAAATTACTGATCCCAGCATGCGACATTGACGCGGCAAAAATATCCGTTTTGGTGGCTAAATATAGAGTCATAAAGCCACCGTACGATGCGCCCATATTCCCCACTCGTTTAGGGTCGACATAGCTATGCGCCTTTAAAAACGCTTTAGTGCCTTCAATAATGTCATCTGCGCTGTATTTGCCCCATGCATTCACATGACGGCCGCTGAATGCTTGACCATAACCGGTGGCCCCATTAGGTTGCAGCACATACACCACATACCCTTCGGCCGCCCATAAATTAAATGGCCAACGCCCAGTAAAGTGGCGACCCACGGGAGAAGTCCCGCCATAGTAGTACACTAATGCAGGGTATTTTTTACTGGCATCAAAGTCTGCGGGTAAATACACTCGCCCATCAATATTGTGACCATGCTGATTAGTGAAATCAAAATCTTCAATCTCGCCCAAACGGGTATTGGCATAGTTTAGCTGTTGACTATCAAACAACATCTGTTTGCGACTTGAGTTCAAGGTCATTTTATAGGCTTTTTGTGGCACGGTAGCAGAAGTGCCAGCAACAACTATGGTTGGGCTTGATTGTTCAATGGCGACACTAAAGCTGTCGACCATATCAACGCCACTATCTATTTTAGTAAAACGGCGGTTACTTTTATCAAATAGATACAGAGGTGCGCGATCGCCTTCAGTTACCGTCAATATCAGATCATCATTTTCAAGCTTAGTCATACTGCCAATCGCAGGATCAAAGTCTTTACTTAACGCACTGACATTACCGTTAGCATCACGCCAATATAATTGCCCATCATAATCATTCACTTCAATGCTGGGATCTTGTATTCCTGTGCCGTCCATAAAACGCGGCCCAGCAGTGATATACATACCATCATCGGCATATAAGGCACCGTTAAAGCTTCGGTATTCACCTATCACAGTTTCTGTTAAGTCATTTAAGCTCAACTCTATCAGCTGTGTTAATGAATGCGCAGGCTCAGAATAATCAACCGGAGATCGCGTCAGTAGCACAGTATTCTTATCAAGATTACTGTCAACTAAGTCTGTGCTGGTTGGGTTATCGGTTAACTGGCGAATAAAACCGGAAGCCACATCTAATTGATATATTTGGCTATTATCACGCCAATAACTCCAGCGGTCTTCTAATGCACGAAAACGTTTTGAGGTCGCTTTCTCATCGGCCTTAAACGGTTTTTGCCAACTAAATAACAGGCTGTCAGCGTACCACTGCAAACCCGACACATTATCAACATCAGTGGCGGCAACATTAATGGTTAAATCTGCCACATTGAGTAATTGAATTTGTTTATTAGCCACAAAGGCTAACTGTTTACTGTCGTTCGACCATACTGCGCTGCTTGGGCGATTATCTTGCCAGCGATACATCACACTGTTGTCCGATAATTTGCGTAACTCGGTCACTTGAATAGCCGAGTCACCCTGGCTAGCTTGATATTCAATGGTCGATTGCAGTAAGTACTTACCATTTGGGGATAAGGTTAAGCCACTGATAACTTTTGAGTCGAACAATTGCTGCGCAGACACCCGCTGTGATTTTTGGGCCGAAAAGTCGAGGGTATCAACCTCACTTTTTCCCTGCCAATCAAGGCTAAATGACGCATCTTGCGTTTGGCCATCAGCCAACACCAGCAGCTGATAGTCAGCATTAGCCAGCTCAAGTTCGACTTTATCAGCAGATTTAAGCAACTGCCCATTCAAATACACTTGCGGATTTTCAAGCCCTTTAACAGTTAACGTGCCTTGGGTAAATCGCTGAGTCGATAACGGCAGCTTATAGGCTAACCAACCTTCCCCTTCAATCTTTGCTGAGGCTGCTTGCCAAGTGAGTTGTTGATTAAATATTTGAACCGTTTTTGCCTGGGTTTGTCCAGACTTAGCAACTAAGCTAGCTACCAGGTTAGCTCGTAGCGCATCTGCATGAGCACTTTTTGATAATGGCGTTGCCGACGATTGGTTAACTGGGCCTAAGCGTTGAATGTATTTGGCATCTATATCTGCCCCGTGAGCCATGCCAGATAGAGCAATGGCTAAACTGGTTAATACCAGAGTAAAAGCTTTCATGAAGAGTCCTTGTTATCGTTTCCATTGTTAATTGTTAGTATTTTTATTTGCCACAGTGTGACAAAAATGGCTAATAAATGCATCTAGTTTTGCACCCGCTATCTAGCATCTAAGCAGACAAAAGACCTAACATCTAAACAGTCAGTAGCCCTAGCGTCTAAGGCCAGCATTACTGCTATTTAGAAAGTGGACTGAGCTTGTCGTCGCCTAAGGTACTCGCTTCATAGACAACCTGCAGCTAGCAAAATAACGGATCGGCTGCTAAGTTAACAATGACTCACTAAGCATTAAAGGACTAACATGCAGATCATTCACCACGGAGCGGTAAACGGCGTAACAGGATCATGTCACCAACTGGATGTGAATCACCACAGCAAGCATATCAGCAGCTATCTTATCGATTGTGGTTTATTTCAAGGGGCAGAAACCGCCGGGCAAAGTTCAGCAGAACAGCTACAAATCACTTTCGATATCAACAATATCAAAGCGCTGATTATTACTCATTGCCATATCGACCACGTCGGGCGTATTCCTTACTTACTCGCAGCAGGCTTTAACCAACCGATTTATGCCACAACGGCAACGGCAGCATTATTACCTTTGGTCATAGAAGATGCTTTAAAAGTCGGCGTCACTCGCGATACCACACTTATACAAGCTTGTATTAATAGACTCAACAAACTGCTTGTTGCAGTAGATTACGGTCAGTGGATAACACTACCAATAAACCATGAGATATCATCACCTTCAAGATCGACGTCAACAACCGCAGTTACCAATACATTAGAAAACCCACCAAGGTACACCAAAGCCAAACTTAAATTTAAGCCAGCAGGACATATACTCGGCTCAGCTTATGTGGAAATAGACTTAAGTGGCCCTAATGCCAACTCGACATCTAATGCTGAAACTAGTGCTAAGACAAGCCATAGAGTGGTGTTTTCCGGTGACTTAGGCGCTAGCTATGCACCTTTACTTGCGAGCCCCAAAAGCCCATACAGAGCAGATACCTTAGTGATTGAATCGACCTATGGAGATAAAAATCATCAAGGCCGTAAAGATCGTAGCAAGCAGCTTAAAAACATTATTGAAAAAACCGTAAAAGATAATGGCGTAGTGCTCATTCCCGCCTTCAGCATCGGCAGAACTCAAGAGTTACTCTACGAATTTGAACACATCATTTATCGCAATAAAAACAACCCAATATGGCAAGACATCGACATTATCGTCGACTCACCTATGGCGGCTAACTTTACCCAAAAGTATCGTCAATTCAAAATGCTATGGGATAACGAAGCCAAACGAAAACTGGCCCAAGGACGCCATCCACTCGACTTTAATCAACTAACGACTATCGACAGCCATCAAGACCATCTCGCGGTGATCAATTATTTAGATTCAGTCAATAAACCCGCCATTATTATCGCCGCATCAGGCATGTGCACAGGAGGACGGATCAGCAACTACCTCGCCCGCTTTTTATCAAAACCAACCACAGATGTTCTGTTTGTTGGCTATCAAGCTAAAGGCACCACAGGCAGAGATATACAAACCTACGGCCCACAAGGCGGATACGTTTATATCAACGAACTAAAAATTAATATTAAAGCCACTATTCACACTATCAGTGGTTACTCCGCCCACGCCGACCAACACAACCTCATCAACTTCGTCAAACGCATGCACCACAAACCCAGCCACATCAGAATCGTCCACGGCGACGAAGAAGCCAAACAGGCACTAGCTCAGGAATATAGAAAACTCATACCCACGGCAGATATTGTTATCGGTAAGGAATAATAAAGCCTAGAGCGCTGCTAGATGCGACAAAATCTTAGCAACAGCCTAGAGCGCTGCGCTGCTAGTACGCTACGCGGCTAGATTCTATAAAAGCAAATCGCACAACGAATCTGTCCCTAGCAGGACGAAGTCCGTTCTAGAAGCGAAGCGCACTATCCGCATAGCGACCTAGAATCTTAGCAGCGAAGCGACACGAAAATAATGGAGAAAATATGAGGTTTGAAAAGGTTGATAATTGGCGCTTCGAAGATCAGATAACTCGTTCAGGCTTATCTGTTCCATGAAAATATTATCGGTAAAAGTACATAAGCAAGGGTTGAACGATGCTATGCATCAGAGGTAAGCCACATGGATAATGGATATAACGAAGAAGATATTAAAAAGCAGAGTAACGAAGCCAATATACAGTTGATATAAATAGCCTGAGGTTAGTTTGTCAAATTAGTGACTGAGTGAATAATCATGCTAATAACTCAGTTAACAGCTCTTTTAAACATGGTAAACCAATAAAGGCTGCTAAATGTTATAAACACTGTGCGTACTTGAGCAATATACTTTGATGTGCATCTCTATTTGATAATAAAGGTGGCTTATCTAACGGCCATTTAATGCCAATAGCGGGATCATTCCAGGCAATACTCACTTCAGATTCAGGGCAATAGTAATCAGTACATTTGTAAATAAATTCCGCCTGGTCACTTGTTACATAAAAACCATGCGCAAAACCTTCAGGGATCCACAATTGGCGTTTATTGGCGGCAGATAAATAAACACCGCTCCATTGACCAAAGGTAGGTGAGCCTTTACGAATATCCACACTCACATCAAACACTTCACCGCTCACGACACGTACCAGCTTTGCTTGAGTGTGTTTTGTTTGATAATGTAAACCGCGTAATATTCCCTTGTTTGACTTTGAATGGTTATCCTGAACAAAAATGGTAGGCTTGCCTGTCACGAGTTGTTCAAACTGTTGCTGACTCCAAGTCTCCATAAAAAAACCACGATCATCACCAAACACTGTTGGCTCTATTATCTTCACATCTGGAATTTTTGTAGGAATGACTTTCATCGTGAATACTCTTCAATTCTGACTAACGCTGCTTGCCAATCACTTTGAACGATACCAAATTCTTGCTTAATTTTATGACAATTTAAGCAAGAATTTGCCGGGCGCTTTGCGGGGGTTGGGTAATCTGGAGTTGTTATTGGGTTAACTTGAATTGATTGTTTCAATACACCTTGCGCTAACCCAAGTTCGAATATCTTTTCAGCAAAAGCATGCCAGCTTACATAAGGAAAACCGGAATAATGATATAGCCCATAAGCTTGATTACCATCAGCCAGCTGTTTCGTGATAATGATAATCGCGTTGGCAATATCCCCAGCATAGGTTGGGCTGCCAAACTGATCAGCTACAACATCTAAGGTATCTGTGGTTTTAGTAAGGAGCAGCATGGTGTTGACAAAATTATGGCCTTGCTCAGCAAATGCCCACCCGGTCCTTAGTATAATATGCCGCGAACAAGCTCGTTCAACGGCTTGTTCACCAGCGAGTTTACTACGACCATATTCACTTTGAGGTTCGGTGTTATCTGTCTCAACATAAGCTGCAAGACTATCGCCAGCAAAAACATAATCGGTCGAAATATGAATAATAGTGGCATTGATATTATTCGCGGCAACGGCAAGGTTATAGGGTCCATCACGATTAACTGCATAAGCCAACTCGCGCTCTTGTTCGGCTTTATCAACCGCAGTATAGGCAGCAGCATTGACAATGATATTCGGAATGAACTCAGCAACAACCTTATTGATGTTAATAGGGTCTGTAATATCAAGCTGGTCACGATCTAATGCCAACAAGGTGATATCTGACATAGTGCTAAGTTGCTCAACTAAGCACCTCCCAATTTGGCCATTTTTACCTGTGACCAATATTTTCATGCTTAAGCCTCGTTAATTAAACGATTTAAATATTGACCATAACGATTATTCATTATCATTCTCTTTATAGGTAAAAGTATTTATATATTAAAAATTTGACCTTAACTAACCAAGTATTACGGTTAAACATAGCAATGAGATAAATTCAGGTTCGCCACGTTTAGACAGTGGCGAACAAGCTAGTCTTAAGGTCATTACCTAAACGTTATGCCCGAACGGCTTTAGCTATGTGGTCTGCTTGTGCTTGTGACATTTCAGGGTCGATTGATTCAACCATTACGCGGATTAGCGGTTCAGTACCTGATTTGCGTAATAACACACGACCTTTATCACCTAGAACAGCTTCGGCTTCTATTACAGCTTGCTTTACTGCTGCTGATGCTAGGATTTCATTAGCGTTGTTAGCGGTTAGGCGAACATTAAGCAGTACTTGAGGTAACTTTTTCATACCCGATACTATCTCAGCTAATGACTGTTCAGATTGTAATACCGCTTGTAGTACCAATAACGATGCAACCACAGCATCACCAGTTGATGCATGATCGAGATGAAGAATGTGTCCAGAACCTTCACCACCAATGCGCCATCCCGTAGAATTTAATTGCTCAACCACATAACGGTCACCCACTTTGGCGCGTTTAAACGGAATATCCATTTCTTTTAATGCAATCTCAAGACCAAGGTTAGACATTAATGTGCCGACGACACCGCCTGTCATTGTACCTTGCTGTTTGGCCGACTTAGCTAAAATATACAAAATTTGATCGCCGTCCACTACATGGCCATTATGGTCAACAAACATCACCCGGTCAGCGTCACCGTCCATCGCAATGCCTAAATCAGCTTCATGTACCATAACTGCTGTTTGTAAACTGTCTAGATGGGTCGCACCGCAATGATCATTAATATTGGTACCATTAGGTTTATCATTAATGCTAATCACCTCAGCACCTAACTCACGATATACATTGGGCGCAATATGATACGCCGCACCGTTAGCACTATCGACGACAATTTTAAGGCCTGCTAAGGTTAAATCTTTAGCAAATACGCCTTTGCAGAACTCAATGTAACGACCAGCAGCATCAGTAATACGACGGACTTTACCTAACAATTCAGATGAAACACATTCCATCGCATTGTGATTTAACGCCTGGTCAAGTAACGCTTCAATTTCAAGCTCTTGCTCGTCATTAAGCTTAGTGCCCGAATTCGAGAAAAACTTAATCCCATTATCATAAAAAGGATTATGTGACGCACTAATCACTACACCAGCATCGGCACGGAATGTAGAGGCTAAATAGGCAACAGCTGGCGTTGGCATAGGGCCAATTAATGCTACGTTCACACCCGCAGCAGATAAACCCGCCTCGATTGCAGACTCCAACATATAACCGCTGCTACGAGTATCTTTACCAATCAAGACTTCTTGAGTACCGGTTGAGGCTAATACTTTGCCAGCAGCCCAACCTAACTTCATAGCAAAATCAGGCGTAATAGGAAACGTCCCTACTTTTCCACGCACACCATCGGTGCCAAAATACTTACGAGACATAAAAACTCCAATATAAAAAAATGCGCATGCGCAGGTTCTAGGAACTCGCAAGCTCGCCTGAGGGCGGACTCTGTCCTTCTAGATTCTATCAGCGAAGCGTCCTAGCAGTGACGAAGTCACGCCCTAGAAGCCGCAGGCGCCCTATTTGTTAGCGCAGCGCTCTAGGCTTTTAGCCAATTCCTAAAAGCAAAAAACCAACTACACAAGAGTTGGTTTAAAAGCACATCATAATTAAGTGTTACAGTTCGAACAGAATTTTTTCAACACTTTTTTTGAAATCTGCGCCCAACTTAGCATCACGTAAGCCATATTCAACAAAAGCATTCATGTAACCTAATTTATCACCGCAATCATGTGACTTGCCGGTCATGTTAAAGGCTTCAACGGTATCTTGTTCAATCAGCATATCAATAGCGTCGGTTAACTGAATTTCATCACCTGCACCCGCTGGTGTTTTAGCAAGCAATCGCCAGATCTTTTCAGATAATACATACCGGCCAACAACCGCGAGATTAGACGGAGCGTCACCAACATCAGGTTTTTCAACCATCCTTTTGATTTTAGCTGAATCACCCGGTGTTATCTCAACACCATTACAATCGGCTATGCCGTATTTGTTAACGTCACATTCAGGTACAGGAGCCACCATAATCTGGCTAGCAAATGTCGCTTTGTAACGCGCTATCATTGCGGCTAGGTTTTCAGTTTTTTGATTAGCAGTGGATTCATCTAGCACAACATCAGGCAACACGACCGCAAAAGGGTTATTACCAATACAAGGGTAAGCACACAGTACCGCATGACCTAACCCTTTAGCTTCGCCTTGACGCACATGCATGATCGTCACGTCTTTAGGACAAATCGCTTGCACTTCTTCCAGTAGCTGACGTTTTACGCGTTTTTCTAAAGTAGATTCAAGCTCGTATGATTTATCAAAGTGGTTTTCAATCGCATTTTTACTGGCGTGAGTCACTAAGACAATTTCTTTCACACCGGCGGCAACACACTCATTAACAATGTACTGAATTAACGGTTTATCAACTAAAGGCAACATCTCTTTCGGAATGGCTTTGGTGGCAGGCAACATGCGAGTGCCTAGGCCTGCTACGGGAATAACTACTTTCATCTAAAACCCTTTAAATTCAGTATACTTGATAAAATAATTACAAGATTATAATCAATCATTACGCTTTAACCATGTAATAATTTGCCAGACATGAGCAAGAGCCCAATTGTAAGAAATAAATAATATAATAAACAGACTAAACATTATCGACTCTGGAACCTGATAAAACTCACCAGCCAAACCACATAATGCTAATAATAAAGATAACAGCGTAATTCTAACAAGCGTCTGTTTACGATTATAACCTGCACGCTCAAAGATATGATGTAGATGATCGCGATCAGCTTTAAAGGGAGAGAATCCTTTTCTAATCCTTCTGTACATAATAGCGACCATATCCATTAGTGGGATCGCTATCAGGTATAAAGCGGTTACTGGCGAGAAAACAACCTCATTCAGCACAGCTCCTTGGTGTACGTTATAAGATTGAGTCCCTAAGACTAATAACCACACTACAGTTAACCCTATCAACATACTGCCAGCATCGCCCATGAATATTTTTTGTACTGAATCAAAAGGCCAACGAAGGTTAAAAAATAAATAAGCGAGAATAGCGGCATCAAAGAGTAAAGGAAGTAAAAACCAATCATTGCCAGCACGATAAAATAATACTGAAAGAGAGGTAAACGTCACTAGGCTCAGCATCCCCGCAAGGCCATCGATTCCATCAACCATATTGAAAGCATTAATCGAGCCTATCACGGCAATAACAGTGACTAAAACTCCAACATAGCCCAGTTTAAACTCAAAAAAATAAAAAATATCGCCCAAAGTGGTCAGGTAAAATCCTGCACCAAAAATGAGTATTGATGCAACAATGACTTGTGCAACTAGCCGAAGCCGCACTGACAAATCATAACGATCGTCCAGAACACCAATGAAAAGGATCAATGATGACGAAATAAGATACAAATTGAGGGTTTGACTGCTTTTAATAAACAGTCCAGATGCGAGTAAAACACTGAAGAAAATCGCAATCCCACCTATTAGAGGGATGGCACCATCGTGGCATTTACGCTCATTAGGTACATCTAATAAGCCAACCTTAGCAGCGATAGGTTTGAATACTAAAATAGCAGCAAAACTAAATATAAAAGCCGTTATAAAAGGAACTAAATAATCCATCATCTCATCCTTAAGCACTTATAAAACTATATATTATAAAACTTAACATTGTAAAAATTCATTTAACGCGAGGTATTCTACCACTTTTGGCGATAGTTAACTGCTAGGTATTATAATTATGCTGACATAAATTAATAGCTAAATAACTCATTCGTGTGATGGCTGAGTAAACGTAAAGGTTTTATGCAGAAAAGCCGTTATCCGCCAAATGTTTGCAATAACAGAGAAATAAATAGCAAAAGTCACTAAAAATGAAAAAAACATAATCGACTCAGGCACATTATACAACTCTGACAAAATGCCCACGCCAGCCATAATCGATGCTAAAAGACAAATAACCAGTAATGACAGACTTGATGACAAACCAATACGCTGACAAATATGGTGTAGATGCTCTCGGTCTGGTTTAAAAGGCGATTGACCTTTCTTCAACCTTCTGGTCATGATGCAAACCATGTCCATCAGCGGTAATGCAATAAACCACAGCGCAGTTACAGGGCGAATAACCAGCACATTGCCACCTTGGCTAGCTTCAATCAGTAACCAAATAGCAGTAAAACCGATAAACATACTGCCAGCATCCCCCATGAACACCTTGAAACGGCGACCAAACGGAAAGCCTAAGTTCAGCATGATATAGGGGAGCATAGCACCAACGAACAATAAACAAAAAGTCGCTAATTCAATATTACCAGCAAGATAAAACATCAAACCAAGGGCAGAGAATGTCACTGAAGCAAGACCACCTAATAATCCATCAATACCATCAACCATATTAAAGGCATTGATTGCCCCTATTACCGCCAAAATGGTGACGATATAACTCATGTAAGTTGGAATGACTAAGGCCGAGTCACTGAACATAGCACCAAGATAATGCAAACTTTTATAACCTATCAAGATCATCGCAAGTGAAATACCCGCCTGCACCACTAAGCGTGATTTAAAACTTAAATCGTACCGATCATCTAACGCCCCCAAGACAATGAGCACAGTTGAACATGCAACATAAAGTAGCAAAGTGTTAGTGATAGGAAAAAGCACAAACAGGGCGATCATTAACGTGCAGTAAATTGAAATACCGCCAACGAGTGGGATCTGACCCACATGGTGTTTACGTTCATTGGGCTTATCGACCAATCCAAAGCGTTTAGCCAGTTTCCTGAAAACGAACAGACTGATAAAAGAAAGGCAGAAAACGAAAATGATTGAAGTGCTAGTGGACATATATCACTCTTGCTAATGGAGAATTGAGCACATAAAAAACAGATGATTGTGCTGACAATAAAAATATAACTCATGTTTGATTGAAAAAGGTGTAATTTGAGCGAGGAATAAGGGTGAGAACAAGACAAAAAAGTGTCTCAGAACCGACTCACCCATTATGTATCCAATTGAATAATAGGATGATAGTACTTTAGCCTAATAGTACCGACTATTAGAAAAAGACTTAATCTGAACCAAACAAATCACGCGTATAAACCTTATCAGCAACATCACTAATTTCATCAACCATTCGGTTCGAAACAATCACATCAGAAAGCGCTTTAAACTCATTTAAATCTTTAATCACTTTTGAGTGAAAAAACTCATCGTCATCAAGTACAGGCTCATACACAACGACTTCAACACCCTTGGCCTTAATTCGCTTCATAATCCCTTGAATACTAGATGCTCTAAAGTTATCTGAGCCAGCTTTCATAATTAAACGATATATACCAACACGCTGTGGATTGCGCTTTAGAATTGACTCAGCAATAAAATCTTTGCGAGTTGAGTTAGCATCCACAATCGCACCAATAATACTATTCGGCACGTCAGCATAGTTTGCACGTAGTTGCTTCGTATCTTTAGGCAAACAATAACCGCCATAACCGAACGAAGGATTATTATAATGATTACCAATGCGAGGGTCTAAACACACACCTTCAATAATTTGCTTTGCATCAAGCCCATGAGACTCAGCATAAGTATCAAGCTCATTAAAATAGGCAACACGCATTGCAAGATAAGTATTTGAGAACAGTTTAACCGCTTCAGCCTCAGTAGAGTCTGTAAACAGTACTTCGACATCTTTTTTAACCGCGCCTTGCAATAATAAGTCTGCAAAGATTTTTGCTCGCTTACTGCGTTCACCAACAATAATTCGTGACGGATACAAATTGTCGTGCAGTGCTTTACCCTCGCGTAAAAACTCTGGTGAAAAAAGAATATTTTTAGTATTAAACCTCTCTCGAACGCTTTTAGTATAACCCACCGGGACAGTAGATTTAATAATCATTACCGCATTTGGATTTATTGACAACACATCAGATATCACCGACTCAACAGACTTGGTATTAAAGTAATTAGTCTGAGGGTCATAATCAGTCGGTGTAGCAATAATCACAAAATCAGCATTATCGTAGGCTAGATTTTTGTCCAAGGACGCAGTGAAATTTAACGTTTTGTTAGATAAAAATTCAGAAATTTCAGTATCAACAATGGGGGATTGGTTTTTATTTAATAACTCAACTTTTTCGGCAACAACGTCAACAGCAACCACCTCATTGTATTGTGCAAGAAGCATTGCGTTTGATAAACCAACATAACCGGTACCGGCGATTGCAATTTTCATTTTAAATCCATATAAATCAAAATCCTGGTAGTTAAAGTTCTACTACACAAGCTAAAACATTATTAACAAGGTTTGTGGCACTTTCAACAGAATGTGACTCTGCATAACAACGTAACTCAGGCGCATTACCTGAAGGACGTAAGTGAACGACATCACCATTATTGAGCGTAATACGAAGTCCATCTGTAGTGTCAATTGAAGCAACATCAAACTGACCGAGTGATAGCTTAGTTAAAAACTCTTTAGGTGCCTCAATTCCCAACTCTATAAGCGCTATACTTCGCTGTTTCTCAAAGTTTTGGACACGATCACTTGCAGTAAAAATTTTTGGTATCTTTGCTATCAAGGAAGAAATTGGGCAATCACGAGCCATGGCTAAAACTGAAAGCGCTGGCAGCAATGCATCTCGTGTAGGTAAGGCACTTAACCGCACCCCTCCAACATCAATATTCGAGCCCAGTAAAAAACCACCATTAGCCTCAAAACCTGCAAAACTGTTGTATTGAGCTTTCAGATCTGCAAATGCCTCAATTACATAGGGAGAACCAATTTTAGTTCGTAAAACTTGTTTAAAAGAATTACAAGCTTCGACCGCAGAATTACAACTAACAGGAATAGCAAGTGCCTCAATCTCTAAAAACAGAGCCGCGAGTAAACATAAAATATCACCGCGAAGGTAATTACCTGTCTCGTCAGATAGCAGAGGCCTATCACCATCGCCATCAGTTGAAAAGAGCGCATCTAGTCTATAGTCTTTTTGCCAGCGTTTTGCCATTTCAATATCTTGAACACTAACCGCTTCAGTATCTATTGGCACAAATTGATCACTACGGCCAAGACTCACAACATCAGCACCTAGCTGTTTAAATAACGTAGCATAGAGATCGCGACCTGCACTAGAATGTTCATAAATGCCGATCCGTTTTCCTGCCAACAACGTGGGACTGAATAAATCAAGATATCGGGCTAAATATTTATCGCAAGCACGTTTTGAGCTAGCAGGCAGATCTGAAACAATCAACTCAGGAATAGTCCCATCAACAGCCAATATAGCAAGCTCGTCGGCCTTTGTGATCTCACCATCTGGTCGGTAAAACTTAAGGCCATTTCTATCAAATGGAATATGACTACCAGTAACCATAATTGCAGGAACGTTATCCAACATTGAGGTAAAAGCCAGTGCTGGCGTTGGAATAACACCATAATAATCAACCTCTATACCTAACGATTGTGCCGCCGCAATACAAGATGCAGCAATCTCAGGGCTACTTGGGCGGTTATCAATTGCCAAGGCGAGTCGATTAAAATTAAAGTTTAGCTGCATCACTTGGATAAATGCAAAGGTAAATGCAGCACAAACCTCAGGTTTAAAGTCAACGACTAGGCCACGCGCACCACTTGTGCCAAAGGCAATATTACTATCGCGAATTAATTTTTGGGAATCTATCATAATTAATATCTGTTCAATTTGATTGTTTTTTAAATATGAATTGAGGGATTTTAGAAACGTTTTTCCAAAACAATGCCGGCACTACTGACAATCCACTATTTTTAAGTGCTCGACTATCTTCACAAGATTTTAGCCAAATATTTTTCAAGCTCCGGTTACTAGCACCGCCAATTCTCATTTTAATTAAGACATCTTCGCAATAGGACATTGATACATTTCCAACCCATAGATATCTGAGCAAAGAATCATAATCACCAGCAATTTTATAACTCAAATCAAACACACCTAACTTTTCATATATCTCACGCTTCATATAAAAAGTGGGATGAGGGGGCATCCAGCCTCGCTTTAACTTATTTTTTGAATATTCACCACTCTTCCACAATCGAATAATCTTGGATGGGTCGCTAGCTGAAACGTATTGTAAATCACCATAAACAGCGTCAGTCTTGTTTTTAACAAACGCATTGACTATTTGTTGTACCGACTCTTTGGTGGCGAAAACATCGTCGGAGTGTAAAAAACCTATAACATCTCCTGTGGCTGCCAAAATGCCTTTATTAAGGGCGTCATATATACCGCGATCAGGTTCAGAAATTACTGTTGTAACTCTTGAACACTCACGTTTTACGAGCTCTAATGTTTCATCAGATGATGCCCCATCAACAATTATATATTCAATGTCATGGTAGGTCTGCTGCTCTAATGACCGAAGTGTATCTTGGATCGTTCGAGCGCTATTATATGTCGCGGTGATGACGCTTACTTTCATGATTGATCCTAATTAATTGCGGCCATATCTGTCTTCAAAGCGCACAATATCATCTTCGCCTAAGTAAGAGCCTGATTGCACTTCAATTAGCTCTAATGGCACTTTACCTGGGTTTTCCAGTGCATGTACTACGCCTACAGGAATATAAGTGGATTGGTTTTCTGTCAGTAAGATTTCCTTATCACCATTGGTCACTTTTGCTGTACCGGTTACAACAATCCAATGCTCAGCTCGATGATGATGCATTTGAATAGATAATTTCTCGCCCGGTTTAACCGTAATACGCTTAACTTGGAAACGGTCGCCATTATCAATGGAATCATATTTACCCCAAGGGCGATAAACTTCGCGATGATGTTGCCATTCATTACGAACTTCTGCTTTTAGCTGTTCAACGATTTTTTTAACTTGCTGAACTTCTGACTGTTTCGCGACCAAAATCGCATCTTTGGTTTCGACAACGATAACGTTATCTAAACCTATAGTGGTAACTAATTTTTCAGAAGCATGGACGTAGGTGTTGCGTGTATCAACATTTATTACATCTCCACGACAAGCATTACCATGCTCATCTTTATCAGACACGTCCCAAAGCGCAGACCAACTGCCTACATCACTCCAGCCACAATCCATTGGCACCACAACCGCTTGAGTGGTTTTTTCCATTACTGCGTAATCTACCGAATCATCAGGACACGCTTCAAAAGCGGCTTTATTCACACGAATGAAGTCTAAGTCGACTTGCGTGGCTGCCATTGCTAACTCACATGCGCTAAACATATCAGGGCGATAAGCTTTAAGTTCAGCCAAATATGTGCTGGCTTTAAATAAAAACATACCACTGTTCCAGTAGTATTCACCTGACGCAAGATAATCTTGCGCTGTTGCTAAGTTTGGCTTTTCAATAAACTGCGCGACAGTAAAGCCAGTTACGGTACCTTGAACATCACCACGCTTTATGTAGCCATAACCAGTTTCGGGCGCAGTTGGTACAATGCCAAATGTCACTAACTTATCAGCCTGTGCAAAAGGAACTGCTTGTTCGACAGATGCACAAAATGCCGCTTCATCTTTAATCACATGGTCAGCAGCTAACACCAATAAAAGCGGGTCATTGCCACTTTTTAAAGCTTGCATAGCGGCCAATGCAATAGCAGGTGCAGTATTGCGACCTATCGGCTCTAAAATAATACCACTTGTTTTAATCGCGTTGGCACGAAATTGTTCAGCCACCGAAAAACGATGCTCTTCATTACAAATAACTAAAGCCGGTATATGCTCAATCCCTTTTAAACGCTGCGCAGTGGTTTGCAACATTGAGTCATCACCAAGCAGAGTAAGAAACTGCTTTGGAAACTGTTGACGTGATAATGGCCATAAACGTGATCCGGAACCGCCAGCCATAATTACAGGTAAAATCATTGTTAATCCTTTTTAAATAATTCGATTTTTTGAGCATTAAAATACCACTTGGTATGAGTATGCACCTCATCTGCAGACAATAAGTGGGGGATATCAAACCACTGATAGCCGCCATGCTGTAAGTGCAAGGGTAAACTATTCAACTCACATTCAAGTTTCAAAATAAAAGCGATAGCTACATAATGAGTCGTAATGTCATCACCAAAAACACAGTCATTATAAAAGTGGTCAAACGGACCTAATAAACAGGCTTGATCAATAGTAAATACTTGACCGAGTTCAACACAGGTTAGTCGCTTAAAAGCATCCGCTAACGCTTCATTCTTTAAAATACGACCTCCAGGAACAAACCAATAATCTTTAGCTGGGCGATTTAAACGCTTCCCTAATAGGGCCTGACCTTTTGCATTAATGACCACTAAATCAATCGAGACGAGCGGTGTACTCTCAATAACAGTAGAAAACGTAGTCTCATCTAAAAACATTAATAAACCTACTTTCTAAAATTATCTTGGTTATCTAAGAACCAGTCGTAAGTGGTTGCGAGGCCTTGTTCTAAGCCAATTTTTGCACTCCAGCCAAGCGCGCTTAAGCGTGAAACATTCATTAACTTACGAGGTGCACCATCAGGCTTACTCGGATCAAATTCAATATCACCTTTAAATCCAACTACTTTTGCGACAGTTTCGACTAACTCACGAATAGTACAATCAACACCAGTACCAACGTTAATATGACTCAGCATAAGCTGTGTGTTAGCGTTATAAGTATCTTGGTCCAAGTTCATCACATAAATAGATGCTGCGGCCATGTCGTCAACATGTAAAAATTCTCGCATGGGCTTGCCAGAACCCCAAGCCACTACCTTTGAATCACCATTGAGTTTAGCCTCATGGAAACGGCGTAATAATGCAGGAATAACATGAGAGTTTTCTGGGTGAAAATTATCATTTTCGCCATACAGGTTAGTGGGCATCACCGAACGATAATTGCGCCCAAATTGGCGGTTATAAGACTCGCACATTTTAATGCCGGCTATCTTAGCAATTGCATAAGGCTCGTTGGTTGGCTCTAATGTGTCGGTAAGCAAGGCGTTTTCGGCCATAGGTTGCAGAGCAAGCTTTGGATAAATACACGAAGAGCCTAAAAACAACAAGTCCTGTACTCCAGCTATATGGGCGCCATGTATGATATTGTTTTGTATAGTTAGGTTTTCATAAATAAAATCAGCAGGGTAAGTATTGTTCGCAACAATACCACCCACTTTAGCTGCAGCTAAATAAACTTGATCAACTTTTTGATCGGTAAAAAACCTAAACACTGCTTGCTGATCAAGTAAATTCAATTGAGCACGGCTTTGAGTAACGATAGTCACATCAGACTGCTGACTAATTTGGCGAACAATGGCCGAACCAACCATTCCATTATGACCCGCTACAAAAATTCTTTTCATCATCAATCCTGTATTAAAAATAAAGGTCGCACGTATTCCCGTAAATAACAGGCGCACAACCTTGATATTAAATAAGTGATATTTATTCTACAGATAAACTAATATTGTACCCGTGTTTTTTTAGAATAGCGTGTTGTTTAGCCTTACCTAAATCATTTTGAACCATCTCAGAGCACATTTCTTCTACTGTGATTTCAGGCTCCCAACCAAGTTTTGCTTTCGCTTTTGAAGGGTCACCTAACAAGGTTTCAACTTCTGCAGGTCGGAAGTAACGAGGATCAACCTTAACAATCACATCACCAACTTTTACTGCATGAGCATTGTCACCTTCAATCGCGACAACTGTTGCGACTTCATCAACTCCTTTACCGTTGAATTCTAAAGTAATACCCAACTCAGCTGCCGACATACGAACAAACTCACGTACTGAAATTTGTTTACCTGTAGCGATAACAAAGTCATCAGCAACATCTTGTTGAAGCATCATCCACTGCATACGCACATAATCTTTGGCGTGGCCCCAATCACGTAAGGCATCCATGTTACCGAGGTACAGGCACTTTTCTAACCCTTGTGAAATATTAGCTAATGCACGGGTAATCTTACGAGTCACAAAAGTTTCACCACGACGAGGTGATTCATGGTTAAACAAAATACCATTGCAGGCGTACATGCCGTAGGACTCTCGGTAGTTAACTACAATCCAATAAGCATACATTTTAGCTACAGCATATGGAGAGCGAGGATGGAAAGGTGTGGTTTCTTTTTGTGGGATTTCTTGCACTTCACCATACAGTTCAGAAGTAGAAGCTTGATAAAACTTAGTCTTCTTTTCCATACCCAAAAAACGAATCGCCTCTAACAAACGTAACGTTCCTATAGCATCAACATCTGCTGTGTATTCTGGTGCTTCAAACGAAACCGCTACATGACTTTGTGCGCCTAAGTTGTATACTTCATCGGGTTGAACCTCTTTTAAAATACGAGTTAGATTAGAAGTATCGGTTAGATCACCATAATGAAGGAAAAATTTAGGATTTGTTTCGTGGCGATCCTGGTAAATATGATCGACACGCTCAGTATTAAAAGAAGAAGCTCGACGTTTAATACCATGAACTTCATAACCTTTATCTAATAATAACTCGGCAAGATATGATCCATCTTGACCTGTTACACCTGTAATTAAGGCTACTTTTGTATTATTCATTCTCTGTTCCTAATAAAATTGTAAAATCTAATAGCCATATCTTTAGTATTGAAAGTATTAGTGACTGTACCGAATGCATTCAAAGAATAATTTTTTAATAAACTTCTATCCTCGAAGATATCAATCAAACGTTCAGTTAAAGATAAATAAGAGTCGTGTTCAAAATGAACACCATTAAATCCATTTTTGAAACAACCTATTTCTGGCATGTGTAATGCTCTATTATCATGAACTATTGCTGGAAGTCCTAATGCATAGGCATGAATTATACTAAGACCTACCGAACCTGGATAAACAAAGACATGACAGTCAGAAAGAATTTCTGTAATTTTACTCTCTTCCCATTGTTCTCCAAAACATTGTATATCGATCCTATTAGCATCAGGAAATTCCACAAGCAATTTTTCATGATTTACGTCCCCAACAATATTCAGTTTATATTTATTGGATATTTCAATGGGCAATGCTAGGAGAGCCTGAATTAAAAGATGAAATTGAGATTTATTAGTTACACGACCAATAAATGCCAAATTTAAAACATCCGAGTCATATTTAGAAAGGCTATGCGAATATGAAGCTCGAATTGCATCAACGTCAAGCCCATTATTGAGTCCACACATAGGGGAACTAATAAAATGAGATAAATCTTTCATTTCCTCTTCGGTATAGAGGATAACTCGAAAAAAACCCATCAACTTAAATCTTACATAGCAACCAAATTTGGTACTAGTCGAAGATCTTCCATGTCCCCACCATATTACATCGACTCCTTTTAACTTAAAATAAAAAGCCAAAAACAAACTACTCAAAAAGCGAGGATTACCATTGAAAACAAAAACATCTCCTCTACTGAGTCCCATAGAAAGTATTTTCAAAACAAAAGATTGCCAAAAAAAAACACCAAAAAAAGAGACGTATTCAGCTTTCACGTAATTAATACTCTTGTCAAGAACATCCATTGACTTTACACCCAAATCATCTACAGGAGAACAGAATATAGAAATATGAAAAACTTCATTTATCTTAACCAAGCTTTCAATAAAACCTTTTCGATATCGTCCCAAAGCTGGCTGCACAATTAAAAGTTTATGTTTTTTCAACTTTATTCCTTATCATTTCTCTATGCTTTAGAATTTCGTCCAAACTAAATCTTTCCTTAATTATTTTTGCAGGATTCCCTGCAACAATAGAATATGGAGGAACATCATTTATAACTAATGAATTAGCTGCTACAATTGAACCTTCACCAATTCTTACACCACCGAGAATTGTAGAACCATATCCAATCCATACATCGTCCTCAATCACTATCATTTCAGAACGAGATCTGCCGCCGTCGTAAATAGTCTGACAGGGTTTATTGTATATATGCTCTCCCCTATTAATTAACCCGCATCTTGGTGCGATTAAAACATAATTACCAATATTAACATCACTCAATATAACAGTACCACTATTAATTCCAACATGATCACCGAAAGTAACAATATTGTTAGGTGAAAATATTTCAACATTCCACTGAACATGAACGTCTACACCGTATTTAACGAAACGATATCTTAAATTGAAATTAATAAAATTTCGTATAAAATTTAGGAATGCCTTAAAATTAACTTTTAACTCACTTAGTTTACTCAAAGAAAACATTTAACAATTTCCTATTAGAATTTCAAAAAGGAATAAGATAAATTGAAAACACAAATTTAATAAGCCATCCTATTAAAATTTAATTTATTACTTGACGCCATTTAGAAGCAAGGGAATCATCAGAACAAGTTTCATTTATTTCATAAATTACTTCATCGGGGTTTACATAAACTAAATCTGAATCAACGGAATTTGCAAAAGAAAATTCATTAATACTAAAGTCTGCAAAATAACCATCAGAGAGCAATATATTACAGCCAAATGTAGCTGCATGATAAAACATACCACTTACTATCATTGTATTATCAATATGAGACAAAACCAAATACTTAGTTCGAAGTAAAATACTTTCAAGTTCGTTGTCAGAAAGTTCAGAATCAATCCAATTAACATTTAAAGACCTGTTCTGTATAATACTTCTTATTAAGATTGAATATTCATTATCATCACATTTACCTGAGATAACTAAATATCTGTCAATTGGCCATGTCATTAATAATTTATCAAGCCCCTTGTAGCTCATAACTTTTCCAACCCATGAAAATTCAATATCCCTGATGGTTTCTATATTTTTTTGGTTGTTATACAAAGGGTGATTTATAAACTTGGAGTCAATATGAGCAAGCGGTCTATGAGTAACAATATCGTCAGACAATTTTGTAAGTATGAATGATATTAAACGAAAGTATAACCTTGAGAAAAAGGATCTAGAATTATGCGGAGCAATATTATGCTTAACATAAATTATTTTATCACAAATAAAAAAACAAAAAAGTACAGCACTCAAACACTTCAAAGTCGAGATTAAAGGAAACCTTGCAATTGAAGGAGCATCCTCAAGCCAGTTAAAGACTACAACTTTGTTTGAAGAAAACAAATATGATAAAATATTATTTAAAGGTAGAACATGATACCCGCATTTTTCCCATACACGAACAGAATTTAAAATATATTTATTTCGACCAGCATTTTCAGGAAAATAAAATAATTTTGTCATAACACAACTCTCATCAGAGAAACCAAGGGAAATAAAATAATTGATAATCTATAGCGTTAACCCTAGACTTAATAAATTTTGCTGGTACACCAGCTATAACCGAATTTTCAGGAAACGACTTAGTAACTACACTACCACAACCTACTACAATATTATCATTCAAAACTACACCTGGTGTAATTTGCGCACCTGAACCGATCCAGCAATTGCTTTTAATTATTACTTTTAAAGAATAAAGTGAATGATTATTGTCGTAATCATGTGACATTGTCCAAATTGTCACGCCTCTAGCAATATCTACATTATCATATATTTCAAGGCCACCACGACCATCTAATAAAACATTGGAGTTAACAACTACACGATTACCAATAACAATGTTTCCTGGTTCTTTCAATTGGACACCAATTAGAAAATTTGAGTTACAACCGATTTTTTTTAAATAAAATCTAACAATGAACATTCTAATTGCACTGAAAGGTATATTTGTAAAAAAATGATTCCAAAAATACAGCTTCAAAGATTGAAAAACAAATTTTACATATCTAATGACCTTTAAGATATTATACATTTATAACCTCTTAATAAATTTAAGGATTTCAAAAATATTAGTAGCAAAACAAAATACACCAAAGCCAATATATGGGAAAGATATGCAGAAATCCAACCATGAAACAAAAATATAACAGTAAAAGTCCAATTTAATTCGTTTAACGGACCATTACTTTGAATTGATTTTGATAAAAAAATCGAAAGAAATATAAAAAGCACACTAAAAAGTAATGTTGCTAAAAAGAATGTTATATCAACGAATAATAATCCAGCCAAACCTGTATGCGCATTCCAAGTAACATTTTCTTTAGATATAAAACTTGCGAACAAAGTATTAACAGAAAAACCATTATAATAAAAAATGTATTTATTAAATAAACCGACAATGTTAGTGTCAAACAATAATAAATCAAATTTAGAAAAAAAAGATGAAACCGAAAATGAGTTATCTAACAAGTAGCTTACGTTAGCAACATGTTGAAAGCGTTCCAATGAAACCAAGAGGTAATCAATATATAATTCCACTCCACCATTATATATATAATCAAAGTATCCAACAGCAATTAACTTTGGTTCAAAACCGGAAATCAAGACAAAAGAAATAACAAAAACCTTAAAAGCTCTTAAAAATGGATATAGTAATATCCCAAGGGTAATAGAAAAAAAGTTAAACCGAATAAAGGTTTTACCATAGTACAGATAAAGCTTAACATTGACCAATACATATAGCACAATTAAAACAAATGTTTTTGCCAACAAAATATTTATCAAAAAAGTCAAAAACAACACTAGTAAATAAGTAAAGTTGAAATTATTTATCCTATAAAATAAATAAATTGGTAGCAACTCCAAAACCGGAAAAGCAAACAACATAAACTTAATAATTGATGGGGTGTTTGGTTTCTCCCCATGCACCACAGTAACATAGCCCTTAAGAATACAAAATAAATAAAATAATGAAAAAAACAAAAAAATAAGATCTATAGATTTTTCTGCATCATACTTTAAATTATTTATCTTTATTTTTTCAAAAATAAAAAAACTAGTACCAATTAACGTCCATGAAAACAATATGAGAAATAATGCAACCGACAAAGATTCATAGTTAGCAGGAACATCAAATTCAAAAAAGTCACCGCCTAAATATCCTTTTTTCGAAAAATAATAACAGTAGAATACATTTGAAATGATGTATATTGATAATAAATATAACCTAGTACCTTTCAATTACACCTCGAAAGTTAAAATTTCAATTTAACAAAAAGCTTTTTCACTATATTGAAAAATATAAATTTAAAAAAGAAAAAAACACCAACAAAACGAATTGAACCTAAAACACTATTACATACCTCATTACGAGATAATTCATCTTTGTTTTTATCAAAGTAAAACTGAGCACTTACTAAATGATGATAAGTAGTCTCGAAATATTTAGATTTACATTCCAAACCAGACCAAATACCGGTCGGCAACACTCTATAAACAGATGACACTTTGCGGTCCGTTATCACTTGCTTATCAGAAAAACAATTAGAGTTACTCAGTATTTTTTGCAACAATGAATCAAAAGATATTGTTTTATTATAATATCTGTTTACGATTATTTGCTTAGGTTTTAAGTGCATAGTTGTCAACAACATTAAAAAAGTTTTATTTTGAAGTTCGTTATTATCATAAACCTTAAAACTAGCACCTAACATACTCAACTTTGATAAATAAAGATAATCATTATTAATATCAATTGCTTGAGCATCCATAATATGCATATAAATATTTTCATTCTCTTTTAACTTATCATACTGATAAGTTAACTTATTTTTAATAACCCAGAAATCATCGCACTCACAATAACTAATATACCTTCCGTTAGCATTAGATATTAGTTCAAAAATCATACTACATAAAGCCCCTTTAGAATACTGATTTGAATTTTGAAATACAGGCTTTACTATTCTAGGATACTTTGACGCATATAAATTAATTATTTCTCTAGAACCATCTGTAGAACAATCATCATTAACTATTACTTCAAATGGATAAGGGAAGTCTTGGGACAAAATACTATTCAAACACTCTACAATCGTATTTTCGTGATTATAACTCAAGCAGATCACAGTAACTTTTATTTCATCTCTATCTTTCCAGTTAAGTAATATATCACTTTCATCTTTATCTAAAATCTTGCCATAATCCATAAAAACCTACAAAATACAATTCAACTTAAAAGATACTAATAGTTAGAAATTTGACTTTTTTATTTTACTTCCTAAACTTTTTATCCTATTTGTTCTCAACTTTAGTAACCTTGCAGGTGCCCCTGTATATATGCCGTATTCTTCACAATTTTTTGTTACAAATGATAAAGCACCTATTGCAACACCTTCATATAAAGACACGCCTGGCAAAATTACTGTCCCACTTCCAATAATCACATGTTCTCCTAAATAAACTGGAGAATGTGTGACATTTGTAAATTCACTTGGCACCATTGGATTCGTCATGTATTGACCACTATAATCATCATTACTTGAATAAATAGAAACTCGGGATGATATGTTACAAAAATCAGATAGAGTAACTTTACCTGCACCAATTATTGATGAATAAACAGCGATATGGATATAACTACCAATTTCAATACCGCCCTCGCCTGCCGATAGCACACAAAAATCATCAATGCGTACATTATTACCAATTTTGATGCGGTGGGCACCATAAATCGAGGCCTTGTCAGAAATCAATACATTAGTACCCAGTTCAGCAAAGCCCATCGTGCTTAATTGTTGATCAGTAAGAAATGCCATCGGTTAATTACCTTTAATTAATGCAACCACCTGTTGCTGATCTTCAATAGTTAGCTCATTGAAAATAGGTAAACACAATACCTTTTCAGCTAAGGTATTGGCCAGAGGTAAATGCGCAGTATCGGCAGTAGTTAAACCCCGATACATAGGCATATTACTAATAAGCGGGTAAAAATAACGGCGCGATAAAATACCATTAGCTTTTAACTTTTCGTAAAGCTCATCTCGGCTTAGTGGGTATTCTGCCTCCACTAATATTGGGAAGTAAGAGAAGTTGCTATTAGCATTGATATCATGCTGATACAGGGTAATGCCGATAACCTCAGCAAGCTCTCTGCGATAACGCGAATCGACGGCTTGGCGCTGCGCCATTGCATCATCAATATGTTTAAGCTGCACTAAACCAAAAGCGGCATTGATTTCACTCATTTTACCGTTAATACCAGGCGCTGTTACAGTTAGCTCATCGGCTATACCAAAGTTTTTTAAGCGATCAATACGCTGCTTGGTTTTGGCATCTGGGCTGATGATAGCTCCACCTTCAAAGGTATTAAATACCTTAGTTGCGTGGAAACTTAAAATCGACAAATCACCCCACTTAAGTAAACTCTCACCTTTATATTTGACCCCAAAAGCATGAGCCGCATCATAAATTACCTTAAGGCCATAGTTATCAGCAATTTTTTGAATGGCTTCTACATCACACGGGTTAGAGTAGCAATGTACCGGCATAATGGCAGTGGTGCGTGGAGTAATGGCTGCTTCTATCTTGGCAGGATCAATATTAAAAGTGGTTGGATCAATATCGACGAACACTGGCTCTAAGCCATTCCAGAGGATCGAATGGCTGGTTGCCACAAACGAATAGGGTGTGGTAATTACCTCGCCGTGAATGCGCATCGCCTGCAAGGCTGTTATAAGCGCAATGGTGGCATTATTAAATAAAGAGACATGCTCAACACCCAAATATTCTGCCAACTTGGCTTCTAACTCTTGATGAAACGGGCCATTATTAGTTAACCAACGGTTATCCCAAATTTGTTCAAGATAAGGCACAAATTCACTTAATTCTGGCAAAAATGGCTGAGTGACGGGGATTGTTTTATTCGTCATATTTACATCCAAAGTAAAAATAATTAAACCATTAACGGTATAAGGTATCGCGCAGTTGCAGCAGCAGTGGCTTTTGCGCCAACACTAAATACATGCCATACGCTAATAAAGCCACACTCAAGTTAACCACTATTTGCGACCAAGCTTGCGAAAAATATAAACCAGCGCCATACCCCAATGCAGCGGCCACTAATACGGCAAACCAAATAGGTAAAATATCTTTACATTGTTGCCATTGGCTTAAATGCGTTAACTTGCCGGTGTAATAGGTGTTAAGTAATAAGGCTAAATAGGAAGTCAAGGTAAAACCGAGGCACATCGCCAGCACGCCGTAAGGAATGCTCAACAGTAGCACAGAAACGCCAATAATTTTTTTCATCACCTCAAGCTTTAAAAACAGATCACTGCGGCCAGTGACTTGCAATAAATTTAAATTGATGGAATGGATTGGGTATAGCATATACCCCAAACACAACACACTAAGCAGCGCTGCGGCACCCTGCCACTGCTCGCCTAAAAAATTAGTCAACAATGGCTTGGCAATTAACCCCAAACCAACTATTAATGGGAAGATCACTATCGATGATAATATTAAGGTTTGACGATAGGCGTTTGCCATTCTATCTGGATCGTCTTGTAACTGACTAAACAACGGGAAAGTAACGCGCTGAATAATGCCCGTTAAGGTAGTCACTGGTACACTGGCTAATTGATTGGCTTGAGTATATTGCCCCACTACGGCAGGGCTAAATTTTTTGCCTATAATGATTTGATACAAATTGTTGTAGATGGCATCCAATAAGCCAGATAATAACAATTTGCTGCCATAACCAAATAGATAATTAAAAGCGTGCCTAGTAATATTGCCCCTGGGTAACCAAGGGACAAAAATATTAAATAATAATGTAGTACAAATAGCATTAAGCAAGGCTTGCACTACCAACGCCCATACTCCATAACCGTTAATTGCTAATATTATCGCTGTTGGCCCACTAATGATCACGCTCAGTACTGATATTTTAGCTTGGGTCTTAAAGTCCATCGCCACATTAAGTTTAACGCGCGGAATTAACGTAAATGCGTTTATTAGCACCGTTAAACCTAAGACCCGCAACAGAGTTTGCAGCTCGGCTTGTTGATAAAAATCTGCTACGAATGGTGCACAGATAAACAAAGCAAGGTAGCAGAATCCCGCCATTGCAATGTTGTAATAAAAGGCAGTTACCAAATCACTTTCTGTACGCTCGTTTTTACGAATTAACGCCGATGTAAAACCACTATCAACAAATACATTAGCAATAGCAATAAACACTGCCAACATCCCCACCAAGCCAAAAGCAGTTGGCCCTAATAATCGCGCCAAATATAAGGTGATTGCGAGTTGTATACCTTGGGTTAAAAAGCGTTCCAAGGCGCTCCATTGCAGACCTTTTTTAGTTTTGCTTGCAAGATCACTCATGTAAATTAGGGCTTACTTAAGGTTAACAGATATTGGCCATAACTGTTTTTGCTCATCAAATCACCGCGCGCTATTAATTGTTCCTCTGTTAGCCAATGCTGTAAATAAGCAATTTCCTCTAAACAGGCTATTTTATAACCTTGGCGTTTTTCTAGCGTTTCCACAAACTGTGCTGCTTCTAAGAGGCTTTCATGGGTACCGGTATCTAGCCAAGCAAATCCTCGACCTAACATTTCTACATGTAAATTGTCGTCATTAAGATACATTTCATTCAATGTGGTAATTTCAAGCTCTCCACGTGACGAAGGTGTAACTAATTTCGCTTGTTTTACTACATTATTTGGATAGAAATATAGGCCAGTCACTGCGTAATGGCTTTTCGGTTTCTTAGGTTTTTCTTCTATTGATATCGCTTTTTGATTAATATCAAATTCTACAACACCGAAACGTTCAGGATCCTTTACTTGATAACCAAACACAGTTGCTCCTGAATGGTTATTCGCTATATCAACTGCTTTTTTAAGTTTAGAGCTAAAGCCTTGACCATAAAAAATATTATCACCCAAGACTAAACAAACAGCATCATCACCAATAAAATCTTCCCCAATAAGAAAGGCTTGAGCCAGCCCATCAGGACTTGGTTGCACCGCATACTCTAGCTTAATGCCGAAACTGGTGCCATCACCTAACAAACGTTGGAATGCGGATTGATCTTCAGGTGTAGTAATAATTAATATTTCACGAATACCTGCAAGCATTAACACTGAGATGGGGTAGTAAATCATTGGCTTGTCATAAACAGGTAATAACTGTTTTGAAACGCCCATTGTAATCGGATACAAACGAGTACCAGAACCACCGGCTAAAATGATGCCTTTCATAAGTAAATAAGTTCCTAGGTAAAACTGGCCCTAGGAAAACTAGGGCTCTAGAGTGAAATATTAAATGCCTAAACGTTCGCGTTGGTAGCTACCATCTTGTACATGCTGGCACCAGGTTTGGTTAGCTAAATACCATTCAACTGTTTTACGTAAGCCAGTTTCGAATGTTTCTTCTGGTTGCCAGTTAAGCTCTTGGCTCATTTTACCTGCGTCAATTGCATAGCGACGATCGTGGCCTGGTCGATCTATTACATAAGTAATTTGTTCCGCGTATGGCGTAGTTTTAGGTACTAGGGCATCTAAAATACTGCAAATGGTGTTTACCACTTCAATATTTTGTTTTTCGTTATGGCCACCAATGTTATAGGTTTCACCTACTTTCCCCTCAGTAACCACTTTAAAGAGTGCTCGCGCGTGATCTTCTACATAGAGCCAATCTCGAATTTGATCACCTTTACCGTAGATAGGAAGTGGCTTGCCTTCTAACGCATTGAGGATCACTAAAGGGATTAACTTTTCAGGAAAATGATACGGACCGTAGTTGTTAGAACAGTTAGTCACAATGGTTGGTAAACCATAAGTACGTAACCAGGCTCTCACCAAATGGTCGCTTGATGCTTTAGATGCAGAATATGGGCTGCTTGGTGCGTATGAAGTAGTTTCAGTAAAAAGAGTTAACTCTTCAGCACTTTGTACTTCATCTGGATGAGGTAAATCACCGTATACTTCGTCAGTTGAGATATGGTGAAAACGAAATGCTTTTTTAGCATCATCCGCTAACGTGTTCCAGTAAGCTCTAGTTGCTTCAAGAAGTGTATAAGTGCCAACGATATTGGTTTGGATGAAATCTGCAGGGCCTGTAATTGAACGGTCAACGTGAGACTCTGCAGCAAGGTGCATTACCGCATCAGGTTTATGGGTACTAAATACTCTGTCTAATTCTGACCGATTACAAATATCAACTTGCTCAAAAGAATAGCGCTCGTTTGATTCAACACTTACTAATGATTCTAAATTACCTGCGTAGGTCAATTTATCTAGATTGATCACACTGTCATTAGTGTTGTTAATGATATGACGAACGACAGCAGAGCCAATAAACCCTGCTCCACCTGTAACTAAAATTTTCATTATTTGATGTTTCCGAGACGTTTAGAATTGTCTATTTAAGCGTGGGTATAGGTTAAATGAATTGAATATTATCAATTTTTCATCTCAGCCTTAAAAACCTTGCTGAGACACTTTTTATCCATTTTGAGACAGGTCAACATTCGCTAACCTGCATAGAGCCTAGGTTTTATGGTTTTCTTGAAAACCATCCCAATAGGCTCATATAACCGTTCGATTCCGGCTCAAAAGCTTTGCCGGAATGACGACGAAGTTAACTTTCTTTTCTAACAAAATATCTAATTAATACCAACATGACACCTAGCATACCACCTAGCATAGTGCCTAACACACAGATTAATGCCCGCTTAGGCTTTGATTTTTCTTCTGGTATTAATGCCGGATCGATGGTTTTAAATACGTACTCATCGCGAACTTCGGCAAACATAATCGTTTTTGCTTGCTCCTCAATTAACTTATATAAAATTGAACGAATGTCGGCAATATTTGTTTGTTCGATTTGAGATTTCAAAAAAGTTGTGCTGCGAGTAGCCTCAGCAACATCACGGTCTTTCATTTCTTTATTAATGTCTTGCACTAACCAATTAACCCATTGATGAGCCACTGCTGGTGAAATGTGTTCGACAGAGACGGTTACCATGCCCGTTTCTTTAGCAGCATTAACGACAATGATTTTACTAAATTCTTTATAGGCTTCTTGCATTGACGGTTCTGGCTTAAACGGTGCATCAACTATACGAAGCCACTTTTTATCGGCTTGGTTATATAATTCATCATCGTAACTAATCGTGTTATCGGCCATATTCCATTTTTTTGCCGCCATTAAGTCAGGCAAAATATTGTGTTTTTGAATAAAGTTACTGGTAAATTGACGAGATTTCATCACCTCGATGGCCATTTGGGTTTTATCAACACCACCGCCACCGCCTAAATTGATGCCAGCCATGCTAGCTAAGCCACCAAACTGTCCTGCAAGTGCAGCTAACCCACCGCCACCTTGATCAGCATCCGCAGGTGCTAACAGCGCTTCGGACTTATAGATATTAGGCTGGTTGATGGCAAAAATAACCGCACCTACAGCAAACACTGCAGTGATGGCGATGATTAGCCATTTTCCTTGCCAAATAACAGCAAAAAGCTCGCGCAAATCGATTTCGTCATTTTCAACGCTGCCCATTGGCTGTGATGAAGCAAAATTGGCGTCATAAGTAGGTTGCAGGTTTTGTTTAGTCATAAGTCTTATTTTTCTTGAAAGAAGAGCGCTACGCTTCTAGGTTCTAGGACGCTTCGCTGCTATACAAGCAAAGTAAAAGCCTAGATTCTAGGACGCTTTGCGGCTAGAGCGCTGCGCTGCTATAAGGTCAAAAGATACCAGCAGAAATCTGCTAAATGTTAAGTTTATTACTGGTTAGAGCGCTTCGCTGCTATACAAGCGGAAATCACAAGCTTGCGTATTAGTCACTTTGTTTGGTAATCGGCATTATCTTCTTTAATCTGTGCTTGTTTTTGTTTAATAAGAGCACCTAATATTTTAGCTAACTCTTTGGCTTCTTTTACCATCGACATAGCTATTTGTTTATCAAGGTATTCGATTTCCGCTCCGATATATAACTGAGTTACAAGCTCACCTAGAGACCCTTTTGCGTAATACAAAAACCTTATCTTTTCTTTTAGGGTTTCACGTTCCTCTCCCTCCGCTATGTTTGAGGGAACAGATAATCCTGAACGTGTAATTTGATCTTTGAAGCCCCAATTACTGACTGACTCAGTAAACAGATAAATTTCACAAGACAATCTAGAAGCTCTTTTCCACACATCCAATTGCTCGAAACGCATATCAGTTCCTTCTGACATTGAGTATCTTGTATCTAGAATCTTAGAGCGCTTCGCTGCTAGAGCGGCCTACGGCCTGCGATAAAACCCTAGAAGCGTAGCGTCCTAGCAGGACGTAGTCCGCCCTCTGGCGAGCCTGCGAGTTTCTAGAACCTCCAGTTCTTAGATACCTGAAACTGCTGCAAATGCGACCGCGGTATTATAAATAATCTGCGTGACTTGCGACCAAAGGGTTAAGTTATCTTTGTACTCAGTGTCTAGCGGTACAATCACAGTATCGCCGGCCGAAATTTGCGAGTCGGTATTAAACCAAATACTTTGTGTTGGCATCATCACTGAACCATCAGCCTTGATAACATAAACTCGGTCTTCATCACCGCGCTCTCTTGGGCCACCAGACATATCTAGATAGTCGCCAAGGGTTAAACCATCTTTAAATCTGTGAGTTGAAGGATGTTGAACCTCACCCATAACGGCAACGGTTTGCTTAATGGTTGGCACATACAATACGTCGCTGTCTTCAAGTTGAACATCAGCTTCTTTAATACCTAACTTAAGCGCATTTAAGTCTATAACTAATCGGCCAACGGCTTTGATGTTTTCTAAGTCAGTTAACATTAATTGTGCTTCGGAATAATTAATGCTTAAGCCATCTTTTGATACCCCACGAGTAGCGATATCTCGGCGCAGTTGATCGGCTAACTTTTTAATTTCAATCTGTTCTTGCATCCGCACTGATTCACGGACAAATACTGCCGCAGAAGGATAAGCGAACTCAGTATAGCCACCAGCTCTAGCGATAACATCTGATAATGTCTCACCACGCCTGATGTTATAAGTACCTGGGAACTTAACTTCCCCTTTAACTTCGACTACTTTTCTTTCTTGCCAGTCTGGCGTAGTCAGAATCGTCATCATATCGCGCCCTTTCAGCTCGATATTGTCTTGTTGGTTACCATTAAGCGCAGCAGAAAGGTTAACTTGTTGGTGAATAATATCGGATACCGCTGAGGTGGTATGAGTGCGTGTTAGTTCAGCTCGTTCAATATAAGCGCCTTCGAGTAGGCCGCCTGCCGCTTTAACTAAGTCGGTCACTTTTGCTGAATTTGTTAACGGGTACACACCTGGATGGCGAACTTTTCCCGCGATAGCAACAATCAAAATGCCATGTTGTGAATTTCCTTGCTGAGTTAGCTTGGTCACAATGGGATACAGCAGTTCTTTACGTGACATAACATTACTGAGTTTGATTAAATCACGATCTTCAAATAAATTAGACAGCATTTTAGCCACTTCGCTGCTAACCAGCGTTTGCTCTTCAGATGATTGCACATTTACTGCGACACCGGCTATTTGATTGGTATATTTGCTTGTTACGGTATTGTCTAAGGTTTCAAATCCAGCTTTAAACAGATCGGCATCCAGTAGTGAGTCACTTTTCAGTGATTTAACTTTGCTGACACGCTTTTTAACTAATGAATTCAATTCAAAACGGTTTTGAGTATCGTCACTGAAGTTAAAGATGATAATTTTATCACGAGGCTGTAAAGCAATGTTTTGAATAGAATTAGGTGATGTAATCGCTTCACCTGGAGCAAACTGCAATGTTTCGATGTCACCATGTTTGTTGATTTCACGAACCACTAAACCGTAGTCGAGGTCAGCAGATAATAATAAATCGCCCCAAATTGAAGGTAATACATCGCTAATACGTTGTTGCTTCCACTGATATTTACCCGGGCGAACCACGGCACCGACCACAGTGATAGCGTCTTCATATTGATTTGAAGCACTTTTAACCCGAATGTAATCACCAGCTTTGGCTAGCGTGTTGTTGCCTTTATCTGAGGTTAAATCAACATTAATAATCGTTTTCAAACCATTAGCATTGTAACGTTCGATACTGCTATTTTTAGGATAGGCATCTTGCTTGATACCGGCAGCCATATTGATGACATCGGCAATAGTTTCATGCTTTTTCAACTCGTAAATAGCAGGACGTTGCACTTCACCAGCGACACTTACTAACCCGCCAATCGATGGAATGAACACTACATCACCAGAACGAAGATTGATGTCTCCAGAAGCATCGCCTCGCAGCAGTAAATCGTATAAATCAAATGAGCCGACTAACTTACCGCCACGCTTAACTTGCACATTACGAAGACTACCGATTTCGTTAACACCACCAGCGACAAACAACGCCTGAGTAATGGTTGATAAACTCGATACAGTATATGAGCCTGGTTTGTAAGCATCGCCAGCAATAAAGATGCGAATTGAACGTAATTCACCCATGGTGATATTAGATTCGATACCAATCGTTTGCTGCTTTATGCGTTTAGATAATTCTTGACGTAAATCGGCAAAGCTTAGTCCAGCAACAGATACTGGGCCTAAATCGGGAATTTGCACTGTGCCATCACGATTAATGGTTAAACTGTATTCGTTGCTTTCTTTGCCATAAAGTTGAACTTTAATCACATCGCCAGGGCCGACCATATAGTCGCTTGGTACAGGTACGTCTGTGACAGGTGCAAAGGTGGTTGGCTCACCAGCAAACATTTCGTAGCCGAAACGTTTTAATTGGTTTTTATCACTGTCTTGGTTGAAATCAAACTCACTCTTTCTAGCGCTTTCTTGCTGTTCATTTGATTGATTTTGACGAGGTTCAACAACAGTAGGGTTGCTTACGTTAACAGCGCTATTGGCACTGCCTGATAACATTGAAGGATCTATTCCATACTGACGCGCAACTCTTTCCTGTTCAGATTTAGGCAATTGTTTAAACTGCTCAATCATTTGCGGTGTTGGGGTAATAGCCTGCACTTGGGTGGTTAAAATAATAAAGGCCGATAAGCCAGCTAGTAACACGTTTTTGGTTTTATGTAGCACCAGATATCTCCAATATTATTTTTTATAAGAAGGTTGTAGGAGCTCGCAGGCTCGCCAGAGAGCGTGACTTCGTCATGCGAGGATGCTGCGCTGCAAGGTTCTAGGAACTCGCAGGCTCGCCAGAGAGCGTGACTTCGTCACTTCTAGGTTCTAGGTCCTAGTAGCGAAGCGTCCTATTTAAGACACGCTACCGCCCATGGATTACGGCTTCCAACATGCCCTTCGCTGTACGAATTTTTAATTTTTCTATTAGCTTTAAACTGAAACAAGCGCTAATCAAGCGCGGAATTATACTCAAAAACAGATTAGGATGCTCAAGTAAAAAATACCTAAACGTTTGTATAATGTTGCAAAAGAGTAAAAACACTATTTAAACGAACAATATTTAACCGTTTAAGGGTAAAAAAGTCTTTTTAAACATTAGTCCTAAATTTACAAATGGACAATTTCCTACAACAAAAACAGCTATTCTCTGACAAAGAGTTTGTTTAAGTCGGTTTATCGGTTGCTGATATTGCTTGTAAACTTGTCAATTCAACCAGAATTCGTTTCTGCTGCCCCATAATGTTAAATAACACATGGCAACGCTTATCAGGATTGTTCTCGTCAAATATGGCTTCAAGATCTTTAAACGGTCCGTCGATAAATTTGACCTTATCGCCTTTGTCTAACGGCTTGATCTCTTCTGGCACATAGCCTTGGACACGTCTTTTAAGTGCCGAAATAATTCTATCGTCAATGGGAGTCATGTCTTCTCGACAACCCACAATACGGTTAGCACCACGGGTATTGTGGATTTTGCTGACACTAGTGATTTGAGGATCGAAATAGATGAACAGATAGCTAGGAAACAGAGGCGCGGTAACCAGTTGCTGTTTGTTACGCACTGTTTTTTGTTGGGTGATCATTGGTAAGTAGCTTTCGACTTCTTGCAAAGCCAAATTTTGCTGAGCACGGACTTCATGCCGTGGCTTGCAATACAGTAAATACCAAGATTTCATTATCTCTCTCTTTTTATATTTGCTCATCAGTCTGAACAAGTGACGTCCCATTCACGGCTTAGGATACTAGCAAACTTCCCTATCCTTTTGAATGGGTATTTAAGCCTTAATGCCTATAAATACAGCGTTTAAATCATCGGTTGATTTTATTTTCATCAAAAACACAAGTCGTTATTGAGTAACTAATTGATTTATCATTCGACGTTGAAAAAACAATTTTAACATATGGTATTCGGTTAATTTTGATTTATGTGTTCTAAAAAGTGGTAATTAACAGTAATTCACAGCAAAAGATTTACTTGAGAGTCAAAAGTGCCATTTTTGTCACTACATCTGAGGTATTAACAAAGTGATAAATCAATCAAGACAGCGAATGAAAGATTCGCCAGTGTCATTTAGGGTATTAACTATTACGGCCTATAGCTTGAGTCGATAATGTCATCATTGCGAGTGTAAGGATCCAACTAGGTTAGGCTCTGTTGATCTTCCAAGCTTGTTGTAGCTGCACATTATTGGTTTATGAAAAAACATAAATGATAACACTGGGCCTTTGCGGTAGCGTTATGCCACATAAAAGCCAATAAACCCCTTGAAATGGCCAACTAACGCAGCTCGAAGGATCAGCTAAAACGTTTTACTCTTTGTTGAGTGCATTTTCTCGAAGTGATAGTTGCTTAGATTGCTAGGCGACATCCACTCACCTCGATTAATATTCTTACATCGAACAAAACTTAATCAGTAAAGGTCACTGACTCTATGCATGCTCACAGTATAATCTTGTTTTGAAGTGTAAATCGTTAACCTTATGCGCTTTATCACAATAAGTCTTTTATGCTCAAACATTGATGAAAAAAAGGTTTATGCAACAAAAAAGCCTCGGTAATCGAGGCTTTTACTAGCGTTGTTTATTTAACGTCAACGTTTACTGTGTCGGCTTAGGTGGATAATCCTTCATAACAGTGTCAATAGCATGATTGATAATCTGGATCCGCTCTTCAGGGGTGTTTTGATCTCGAACAGTATCAGCTACTGTGCCACGCCAAATAAGCTTACCTGTTTTGTTGTCGACTAAGTCGACCATTAAGGTACCAACATCGTATTCACGAACTGTGGTCTCAGTTTGCAGACTACCACCTAATCCCCAGCGTGGACCATAATATGGGTTATAACCAAAGTGGCTATTAAAGGTGTCTATATTGATCTTTTTATCTACTTTGGTGATGTAGTTGACCAGCAAGTCTGCATTTTGCTTGTCTGTTTTACTGATACCTTTTTGGCTCAATTGGGTTTCGATTGCAGCACGAACACGTTGATCCATGAGCCCATCGAGATGATAGCCCGCATCATCAACCTTCTTCTCTACCCATGAGTAGGTTTTATATTGATTAAATGATACCGACGGATCGAAGTCTGAAGATGATTTTAAGGTACTACATGCGCTCAATGCCAATACTGCAGCAGCGATAAATAGGGTTTTCATACAGGCTCCAAAAAACAAGACGTTAATTGTTATTAGCTTATAGAGAGCAAAGGCGTTGTCAAGTTAACAAGATTTCATAGTTGAAGAGCCTAGAGCGCTTCGCTGCTAGGACGCTACGCGGCTAGATACTATAAAATCAACAGCCTAGTCGCGAAGCAACTCAATCTTAGCTGCGAAGCTGTCCCAGCAGGACGCAGTCCGCTCTCTGGCGAGCCTGCGAGTTCCTAGAACCTAGCACCTAGCACCTAGCACCTAGCAGCGTAGCGCCCTAATTACTAATCCACACTGTTTGATATGGTTGCAGTTGCATGGGTTGGGTGATGTCTTCTATTTGCTGCCCGGTTAATAGGTCGACCCAGTATTCTGCAATAATAAGGTTAAGTTCATTAATGGGCAGATCAGTAATTTGGTCCGATACATTACTGATGCAGAAGATACTTTGTTTACGATTACGACTTTGACGCCAGAAACCAAATAGCTGTAACCCAAGGTGTAAGGTAAATTGAGTCGCATTAGGATGAAATGCAATTTGTTGGGTACGAATATTGATTAGATGAGTGAGCGTCGTTAACACTTGGCTGTGGTCGCTGTTAGTATCACTCAGTTGCTCTGTTAATTGGTTGAGATCCCAACGGTGACGATTGATAGCCCGATTATGCGAAGTATTGGCCAGCTTTTCATAATCATTGCGAGTTCCCAATAAACTGTGAATATAAATACCTGGAATACCTTCTAGGGCTAACATAATGCTATGCGCGCACACGAAACGTTGCATCCCCCATGAGTCCTTGCCTTTGGTGGTGCCTTGAAGTGCATCAAACAGGGCGATGTTCATTTCATAAGGTTTTTGCTGGCCATCTTCTGTGGTTCTGGATGAAATTTGGCCACCGAACAGTTTCATTGTCTCGACCAGAGTATCAATCTCATCATCTTCTAGTAAGCCTTCCGCTGGACGTAAACCAATACCATCATGAGAAGCAATAAAATTAAAATAAGTGGTGCCATCTTGAGCAGGCGGCATGCTCATAAGCCAACGCTTTAAATACAAACAGCTACCAGTAATAAGGCTGTTGATCAACAAAGGTGGCAAGGAAAAGTTATATATGCAATGTGCTTCGTTAGCATTACCAAAGTAAGTTAAGTTTTGAGTGTTGGGGATATTGGTTTCGGTAATAATAATGGCATCTTGCTGCGCATGCTCGATCAGGGTCCGCAATAAACGCACCACCTCATGGGTTTGCGCTAAGTTGATGGATTTGTTACCGACTATTTTCCATAAAAAAGCCACCGCATCGAGGCGAAAAATACTCACGCCGGCATCTAAATATTGACGAATGATGCGCACAAACTCGATTAATACTTGTGGATTGCGAAAATCAAAATCAACTTGATCATGGCTAAAGGTGCACCACACATGTTGAGTCCCGTTAGGTGTTTCTGTTGGTCTTAATAATGCTGAGGTTCTTGGCCGAACGACAGCGCTTAAGTCATCATTTGGATTGGCAGTAAAAAAGTAATCATGACCTATACCCTCACCTTTACAGAAATTCTCAAACCATAAGCTCCGACTAGAGCAATGATTGATCACTAAATCTGACATTAACCTCCGTTTACTGGCAATAGCACTAATGTCTGCCCACGAACCTAGCCCTTCGTTGACGCTTGAATAATCAATAACTGAGAAGCCATCGTCTGAACTGTAAGGGAAAAAGGGTAAAATATGCACTGCATTGATGCAACTTAGATAGCTGTCGATAAATTGTGCCAGTGTGGTGAGTGGTCGCTCGCCTTGTTGGATCACACTGTCACCATAAGTGATCATTATGATGTCTTTTTCAGACCAATGATTTGCAAAAGGCTCAGGTACTTGGCAATACTCTGTGATACGCATGATATCAATAAGCTGAGTTGCCAATGCTGACAGGCTGATATTAATGTCGATATCATTATAAATGCAGCTAAGTTGTTGCTGCAGCTTTTGCTGTAATCCATCCATTACTGACATAAAGTGTCCTAGTTAATCGTTTACGTTAACTAAACTCAGCGTTGTCGGCCTCAACTGCGTCTTTAAGCTGCTCAAGTACATCGGGCATGGCACTCACCACTCGGCTCCAGGTTGGCATAAACGGAGTTTCCATTGGATTATCTAAAAAGCGTTGCCCTGCTGTAACGATATTTTGGGCAAACATTTCTACCGCTTTTTCTTCTAAATGAATGTCCGTGGTCAGGCCATTCATGATGGCATCGTTATGGTAGGTTTCGACATAATCGAGTGCAATGCGGTAATACGTCGCCTTGACTGTTCGAAAGGATTCGTTGCTGAAAGTATGTCCTTGCGTCGCCAGTTTACGGAAAAAGGCTTTGGTAATGTCAATCGACATTTTAGACAAACCAGCTTCTTCATTATCCAATGATAAGTCTTGATGTTTATGGTCGTAATTATCAGCAATGTCGACCTGACAAATGCGGTTATGGGAATAATTGCGCTGCATTTCTGATAGCACACCAATTTCTAAGCCCCAGTCGCTTGGAATACGCAGGTCATTGAGCACGTCTCGTCTAAATGAAAACTCACCTGCTAATGGATAACGAAAACTGTCCATGTATTCTAAATATTCGTTATAACCGACTACTTTTTTAAGCGCTTTAATCAACGGCGTAACTAATAGGCGTGACACTCGACCATTAATTTGCCCATTTGAAATTCGCGCGTAATAGCCTTTACTAAACTCGTAATTAAACTGTGGATTGGCTACAGGATAAAGTAAACGAGCCAGCAATGACTTTTCGTAAGTGACAATATCGCAATCATGCAACGCAACCGATTCCGTTTTGCCTGAAGCCAAAATATAGCCCATGCAATACCATACATTACGACCTTTACCCAACTCTTTGGGGGCTAATCCTAATGCCTGTAATTTTGCATCCAGCGCTTGTAAGCGTGGGCCATCATTCCACAAAATGCGGTGATGCTGTGGTAATTCTCCAAAAAAGCTTAACGCGTGTTTGTACTGCTTAAGATCGGCTCTATCTAAGCCAATCACGATTTCGGATAAATACGGCACCTGTTTTAATTTGCTGACGATATCTTTAAGGGCATCACCTTCTAGCTCTGAATACAAGGATGGCAAAATGAGTCCCAACGGACGCGTTTTTGAAAACGTTATTAAATCTTGCTCCAGCTCTTCATGGCTACGTCGGGTTAAATTATGCATTGTGGTAACAATGCCATTTTGGTAAAAATCGGCCATATTACGCCCCTCCTAGTGATAGTTGCTTTACAGGTGATTCAGCCGATGACGACAGTAGAGTTTGTTTAATGCATTCAGCCCAACCTTTAGGGCCAAATTCACTACTTTTGATACTGGGATTTTTAGTCGCTAATGAAGGAAACTCGTGAACAGGGGATTTGATCTGGATTGCCAGATCAGCAGCTTCGAGCATGGCGTTGTCATTACCACTGTCACCGAGTGCAATGGTGGTCACTGGAGTGTTATATTGCTTGGAATAGACACCAGCTAACCATTGCATCGCTTTGCCTTTATCAGTATCGCCACCAACATGAAGAAAGCGTCCTCCTTGCAGAATATGTGCACCAACACGGGTCATTAATTCAATAAAGACTTGTTTATTAGCTTCACTGCCTTGCCAAAGTACTGGCTCGGCATAATTCCGAATCAAAGCCAACCTGGCATTATCTGGCGATAAATCGGTGATCTCACATAATGCTTCAACTGATAGAGATGAAAAACCAATAAAGTCATCGTTAAATGCTTGTGCATGTTGTGTTAACAAATCAAGCCAGTATTCTCGCGGCTGACAAAACTCTTTTACCCAATAATACCCTTGGGTAAATGTGTCTTGTGGTTGTTGGTCAAAGTAACCAATAGGGATATATATTGCCGCACCATTTTCTGAAATAAACGGTGAATTAAAACCAATGGTTTGTTGCAGCTTTTCCATTTCGGCAAAGGTTTTACTAGTATTGGCAATAATCGGAATTTTCCGTTCATTCAATGCTTCAATCACTTCAATCGCATGGCTAAAACTGTAGTCAAAATGATCAAGTAAAGTGCCATCTATGTCAGTAAAGATAAGTGGTCGTGTTGTCATATCCAGTCCTTTTCAATCATTGAACGAAACTAAGCATAGAGCGGACTGCGTCCTGCTAGATCGCTGCGCTGCGAGGTTCTAGGCGCTAGGGCGTGACTTCGTCACTGCTAGGAACGCTACGCGGCTAAGTGCTATACAAGTAATAAATATAGCGAATGAGTCATTATCGCGCTTAATCTAATCCGATTTACTTAAGATAGATTCAGGATATGTGCCAAACGTAATAAGTTTGCACCTTAATAGCACAAATAGACTTTAATCATTGATATAGTTGGTTTTATTAATTTAAAAATAAAGATGAGGTAGAAAGGTGTATTGAACAAGATAAGAAGATATGTGCAACGATGAATAAAAAATGCACCATTTTGGGGCAAATGAAGTGATGGCAAGCTATAGAGCCTAGATGCTAGAACGCTACGCTGCTAGATCCTATAAAATCCTAGCAGCGAAGCAACCCTAGCTGTGACGCAGTCACGTCCTAGTAGCGCAGCGACCCTAGCAGTGACACAGTCACGACCTAGCAGCGAAGCGACACTAGCAGTGACACAGTCACGACCTAGCAGCGAAGCGACACTAGCAGTGACACAGTCACGACCTAGCAGCGAAGCGACACTAGCATCTGGGCATTAAGTTAGAATTGGTTTTCGAAATAACTTTCGATAATTAACACCGCTGACACGGCATCCACTTGGCCTTTGGTTAATGCTTTAAAACCACCTAATTCGAATAAGCGCGCTTTGGCATCTGCAGTGGTTAGGCGTTCATCTTGAGTGGCAATCTTGACACCAAATCGACCATTAATTCGATTAGCAAATTTTCGAGCTCGTTGAGTCATCTCTTGCTCAGTGCCGTCCATATTTAATGGCAAGCCAACGACCACAAGATCAGGTTGCCATTCTTTCAATAATTTGTCGATATCATCCCAATTAGGAATGCCATCAACCGCTTTGATCGATAATAAAGGCGTGGCACTGGCAGTGATGGCTTGACCGATAGCGACACCGATACTTTTGGTGCCATAGTCGAAGCCTAAAACGGTTTGTGGTTGCATGTGTATCTCTTTGTTTGAATCTTTAGAGGACGCTTTAAAAGTAACAGCCTAGAGCGCTACGCTGCTAGGACGCTTCGCGGCTAGATTCTATAAATCTTAGCAGCGCAGCTGCCCCCTAGCAGGACATAGTCCGCCCTAGAAGCGCAGCGAACTATTGTTAAGCATGGCCTATTTGACTCGACATTTGCCAAATATCGAAACCGAGTTGTTGGGTGGCCGACTGCCACATTTGTTCAGGTTCTACGTTAAATAATAACTCGGCCGAAGCTTTGATTGTTAACCAGGTATTGTCGGCAATCTCTTGTTCCAGTTGATTTTTACTCCAACCCGCGTAACCAAGTGCTACCACAAAATTTTCTGGGGACTTGTCTGAGCCAATCGAGGCCAATATATCTCGCGAAGATGTTAGCATTGTCTCCTCACTGATTTCAGTACTATTGAGCCAATGTTTTTGCGGCGTATGCAGTACAAAGCCTCGATCCGGAGCAACAGGGCCACCAATGAGTACTTGGCTGTCGAGGGAGAATAAAAACTCAGGCGATAAATACAACTCCATTTGCTCAAGCAGCTCTTCAATCTCCAAACCTATTGGACGGTTAACAATGATGCCCATCGCCCCCTTTTGATCATGCTCGCAAATGTAGATCACTGAGCGTTCGAAAAATGTATCATCTAACGATGGCATGGCAATTAAAAAGTGGTCTTTTAAGCTATCCATATTCTCTCCCCAATAGTGCGTTAGCCTGGGCTTGTTGGTCTTTCAAGATGATTTTTACCGCGATTTGTAGCCATGTCACACAAGGCAGGCTTGTTGATGTAGTTATACTAGATCAACAAGCGATAATGCAGTATAAAGCCGCTAAAAAGATTGCCCGAAGGGTTCGAATAAATATTGACCACCACAGACCAACAAGCACTAGTATTATCCACCCGCCAATTTCACGGTGAAATTCAACTTTTCTAATATGGATTTTATTTGTTCGCGATTGTCGGTTTGTACCTCAATGCAGAAGTCTTTCACTGTACCACCGCAGCCACATTGTTTCTTAAGTTTTTGCGCTAACTCTTTTAGGGCTTTTTCATCTAACTCGAGCCCTTTAATCACACTAACGCCCTTACCTTTTCGGCCTTTACTGTCTTTGTGAATCCGCACGATACCATCACCGCTTGGTACTTCAACTTGCGGTTTAGGTTGTTCAATACGACCTTTATCAGTGCTATAAACTAATGCGATATTAGGATCTATTCTCATATTATTTCTTTAGCGATAAAACTTTATTTGAGTTTAACAAATCATAAAAGCAGAGGCGAGGATATAAAGCTAAAAGCCTAGGTACGCAACAGCCTAGAGCGCTGCGCTGCTAGGACGCTACGCGGCTAGATTCTATAAAATCAACAGCCTAGCCGCATAGCGGCCAAGGATCTTAGCAGCGAAGCTGTCCCTAGCAGGACGCAGTCCGCCCTAGAAGCGAAGCGCCCTAGCAGTGACGGAGTCACGCCCTATAATTATAGAAAAGGTTTAACAAGGTTTGCCATCATATTGATATGATCATCATTGTCATTTAAACATTCGATGTATCTAAAGTTTTTGCCACCTGCATCTTCAAATACGTGACGATTTTCGCCCTTAATTTCTTCTAAGGTTTCTAAACAATCGGCACTAAATGCTGGGCAGATAACCGCGATATCGGTAACACCTTTTTCAGGAAGACTACCAATGGTTACGTCTGTGTATGGTTGTAACCATTTAGCTTTGCCAAAGCGAGACTGGAATGTTGCCACATACTCATCTTCAGTTAGGCCTAATTTTTCTACCACTAAGCGAGTTGTCTTCATACAAAAACAATAATAAGGATCGCCTAAATGCAGATTGCGTTCAGGCATACCATGATAAGACATCACCAGTTTTTGTGGTTTTCCGTGTTGTTCAAAATCTTTTTCAATCGATGCTGCAAGCGCATCGATAAGATCAGGGTTGTCATGGTAGGTGTTAATAAAGTGCAGTGCGGGAATATAACGCCATTTCATTAATTCTTTGGCTAAAGCATCAAATGCCGAACCCGTTGTTGGAGCCGCGTACTGTGGGTATAAAGGCAAAACCACTAAATTGTCTACACCTTGCTTGTGCATTGCTTGCAGGGTACTGGCCGTTGATGGAGAACCATAACGCATAGCCAAATGGACGCTCACATCATGCCCTTGCGCGTGTAAATTATCGGCTAGTTTGGCTTGCTGACGTTGGCTAATGTCGAGTAGAGGCGAACCGGCTTCGGTCCACACTTGTTTGTATAAGGCTGCTGATTTAGCTGGACGAATACGTAAAATAATCCCATGAAGAATAATCATCCATATCAGTTTTGGAATTTCGACGACTCGAGGATCCGCCAAAAACTCAGCTAAATAGATGCGAACAGCTGATGCGGTTGGTGCATCTGGTGTACCTAGATTTAATAATAATACACCGGTTTTGCCACGCGCTTTGTGACCGGTTTCTTTATCTAGCCCTGAAAATCTAGCCAAAGTATCTTCTCCGTTATTAGTATGGATTTATAAATACATCACAGTATGAGTAACTTGTGAGATGAAATTATAATTATATCGCTTTCGATTAACACAAAAAGAGCGCTAGTTATCGATTTGATGATCAAATCGATCGGCGCTCTAAAACGTCTATTTCAATTAAACTATTATCTCGATTAAATAGCTATATTAGTTAACGCTATCCTAAGTTAACTAATTATCCTAGCTAACTCATTTGGATAAGCTAACCATTTATAGAACGGACTCAATCGCTTTTATCAATTCATCGCTATCGGGTTTAACACGAGAGCTAAATTCTTTTACCGTTTTGCCATCACCTGAAACAACATATTTATAGAAGTTCCACTTTGGCTGGCCACTTTTATCACCTAAATATTTAAACACTGAGTTGGCTTCACTACCTCTCACGGGTGATGTTGACACCATGGTAAACGTGACACCGTAGTTGATGAAACATACATCTGCGGTTTTAGCTTCGTCTTTTTCTTCTTGAAAAAAATCATCTGATGGAAAACCAATAACCACTAAACCTTTGTCGGCATATTGCTTGTGCAAGGCTTCAAGTGCTTCAAATTGAGGTGTAAAGCCACAATGGGAGGCGGTATTAACAATTAATACTGCTTTACCTTGGGTGAGTTCACATAGATTGACGTTTTCTTCAGAGTGTAATTTGCGGGCTTCAACATTGAGATAATCAGGACAACTTGCAGCGAAAGCTCCTGCACTGAGGGTAAACAAGCCTGCTGCGGCAATAAATTTAATCATGTTAAGTGTCCTTTTCTCAAAGTGAATAGGCACCGCTAAATAAATTTATCGGTGCCTAATGAAGTATCAATACATTATACGCGATACTTTTTTATTGAGATCAAAACCTTTTAGAAATAGAAACCAATATTGATGTTTAAACGAGAATGCCATGATGTATCACCATTATTGATACCAACGCCTGGACCATCAACAAACCACATATTTTTACCGGCAATCCAATCTACATAAGAATAAAATTTACCTGCAGTGATGGCAACACCAGTCACATTCTGGATAGAATCATCAAGCCCTTGACCCGATGCCATTACCTGACTGTAATCGTTGTAAAAATTTACATTAGAGATTGGACCCCAATCAACGTCAATCGATTTAGCAATGTTAACGGTAGCGACATCGGCTTCAGCAGCAATTTCAAATGGATATTGAAATGCACTCAGCGCAATACGTTCACTGTTGTCGATATCATAGTCATAATGAATATACTGTAATTGTAATTGCCATTGTTTCCAGTCAAGTTGCCAATGCGCTGCAGCGGCAAGACCATTGGTGTCTTCACCTACTACGGTAGCGGCATCAGCCATAAAATCTAATTGGCTGTATTGTAATGAACCACCTAACTTATGAGTCACTTCACCAGAGGTAAATTCTCGTTCAACTCGGGCGTTGATTTGTCCAGCCTCTTCATATGGTGAATCGGCTGTTGTGGCCGCATCAAATGAGTAACGATCATAATTAGAACCGTCGCCAATTTCGTCATTAGCAAAATACGCTAAGTCATAACGCCAACCATCTTGTTCATTTTTGTAATGGATACCAGCATCATAATCATCTTCAAAACCAAGATAATAGGTTGCGCCGAACCAAAATGAATGGGCGGCATAAGGTAATAATCCAAATGGCACTTGGGTTACACCCACTTGCACTGATTGGGCTTCATCAAATTGATAACCCATGTAGGCATGATGCACTACGTCCATATTTTCATACCAACGATACTGAGCAGAGGCGAATAAGCCATCTTTACTCTTGTAGTTAACATCTGCACGGAACAGTTCAAACTCAAGTTTGGAGTTATTGTCGTAATCTTTCCAACCGTAGTTCACGCGCACTGCACCGCCGATATCGACTTCATCTGTGACTGGTACTGCTGAGGCCGCGAATGGAAACAAGATTAGCGAAGATAAGACGGTGACTTTTTGCCATAACTGCATGAAACATCCTTGAAAAACAATTTTATATAACGTGAAAAAATGTGTAACAGACAACGTAAAAATACGAATAAGGTTACTGAAAAAAGATTTTTAATGTATTTTTGTTATCGCAACTTTCACAACAATAGTCATGATAACCACAGTAATGATAACAATAATGGTGACCATGGTAACAAAAAAGGCCGTAAGATGTGACTTACGGCCTTTAATAATAAACAGCTTGATGAATTATCAGCTTATTGACTGACTAAGATAATCACTAATCCATGTCTAGAGTAATGCCTTCCATTGTCCCTGACGACGCGGCTTCATTATTTTGTAATTTAATCATTAAGCGTAAATCATTAGGTGAATCGGCATGATGTAATGCGTCGGCATAACTGATTTCGCCTTCTACATACAAATCGAGCAAGGCTTGGTCGAATGTTTGCATGCCTTGTTCGCGTGACTTACCCATAGTTTCTTTAAGTAAATGTAACTCGTTTTTGGCGATCAAGCTGGCCACTCGAGGAGTATTGATTAACACTTCAATGGCTGCACGACGCCCGGTTCCATCTGATTTAGGGATAAGCTGCTGCGCGACAATACCGCGTAAATTTAATGACAAATCAAATAGTAGTTGGTTGTGCTTACTTTCTGGTACTAAATGCATAATACGATCAAGTGCTTGGTTAGCATTGTTGGCATGCAAAGTTGCCATACATAAGTGGCCAGTTTCAGCAAATGACAATGCAAACTCCATGGTTTCTTGAGTACGAATTTCACCAATTAAAATCACATCAGGTGCTTGGCGCAATGAGCTTTTAAGCGCGGCATCGAATGATTCGGTATCAATGCCCACTTCACGTTGCGTAATAATGCTTTTACGGTGGTTATGGACAAACTCAACAGGATCTTCAATGGTCAGAATATGTCCGCGAGCATGTGCATTGCGGTACCCCACCAATGCAGCTAACGATGTCGATTTACCAGTACCGGTGCCACCTACCATGATGATAAGACCACGCTTACTCATCACCAAATCTTTTAAAATCGCCGGCAGTTTTAAGTCGTCAACTTCAGGAATTTGGGTTTCGATACGGCGCATAACGCAACCGGCTGATTCGCGTTGCCAAAAGGCACTGACACGAAAACGGCCTAAATCTTTTGCCGCAAAAGCAAAGTTACACTCGCTAGTATCGTGAAACTCTTTCTTTTGTACATCACTCATTAAAGATTCAACAAACACCAGCGACTGCTCTGGGGTTAATTTATCTTCGGATAACTGACGTAACTCACCATCAATTTTGGCGCTGGGTGGAAAACCGGCAGTGATGAATAAATCAGACGCTTTTTTTTCCACCATCAAATTTAAAAATGGACGAACATCCATGATCCCAGCTCCTTAGAAATTAGCTTGTTTATTCGAGCTCTTCTGCATTGCATCTTCACGGGTAATTAAGCCTCTATTGACCAAGTTTTGCAGACATTGATCAAGGGTTTGCATGCCATGAGACATACCCGTTTGAATAGCGGAGTACATTTGCGCCACTTTGTCTTCACGAATGAGGTTTCGAATTGCTGGAGTACCCATCATAATTTCGTGAGCAGCAACTCGGCCACCGCCAATCTTCTTGATTAATGTTTGCGAAATAACCGCCTGAAGCGATTCAGACAACATGGTGCGCACCATACTTTTTTCACCTTCCGGAAACACGTCGACCACACGGTCAATGGTTTTGGCGGCTGAGGTGGTATGCAAAGTACCAAACACTAAGTGACCAGTTTCTGCTGCTGTCATAGCTAAGCGGATCGTTTCAAGGTCGCGCATCTCACCCACAAGAATCACATCGGGATCTTCACGTAATGCACTTCTTAATGCGGCATTAAAGCTATGGGTATGTTTATGAACTTCACGCTGGTTGATTAAGCATTGCTTATTTTGATGGACGAATTCTATTGGGTCTTCGATGGTTAAGATATGGTCATGGCGATTTTCATTAACGTAATCGACCATCGCAGCAAGTGTCGTTGATTTACCCGAACCAGTAGGCCCTGTAACTAATACTAATCCACGTGGGTAACTGGCAATTTTTTTAAATATTTCTGGGGCGCCAAGTTGCTCAAGGGATAAAATTTCAGAGGGAATGGTACGAAATACTGCGCCAGCGCCACGGGACTGATTAAATGCGTTAACACGAAAACGCGCTAAATTAGGCACTTCAAATGAAAAATCGATTTCTAGATGTTCTTCATAGTCTTTACGTTGTTTATCATTCATGATGTCATAGACAAGACTATGGACGCCTTGATGATCTAACGCAGGTAAATTGATTTTCCTTACCTCACCGTCAACGCGGATCATAGGAGATACGCCTGCTGAAAGATGTAGATCTGATGCTTTGTGTTTTACACTAAAGGCGAGTAATTCAGTGATTTCCATTGTAGAGACATCCATTTAACCAACATTATGACAACAATAGCAGACAGAATATCAATCGCCCAGAGTAGAATTAATCAAGCGGCGCAAAATTGTTCACGATCATCAGCTGAAATAAGCCTGCTGGCGGTGAGTAAAACTAAACCTATCAGTGACATCATTGCCGCTTATCAAGCTGGACAGCGTCTATTTGGTGAAAATTATGTTCAAGAAGGCGAAACTAAAATTACCGCCTTACAGGCAGATTACCCAGATATCGAATGGCATTTCATCGGCCCATTGCAATCAAACAAAAGCAAAATTGTTGCCGAGCATTTTGATTGGATGCACACCTTAAGTCGCGATAAAATTGCCCAGCGTTTACATGAACAACGCCCGAGTAACAAACCGCCATTAAACGTGTGTATTCAAGTTAATATTAGCCAAGAAGAGTCTAAATCGGGCGTCAATGCTGAAGACGTTGCCACGTTAGCGCTTACTATCAACTCTTTATCTAAGCTGACATTACGTGGATTAATGGCGATTCCTACCGCCACTAATGACGAGCAGATCCAACAACAAGAATTTGCGCAGTTAAAGCAGCTATTTGATCAGCTCAAGCAACAGTATCCTAGCGTTGATACCCTTTCTATGGGCATGAGCAATGACATGGACATCGCCATCGCGAATGGTTCGACCATGGTGCGTATCGGTAGTGCGATCTTTGGCGAGAGATAAAGCTGATAGCCTAGAGCAAAGCGCCCTTAGAACCTAGCAGCGTAGCGCCTAGCTGGACGTAGTCCGCCCTAGAAGCGAAGTGATCTATCCGTGCAGCGGCCTAGCCCTAGAACCCAGAAGCGTGGCGTCCTAGGACTGAATTAGGTAACATACACACGAACTGGACATAAATTCACTCATTTATTGGATACAGACTCAATGACTCAAGCAAAAGTATGTTTTATCGGTGCGGGCAATATGACTCGTAGCATTATTAGTGGCTTAGTTAAACATGGCTATCCTAGTGACCTTATTCATGCAACCAATCCAAGTAAAGGTAAATTGGATGCTTTGCAGCAAGATTTTTCGATTCATGTTTCTCATGATAATAATGCAACAGCACAAGCTGCTGATGTCATTGTACTCAGCGTAAAGCCGCAGTTAATGGCCACCGTTTGCGAAGACCTCAGCTCACTGGATTTAACCAATAAGTTAATCATTACTATCGCAGCTGGTATTCCTGCATCGCGTTATGCTGTTTATTTTAAACAGCCAATAAAACTTATCCGCACCATGCCCAATACTCCGACACAAATTGGTTACGGTATGACGGGTATTTATGCCGATGACAGTATTTCTGCCGAGCATAAAGCGATTTGCGAAACCTTGATGCAAAGTGGCGGCAAAGTGACCTGGGTTGATAATGAAGCTGAATTAGATCAAGTTATCGCGCTCGCGGGCAGTTCTCCTGCGTATTTCTTCTTGTTTATTGAGTCAATGATCGCTTCTGGAGTCAACATGGGCATGGCAGAAGACAAAGCAAGATTATTGGCAGAACAAGCTGCCTTAGGCGCCGCGCAGATGGTGATTCAAAACCAGCAATTATCGGTGACAGAATTACGTCAAAATGTGATGTCAAAAGGCGGCACTACAGCCAGAGCCGTTGAAACTTTTCAGCAAGGCGGTTTAGTGGAATTAGTCGATAAAGCAATGACAAACTGTGTTGCCCGCGCCCAAGAAATGGCTAAAACATTTTAACGCGATGAGATGAACTAATATTTAACTTAAAGTTAACCTCTTTGGTGTAAAATAGCTTAGGTAAAACTAAGCTTTAATCGCGCGGATCTGAGCGGTGAGTGATTATATTTGCAGCTTAGTACTATATTGCTAAACATAAGCTCAGTTAATTGAAGCATTGATCCTAGTATGTGTTAAATACTAGATAGCATAAACATAAGCACTAAATTACATAAACGTAAGGCAATATCCATGAATGCAATGAGTTTTTTAGTCAACACCCTGTTTGACTTATACCTAATGATCGTCATTCTTCGTTTTTGGCTACAACTTGCAAGAGCGGATTTTTACAATCCATTTAGCCAATTTGTGGTTAAGGCGACACAACCGATTATCGCCCCAATGCGCCGACTATTACCTTCGATTGGACGTATTGATACTTCATCGATGTTACTGGCCTTTATCGTCGTAATGGTAAAAATGTTAGTACTTACTTTCATGGCAGGCGCTGCGGTAGACATTCTTACCTTGGTATTGTTCTCAGTGATTTCTGTGGTAAAACAAGCCGGCGTATTACTTTTTTGGATGCTACTTGTTCGAGCGGTGTTGAGTTGGTTTAATCAAGGTTACAACCCAATTGTGATGGTAATGACTCAGTTAACAGAACCAATTTTAGCCCCAGTGCGCAAAGTACTGCCTGCAATTGGCGGCTTAGATTTATCTGTATTGGTAGTATTTATTGCCATGAACTTCATTAATATGTTGTGTGCACAGTACATTCCTTTTTGGGCGATTATTTAGTTGTTGGACATCACTAAATAATGACGGCTATAAGCTATTCCAACGATGAGCAGCAAGGTGACTTGCTGCTTTTTGTTTATCTACAACCCAAAGCAAGCCGCGATCAAATTATCGGCTTACACGGTAACGAATTAAAAATAGCCATAACTGCACCTCCAATTGACGGTAAAGCCAATGCTCATTTATCTAAGTATCTTGCAAAAGCCTGTAGAGTGGCAAAAAGTCAGGTGCATATCCTCAAAGGTGAACATAGTCGTCATAAGCAAATTCAAATATGCCAGCCGCAAGTTATTCCAGCAGAAATAGCCGCACTTTTAAAGCTCACTCATCTATAATAACCCTATTGCTCAGCTCGCTAAGGACAAGATCATGTTTCAATCATTGCGTTTATCTCGCTCACTTTTACCGATATTATTATTGTCATTGATGGCAATGACGAGTACAGCTCAGGCAGAACAAAAACAGCAAGTCGGTAATTTCGATATTCACTACATGGCGCTCAATAGCACCTTTATTACACCAGAAATAGCCAAAACCTATGGTATTGAACGCAGTAGTTATAATGGTCTAGTTAATATTACCGTTCTCAATACCAGCCAAGATGGACACCCTGCAGTGCCAGTTGAAATATCGGGTATCGCCAATAACCTACTTGATGCACGCATAACGCTTGATTTTAAAGAAATCCGTGAAGGAAACTCAATCTATTACATAGCAGAAGTGCCTTATCGTGACGACCAAGAAGTTAATTTTACGATTACCATTAAGTACGGCAAACAACTAAACACCTCATTGAAGTTTAAACAAAAGTTTTATGTCGATTAAGGCCTAAAATCTCGATAGCAAGCGATAAAAAGCCTAGAGCGCTGCGCTGCTAGGACGCTTGGCGGCTAGAGGTTATAACATCAACAGCCTAGTCGCCCAGCAACTCAATCTTAGCAGCGAAGCTTGTCCTTAGCTGTGACCGAGTTACAACCTAGCAGGACGCAGTCCGCACTCTGGCGAGCCCGAGAGTTCCTAGCGCCGTAGCGCATCGCGGCTTTGTTAGCGTATAATAACGACAAATTTTTCTTCATTTCAAAAGCAAACCTATGCAGACTCCAATCAAACAACAAATTGTTCTTGCCAGTGGCAACAAAGGCAAACTTGCCGAATTTGATCAAATGCTTGCGGCATTTAACATTGAAGTACTACCGCAGAACCAATTTAATGTTTCTGAGGTGGCTGAAACAGGCACAACGTTTGTTGAGAACGCCATTATTAAAGCGCGTCATGCGGCTGAAATTACCGGAAAAGCCGCTATTGCAGATGATTCAGGCATTGAAGTTGATGCACTACAAGGTCAACCAGGCATATATTCCGCGCGTTATTCGGGTGAAGGGGCAACTGAAACCAGCAATTACCTTAAATTACTTGATGCACTCCAGGGTGAAACGCTTCGCAGCGCTCGGTTTCAATGTGTGCTGGTATACATGCGCCATGCAAAAGATCCGACCCCCATTATTTGCCAAGCATCATGGGAAGGCACCATTAACCATGCCCCGCAAGGTGAACAAGGCCATGGATATGACCCCGTTTTTATTCCTCAAGGCTTTGACTGCTCTGCAGCTGAACTCACTGGCGATCAGAAAAATGCTCACAGTCATCGAGGTAAAGCACTGAAACTGTTAGTGAGCGCCATGCAAGCCCAAGGCATAATCTTATCGACTAACACATCGAACAGTTCGTCGAGCAATACAATAACAATGGATGAGCAATCATAAATGACATTGCAATTACCGCCACTGAGTTTATATATTCATATACCTTGGTGCGTACAAAAGTGCCCTTATTGTGATTTTAACTCCCATGGTCAAAATGGTGAGTTGCCACAGCAGCAATATGTTGATGCGTTATTAAACGACTTAACACAAGACTTGGCTTATGTTCAAGGTCGAAAAATCCATACTATTTTTATCGGTGGTGGCACACCATCGTTATTTGATGCTAGCCAAATTCAACGCATACTTGATGGTGCACAAGCATTAATCCCTTTTGAAGATGACATTGAAATCACTATGGAAGCTAATCCTGGCACATTAGAGCATGATGACTTTAGTGCTTATCGCGCAGCGGGTGTAACGCGGCTTTCCATTGGGGTGCAAAGCTTCTCTAAAGAAAAACTTAACTTGCTTGGTCGGATCCATAATGAAGATGAAGCTAAAGTAGCGGCACAAAAAGCTAAGCAAGCAGATTATTTGAGTTTTAATCTCGACTTAATGCATGGTTTACCGAATCAAAGCTTTGATGAAGCCATGCATGATATCGATACCGCCACGGCATTAGCTCCACCACATCTTTCGTGGTATCAACTTACCATTGAACCTAATACCTTATTTCATTCAAAGCCGCCTCAATTACCGGACGATGAGAACCTGTGGCAAATTTATGAACAAGGCCAACAGCGCTTGGCGGCATTAGGTTATGAGCAGTACGAAATATCGGCCTATGCAAAGCCTGGTTACCAATGCCGTCATAACCTTAACTATTGGCAATTTGGCGACTACCTTGGTATTGGCTGTGGAGCTCACGGCAAAATCACCCTGCCCGAATCAAATCAGATTGTGCGTACCGTTAAAATAAAGCATCCAAAAGGTTATCTTGCTGCGGATAAATATACCTTTGAAACCACAGATGTCGTCGAAGAGGACCGCCCATTAGAGTATTTAATGAATCGCCTTAGATTGATGATCCCAATTCCTAAATCTGAGTTTGAACAGCGCACCGGGCAAGCGGCAGAAGTGGTACAGCAAGGCATGCAAAAATCCATTGAACGAGGCTTACTAACCGAGACCACAACACACTGGCAGCTGACGCCTAAAGGGCATATGTTTGTAAATGATTTACTGTCTCAATTTATTTAACTGCACAATATAACTCGCGGTTTACTTTAATAAACAGTTAACTGCGAGTTAATCCTTATCAATTAATGTATAAATCTTCGACCGCAAATACACATCCTCTAACATTTCTATTCACACTTTTAGGCAAAGCTTTATTAGGATGTGCTCCTACATTTAGGTACTTTGGGAAGATATCCATGTCTATAAAAACAAAAACAACTCTGGTTGCTGTTGCTTTATCAAGCTTATTAAGTACATCGGCCCTTGCACAATTACAAAATGCGCCGCTGTCTAGCCCACAAGAAAGTACAGCTGTAGCCACACAACATAGTGAATCTGAAAAAGCCAATGCATTGTTTGAAGCCATTTTTATGGAAAACGTCATGGCAAATCCGATTAATCAAACTTACCTTGGTATCAAACAAGATTACGGCAAATGGAATGACCTATCAGATGCTGCTGCCGATGCCGACATCGCTCGCAACAAAGAGCAACTCAACAGACTAACCCAGCTTGATACAGCAAAACTGGATCAGCAAGCACTGCTAAGTTATGAACTATTAAAGGCCGATTTAGAAAACACCATAAGCGACGATCAGTGGCGTTATTACAACTATCCGATGAACCAAATGTACGGTGTTCATTCAATGGTGGCATCATTTCTTATCAATCAACACCAAATAACAGATGAAAGTGATGCTAAAGCCTATATCAGCCGATTAAACGCGGTACCGACACTATTCTCGCAATTAGAAACATCATTAGAAACGCGAGCGCAAAAACACATCATAGCGCCAAAGTTTGTTTTCCCTTATGTGATTTCCGACAGCAAAAATATTATTAGTGGTGCTCCTTTTAGCGATACAGGTAAAGACAGTGCGTTATGGGCTGACGCTAAACGCAAAATCAATAAACTCGATATCACTGATGATAAAAAAGACCTCTTATTAAATGAAGTAAAACAAGCCCTGCTCACTAACGTCAAACCGGCTTATGAAAAGTTAATCACTTATACCAAGACGCTCGAAGCACGTGCCGATACTAAAGACGGAGTATGGAAGCTACCTAATGGAGAAGCGTTTTATAATAACGCCCTCGCCCGCACTACCACCACTAACATGAGTGCAGATACCATTCATGATCTCGGTCTAACTGAAGTTAAGCGTATTCATGACGAAATGCGTGTCATTATGAAAAAGGTTCAATTTGCGGGTAGCTTAAAAGAATTTTTTGCATTCATGCGTGATGACAAACAGTTTTATTATCCTGATTCTGATGCCGGTAAAGCAGAGTATCTAGCTCAAGCTAAGTCAATCATAGATAATATGAAGATTCGACTAGATGAAGTGTTTACCATTCAACCTAAAGCCGATTTAGTTGTTAAAAAAGTTGAGGCATTTAGAGAAAAATCCGCAGGTAAAGCATTTTACGATCAACCTGCACCAGATGGCTCTCGCCCAGGGACTTATTACGCTAACTTATACAAAATGGATGCGATGCCAAAGTACCAAATGGAAGCGCTGGCTTATCATGAAGGGATCCCTGGTCATCATATGCAAATTGCTATAGCACAAGAACTGCAAGGCATTCCAAAATTCCGTAAGTTTGGTGGTTATACTGCTTATATTGAAGGTTGGGGACTTTATTCAGAATATTTCCCTAAGGAAATGGGCTTATATGCTGACCCATACTCTGACTTTGGTCGTTTATCGATGGAGTTATGGCGGGCATGCCGTTTAGTGGTTGATACAGGGATCCACGCTAAAAAGTGGACTCGTGAACAAGGCATTGCCTATTATGTTGAAAATACGCCAAATGCTGAATCCGATGCGATTAAAATGGTCGAGCGCCATATTGTGATGCCATCACAAGCTACCGCATATAAAGTCGGTATGATAAAAATATTACAGCTGCGTGAACAAGCCAAAAAAGAGTTAGGCTCAAAGTTTGATATTCGCGAGTTCCACACTTTAATTTTGAAAAATGGTCCATTGCCATTAGACATACTTGAAGAGCAAGTCAACAAATGGATTAAACAAGTGAACTCACTGTAACTGACAATGGGTCATCTGCACCAACGTAAAACGGCAACCTAAGGTTGCCGTTTTCATGTCACCATTACCACAAAAAAATAACCCCAGAACAAAGTCTGGGGTAAACCAAATAAACTAGGATGATGGTTTTAAGGCCGGCATTGTTTTAGTTCGAAAAGCATTGCCAACTCTGATCCAAAATTTGCTACCTTGCAGATTTGTACGCTTAATTGAAAAGGGGTCATTTCTCAACCAAACGCATGCTTCAAATCATTTCGAATCAACACACAACCATTGTATTGATATCAGAACAGACTTCAACCACTAAAGCAGCGTAAATCACTAACCCCTTGATTAGCAGGTTACGGATCAACTAATAAAGACATAGCTTAAATATTTGATATAAAAAGGATAAAAATAGAACATAACCTACAAGCAAAGCTTTGTTTTAAAAATAAAACAATGTTTCCACTTTGCTTAACATTAACGCTAAATAAGAGAGGGAGTAAATATGAATAAGGCGATTTGTTTTAAGTTTGCAGCATCAAACTTGTCATATCTTTTTCACAATAGGCTTATTGAAAAATCAATACGCCTATTGTGAGTAGATATCATCCTGCTCGCGGAAAAATGGCTATTTGATAAGCCCTTATTATCCGGCGTTGATGTTATTTACGCAGTTTATACAGGTGATCGAACTTAGCGTCCCAATATGGCGGGCTGCTAATATGCGTTTTAATAAAATCAATAAATGCACTGACTTTAGGAGCCAAGTGTTTACGACGAGGATATACAGCTTGTAATGGAAGGTTATGTGTCAACTGCCAATCGGGTAATAAAGGTACTAAAGTCCCTTGAGCAATCTCATCTTCCATCAAATAACTGGCTAAATACACAATGCCTAAACCACTCACCGCTGCCGATTTTAATGCTGGAGCATTATCAACACGGAAATTGCCTGACACGCCAATTTCGCAATAATCTTCACCTTTTCTAAATTGCCACATGCTGTGTTCATGCCACTCGCCTTGGTACACCAAACAATTGTGTTCGACTAATTGCTCAGGGCGGCTAATGTTACCATGTTGGGCAATATACCCCGGTGATGCGACTAACAAAAATTGACACTTCATTAGCGGTCTTGCCACCATACCTAGCGGCAATTGCTCAGACATGGTTAACAATAAATCTAAGCCTTCGCTGACAACATCAACTTTATGATCAAGTAAACTGACTTGCAGCTCAAGATCAGGATGTCTTGCCATAAACTCTGGTAAAGCGGGGATAATATGCATAGTACCAAATGATTGCGAGATCCCGACCTTCAATACTCCACGAGTTGCATCATTCAAGTTGTGCACACTCGATACGGCCTGCTCTGCATCGCGAAGTAATTCTTCACCCTGAAGATACAATAAATTACCGGCTTCAGTAAGACTTAAACTACGTGTTGTACGCTGGATCAACTGGACACCAAGTTTATGTTCAAGATCTGCAACTTGAGTGCTCACTTTAGATTTAGAAATGCCAAGACGTCTGGCTGCAGCACTAAAACTTCCTGCTCGTGCAACGTGAGTAAAAATTGCGATAGGTTCTAACAGTTCTAACATGAAAGTCGCCTTAAGCTGGTTACGACATTAATAATAATTTCAGATATCTGTTCTAGTAACTAAACCTTGCCAAGCATCAAAATCAATATTCACTTGTTATGTTTTTTTACTGCTAAATAAGCACCAAAACACATGAATACTGTCAATCAACATCAACAATTGAAGATTCTAAAATATAACCACATCTAAAGTAGAGTGTAACTTTGTTATAATTGGCACCAGTATAGCAAAAAAAGCCTATATGGTTCTATATTTATAATTGACAATCTCTTTATCAGAACAAAGCAACACCAGCTATAGCGGCATAATCGTTAAAATAGGCGCAAAAAAAAGCCCCTGTGTCTTAATAAGAGCACAGGGGAAGGTCAGGTGTCGGGGAGACATATTGACAGTAAATCGATATAGGTTACTTTGCTGCTTCACCTAACTTAGCTAAGGTGTAAGGAGCTAATTCAGGAATAGCCTGACGGGTTTGATTTTCAAGCACTAATAAAGTGGCAAAGTTATCACATACTTTATCGGCACGATCTTCAAGACCTTGCGATTGCGACTCAAGTTGCTTTTCGATGTCGGCACCGACGTTGTCCATCTTTTGTGAAAAAGCATTCATTTTCTCTTCAAATGACCCACCTTCTGAAGACATTATTTGGCTACCAAGTGTCATCATTAATGATCCCATTGAACTGGTAACCATTTGTTCCATTTCTTGCTCAAACTCTTTGTTAAAAGCTTGCTCAATTGATGCTTCTGTTGAGCCTAAATAAAATTTATCGCCTTGTTGATATGCCATGGTATCAACACGCTTTTGAATACCGACCATTAATTTATCGATATGAACATTAGCTGCATCACCAAAAATAGGTGTTAACGCCATATTAACCGCTTGAGTAGCCACAGAAACAACATCTCCAACAAGGTCTATCACATCTGGCACTTGGCGAGAAAGTTCTTCAGAGTACTGGGTGAGTAATTTTTGTTGTTTATCATTAAGAGTCACTTTCTTACCCTCAACATAAAGCTGACCTAACTCAACACGATACTTTTCGATTCCATTATCGCTAATTTGTAGCGTAGTCGGCTCAACCGTTACGTCGTAGTTTAGAGTTACGTTACACTTCTCATCATTCAATGACATTTTTGCCATTGCAGGTGTTAACGCCCCAGCGGTGAATAACACACTCGTTAACGCTAAACCACAAATCAACTTTTGCTTAGTCATGATAAAAATCCTTTTGGTATACGAATATCAATAATTAGGTCGAATATGAAAGGTATAAAGCATAAGTTATGCCAACAAATATAAGATTATGATTTATATTGAATTAAAAGCTTAGAAACAAAAAAGATGGGCGAGTAGAGAAACAATAGCGGAAGTGTATTCGTAAAATAAACCAAAAAGTAGTCTATTTTACGAATCTCAATAATAATTAATTTATCTGCACCAAACTAAAAAATAGATCGACCGAGTTGCTGACTGAGGTGCTCAAGCATCGCAGTACCGGCAAGTGAGTTGCCATTAACATCAAGCTCAGGTGACCAGACACAAATTGACATGTCACCAGGGATAACCGCAATAATCCCGCCGCCCACACCACTTTTACCCGGCATACCCACGCGGTAAGCAAACTCACCTGCACCATCGTATAGTCCCGATGTTGCCAGTAATGCATTGAGTTGCCGAGTTTGCACAGGCGATACTAAACTGTCGCCATCGAGCGTTTTACCACGATTAGCTAAATAGAACATAGCCCGAGACAAATCAGCGCAATTCATTCTTAATGCACAATAATGAAAATAACTTTTAAGCACGGTATTAACGTCGCCGTCAAAATTACCAAATGACTTCATCAAATAAGCAATAGATGCATTGCGGGCGCTGAACTGGAACTCAGAGTCCGCGACGACTTTATCGTAAGTGAGTATTGGGTTTTGGCTTAATTGGCGGACCACTTCCAACATACGATGCTTAGGTGCCCCAAGACGCGCTTGCAGCAAGTCGGCAATTACCAGTGCACCAGCATTAATAAAAGGGTTGCGAGGTTTACCGCGCTCTAATTCAACCTGCACGAGGGAATTGAACGAGTGTCCTGAGGGTTCTTTGCCTACCCGACTCCAGATTTCATCTTCGGTATATAAATTCAGTGCCAGAGTTAAGCTAAAAACTTTAGAAATACTTTGAATTGAAAAAGGTTCGAGGTAATCACCGGCACCAATTGTTTGACCATCAATGGTGGTGACTGCAATACCTATTTTATTAGGGTCAACACAGGCAAGAGCAGGAATATATCCTGCCACCTTGCCTTTACCCAAAAGCGATTTTACTTTATCGACAGCTTGCTGAAGTAATAATTGCTCTGGCAATTTAGCTTAACCCCACCAAATATCATATAAATCACTGACTTCAAGGTTAGAAACAGGCTTATCTTTCCAGAATGTTTTGACTGCTGCAGTATCTTCATCAGTACATTTACCAATAGCTTGGGTAGCAATAATACCTTCCCATTGCTTGTGTCCACCACCGTGGAAACCTAATTGACGAGGTTCAATAACTTCAATAAGAAACTGATCGACTAAGTTATCAATATCTTGCTCAGAAACTGACTCATCAAAGGTCCAGTTAATTTCAAAACCTAGCTCTTGAAACTCATCAACTCGTAATTTTTTACGTAAACGACGACTACGATTTTGCGCCATGGTGTATTCTCCGATTGCTGAAAGTGTAGTTGTGATTAAGCGATACGCTCAAACATGATATCCCATACGCCGTGACCAAGTCTGTGGCCCCTTGCTTCAAACTTTGTTAGCGGACGATGGTCTGGACGTTCGACAACTGTACCAGTTGTTGATTGATTTTTATAACCTTCTGCTGCATTCATTATCTCTAACATATGCTCGCTGTAATTTTCCCAATCGGTTGCCATGTGAAACACGCCACCAATCTTAAGCTTACGGCGGATAAGCTGTACAAACTCAGCTTGTACAATACGGCGCTTATGATGGCGCTTTTTATGCCAAGGATCTGGGAAAAACAATTGAACGCGTTCAAGTGAACCATCAACAATGCAGTGCTCTAACACTTCCATTGCATCGTGATGATATACACGTAAGTTAGTGACTTCAGCAGCACCAGCATCAGCAAGACACGTACCAATACCTGGCTTATGAACTTCTATGCCAATAAAGTTTTGCTCTGGGGCAGCTTTTGCCATTTGCACTAATGATGCGCCCATACCAAAACCGATTTCTAAAACGGTATCAGCATCACGACCGAACACTTGAGTTAACTCCAACGCTTGTGGAGTGTAATCAAGCCCCATTGTTGGCCAATATGCTTCAATTGCTTGAGATTGACCTTTAGTTAAACGGCCCTCGCGTAAAACAAAACTTCTGATTTTACGAATATACTTACCTTCTTCGTTAAATTCAGCTGTGGTAACGTCGCTCATTTTTGCCTCGTTGTCTGCGTATTCTGTTGTGCTGTGTAACTAGTGATAAAATCAGCTAGTGGCTATATGCCATTAAGCCACTCTTAACTAGCACGTTACGCAATTGCTATCTGTAATAGATCATTTATAAAGTCAGTTGCGCATTATACCTAAACTGATCGCACATGTTTATGCTAATTTATGTTTTTAAATAGCGCGGCTACTTGTGTAATAAAATGCCTATGGCTACACTGCTCCCATGAAAAATCTAAGCCCATTTTCTGAGCGTATTATCGCTTGGTACGACCTGCATGGTCGCAAATCACTGCCTTGGCAGCTCAATAAAACGCCTTACCGTGTTTGGGTGTCGGAGATCATGCTCCAGCAAACTCAAGTTGCGACGGTGATTCCCTATTATGAAAAATTTATGGCGCGCTTCCCAAGCGTTGTCGATCTTGCTAATGCGCATCAAGATGAAGTGCTGCATTTGTGGACCGGCTTAGGTTATTACGCCAGAGCCCGTAATCTACATAAAGCGGCACAGCATATACGTGATGCCTTTGATGGCAAGTTTCCCACTCAGTTTGAAGATGTTGTGGCTTTATCTGGAATAGGTAAATCTACCGCTGGGGCGATACTGTCATTATCACTTGGTCAACACCACCCTATTTTAGATGGAAATGTTAAACGAGTATTGGCCAGACATGGTGCTATTGCAGGTTGGCCAGGACAAAAAAACGTTGAGCAGCAATTATGGCAATTAACGGATGCGTTAACACCTGCCAAAAATGTTGAAAAGTTTAACCAAGCGATGATGGATATTGGTTCAAGTGTTTGTACTCGCAGCAAACCTAATTGCGCAGCCTGTCCTGTGGCAATTGATTGTGTAGCGCAACAAAGTGGCCATCAAAGCCTATATCCAGGTAAAAAGCCTAAAAAAGTGACGCCCGAAAAATCAGCCTTTATGGTGGTTTTAGTTGATAACAGCGAAGATTCTATCAAAGTTCAGTTAATCCAGCGCCCACCAGCAGGTATATGGGGAGGGTTATGGTGTTTTCCACAATTTGAGCATCAAGCAGAATTAAATGATTATTTAACCCTGCATAATTTGACACAATCTGAACAAGGGCTTGCAGGGTTTAGGCATACCTTTAGTCATTTCCATCTTGATATTCAACCCGTATTAGTTGAACTATCTGTTGCTCAAGCTACTGGCATCATGGAACAAACCTCGGCTCTCTGGTATAACATAGAGCAACCTGCGAAAGTCGGCTTGGCAGCAGCCACAGAACGCATTTTGGCTAATTTAGCCGTACTTTTCGCGACACATTAGTGTTTACAGTAATTAATAAAGTTAGTAAGGAATCATCATGGCTCGCACAGTTCACTGTCAACATCTCAACAAATCAGCTGATGGCTTAGATTTTCAGCTTTACCCAGGCGAATTGGGTAAGCGCATTTTTGACAATATCAGTAAAGAAGCTTGGGGCTTATGGCAAAAGAAGCAAACCATGCTCATTAACGAGAAAAAACTCAATATGATGAATGTTGATGACCGCAAGTTTCTTGAAGAGCAAATGACTCACTTTTTATTTGAAGGTAAAGACGTTGAAATCGAAGGTTATGTTCCACCAGCGGAAGATGAATAACCTAGCAATATAATCGATAACAGTATTAAACAACAAAGCCGCTTAACTTAGCGGCTTTGTTTTATTCATCACTAATCCGACAGATTATTGTTTAACGCCTTCTACTACCAAGGCTAATTCAACATTAGCGGAAGCTGGACCTAAATCCATTTTGACACCGAAATCTTTCATCGCAAAACTGGTTGTGCCAGTAAAACCTGCACGGTAACCACCCCATGGATCTTTACCTTCACCAATAGCAACAGCATCAATGGTTAACGGTTTGGTTACACCATTTAAGGTAAAGTCACCATTAATAACAAACTGGTTATTACCTTTATCGACAATCGATGTTGATGTGAAAGAGGCTTCAGGGAATTTGCTGGTATTTAAAAAGTCCGCGCTGCGCAAATGCTTGTCACGTTCAGCATGATTAGAATCAACACTGTTAGTATTAATTTTAACATTCACTTTGCCGTCTGCTACTTTGGCTGCATCGAAACTGAAGTCACCAGAGAACTCATTAAAGCGTCCCACCACAAAGCTATAACCCAAATGGCTTACACTAAATTGAATTGATGCATGTGCACCTTGAGTGTCGATAACATAGTCGGCAGCGTTAACAGCAACAGGTAACATAAACGTTGCACCCATGAGTGCTGCTATAAGGTGTTTTTTCATGACTTTTATTCCTTTAAGTTAATAACAAGTAGATAAATAGGTAGTGATATACATCGAACATAACGGTTAATCGGTTCGACGGTTAAACCATTCGATTATTTGCTGATACGACTTGGCAGCAACATTCTTTTAAGCGTGTTGTCTTTATCAATAACATGATGCTTAATCGCACCTGCGGCATGCAACACAACCAACCCCATTAAGCTATAAGCAAGGTATTGATGTATCACTCCAGCGGTATCGGCTTGATCATCAATAAAAGCGTCAGGAAATGGCACGGCAAACCAATCAAAAATCCAAATATCTCGACCATCAGCTGTCGAAATCATAATTCCTGAACACATAATGAGTAACATTAACGTATAAAGAGCAGTATGCGCCCACTTAGCCGCACGTTTTTCCCATGGCTGATGGTTCGATAATGGACTAGGAGCATGTGATATGGTCCGCCAAACAAACCTCAATAGTGTTAATCCAAGTAAAAGCAGACCGACACTTTTATGAAAATGTGGTGCCGTTTGGTACCAACTACTATAGTAGGTAAGATCTACCATCCAATAGCCGACGCTAAATAGACCAATAACAGCGATGGCGGACAACCAATGAATCATAATGGTCACTAAACCATAGCCAGTCGGAGTGTTTTTTAACATGTCTTACTTTCCTCTAAACAAGTCACAACATTTTAACGTTAATTTTGGGAAAGAAAATCAGTAAAAATAGCCAAAATCGTTCTATAAAATAGAATTAATAGATTTTAAGATAGAGAATGACCGCATAATTAAGCAAGCTCTAATTAAACATATATCAATTGTAGTCACTACTGATCAAATATCATCAAGCCCGGTTGTTCGTCCGTCGTTAACATTCTTCAAACTAACCGGTTTAATTTTTATGAAACAAAGCGACACAAGTGTTAAAGACTCTGTCTCTAGCTGCGCTAATATCTGGTAAAAAATTTATAAGATTAAAAGAGCTTCGGGCAGCGTTTGTGGTGAGTGCAAATTGCGTTATCGCTTACTGATGTAGCATAACGACATGCCATAAACACAGCCTTGAATTAAACGGCTATACATAGCTGGACAATTAATGTTGTTAGATTAGCAGGCATAATTCAGACCTATCTGAATCACTTCTCTCCCGTTGAGTAAATGTCCTCGCATTTCAGTGAACCTAAATTAAGATAAAATGCGCTATAAAAAGTTCACTTCTTTACATGTAAAGAAGTGAACTATCAACGACTCGAGCTGGCCGTTAAAGCCAAAACTCTAACTATTTAGTTAAAAATCGGTCTAATGCAGATCAAGAAACGACAAATTCAATTTTCTGATTACTTTTTATGTAATCGTCAGCAAGTATCTATGACTTTATTCTTGGTGATTAATGCTGATAAACCACTTTCTGGGGTTAAAATCGATAAAAAAGCATCATTTTGCACATTAACTAGCCGAACGAGTGAAAACATTTAAAAAACCACTTGCACGATAAAATCCATCACTATACTATGTGCGCACTCCAGACGAGACAGGCATTGATTACCAAGTTAATACCTAGTTTGCAGTAGATAACTAACACTTAGTTAGTTGCCCGAATAGCTCAGTTGGTAGAGCAGAGGATTGAAAATCCTCGTGTCCCTGGTTCGATTCCGGGTTCGGGCACCACAATTAGCCGGCATAGCTCAGTTGGTAGAGCAACTGACTTGTAATCAGTAGGTCCCGAGTTCGACTCTTGGTGCCGGCACCATAAAAAACAAAAAAGCCACTCAATGAGTGGCTTTTTTGTATCTAATTATCCCCACCTACTAAATAATACAAGCTCACATTAAGCCCGGTATTCGCCCATAAAGCACAACGAATTCAGCTATATCAATATTACTGGATAAATGATTAAGAGTTTGCCTTATCAGATTAACTTAACCTCAAATAAACAATCAAAGATATAACAGCTTAGATTAACCCGCATCCCCGGCAGCGTTTCAGAGACATACTATAAGCAAAAAGAGAGCCTAGGCTCCCTTTTTCGGTTGATAAAATCGCTTTAAACGGTAAACGCTATTTCCAACGTCTCATCTTATGACCTTTAACGGCATAAAATAGAATGAATAAGTAGCATGGAAACATCACCATATACCCACCCTGCATACCTAAGGATGTCGCTGAACTGGTTAGTCCCCAAAATAGTGGTCCAAAAGCGCCACCGGCAATCCCCATGATTAACAATGCAGAACCTGTGCTGGTCAGTTTACCCATACCTGAAAGCGCCAATGGCCACACAGCAGGCCATACTATGGCATTGGCTAAGCCTAAAAATGCAATCATCAATAATGTATCGGGAAGTTGGGCACCACCAAAAGGAACTAATAAAGCGTTAGCTATGACATAAGACTGGCTATCACCAAACACGATACCGGCAGTTAATATCAGTCCTAAAATAGCACTGAGCATTAATGCATTAGGTTGGGAAATAAAACGGGGAATACAAATAATGCCCAAGGTATAACCTAGCACCATGCACAGCATGGTATAGGATGTCATTACCCCGTAATTCTCAACACCTAGCGTCAATGCAAATGTTCCAATCGTGTCGCCAGCAATAACCTCAACAGCCACATAAACAAATAAAGCAATAACACCTAATGCCAAACTTGGATGAGACAAAGCTTGTTTGATCTGGCCTTTTTCTGAATCGATTTCTGCTTGATCTTGTTCCAATTCAGGCAGAGGTGATTTTTTCACTGCAAAAGCAAGAACACCAATAAAGATAGCCATGCCAAGATAAGGATAAATTAAGCTATTGGCCATTTCATCAATTTGAATAGAGGTTAATTCAGTACCGACTCGCTCTTTAAAACTATCTAAAATAAGTGCTGTGAATACCATAGGTGCAATCACGCCGGCGCCTTTATTCAAAATACCCATTACGCTTACACGTGCTGCGGCTGACTCTTCAGGACCTAAGCGAACCACGTAAGGATTAACCGCTGTTTGTAATAGTGTTTGCCCTGTCCCCATGACAAGCTGAGCCACTAGAAATAATATAAACACTTGGGTTTGGGCTGCTGGGATAAATAATAAACCAGCCAACATCATTATTCCCATGCCTAATGCCATACCATTTTTATAACCCACTTTACGAATAACCCAGGCTGAGGGTAATGCGGTAAACGTTACCGCAATATAAAATGAAAAGAGGATTAACGAAGCTTGAAAAGGGCTTAGCTGTAATATTTGCTTTAAGTAAGGCATTAAGGAGCCATTTAACCAGGTAGCAAAGCCAAGAATAAAAAATAAAATTGCCACAATTGTCATTGGTACAACACTATTTTCTGCCGATGTTTTTGTTGTTGTCATTTCCATAAACCTGCTCATTATTATATTTATAGGGAGGACTTAGTGGTTTAGAAATATCAATATTAATTGAGGAATATTAATACACACTCACCACTAAGACAGCCTTGTCATCCATAACTAACAACTCACTTTAATAGCTGAGTTAACCTTATACTCTTATGAATATTTTTCGACGGTACATCCACCACAGTACGAGCCATTGCACTGTGACTAAACCTATGACACTGATCATTAACTGACTGGAAGCTGGTGCTGAACGTATCACTCCACCTAACAAGCTTTGAGTGATATAAGACCAATCAAGGATACTTGTTCCTAAATAAACAATAATGGAGTTAACACCAATAATAACAAATACATAAGACCAATCTTGCCATTTTAATACATCGATAATGGCATAAAATACGCTAAAAAATAGTAAGCTCCACCCTAATGTCACGAGTACAAAGCTACTGCTCCACAGATCTTTATTTACAGGAATAATAAAGTCGAGTAACCACCCGCCGGACCACAGAAGTAGCGCACAGAGCATCATAATGCTCACTTTGGCCCAATCGCCTTTGGGGTGTGGCTTAACAATATATTGGCCCACAAACACACCACATAATGCGTTAATGACAGCGGGGAATGTCGATAGCACGCCTTCAGGATCAAGTGCGCGATGCTGATAAGCCATACCCGGTCGTAATATATTGTCTATATAAGTATTAAGACTTCCATCTGCAGTAAATACTCCTGCTTGGCCGCCAGGAAAACCAACAAAACACTGTAATAAAATATAAAAAATGAACATCGATATGGTGATTAATATTTGAACTCGCAGCGAGGTGTGCCACACCACCATTGCCGCAAAAAACCATGCAAAACCAATACGCGCTAGCACACTTGAAAATCGAATCTGTTCAGGGTCAACAGGGATCCCTGTCCCCCATCCATGGTTATATAACACTCCCAATGCAATCAGTAACAGTAAACGTGTTAATGCATAACGGTATAGCGGAATTCGCTCACGAAAAGCCAATAAGTCGATACGCTTAGGTGATAGACCGAGCGCCACACCCGATAAGAAAATAAACAAAGGGAAAATTAAGTCATAAAAGGTAAAGCCGTGCCATTGACTATGTTGGGTCTGAGCTTCTACAACACGCCATCCCGCCCACCCCGTTAAAGCAAATAACGCGGCAAAAATGCCTTCGCCACCGATAATCCAAAACATGTCAAAGCCACGTAATGCATCAAGTGACATAAGTCTGGGTTTGCTGGGCTTATCACGTTGAGTATTAGACTCAATTTTGCGATTAACTGACATCATAGTCTCTTTCATATTTACACAATTAGACAGTAAGCTTTACTGCGCAAAAACGACGTTGCCAGCAATATAGGTGCGACTGACTTTATTGGCTGGGTTTAATAACACTAGATCTGCTCTATAACCTGGTTTAATTAAACCTAGTTGTTGCTCTAAACCGAGAAATGTTGCTGGATATAACGATGCCATTAGTAAAGCTTCTTCATGACATAATCCAAGCATAGCCACGCTATTATTCACCGCCCCAACCATATCTAAAACACAACCGGCTAATTCTCCCGTGGCTGCATTAAGCCTGTCCCCCTGACGAGTAACCTGAGTACCAAATAATTTGAAACTGGCATCATCACTCATACCAACAGGCGGCATAGCGTCGGTTACCAGCATGACTTTACCTTTAGGCTTAGCATTTATGGCTATTTTTGCTGCCGCAGGATGAACATGATGTCCATCGACAATTAAGCCACACCATGCATCTTGACTTTCCAGCGCAGCACCGACCATGCCAGGTTCGCGTGAACCTAAAGCAGACATCGCATTATATAAGTGGGTAAATCCTGTAGCTCCAGCCTCTAATGCTGCATTCACTGTGTCATAGTCTGCATTTGAGTGACCTAAACAGACTTTGACGCCTGCTGACACCAGTGCCTTAATAACCTGGGTTGACACATTTTCAGGCGCCAGCGTGACCACTTTAATGCCTAAGTCTTGACGACTAAAAATACTCAGTTCTCTTTCACTAATTTGCCGAATATAGCGCTGTGGATGCACACCTTTTTTAGGCACACTTAAATGTGGACCTTCAAAATGAATACCTAAAACACCAGCTTGTTGATTTGCAATAGCCACCGCAACCGTATCGGCTGCTTTTGTCATGATACTTACATCATCAGTAATTAATGTGGGTAAGAAACCTGTGGTCCCAAATCGTGCATGAGCACGGCCAATAATTTCAATACACTCGGTACTAGGCTCAGCATTAAATAACGCCCCGCCACCACCGTTCACTTGCACATCGATAAACCCTGGTGTGAGCGTACCCGCTAATTTTGTTACGGTATGGTGTTCGACATCAATTACATCTTCAGCACGTATGACAGCAGTGATCTTGCCTGCATCTATGGTTACGGCCATATTTTTATGAAATGACTCACCATCAAATAATCGCTCAACAATCAGGATTTGTTTCATAATACTCTCTGCTCTATATCAATTTTAATGAAGCAACTATAGTGTTTGAGTGACCTTCTTTAAGCCCGCGGGTTGATCAGGATTAATGCCACGGGCAATTGCGACTGCGGCAACATCAATGTAAAAACGCTGCAGTAATGCTAAAGGCGCAACTCGTGGATGAATATCTGCAGACGTTTGATTTAGATGCACTAAATCAGCACCTCGCTGCCTAAAATTAGCAATTTGTTCTACATGGCTGGCATACGACTCATCGTTAATACATACATCAACAATCGCTAATTTCTTTTCAACTAATGTCACTGGGCCATGTAAAAATTCTGCGCTACTAAATGCTTCAGCGTGTATTGAACAGACCTCTTTCATTTTTAATGCAATTTCTTTTGAAACTGCATAACCTAAGCCGCGACCAAGAACCACTAAGTTTTTAACGCCGTCCAATGATTCAGCAGTGAGTTGCGGTTCAGCATCAACTGCGGTTTGTAAAGCTTGGGGTAACGTGTTTACCGCTTGCGCTAATGATTCACTTTGAGTCCACTTAGCGGCAATTTGTAAAATAGCGGATAGAGTGGCTAGGTAGCTTTTTGTTGCAGCAACGGCTTTTTCTTCACCTGCACGTAATGGCACAACAACATCAACAATGTCTTTAATAGGCGCTGACTCATCATTGACCAATGCCACACAAAATCCGCCCGCCGCTTTAGCCATTCTTGCTTGTGCAAGAATGTCAGGGCTTCGGCCAGACTGTGAAATCACGATGACTAATGCTCCCTCAAGTTGTAATGATTTACCGTATACGCTGGCAACAGAAGGAGCAGCAGCAAACGTAGGAACACCCGCTTCGATTTCAAATAAGTATTTAGCAAATACACCTGCATGATCAGAAGAACCACGACCTACAATCATGACAAATTTAGGCTTAAGTTCACGTAAGGTCTGACCCAATGTGTCAGTAATAGTCTGGTTGGCAATCAATTGCTCGGCAATTTTCTGAGGTGCGGTACGAGCTTCTTGTTCCATAACTGTAAGAATTGTCATAATAAACCTTGATAAAATAATGTTGAATTAACCAGTAACCTTGTAGGTATTGAGTTGACGTCAATTAACGCCAATTAACGTCAACAAACACTCTACTGATGATTTACATTAGCTATTGGTTGAGTTAAAAATTGCTTTTTGCCGAACAAATACGCCCCATATTCTGGTGGCGAAATAGAGGGTGAAATCTTGCTTGCTATCTCATTGTCTAACCAAGGTGTTAGTGGTTCTGCTAATCCACCAATAATAGAAAAACGACTTGGGTTAAGAACAAATAGTTTTCGAGCAAGCTCGCTTATGTAATTTGCTCCATCTTGTACAATAGCGATTGCAACAGCATCACCATCCTGTGCGCACATCAATACGATACGAGCTAGCTTTGCATAAGCGCTAGATGATTGACCGGCGAGCTGTTCAACAATATCGATGGCATTTTTAGCGTTAAAATAATTCAGTAAGCTCTCGGTCAGCTTGCTTGAACATGCAAAACCGTCCAGAGCAAGTAACACGTGCTCAACCGCTTTTAAACCAAGCCATGCACCACTGCCTTTGTCACCTAATGCAAATCCGTGCCCGCCTAAAATAATACTTTGCTGACCAACATGCGCATAACCACATGAACCAGTACCAGTAATAATAACCGCACCATCTTCACCGTGATGAGCACCAATACAGGCTGTATGCAAGTCAGTCGTAAGATACATGGCTTTAAATGGATGTTGCCACTGAATAATTTGCTGATAAAACTGGCCAACATTAACTCCTGCTAAACCAATACCAGCGACTAACTGATGGCAAGTGTCAGGTGCAAAACCGGCATCGACTAAAGCCAACTGTGATGACTCAATCATTGATTGAAACGTTTGCTCTAAACCATGTAGTGGATTGGCACGACCAGCCACTGCGGTGCCAAGTTGTTGACCGTCATCGGAGTAAATCGTGGCACGACATTTACTGCCACCGCCATCAATACCGATATAAAGTTGCTGTTCGTTAGGCTGTTTGTTACCCATGACTGTCCTCTTGGTATTCTGTTTAACGCTACTATTTTTGATAGTCATCAAGCCTGTTAATAAGTTAACGCCATGTTACACCAGAAATGACAACGCTGTCATTTAATTTTTAACAAAAAACACTAATAATCAACAAAAATGATATTTACATCATATTTAACAGTAGGTTGTATAACTAAATTGTCTACTGAGATTAGGGGGTAACACGTCGCCAGCGCATATGATACTGACGACGCGGGTGTCTACTGGTTTAACAATTAGTCTACACGCAGAGTTCGGCCTTTTCGCTTACCATTAGCGGCTACTGCTCTAACATCAACAGGACGTTTCACCGCCACCGCCGAGGTATATACTTGCCAAGGCTTATCACCTTCCCGATATTCTATCTGTAAGCCAGGAAAAGCAATATTCGCACTTAATATGCCGTCGTTAATTACTGCACCAACGGTGGGAACACGATAATTAACACCTGCATTATCTAACTTTGCCAGTTCTTTATTGCCTAGGTGGTTGGCGATTTTTTGCCATTGAAGTGCTTGCTGTTGACGCATTGTAGTAGTGAAATGATCTGTTGTTTGGTTATACACAGCCCCTGCGTATTGGTATGGCACTTCCCATTCAGGTTTATACCATGCTCGCTCTGCTAACATTAATAGTCGCGGATAAATCATATACTCAACGGTTTGATCACTGCGTAACGTTTCACTCCATATTTGCCCTTGTATACCGTCAACAGTTTCACCAGCCTTCATTGGGCCACTAGTTTGCTTGCCTGTATCGTCTAATTGAGGACGGTCATCGGCTTCAAAAGGTTGCCCTTCTATATCGAACCATTGTTCGGCATTAGCGGGTAAGTTACCTGGCATGAAGCTAAAAACATGATGGCTATTCAAAGCTCGAGCTCCCCAATAGTAACCATGTTCCTCTGGGTCTGCTTCATAGGGAAAATCAAAGTAAAGCACTTCAGGGTTGGACAATACCGTCGTCCAACCGTTATTAGCTTGTTGGTGAGCGCGTTCATAGCCTTTATGTGATATGAGATCCCAGATATTACTTTGAGAATGAGCAGGCATGCGAGCTGGATTAGTGTGGCTCATGCCATCACTCCAACCTGCTGGTTGAATACCTTTGTCTGCTAACATATTAGCGACACGTTCAATGAAATAAGCGCCAACATGATTGATATCAGTGACACCGTATTGGTTGCTCGCTATAAACGCTTGGCAAATAGGCGACTCAAGCCAAGCGCCTGCGGTTTCATCTGCACCGATATGATAGGTCTCTAACGGCTGCCCCGCTTGTTCATGTAACTTAGCGATTTCAGTAATCACTTTATCTATAAAACGGTAAGTTGACTCCATACAGACGTTTAATGTGTTGTCGTTGTAATACTGTACCGATGAATACTGTGTTGTATCGTTTGAGTCCGCTAATATGAACTCATTTGCCGCATGTTTATCCGCTTTTGCCATCATATTTCGATAACGAACCTCCATCGATTTGATCGCTGCTCGTGAATGACCAGGCATGTCCATTGAAGGGATCACTTGAATTTGTCGAGCATTGGCGTACTTAATAATATTAATATAATCCTCTTTGCTATAGAAACCATTCACCTTAGTATCCGAAAAAGGCCCACTGCCTAGCTGTGGTAAAATACAACGAGTTTCAGACAAGTCGTGACAACGTTTACTGCCAACATCGGTAAGTTCCGGTAAACCGTCAATTTCTAATCGCCATCCTTCATCATCGCCCATATGTAAATGCAGTTTGTTTAATTTATAAGCTGCCATTTGATCTAGCAAATCTAAAATAAACTGCTTACTGTGAAAATTACGAGACACATCAACGTGCATCCCTCGATAAACGTATCGAGGACTGTCTTTTATCTGCATAGGGTTAACGGTTAACGAGTCAATATTCAGTAATGAACTTAACGATGAAATACCATAACTAAATCCACTAGCATTAGCGGCTTTAATGATCATATTTTGTTGATTAATAATTAACTCATAGCGATCTGTGCTTTGGTTATTGTCCTGAGATAATCGCTCGAATACTAACGGGACGCCTGCACTCGACTGCCTGACACCAATGCGCTCCAGGCGGGCTAATGCGGCTTGAATATCGTGTAGTTCAAGCTGAACATCGACCAGGTTTTGGCGACTAATATTAATACCTTGATGCAAGGATATCGCCTTGCCATTAGCAACAATAACTTGCGATTTAGGAGTCGGTAGTAATGAATCAACGCTTAAACTGGCATCGGCAGATACCCTATTATTTTGGGTAAACAGTATTTCCGGCTTAGCCCAGACTAATTTGTCTGTTGGGCTACGCTGATACTGTCTTTTAGCATCGGTAAATGCTTGAGCATAAGGTCGAACTTCCATATTGGTTTCAGGGTCTTGATGTACACGAGTACTATTAATCACTTGCGGGGTCAGCTCAACACCTTGAGCATCGTTAGCCACAATATAGTAATTGGGCATGGCATCAGTTTCAGAGAGTTGCCACAATTCGCCACGAAAACGCAGTGTGTTGGCTTGTCCTGCATGAAAACCAGTAAAAGCGGCAGTAGGGGTTATTCGATGAAGATCACCTTTAATTTGCTCAATCGTAAACTCATCACTTAATACTGCTTGTACAGGTCGCATTTGGCTAAAGTAAATAGCCCAATCAGCTAGCAAAATATCGTATGAACTGGTGAAATCAATCTCAGCAATAAAACAACGCTCAGTCGCTTTGGCACCATCAGCGCAGGCTTCGTCGGTTAAATTAGACACTAAGCGATATGTTACGCTCACGTCATCTGCAAATTTGGCTAAATCATCTTGACTCCAAGACTGCAAAGCCATTTCCGACATAGGCGCTGATGATTGTGATGGTGTGCATGCGACTAAGTAGAAAGACATAATTATGGCACTAAACGTCCAAGTTGTTTTCATTGCGTCCTCGTTATCATGTAGAAGTACAGCTAATTTACCGTTATCGGTTTAGCTAACTGACATAATTTTTAGTGTCAGTTAGCCTTTATTTAATATCAGGTTACTTGCTTATTACCAGTAAAAAAGCTGGAACATAAATCGGTTAAGATATGCACCAGCCCATACTTTTTTCTTGGGAGAAAGTAAAAAGTATCTTAAGGGATAGTGATGATTCAACCTGAAGTGCCACTATTAAACGTGAATGGGAGAGCTACTCCTCATCACGTTAAACTGAAACAACGTTACAATCGCCAATGACAGCGCTGTCATACATAAGTTACCAATTTTAACCAATGAGATCCAGCTTTTTTACATTAGCCGACAAAAACAAACACAATTATATTAAAGACCATATGTATCAATGCTTTAAAAAAACTGAGCGCCTTGATATACAAAATTCAACTTCGATTTATGACAAACATGCTTGTTACAAATAAGATAAGGCTCTGTGCATCGTAAAATCCCCATAAACTCATAATCAAACTAAAGTTATCCCCCGCCGAATTTGTAGATTTGGCCTTTACTCCTGCTGAATATTATTTTTAACTAATGTTTTTGAATGTCGGTTAGTGTAGTTCGATAGGGGTTCATTATGCTCAGCGGCACAGATAAGACCAAAATGGCAAGTTTTATTGAGTTTTCTATTTTATGCAGCAGTTTTATTATTCATAACAGTACTCAAAAAATTATAATAAATGACTGTTACAACATTCAGTAAAGCCCATTATTAAGCAATACTATGTTAATGGTACTGCATTTTATCGCAGTCTAGTGACTGCTCAGTTATTTATTGGCATTAATGAATAGTGGCTATTTATCTGTTATTGAGGCGGAATGTTATACAAAGTAATCCATTGTAACTGCATGATAGTGAGTATGTGAGTATGTGAGTATGTGCACCGTATCGTCAGTGATTTTAGAACCCGCAACAATGGTGGATATTGAGGTGTTTTTTTAATCCGTTAAGCTTAAGTAACTATTTCGTTTAGAATGATATTAACAGGCATTATCATGCTGACTTAACTAAGCATGTTATCTAAAAATGGCGCCATTTAGGCGCCATTTTTATAATCAGTTGACTAGCGGCCTAAGACTTCCATGCGCGCAAGTCGATTAACTTGATTTAACGAGCCGAGATGGCCATAAATAGGCCCTAAAATGCCACGTTTTTTTAGTTCTAAAAATGCCTCATCGGATAGCTGATTTAATTTTTGCTCGTCAATGAGATATAAGCCGTTAATATTACGTTTCTCGCCTGCAACATCTACGGTTAATGTTTGACTTACGAGTAATCCCTGCTCCGCTAAAAAGCCTAAAATGCCTCTTGTCGCTTGGTCTTGCTCATAATGGCTAATTAACTCTTGCTTACGAGCCTCTAAGAATGGGGTCTCTTTTTCCGATTCAAATAGCGCTTGGCCTTCAGTAGTGCTGACATCTTTAGACTGCTCACGAATACCAATCCACACTTTGTCTTTTACGTCTGGATTCAACACTAAGCCAAGCGGATAGTCACGGATTACGGCAGGAATATATAAGCCTAACCACTTACCGTCTTTTACACTTAGGTTTTGGCCGGGTTTAAGACCGAGCATTGCCACCGATTGAAACTCACCGGTGTCACTATTTTTAACAAATACAATGGGGTACTCTGTCGCAGCACGGCCAATTTCATGCAAGGTCACAGGCACAATATGTTGTTCTGCTATATGTGTGTAATCACTAGGAACTATTTTGAGATCACTGTGTTTAGCTGGGTCGAGTAGAGTAATTTGGTTGGACATCTTGGCTCCTTTGGGTGCGGCTCTGTGCAGGTAATCGCGACGATAGATAAAACGTTCACAGGTTGGTTATAACCTGTTTACAATAAATTAGTATTGAAACTACCAAGTTAACCAATTTTTACAAGCACGAATATAACGATTTTGCGCTTTAACTTACCACTTGCTTAAATATCCACCAGCAAATAGATTTGTCATCATATTTTCTGCAGACCATATTGATGTATTTTACTGAGTAACTCTCGGTGAGCAGGTAAATGTTGGCATAACTGTTCGCTGTGCCGCCGAATCCTTGCTGCATGCTGTTTAGCGAGCACTAATGAGGACTCAGACATTGTTTTCTTGTATGTCAAAAATTTCATGCCATACAATACATAGAGGTAATTTTCTACATTGAACACTTCAAACTTAGAAAATAGGTCTTCACTCAAGGGCACATACTCTTGCCATAACGCCAGTTTGTTACTTAATCCTGCCGGGATAGTCTGTGGGTCGCGATTATCTATCCAAAAATCTGAATCATGACGATCAGAAAGACAATAATGCATTTTGGCAAACTCAACGACCCGTTCCCATGCATACGACATAGTCTGATTAAATCGCTCGGATAAACTTTCACATTGGCTACTATCACTAGGAAAACGACTTGCCAAGTAACCTGCTGCAAAATCCGTTAGCATGATTGATGTTGCCTCTATGGGCTCTAAAAATCCTTGAGCCAAGCCTAAAGCGACACAGTTCTTAGCCCAAAACTGTTTACGGTAACCCACTTTCATTGGAATAGTGCGATACGAGTATTGATCTAATTGGCCACTGAGATACCGATTGAGCTTTTGTTCGGCTTGCTCATCATCGAGATGAGCACTTGAATACACTAACCCTACCCCACGGCGATTTGATAAAGCGATATCCCATATCCAACCAGCTTGATGAGCCGTTGCCTTAGTATAAGGGGGAATAATGGCATCAGGATCAGTTGGCACTTGCACAACAACGGCTTTGTTCACAAATAGCTCCTGAGATTTATCCACAAACGGAACCTTCAGTGCTTTTGCTAATAAGATTGAATCAAAACCACTGCAGTCGATATAAAAATCAAATTCCTGCTCTCCACATTTATCTAAAACCAATGATGCAATACTACCATCGAGGTGCAAACGGGTATCGATCACATTGGCTTTAACATGATTAACCGCAAATTTCTGTTTGGCATTTTCAGCTAACAACAAAGCAAACTTTGCTGCATTTAGATGATAAGCATAACCTTGTACGGCCTGATATTCTGGGGTTGTAATTAATTTAGGGGCAAGGTTTGCTTCGCAAACGTCAAATTGACTGGAGACTAACTGACTGTAAGCATCACTGGGATTTTGTAGCCATAACGAAGATAGATCATCTCCCATTGAACTCGGAGGGTCAAAAAGATGATGATAAAAATTATCTCTGCCATGACGATGACTATCAAGCCAATTTTGAAACTTAATCGACTGCTTAAATGTCACATCACAACGGGTAATAAACTCGGTTTCACTGATGCCAAAACTTTGTAATGTTTTACGGATCGTCGGTACGGTTCCTTCACCAACACCAATAGTTGGAATATCAGGGGACTCGATCAAAGTAATAGTAATATTTTGATTAAATAGCGCTTTTGCAAGATGATTGGCCGCCAACCATCCCGCAGTTCCACCACCAACAATCGCAACTGATTGAATTTTCATATCACCTCTTAATCCAATAAAAAGCCCGGCAAATGCAGGGCTTTTAGTATATGACTCAATTAATCTATTAGATTAGAAACGGAATGCGACACCCACTTTATAGCGAGCTTCACCTTCAAAGCTCCACACTGGGTAGTCTGCTTTAAACTCAGCAATCACTTCAGAGTCTAGTGGTGCAACACCTGTTTGGATGCTGTCTTCTTCGGTTAAGTTAACAGCTTCAAACGTTATATCCATCCAATCTGTCACGCTGTATGTTGTGCTTAAATCAAGTGTGCCATAGTCTTCATGTTGACGGTTACCATAGAAGCCAGGTAATTCACGCATCATGTATTCGCTGCGCCAGTTATAGGCCAAGCGGGCTGAAAATGCATCCATCTCATAGTAACCGACTAAGTTAACTGTATGCTTAGACGAATCAGAGAACACACCCACTTGATCAGGATAGTTTTCTGCAGGAGAACCTGCATCTGCATAAGTATAGTTAATAGAGTAACCTAAACCGTTTTCATATGAATCTTGAAGTTGCAATTCAAGACCTTCAATACGACCACCGGTAGCATTGTATTTTTCACTTACCGTCCAGCAGTCATATACACCGACTCCACAAGCACTTTGGCCTTGAGCAGCAAGGTCATTATCGTTAATACCGATTTGTTGGTTTAACTTTTGACGAGTTGAAATGAATGAACTTACATCTTTAATAAAGTAAGTTGCTGCAGCTAAACCTGAATCACTGAAATACCACTCTAAACTTAAGTCGGCTTGAGTTGCTTTAAATGGGTCTAATGAAACAGAACCACGGTTAAGCTTCTCGTTACCAGGAGTACCATCGTTTAAACCCGGTAATGTTGACGTAGCAAATAGCTCTGCATAGTTAGGACGAGACATTACCTGTGATGCAGAAGTACGTAAAATCAGATCTGGAGCTAAATCAAACGCGACGTTTAAGCTTGGTAACACATCACTGTAACTAGCAGAATCTGTTGATGTTGCATCAGCAAACTGACCTGTAGAACTGAGTGCATAGTAGTCAGATTCAATGTCGGTAGAGATATAACGTAAACCAAAGTTACCACGAATGCCTTCAGACTCGAAGTTAGCCATTGCATACACTGATAGGTTTTTCTCGTTCAATGTACCGTAACCAGACTTGTCACGAGTAAAACCGTTAATTGCCGCTTTAGCATCGTTAATCATGTTATCAAAGTTTGGCTTAGGCAAAGTAAAACCAGCACCCGAGCTCATTGTGCCGTCAAAATAATAAGAGGCATCATGAACGGCGATATCACCAACGATTGCTGCATCAGTTTGTTGAGTCACATCGTGGTCAGCATAACGAATACCTGTTTTGATTGACGAAATAGCCCCTAAATCTGTTGGCACTGTCACATCAAACTGGGCATAGGTTTCTTCGTCGGTATTAGGCTGTTTCTTTAATGCCCAACCCGCGCCAGATAATTGGCCATTGTAGTCTTCAGCACTAAAGTTTTTATTAGCAATATCGATGTCAATGATATTGCCCGTTGCATCATAGTGGCCAGCAAAATCTGAAGGCTTACCGATTGAGTTACCGTAGTTAGAGGTTAAACTGGTACCACCATCTGCCTTGGTATTACCGATACTACCTTCAATTTTGAAATTTTCATTATCATAAGCGAAATTGAAATCAAGGGTATCAGAAGTCATTTCAGCTTCTCGAGCCCAAGTTTGGTTCCAAGCGAAAGCATCCACACCAGTATGAGTAATATCTGTACACACACCCGCAGCGTTAGTTTGATTACAAGTGCTAACACCTTGCTGAGTTGGGAATAAGAAAATGGATGTGTTGGCATTATCAGCCTTTAGACTTAAACCTGTGTAGGTTAAGCCAAACTCTAATGCATCATTAGCACGGTATTGCGCGGCGACGTTTAACGCAGTGCGTTCACGGTCTTGTTGGAAGGTAGAAGGAACAATTTCACCCCAACCTAGCAAGGTTTCAATACCATTACGCTGATACTGGGTGTTCGCACCAGCACCAGAGATTAAGAAACCGAAGTTTTCGTTTTCATTTTTCCAGCTATATAGGCCAGATAATTCAGGATCAGTTTCTTCTGAAATCGTGCCATAGTCACCTTTGGCACTTAAAAATACTGTGTTTGACTCTAAGTCTAATGGCTTACGAGTCTTAACGATTACCGTGCCACCGATACCACCTTCAGGTAAATCAGCTTGCGAAGATTTATACACTTCGATACCACTGATCATTTGCGGTGGTAGTAACGAATAGTTAAAACTACGGTCAATGGCTTGCTGATCAAACCAACCAGTAGATGCAACTGAATGTCCGTTTAACAATGTGCTAGTCAATTGGCTCGAGGCACCACGAATAGACACCTGCTGACCTTGACCAAACTGGCGGTTTACTGCAACCCCAGGGATACGACCTAATGACTCACCGACATCGCCATCAGGAAACTTACCAATATCTTCTGCCGTTACTGAATCCACTACAGAATTAGCAAAACGTTTTTCGTTAATTGAAGCTTTCATGGAGGCACGCATCCCACGAACTTCAATTTTTTCAATGTTATCATCAACAGTAATTTCTTCTGCTGCAATAGCACCCACTGACACTATACTGCCAAACAGAATCGCAATTTGAGTAGCAAGTACATTTTTTTTAAAGATAGATGGTCGCATCTTTTTCCCCTTCCATAACTTTATTATCGTTTTTGAGTTCATAACCATTCCTTAGGAATGACAACGCTGTCATGTCTGGAGCAAACATTACACAAAAATTAACAATGACGCCACAAAAAAATAACCGATCCTGCTAATTCATTAATTTTTTTGCTTGATAAACAACCTAAAAAAAATAACAAATCATTAAAAAACATTTATATAGATAGGAAAATGATTTTAGACAGTATGTATTTTTAATTGTAATAAATGGCGTAATATGAGTAGAAATGAAATTGAGGATTGCCAATTTATACAAAAACTCGCACTATTAGCAGACAAATAACCCATTTAATGTTGCGGCAATTTGCCTTGTTGAGTGGTGTTTCGCCTGAATGAAGAGTCATTTCTGACATGAAAGTAACGATTAACGACGTCGCAAAATATGCCGGCGTATCGATAAAAACTGTTTCACGGGTGACAAATAAAGAACCCTCAGTAAAACAAGCCACCATTGATAAAGTAAACCAAGCGATAACAGCATTAAATTACCAACCTAATTTAGCAGCAAGAAATTTAGCGAGCACTAGCTCGTATGTTATTGGTTTTATTTACGATAACCCCAATGCGTATTATGTCATTGATATGCAAAACGGTATTTTATCTGCCTGTAAAGACAGAGGATTTGAATTACTTATTCATCCATGTAATGCAAAATCCGAGACCATTTGTGATGAGCTGACCACTATGGTTAAACATGCTAGATTGGCAGGGTTGGTACTTACACCACCGATGTCCGAAGACCCTAATATTTTGGCAGCCTTAGACCAGATAGGTGCTAATTACGTTAAAATTATTGCTGGTGAAAAGATCATCAATAGTAACGGATTGACGGTATTGGTTAATGACCAAAGAGGTGCGGTTGAAATTACTCAACATCTTATTGATTTGGGCCATAAACACATTGCATTTCTTAGTGGTGATTTACAACATGAATCAACAAAAGAGCGATTACTTGGTTTTAAGAAAGCGTTAAAAAACAACTCTCTAACTCTAAATACTGATTGGGTGCTTGAAGGGGAATACTCATTCGAGTCAGGTCTAGCTGGTGCAAATAAACTCATTACTATGGCTAAACGGCCGACTGCCATTGTTGCCTGTAACGATGAGATCGCCGCTGGAGCATTATTTGCAGCGCGCTTAGCTGGACTCGATATTCCAACAGAACTATCTATTGTCGGTTTTGAAGATAGCCCATTCTCTCGTCAAACATGGCCTAAATTAACCACAGTCCATCAACCCAATATCGAAATTGCTCAAATTGCGACGCAACTGTTAATTGATAAACGCAAAAATCAAACAACTGAAACGTTCAGATGCTTTACTCCAACACCGGTGATTCGTAACTCAACAACCTCGCCTACATAACACCAGAAAGCCTCTATCAATAGAGGCTTTCTGGTGTTTATCAACATAAACTCGTTTAATGCAACTTAAGTTTAGGACGTTGCCAGCGCAGTAGTTTTTGCGCAATACGATATACCGAAGCCGAGAACCAGCCATATAAACTGGCTAAATGACGCTGATAAAGCGAAATATACATCAAACGCGCAATATGACCTTCAACAAAAAAGTCTCCTGAACGTAGACTGCCCATTAAATTACCCACTGCTGAGAAACGACTAAGTGAAACCAATGAACCATAGTCCTTATACACGAAAGGCTTTTCTGGTTGTTGTTTCATCTTTAAGCAAATATTGGCATAAAGGCAATCGGCCATTTGGGCTGCCGCTTGGGCTCTTGGTGGCACAGGTTTACCTGATGGTAAAATAAGTTGCGCACAGTCACCTAAGGCGTAAATATCATCAATGCCTTTAACATGCATACAATCATCTACATCAATTTGATTACGAGGAGTGATCGGAAGTTGAGTAAAGTGTTCAAAAACTTTCGGACCTTTTACACCTGCTGCCCATACTTTAATGTTGGCTTTGATAGTCTCACCAGTCGCTGTAACGAAACCTTCTTTAGTGACTTCTTTAACCTGCACACCTAAATGCAATTTAACGCCTAACTTTGACAGTACAGTTTGTGCTCTTGTACTGACTTGCTCTGGTAATTGCGGGAGGATTTTGCTTGATGCTTCAATTAAGTTTATGTCTAAATGATCTTTAGAAATATTTTGGTAGCCATACTCTCTTACTGATTCAATAACATGATGAAGTTCAGCTGCAAGCTCAACGCCTGTGGCGCCAGCTCCTACAATACCTATACCTAACTGGTCTTGGGTTTCATTAAGCTGTAATAGTGCATCCATGAGCTTATGATGAAACAGATTAGCACTATCTAAGCTGTCTAAGAAAATACAATGTTTTTCAGCGCCTGGTGTATTAAAGCTATTTGAAACGCCTCCCAATGCTAAAACAAGCGTATCATATTCAATATTGCGCGCAGCAATAATGATCTCACCTTCATCGTTGTACACTGGAGCCAGCTGGATTTGTTTGGTATTCGGATCACATTGATCAATAGCGCCACGAATATACCGGTAACCGTTCTTTAAACCGTGATCTCGATACTGTAGCCCTTCAATTGATTGATCAATGACACCAACTGCCACTTCGTGCAATTTTGGCTTCCAAATGTGAACGGTATTTTTATCTATTAAACTAATATCAACTAACGGGTTTTTACCAAATTTTCGTCCCAATTTTGAAGCCAACGCTAACCCTGCCGCCCCTCCACCTACGATAACAATTCGCTGAACCATACATTACCTCAGAGATACCTTATTCCAACAACTTAACTACAAAAATATACACGTATAAAAAAAGGCCCTATGGGCCTTAAACTGCTTCTTCATTTTCTTCGCCGGTACGAATACGAATAACACGCTCTACATCGGTTACAAAAATTTTACCATCACCAATTTTTCCAGTTCTAGCAGTATCAACGATGACATCGATTGCACGCTCTAAAAGCTCATCTTGAATAACGAGCTCGATTTTTACTTTAGGTAAAAAATCCACCATGTATTCTGCACCACGATAGAGCTCTGTATGACCTTTTTGACGGCCAAAACCTTTAACTTCAGATACTGTCATACCCGTAATGCCAATTTCAGCAAGTGACTCACGCACATCATCAAGTTTAAACGGTTTAATAATCGCTTCGACTTTTTTCATTAAATACTCCTGTCATCGCTAATTTGTTGATTAACCCTACTCGGTATAAGAGATGAGATAAATCGATATAAAGATCGCTTCACGTCTGCAATATAAAACTCACCATTTGTGTTACAACAGGTATTTGCACGCTAATACATGGCAAAGACTGTTTGAAAATTATTGTTATCCTTTGCAGAGGATGATTAAGCATATGTCCTAATTACAGTTTATATGCTTGCTAACGTCATTCAAATATCTTACTTGAAAGCGCTGCCAATTGTCGCGGCTATTTTACGTATTTATGAAAAGATATTTCGCAGCAAATCCACTGTTCATTTTCTATACTAACTTAATCTTGCTGCAGGACGCAGCTGACAACGTTTAAGGATGAACAACGATGAGATTTTCTATTCAAGACAATGGCTTCAGTTTGATTGAAGTTATTATCACCACGCTAGTCGCTTCAATTATGTCATTGATAGCTATCCCCCCATTAAATGACGTGATTGAACAAATCAGAGCCAGAAGTACTATTCAAGTTATTCAACAAACTATTCAATTAGGCCGAAATATGGCCATAAGTTACGGTGCAAGGGTAACGGTTTGCCCTTTAGTTGAAAACGTGTGTTCTGAGGATTGGAGTCTTGGGCTAAGTGTTTTTATTGACCAAGGTGAAAAAAATCAACTTGATGCGAATGACCAACTACTCCAACAGACATCACCGTTTAATGAAAATGATTATATTAGATATAACCGCCCGGCGATCCGCTTTCAACCTGATGGACTTGCCTCTGGCACTAATGGCACATTAACTTACTGCCCTGGAAAGGTTGATAGTGAATATGCAAAAGCGGTTATTGTTAATCAAGCCGGTAGGGTAAGGATATCAAAGAAGAAAAATATAACATGTAAACTTTAGCGAATCGTAAAATGACAAATTTTACACGTAAGAAATTGATTGCGACTGATGTCCGCAAATAGTCAATAAAACACTGTTATTCAGGTTGTGCTTGGTTATACTCTGCTTATATGGCAGAGGACTCTCGCATGAAAAAAATACAATCTGGATTTACCCTAGTAGAATTGATGGTCACTGTTGCAGTTGCTGCAATACTGTTAGCAATTGGAGTTCCTTCGTTAACTAGCCTTTATGAAGGTATTCGAGCAAGAAGCGCTATCAGTACAATTGAATCATCATTTGTATTTGCGCGTAGCCAAGCAGTTAGTTATGGCAGTAGAGTCTCAGTCTGCCCAATGGCATCGACATCATGTGGCAGTGACTGGAGCAAGGGTTTTAGCATATTCATTGATAATGGCACTATTGGCACTATGGATACGACCAATGGTATTGCTGATGTGCTATTACGCAAGGTAGATGCATTTAACAGTAACGATATTATTAAATCAGATTTATCACGATACAGTTTTAACCCTGATGGTATGGTGGCGAATGGCAACAGCGGCACTTTGCGATATTGCCCTAGCACTGCAGACAACAGCTCTTCTGAGGCCATAAGTATGAACTCGTCAGGCAGGATTTCTAAAATGAGTGGTACCGTAACCTGTAGCTAGTAAAGAGGGCTTATAATCGTAAGCCCCCTTCAAACTAAAAAATCAATCGTCTAAGTCAGTTCTTTGTTCATCAAGGTGCCGAACAAACTTATCTTTAAACTTTTTATCTTCTGTAATGCATTCAATAACACGCTTAACCATTAAACGTTCATTAGTTACCGTTGCAACAGAATTTGCGAGTAGTCGGCTTTGTTCTTCTATAAGCAATTTAGGATCCCAACTAAATACAGCAACATTTGGTCCATTAGCCGTTTCAATATGGCATTTAAAAGTCGACAGTGACAAATAAGTACTCTGTTCAGCAGTAGAGTAAAAACTAGTCGATATTAACAAAACAACTAAACCTGTAATTATTTTCATTACCAACACTCCGTAGGTGACTTGGTACCTGTTGAGGTTAACGATATCGTTGCACAAGCGGAATCACGTGTTGCTTGTACACCAACAGCTGTTGCTGTCACGGTGTAATCATCCCCACTCAAAGTTGTATCAACCTTATAATAGGTATTTTCAACAATCCAAGGATCTGCTTTCAGCCCAAGTTTAGTCATATCAGTTGCAAAGCTTCGATGATCTAAATAGTATTGTTCTTGCAAATTAGCAACATGCATAACGCCAGCTAAACCGTCAGCACGCGCCCCCTTAGCAACAAATTGAGTGTAATTAGGGTAAGCAATCGAAGCCAAAATACCTACGATAACAACGGTAATCATCACCTCAATTAATGTGAATCCTTGCTGGTATTTCATTACATTTTTACTCATTCTATTCATCTATATGATAATAAATTTTATTGACTTTTAAACCGCCACGAACACACTTGTTGTCACCATCAGCACATCCATCATCTGGACCTGGTTTAAGCTTAACAAATAACTCACTGCCTGCACCTACCAGATACATATATCCATCCTCACTAGAACTATGGGGCGGAATAATTACCTGCGGAGTATCTGGAATAGTATAGCCAGTTTCATAACTTGTCTGAGAGTATGAACGAGTCCCTTTATGTAAATCAAATCCATAAATACGCCCCTGACCAGTAACTAAACATTGGTTAGTTGATTGTGCTGTACCTGGTTCATAAGAAGTGAAAAACACCCGCCCTTGGATAATAGTGCCTGCGGATAAGCTTTTTTCCCCGGTACCTGGAAAGCTATAATACCAACCTCTTTTAGTACCAAAAGCAATATTTTGTGCTTCGGTGCTTGGCGGAGTGGTTGTTACATCATAAAGATCATTAATGGTTAATGCCGCGGGGATTTCTTTACCCGTTGCCCCCGTAAATGACTTTGTAAGAATATTACGATCTTGCAACACAAAAAACTTATCATTTCGAGCTTTGTCTAATGGATGTGGTCTGTGACCAGAGCCTACAACCACAGCATCATATGCAATCTTTTGATAAGCATTTGTTTTTGTGGTTACCCCTGATACGGTTGATGTTACTTCTGATATATTATTAAAATAGGTTTGCACAACCGTCGGTTCCGCAAAGAAACGACGATCAGTTGCCGGAGTATCACCACCTAAACTGGCAAATTTAAACGCTGTCCACGGATTAGTTGAATCACTTGGGTTTGCTGTCGGTAAGTCCATTCGCCAAATATTGGCTCCAGTATCTGTTGCGTATATACGATCAGTCAATCTGTCATTATTACTATCAAGAACTGCGACACTATTTGGGATACTATCAACAATACCGGCCATTTTTGTCATTCCAGTCCCGCTTGCTGGACCGAATTGATGCACTAATGCGCCAGTGTCAGCATTGACAATGAATACTCCACGACCTTTTGTATCATCAGAACCAACAGCAGAGCTATCTTTGGTAGATGGAGAATAACCTGCACCGAAAATAAGCACTGGTGATGCTGTGCTCGCTGAAGTATTACCACTTGGCACACCTGGAATAAAAGTAACAATAGGCTCAGCCCAAGTTTGACCAAGCTCAGCCATACCGGCAGAACTTGAGTCTATTTTCCACTTAAAAGAAGGTGAGTCGGGATTAGTAATATCAAGTGCATAATATGACTGACCACCACGTCTCATCCCGATAAATAAATAAGCTTTTTGTATTGCGCCCGAAGCAGACCGTTTTACATATGTCACAGGTGGCGTATCCATTCCATATACAGAATGAACCCCGGTTGGCACATTTGCCCTAAGCTCACGTAAATTGGGCAATAATTCATAGGGCATAAATCCCCAAGACTCAGTTACGGTATCACCAGCATCCTTAAACATGTGTACAAAGCCAGCGTTAGTTCCAACTATAATCCGTAAATCAGGTGAGCCTGCAGTACCATAATTGATAGCAAGTGGCTTAGAATGCAATGGATCGCCCATAATATCAACACGCTTATCGATTTTTGAACCATCGGAATCTTCATCATCGACATCGACACCTTTAGCCCAATCAAACAAACCAGATAACTCAGTTTTATCTACCCCCATAAATAAAGCTAATTTGTCTTCGTTACCAATATTTGGAATGTTTATGGCAGTATTCTTTGTGAAATCTGTCAATGCTCCACCACTGCCAAAATTTCCCAAAAGCTTACGATTCGCGGTAACTTGCAGCACTGATGACGCTCCACCAATATCAACATTATTACCATCACCGCCGGAGCTTGTCGCATCACAAATAGATTGTAATGTCCAATATGAGCATGCTGAATTTTTTAAGCTCCCTGTGGCATCAAGTGCTGGATTACCATTTTTATCGACAATATCTCCAGACTTGGTAACTTTGAATTTTTTAAGGTTGCCTATCCAACGGGGGCCCTTGTTCGGTAAAAACATCGCATAGTAAACAGAGTCTAAACTCTGAGTACGGTCAAAGTTATTACTGGCAATAGAGGGAGAGGTAAAACTTGAATTAACTTCTAATATGTTTGAGAAAATCTTTTGTAATGCACCTTGAAGCGCTTGAGCACTTTTTGCAGAATAATAGTCACCGCCACCTCTTTTAGCTGTTTCTTTAAGTATAGGTGCGGCACTATCAGCCCCATCACTAAAACCAATGGTATAAGTAGTAATTAACTGATCACCCGTTATATTTGGATTGACATCATTTTTATGCATCCAACCAGCTAAAGCGGGAAGATAGTTACTAGCGTACCTATCAGATGTTTTCAAACCAGATAGTTTTAACACCTCACTGTCAGCATCGGTATCAGATGTCGGCTCACCGTCAGTAACATAGATAATATAAGCATCATTTTGACATTGTTTACCTACAAAAGGTGAAGTATATTTACCATTCACTTCTATAGTAGTATCTCTCAACGGAATTCGAGTTGGATCATCATTACCATAATAAACACCTCCACCAGCAAAATATCGATAGGCTTCATACAGATTTTCACACAACGGAGTATTACCGCCAGGTGATAATGACGAGATGGTAGTTAATAACCGCTCTTTGGTTGCATTGGTGGTGGTTGAAATACCATAAACAATCCGTCCTCCGTTACGATTGTTGGTGTTATAATTAAATACACTTAAACCAAAATCAACGCCAGGAGTCGTAACAATAGTATCTTCAATTACTCGTTGTGCCACAGACATTCGAGAATAGTTATGCTTACTTTTAGTCGAATTATACCAATTTATATACTTTTCAGTATAAATCGTGATGGGCTGACCAATACCAAAATTGGTCAATTTAGATTTAGCAATCGCGTCATCGATTTCAGACTGAGTTGATGAGTTATTAATTGGGGTATACATAACCGGTGCAGCACTGGTGCCTAGACCATCAACAGGAAAACCATTTTGAACCCCAGGATTTTTGTAACTTTGTTCCGCTATATCTTCATAACAGTCTATGATAGAAATCGCACTACCATCCGTTAATGGTAATTCTTCCCAAGCACCACTCTCACCAGTATATCGATGCTCGCGTAGAAAGCCGGTAAACATCCCATAGTTAATCAAATACTCTTGAGAGGTAGCGCACATATTTACCGAGTTTTTAAATGTTTGTTTACTTGCCGAAGTTGGTATGTTTGTACTGCTTCTTGTATAGAATAGATTGGTATTATTGGTCAGTTTGGTACCATTATTATTCACGTCCTCATTACCTCGAGGATAAGAGTCTTCAGTATAAAAGTTATTCCCCATACTTCCTGATGTATCGAAAATAATCAGTACTTGTGGTCTCGCGCCAGATCTAGCTGAAGCTTCAAATACATATAACTCAGTATCATCAGCAAAACTGATTGATGAGTAAACCAAAATAGCAAATAGTAATGCCGACTGTAATTGTTTAAAAATCATGACTAGTTATCCCCCATCAATTCTTTTTCTACACCAACAACCACAGTAACTTGCCCCATATTACTGCGGCCAAATGTTGCGGCACTTGATATTTCGACTCGACGACAAGAGATACCTTCAGTAGGCGTAATGCTTGGTTGACAATCTGTATCACCATCAGCCAAAGGAGTTAATGTACTTGACACCCCTAAATCATTATCGACAGTGGTTAACACCGCAGTCATTGTAGCCATAACGCCTGAATTGGCTAAAATAGCTTTGTCTTGAGCACCTTGTGCTGATGCCATAGCATCTATACGTTCAGCTCCGGCACCAGCCATTCTTAATGACTGCGTAGAATTAACCGCTAAAGCGACACCAATAATTGTCATCAACACCAATATAATTAAAGAGAAAAATAGCACAATACCTTGCTGTTTTTGATAAGATTTTATCATATTGTCACCTTAAAATTTTTTCACTATTTGGACCATAATATTGGCCCGAATCCATATTTTTACTAGTTATTAAGTATACGGTTTTCTAATACAATCGTTGTTGAAACAATTTTACGACGATAATTATCTTTTAATGGGCCAATTTTTTTATCACCGAGTTGATACGTTGTGTCATTGGTATAACTGCGATCTTTATCACTTGAACGTACTAATAAAAAAACTTTTAAAGAGACGATTTCATTGTCATTATCCCACATTAATGTGGTCACATTTTCTGCGGGCATATAGCTATCTGCAGTTCCGTCAGCATTGCTATCGACACCATACAGTACTCGCATATTTTCGATGCCTTCAACTAGCTGCTCCTCATTATTCATACCATTATTTATCGACAATGTACGTCGTCTTAGTACCGGAATGTCACCATCATCGCGAATAAAATAGACATGATGTTGATATTCCCAATTCCGACTATTTACAAGCCCTGGCGCTGCAGCATTGCCATCAAAAAAAACGATAGCTTTTAAAGTAGAGGCTACATAATAACGAGTAGCTGTTAGAAAGGTTGCTGGCGGGCCAATTAAACGCTTAATTTGAATCACATCGGTTTTACTATTAGGAGAAATACAAGCTAAAGATTGAGGGCTCACGCCCTGTTCATAACCCCATAGGTAACGAAAACCTGTAGGCTGAGCATTGGGAAAACTAGCATTATTTAAACCTGCGCCAACACAGTCATTTGTTACGGCTGTTGAACTAACAGTAATATTACCTGGAGTTCCAGTAAAGTCGCCCATAAAACCTAATTGGCTAAGGTCTCGCTCCAATATAGCTAATGCGATACGCCCATTTTCTTGCAGTTGGTTAAATTGACTGGTGGTTGTGACATTACTGGAAGACATACTGAACATGGTAAAAAGGCCAGCGGTGAGAAATAAGCTGATCAACATTGCGACCATTAATTCAACGAGCGACAAACCTCGTTGCTTATCAAATAAAATTATCATCTTATAATCGCCGTATTAACGACGAATGTACGTCGTCGATCACTAGTAGAACCACATCCTTTAACAAAACTGGTTTGCCCCTCGGCACCATCAGATGAAGCTCGGACACCTTTCCACGTTATGGCAACGATAACATTATTCGCTCCATCAACAGCGATACAAGCTGTAGGTGAATCCAAACCGCCGACATTTATATTGTCTGACGACTTTTCACTTGTGCCTAAAAATGCACGCTCCCATTGAAACAAGTCCCAATTTCTAGTTTCAATATTGGTGCAAATAACGTTTGCTCCCACAGCAACATCACAAGATTTTGCCGATGCAATCGTACTGCCAGTATAGGTACCATTGTAAGTGGCTAATTGACTACTATTGATGCGCATTCGATTAATAATATCATTGGCATAATACGAAGCTTGAGTTTGCTGAAAAGACTCAAAACTGCCTTGTTTAGAAATAATATGAAGATTAAAAATGCCAATAAGGCCTATCACCAGAATAACCAGTGAGACCATAACTTCAATCAAGGAAAATCCATTCCTTTTAGGTGACATAAGCGTCAAACCTCCTGCAAAGATCAATATTAGAGAATACGACCTTAAATTTTGTTGCGCCAAGCTAGTATTACTTAATATATAGATGATAGCTGAGTTAAATGTAATCAGATAGTATCAATTTTGTATATTAAGCATGATTAATAGCTCGAAATATTTTATTGGTATTATACTCGGTTCATTTTTTAAGTACAAAAAACCCGCAACCTAAATTAAATTGCGGGTTAATATTTTTATCGTATTGAAATTAAACAAATAACTAACGTTATTGTGAACGTAACAATTAACGCAATTCTGCAGGTACGGCGAAAACGGTATCTTCTTTACGTCCTTCAACTTCAGTTATCACACTCGGTGCTAATGTCGCTATCGCGTTAACAACTTGTTGAACTAACACTTCAGGCGCTGAAGCACCGGCTGTGACAGCGACTTTCTTTACGCCGTTAAACCATGCTGCTTCTACATCAGCAGCGGTATCAACTAAATAAGATTGAGTACCAGTTTTTTCAGCAAGTTCACGCAAACGATTTGAATTAGAACTGTTTTTAGAACCAACAACAATCAGTAAGTCCACTTCTGCAGACATACTACGTACTGCATCTTGACGATTTTGAGTTGCGTAGCATATGTCATCTTTACGGGGCCCTTCAATTGAGGGAAAACGTTGCTGTAATGCACTAATGATATCTAAAGTGTCATCAACAGACAGTGTGGTTTGAGTAACAAAACATAAGTTCTCAGGATTATTAACCTGAAGATTATTAACATCTTCAGGTGATTCAATAAGATAAACACCACCTTTAGGGTTATCGTATTGTCCCATTGTGCCTTCAACTTCTGGGTGCCCTTGATGGCCAATCAAAATGCACTCGATACCTTTACGACTTGCACGAGTGACTTGCAAATGCACCTTTGTTACTAAAGGACAGGTAGCATCAAATACTTTTAAACCGCGATCTTTGGCTTCTTTTCTTACTGCCTGAGATACACCATGGGCACTAAAAATAACAATGCTGTTATCTGGAACCTGATCAAGTTCATCGATAAAAAGCGCACCACGCTGTTTTAGATTTTCAACCACATAGCGATTATGTACCACTTCATGGCGAACATAAATTGGTGGTTCAAATAATTCTAAAGCACGCTCAACAATACTGATTGCACGATCAACCCCAGCACAAAAACCGCGAGGATTAGCCAACAAAATACTCAGTTCAGGAGACGTCGGATCAACTTTTAACATGTGATACCTTTTTAATCAGTTATAACACTGACCACTTCAAGCTCAAACGTAAGCGTGCGTCCAGCAAGTGGATGGTTTAAATCGACAGTAATTGAGTCACCAGCAGTATCACGAACGATACCCGGTATTTCACTACCACCTGGGCCTGCAAAACTGACGATGACACCGTCTTCAAGCTTCATATCAGCTGGAAAACGGCTTCTGTCCATATAATGGATTGCATCTGGATTTGACTCACCAAAAGCATCTTTTGCCGCTAAGGTAAACTTGTGCTTATCACCTTCACTCAAGTCTTTAAGTTCATCTTCAAAAGCCGGACTTAAGCTACCGTCACCAATATTAAAACGCGCCGGTTTGCCCGATGCTTTAGTACTGTCAGCGGTCGATCCGTCTTCTAATACAATATTCATATGGCACACCAATGAGCGACCATCTTGTTTAGTTAAATCTGTCACAGTTAATCTTGCTCCTTTGGTGACTTTGCATCTGGTCTAAATGATTCCCAGATGATCAGTACTGCACCCACAAATATACCTGAATCGGCAATGTTAAACGCTGGATAATGGCTGGTTTGCCAGTAGAAATCGATAAAATCAACGACAAAGCCATGCATTAAACGATCAACTAAATTGCCCAGTGCGCCACCAATAACTAAGGTAAAGGCTAAATTACTCCGCCATATCGTGTGTGACTGTTTACGAAGCCATACGGTGAGTAAAGTACTAAAGCCGAGAGCTATAATAGTAAAGAACCAACGTTGCCAGCCACCAGCATCACTTAAAAAACTGAACGCAGCGCCATAGTTTCGCACATAAGTGAAATTAAAAAATGGCAGCAGTTTGATAGACTCATACAATTCAAAATTGGCCAAAACCCATTGTTTAGATAGCTGATCGGCTAAAAACACCAATGCAGCTACCCAATACCAACGCAAGCCACTGTCTTTCCATGTTAATGGCACAGTACTCATTGTGTTACTTCCTTAAGCAAAATTGCGTTGTTCGCCTTCACCTTCAATATTGGTCACACAGCGTTGACACAATGTTGGGTGAGATTCAATGGTGCCAACTTCTTCACGATAGTGCCAGCAACGCTCGCACTTCTCTGCCGAACTTTTGGCTACCACTAGCTTAAGTGAGCTTAATTCTGTTTCGATGGCGTCATCACCGGCTTGTGACATATCCGCCACGGCCGCTTTTGAAGTAATAAGGATAAAACGCAACTCATCACCCACCTTGGCGAGTTCAGCCGCTAAATCAGCATCAGCAAACAATGTAACTTCAGCTTCTAATGAACCACCAATACGCTTGTCACGACGCGCTTGTTCAAGCACTTTGTTGACTTCGTTACGCACAGTTAATAGTTTTTCCCAATAATCATCACTTAAATCACTGTCAAGCGTTACCGCTTCTAGGCCTTGATACCATTCTTGAGTAAACACATACTTTTCACGCTTACCTGGTAGCAGCTGCCAAACTTCGTCGGCGGTAAAGCTTAAGATTGGCGTCATCCAACGAACCATAGCTTCGGCAATATGATAAAGCGCAGATTGACAACTACGACGAGCATGACCTTCTTGCTTCGCGGTGTACTGGCGATCTTTAATAATATCAAGATAAAAACTGCCTAGCTCAACAGAGCAGAACTGCATCAATTTTTGGGTCACTTGGTGGAAGTTGTATTGATCATACGCTTCGATAATTTCTTGTTGCAGTACCGCTGCACGGCGAACAACCCAACGATCTAATGCGACCATGTCTTCTGAGGCAATCATGTCTGTTTCTGGGTTAAAACCATTTAGATTCGCTAACAAGAAACGAGCAGTATTACGAATACGACGATATGCGTCAGCACTACGATTTAAAATTTCATCAGATACGGTCATTTCGCCACTGTAATCCGTTGCGGCAACCCATAAGCGTAAAATGTCAGCCCCAAGCTTATTGATCACTTGTAGTGGCGCTATCACGTTACCAACAGATTTTGACATCTTACGGCCTTTACCATCAACGGTAAAACCATGAGTCAGCACTTGCTTATAAGGTGCTGTACCATTCATCGCCGTTGAAATCATCAATGATGACATAAACCAACCGCGATGCTGATCGCTCCCTTCTAAATACAAATCAACGCCATGACCATGAAACTCTGGGCGTGCAGCAACAACAGATGAGAATGATGAACCTGAGTCAAACCATACATCTAATGTGTCAGTTACTTTACGATACTGATCTGCTTCATCACCGAGTAACTCACTGGCATCTAAATCCCACCAAGCTTGAATACCCTGTTGTTCAATGCGATGCGCGACACGTTCCATTAGTGAAACACTGTCTGGATGCAATTCATCGGTTTCACGGTGAACAAATAAGGTGATCGGTACGCCCCAAGTACGCTGACGAGAGATACACCAGTCGGGACGATTTTCAACCATTTTTTCGATACGGCTTTGACCCCAATCAGGGATCCACTTGGTTTGCTCAATTTCTTTTAATGCTTGCGAGCGTAAACCATGGTTATCCATAGAGATAAACCACTGTGGCGTAGCACGGAAAATAATCGGTGTTTTGTGGCGCCAGCAATGTGGATAACTATGACGATAAGCAACATGCAGCAATAACGCGCCTTTTTCTTCTAACAGCGCAACCACATTGGCGTTGGCTTTAAAGACATGCTGACCGGCAAAAAATTCAGTATCAGCTTTATAAACCCCATTATCGCCAACGGGGTTTGCCACTTCTAAACCGTATTTTTGACCAACAATAAAATCGTCCTGACCATGCCCTGGTGCGGTATGTACAATACCAGTACCCGCGTCAGTCGTAACGTGATCGCCTAAAATGGCTGGCACATCGAACGCATAAAATGGGTGGCTAAAACGCATTAACTCAAGCTCAGCGCCCTTTACTTCACCTAAAATGATGTGTGACTCTGCAGCGTAACGCTCAAGGCAAGACTCGACTAAAACTTGGGCCAAAATCAATGTGGTGGTTTTGCCGTCTTTAACAAATTCCACCAAGCTATAATCTAGCTCAGGGCTTAATGCTAACGCACGGTTAGCAGGAATCGTCCAAGGAGTTGTAGTCCAAATAGCCATTGCCACTGGTTTAGCATAATTTTCAACGCCAAATTTAGCTGCAACTGCTTGGCTATCAACAGCCACAAAAGCCACGTCGATGGCTGGAGATGTTTTATCTTCGTATTCAACTTCTGCTTCAGCTAGCGCTGAACCACAATCGGTACACCAATGCACAGGCTTAACACCTTTGTGCAAATGACCGCTATCAATCACTTTTGCCAATGAACGAACGATATTTGCTTCAGTTGAAAAATCCATTGTGAGATATGGGTTTTGCCAATCACCTAATACACCTAAACGAATGAAGTCATCACGCTGACCTTCAACTTGAATAGCAGCATATTTACGACATTCTTCACGAAACTCTGCCGCAGAAATTTTGACGCCAGGCTTACCGACTTTTTGCTCAACTTTTAGCTCAATAGGTAGTCCATGACAATCCCACCCAGGAATATAAGGCGCGTCAAAACCAGACATGGTTTTTGACTTAATAATGATGTCTTTAAGAATTTTGTTTACAGAGTGACCAATATGAATGCTGCCATTGGCGTATGGAGGGCCATCGTGCAGAATGAAAGGTTTACGGCCGATACGGCTTTCACGGATCTGTTGATACAGTCCATCTTGCGTCCAGCTATTTAACATTTCTGGCTCGCGATTTGCCAAATTACCGCGCATCGGAAACTCTGTTTCCGGCAAATTCAAAGTAAATTTATAGTCGCTCATTGATCCCATACCATTATTTAAAGCTGATTCATTTCAGCTAGCATCGTTGCTAAACAAAGCGCGAGCTTCATTTGCATCATTTAAAATCTGTTTTTTTAGCGCGTCCAATGACTCAAAAGGTTGTTCATCACGGATCTTTGCTACTAATTCTACTTCCACTCGTTTACCGTATAAATCACCGGTGAAATCAAACAAGTGGACTTCTAATCTGCAGGTTTGACCATTGACAGTGGGCCTGAAGCCCACATTAGCCACTCCATCATATATATCACTGCCATCCCAGTACAAACGAACGGCAAAGACGCCTCGAATCGGTACCACATGTCGCTTTAACGCGATGTTAGCGGTTGGAAAACCGATCGTACGGCCTAATTTTTGTCCGTGAGCAACCTTACCACTTAAAATGAAAGGATGGCCAAGTAAACGCCTTGCTTGCTCCAAGTTCCCTAACGCCAGTTGCTCTCTTACCGCAGTAGAGCTTACTCGCGACGAGCCAACAACAAAACTTTGGGTACTGACAACGGTAAAGCCAAACTTCTTACCCGCTGCAACAAGCATTTCGAAATTACCTAAGCGACCTTTACCAAAGCAAAAATCATCACCAACAACCAAATATTTAACGCCAAGCTTATTGACTAATAACTCTTCAATAAAGGCTTCAGCAGGTTGATTAGCAAAAGCTTCAGTAAAATTGATACAAAGTAGCCGATCAATCTTCAGCTCGTCTAGTAACCTCATTTTATCGCGAAGGAGGCTAAGTCGAGCCGGCGCATCAGCACCTCGGAAACGTTCTTGCGGTTGAGGCTCAAACGTCATTAACGTTGCGGGTAATTGAAAGTGATGTGCTTTACTCACCAAGCTACTGATCACTTGCGCATGGCCACGATGGACACCATCAAAATTCCCAATGGTCAAAACACAACCATGATGAGAAGCTAAAATATTGTGTATACCGCGGATTAATTCCATTACGCTCAATACTGCCTATTGCAAATCGGCAGATTATATACCCAAACCAATGTCAGATGCGAGTTTCAACCTGAGATTATTACAGCCGATTTAGGATATTCTGCCGATACTCGCCCTGCAATTAGAATAGGATAATTTATCTCTGACGTTTAATTTTCCAAGGTCGAACACCCAACACAAGCAAACTCAACAGATAAATAACTGCGCCGCCAACAATAAGCTCAATTAACATAAACATCCGCTCAAAAGTGTGCCATTCAAGCCATATGCTTTGTTGTGGCATAAAATACACAAGTGCAATAGTCATCAATGCTGTAGAGATGATCACTTTAAATGAGAAAAACAAGGTTTGTCGGCTCATTTGATAAACGCCCGCCTTATGCAAACCTCTGTATAACAAGCCAGCATTCAATAACGCAGACATTGATGTCGCAATAGCTAACCCCACATAACCAAATGGAATCGCAAAAATAAGGTTAAAGGCCATATTACTCACCATGGCAATGATGCCATATTTAACCGGTGTTTTAGTATCTTGGCGCGAATAGTATCCCGGCGCTAACACTTTAATCATCATAAAACTTAATAAACCACAACCGTATGCAACCAAGCTGTACGATGCCATTTCAACGTCATTAACGCTAAATGCACCTCGCATAAACAGCACCATTAACATGGGTTTAGCCAGAACGATTAATCCTAACATAGCCGGAGTCCCCAGTAGCAAAATGGCTTTAACCCCCCAATCCATAGTGTGATTAAAGCCACTGCCTTCGGCATTCACATGTTTTTGTGACAGTGCAGGGAGAATAACAGTCGCGATCGCAATCCCAAATAAGCCTAAAGGAAACTCCAATAGTCGATCGGCGTAGTAGAGCCAACTTATCGACCCTGTCATCAAAAAACTGGCAATAAAAGTGTCAAACAATAAATTAATTTGTGATACCGACACCCCGAATAATGCAGGGATCATCAAAGTTCTGATTTTCACTACGCCAGGATGATTCCATCCCCATGAAGGTTTAACGAGCGCTTTCTCGCGGATCAAAAATGGGATTTGGAACAAAAATTGAATAAGGCCGCCAAAAAATACCCCCCAAGCTAAGCCAATCTCAGGATTTTCTAACGTATGTGCATACCATAAAGCCACGGTAATGATGGCCACATTTAAGAAAACCGGCGTAAACGCTGACACTGCAAAGCGCCCGCGAGTATTGAGAATTGAGCCGGCTAATGCAGTGAAGGTAATAAACCATAAATAAGGAAAGGTAATTTTTAACATCACTGAAGCAAGTTCAAATTTTTCAGCATTGGGGCCATCATTTAGCCAATCGACAAACCAGCCACCGCCAAAAAGTGCTGCAAGCACTGGTGAACACACAACGCCAACTAAGGTTACAATCGTAACCAGTACCCCTAAAGTACCTGCAACCTTACTTAACAACTCACGAGTATCTTCTGGAGTCATTTTTTCCTGATACTCAGTCAGTACCGGCACGAACGCCTGCGCAAAAGCACCTTCAGCAAATAAACGTCTTAAAAAATTAGGGATTTTATTAGCAAAAAAGAACACATCAGCACTACTACCGGCTCCCATAAGATTCGCAATAACCACATCACGGACCAAGCCTAATACTCGAGAAATCAATGTCATAACACTAACTATTAGACCTGATTTAAATAATTTTTTGCTCAAACAGCCCCCTGAAACGTGGTTACTTCTAAGAAATTAATGGGATTTATAACAAATATTCTATTCTAACCCTGTCACACAGACCAAAGAGCTGGTAGAATTGCGCCACATATTACACGAGTTGGGTTGAAGTTTGGCATGCTAGGTTGGATTAATTTATCTTTATGATGATTATTCAGCTGTAGTCGTTGACAAGGCGACAAAAAGCAGGCATATTCCTCGGCCTTAAAAGTATCAAATCCAGTTTTTAGGAGTTGCACCTTGGCTAATAGCAAGTCTGCAAAGAAGCGCGCGCTTCAGTCTGAAAAGCGTCGCCAGCATAACGCTAGCCGTCGCTCTATGTTACGTACATACGTTAAAAAAGTCATCGCTGCTATCAAAAGTGGTGACCATAAAGCGGCTACAGAAGCATTCGCTACTGCACAACCAATTGTTGACCGTATGGCGACTAAAGGTCTTATTCACAAGAATAAAGCCGCTCGTCAGAAGGCACGCTTAAACGCAAAGATCAAAGCTATTGCAGCTTAGTTTTTTGTAGTTTAAGTTTCCAAAAACCGGCTCAGGCCGGTTTTTTTATATCTACATTTTACCCGCTTGTTTTTCCTTATGATAATTTAACACACCTCAATTAATACAATCGCTCACCATGAGTATCCGCAGCCTCTTTAACACTTATCTAAAAATAACCACTCATTGTTTAGCGCTAAATTGATTTACTCATTTCTAACAGATCTAACAGACACTTTGACCTAAGCGCTCTCAAAAGAATGATATACAGACTCATTGAACGGATAACAGATGGTAAATAGCAACGCTAAATACTGCAAAGATATTGAATTTATTGGAGTAAGAGATAATTGATTTGATCTCATTGATAACGATATTCAATGGTAGTAATCATCATGCTATAGAATATAAGGCTTGTAAGAAAAGGCAGTATTCGATTGATGTGAAAGAGTAAAGCATAATATTAGTAGCAAAAACTAAACGTCTTAACTAAGGCATCAATAAATAAGATGTGCCCGTTAAGACGTTTGCGGAGTCAGTTTAATAACAATACATATTATTTAATACTTGAATTAACTCTTTTACCTCATCACTTTTTAACGAATAAAAAACGGTTTGCGCCTCTTTCCTAGTACAGACTAATTTGTCTTTACGAAGCCATGCCAAATGTTGAGATAAAGCAGATTGACTTAGCCCCAACTTCTTATTCATTTCACCAACACACATTTCACCTTCATTAAGAAGATGACACAAAATAAACAGTCTACGTTCATTTGCTAATGCTTTTAGCAATACGACCGCATGATCTGCTTGCTGTTGCATTTTATCTATATCCATCACGCGCTCTTCTCCTTCATCTAACCCCGCACTAATATAGCGTTCCCTTACAAATAGAGTCGGGACATAAAGCACACTTTTTGGTAGATTGTTGTAAAAAATGAGACTTAGCTAAAATAATCAAAGGAAACTCATGAAAAACTATCAAAGAGCAACACTCGTCGGAGCCATATTTACCACTCTACTCGGGTGTCAAACCCCCGTACCCACTAAAATGAGTGATGCCAGTTTAGTTATCAATAATTCAGATGATGCCAAAATCAGTCAACAATTGGCTAAGCAAGCTTTATCATCACGTTTAAGTTATGACATTGTTGAATCGCTTACCGTAGAAGTCGGTCCACGATTAGCGGGTACAGACAAAGACATCATGGCCGTTGATTGGGCGATGGAAAAACTGTGGTCGCTCGGATTTGATAAAGTATATAAAGAATCGGTTCAAGTTCCTGCTTGGTCTAGAGGCAGCGCACACGCGAGTATCGTAGCGCCTTATGAGCAACCTTTAGTTGTGACAGCCTTAGGTGGCAGTGTTGCAACCCCAGTTAACGGAATTCAAGCACAGATTGTACGCTTTGACAGTTTAGAAGAGTTATCCAACGCATCGCCGGGGCGCATTGAAGGCAAAATAGTGTTTATTGACCGTAAAACTGAACGCCACATTACAGGTAAAGGTTATGGCGAGGCTGTTGGTGGCCGCTCTCGAGGAGCCATTGTTGCGGCCCAGAAAGGAGCCTTAGCAATTGTTATCCGTTCCATTGGCACAGATCATGACAGAATGGCACACACAGGAATGATGCGTTACGAAGAAGGAACGCCTAAAATTCCTGCCGCAGCAATGTCTAACCCTGATGCAGATTTGATTAATGCCATGTTAAAGCGTAATCCTAACATCACCCTATCACTGAATATGACCTCAGAAAATTTAGGTATTGCGACATCTTATAATGTTATAGCCGAAGTCACTGGAAGCAGTAAACCAGATGAAATCGTTCTTATCGGTGCTCATCTTGATTCGTGGGATGAAGGCACAGGTGCAATTGATAATGGTGCGGGTGTGGCGATTGTTACCACCGCAGCTAAACTCATTCAAGACTTACCGCAAAAACCTGCACGTACTATTCGAGTGGTATTATACGCAGCTGAAGAAGTGGGTTTAGTTGGTGGTAAAGCCTATGCAGCGCAACATGCTGATGAGTTAGGCAAGCATTATATTGCGGCGGAATCTGATTTTGGTGCAGGACCTATTTATAAAATTGATTTTAATGTTAACCCCGCCACATTCGAGCAAGTGAAACAACAACACTCTGCCATAACACTTAATGGGGTTGAGCTTGGCAATAATAACGCTTCAGGCGGACCGGATGTGTCGATGCTACCTGCATTAGGTGTACCGGTTGCTTCATTGAACCAAGATGGCACAGACTACTTTGATTATCACCACACGCCGAATGATACATTAGATAAAATTGATCCTAAGAAACTGGCACAAAGTGCAGCAGCTTATGTCCAATTTGCCTACATGATGGCACAATCAGAAATTGATTTAAGACCTGTTACCGAGCAAAAAGACCAACACTAGCGAGTTGTAGCGCTATTAAGTTCAATTGAGCTCAGAATTTGATGACTAAAAAGCCCTTGTTTAAGGGCTTTTTTATTGGCTAAGGCTATGGACTTAAAGTTTTACTTTTGTTCGGCGCGTAAAAATACAGGCTCTGTGGGAGTCGACTGCGCTTCGCTGTAGTAATAGCCTTCAAGATCAAACTCAGTTAATTGCTTAACAGAAGTGGGATTAGTATCAATAATATAGCGCGCCATCAAACCACGAGCTTTTTTGGCATAAAAACTAATCACTTTAAATTGGCCCTTTTTGCAGTCTTTAAACACAGGGGTAATTAGCTGACCTTGAAGTTGTTTTACTTTGACAGACTTAAAGTACTCATTAGAGGCTAAGTTAACAATGATATCATCGCCCTGCTCTTTCAATGCTTGATTAACAGCTTCTGTAATCGTTTCTCCCCAGAAAGCATACAAGTTATTACCTTCAGGGTTTGCCAGTTTAGTGCCCATTTCTAAGCGATACGGTTGGATTAAATCTAGTGGTTTAAGTAAGCCATACAAACCAGATAAAATACGTAAATGTTTTTGACTAGAAGCCATTTGTGACTCAGATAAATTATCTGCATCAAAGCCTGTATACACATCTCCTCTAAAGGCAAAAATGGCCTGCTTAGCATTATCTAAGGTAAACTGTGGCTGCCAATCAGCAAACCGAGCGGCATTCAGCCCTGCTATTTTATCACTCACCTTCATCAAGCTGGCAATATCCATGGGAGTTAATTCACGGCAAACATCAATCAACGCTTGGCTTTGTTTTAAAAAGCGCGGCTGAGTATGGGTATTAGAAATAGGTGAATGTTCGAAATCTAATGTTTTCGCAGGTGAAACTAAAACCAACATAAGTAAGCTCCGGATAAAATCATAACGTCATCATACTGAACTGATATAAAAAAACCATGCCGCATTAGCATGGTTTTTTCGATTGAGCTATTCGAGTAAACACTCTATACCCGAGTTTATTTCTTTATAGGCTCTGAAGAATTAGGCCAAATTTTTTCTTCTAATTGATCGGCTAACTCTGGAAATTTACTGGTATCAAATACTGGATCGATACCCGCATCAATCTGTTCCCGATAGTCGTTAATAACTCGAATCGCTAGGCCAGACAACAACAATAAGGCCACAATATTAACAATAGCCATTAATCCCATTGATACATCGGCTAAATCCCATACTAGACTGATTTTAGCCAGTGAACCGAACATCACCATACCTAAAACAACTACGCGAAATATAGGCAAAGCTTTTTTACTATTACCAGACAGGAACATGACATTAGTTTCTGCGTAAGAATAGTTCGCAATAATAGACGTAAAGCAGAAAAGTAAAATGGCAAAGGCAATAAATGCTCCCCCCCAATCACCCACATGGCTGGTAAGTGCACTAATCGTTTTCGCAATGCCATCTGAGCTAGATGCTGCATCACCAGACAATAAAATAATTGCAGCCGTTGCAGTACAAATAACAATAGTATCGACAAATACACCCATCATTTGCACAAAACCTTGCGATGCAGGGTGATTAGGATTTGGAGATGCGCTGGCAGCCACGTTTGCTGCACTTCCCATACCGGCTTCGTTTGAAAATAATCCTCGAGCAATACCGGCTTGCATTGCTTGAGCAACACTATAAGCAACACCACCAGCAGCGGCTTCTTGCCAACCAAATGCACTGTTAATAACTAACATGAATATGTCAGGTAACTTCTCAATATTCATCCCAACAACAACAAATGCTATAGCAATATAAGCAATCGCCATGACAGGTACAATGAGCTCAGATGCTTTAGCAACTTTTTTAAGGCCACCTACAATGACAAACGCACTGCAGATAACAATACCAATACCGATATATAGTGGTTCAAAACCAAAAACTTGAGTCATTGCACCTGTAATGGTATTGGCTTGAACAGCATTAAATACAAGACCAAATGCTAAAATTAGGAAGATAGAAAAAACCACGCCCATCCAACGCTGACCAAGGCCTTTCTCCATATAATAAGCTGGACCGCCACGGTATTGACCATCACCATCTTTGACTTTATAAACCTGAGCAAGAGTCGACTCTATCATCGCAGTAGCCATACCCAATACTGCTATAGCCCACATCCAAAACACGGCACCTGGCCCTGCTGTTCCAATTGCAACCGCGACACCAGCCATATTACCAGCTCCGACACGTGCAGCCATACTGGTACAAAAAACTTGAAATGATGATAAGCCATGCTTACCTGGACGGCGGCTTATCGCGAGTACTTTAATACCGTGCACAAAATGGGTAATTTGAATAAAACCAAGACGAATAGTAAAAAATAACCCTGCTCCCACCAACCCATAAACCAATAATTTGCCCCAAAGCAAGCTATTCATGAAATTAACAATCGTCTCTAACATTGCCATATTGTCTAATCTTCCCCGTTATAAGGTTATTTTTCTGTATCAGGCCATTGCACTGAATATAAAACACATAAGGCACAGACCAAGCACGTCATGTGCAAGCTGCTATGTGTAAAACGGTAATACTAATAAAAGTACCTATATAAAGTCGCCATTATAAAAGGTTATGGTCGTGGATTAATAGGTATTGATCACTCAGGACTACGAATGCTAAAGCTACGTTACCTAGCATACACATCGATTAAGTAAATGAAACGTTGCAATAACATCAACAAAACAAAAATTAACAAGTGATCTCAGTCACACTTTATCATTTCTACTATTAATGCTCTATGTTTAAAAAGCATTTGAATCGTTATTAAATTTCAAGTAATTAGCGACAAATCAACAATAAATGCGATCGAAACCAAACCTCATTACTCAGAAATTAGATAAAGGCCACATTATTGTAACTAAATTACAGATACAGTGTTCTCAAAGAAGGTTAAATAAGTTTTTCACTTTTAATAGAGGTCACTATGACTAACCCAAATGAAATCATCGCGCTAAAAAAATACGTAAGAGCAACGAACTTCCTTGCGACATCGCAGATTTATCTGAAGCAAAACGTACTTTTTAAGCGTCCGTTACAACATACAGATATCAAACCTCGTCTACTCGGTCACTGGGGAACATGTCCTGGTATTAACTTTGTCTACGCGAACGTTAACCGTCTTATTGTTAAGCATAAGCGTGAATTCATTTACCTTGTTGGTCCTGGCCACGGTTTCCCAGCTGTGCAAGCTAACTTATTTGTTGAAGGTTCACTTAGTCATTTCTATCCTGAGACCATTCCATTCACAGAAACCGGTATCGAAGATATCTGTAAAAAATTCTCAGCAGCCTACGGCTATCCATCACATGCAAACCCAGAAGCTCCTGGCCAAATATTAGAAGGTGGTGAGCTTGGTTATTCACTTTCTGTCGCTTGGGGGTCTGTATTAGATAACCCAAATCTTATTGCCGCTTGCTTGATCGGTGACGGTGAAGCGGAAACCGGCCCATTAGCGGCATCTTGGTATGCTAACCGCTTAGTCTCTCCTGAGCATAACGGTGCGGTTCTGCCAATCGTCCATATTAACGGTTATAAGATCTCAGGTCCAACCCGTATGGGCCGCATGAGCCATGAAGAACTGGATCTCGAATTCCGTGGCCTTGGTTATCACCCCATCATAGTTGATGATGAAATGGAAACAGATATCTTTGAACAAATGACAGCGGCAATGGACTTGTCTTATGAAATGATCACTCACATTCAACGTCGCGCTCGTTCTGGTGAAGACGTTGTGAAACCTCGTTGGCCAGTTATTTTAATGAGAACAGCTAAAGGTTGGACGGGTACAGCTGAATATGATGGCAAAAAGTTAGCCGGTAACTGTGAATCTCATCAAGTGATTGTCAGCAACTGTGCTAAAGATAAAGGCCATTTAGAAGCACTCAATACATGGTTAGCCAGCTATAAGTTTGATGAGCTAGTACAAACGACTGAAAGCGGCGAACTGATATTTGATAAAGACATCATGTCATTAATGCCACCAAAGGATTTATGCTGTGGTCGCCAACGTTTAAGTTATGGCGGTGAAGTCGTTCGCGCTTTAACGAATCCAGATTTAAGCAAACTGGGTTATGGTGCTGAAACACCTCGTGGCCATCGTGGTTTTTCAATGTTGAAAATGGGAGAATGGATGCGTGATGCATTCAAACTGAACCGCGATCAACGCAACCTGCGTATTTTCAGTCCAGATGAAACTTATTCAAATCAGTTACAAGCTGTATTTGAAGAAACAGATCGTTCATGGCAATGGCCTATAGAAAGCTGGGACCAAGATATGTCGCGCGATGGCCGCGTGATTGAGTTGTTATCTGAAAACTTGTTATTTGGTATGTTACATGGCTACACAGTAACCGGCCGTCACGGTATGTTCCCTACTTATGAATCTTTTTCTCAGGTAGTGTCATCAATGGCTGACCAATACTGTAAATATGTCCATGCCAGCCAAGGGATCCATTTCCGTAAGCCAATTCCAGCATGTAACGTAGTATTGTCATCGTTATTAGAACGTCAAGATCACAACGGTTACTCTCATCAGAACCCATCATTCCTAGGCGCGATGTTAGAGAAGCACCCAGAAATTATCTCTGCTTACTTGCCAGCAGATGCAAACAGCACCTTGGTATATACCGAAAAAGCTTATGCTGACAGAGACAAACTGAATATTATTGTTGCGGGTAAAAAATCTTTACCTCAATGGTTATCTTTAGCTGAAGCTCGTCAACAAGCTAAAGATGGCATGATGGTATGGGATTTCGCCTCAGATACCAATCCTGATGTGGTACTAGCTGGTTGTGGTGATTATGCAACTCAAGAATGTATGGCTTCTTTAGTTCTCATTCGTGAAATACTACCAAGAGTACGTATCCGTTTTGTCAGCGTGTCAGAACTTCACAGTAGCGGTTTAGGCAGCCTTGAATTTCAAAGCAAACCTTGGATGATGGATGAAGTATTTACCCAAGATAAAGGTGTGGTATTTAATTACCATGGTTATCCAAATACCATCAAGAAATTGGTCTTTGATTATAAAGGTAACCGTCGTTTCCGTATTAAAGGTTATGAAGAAGAAGGTTCAACGACGACACCATTTGATATGGGAGTGCGTAACGGTACATCTCGCTATCACTTAGTGATCGATATGGCTTACAAATTATTCCAGCAAGGTGTGATTGATGAAACACAACATGTGACCATCACCACAGATATGTTGCAACGATTAGTTGACCATAAGAACTACATCAAAGCCAATGGTGTGGATCCAGAAGAAATCGAAAACTGGGTATGGACTCGTTAAACTAACTTATTATTAGACCAAAAATACGCCTTCTGGGCGTATTTTTATTTTCACCCCCCAAATATGCTCATTAGAGGCATAAAAAGCAAAAACATTAAAAATCAGTACTATATTCACAATTACTCCCCAATCAATGCCAAAATAAAACAATCACACTTAGCTTATGATTTTACTTACTTTTTCTATGTCGCTTCAATTTTATTGCACTGGTATTTTACCGACCATTACCAAAAATTAATCTTTTTTACTATGGAAAAACATCTAATTACCACCCATACTTGCGCCGCTGACTAAAATACAAAGGAACACCACATTAAGCGTCAGCAATGCATGAAGATAACAACTCCGTTACATGCATATTTGGTGGAGTAAAATAACAATGGACTATAAAAATATGATGAAGAACACATTAAAAGTAGTATTACTCACATCTATGTTGCCTTTCGCTGCATCAGCTGCTCAAGAATTAACACCTTGGTACGTTGGTGGTGGTTTAGGCGTCAATAACTATGAACCAAACTGTGACCAAAAAACCATGAAAGTGTGTGGTGAAGATGACCCATATGCTTGGGATGTATTTGGTGGTTATTTATTTAACGAATACGTCGGAATTGAATTAGGTTATCGTGACCTTGGCCGCGCTGAATGGACTGATTATTCAAACAAACGTAATGATGTTGGTGTTCGTGGTATGTCATTAGGTTTTGTTGGTTTTTACCCATTAGCTGACAAGTGGAGTTTATCTGCTGAAGCCGGTGCATTAAACTACTTAATCTCCAACAAAAAAGAGTACAACACTGAATATTACAGTGATAGCGGTATTGCACCATATTTAGGTGCTGGTGTTGGTTATAACTTTACTGATAACCTAAAATTACAAGCTAAATACCGTCGTTATGAAAACCTTGACGAAGAAAAGTGGAATACACTTTCAATGGAAAGTAACTACTGGGGTCTTGAGCTAAGTTATCGTTTTGGTACTAGCGCTCCTGCTGCAGTTGTTGCTCCAGTAGTGGCTCCAATTGTTGCTGTAACACCTGGTGATGCTGACAAAGATGGTGTTAAAGATAACATGGACAAATGTCCAAATACTCCTTTAACACACAAAGTTGATGCTACAGGTTGTACTGTTTATGAAAACATCACCACTAAGCATGACTTAGGTGGTATTTTGTTTGCTAATGACTCAGCAGAGATCCGTGCCGGCTCATTTGCTGATTTAGAAAAACTAGCAGATTTCATGAACAAATACCCACAACATACTGTATCTATCGGAGGCCATGCGTCTAACGTAGGTAAAGCAGAATACAACATGAAGCTTTCTGAGCGTCGTGCTGTAGCGGTTGCAAATGCACTGAACACAAAGTATGGCATTAGCAAAAGCAGAATCAATGCTGTTGGTTACGGTATCACTCAACCTGTTATGCAAGGTAGTTCAGCAGAAGCTAACCGTGTTAACCGTCGTATCGAAGCTATCGTGACGGGTACCGAAAAACGCGCAGTATTACGTTAATTGTAATATTGATACGCTATACTTTAAAAGTCGCTGCTTGCAGCGGCTTTTTTATTTTAAGAACAACCTAATAAGCCTTACAACAGTGGCTGACACTGACATTCAGGTAATAGAATTGGAACTCTGCACCGTATAAACTAACCAATTCTGTCTATTTAACGACAATAATGGCTTTAAATAAGCGAAAATAACGGAAAATTTGGTAATTTTTTTACAAATAAAGTTGGAATAATCCCTAAAATCGCTTCTAATAAAGGCATTGATCTATTTTCATTGCTTATCGAGAGGAAATTTCCATGGCCAATGCACTCGCGCAACTCAAATCATTCACTACCATCGTTGCTGATACTGGCGACATAGAGGCAATTAAGCGTTATCAGCCTGAAGATGCCACAACTAACCCGTCGCTAATCTTGAAAGCCTCACAAATCCCTGAATACGCTTTTCTTATCGAAAATGCGATTGAATGGGCAAAAAACCAAAGCCAAAATGTTGAACAACAGATCGAAGATGCTGGTGATAAACTGGCTGTCAATATTGGTGTTGAAATTTTAAAGCTAGTACCAGGCCGTATCTCAACGGAAGTCGATGCACGCTTATCATTTGACAAACAAGGCTCAATTGACAAAGCGCACAAGCTAATCAAATTATACCAAGACGCTGGTATAGACAAATCGCGTATTTTGATAAAACTAGCTTCAACTTGGGAAGGTATTTGCGCTGCAAAAGAACTTGAACAAGAAGGGATAAACTGCAATCTAACATTACTATTTAGCTTTGCTCAAGCAAGAGCTTGTGCCGAAGCTGGCGTATACTTGATTTCACCTTTTGTTGGTCGCATCTTAGATTGGTATAAAAAAGACACAGGCCAAGATTACACAGCACAAACCGATCCTGGTGTAGTCTCTGTTACTGAGATATATAACTACTACAAGCAGCACGGCTATAACACTGTTGTAATGGGTGCCAGTTTCAGAAATATCGGTGAAATTATTGAGCTTGCTGGTTGTGATCGTCTAACGATTGGCCCTGCGTTACTAGAAGAGTTAGCGAATACTGATATTGAAATCAGCGAAAAGTTAGTGGCAACAGCAGCAACACATTCGGCTCCAGCAGCACTCACTGAAGCACAGTTCCGCTGGGCATTTAATGAAGATCCAATGGCTGTGGATAAATTAGCTGAAGGGATTCGTAACTTTGCCATCGATCAAGGCAAACTAGAAGTTATGCTAAAGACAAAATTAAGCTAGTTGGAGGCTTTACTCGTGACTACACTGACTCAAAGCACGACTTGGAAAGCGCTACAAACGCATTCAAGTCAACTACCTCACATGCGCGAATTATTTGCCCAAAACCCACAACGTTTTGAACAAATGAGCGTTGCGGCTTGTGGTCTGTTTTTAGATTATTCTAAAAACCGTGTGAACGATGAAACACTTAAGCTGCTATTCTCTCTCGCTAAAGAAGCAAAACTGAGTGATAAAATTACCGCGATGTTTAATGGTGATGTGATTAACAACACTGAACAACGCTCGGTATTACATACTGCACTGCGCAGTAAATCAACTCAAACTATCATGGCTGAAGGGGCGAACATCGTTCCTGAAATACAACAAACATTAGCTAAAATGGCTAAATTTGTTGGCTCTGTTCAATCTGGAGAGTGGAAAGGTTATACAGGTAAAGCGATTACTGACATTGTGAGTATTGGTATTGGAGGTTCATTCCTTGGCCCCAAAATTGTATCACAAGCGCTAAGACCCTATTGGCAAGAAGGACTTAACTGTCATTTTGTTGCCAATGTTGATGCGACCTCTATATGTGAAAAGCTAAAAAATCTCAACGCTGAAACAACCTTGTTTGTGATGTCATCGAAATCATTCAGTACCCAAGAGACACTCACTAATACTCTGAGCGCTAAAGACTGGTTTTTAGCTCAAGGTGCAGGCCAACAAGATGTCGCTAAGCACTTTGTTGCCGTGACATCAAATGTGACTAAAGCAACAGAGTTTGGTATGGACGCTAGCAACATATTCCCAATGTGGGACTGGGTTGGCGGCCGCTACTCTTTATGGTCAGCGATTGGTTTACCTATTGCGCTACTTATTGGCATGGATAACTTTAAAGCCTTGCTGGATGGCGCACATCAAATGGATGAGCATTTTTCCAATACACCTGTCGAACAGAATATGCCAGTGATCATGGCAATGCTATCGGTTTTATACGGCAACTTCCATGGTGCTCAAGCACACGTCATTTTGACTTATGATCATTATCTACGCGGTCTGCCTGCTTATTTCCAGCAATTAGATATGGAAAGTAATGGAAAATCAGTCACCTTAGACGGTAGTGATGTTGATTACAGCACGGGTCCTGTTATTTGGGGGGGTGAAGGTACTAATGGACAACATGCTTACCACCAGTTGCTGCATCAAGGAACATCACTTATCCCTGCGGACTTTATCATGCCACTTCAGAGCCATAATCCGTTAGGTGAGCATCATGACCAACTTGCATCAAACTGCTTTGGACAAACTCAAGCGTTAATGCAAGGCCGAACTTATGATGAAGCACTAGCAGAACTGAGTAATAGTTCATTAGACGCGGCTCAAATACCGCTTATTGCTAAACATAAGGTCATGTCAGGTAACAAACCCAGTAATACTTTATTAATGAATAAACTGACGCCAACGACCTTAGGCGCGTTGATTGCGCTATATGAACATAAAACATTTGTTCAAGGTGCAATATGGCAAATCAACTCATTTGATCAATGGGGAGTGGAGCTCGGCAAGCAGCTAGGTAATGATGTATTGGAGCGTATTGGTGCTAAAGAAGAGGCAACACAATTAGACTCATCAAGTAATGCGTTGATCAATCTTTATCGTCAGGGGAAGCTTTAACGCCTGAGGCAAATTAATGCTCGCCCACAAAGCCTTTGTATCAAAACACCCTCAATAGTCTTGAGGGTGTTTTTTTATGTTCAGGATATGTATTTATTGATCATTTATTAACATCGTTAATCACTAGCTAAAAACATCAATATGAAGCACAAAAAAACAGCTGACATGTAACACTAATGAAACACAAGTGTTGCATCCTATAGCTGTTATATGATATTTATCTGCAGAGACATCATAATAAAAGGGAGGTTACCATGGATCGATTAGACTATGGTGGTGCGCTAGACGAAGTTGTTGAAAGACCAAGCCGCTCAAAAAGTTCGCCTAAAAAACGCAAATGGCGTGAGATTGAAGCCATTAAGGATAAACAGCGTTTGCTTAGGGAACTGCAAGATATTGATGATTCATTCGATTTTGATGTTAACACACTAGTGCTTTAATTGGGTTATATCACCATTAAAGCCTAACGATAAAATCAATTAAAAGAGCGCTTAATGCGCTCTTTTTGTTTAACAAAATCGTGTCAGATTAGGCATTGATAACTTTCAATATATCTTCATCAAAGTAAAACATTTTATTTATTGTCTGCATGCTCAATATAGGCACGTAAATCTTCAAAAACCGTTTTATTGCTGTCATTGAATAATGGGTCTTCAATTAAGCGTTTTTCACATAATACGGTGACTTTTTGCCAATCCTTTTCATCAAACACGTTAACAAAATTCGGAAACACATCCCGCTCTTCGTACTGCATATGCTTCTCTTGAAGTTCGATATATTCTTGCAGATCTTTAACAAGTTGATCTCGTGAAATCACCACATCAGATAAGATCATGTTCAAGCTATAAACTAACGCGCTAGATGCTTCAGCTAAACGATGATGTTCATTATACAACTGGCCACTATTTGCCTGGCCGGTTTTATTACTATAGTAATCGAAAATAATGTCTTCCAAAGGATGATGGCTGTGTTCTGCATAACTCTGCATGTACTCAACAATATCTCTAACCAGATTAAAATTGACTCCTTGGCCATCTGCCAATCGAGTCAATTTATTGGAAAGAATATTCAACAAAATAGCAATATGCTTATGGTCGTGCATTAAACGTTGCAACATAGTCTTCTCCCGTAATCTATTTACCAAACGATAATGTTTAAATAATAGTCAAAAATGCACTATTTACTAATCTACACTGGTATAAAGCTTTTGGGGTATGATTAAGATCATATTATTGAAATATAAAAAAGCACCTTATAGCGATCTAATCGATATAAGGTCCTAGATATTGCAAAAAACTATTTTAATACTGCAAACATATGTGACTTAAGCTGTTCAAAGTCTGCTGGTAACTGCGCTGACAAGATATCTTTTTGTGCAACTGCAGCCAATTCAGGAGGCAAGGACAAATTAATCGATAACTCACGGTCAACCACATCCTTAAACTTAGCAGGATGGGCGGTACCAAGAAATATACCGGTTTCGTTACTCTCCAGACCGATAGTTAATGCATGGGCTGCGATAGCGGCATGTGGCTCAGATTGATAGCCAGCCTGATATAACTGAAGCAATGCGGCACGAGTATCAAACTCTGAAAGTGCAACACCAGTAACCAATGATAGCGGCCACCCCATCTGCGCGCAAATAGCCTCAACACGAGGCCAGTTACTCGGTTCAGACACATCCATAGCATTTGACATGGTTGCCACTGTTTTATGCGGCTGCCATTCTCCGTCGACAAGGTAACGCGGTACAGTATCATTACTGTTAGTGGCGGCAATAAAGCGTTTAATGGGGAGGCCCATAGCTTTAGCAAATAAACCTGCGGTTAAATTACCAAAGTTACCACTGGGTACAGACAATACAATATCATCTTGTCCAGCTTGCTTGGCTTGCGCTACCGCTTCGAAGTAATAACAGATCTGGGCTAACAAACGGCTAATATTAATTGAGTTCGCCGAATTTAAGGCTAAATCTTCGCGAATATTGCTGTCATCAAATGCTTGTTTTACAAGATCCTGACACGCATCAAAGTCAGAGGTTACCGCCACCGTATGGATATTTTGACCTAAAGTAGTAAACATTTTTTCTTGCAGTTCACTGATTTTACCTTTGGGATACAACACCATCACGTTGACGTTATCTAAACCGTAAAATGCATCCGCTACTGCGGCACCAGTATCACCGGATGTCGCCGTTAAAATAGTCAGTTTTTTGTTTTCAGCAAGTAAGCCGATGCATTGCGCCATAAATCGAGCACCAAAATCTTTGAATGCTAAGGTTGGGCCATGAAAAAGCTCTAAACAAGCACGCTTGTCGTCCACCATAACGAGTGGCACATCAAAGGTAAATGCTTTATCAACCAGTGTATCTACACTGTCCTGCCCCAACTCATCGGCTAACCATGCACCCAACACTTTTTTACTGCGCTCAGCAAAAGGTAACGCCAATAATGCATCCATATCGGCTAACACCGGAATCGATGTTGGGAAAAATAATCCTCTGTCTTTACCTAAGCCAAGCTGGACGGCTTGGCTGAAGTTTACTACCTGCGATGGGTGTTTTAAGTTATATAATTCCATTGCGACTGCCTTTTAAATTTCAATATAAATAATGCTAAAAATTAAACGTTACACGCAGCGCGTGCCGAGTTGATCTAATTTACAAATATGAGCAAAGCCACCTGGCTCAGAGATATAATGCTCCATTAACCAAACTTTGGCTTTTTCTGCCGTGGCTAAATCGTCAGTCACACTAAACAGTGTTGGACCACTGCCAGAGATACCTGTTGTGAGCATGCCTAAGTCAGTTAATGCTGCCCGAGCATCCGTATAACCTGGAATCGCCGCGGCACGATAAGGCTCAGCTAAAACATCTTTTAGCATTTCAATCGCTAATACTGCATCTTGCTGATAACTTGCGTGAACAAAAGCACTCAAGTATCGACCAAAATCAATCGCAACCGATTTATCATATTGTAGAGGTAGTAATGCGCGCATTTTGGCAGTCGATAACGAGATACCAGGATACGCGACCACCCAATACCAATTGTCAAAGCTCGGGATGGTTGCACATGCTTGCTTATCAGAGTTAAGCATCAATTGCATGCCTCCTAAATAGCAAGGTGCAACATTGTCGTAATGCACACTACCCGATATTTTACCTTCAAATTCGCCCATCAAAGCTAACAAAGCTTGCTGGTCAAACGGCAGTCCAAAATGTTCATTTAGAGCATATAATGCGGCAACAACAGAGCTTGCACTTGAGCCTAAGCCACTGCCTACAGGAAGGTTTTTTTCTAGGCAGATAGTCACTCCATCATGTCTTTGTAATTTATCTAAAAAGAACTCCGCACATTGATAAACGATATTGTCTTTGCCGTCAGCGGGTAGCTTATGCGCCCATTCACCCACTTGACTATAACTGATGCCGCTAACCGCACTACTAATTATTACCCTATCACCCAGTAACGATCCATCGATTGGCGCTAAGGCAGCACCAAGCAAATCAAATCCCACCCCCACGTTGCCCATTGATGCAGGCGCATAAACCGTAAGCGTGTCTTGGCTTACCTTTAACGTTTGCTTCATAACCCAACCTCACGAGTCCAATTTAGGGTTCTTAGCACGTCTGCAAAGGCGCCAGCTGCTGTCACTTCAGTTCCTGCACCATACCCTCTTAACACGAACGGGATCGGCTGATAATAACGGCTATAAAATGCTAGGGCATTCTCGCCACCTTTAACACTATAAAGCGGATTAGTTGCATCCACTTCAATAATTCTGACATGGCATTGGCCTTCATCGATTTGGCCAACATAACGCAGTACTTTACCTTCGGCTTTTGCTGCTGCGACTCGGGCTGATATTTCTGCATCTAATGAAGGCAGATTAGCCATAAATTGATTTACATCACCAGAGTCATCAAAACCTACAGGCAATACCGACTCGACATGAATGTCCTCAAGCTCTAAAGGTAGACCGACTTCACGGGCTAAAATTAATACCTTACGCGCAACGTCCATACCGCTGAGATCATCGCGAGGATCGGGTTCAGTAAAACACTTATCACGAGCAATGGCTGTTGCTTGCGATAAGCTCATACCTTCATCTAACATGCCAAAGATATACGATAACGACCCAGATAATATACCGTTAAACTTATGTAGTTTATCTCCCGCGTACATAAGCTTTTTCAGGTTATCGATGACAGGCAAACCAGCACCAACCGTGGTTTCATATAAAAATTGACGGCGCTGAGTTAACGCTGTTTTACGCAGTTCTTGATAGTAAGCATAATCACGAGTATTAGACTTTTTATTGGGTGTCACAACATGGAAGCCGGCATTCATGACATCAAGATAACGATCTGACACTAACTCGCTCGAAGTACAATCAACCAGCACAGGGTTGAGCAATTGTTGTTCTTGACCCCACTGCAGCAACTTAGCTAAATCATATGGTTGACCTTTTTCGGCCAATAATGATTGCCATTCAGTAAGCTCAAAACCTTCACTGCTTAATATCATCTGACGAGAGTTAGCAATGCCACAAACACGAATGCTAATGTGCTGATCTTTTAGCATCGAGCCTTGTTGCTTAATTTGTTCTAATAAACCCGCCCCCACATTACCGCTGCCAACTAAAAATACATCGAGATACTGCTGTACATCAAAAAAGGCTTGATGACATGCGCCAATGGCATGTTTAGTTTTCTTCTGTTGGATAACCGTTGAAATAGAACGCTCTGATGAACCTTGCGCAATCGCAACAATATTGACACTGGCTTTAGCTAACGCGGTAAAAAACTTAGCCGCGACTCCCTTGTGGGTTTTCATGCCATCGCCGATCAGAGACACAATCGACAGGTCATGACGTAACTCTATTGGTTCAAGTAATTCACTCTTAATTTCTAGTTCAAACTCTTGCTCTAATGCCCATTTCGCTTTATTGGCATCTGAAGTGGCTACACAGAAACTGATACTGTACTCAGATGAGCTTTGAGTAATTAGAGATACTGAAATACCACTGCGAGAAATAACCGCTAATGTTCGGCTTGCCATACCAACCATGCCTTTCATACCAGGACCAGAAACGTTAAACATGGTTTGATTATCAAGGTTTGAAATCGCTTTAACTTGTAAACCAGTTTTATCATCGTCATTAGACACTAACGTGCCAGGGGCAGATGGATTAAAACTGTTTTTGATATAACAAGGGATATGATACTGAGCAATCGGTGCAATAGTTTTAGGGTGCAACACTTTAGCACCAAAATAAGATAACTCCATCGCCTCTTGATAGCTTAATTGTGATAATAATTTAGCATCAGCAACTACTCGCGGGTCAGTATTATAAACCCCATCAACGTCAGTCCAAATCTCACAACTAGAGGCATCTAAACAGGCCGCCAGCACAGCAGCGGAATAATCAGAACCATTGCGACCCAATGTCACCACTTTGCCATGAGCATCTGCAGCAGTAAAACCAGGCATAACCCATACGCGACATTGTTCAAGCTTAAGTAAAGCAAAGCGTAGTTTACTGACTGTGATATCAACCACAGACTCCAACGGCTGTCCGTGAGCTAAAAATAGCGCAACAGGATCAAGTTGTGCTGAAGTGATGCCTTTTGCCAACATCACTTGCTCCATTAATGCCGCCGACAATCGTTCACCTGTGACTACGATTTCAGCGCGGACACTGTCAGGGCATTCACCTAGTAATTTAATCCCATATAGTTTGTCTTGCCAAATTTGCATTTGTACGGCTAGTTTTTCAACCAGCAACTGATGCTGAGAAGACGTGATCAGTGATGCTGCGGCATCTGAAAAGAGTCCACTATAAACTGAACTAATATGGTCTAATACTGACTGGTAATCTTGCTGATTAACGGCAATATCGACCATTTCTAAAAGCGCATTGGTCACAGTGGCAGGAGCAGAAAGTACAGTCGCAACAGATTCCGTTAATGCAGTATCAGCAATAATGTCTGCCGCCATAGAAAAACGAGGCCAATTCGCTAGTGATGTTCCACCAAATTTCATTACTTTCATGTCAATCTCCATGTCACTAATAGAGTGACAACATTAAATTAAAACCAAATGATTAGAATTAAAACAAAAAAGCCCGCTTCAGATGTTAGAAGCGGGCTTGTTGTACAAATCTTTTAGGGTATAATCAGCCCGCCCCCACTATGGTAATAGTGGTGGTTGTAATGGTAGTAATTACAACGAGCATGAGGGTAAACATTTGATGATTCTCTTTTTATAATAAATGTTAACTGCTGATAATTATTGAATCAGATTCAACAATCTGATTTTCCTTGGCTAACAGAATCACTTTTTTTACCTAAGGTTGTCAACCCCTGCTTACAGTTTATTTACAAGTTATTTTTTAGGCTAAGTTGATTTTCTGAGTAAAGAGGTGTCATAGCGTCACAAGTCACTACTGGTAACGATAATCAATAGCGATTTCCCACCTTAACGTAAACGTCAACAGAAAAGGAAAAAACAATAAAATATAATAAATACAGTGCTATAGAATTAACAAAATGATTAAAACCCCAATAGTCGACTGTCGATAGAGATACCAGAAAAGTGAACGAGAAGCCTTTGCAACGCTATGACAAACATACTGATTTATTTTCAGCATTCAGGTAATTAAACCTGCAGCATAAGACAAAATACAAAAAGCTGTGATTGAATAAGCAAAAACTGATGTTAGCCATCGCAGCTTGATAGCAAAATACGCTATCATGCACACATCACAATTGGAGGCGATATGAAAATTACAAAACATGCGGCGGTCACTATTCATTACCGCTTATCTGATGAGCAAGGTTTATTAGTTGAAAGTTCATTTGAAAGTGAGCCTATGGTTTACTTACATGGTACTGAAAATTTAATTCCTGGACTTGAATCAGTTTTAGAAGGTAAAACTGTTGGTGAAACTATCGAGGCGAAAATCCCTGCTGAACAAGCTTATGGCGAATATCATCCTGGCTTAAAGCAAGAAGTTCCTGTCAGTGCATTTGGTGATGTCGAAGACATTGTTCCGGGTATGCGTTTTATCGCTGAAACTGAAATGGGCCAACGCCCAGTTCAAGTGATTGAAGTCAAAGACGATGTCATTGTTGTTGATGGAAATCATCCATTAGCAGGTCAGTCACTGCATTTTAGTGTTGAAGTCATTGCAGTAAGAGAAGCGACAGCTGAAGAACTTTCTCATGGTCATATCCATGCTGAAGGCGGTTGTGGCAGCCATGAGCACGGACATGACCACGGTCATGAATCATGTGGTTCAGAAAAACCTGGCTGTGATGGTAATGGCGGTTGCGGCTGTCGTTAATTCGTTACGCATAAATTATTTGATCAATAGACCTTATCTGGTGTTATGTTTAAAGTCTATTTGTCAGTAGAAAGATTGAAAAAACTCAAGGCATTGTCTATTAACTAGTCAGTGCCTTTTTATTTAGGTTATACTAACAGATTAGTAGCATTAATTTACTCGCATCAATTAGTTAGATTTATTGCAACTCCCTTTATGGATTATTTGGAGTGCAATCCTCACTAGTTGACTACCAATATAATAATTAATACGTAGCGACGGAGTGCTTATGTTAATTAAACCGCTATACGAATTATTACCTTTCTCTTACATGGTTATAGGCTGTGTCAGTATTTTTTTGCTTGAACCCAACTATGCCCTGATTGCCTCTGTTGTTGTGTATTTGTATGGTGCATATATCTATAACCTGAGGTCCAAAAACCGTCGCACTGATGCTAAACGTAAGAGAAAATCAGGCTTAATCCCTGAAACACTCTATGGATTGATGCCATTTATCTATGTGTTAACCGCTGTGAGCCTTTATCGCTTTTACCCTAGAGACTCCAGCACACTGTTTGCGTTGTGTTTAATCACTTATGGTGTTTATCTAATCTTGAGACGCTCAAGCTATCGTCACCACAGACTCCCGAGAAGCATCAGTCAATAAGCTGTATTGGTAAATACTGGATAAAATAGAACCGCTCAATTGGGGCGAGAAATTAGTTATCTCGTTATAATCTGAGCTAAGCACATTCAAGATAATGAAAGTAATTCGAATACCAATGAGCTGTGATCCTCCCCCAATTAGGCACAGTAAATTAATGAGACTATTTATTTGTGCTGGTCAATTTGATAATTCTAAAATTAATGATATGAATAACCATTGAACAGCAATGCTATCTGTTATCGATAACAAAAAAGCTCTGATAATATGATTAATAAAGAATATTTCTATCAAAACAAACTAGTCTAAAATTAACTTTTTGACTGAATCTCTTTGTTTTACTGACATATTTTTCAAATAATTTGAACAACGCGTAATGGTTGCAATACTGACCTGATGCTCTGCTGCGATTTGTCTTTGACTTAATTTCCCCGCCAATAAGGTTTGAAATACCTGTAAACGCCCAGAAACAGCGCTGCGCTCTTCTTCCGTTAATAATAATTGAAACAACACAGATAAATCATCTTCGTTAGCATGAGTTAAAATTTTTTCTACCACTAAATTCCAATTGGCACGCATTGTATTTCTCTTTATAGTAATGCCTAGACATTACAAGTGTATCAAGGAACTACGCAAATTAGCAAAACAGACGTTGATAAACATGTAATAAAACATATCGCAAAATGATAATGAAATTGTGTAGAATAAAGACTAATACACTGAAACTTAGCACTAAATATTTGGCTAAGTGGCAAACGTTAGAACACGCTAGCTTAATATTAAGCATGACTAATGAGTATTAGTGCTTATGGAACCGGTACCATCAACAAAAAGTGAAGGATAACGATGAAAAAGATATTACTAACAGTTGCGGTTACCGCAATGATGATTCCAGCAGTATTTGCGAATAATTTCAAAGAAACAGCTGATGCCATTGAATACCGTCAAGCTGCTTTCGGCTTAATTGCTTATAACTTTGGTGATATGGGCGCGATGCTAAAAGGTAAAAAACCTTTTGATGCAGCGGTGTTTAGTTCTCGTGCAGATAATGTTGCCGCACTATCAAAACTACCACATGAAGGTTTTATTGACGGTTCTGATAAAGGCGATACTGAAGCTCTTGCAAAAATTTGGCAAGATAAGGCTGACTTTGATAGCAAAATGACTGCATTCCAAGATAATGCCGCAGCGTTAGCTATTGCAGCTAAAACAAGTAATGAGAACAGTATTAAACAAGCTTTTGCTAACACTGGTAAAAGTTGTAAAGGTTGTCACGACGTTTACAAAAAAGACTAAAGTTACCTGGAGCTGAACAAGATTTAAATCGATTAGTTTAAGCAAGCAATAAGTCGTTCAGACCTGTAACCCAAAAGAGTAAAGCCCATGCATATGGGCTTTTTTATTGCTGATTAATGAGTTTTTGGTTCGATTTCGTTCGAGATAAACGTGAGATAATCAAGCGAGTGGAACACTACCTAGCAATCTAAGCAGCATTTCGCTCAACACAGAATAATACGCTTTTAACCTACACCTTAGGGCAATGTTTATTGGTCATATCTACTAGGGTATTGGCTTTTCATGTGAAATAACGACACAACAAAGCTCACAGCTTAATCACTGACAACTTCAACTACATACTAACAATTCGCAGCAAAAAACTAAAAATCAACAAACCCTAATATAAATTTATAAATAACTGACTACAGGTTCAAGCAACAACCACCATACACAGACAAATATGGCTAATACGATAATTAACGCTATCCAAGGCGAACGTAAGCGAGGTGGGGTTATCTGCTTGCTAGCCAGTTTATAACCACTAAACATTGCTTTAAGTATATTGTCACCTTTAGCGACATGGACAACTACCGCAATGATGTGAATCGCGGCCATAGCTAAAATAATATTGAAATTGGTTTTATGTAACCAAGTTAACCATCCTGCTATATCTGACGATACAAGATACATCAATGGACCTTCGGTAAAAATATCATCGGTAGCAAATAATCCGCTAATTAATTGCAGCATAATGATGCTTAACAATAAAATGACCATATACCCACCTAATGGATTATGGCCTATCGACTTGGGTTTAGGCTGTGCTTTTGCGTAAGCAATAACTTTTTTAGGTGCTACAAAAAAATGTGTAAACTTAGCGGTATCGCTTCCTATAAAGCCCCAAATTAATCTAAATATAATCAGTGTCATCAACAGGTACGCTAGTATCTGATGCCACTGCATTTCTCCTATTTCAGCTGTCCACCATAATCCGCCAACTAAAGACACCATGGCCCAATGAAAAAAACGGGTTGGAAAATCCCATACCTTTATTTTTTGTTGTTCTATACTCACTAATAACAGCCCTTATAAATTTGCTTATAAGTCGATTATAAGCCAATCAAAAATGAATTAAATCACATCATTAAGAGTATTGTGTTTAATGTGGGAAATATTTGCTCAGCAAAATAAGCATTTTGAGCGGATTACGGAGATTGAGGGCAGATGCTTGGCTGTTTTGTTTAAAATACCAGCAAAATAAATAATATATCATCAACTTATCTATTCAAATATGGCGCAATTTATACCGTACCACAAGTAGATTTTAATGCTTCTTATTGAAAAATGTCTAAGAGATCAAATAAGCTGTGTTCGATGTTTTTTGCCATCTAAAACGTGATCAAGATCACAATACTTATGGTTAATCTTGGTAATCTGGAGTTAAGCAAACAACAAGAAGGTTCTAAATATGCTGAAAATCACTAGCAAACAACTTGAAGTCACTGCCCTTATCCGTGAACGTATCGAAGGACGATTAGAAAAATTAAGTCGACATGATATTCAATTAATTAATCCGCACATTATTATCAATCAAGAAAAGCAGTTGTTTAAAATAGAGGCATCAGTTGGATTACCTAGTGGAGATTTATTCGCCCAGGCAAAAAGTGAAAACCTATACGCAGCGATAACTGCAATGGGACAAAAGCTGGAAAAACAGCTAAATCGCCTGACCCATAAACCCCAGGCTCAACGCCATGTATCATTACCAAATGACACAGAAAGCGAATTTGAGTATGTCTATAAGGAGGAAAACGCAGCTTGATGTTATTTATCTCTCACCAGCGCACCCTCGGGTGCGCTTTCTTTTGTCTGTAATTAACGCAAGTCTGTATTAATGAATAAAATTACATTGACAGCAGTCTGCTAGGGCTTTAGTTTTAACCCATGAACAAAAATATATTCAGCCTTTTTATTTTCTTTTTTATTCAGCCCACCCTTGGAGGCGGATTTTCTGTGTAAAAACGAAAATGAAAATTCTAAAGCCTCCCAAATGGGAGGCTTTTTTGTCTTATAAGCACTGCTGTATGAATCAATACACCAGTATGTAGCGTTATATTGAGGTCTATATGCAAAAACCACCCGCGTTAAGTCAAACTCGCGAACAGATCACTGCTCTTGATAAAGCGCTATTAGAGTTATTATCTAAACGCCGCCAATTAAGCTTAAATGTAGCTCGCAGTAAAGAAATTGATGTTAGGCCAATACGAGACACCCAAAGAGAAAAAGAACTGCTCGAAAGACTCGTGCTACAAGGTCGAGAACAAGGTCTTGATGCTCACTTTGTCATCTCCCTTTATCAAAGTATTATTGAAGACTCAGTGTTATTTCAACAAACCTATCTTCACGGCAGAGCAAATCCAGACACTCAAAAACAACAATATACTGTGGCTTATTTAGGAGCGAGAGGCTCTTATTCATACTTAGCAGCTAGCCGTTACTGCTCTCGTCGCCAAGTAGAAATGCTCGATTTTGGCTGTAAAAGTTTTGATGACATCGTTAATGCCGTCGAATCTGGTCATGCTGATTACGGCTTTCTGCCGATTGAAAATACCTCTTCAGGATCTATCAATGAAGTGTATGACGTGCTGCAACATACAACGCTATCGATTGTCGGCGAAACAACCATTGAAGTCAGTCACTGTTTACTCACGAAACCTGACAGTAAGCTAGCTGATATAGAAACTATCTATGCGCATCCGCAGCCAATTAGCCAATGTAGTCGTTATTTAAGCCAACATCCTAATATTAAACTTGAATATTGCTCCAGTAGTGCTGAGGCAATGACAAAAGTTATCGAAGCGAAGAATAACACTGTCGCAGCAATAGGCAGTGCAGAAGGCGGAGCCTTATATCAACTGATTGCAATGGAACAAGGTTTAGCAAACCAAAAGATTAACCAAAGTCGGTTTATCGTTGTCGCCCGCAAAGCCTCTGCAGTACCGTCTCAATTACCCGCTAAAACCACCTTAATCATGGCAACAGGACAAAAGCCTGGTGCATTAGTAGAGGCATTACTGGTTCTTAAAGCGCATAACTTGAATATGAGCAAATTAGAATCTCGCCCTATTCCAGGAACGCCATGGGAAGAGATGTTTTATCTCGACATTGATGGCAACTTAGCCACAGCAGAAGTTCAACAAGCGATTAAAGAGCTAGAACGCCTTACCCGTTTTATTAAAGTATTAGGCTGCTACCCCTGTGAAACGGTTAAACCAACCCAGCTATCGCAAGCCCAGCTATTGATTGAACCAGGCAGTTCAAAACAACAACCAATCAAGGCTTTACCCAATAGCCAAGCAAAGCATTCACGCGACTATAAATCACAAGACACTCAGTTATTTTGTCAACATTTACAAATAGGTGCCGGACAGTTTAGCGCATTACAGCAAATTAATTTGCCGATAGATAATACCGAACTAGCCACCCAAGCTAAGATTATCAAAGAATCAGGTTTTCAAGCTATTTTGCTCAACGATTTAAAGCAACAACTGAATGAACAAGAGCTAAAACAGCATGCACAAGTGATTGAGCAAGCCGGTTTAGTATGTATAATGCAAGTAGATCATGAACAAGAGTTTAGTATCGCAAGCCAATTAGCAGACATGTTAATTTTGAGCGGTAAACAAATGTATAACACCGACATGTTAACCTTAATTGGTTCAGTCAATTTGCCGGTGATATTAGAACGAAATACCATGGCTAGTGTTGACGATTGGCTACAAGCCGCCGATACGGTCCTTAGCCACGGTAATCAACAATTAGGCCTATGTGAGTCAGGAGTGCGAAGTTTTACTCATCCTGAGCAGTTAAGCCTCGATTTAGCGGGGCTAGTTGAAGTTAAATTACGCAGTCATTTACCCGTTATTGTTAATACTTGTTTTAGCAGTAATGCTGCGCTGCTGAGCACTAATGCGATTGCCGTAAAACAGCTAAAAGCCGATGGCATCATTATTATCCATCAAACGCAGTTGTCATATGCTGAGTTGCTCCACGATTTATACCAGATAAAATAAAACATCTACTATGAGTTAAAGGTTATCCAACTATTTTATCTTGAGCCGACCTTCACTCAAGCCAATAAAAATGCCGAGATGTTATCTCGGCATTTTGCTTCACTAGTCGCTTCTTTTACTTAAACGGCAAGACCATCATTAAGACTGATCCAGCCTTTGAAAATACGATAACTAAACCAACTAACACCTAGGATGTACATTGGTAAACTTAACCATAATGGACTTAACCAATAACCGGCAATAAAAAATGGACACAGGCCGATTATACTCATGCGTTGCCAGCGTAAATGACTACCTAGCACAGAATCTGGATTAATATTTTTCTGGATCAAATTAAACCAAAGGCTCAATAATACGGGAACAAAAAACAATGGAAAGGCACTCATTAAACCATAAAGAAAATGCCCTAAGGAATTATCTTCAACCTGTTGAATAGGCAGTGTATTCGATGGCATCATCGACATAGGGTTATCCTCCAAATGCAACTACGTTTACTGAGCTAACACGGTTTTATTACACTACAGTGCTAGTTAAACATAAGCTTTGTGTCACTATTTCGCAATATTTAGATTAATTAATAATGCTTCATTTAACAGCAATTCACTTCGACTCGGAATACAAAAAGACAGTAAAGAAATAAAAGTAAGTGATTTTACCGAGCCCTACACCACTGCATCTGTTTGTTTTCTACTGTTCAATACAACAATAATGATGGGGTAAAACAAATTTGAAAACGGTTTAGTACCCCAAATACAAGTTAACTGCTTTTCATATCGTTAACAGATTGCAACATGGCGCGACTTTCGTGTTGGAACTGAGGAGCAAAATCACCAAACCATTTTGCCACTCGCTGAAATTGCTCAACAAAGGCTTGTCTATTTCCAGTTTGCAACATGGTTAATGCATCACGATAATTATCAAGATAATCACTTATCGCATGTTGACTACCAGCTTGTGCAAATATGATATCGGCATAAAGCTCAGGATCTTGAGCAAATAAACGTCCAACCATGGCCAACTCTAAGCGATAAATAGGTGAGCTAAATTGCAGTAGGTTTCCAATATCAGCTTCTTCTTTACACAGGTTGACACCATATACAAAGGTTGAAAAGTGACGCATAGCTTGCACTAGTTGCATGGCTTTATCATGACGTTCGGCTTCAGCTTCGACAATACGAGCCCCCCAAATCTCAATCTGCTGTAGCAACCATTGGTAGGCCTCTTGATGACGACCATGACACACTACCACCACTTGTTTAGCAAGACTGCCAACATCAGGACCAAACATAGGATGTAGACCAACCACTGGACCGCTATGGGCTGCTAACATTGCTGCTACGGGCTCTTCTTTAATTGAAGTAAGATCAGCTAAAATACAATTGTCAGGTAACTGAGTTAATTTTTCTCGAATAACCTCGCAAGTCACATTTATAGGCACGGTAACAATCACCAGTCCAGCACCATCAAAAATAGCTGCGGCCTCTTGCCAATCATTTTTATCGATACTTTTAACTTCATAACCAGAAAGAACTAACATCTGGCTAAATAGCTGTCCAAGTTTGCCCTGACCACCGACTATCACCACATGACCCAGATCTTGTTTAACCTGCTTGAAACCAACATCTTTCTCATTTAAATAAGATTCACGCATAAGCCGGCGTAATATATCTTCAATTAACTGTGGTGAAATGTTCATGCTTTGCGCTTCATTTCGCCGCTTTGCTAACATGGAGGCTTCACGTTGTGGAGCATAAATAGGCACACCAGCGGCATGTTTTACTGCGCCAACTTGTGCAACTAAATCAAGGCGTTTACGTAATAAATGCAGTAATTGTTGATCAACGCCATCAATTAAATCACGAAGATGCTCTAGGCCTGCTGTGGTTTTTTCATTCATCTGTTTATCCATTAACCGTTGACGACCTGCAGCGAATCAAAACGTGTTGGTAACACTACAGACAACTGGTTAGCGCCTTGTCTTAAAATAGTTTCAGTGGTTTCCCAGTCAATGCAGGCGTCAGTAACAGAAACACCATATTTTAGCTCTGCTAAGGGTTTATCCGAACTCTGATTACCTTGATTGAGGTTACTTTCAAGCATAACACCGATGATAGATTTATTACCTGCTTCAATTTGATTAAATACATCTTCACAAACGTTTTTTTGACGTAAATGATCTTTTGATGAATTACCGTGACTACAGTCAATAACTAACCGAGCACTGAGCTTGGCTTTATGAATTTGAGCCTCACTTTCAGCAACACTGTGCGCGTCATAATTAGGTGATAAGCCACCACGTAAAATAATATGACCATCAGGGTTACCAGCAGTTTGTAGTAATGACACTTGGCCCTCTTGGTTAATCCCCATAAAGCGATGACTACTAGCAGCAGATTTAAGTGCATTAATAGCCACCTCCAATTTGCCATCGGTACCATTTTTAAAACCAACAGGCATTGATAGACCAGAAGCCATTTCACGATGAGTCTGAGATTCAGTGGTTCTTGCGCCAATAGCTGACCAAGTAACTAACTCAGACATATACTGCGGGCTTATCGGATCAAGTGCCTCAGTAGCAATGGGTAGTTCAAGCTCAGCAAGCCAAATCATCAGCTCACGAGCCATTCTAAGCCCTTTCTCTACATCAAATGACTCATCCATATCAGGATCATTAATTAAGCCCTTCCAGCCCACTGTTGTACGAGGCTTTTCGAAATAAACTCGCATTAAAATGTAAAAGTCATCGCTGAGCTCATCATGTAACTTTTTAAGTTTTAATGCATACTCTTTTGCTGCTGCAATATCATGAATAGAACAAGGTCCAGTGACCACAAGCACGCGATTATCCCGTTTATGAACAATATCTGATACTTGCTTGCGTGCATTAAGGATATATTGATAAGCATGAGTTGATAATGGTAGTTCTTGCTTTAACTCTGCAGGAGTGACTAGCACTTGCTCTGAACTAATGTGCACATTATTAATGGTATCTTGTTGCATACTTATCACTCTCTTTTGACGACAGACCTAAGGTCACTAATAGATTAATATTCTAGATATCTGATGGCTAAACTCAGTAACACTGTAACGCTACACCATTACAAGTTAAAAGCAACTATGCCTGTGCCATGGCATTAGGGCAAGGGTTATTTATACAAAAAGTTAAAAATCATTTAATCGATGATTTTTTATACAAAACGATACATCTAAACGACATTAATTACGGGATCCGCTTATATCTTATTATGGTTAGGTCACTCTTATCGCTAACCCGGAACTGTTTTTGATCTTTACTTTTTTAAAGCGCTACAAACAAAAACCCGCCTTTCGGCGGGTTGTTGTGCGAACACTGCATCTTTATTCTGTATCGGTAACTATTACTTAGTTGCCAATTTTTCACGGATACGTGCAGACTTACCTGAACGCTCACGTAAATAGTACAGTTTAGCACGACGTACACGACCGCGACGCTTAACTTCGATGCTAGCAATTAACGGGCTATGCGTCTGGAAAGCACGCTCAACACCTTCACCATTAGAGATTTTACGTACTGTGAATGCTGAATGCAGACCACGGTTACGCTTAGCGATGACCAAACCTTCAAAAGCCTGAAGACGCTCTTTTTCACCTTCTTTAACACGTACTTGAACTACTACTGTATCACCAGCACCAAAATCAGGTACATCTGTTTTCATTTGCTCATCGTTGAGCATTTTAATGATGTTGTTCATAATTACTCCATCCTAGTAATAACTGAGCGTTGACTATGCGGACTTGTCCGTTTCATTCACGAACTGCGCTAATAAAGTCGATTGTTCGTCAGTCAGAGCTAGATTTTCAAATAATTCTGGCCGTCTCAAAAAAGTTCTTCCGATACTTTGTTGTAAACGCCAGAGTCTAATTTTTTCGTGGTCACCGCTTAACAGCACTGCGGGTACGTCAAGACCATCCAATTGTTCAGGGCGAGTATAATGAGGACAATCCAGTAGGCCGTCAGAGAAAGAATCTTGCTCTGCTGACGCTTGCTTGCCAAGTACACCAGGTACTAAACGAGCCACTGAATCGATTAATGTCATTGCCGGTAACTCGCCACCCGAAAGTACGTAATCACCGATAGACCATTCTTCATCTACTTCAGTTTGAATAATGCGCTCATCAACACCTTCGTATCGACCACACACTAAAATCAAACTCTCTGATTTAGCTAACTCAGTAACGCCTTGCTGATCCAGCTTGCGTCCCTGAGGAGACAGATAAATCACTTTTGCCCTATCACCTGCGGCAGCTTTTGCCGCATGGATAGCATCACGCAAAGGTTGCACCATCATCAACATACCTGGTCCACCACCATAAGGGCGATCGTCTACAGTATTGTGTTTATCATGGGTGAAATCACGAGGATTCCACGTTTGCAACTCAAGCAGGCCGTTTTTCACGGCTCGACCCGTAACCCCAAAGTCTGTAACAGCACGAAACATCTCTGGAAACAGGGTTATTACCCCTAACCACATATGTTGTACCTCGACTTAGAAGTCAGGATCCCAATCCACTAAAATCTGTTTCCCTTGCAAATCCACCTGTTTGATGAACTGCTCAGGGACAAAGGGGATCATACGTTCCGCTTTGCCGAAGGCATCTTTGGCATTAGCTTTAACTAGTAGTACATCGTTTGATCCTGTTTCCACGATCTGTTCAACAATACCCATGTTATAGCCGTTTATATTGGTCACTTCGCAGCCGATAAGATCACGATGATAGAATTCACTGTCATCCAATTCTTTCATTTGCTCAGACTTGATAGCAATCTCACAATTTGTGAGCATTTGCGCATCTTCTCTGGTAGCAACACCCTCAAGTTCAGCCACAACAGCTTTACCTTGAAAACGCCACTGAGCAACCTTAACTTCACGCCAAACGCCTTGTTCTTTTATAAGCCAAGGCGAATAATCGAAAATACCTTCAACAGAATCGGTATAGGAAGTGATTTTTAGCCAACCTTTAATACCATGACTGGAGCCTAACTTTCCCAGTACAACTAGCTCTTGGTTACTACTCATCTATCTATACCTTATACGCAATTAAGCAACAGCTTTACGCGCGTCTTTGATCAGTTTTGCAACACGGTCAGATGTTGCAGCGCCAGTAGCAACCCAGTGCTCAACACGATCAAGATCTAAACGTAATGTTTCTTCTTGGCCACGAGCCAATGGATTGAAAAAACCTACACGTTCGATGAAACGACCGTCACGAGCATTGCGGCTATCAGCAACAACGATATTGTAAAATGGACGCTTTTTTGCGCCGCCACGAGCTAAACGAATGGTAACCATGCGTTTTATTCCTCTAATGATTTGCTAGAAGCAAAAATAAAAACTGGAACTCCGTGTTCGCAAAGAGTCCCAGAAAGAAAGCCGGAAGATTTTACCTGACTTTTGAACTAATGCAACCAAAACTGATGATTTTTAGCTCACCCGTTTTGTTGTAATAAAGTCAAAAATATAACCTAACCAACTGATTGAATTTAAAATTAACTAATTTAGCACTCGAAAGATGCTTATATTATCGACCCGGAAACTTCATTCCAGGCGGTAACATTCCACCCATTCCACGCATCATCTTCTTCATTCCACCTTTTGCAGACATCTTTTTCATCATTTTCTGCATTTGGGTAAATTGCTTTAATAAGCGGTTTACATCTTGAATTTGAGTCCCAGAACCGCCAGCGATTCTACGTTTACGCGACCCTTTAATCAAATCTGGGTTTTTACGCTCTTTGGCGGTCATCGAATTAATGATGGCTTCCATTTGTCCAGTCATCTTACCGTCTTGAACCTGAGCTAATGCTTCTGGTGGTAATTGACCCACACCAGGAAGCTTCTCAAGCATGTTCATCATTCCACCCATGTTTTTCATTTGCTGTAATTGCTCACGAAAATCTTCTAGGTCGAAACTGCCACCTGATTTTACTTTTGAAGCCAGTTTCATCGCTTTGTCTTTATCGACACCGCGTTCAACTTCTTCAATTAATGACAATACGTCACCCATACCGAGAATACGCGAAGCAATTCGGTCTGGGTGGAAAGGCTCTAATGCATCGGTTTTTTCACCAACACCTAAAAACTTAATCGGCTTACCGGTAATACTGCGGATAGATAAAGCAGCACCACCGCGAGCATCACCGTCAACTTTGGTTAAGATAACCCCCGTTAAAGGCAAAGCTTCATTAAATGCTTTAGCCGTGTTGGCCGCATCTTGCCCTGTCATGGCATCGACGACAAATAATGTCTCGATTGGGTTTACAGTAGCATGCAGCTGCTTGATTTCATCCATCATGGCTTCATCAACATGCAGTCGACCTGCTGTATCGACAATGACCACATCAATGAATTTTAATTTTGCATAAGTGATTGCTGCTTTAGCAATATCAACTGGCTTTTGGCTCACATCAGACGGAAAGAATTCAACGTCGACTTCAGTAGCTAATGTTTCAAGTTGTTTGATTGCCGCAGGACGATAAACATCCGCACTGACCACAAGTACCGATTTTTTATGGCGTGTGCGTAAAAACTTACCTAATTTGGCAACCGAGGTCGTTTTACCTGCGCCTTGAAGACCCGCCATCATGATTACAGCTGGAGGAATGGCCGCGAGATCGAGGGCTTCATTCGCCTCGCCCATGGCTTTTTCAAGTTCGTTTTGAACAATTTTGATAAAAGCTTGCCCTGGGCTTAAGCTTTTTGACACCTCTTGACCCACAGCGCGTTCTTTTACGCTGTTAACGAAGTCTCTAACAACAGGTAAAGCGACATCCGCCTCAAGCAGCGCCATACGCACTTCACGCAGAGTTTCTTTAATGTTGTCTTCTGTTAAGCGACCACGGCCACTAATATTTTTTAGTGTGCGTGACAGTCTGTCAGATAAATTCTCAAACATTGAGCGGCTCTTTTAAGCATAACAATAATTGCGCCCATTATACCCAAGCCACTCTAAATTACGATACTTGCAACGAGAAGAACTCAAACACTAGCCAATTTTGTACAAAATAATTATCGAAAACGCGATGAAACTGTTAAATTTTGGGTCTTAGGTCACTGCCATGTTAGGCCGTGATCATGTTAATCTAATACAAATAATGAAAAGGTCATGCTTTAATAGTATTGTTCATTACTCAGGCGCAGTTTTTTCAGCATTAACGACTAAGATAGGTTGATTCTAAATGGTTATTTTTTCCGCGGCAGCCATGCTTTTTTATTGTTTAGCATTGGTTTTAGTAACGAGCCGACTTTTTCATGTTGAAGGGCCTAATCGTAAGGCCGTTATGGTGGCTTCTGGTATTGCCGTCATCATGCACGGGTTTGCGCTTTCGAATGCAGTGTTTACCGTCGATGGACAAAACTTTAGTTTAACTAATGTTATCTCCTTGGTTAACTGGATTATTGCATTAACGTTCACTATCACAATGCCTCGACTTAAAGTCATCATTGTTGTACCCGTTGTGTATGCCTGTTCAATTATCTCTGTAGCACTTCTATGGTTAGTGCCACCGCAGTTTATTACTCACTTTGAAATACACCCGGAGCTCCTAGCGCATGTAGTATTATCATTAATGGCCTACAGCGCATTGATGATAGCGGCTATGTACGCCATTCAACTGTTATTCATCCAGAATAAACTGAAGAAAAAACAGATGATGATGAGCCCTGCTATGCCGCCATTAATGACGGTAGAAAAACAGCTTTATCATCTAATCATTATTGGATTTATTTTACTGAGTTTATCGCTGGTAACCGGCTTTATCTTTTTAGAAGATATGTTCGGTGACGGTAAAGGGCACAAGGCCATATTATCAATAATCGCTTGGGTGGTTTACGCTGTTATGTTGTGGCAACAATATACTGTCGGCTGTAGGATCCGCACCGCAGTGATTTACAGCTTATCTGGCGCGAGTTTACTTTCACTTGCATATTTTGGTGCAAGGATTGTTAAAGAATTGATATTAAACTAATTTTAATTACTTTTAACGTGTATAGCCTAATCTATACAATTTAAAAATAACCGAGATAACTTGACTCTAACGGCCAATAATAAATAATGGCCGTTAAATTAATGACAATTTGGCCTTTAGGCCAATTTCACACTACTTCATGGGGCCCCTTTTTTGGACGCTATATCTACCAGCGCACTCCTTATTTTCCTTTTGGTTTTAATCGTGATTTCTGCTTATTTTTCTGGTTCAGAAACCGCAATGATGAGCCTCAACCGATACCGCTTACGACACCTTGCATCCAATGACCATAAAGGCGCTATACGAGCCTTAAAGTTACTCGATCGCCCTGATAGGCTTATTGGGCTTATCCTTATAGGTAATAACCTGGTCAACATCCTTGCCTCAGCCATTGCCACTATTATTGGTATGCGCTTGTTTGGTGATATGGGTGTTGCGATTGCTACAGGTGTACTCACAATTGTGGTGTTAGTGTTTGCTGAAGTTACCCCTAAAACATTTGCCGCCTTGCATCCTGAGCGCATTGCCTTCCCATCTAGTATTTTATTAGGTTGGCTATTAATTTTATTGTCGCCTTTTGTTAAAGCAATCAATTTAATTACGTCGCTATTTTTACGCTTGATGGGCATCAAAACTGTCAAAACAAGTGATGCATTAAGCCAAGAAGAGCTGCGCACTGTTGTTCATGAAGCGGGAGCCTTAATCCCACAGCGTCACCAAGAGATGTTACTGTCAATTTTGGATTTAGAAAAAGTCACAGTCGAAGACATCATGATTTCACGTTCAGATATTTACGCAATTAACGTTAATGATGATTTCAGATTAATTAATAAGCTCGTGGTTCAAAGTCCTCATACTAGAGTATTAGTGTATCGCGATAATATTGATGATGCCGTTGGCTTCATTCATTTGCGTGATGCATTACGTTTGCAATCAAAACAGCAATTTAGTAAATCATCATTATTACGCGCAGTAAAAGAGTTGTACTTCATTCCAGAGGGCACCCCACTAAACGTCCAGTTGACTAATTTCCAACAAAATAAAGAGCGTATTGGCTTAGTTGTTGATGAGTATGGTGATATTCAGGGATTAGTGACATTAGAAGATATTCTGGAAGAGATTGTTGGCGATTTCACTACCTCAATGATGACCACTGCCAGTGAAGACATTAATATTCAGCAAGATGGTAGTTTCTTAATTGATGCCACGATTAACATTCGAGACCTGAATAAAGAAATGAAATGGAACTTACCCATAGATGGTCCTAAAACATTGAACGGTTTAATCATTGAGTTTCTTGAAGATATCCCAGCTGTAAACACCAGTTTGCGGATCGTTGATTACCAAATAGAAGTCATCGATGTGGCGGATAACATGATTAAGACTGTCAGAGTGTTACCGACTAATTTAGAGTTAATTGAAGATACCGAGTAAACTCCAATCGATAAAAAAGGCGCTAATAGCGCCTTTTTTATGACCATTAATTCATCCACATTAGTTGGAAAGTTTAGCTTCTAATGCTCGGCGCTTTTCACGTGCAATGGGAGTGATTTGTGCCGCTAAGTCTTTTTCTAAACCCATCATAAAATATAACTCTGCCATTAAAAAAAATGGCCCTATCAGAAGTTGATTAAGATCATCCATAAAAGCAGGCTTAGCCTTTTCATAATGATGACCAATAAACTGCATCACCCAGCCGATAACAAAAATACTGATGGCAATAATAAACGGGTGTGAAGTATGAACAACCTGCTCACTGGTGTATAGCACAGGCAGAATAAATAACACTAAACCAAGCGCCAGTCGCATGTGAAGCGCCATGTAATAGCCCAACACCAACACTGTTAATATCATCGCTACACTGATTTGATAATCTTGCCAGTCAAAACGAATGGTCCCCAGCATTAAAAATGCTGACCAAATAATCATCGGAACGCCAATAAAGTGGGTTTTAATATTTTGCGGATTTAAATGCACACTTTTGTAAGTTGAAAGTTGTTCTACTGCAGATTTCATTTTAAGTCTCTTTAATTGTTGTTATCTTGTTAATTTACTCCAATTAGGCCGATTTTAAAAGACCACAAAAAAAGGCGCTAATGCGCCTTTGATAAATCATTTAATGTATTGACATCAACTTTCTAATACCACAGTGGCTACTGCATAATGTTGTTCATCGGCAATACTGATAAACCCACAGCGACCGCTTAACTGTTCTAGTCTTGCTAATGCTCCATCAGTAAAGCGGATTGAAGGCGCACCGTTAGCATCATTATCGATATGAATATGTTGAAACGACACTCCTCTGCCTATTCCGGTACCTAACGCTTTGGCAGCGGCTTCTTTGGCTGCAAAACGTTTCGCTAGAAATCGCTCAGGCTGCTTTGATTGCAAGTAAGTCGCAAGCTCAGACTCTGTAAGCACTCTTTTGGCTAATCTATCACCAAGGCGCTGTCGTTGCTCACCGATGCGGGCAATCTCTACAATATCTGTGCCGATACCAACAATTGCCATTACTCGCCTCTGCGGCCTGCAAGCATGAGTTGCTTCATATCTCTAACGGCAGTATCTAAACCATCAATAGCGGCTCTGGCAATCACAGCATGACCTATATTAAGCTCATAAAGCTCAGGAATAGCCGCGATGGCCTTAACATTGTGATAATGCAAACCGTGCCCCGCATTAACCACTAAACCTTTACTGTGAGCATATTGTGCCATTTCAGTAATACGCGCTAACTCATCTGCCTGCTCAGCATCAGTGATCGCATCAGCATAACAACCGGTATGGATCTCAATGTAAGGTGCGCCAGATAAAACTGCTGCATCAATTTGCGTTTTGTCGGCATCAATAAACAATGACACTTTAATACCTTCTGCAGCCAAACGAGTGACGGCTGAGCGGATCTTCTCTAACTGACCAGCAACATCAAGGCCACCTTCAGTTGTGAGCTCTTCGCGTTTCTCTGGGACTAAACAGGCATAGGCTGGTTTTATATCACAAGCGATGGCAATCATTTCTTCAGTGACGGCAAACTCGAAGTTCATTCTGGTCTTCAATGTTTTTGCCAATAAATACACATCGCGGTCTTGAATATGGCGACGATCTTCACGTAAATGTATGGTGATCCCATCGGCGCCAGCATGTTCTGCTACTGCCGCTGCGTGAACAGGATCGGGGTAATGAGTACCGCGAGCTTGGCGCAATGTCGCGATATGATCGATGTTAATGCCTAATAGTATTCCGCTCACATCGAGCTCCTTAACGTAATAAATAACACAATAATGACTTATGCTTACCAAGCTTTATATGCGGTTTAGACCGTGCTTGGTTCACGTATTAAATCTAAAAAAACATTATACTAATCCGTTTTTTTAGTGAATAACTGTCTGCTTAATAACGGTTTATTACCCAATAATGGCGTAAGTAAATAACGCATTAATCCTTTGGCTTGATTAAACTGTTCAGGTTGTAACTCTTGCGATGCCAATGCTAGCAACATGGCCCCCGATAAACTGCCTTTGCCATGAGTAAAATGACTCTCTTGGCTTGTTAAAATAGGTATAAAGCCACTCTGGGCAATAAATCGATAGTGACAATTATTATCGAGTAAATCACCTTGTGTATCATAGGCAAGAGAAGGCAGCGCACCTAACTCTAATAACAGTGCCATTTCGAAATAACGCAGGTGACTTGAGCAAAACTGTTTAGCTAATGCGAGTAATGCGCGGTGGTAATCTAAAAATATCCCTTCAGCTTGGTGCTCCACGGACAATAAACGAACTAATAATTCATTTAAATAGAAACCTGAATAAAGACTATTACCGCTTAAGGGCATCGCGGGCGCTGCAGACTCAATTTGGGTAATGTTTTTTAACCCTAAATTTTTGGACTCAGATTTGGTGCTAAACTGGATTATGAGTGGTTGAAAAGGTTGTAATATGCTTTTAATCGACCGTTTACCCGAGCCAACTCGAGTGATGGCATCAACGCGCCCTTCGCCCTCAATTAGCAAATTAACAATCACGCTCGATTCGCGAAATTGTCGATGATGAAGCACATAGCCACGTTTCATAGTGGCCATGTCTATAAACTAACAATCAATAACGCTAAAGTCGATTTAGTTATCGCCATAGCCTAAACTTCTCAATGCACGTTCATCATCAGCCCAACCTGATTTGACTTTTACCCATACTTCAAGGAAAACTTTATTCTCAAATAGGGTTTCCATATCTAATCTGGCTTGAGTCGCAATCGTCCGAATACGTTCGCCTTTATTACCAATAACCATGCGTTTTTGGCCTTCACGTTCGACTAAAATTAACGCATTAATTTGGTAAACACCATTCTCCATCATTTTAAACTGTTCAATTTCTACAGTCGCATCATATGGAAGCTCGTCGCCTAAAAAGCGCATCAGCTTTTCGCGAACAATTTCAGATGCCATAAAACGTTGTGAGCGATCTGTCACATAATCTTCAGGGAAGTAAAATGGTGCTTCAGGTAACGACTCGCGCGCCATATCCAAAATGCGTTGTACGTTAGTACCTTTACTGGCTGATATTGGCAAAATCTCATCAAAATCAAATTTTTGTGCTAATTGATTGAGGTAAGGAAATAATGCTTCTTTATCTTTAATATTATCGACTTTATTGATAGCCAAGATGATTTTACGAGCATCATTACGATGTTGTAGCTTTTGTAATACCATCTCATCATCAGCAGTCCATGTCATGCCATCAACCACAAAAATAACCATAGCAACATCAGCTAAAGAACTGGCAGCTGCACGATTCATTAAGCGGTTAATCGCACGTTTTTCTTCAATGTGCAGACCAGGGGTATCAATAAATATAATTTGGCTTGGGCCATCGGTATGGATACCCATGATACGGTGACGAGTCGTTTGCGGTTTCTTTGAGGTAATACTCACCTTTTGACCAAGTAACTTGTTCAAAAGCGTTGATTTACCCACATTTGGGCGACCAACAATAGCCACCATGCCACAATAAGTTACATCGTATTTGGCAGTGGCGACAGGTGCTGCTTGGTTCATCCTTGCTAGCAGTTCATCTAAGCTAGGTTCTTGATTATCACCTGCTGGCAAGTCTGTTTTCTTGGTCATTTATTCAGTAACTCCAATACCTGAGCAGCGGCAAGCTGTTCAGCTTTTCTTCTTGAACTTGCCACACCGGTGACAACTTTATCTAATTCACTAATGCTACATTCTACAGTAAAGGTTTGATCATGCGCTTCGCCTTCTACCGCGACAACTTGGTAATCGGGCAATGGCTTTTTAAAACCTTGCAAATATTCTTGTAAAATAGTCTTGGGATCTTTTTGATTAATGCCCGGCTTTATCTCAGCTAAACGCTCTCGATACCATGATAATAATAGCTTACGGCACACTTCAATGTCGGCATCGAGGTAGACAGCACCAATAATAGCTTCTACTGCATCGGCTAAAATCGATTCGCGTCTAAATCCACCGCTTTTAAGTTCTCCAGGGCCGAGATATAAATAATCCCCTAATTTGAATTCTTTGGCGATTATAGTCAGCGTATCGCCTTTAACTAAGGTCGCACGCATACGACTTAAATCGCCTTCAGTTGCCTTTGGAAACTGATGATATAAGGCATCTGAAATGACTATCGATAAAATCGAATCACCTAAAAACTCTAAACGCTCATTATGTTTATTTGCTGCGCTACGATGAGTTAATGCCTGGATAAGTAATTCAATATTATTAAATTCATAACCTAAAGTACGGCACAAACGCGGCAAATTTTTAATGGGTTCCATCAATGTATTCCACCTACTCTATCAAAACGTACACCGGTTGGTACCCATGCAGGTAACATATCACTCGGCTGACGATCAAATTCAAAACTAATCCAAATTGCTACGGCTTTACCTACAAGATTCTCTTCCGGTACAAAGCCCCAAAAACGGCTGTCGGTACTGTTATCACGATTATCGCCCATGGCAAAATACATTCCCTTAGGCACAACAAACTCACCGGCAGGAAGGCCTGCTTGAGGATAAAAGTGCTGTCTAAAATCAGGTCGTGACGGATCAATTAATATATCGTGTTTAACATCGCCAAGTTGTTCAGTCGAACGAATTAATGGCACGCCATTATGGCTAAACTCTCCACGATTAATTTCGACATGTTCAATCGTTTTTGCCGCAGGACAGTCAACTTGGCTATCACATGCCTCTTGGATCATAAGCTGCTTATTTCGATAGAAAATTTTGTCTCCTGGCAGGCCAACTACACGCTTTATGTAGTCAATCTTTGGATTTTCAGGATATTTGAATACAAATACATCACCACGTTCAGGCTCACCAGTTTCAACCAACTTACTGCGCCATACCGGATCACGTAATCCGTAACTAAACTTTTCAACCAAAATAAAGTCACCGACCAAGAGTGTCGGCATCATAGAGCCAGAAGGAATTTGAAATGGCTCATAAATAAATGAGCGCAGAATCATGACAAAGGCGATGACAGGAAAAATAGAATGCGCCGTTTCAACTAGCACAGGCTCACGAATGATTTTATCGATAGCGTCTGCGCTTAACTGGGTTGAGTTAGCTTGTGCTGCTAATAAGTTTTCACGGCGTTTAGGCGCAAAGAAAACCACATCAATTAACCAAATAAGACCGCTGACCAAGGTTACGAGCACTAAAATAAGCGAAAAATAGGCTGCCATTACTGATTTATCTCCTGCTGGGTGTGTTGGATCCATATGGCTTGAGCAAAGCTCAGAATAACTCAATCCAGTATGGTGATTAACGAATAAACATTCACCCAGTTGAGTGTTACAAAATATATAGTAAAAATAACGATAACGCCGCAATATGCGGCGTTATTCTGCACATAAACTCGATTAATTATTATTAATCGTTTAGCTTCAGTACCGCTAAAAATGCCTCTTGTGGCACCTCAACGTTCCCCACTTGCTTCATGCGTTTTTTACCTTCTTTCTGCTTGTTAAGCAGTTTCTTCTTACGTGAAACGTCACCACCATAACACTTAGCGGTCACATCTTTACGTAATGCTTTAATGCTTGAACGAGCAATAATCTGACTGCCAACAGCAGCCTGAATCGCAATATCGAACATCTGGCGAGGGATTAATTCCTTCATCTTCTCAACCAAAGCCAAGCCGCGATGACGAATATTACTGCGGTGAATAATCATCGCAAGTGCATCAACTCTGTCGCCATTGATTAATATGTCTAGGCGTACCATGTCCGCTGGATCGAAGCGAATAAAGTTATACTCTAATGAAGCATAACCCCGGCTCGTAGACTTAAGACGGTCAAAGAAGTCCATTACCACTTCAGCCATAGGCAAATGATAGGTCACGGCCACTTGATTACCGTGATACACCATGTTGGTTTGCGAACCACGCTTGTCAATACACAAGGTAATCACGTTACCTAGGTATTCTTTAGGCACTAAAATATTGGCTTCAACAATCGGTTCACGAATTTCCTGGATGTTATTCAGCGCAGGTAATCCTGATGGATTATCAACATAAATAGTATCACCGTTATTCATGATAACTTCGTAAACCACTGTCGGTGCTGTAGTGATCAAATCGAGATTATATTCACGCTCTAAGCGCTCCTGAACAATCTCCATGTGCAGTAAACCGAGGTAACCAATGCGGAAACCAAAGCCTAACGCTGAAGATGTTTCAGGTTCAAAAAACAGGGACGCATCATTTAAGCTAAGCTTGTTCAATGCATCGCGGAAGCTTTCATACTCATCAGTCGAAATCGGGAATACACCAGCATAAACCTGGGGCTTAACTCGCTTAAAACCGGGTAATGGTTTGTCTGCGCCATGCTTTGCATGAGTTAACGTATCGCCAACTGGTGCACCATGAATTTCTTTAATACCAGAAATAACATAACCCACTTCACCGGCTCGAAGCTCTGCTTTGTCTTTTTCTTTTGGAGTAAAAATACCAACACGATCAGCGTTATAGTTTTGTCCGGTGGACATCACTTTGAATTTTTCGCCTTTTTTAAGAATGCCATTCTTAATACGAACTAACGACACCACACCAAGGTAAGCGTCAAACCATGAGTCAATAATCAAGGCTTGTAAAGGCGCAGATTCATCACCCACTGGAGGAGGAATTTTTGCAATAATTTCTTCAAGGACTAAATCAACACCGATACCTGTCTTTGCAGAACAGCGCACCGCATCCATGGCATCAATACCAACGATGTCTTCAATCTCTGCAGCGACACGATCGGGCTCAGCCTGAGGCAAGTCAATTTTGTTGAGTACTGGGACAACGTCCAAATTCATTTCTAGTGCAGTATAACAGTTTGCTAATGTCTGAGCTTCTACGCCTTGACCTGCATCAACCACTAATAATGCACCTTCACATGCTGCCAAAGAACGTGAAACTTCATAAGAAAAGTCTACGTGTCCTGGGGTATCAATGAAGTTGAGTAAATAAGTGTTACCATCTTTTGCATGGTAATCTAAGGTGACACTTTGGGCTTTAATCGTAATGCCACGCTCACGTTCTAGATCCATTGAATCTAAAACCTGTGCAGCCATTTCACGGTCAGTTAAGCCGCCACATACCTGGATCAGGCGATCGGATAAAGTTGATTTACCATGGTCGATATGGGCAATAATCGAGAAGTTTCTAATGTGTTTCATTATGCTGCAATGACTACTACTAAATATGATGAAAATCGAGGTGGCAAATTGTACCTGATTAGGGGGTTAATACCAATCAGATTAAACAATAGTATCTATTTTGGTGTAATTGTTGGCCATAAGATGCTGTTTTCAAGCATTGGCTAATGAGTTTACGGACTCAATCAGTCAGTACAAGATGCACCACAGGCTAATAAGTTATCCTTAATAATAACTAGTGGCTCGCACTAATAATGCCCACTTCTTGCCCCAAATAGGCAATGATAACGGGTGTAGCTTGTGCTTCAAGTTGCGCGGCGAAGTGTTTACCAATAAACCAAGCAACCAATGCTCCTAATGCACCAAAAACCATAGCAAAACCATTAGTACTCAATCCTAGGCCAGCGGCTAACATTTGCCCCACTAATGCAGATAGAAACAATCCTAGTAACGGCAATAAATACACTAATGCAGCCGCTTTAATGATAACGCTTTCAGGTAAGCCTATTTTAAGTAAATCACCCTTATGGCAAGGTTTATCACTTGGCAATGAAAAACGTTGCGTTTGAACAGAAAAAGCTTTTGCAATGGTTGATGTGCCACAATTCTCACTGCTAGCGCAATGATTACAGGCACTTTTCAACTCAACTTCAACTGTTGCCCAACCTTGTTGATAATCAACCACTCGGGCAATTTCTTCCATCATAGTCGGTGCCGTTGATTCGGATATTTTACTCGTCATTTTACACACTCAACCGATAAATAATGGAGTAATTTTAGCACAATGCGGCGCAATGACTAAGCAAGTTTACCACTAAGCTATATCATTGATAACGCTCTGCTGGCCCTGAAAACACATAAGCCGTGATACAAGAAGCTCTTGTCACGGCTTATGGTTCAATAAAGCATAAGGGTTACTTTAATACTAAACTATTAGCAATTTTATCTAAGGTTTCTGAAGGCACCTTACCAATAGCCACGACCTCAAGAGTACCTACTTTTACCACTACCATTGATAAGCCATTACGAATAAGTAATTCATTAGGCATAGGGTTTTCTCCTGCACGGGCAACATACACTGAAATATTAGCTAAACCATCAGTTAATGCAATATATTCAACAGGTTCATGAATACCAATTAAACGATGATGATCGCGAACAACCACGTCAAAACCTTCAGGTAACCAAGTAAATTGCCAATTTTTGCCATCAGTGCGTTCAGCTTGATTCATCACTGCTGGCCACTCTTGCTTGGCGGCTTCAATTAAAATATTTGCTGGTTCAGTTAACTCAATAAGTTCAATAACCATGGTTTGTTCAAGCAATTGTTTGTCTTTATTGAGGGTGTCAAAACGTAATGGCAGGTAGGTATCCATATCGATCCACACTTGCGCATCATAACGGTTATCGTCATTAGCCAATAAACGGATCATCTGCCCTGGACGTCCAGCTATACGAGCGCGACCGCCAATAACAAATTGATAGCCTTTTTCGAGTTGATTTAAATCTCCCGCCAACGCCGCAGGCCAAATACCCTGTATGCGAGGAGCCAAAACACTGTAAGCCGGCTGGTCATGTTCTATAAACGTAACTCGATTATCAACTCGTACAGCATTTTTAGGTGAGCCATTGAGGTACTCAAGTAAAGCAACTTCTTTGTTGTCGACAATGCCATGAATATAGACGAGCGGACGAATATGGTCAGCTTGTAGCTGAATAATTGAGGTTTTATATTGTTTATCGTGCATCGCTTGGCTCATGTTATTAAGCCAAGCTTTAGCAGATAAATCTTCTTCAGCGTGTGTTGGAAAGGTTAACGCTAATAGTGCTAGCAGGATAAGGCGCAAGCTAACTCCTAACAAAGTAAGACGTAAGATAAGGTTTATTCCAATTTATTATGGATTTACCGTAGCATCTTGCACGCTATTGTTATCAACAGCAACACCTGGATTTAAGCGTTGTTGCAACATGTGATCTTGAATATAAGCATTAATCCGGCGACGCTGTTCAATCACTTGCTCGTTGGAATAGCTTTGCTGATTTTGTGCTGCACCAGTCTGATAACTTACCGGAGATACACTACCCACTAAAGGACGTGTCATTAACACTGGTAATGGCGATTCTGCATCATTGCTTTGGTTATAATTTTGCACACCAACAATCGCCACCATAGCGACAGTTGCAGCAATAGCATATTGGCCAAACTGCTTGAAAAATGGCACTACATTGGAAGCAGTAGTTCGCTGTTGGTCAACTTCAGTTGATTTGGCTTGAGGCGCGATAATTGTTGGCTCAAGCTCAATCGCTGCAGTGATGCTGGCAAAAAGGTCTAAGTCAATGGTCGCAGGCAGTTCGCCGCGCATTGCATCGCCTATCATATGATAGCGTTGCCATTCATCATGTGAATCAACATCAGCAGAAAGCTGTGCCAATGTTTTATCATCGACTTCACCATCAACTGCTGCAGATACCCATTCTTGACTTGATTTAAGCATTATTCACCTATCTAAGGTTAAGGCTGTTACTTTTCCAGCAAAGGCTGGAGCTGTTTGTCGATTGCTTCTCGAGCACGAAAGATACGCGATCTAACTGTGCCTACTGGGCAATCCATTATATTGGCAATATCTTCATAACTCATGCCGTCTAGCTCTCTGAGCGATATGGCCATTTTTAATTCTTCAGGCAGAGTGTCGAGCGTGTTAAAGATCACTTTACTCATTTGATCTTTCATTAATAATTGCTCTGGTGATGCAAACTCTTTAAGTGCATCACTGCCTTCATAATATTCTGCATCTTCTATATCAACATCGTTTGCAGGTGCTCTGCGCCCTTGCGATGTAAGATGGTTTTTTGCGGTGTTTACCGCAATACGGTACAACCAAGTATAAAATGCACTTTCACCACGAAAGTTTGCTAAAGCTCTGTAAGCTTTAATAAAGGCTTCTTGTGTCACGTCCGCCACGTCCGCTTGATTGCGAACATACCTGGAAATCAAACTCATCACTTTATTTTGATACTTTAGCACTAACAGGTTAAATGCGTTTTTATCGCCTTGCTGTACTCGTTCAACTAATTGTTGATCACTATATTGTCCACTCATCCGAGCCGACTACTCCTAATCTGTAATACTGATTTCTCAGTCGCTCGAATCCTGTTCATATAAGTAGACCTACCAATATGAAGAAAGTTCGATTTTGAATTAAAAAAAGTTAATTTATTTCACTTATCAATAAAATATCTAAGCAAAATCACAATAAAACCCGCTGTAAAAGTACCCTACTTAGGTTATTTGATTTACTATAATAAAACCACTAAGCCACACCATGATACCTGATGAAACAAGCAGTTGAACACCAATGTGACATTTTGATCATCGGCAGCGGAGCTGCTGGACTAACTTTAGCGCTACATCTTGCTGAAAAATCAAAAGTAATTCTTCTTTCTAAAGGCCCGTTATCAGAAGGGTCCACGCTATATGCTCAAGGTGGAATAGCCTCCGTTTTTGATGAAGGCGACACAATTGAGTCACATGTCAACGATACGTTAATCGCTGGTGCCGGATTATGCGATAAATCGGTTGTGACATACACCGCAGAAAACGCCAAAAGCGCAATGCAATGGTTAATAAATTGTGGGGTGGCATTTGATAAAGAAGAAACTTTAGCAGGAGTCGATAATAGCGCGGCACCTTATCACCTTACCCGTGAGGGCGGGCATAGCCATAGACGAATTCTACACTCAGCTGATGCAACCGGTAAAGCAGTACAAACCACATTACAAGAACGAGCCATGGCTCACCCAAACATACAAGTATTAGAACGTTACAATGCGATCGACTTAATCACCACTCGTAAATTACATCGACCGGGTAACCGTGTACTTGGCGCTTATGTGTGGAATCGAGATGAGGAGCATGTTGAAACCGTTAAGGCAAAATTTGTGGCCTTAGCAACCGGCGGCAGTTCTAAAGTTTATCAATACACTTCCAACCCTGATATTGCCAGTGGCGATGGTATTGCTATGGCTTGGCGTGCGGGTTGCCGCATCGCAAACATGGAATTTAATCAATTTCACCCAACGTGTTTATTTCACCCTAACGCGCGAAATTTCTTATTAACCGAAGCATTACGTGGTGAAGGGGCATATTTACGCCGCCCAGACGGTAGCCGCTTTATGCCTGACTTCGATGAACGCGGAGAGCTTGCCCCTCGTGATATTGTCGCCCGCGCAATCGATTATGAAATGAAACGCTTAGGCGCAGACTGTGTTTATCTAGACATCAGCCATAAACCTGCTGATTTTATCATTAAGCATTTCCCCACCATTTATCAACGTTGCCTAGAATTAGGTATTGATATTACTCAAGATCCGATCCCTGCAGTGCCTGCAGCACATTATACCTGCGGTGGTGTGATGACGGATCTTCATGGTCAAACTGACATTAATGGCTTATACGCTATTGGCGAAGTGGCTTACACTGGCTTACACGGCGCTAACCGATTGGCGAGTAATTCGTTACTTGAGTGTTTAGTCTTTGCGCGGGCAGCATCACAGGATATAGAGGGACTGTTACATAAAATTCCAATGCCTTGTCCATTGCCTGTGTGGGATGAAAGTCAAGTCAGTAACTCAGATGAAGAAGTGGTCATTGCCCACAACTGGCATGAACTGCGGTTATTTATGTGGGATTACGTCGGTATTGTGAGAACTGATAAACGATTGGAGCGAGCGCTCAGAAGATGTTTAATGCTGCAACAAGAAATTGAAGAGTATTATTCAAATTTCCGTGTCAGCAACAATTTGTTAGAGTTGCGTAACTTAGTCCAGGTTGCAGAGTTGATTATTCGATGCGCGATGGAGCGAAAAGAGAGTCGAGGACTTCACTATAATATTGATTATCCTGAACAAGTCGACAATCCTAAACCTACTATCTTACAACCTAATCGTTAATCATTATCGGACGATTTACGCTTAAATAAGCTCATTGATGGCTCAATAATAGACGGCACAGATCACGATACGCTGTGTCGTCTAACATATCACTCCACACCAGTAATAACCGCTGCTCTCCAGATTTACTCACCTGTAAAAAAATAATGCACACTAGTGGGCAAATGAACGCTTTTTTGCTTAGGTTGATATTACTCGCTTGTACACCAGTACCGTATAATAGAGTACCAGCCCTCTTATTTCCCAAAGAAAATAAACAACGCCAATGAGACAATCTGCGCCATTCAACAACAAAAATAAGCATTACTACAATAAAAAGTAATGTTTGGATAATGTGGTATATCAGGGAGGAATAACTGGGCCAAGCCAAAAAGCTACTTAAAATAACGGCAAAAAATACTGTTAACCCAGCACGCTGTAAAAACGAAGCACTCAACGCAAATTGCTGCATATGAGTGCTAGTATTAGACGACGAAACGGCTATTGAATTAAGGTGCTGGTCTTCCACGGACTTTTATTATCATATCGGCTAACAATGGATCTTGGCATTGTTCATGCCCCATAAACCAAGCAAATAACTCTGGGTCTTCACACTCTAATAGACGAATAAAGGTATTTTTATCATCATCGGTCATTGCTTCATATTGAGTTTCGACAAAAGGTTGAAACAAGATATCTAATTCTAACATTCCGCGACGACATGCCCAGCGGACACGAGCTATATTCATTAATTCCAACACAAATCTCCTGATGTCTGTATCACAAGTTAGCTTATACGGTTCTCAAAATCTTGTACTTGTTTATCTCGTCCAGCAAATAATTCTCCAAAATCCGTTGCTAATAATGATTTTACCGCGGGATGTTGGATCATTCGCTCAGCGAACATCACATGGTATTCTTCTTTGATGTCAGTTGTTTCACCAAGCAATACCATACCTTGTGACAGTATATCATGACGATAAATAGACGGTGCGACAAAAATACCGCGATTAAAGTAACCAAATGCTTTCATCATTTCGGCATCGTCAAATTCTCCCAAAATACTGACATTAAGATTTTTTTCTGCAAACCAACCGTGTAACTGTTGTCCTAATGAGGTTCGTTTACCTGGGATTAATAATTTACTCTGCTCAAGACAAGCAGGAAAAGGCGTAGAGATAGACTCCGCAGAAAAAAAGCTCACACCACACTCGCCTAACTTTTTCGACAAAATCTCAGGATACTTCAACGAGCCTCCGGCACAATCCGATACAATGATATCCAGCTTATGCTCACGTAAACGTTCAATAAGGCTATCGTGAGTTGACTCATAACAGGCTAAATGTACAGACCCATCGGCAGGAATAACGGTTAATAACACACGGCTCACGAGGGCTTTAGATAATGCATCCGCCACTCCGACCTCGAACAACAAGGAGTCATCTTTTTGATAATTTAAGATATCAAGCATTTCATAGCTAAGACTAAACATCTTATCAGCATAACGAAAGACCAGTTCTCCTAACTCAGTAGCCTCTAAATTGCGCCCTACACGTTTAAACACAGCGCCCTTTAACCTTTCCTCCAATGAACGGATCTGCCCGGTAATGGTTTGAGGTGCAAGACATAATACTTGAGCGGCTTTGGTTACAGAGCCTTTCTTTTGTACCATCCAAAAATAATATAAATGATTATAATTTAAATGCTGCATATCAATTACTAACCCTACAAAAATCACTACAGCTACTATAGCAAATAAACACTTAACTGCGCTGTTGATTAATTGATAGTAGCTGGGCTGTATATCTTAGGTGGTTAACGTGGGTTAGAGAAAACGCGTTAGTGGTTTATTTAACTTAAACTAAGGATAAGATATGACAATACAATAATAAAAATCATAGTCTTAGCTACCATCAAACTTGTCACTCGTTTTCCTACAAGCGAATTGATGCTTCCAATAGCAAATTTATTACTCGTTAATTCAACGCAATGAGCAAGGCAAAGGGCTATTTTAGCGTGGTTTGCCATCTCAAATTCAGGTGATTTAACCCTGCAGTCTAAATCTTAAAAACACAGGATCTAAAAAGCTAATCCGCCATAACAAACGGTTGCTACATTCATCATCAAAAATCAACAGTTCCTGAACCACTAGATTAATTCATCTGAATGATTAGCCAAAAATCAAGCATAAAAAACGCAGCCCAAGGGCTGCGTTAATCTATTGACCAAATTACTGACTGCGGCGACAATCCATTAAACTCGTGATCACTGATTCCAGCTCATCACTGTTACTGACATTGTTTAACGACACCTGCTCAGTAAGTGCTGAGACAACTTCAGATTTTACGATTATGTGGCTAGAGCAATAATTCACATTCGCTGTTTGATAACGTTTCCCCGCTCGGTATTTCAATGCTCTTGATTCATAATCATTGGGATCAATTCGTTTCTTAGCCAGTTCATCTTGAAACATTAATGCTCCATCCACAACGCCTTCCAAATAACTTTGGCAAGTGGGTGAGTCAGATGATTCAAGACAAACATTAAATGATTCCGCCGATACAGGAATAGCTAGACTGCTCACGAGTATTCCCAAGGTTAATGTATTGAATTTCATGATTTCCCTCCATTTTTAGGCAGTACCTTGGCTAACCAAAAATAACCAATCACAGCCGCAAATAACGATCCAGTTAAAATACCGAGCCTTGCATAATCACCAAACGCAGCGGGTGAATTCTCAAATGCCAGTGAAGCAATAAACACCGACATGGTAAATCCAATACCACACATAACCGCAACAGGGATGATATGCCTCCAGCCAATGCCTAGTGGTAACTCAGCTAATTTAAGTTTTACTGCTAAATAACTAAATAGCAGCACTCCAATAGGCTTACCTAACAACAGACCCATGATGATACCTAGGGTGATAGGTTCAGCAAATGTATCCAATGACATATTGGTTAATGATAAACCAGCATTAGCAAAAGCAAACACCGGCAAAATCATAAAGGTGCTCCATGGGTGTAACTTGTGCTCTAAATGCTCAGACGGTGAAGAGCCATCTTTAGCACGTAAAGGGATACAAAATGCGATAATCACACCGGCCAAAGTCGCATGCACGCCAGATTTCAATACCGCAACCCACAAAATAAAGCCCAGTAATCCATAAGGTAGAATCGAACTGACCCCTTTTCTATTCAACGCGACCATTAGCACGATTGATATCGCCGCAATCACTAAACTAAGCATTGATAAATCGGTACTGTAGAACAGCGCAATAATCACAATCACGCCAAGATCATCAATAATCGCTAACGCCAGCAAAAATACCTTTAAGGCCACCGGAACCCGACTACCCAGCAGTGCCATAATGCCTAGCGCAAAGGCAATGTCAGTTGCCGCAGGGATGGCCCAGCCAACCTGAGTTTCAGGGTTAGAGTAGTTAAATGCTAAGTAAAATAACGCAGGAAAAACCATGCCACCAATAGCAGCAAAGCTGGGTAAGGATGCTTTTGCGACACTAGACAATGCTCCTTCCAGTAATTCACGCTTCACTTCTAAGCCGATTAATAAAAAGAACAATGCCATCAAACCATCATTAATCCACAGTAAAAGTGGCTTATCGATATCAAGATCACCTACCCTAAACTGGACTTCAGTGGCTAAGAAATCTTGATATATCCCAGCTAATGGTGAATTGGCAAGAATCATCGCCAAAGCCACGGCGATCATCAGTAAAATCCCACCGGCAGACTCTTGGCTTAAAAAGTTTTTAATTGCACGTTCCATATAACACTCCAAAAAAAACAATAAGATAAGTCTATCTGAATCATTGAAACTATAATAATCGCTTGTTTCTTGATATTAACTCGGTATTTCCGAGGTATCAAGCGGTAACAAGTCTGCTTTATACTTTATTCGAGTTATGCTGACACTGTGAAGCATAGCGTAGATTGGGTCTTTTTCTACAGATTAGAACGTGTTAATTAACCTTGGTTTGGGTATAATCTCGAAAAGGAAAAAGGATTAAACAGATGAAACAATATCTAGATTTGTGCCAGCGTATTGTCGATGAAGGCGAATGGGTCAATAATGCTCGCACTAACAAAAAATGCCTCACCGTCATTAATGCCGATCTTGTTTATGACGTTGCAAATAATCAATTTCCATTAGTGACTACACGTAAAAGTTTCTGGAAATCGGCCATTGCAGAAATCCTTGGCTATTTACGCGGTTATCAAAATGCTGCTGATTTTAGATCATTAGGCACCAAAACATGGGATGCCAATGCCAATGAAAACCAAGCTTGGTTAGATAACCCAAACCGTAAAGGTCACGACGATATGGGGCTGATTTATGGAGCCTTGGGGCGTGCTTTTCCAAAAGCGGGTGGTGGCCAAGTCGATTTACTGCAACAAATTGTTGATGACTTAACTAACGGTATCGATAATCGCGGTGAGATTTTAACCTTCTATCATCCAGGCGCATTTGACTTAGGTTGCTTACGTCCATGTATGTACGAGCATCACTTTTCATTACTTGGTGATACCTTATATCTCAATAGCACCCAAAGAAGTTGTGATGTTCCATTAGGATTGAACTTCAATATGGTACAGGTTTACGTATTGCTGGCATTAATGGCACAAATAACGGGCCACAAACCTGGTAAGGCGTACCATAAAATTGTCAACGCTCATATATACGAAGATCAGCTTGAACCCATGCGCGATATTCAGCTAAAACGTGAGCCTTTTGCCTCACCTAAATTAATCATTAATCCACAGATTAAAACCTTAAAAGACATTGAAACTTGGGTGACCTTGGATGATTTTAGTGTAGAAGATTATCAGCATCACGACGCGATTAAATATCCTTTCGCCGTATAATCTGCTTTCGCTCATAACAAAAATGGCGTTGTTCAAATACTTGAACAACGCCATTTTTGTTATTGTTTAGGCTTAACTCGTTAGTAGTTTCAATCCTACAACAACAAGCAAGCAAGCAAAGATTTTTTTCAACACTGGCGTGGGCCAAGAGCTTGCCGCTTTTACACCGATAGGCGCGCACAACATTGAGCTAATAATAATCCCGATTAATGCGGGTAGATAGATGTATCCCACCGAGCCCTCGGGTAAATTCGGTACATCAAATCCCGCGATGATATAACCAATGGTACCGGATACAGCAATAAGCATTCCGGTGGCCGATGAAAACCCAACAGCTTGGCGCATTTGTAAACCGCAATAACTCAAAAATGGAACTAGCAGTACTCCACCACCAATTCCCATTAGCCCAGCGGTTAGCGCTATCAAAATTGAGATGATAAATAGCACGGCAAAATTAGGCAGACTACTTCCCGTTTTCACTTTAAACGGAAACGCCATTTGTACAGCCATTAACACGACAAAAATGGCGAAGGCCTGCTGTAAATCATCCGATGCAATTTGCTCAGACACAAATGCTGACGCTAAAGAACCAATCACAATGCCGGGTAAAATAGGTTTAAATAACGCCCAAGGAATATTACCGCGTTTATGATGGGCAGCAGCTGAAGACATAGACGTTAAAATAATCGACGCCAGTGATGTAGCGATAGCGACGTGAGTGAGTTGAACCGAGCTAATGCCCACTGAGGGTAAGATATACAACAGAGCAGGCACAATAATTAATCCCCCTCCAATACCTAGAAGGCCGGCTAAAAAACCCACAACGGATCCCAGCAAAAGACATATTAAAAAGACCTGCAGTAAACTATCCACGATGACATCCTTAAGAGCGACACTTGGCAATATTATCAAAAACCACAACAGCGAGTTATCAAGCCGATTAAATCAAACGACTAATCCATATTAATTAAGTCTGCTAAATCATGCTGTTGTAAAAAATGAGCGAGTAAGCCTCGGACTTGATTACCATTTGATTGCTGTAAAATAGACTCCAGCAATTCAGATAACTGTTGTTTTGAGACACGTCTAAGTAAAAAATTAATCCTCGCTAAGCTGCCTTGGTTCATACTGAGTTTGTTATACCCCATAGCAACTAAAAGCAATGCGCCGTAGGGTTCTCCAGCAAGTTCACCACACACACTCACATCTAAATTATACAGTTTACACTCATCGACCGCGCGTTTAAGGGCTCTAAGAATACCTGGGTGATAACTGTCAAATAGCGAACTCACACTCGGGTTATTACGATCGACAGCCAGCAAATATTGCGTTAAATCATTACTACCGACAGAAACAAAATCAACTCGCTTCGCCACATCTTGTAACTGGTATAATAATGCTGGTACTTCAAGCATTACACCAACTTTTGGCCTAACCAAAATAGTATTTAACTCTTGGCTTAATTCAATAAATGCTTGATCCAAATATTTTAAGGTTTGATCTATTTCATCTAAATTACTGACCATTGGCAGTAATATTTGCAATTGATTACCGTGACTTGCCGCTTGTAGCATCGCCCGTAATTGCACTAAAAATAATTCAGGATGATCCAGTGATAACCGAATGCCGCGCCAGCCTAAAAATGGGTTATCTTCTTTAATCGGAAAATACGGTAGTGGTTTGTCACCACCCACATCCAATGTACGCATCACCACAGGTCTATCACCTGCAGCATCTAATACTTGGCGATAGACATTGATTTGCTCACTTTCACTCGGAAAGCGTTGATGCAACATAAATAGGATTTCAGTTCGATACAACCCAATACCATCGGCACATTCTGCTATTTCAGATGCGATACCACTGAGTAACCCTGCATTGAGATACAAATGGATCCGCTCACCATCGGTGGTAATAGAGGGTAAACCCAACTCGGCAGAAAATTGCTTTTGTTTTTCAACATCAGCATCAATCAGTAATTGGTACTCTTCTATCACAGCGGGTGAAGGCGATACCAATAGCTGACCACGATTAGCATTTAATACTAATAGCTTTTGATCAATATCGATGGATAAGACTTCATCAACGCCAACAATGGCTGGTACACCTAGCGCACGCGCTAAAATAGCGGCATGAGCATTTACCCCACCACGCTCGGTGACAATCCCAGCTAACTTTTGCCGCGGAAACTCTGCCAGTAAAGTGGCATCCACTTCTTTTGCGACTAATATAACCGGTTTATCCGGTTCTAATTCCAGTCGGCCAGGCTCTATCAGTTGTCGAAGCAACTTCTGCCCGAGCTCTCGAATATCACTGGCGCGCTCTTTGAGGTAAGGATCTTCCATCGCCAAGAACTGCTCAATATAGCGAATAGACACCCGACTGACAGCAGACTCAGCTTGCCAGCCTAATGCGACTTCACGGGCATACTCGCCACCGAGACTCGAATCATCGAGCAGTAATTGAAATGCAGTAAATATAGAGGCAACATCAGCAGATTTTTCGCGTTCAAAACGTTGCGATATTGACGTCAGCATGTCTTTACAACGCTGTACGGCTAACTTTAAGCGCAGAATTTCAACATCAACATCAGTACATCGGATCTCGGCCTGTTCCAGTGAAATCAAACCACCCAACACTAGACCATGAGCAATCGCAATACCGCTTGACGCTGTTTCACCACTGAAAACAACTTGTTGCTGCACATTGGTAATGGCCGCCTTGTGCTTTAAGCTTCGCACAACGACAGCAAGTTGCGCTGCCAAGGTCATTAAAAATGCTTCTTCGTTTTCACTGAACTGACGCGCTTCGGGCTGTTGCACCACAATAACGCCGACAACCTGTTTTTGAAAAATGATCGGTACAGCTAAAAATGCCCGATATTCTTCTTCTGCAGCTTCTGGGAATAATTTAAAGCGAGGGTGAATACGGGCATCAGCAAGGTTAATAGCTTCTTCACGTTCGGCAACTAAGCCAACTAACCCTTCAGATAGTGGCATACTGACGCGGCCAACAGCAGATTTTTCTAGCCCTTCGGTGGCCGATAACACAAGATGTTGTTGTTCAAGGATATAGATAGAACAGCAATGGGTAGCCATCGCTAATCGAGTTTGTGACACTAATATGGTTAATGCACTTTCAAGGCTGTTGGCTCTCGCAACAGCTTGAGTAATATCCCTGAGCATATTTAACACTGTTCCAATCCTCTTTGAAATCAGTTAACTCCGTTGTTTGCTTCGTTTTTTACTAAATTCGCGCGTTTGTAGCGCTAATGTCGTCGATGCGAACTCTTTCATTACCTTTCTATATACGTCGCGTTTAAAAGACACTACCTGACGAACAGGATACCAATAACTGACCCAACGCCAATCATCAAACTCTGGATGACCTGAAGAATTCAAGTTAATGGTATTATCGTGACCTTTCAATTGTAGTAAAAACCATTTCTGTTTTTGGCCAATGCAAACAGGTTTGCTTTCTTGGCGTACCAAACGCTTAGGTAAACGGTAACGTAACCAAGAGCGCGTGGACGTTAAAATTTGAACATGTTCAGGTCTTAGCCCCACTTCTTCGTAAAGTTCTCGATACATGGCTTCTTCTGCAGACTCGCCATCATCCAACCCACCTTGTGGAAACTGCCATGAATGTTGGCCAAAACGTCTGGCCCACATAACTTGTCCAAATTTATTACAGATAATGATGCCCACATTTGCGCGAAAGCCGTCGCTATCAATCACATGGACTCCGAAAATAACAAATTTTATATCGTTTGATTGTTTCACAAAGCATGCCTATCGGCAAACCTCTATTTACTGTGGATAATTGAATAACAATGTGAATAAATCAAAATTATCAACAATTATACAAAACCACTTTGTGGATTATCCACAAAATCTGTGGATATCTCTGTTCGAAACTTTGGTAAACCTTAATAACAGGCTAAAAACCAACTAATATCCTTTTGAATAAAACTGCTGAGAATTATATTATAATTCTATATAAACAGTAACTTAAAATTTTAAATAAATTCAAAAAATGCTAGATCGCCGCAATGGTACAAAAAACACACAAGCCTAATTGAGATAGCTAATCACTCATTTAGCAACTTAAGTTATACACAAATAACAAGGCTTATTTTAAATTAAACCCGTAAAAAAGCCATTTTATTACGTTGACTTGGGGTTTTTAATCAGTTAAAGAGCCATAAACTTGTACTTATCCATTAAATCTGTGGATAAGTATGTGTGAAATGTAGGGGAAAAACGAGTGTAACTTGGGACAAGTATATTATAAAAACAGTCATAGTTAAAAAATTCATTTTAAAACAGCATCCTACAGAAGATTTTAAGCGAATAACTTTACCCAAACAAAATGCGGTTATTTTTCAACCAACCCAGGTACAACTAACTAAACTTGTTATCAATCAATATTACTTGATAGCATAGCGTGTCAGTATTAATCGCCAGCGCCCCCCACGTTCTCAAAGGTAAATTATCATCAAATGGCTAAATCATCGCCCTTAAACCTCAATGAATTAATGCAAAGAGCCCACAATATGGCAGGCATTTGTTTAGCGGATATTGCCAGAGATAATCAAATAGAAGTACCGGTGGATTTGCGAAGAGATAAAGGCTGGGTAGGTCAACTTATTGAATCTGAATTAGGTGCGCTTGCGGGCTCAAAACCTGAACAAGACTTTCTGCATTTAGGCGTTGAGCTGAAAACGATCCCGATTGATCATAACGGCAAACCACTAGAAACGACTTATGTTACTGTGGCCCCACTGACGAATATTCAAGGCATGACTTGGGAGAATAGTCTGGTTTATCATAAATTGCAGAGAGTGTTATGGGTTCCTGTTGAAGGTGAACGGAGTATTCCTGTTGGACAAAGACGCATAGGCACACCCATACTGTGGCAACCAAACAGAGATCAAGCCAGACAGTTACAACAAGATTGGGAAGAGATAATGGAGCTTATTGCCTTAGGCAAGGTGGATAAAATTAGCGCCCGTCATGGAGAGGTACTGCAATTACGACCAAAAGCGGCTAATAGCAAAGCACTCACAGAAAGCATCGCCGAAGATGGCAGTATACAATTATCCAATCCTCGAGGGTTTTACCTTAAAATTAACTTTACGCAACAGATCTTAGCTAATGCATTCTCATAATCTGCCACAATCACAACCCTGACTATGATTATTAATATCGAAAAAACTTGTACTACTGCAGCAGTTTCTTCACTTCTATTGATCTAAATCAGAAATAAAATATCACAAGTAAGCAAAATTTCTATAGACTACCCCTCTTATATACTAAGTCATTTAGGCAACCACATTCTCCGTGAAAGCACGCCGTCAAACACAAAAATTATTGTTCGCTATTTTTGCCTGGTGTGTAGCAATGGCTTCTTTCGTTTTTTTTCGTTACTCACAATCATCGCAACTACCTGAGTGGGCAGTTGGAAGTGCCGATTTAGCCACACTTGCTGTGATGATGGGCATTGTATTTGGCTGTTTGCATTGGATGTCGAACCTGATTGCTGACTTTAGCGCCATCAGTCGTTTACCTTATTTATTTTCAGTCGTATTTAAAGGCTTGTTTCTATTACTCGGGGCGACGACCTTAGCGTATGTGACACAATTTTTAAACATGTGGGCCATAGAGAATCACATGGTGACATTGCGGCAAATGCTTACGGTGCAAATTATTTACAGCCCATCATTCCAGGCATTAGTGGTTTACCTTGTTGTGGTGCGGGTCAGCTTAGCTTTTATTGAACAAATGTCGCTGTTGGTAGGCCCAAAAGTATTACTGAATATTGGCATGGGTAAATATCACAAGCCACGTTATGAGCAACAATTGTTCTTGTTTATCGATATGGTGTCATCAACCGCTCATGCAGAAACGTTAGGTGACTATCGCTTTAGCCGCTTGATTCAAGACAGCTTTAGTATGCTTGCAGATACGGTGACCGATAATGAAGCGGAAATTTATCGCTATATGGGTGATGCAGTATTGATCCACTGGCCGTTAGAACAAGGCATTAAACATGACCGTTGCATGAATATCTATTTTGAGTTTTGTCAGCAACTTCAGTGGCAGAGAAAATACTTTGAACAGCAATATGGTTTTGTGCCCAAATTCAAAGCAGCAGCCCACTGTGGCCAAGTTGTCGCCGCAGTTGTTGGTGTTCATAAGCAAGAAATTAGTTTCTTTAGTGATGTATTAAACACTCTGGCTCGACTACAAGATCAATGTAACCCACTCGGTCAAAGAATGTTGCTCTCAGGGGATGTGGTGCATCGACTTGAACAGCAAAATAGCCAGTATCAACTGACTGACTTAGGGCCTATTATGCTAAAGGGTAAAAAGCATCCAACTGAAGTGTACGGTGTTGCTCCAATAAAATAGTTCCCTCTACTAGTTGAAGTCAGTTAATAACAAAAATGGCAAGTATTACGACTTGCCATTTATTGAGGCTTCAACATTCTCCAAATGAGTATCTAACCGATCTTATTCGGTAACACTTGTGCTAACAGCTTTTTCTGAATGGCCAAACCTAAGGTTCTGAACGTTGAAATACGACTGGTAGTTTGACGCCAAACTAAACCGATATCACGGTAAGGGGCTTCGCCAGGTGGATCGATAGCAACCAGATCGGTATCCGTTAAAATCCCTGTATCAATAGCCATTTGGGGTAAAAATGTAGTACCAAGTTTACTGTTTACCATCTGTACTAAAGTATGCAGACTCGTGGCAGCAAAGGGATTAATCTTGGCACTATCACCCAATTGGCATGCTGTTATTGCGTGTCCGGTAATACAATGTTCAGCTTGGAGTAAAAAAATACTTTCATCAGGCATTTTTTGGTAGTCGATAGGTTGCACTAATTGTTGCGATACCTCTTTATGCATTACCATTTTAAACGGATCAATACCGACTTTCATACTATGAAAACCACTCGTGTCCACGGGTAACGCCAATATCAATAGATCTAACTCTCCTTTGGCTAACGCATCCAACAAACGCTCAGTGGTATCTTCTTTTAATAACAAGCTGAGTTTGGGATAATCTTGCTGGCATAATTTAACCACTCGACTGAGTAAGAATGGCGCTATGGTCGGAATACACCCTAAGCGGATCTCTCCAGTCATGGGTTCGCCTTGATTTTTAACTAACTCAACTAAGTCATCGACATCGGTTAAAATATTGCGAGCTCGCTCAACCACTTCTTCGCCAATAGCAGTAAACATAAAGGATTTATGATCGCGTTCAATTAACTGGTAACCCAGTTGCTCTTCAAGATTTTGAATCCCACTTGATAATGTTGATTGGCTCACAAAGCATATCTTGGCAGCGCGATTAAAATTTTGTTCTTGATGTAAATGAACTAAATAATAAAGGTTTTTAAGGCTAGGAAGATTTTTCATATAAACGATTACCCTTATCTATGTTAATTCAAATAGTGAATTAAATAAGCCAAAAAAACAAGACTCAATGGGCTAATCGAAACAAAAGTCCATAAAAAATGCCCCTTAAATAAGAGGCACTTAAACAGCATGACTTTCAGCACTCGTCTAGGTATTTATCTAAACAGATAGTGACTAGCATAATGGAAATTACGCTTTTGCTTCCAAGTATACTTTCAACTGTTGTAAATCTTTGGCAGCATGCTCAACGATTGCAGCAAGCCATACCTTGTGTTCGGTTTCCCATTTAGCTTCTTCACCGTGTTGTAATAACTGTGAAAATTGCTGAATGCGTTTCAGGCCAACAGACCCTGCTGCACCTTTAAATTTATGAGCTTCTGCACATAAGGTGTCTTTATCATTTGCATCACCCGCTTTCACTAGGCTGCTGATATATTCAGGCATTAGCTGCTCGAATAACACGACGCTTTTCAATAACGTTCCAGCTCCAATGGCACTGATATATTGCTCAAGCGTATTGAGATCCAATATTGAGTCTAACTGCGTTGTGGCCATTAAGGCACCTCTATCAAATATAACGCTATAAAGTTATAAATATGATACCGAGTAAAATACCCTATGCAAGGCTTGCTAATATTTAACCGCTATTTAATGACAAAATATCACATTTTTTCAACATAACTACTCAACTGGTATTACCAATGTTTAAAAATACCTCACATTGATAATTTTTCAGCCAAATTTTTAGTGATAATAGTTATCACTCCTATATAACATCACAAAAATCGACCTAAATGTTGAACCTATTTGATTGCCAATAATCGACCCGCAGCGATCACTCGCCCCAGGAGGTTTTAGGTTGGCTAGCGATTAATGCACTGCCTTGCCCACCAAATTCACGTAACTCGCTTACGATCGCAACCAAGCCATCCCAACGAAAAGCACACCAATCTGGGGCGAGTAAGATTGGTTTTTTGGCATAAGCAGTTACCCGATGAAAGATAATATTTTTTGGGGTATGTCGAATAAGTTTTGCAGCTTCAGCGGCATACTCTTCAAGGGTCAATAATGGCATAGCATTATAACGCCATTGCTTCGCCATCGTACTGCCTTCAACAACATGTAAAGGATGTAATTTAAGTCCATCTACACCAATGCCTAATACAGTTTGTAAGCTATTAAAATAGTCAATCGACGTTTCGCCTGGGAGCCCTAATATCAAATGAGTACACACTTTAATGCCTCTAGCGCGGGCATTTTTTACCGTCCGACGATATTCGCATAACAGATGGCCACGATTAATCCGCTTTAAAGTATGATCATTGGCTGTTTGTAAGCCTAATTCTAGCCATACTTCTATCCCTCGTTGTTGATACTCAACCAGTAAATCAATTACTTCATTAGGAACACAATCAGGACGAGTACCAATATGTAACCCTACAATATCGCTATCCTCCAGCGCTTGATCATATTTTTGCTTAAGCACTTCATACTCATCATAAGTACTAGTGTAAGCTTGAAAATAAGCAATATATTTAGCTGTGGGTGCAGTATTTGTATTCACCGAAGAGGTACATTTTTTTGCCGATTGCGCACGTACTTTGCCTTCAGTTAATTGTATCGCTATCGGTTGTTCTCTACCTCGTTCACCACTGAATGAGGCAACGTTGCAAAAAGTACACCCTCCCACCCCTAAGGTGCCATCACGATTAGGACAAGTAAATTGGGCATCAATGGTTAATTTTTTTACCCTTTGTCCATATAGACGTTTGCAATACACGCCAAACGTATTTACGTAGTCATCTAAACCCAAAATACAGTCTCATTATTACGCCAAAGTTCGCCAGTGTAGTCAGTCGATAAACACCTGTCTTGGTGCTAAATCAATAAAACCGTCTATTAACTCAAGCGAGTTATAAACTTATGTACAAACTAAATAACGTTTAAAACAATTTAGTTTATTTACATCGACAAAAAAGTGAATATTTACTCATTTATAATAATTTTTTACCCAAAGACTGTGTTTGAAATAAAATTCATTATTTTTGTTTCAAAAACAATTAACCGCCATTGTTATAAAAAGGTAATCAGTAATTTAATTTTTTTCTAAAATTCTTTTTATTCATAACGTTATAGCGCTAAAAACACAGTTTACGTTAACGTAAACTTGACAGCTTATTACCTTTTTCTAGTAATTATATTTCAGTTTGTTGCATTTTTTTGGTTTGACCTTTATGCATTCTCGGTTTAATTTGGATGGTTCGGGTGCATATCTATGGATATTCTTCAAATTTACCCCGAGTCGTATCTAGTAGAGGTTTAGGGGGTTTTTTGTATGAGCTTGTATCATCCCAGTTTTGAGCGTGACAATTGCGGATTTGGTTTGATTGCACAAATGGACGGAGACGCGAGTCACCGTATTGTGCGTACCGCGATTCATGGTCTCGATCGAATGAAGCATCGTGGTGGTATTGCAGCTGACGGACGCACAGGTGATGGCTGTGGTTTATTAATGCAAATGCCTACAGATTTTTTTGAAGCTATTGCGGCTGAAAATGATTGGCATTTAAGCCGCAAATTTGCGGTGGGTATGCTATTTCTTAGCCAAGATGAGCAACGCGCTGATGAAGCGAAGTTCATTTTAGAAAAAGAATTACAAAGAGAAACGTTAAGTGTCGCTGGCTGGCGTAAAGTTCCGATCAATCCAGATGTTCTGGGGGAGATCGGCCGGAAAAGCTTGCCACAAATCTATCAAGTATTGATTAACGCGCCAGTGGGATGGCGTGAGAAAGATCTTGAACGTCGCTTATATATGGCTCGTCGCCGTCTTGAGCAACAAATAACAGACGATAAAGATTTTTATGTTGCTAGTCTTTCTGGGCAAGTCATAGTCTATAAAGGATTAATGATGCCAGCAGACCTGCCATCATTTTATACAGACTTAGCAGATATTCGTTTAAAAAGTGCGATTTGCTTATTTCACCAGCGCTTCTCAACGAATACATCGCCAAAATGGCCATTAGCACAACCGTTTCGTTATCTCGCTCATAATGGTGAGATCAATACCATAACCGGCAACCGTCAATGGGCAAGAGCGCGTGCTTATAAATTCAACTCGCCTTTATTACCCGATTTACAACAAGCGGCCCCTTTTGTTAACGAAACCGGTTCAGACTCGTCTTCTTTAGATAACATGCTCGAAATGCTGTTATCCGGTGGCATGGATTTATACCGTGCAATGCGTTTGCTTATTCCACCAGCATGGCAATCTAATCCTGAAATGGATGACGAGTTAAAAGCTTTTTATGATTTTAACTCAATGCACATGGAGCCGTGGGACGGCCCTGCAGGCATTGTAATGACCAATGGTCGCCATGCTGCCTGTGCAGTTGATCGTAACGGCCTACGCCCTTCTCGCTACGTTATAACCAAGGATCGTATCCTCACCTTAGCGTCTGAAGTGGGTATTTGGGATTATTCCGCCGATGAAGTGATTGAAAAAGGCCGTGTTGGGCCAGGCGAGTTATTAGTCTTAGACACCTTAAATGGTCGCTTGTATCACTCATTTGAAATTGATAATGACCTAAAGCGTCGTCATCCTTACAAAGAGTGGATGGCTAAAAACAGTCAGACATTGATCCCTGCAGAGCAAATTGCGCCGACAAAACAAGGTTCAAGTGGCTTCGATGCCAAAACACTGCTGCAATATCAAAAACAGTTTGGTTTTACTCGTGAAGAATTAGAGCAAGTTATTTGGGTACTAGCCAGCAAAGGCGAAGAAGCCATTGGCTCAATGGGCGATGATACACCTATGGCTGTATTGTCGAAAAAGTCACGCTCCTTGTATGACTATTTCCGTCAAAAATTTGCTCAGGTGACTAACCCACCGATTGACCCTTTGCGTGAAAAACACGTAATGTCGCTCGCGACCTGTGTAGGACGTGAACAAAATCTTTTTAGCGAAACCACAGGTAATGCTTACCGAGTGATGTTTAATTCGCCAATTTTATTATTCAGCGATTTTAACCAATTACTTGGACTCGATAGCACTAACTATCGCGCCAATACAGTTGACTTGAACTACGATGCTCAAGAAACCTTAGAGCAGGCTATTCGTCGTATAACAGACGAAGCAGAACGCTTAGCGCGCAGTGGCACAACATTATTAGTCTTGTCTGATCGCGCTGTTGCAAAAAATGCTCAAGTGATCCCAGCCGCAATGGCTGTCGGAGCTGTGCAGCGACGTTTAGTCGATAAAAGTTTACGTTGCGACACTAACATTATTGTTGAAACCGCATCGGCTCGTGACCCACATCATTTTGCGGTACTAATCGGCTTTGGCGCGACAGCTATTTACCCTTACCTAGCATACGAATCTATTTCTGCGATGGCTAAATTGCATCAGATAGATGATGTGACCCCATTAATGCTTAACTTCCGTTATGGCATTGAAAAAGGTTTGCGTAAAATCATGTCAAAAATGGGCATTAGTACCGTCGGATCATACCGTTGTAGCCAACAGTTTGAAGCCGTCGGTTTAGCCAGTGATGTGATTGAATTGTGCTTTAAAGGCGTAATAAGCCGTATTGAAGGGGTTAGCTTTAACCATATCGCCGATGACCAAAAAATACTCCATACTGCGGCCTATCGCGCCCATGTACCGCTACCACAAGGTGGCTTGCTTAAGTATGTTGAAGGCGGCGAATATCACTGCTTTAACCCAGATGTTGTCAATACCTTGCAAGCGTCGCTAAAAGACAAAAACTACGCTGAGTATAAAAAGTTTACTCGCTTGGTTGATGATCGCCCAGTGGCAACACTGCGCGATTTAATTGGCATTAAAGGCCAGCTTGACGCAGTTGAGCAAGAGACTGTTGAAGGCGCTGAAACACTTTACTCACGCTTTGACAGTGCTGCCATGAGTATTGGCGCATTAAGCCCTGAAGCCCATGAAGCATTAGCGGTTGCGATGAATCGTCTTGGCGGTCGCTCAAACTCAGGTGAAGGCGGAGAAGACGCGCGTCGTTTCAATAGCGAACGTAACTCAGCCATTAAGCAAATTGCATCTGGTCGATTTGGAGTGACAGCTCACTATCTGGTTAACGCAGATGTGCTGCAAATTAAAGTGGCACAAGGGGCAAAACCCGGTGAAGGTGGCCAGTTACCTGGTCATAAAGTGAGTGTGGAAATTGCCGGATTACGTCATGCACGTCCTGGTGTGACCCTCATTTCACCGCCACCACATCATGATATATATTCTATTGAAGATTTGGCTCAGCTGATTTTTGATTTAAAACAAATCAATCCAAAAGCCTTGGTGTCGGTCAAGCTGGTTTCAGAACCAGGCGTGGGCACTATTGCAACGGGTGTCGCCAAAGCCTATGCCGATATGATCACCATATCGGGTTACGATGGCGGTACTGGTGCAAGCCCAATCACCTCAGTGAAATATGCTGGTTCTCCTTGGGAACTCGGTTTAGCGGAAGTGCATCAGTCACTGGTAGAAAATGGCTTACGTCATAAAATTCGCTTACAAGTGGATGGCGGTTTAAAAACCGGTACTGATGTGATTAAAGCTGCATTACTCGGGGCTGAAAGCTTTGGATTTGGCACTGTGCCTATGATTGCGCTTGGGTGTAAATACTTACGTATTTGTCATCTTAATAACTGTGCCACAGGTGTTGCGACTCAAGATAAAAACTTACGTGATAATCACTATCACGGCTTACCAGAACGTGTCATGACCTACTTTGAGTTTGTTGCTCAAGAAGTGCGTGAATGGATGGCAGCATTAGGTGTCACCAAGTTCGAAGATTTAGTTGGACGCAGCGACTGGTTGTATGCGATTGAAGGTCAAACAGACAAGCAACGTGGCTTAGATTTAGCGCCGATTTTATACAAGCCTAAAGTGCAGCCAAATACGTCACTGACATGGAAAGAAATCAATCCGCCATCCGATGTGGGTCAGTTAAACCAAACCTTGTTAGCTGATTGTCGTACGGCAGTTGATCTCGGTGAACCGTTTACTTATCAATATCAAATTAATAATACCGATCGCTCTGTTGGCGCAACACTGTCAGGCTATATTGCCACTAAAGTCGGGGTCGCGGGCGCAAAACAACCGTTAACCCTTGGTTTTAGCGGTAGCGCAGGACAAAGTTTTGGGGTTTGGAATAGCCCAGGCCTTGAACTTAGGCTTTGCGGCGACGCCAATGATTATGTTGGTAAAGGGATGTCAGGCGGTAAAATCGTTATTCATCCGCCTATTGGTAGCCCGTTCCAGAGTGAACGCAGTGCCATTATGGGTAACACCTGTTTGTATGGCGCAACGGGCGGTAAATTATTTGCCGCAGGCCAAGCGGGTGAGCGTTTTGCTGTGCGTAACTCTGGCGCCATCGCTGTCGTTGAAGGCAGTGGCGATAATTGTTGCGAATACATGACCAGTGGTATCGTGGTTATCCTAGGTAAAACTGGAGTTAACTTCGGTGCAGGTATGACAGGCGGATTTGCTTATGTGTTTGACCAATTTGGGCGTTTTAATCGTCGGGTAAACACCGAAATGGTCGACACCCATAAAGTAGAATCAAAAATCCACCAGCAGCACTTAAAAGGTCTTATTGAAACTCATTATGAAGAAACAGGCAGTGAGCATGCCAAAATGATATTGAGTGATTTTGAAAACTGGTTGGATTGTTTCGTATTAGTTAAACCAACGAATATTGCCGTTGCTGACCTGCTAAAAATTGAGCAGAAGAGTCCGGAATTAGTGGTAAAAGCAGGGTAATTATTATGAGCAATGACTTTCAATTTATCGAAGTGGGTCGAGTAGACCCGGTTAAACATGAAGCCAAGAAACGTGCCACACAATTTATTGAAATTTATCAGCCGTTTACACAACCAGAAGTCAAGCAGCAAGCCGATCGTTGTCTGGACTGTGGTAACCCGTATTGCGAATGGAAATGCCCACTGCATAACTACATTCCAAACTGGTTAAAACTGGCAGAAGAAGGCCGGATTATGGAGGCGGCAGACTTGGTGCATGAAACCAATACGCTGCCAGAAATTTGTGGCCGAGTGTGCCCACAAGACCGCTTATGTGAAGGTGCCTGTACCTTAAACGATGACTTTGGTGCCGTGACTATTGGTAGTGTTGAAAAATACATTACCGATACTGCAATATCACAAGGTTGGCGCCCAAACATGACTCAAGTGACTCCTCGTAAAGAGCGTGTTGCCATCATTGGAGCGGGTCCTGCAGGTCTTGGTTGTGCTGATATTCTGGCACGCAATGGTGTGCAAACAGTAGTGTATGACAAGTATCCACAAATTGGTGGTTTGCTCACTTACGGCATACCGTCATTTAAGCTTGATAAAGAGGTCATGGCGACACGTCGCTCAGTGCTTGAAGGTATGGGCATCAAATTCAAAATGGGTGTCACTGTCGGAAAAGATGTGAGCTTCCAAAGCCTGTTAGACGAATACGATTCTGTATTCTTGGGTATGGGTACTTACACCGCCATGAAAGCAAAACTGCCTAATGAAGATGCCCAAGGCGTGATCCAAGCCCTGCCGTATCTTATTGGTAATACTCATCACATTATGGGTACTCAAGACGAAGCGACACCGTATCTAAGCCTCGAAGGTAAAGATGTCGTGGTGCTAGGCGGCGGTGATACTGCAATGGACTGTTTACGAACAGCTGTTCGTCAAGGTGCTAAAAGCGTGACATGTGCTTATCGCCGTGACGAAGCCAACATGCCGGGTTCACGTCGTGAAGTACAAAATGCTCGCGAGGAAGGCGTTAATTTCTTATTTAATCGTCAACCTGTGGCCATTAAAGCTGAAAACGGTCAAGTGGTCGGGATTGAGTGCGTTGAAACCCGAATGGGCGAAGCTGATGCCAGCGGACGTCAACGCGCTGAAATCATTCCAGGTAGTGAGCAAGTGTTAGCAACTGATGCGCTGATTATTGCCTTTGGTTTCCAAGCTAGCCCTGCCGCATGGTTTAGTGATTTTGGTATCGAAACCAATGAATGGGGCCTAGTGAAAGCCAATAAAACAGATGACAACCCGTTTCAAACCACCAATCCAAAAGTGTTTGCTGGCGGAGATATGGTGCGAGGCTCTGACTTAGTCGTGACAGCGATTGCAGAAGGTCGAGATGCGGCATTAGGGATTTTAAACTATTTAGATTAATAGCTTGCTAGCCTAACAGGATAGACATTCTAGGTTAGCTTGATAATAACAAGCTGTTATAACGTGTTTGCTTGTGAATTTTTGCGCATCTTATGATGCGCTTTTTTTAGTTTATTTTTACTATGACTCACTGTTAATTATGAGTGTCGAGTCGAATTAACTAAAAAATAGCTGAAGATATTGTCTTTTAATAACGAATTATCATCTGAAAATTTGATCCCCACGTGTAATAGCCCTTGAACATTTTTAACTTTTACCGCACTGCCAGATAAAATGCCAGAAAGTTCAGTATTGATCGAAATAGACACGTGTATTTGCTCGCCTTCGGCAAAACTTACCGCGTTGGCATCTAAGGTCAGCAAACACCCCGAAAATGAAAAATCAACCATTTTGGTGCTCACTTTAGCGTCATTGTGAATAACAAATACATCTTGTTCAATATTAACTCTGAGCTGATCGCGTAACTTTTTCTTAATGATGATTTTCGGAACACTGAGACATAACATCTTAATAGGTTGATTAACGATAGATAAAATAGATGACTTAAACGCAATGATGTCTTTAAAGCCGCTATTGGTCATGGCTCTTACAACAATTTCAGCATTCACTAGCATATGCTGATAAGCCTCAGAAAGACCTTTGTTTGGATACTCAATTAAGATAAAACGCCCAAGTTGATAACCAATCATACTCGAACGTGATTGGACGGTTTTGCCATTGGCAAAATGAATTTCAATAAATAAATCCATGCCTATGTCGATCAAACTAAGATCACCATAAATTGGAGCGCTTGCTGGGGTAGTCATTGACTACCTGCTCTTATATAACTCGTCATTATCGGCCTGTGTGTTATCAAAACATCTCGTCAGAATAGCTATAATAAACAGAATAATCTTATTTTGCTCATTATAGCTAACCCGAGCCAGATTCAAATCGGATAAATGGCCAGATAACGCAGACGGCAAGATAAAGGACGATTGCCACACCGTTTATTATCTTAAATGAATGTGACTTATACCAAACAGTAATAATGAATACTGCACAGCAACTAATCATAACTCAATGTTTTAGTGACTATAATAATAAATAATTTATTGCAGAATCATTTCCTCCCCCTGAAATCAGATCATACTTGCGCAAATAAACTGGATTAATACTCACCAGCCTCACCAACAAGCTTTCACAGTGATTGATAAGCTACTAACAAATAAGTAGAATACAAATCATTATCATTTACTTGGTTTATTTTAGAGAATAATTCTTTTATTCCTATTGGGGCAATACCTTGAATACTTTCTTAAACAGCTTGACGTTAAGACGGCAATGGCTCAACTCATCCTTCTTCAATCGATGCCTATTGCTTGCTATTAGTGCGATTTTTTCAACGACGCTATGGGCGCAGAGCCCGGCAATGACATCTGACGATATTGTCAAACAAACACGACAAATTCTCCAGTTAGCTGAATATATTGGGGTGGACTACTCAGAAGCGGTTACAGCAGGTAATATTACTAATCCTGATGAATTTGCTGAAATGCAGCAATTTGCCAGCATTATTATTGAAAAAACCAACCTGCTCGCGAATGATATGCAAAATTCAGTAATGACAGATGCATTGCAATTACAACAAGCCATTGAAGACAAAGCGCCACTGGCTGTTATTCAAGGATTTAGCCAACAAATCCGCCAACAGTTATTAAGCCAGTCTCCGGCCTTAATACTGCCATCACAGCTATTAACCAAAGATCATGTTCAGCAATTGTTTATCGAAAATTGCTCAAGCTGTCACGGTGATTTAGGCCAAGGCAATGGGCCATTAGCCAAATCATTAGCACCTGAACCAACCAATTTCACCGATCAAGAACGTGCGTTAAATCGTTCGTTACTGGGACTGTATGACGCAATTTCTGATGGTTTAGATGGCAGCGCGATGCGGGCTTTTAGTGAGTTAAATGATCAACAACGTTGGTCACTGGCTTTCTATGTTGGCAGCTTAGCATTTGAGCCAACGGCCACGGCAACTGAACATAGCAAACATGATACTAATGTTGAATTACAACAATGGGTCAATAACAATCCAATACAATTACTTCAGCAAGATGTCGGCATTGATCGTAGCCAACTTGAGTTATTACGCTCACAACCTGAATTACTGTTTCAACACGCCGAGTCGCCGATTTCAACTGCACGCACAAACTTGCAAGCTGCAGTAGAGGCTTATCACGCCAATGAGTTAGCGCAAGCACAAACCTTGGCGGTAAGTGCATACTTAGATGGATTTGAGTTAATTGAAAATACCTTAGATGCTCATGACAGTAGTTTACGAAAATCGATCGAGAGCCAACTGCTTAACTTTAGAAACTTACTGAAAGTACCAGGCCAAACCACACAGATTAATCAAGAGTTTGCCAGTATAATGACTCAGCTTAATCAAGCTGACACTGTATTAACAGGCCAATCGTTATCAAATAATGCCATGTTTTCGGCGGCATTAATTATTCTGTTGCGCGAAGGTTTAGAAGCACTGTTGGTGATCATTGCCTTAATGACAGTGTTAATTAAAACCGAGCGCCATGATGCGATTAAATTTGTTCATTTTGGTTGGATATCGGCACTCGCTGCGGGAGTATTAACCTGGTGGGCAGCAGATAATCTGATTAGCATTAGCGGCGCATCGAGGGAGTTAATGGAAGGCGGCGCCGCATTAATGGCTGCTCTGGTGTTGTTCTATGTCGGTTATTGGATGCACAGTAAAACCCAAGGTTCCAAATGGCAAAGTTACATTAAAAATAATGTTGATCGTCATTTAAACACTGGTACCTTATGGGGTCTCACAGGGCTTGCGTTTATTTCGGTCTATCGTGAAGTCTTTGAAACCATTTTGTTCTATCAGTCATTACTGACTCAAGCCATAGGCTCTGATAGCAGTAATGAACAAGTCAGTTACCTAGTTTACGGCTTGCTAGCCGGTATGGCTATTTTAGCTGTGATTGCTTGGTTAATGATGCGCTACTCAGTTAAATTGCCATTAGCCCGCTTCTTTGCGGTGAGTTCATACTTCATGTTGGTTCTAGCGTTTATCTTGGCAGGCAAAGGTATTTCAGCATTACAAGAAGCTGCGGTAATTAGCCTTACGCCCTTCCCTTTAGATGTGTCGATTAGCTGGTTAGGTATAGCGTCGACATGGCAAGGCTTAAGTACGCAAATGGTAATTGTGGTGTTATTTAGCTTTTTGGTTATTCGTAATCGTTACGCCAAATAATATCCAAAATTGACAGCATGACCTTGAGTGCTTACCCCTTAAGTTTGGTGTTTTGTATTCGAGTTTAACATTGAGCAGCCAATAAAAAGGCCGGCTAAATATATTTAGCCGGCCTTTTTGTGCCTAAAAGCGGTTAGTCATTTATTGCACAGTAAACTTAGTATCTTCATCTCTTAACATGTACAGCGCAAAACACGCGGCCCACATTGGCCATGCAGCAAAAAACAATAAGTTATTAAACGCATCAAAATATTGATTAAATGCCGACAAGGTTGAAGCGCCATGCATGAGAAAGATAATCCCGTAAGTAATATGCTTTTTAAACCCCAATACAAACGCAAATACTAAGGTTAATTGCAGTGCGCCCATAATATAGGCGGCAACTTCATTCATGCCGCTAATGCCATAAAACTTTTCAAATATCTTCATGCTATGGCCAGGATTAACAAACTTATCCAATGTCCACACTAGCATCACCAAAAATACGCCTAAACGTAAAGCCAGTAATGACCATTGCAATTTGCGTTGAACATCGCCGCTAAGTGTTGTTTGCATCATCATTCCTTAAAAAATAATAATAAAGTGGTATCTATCTAAAACTAATGAGCTTTTAATAGGCTAAACTGACTTTTTAATCAAAAATCGCATTTGCCACTAATTGACCGAGTAACGCGCAACTATGTTGCACTGTCATCTATGCCATTTAGACCTAAGCCTATAAAAATAGGCATAACATGGTTGAAACAAAAAAGTTAATTAGAAGGTCTCTTTAACCATGTTCATCACAGCAGAAAATATTATGCCTACTCATCGCCATCAAAATCGTTCACTTATCGCGCTAGCGGTTAGCCTAGCCTTGTATTCATCTTTGACAACTGCAGCTGAAGACACTTCCACTATCGAAGTGATTCAAGTATCAGGTAAAGCGATTAACGATAAAGGCATGTCACCTAAAAGCACTAAGATCAACGGCCCCTTTGGGGATGGCATAGCATTAAAAGATATTGCCCGCTCGGTCACGCCTATCACCAGTGAAATGATTGAACAGCTTAATATCACTGATTTATCAGACATTCAAAAAGTCAGCCCTAACAGTTATTCAGCCAGCGGCTTCGGTGCATCGAGTTTGCCAACCATTCGCGGTCAATTAGGTGAACTGTACCAAGATGGTGTTCGTCGCCAGGCCGGTAATAACGGCTTTGGGATTCCCATGTCGTTTAATGCAGTAGAGCAAATTGATGTCGTCAAAGGTGCACCACCAGTGCTACTCGGTACCAGTCAACGTAACGGTGGTTTTGTTAATTTACATTCGAAAACTGCGCCAACTGACAGTAAATTTGGCAAGATCACGGCATCGGGTGGCAGTTGGGACCATTATCGCGCTCAATTAGATGTCGCCACAGACCTAGTCGCCAACCAAAGTGGCATACGTTTAAGCGCTGAACACATAGATAACGGCAGCTATTACGATTACTCAGGCTTTAAAAGTGACAGTATTTTTGTGGCATTTCGATTACTGCCCGACGATGTCAGTACTTGGGATATTAACGTCGAATACTATGATGTTGAATTTACCGACAACGCGGGGATTAATCGCCCTACTCAAGCATTAATCGACAACGGTTTATATATTACTGGTCAAGGTGTTCAACCTAATGGCAGTACTATTGCTGGAGCCAATGCCATCGTATCGCCAACCGGCTTAGTTGAGATAGATCGCAGCCAAGTATTAACCGATCCCGATAACACTAACGACGCACAAACCTTTTTGCTGCACAGCACATATGTGCGCCAACTTAGTGATAACGCCACTCTTAAAAACATCACTTATTATCAGCATTTAGAACGTGAAGAAATCGCTCAAAACAGTTTTGTTGAAATCATTGATGGTGCTGACACAGCCCAAAACCGCCTTGAATTAGCCTATCAATGGAATGACAGCCAAAGTACCATTGCCGCGGTGGATCTTCGCTACAACAAAGTGTTAGGTTACAGCCAATTTACCACCGAAGCTGACTTACCTATCGACTTGACGGGTCCAATTGAAAACCGCCGTATTCCACTGACTGCTGAGCAGCAAGCAAGGCTAGTTGAGCTGCGCCCAGGTGTGTTTGTGTCACCCGGAGCCCAATACGATACCAACGGTGATGGCAGTGGCAACTTTTCATTGTCTGACACCACAGACTCCAGCAGTTGGCAAACCGGCTTGGCGATCCAACACAACAGTCAATGGACAGATAAGTTTTCGACCAGCATAGGTTATCGAGCTGATTTTTATGATGTCCAGGCACGCGATCCTATTGCGCCACAAGGTCAAATTGCGGCCAGCGATTCTATTCATGAAATGCTAGAGTCTGGACAAATTAGTCTCAGCTATAAACTCACCGATGCTATCACCACCTATGCCAGCGCTAGTTATAATGAATCAACCTCAAACAGTATGGGCGGTGGCAATACCTTAGGTGCAAACAACCAAATTAGTCGTCAAAACTTTGCCACTGAAAATACCCTTAATGAAGTCGGTATAAAATACTCACCAACAGACAGCGCTTGGTATGTCGATGCCGCTGTGTTTGATCAAAAACGCAGCCTGCGTAACCGAGATGGCAGCAATACCGGCATTCGCACCAAGGGATTTGAGGCTCAAGCCTTTTTTGATGCCGATCCATATTGGTTTAGCGCAGGTTACAGCTATTTAGACGCTCGCTATGATGACTCAGCAAGTAGCCAAGACACAGTGCAAGTGGCCGACAGCTTTGACAATTCGCGCCCGGATATCATCCAAGGCACTGGAATTGGAGCGCCAAACTTTGCCTCATTTGCACCGTCAAATCGTCGAGTTCAAGGCTTGCCTGAGCAGACATTGACAATTAATGGTGGTATTGCCATTACAGAAAAATGGCAAGCAGGTTTCTCCGGTCTATATACCAAGAGTTACCCATTAGATTTTTTAGCGACTGTGTACATCCGCGATCAATACACGCTTAATATCAACACTCGCTATGACTTTACACCGCAAACAAGCTTAAGGCTGGACGTGAATAATGTGACCAATCAAAACAACTGGCGCCCTGTATTTGAAGGCGGTTATTTTGGCTCAACCTTGGTTTTCCCTGAGCTACCTGTTAACGCCACGCTGACCTTGCAACATTCATTTTAAGGCGACTGTTTATGATTAAAAAAATTATCCTATTACTCATTGCTACATTATTAGTAGTACTGTTTTTCTACTTCGACTTGCATCATTTACTGACCTTAGAAGGCTTAAAAGCCTCGATGAATGATTTCCACCAATGGCGCGAGCAATCGCCATTATTAGTTATTGGCGGATTCTTTATACTGTATGTAACTGTGACGGCATTGTCTCTTCCCGGCGCAGCCATTCTCACCATTGCCTCTGGAGCACTATTTGGTATTGTTGAAGGGTTGATTATTGCTTCGTTTGCTTCAAGTATTGGCGCATTATTGGCCTTTTTAGTCTCACGCTACTTATTGCGCGACTCAATCAAAAAGCGCTTCCCTGAACGTTTAGCGGCGATTGATAAAGGCATTGAAACAGAGGGGGGCTTTTATTTATTCACCTTACGCTTAGTGCCCATATTCCCATTTTTCATGATTAATTTATTGATGGGCGTCACTTCATTTAAATCGTGGACTTTTTACTGGGTAAGCCAGGTTGGTATGTTTTTGGGCACCTTTGTGTACGTTAATGCCGGTACTCAGCTGGCGCAGATTGACAGCTTAACGAACATTTTATCGTTTAATCTGATTATATCATTTGCACTATTAGGCTTATTCCCTCTTATTGCTAAAGCGATAGTCAATACCATTAAAAAACGCCGCGTATACAGTCAATGGACTAAACCCGCTAAGTTTGATCGCAACTTAATTGTAATTGGTGCAGGTGCCGGAGGCCTAGTTACTAGCTATATTGCTGCCGCAGTAAAAGCCAAAGTAACCTTAATTGAAGCCGGAGAAATGGGCGGCGACTGCTTAAACTATGGCTGTGTGCCCAGTAAAGCGATTATTAAAAGCGCTAAAATTGCTCAGCAAATAAGAAACGCCCATCATTACGGCCTAGAAGACACTACACCTGAGTTTTCTTTTAAAAAAGTCATGGCGCGCGTGCATCAAGTGGTGGCCGATATTGCTCCCCACGACAGCATTGAGCGTTACACCAATTTAGGTGTCGACGTCGTCAAAGGCTACGGAAAATTAGTCGACCCATGGACAGTAGAAATTAGCCACCCAGACGGTAACACTAGCCGCTTAACCGCGCGCAGTATTGTCATCGCAACAGGTGCTCGCCCGTTTGTGCCACCGTTACCAGGCATAGAAGAAGTCGGCTATGTCACCAGTGATACCTTGTGGGATGAATTTGCCAAACTCGACACTGCGCCGCAAAAATTGGTGGTATTAGGTGGCGGCCCTATAGGATCTGAATTGGCGCAAAGCTTTGCCCGCTTAGGATCGCAAGTCACTCAAGTTGAAATGGCTGAACGCATCATGATCAAAGAAGATCGTGAAGTGTCAGAGTTTGCCACCCAAGCCTTACAAAAAAGTGGCGTGAATATTTTAACCTCTCATCAAGCACTGCGCTGTGAACTACGCGATGGTAAAAAATACCTTATCGTTGAGCATCAACAGCAAGAATTAGCGTTAGAGTACGACCAGCTATTATGTGCTGTTGGTCGTAGTGCCCGCTTAAGCGGTTACGGTTTGGAAGAGCTAGGCATTGAGACAAAGCGCACTATCGTCACCAATGAATACTTAGAAACCTTATACCCAAATATCTATGCGGCAGGCGATATTGTTGGCCCGTATCAATTTACTCACGTGGCAGCGCATCAAGGCTGGTACGCGGCAGTCAATGGACTGTTTGGTCATTTGAAAAAATTCAAAGTCGATTATCGCGTGATCCCGTGGACCACCTTTATCGATCCAGAAGTGGCTCGAGTGGGTATAAATGAATACGAAGCCCAGCAGCAAGGCATTGATTACGAAGTAACTCGCTTTGATTTTGCTGAACTTGATCGTGCCATTACCGACAGTGCCACCCAAGGGTTTATTAAAGTGATTACCCCTAAAGGTAAAGATAAAATCTTAGGCGTGACCGTGGTATCAGAACACGCTGGCGATTTAATTGCAGAATTTGTGTTGGCAATGAAACACGGCTTGGGACTGAATAAGATTTTGGGCACAATTCACAGCTACCCAACATGGGCCGAAGGCAACAAGTACGCCGCTGGTGAATGGAAGCGAAACCATGCTCCAGCAACTGTGCTGCGCTGGTTAGAAAAATACCACACTTGGCGTCGTGGCTAACCCTACTGAGTAATCACTTGGGTTTATGAAAATGGGCCTTAGGTTATAGGCCTTAAATAATCGTTCTGATGATGATTCTTAGAACATAACTCTCGATAATGGCTGTTATAAAGCGACTCTATATAACAAGAATAGGTCTCAGATAATGAAAAGATTAACGCGATATGCTCAATCGTTTATGCTGACTGTCGGTTTATTGCTGAGTTTGCTTGCTAGTCATGCGGCTATTGCGGCAGTGGATCAGTCTGACGTTATTTCTGCTATAAAGAGTCCGGCTATTAGTCAGGCGATCAACAACCAAGCTGCTGATAACAATACACTAGATAACCAGATCATGGCGCTACACGATAACTGGAATACATTACTCAGCCGTCATGTTAAGCCGATAAACCAAGGTCACAGTAGCGCGGTAGACTACGCCGCCATGCAGCAAGACCGAACGATATTGACCCTGTATCTCAAACAACTCGGTCAAATTACTCAAACTCAATTTGATGCTTGGAATAAGCCGGCACAACTGGCCATGCTCATCAATGCTTACAACGCCTGGACAGTTGAACTTATCTTAACCAAGTACCCTGATATCGACTCAATCAAAGACTTAGGTGGATTTTTCAGCTCACCATGGGACAAGAGTTTTATCCCATTACTGGGTAAAACCCGCAGTCTCAATGATATTGAGCATAAACTGATCCGCGGCAGCGATCGTTACAATGATCCTAGAATTCATTTTGCGGTAAATTGTGCCAGCATTGGTTGCCCTGCACTGCGCGAAGAAGCTTACACTGGCGCTAAACTCGACATGCAACTCGATGCGCAAACCCAACGTTTCCTTGCCGATAGCAGCCGCAACTACGCCAAAGGCGACACAGTCTATTTGTCTGCAATTTTTAAATGGTATGGCGACGATTTTACCAAAGGCTTTGGCGGAGCTGATTCTGTTGACGCATTTTTATTACTCTATCCTAGTGGGCTAAAGCTCAGTCCGGCACTTCAAACCGCGGCACAAAAACAGCAATTGAATATCGATTTTTTAGATTATGACTGGTCATTAAATGCGGTTCGCTAAGTGGATGTTATTCAGCAAAACACCTAAACCTAAAGTGCATATCATTGCCATAACGGCGTTAATTATCAGTGTATGCGCCTGTCTTTGGACTGGTGAAGCTGATGCCAAAACTACTGGTTCAGCAACATGGTCAGATATTGAAGCTCGTGGAATAAACCAAGACGTATACTTTCATGCTTGGGGCGGCGATCCACAAATCAATCGTTATATTCAGTGGGTTGCCAAGCAAGTTAAGCAGCAGTATCAGATCAATTTACACCATGTAAAACTCACCGACACCAGCGAAGCGGTCAGTCGAGTATTAGCAGAAAAGTCAGCAGGTAATAACACTCAAGGCCAAGTCGATTTAGTGTGGATTAACGGTGAAAACTTTGCCGCCATGGCCAAGCATCAACTCCTTGCGCCAAACTGGGTCGCACAATTACCCAACTTTAGCTTAACTGACCCAGACAACAACCCAGCAATGACCCGCGACTTTGGCGTACCAACACAAGGCATGGAAGCGCCATGGGGTAAAGCTGCACTGACTTTTTATTACGACAGCCTAGCGACACAATCACCACCGCAAACCTTGCAACAATTAAGCGAATGGGTCAAACAACATCCAGGCAGGTTCACCTACCCTAAGCCACCAGACTTTTTGGCCACCAGCTTTTTAAAGTATGCCCTGATTGTACTGAATAACGCTCAACCTGAGGCAATCAAAAATCGACTTTATCAACCTGCCACGGCACAAAGCCAAGCTCTGTTATTGCCGGTGTTGTGGCAATATTTAGATGAGTTACACCCGTATTTATGGCGCAAAGGCCGCCACTTTATGTCCAGCGGCATGGAATTACGTCGTTTAATCGGCGATGGCGAACTTGCCCTAGCATTTACTTTTTCTGCCGCCGAAATTCCGGCGGCAGTGGCGCGTTTTGAATTACCCGACAGTAGCCGCAGCTATCGTATGCAAGATGGCAGCTTGAGTAATGTCCATTTTATCGCCATCCCCTATAATGCTGCTCACGCTAATAGCGCTAAACTGCTCGTCAATTTTTTACTTAGCCCACAAGCACAAGCAAAAAAACAACAACCCAGTGTATGGGGCGACATCAGCGTGTTGGCAACATCTAAGCTGACTGCCGAGCAACAAGCCTGGTTTAATCCATCCGCTCAGTCACATCCCAGTGCAACTATCGCTAACCAAGCAATCAGCCCAGCGTTGAGCGAGCCCGATCCAAGCTGGAGTAAAGTGATTGCAAAGCTATGGTTACAACGCTATGGAGTGATGCAATGAGCACGGTAGCTAGGTTGTTTAATCCTATTGTACGCATCAGTCCATTCATCATGATGGCATTGTTAGTTATGCCGGTAATGGGTGGCTTGATTGGCGTAATGTTGCCTGCATTTGGTTGGATCCCAGCATTAGATCAAACCTCGTTGAGCTTGAATGGTTTTAGCCAATTATGGCAAACACCGGGTATTGGTCACATGGCGTTATTGAGCATCGGCACCAGCTTTGTCAGCACCTTCTTAGCCTTTTTGATCACGATACTTATCCTAGCAAGTTACTTTACCAGTCCTTGGCTGGGTTATATTCAACGGCTTTTAGGGCCAATCCTTGTTATCCCTCATGCCGCGGCGGCCATTGCTATTGGATTTCTTATCACCCCGTCGGGCATGATATCGCGCTTAGTCTCACCTTGGTTAAGTGGTTGGAATGCACCTCCCGATTGGTTATACCCACACGATGCGATGGGGCTGAGTATTATTCTTGGCCTAACATTAAAAGAGCTGCCTTTTTTATTGCTGATGGCGCTGGGCGTGTTAGCGCAACCCGATCTTGGGCAAACATTGCGGGCACAACATAAAGTGGCATTGAGCTTAGGTTATTGCCCAATAACCGCATTTTTTAAAGTGGTGTTGCCAAGCCTCTATCCTCACCTACGCTTACCAATATTAGCAGTAATGGCCTACGCCAGTGCTAGCGTCGAAATCCCCTTAATTTTAGGCCCTAACAATCCACCGACATTGGCTGTAGCGATTATGCAGTGGTTTCATGATGTGGACTTAAGCCTACGGATTAAAGCATCAGCAGGGGCAATATTACAAATTCAACTCACCTTATTCGTATTAGCCTGCTGGTGGCTACTAGAAGGCTTAGTGTGTCAATTCGCTAAATCGATGTTAACCAATGGCCGGCGCGATTACGGCGGCGCCATCATCCAAAAGATAACCCATGTGATCACCGCCTTAATGATGACCATCATAGGTTTGGCATTAGTGGGAATGCTACTATGGTCTTTTGCTGGTTTCTGGCATTTCCCTGATACCTTGCCGCAACAAGTTGTCATGCTGCATTGGCAAACGGCATTACAACAAATGCACACGCCACTTATCGACACGGTACTGATTGCCCTTTGCGCCACAGCCCTAGCGATAAGCTTAACCTTACTCACTTTAGAAGCGGAGCAGCACAGCGGAAAATCGCTATCGCTACTGGGGAGTGTATTAATTTATCTGCCTTTGCTTATTCCAAGCATCGCGTTTTTATTTGGTCTGGTGTGGTTACTTGAGCAAGTCAACAGTCAGCATACCTTTACCAATGTGGTACTGGCCCATTTGTTGTTTGTATTACCTTATGTGTTTTTATCACTGGCTAGCAGCTATCGACGTTTAGACCCACGCTTTAGTATTGTTGCCGCCAGTCTTGGTGCGACCAAAGCGAAAATCTTTTTTAGGATTAAACTGCCCATGTTAATTGGGCCGATATTCATTGCTTGCGCGCTCGGTTTAGCCATTAGCTTTAGCCAATACTTACCCACTTTGCTTACTGGTGGCGGGCGAATTAACACCATTACCACTGAAGCAGTTGCACTCGCCAATGGTGGAAGCCGCAGGATTAGTGCTGTATATGCGTTAATGCAAATGATCCTCCCCGCTTTAGGTTTTTTATTAGCTTGGTTATTGCCAAAAATGATTACCAAAATGTTAATCAAGCGCCACCAACAAGGATAATAATGCAAACATTCGCCAGTACAGCCAAAAGCTCAAGTACAACTACAGCATCAGTTCTCACCATTGATGGGCTGATCTTGCGTCGTCAGCAACAAGACTTATTATCATTAAGTGCAACCATTCGTGGCGGTGAAATACTGACGATTATGGGACCATCTGGTAGCGGAAAATCGACGTTATTAAACTGGTTAACTGGCATGTTACCAGCGGGTTTTAGTGCTGAAGGACAATTGCATTTAAACGGCCAAAATATCACTACGACAGCCAGTCATTTACGCCATATTGGTTTGCTCTATCAAGACCCATTATTGTTTCCGCATTTATCTGTGGCAGGAAACATCGGCTTTGCCATGCCGCCGAGCCCTAAAGCACAGCGACAAACCGCAATTAGTGAGGCATTAACCCAAGTCGGTCTGGGCGGATTAGAGCAGCGTAATCCACAAAGTTTATCTGGCGGCCAGCAAGCTAGAGTAGCATTGCTGCGGGTATTGCTTAGCCAACCTAAAGCCATTTTATTAGACGAACCCTTTAGTAAGCTCGACAGTCAATTACGCCAAGAAATCAGGCAACTCGTTTTTGATCAAATACGCCAGCACCAGCTACCCGCGATTATGGTGACTCACGATCAAACTGATGCCGACGCAGCCCAAGGCCAAGTCATTTCACTTTGAGAAATGATACTGTAATCAGCAGTACTGATATGGGTAGAACAGTTATAGATATAGATAAGCCGTGACGTAACAAAATCGCGACGTTAAAGAATTGAACGATAATCAATAGATTAATTGGAATGACATCATGCTAGATAGATTTATCACCCCAGTAATAAAGCCACTGTTAGCGCCTGCGGTGCTGTTACTCGATAAAAAAAATGTCCACCCTGATCAGCTCACCTTAGTGGGTTTCGGTTTAGGCATGTTGTCTGTTCCCTTGTTGGCATTACAATTTTGGTACGGCGCCTTGTTCTTTATCGCACTTAATCGAATTATCGATGGCCTTGATGGCGCGCTTGCTCGCCACCAAAAACACACCAGTGCCGCGGGTGGTTATTTGGATATTTGCCTCGATTTTTTATTTTATGCCGCCATTCCGCTAGGGTTCGCCTTGGCCAACCCTAATGAAAACGCCTTAGCCGCAGCTGTGTTGTTAAGCGTATTCATCGGCACAGGCTCAAGCTTTTTAGCCTTTGCCATACCGGCTGAAAAGCTGAATTTGCCTCGACCACAATTTGCCAATAAGAGCTTTTATTTTTTAAATGGCTTAACCGAAGGCACCGAAACCATCGCTTTCTTTGTGGCATTTTGTTTATGGCCAACTTATTTTCCACAACTTGCCTATAGTTTTGCCTTTTTAGGGGCCATTACCATTTTTACTCGCATTCATGGCGGCTACTACACACTTAAAAATCAGCTTGTCAAAGGAGCAAAGACTCAGAAATCAGCCGTTAAGGAGCCAACAACATGATAGATGAGATGGTAGCGATACGCTTAGGTGTGTTTTTAACGATTCTGGCATTGATGATGAGTCTAGAATGCCTATTCCCGGCAAGGAAACTAACCAAAACACCACAAACAGCCTCTATAGTCACTCGTTGGTTTGGCAATTTTGGCTTATTAATAATCGCTTCTGTGGTAGCAAGATTACTATTACCACTGGGTTTAGCTGGGTTTGCCTTGTACACCACACAACAACAATGGGGCATATTGCACTGGGTTAATCTGCCCCATTGGGTCAATATTATAAGTAGTCTGTTGTTACTGGACATGCTTATTTACTGGCAACATAGGTTATTTCATCGCATACCGTTATTGTGGCGTTTACATAAAGTGCACCACGCAGATCGCCATGTCGACAGCAGTACGGCTTTGCGCTTTCACCCCTTAGAAATCATCGCTAGTCTTGGGATTAAAGCGCTAGCGATTATCATATTAGGTATACCTGCTGAGGCGGTGATACTGTTTGAGATCTTGCTTAATGGATTTGCCATTTTTAACCACGCTAATATTCGCTTACCTAAAAAAATGGAACATATTGCCCGATATGTGGTGGTAACCCAAATACTGCACCGCATACATCACAGCCAAGTGATGGCCGAAAGTAACACTAACTTTGGTTTTAGTATTGTGTGGTGGGATCGGTTATTTGGTAGTTATTCTGCTAAGGCCAGTAAAGCAGACGAGGATATCGACATAGGATTAATCGAATACCCAAACGCGAAACAAAATGCATGGTTAACAGGCTTGTTATGGATGCCGTTTACCCACAAAAAGAAGTGATGCGTAAAACTAAAGCGAGAACATTCGCATAACTAGCGCCATTAAATAACTGCCCCTATCCTTTAGGCTAAATACACATCTAGGTCGCAACATATGGCTATTTAATTGACACAATGTTGCAGCCCCTTCGCAAACGAAAGATTGCTGCTAAATATAGGTAATAACGGTTATACCCCACCGACTCAGCATCAATACTTTAAATCTTCACTGTCATTTTATTGTTCATACAGGTAGACCTTCGAGCAAAAATATTCTGCGCATTAAATCGATGAACAATTTTTAACCACAAAACTGTCCCCTCAAAGAAATAGCATTACATATAATAGATATTTACATTTTACTGTCACGAATAATCATACAGTCCATTGATTTATAAAAGTAAATGCTATTTAATTAATTTCTGGCAATCAAAATATGTGTTTTCATGAATTTCATTAACCAATTTTTCCTGCTAAACGATGATAAAAACGCACATGAATCGATACCCAACTGGCGAATAAGTGCACTACGAATAATCCTCTCTTCGGGAATGTTGCTGTGCTTAGCTATTGCGTTTGACACATTCAATTCTGCCTTACAATTAAATTACTTATGGATAATCGCGCTTACTATTGGTTTCACTTCGGTGTTATTTTTATTGTTACTGGCCAGTAAGCGATTCTATCATTTATGTGCTCATATCCTCCTCGCTGCATTGGTATTGGCGAGTTTAGCAATCAACTTGTCGCTTCCAGACTTAGGACTAGCCAAAATAGGTAGTATGCTGATGTTTGTATGCCCTTCTATTGCGCTAATGTTGTTAGGGCACCGAGTAGCAATCTGTTTCGCCTTATTAAATATCGTGCCATTTTATATGATATTGCATGATATCGACCTGTCTCAATACACCCACATAGATAAGCAACTCCCTGATGCGAGTTGGTATATTACTGGAGTGGTTTTTCTATTTTTTAATATCTGCGTGCCTTTAGCAGTAGCAAGAACCATTGTCGCGGCTAAACGTCTCAATAAAGCAACGCTAAGCTCAAACGCTTATTTGAAAAGCAAAAATGAGCTATACCGCACTTTTTTTGCAGAATCGACTATCCCCAAAATTATTGTCGATGATCTGGGAAAGATTACTGATGCTAACCAACAAGCGATTGATTTACTAAAATTACCTAAACCATTAAAAAGCGAAACGTTATTGCTTTCATCTGTCATGCCAAACATCAAAACCTGTAACGCAGGCAAACAAGAACAAATATTGCACTTCAACAATACCTATCAGCGTGTTGTCCATCAGCAACTGACCGATGCTAATTTTTGTGTTTATGAATTTCATGATTGCAGTGCAGAACAGAGCATTAAAGGTAATTTGGCCGCCATGGAACAAGAGAACAGACGTCTACGTTATCGCGATACACAAACACAGTTACCGAATCGAGATTGGTTTGAACTGCAATGTGACCGCCTAATTGCAAAATATCGAAAAGGCTTTTATGTGGTTGTGGCTCAAAGTGCCAATAACGACTATTTAAATATAAAATTTGGTAACCATAATTCTCAAGCCATTACTAAAACAGCCTTTAAACGCCTGCGTAACAATATTGAAGGACCTTTATTATGTGCTCATATTGGACCTGGGAAAATTGCCTTTATTCTTGGTAGCCTTAACGAAACCGATCTGTATAGCGCCTTACCTAAAATCAAACATACTTTAGATGAAGATTACAACTTACTAGGAATTAAGTCTTCGCAATCATTTCTATTTGGTATTGCCCATTGCCCTGAACACGGGGATGCAAGCTGTAAAGTTGTCGCTCATGCTATCGAGGCGCTTAAATTAGCCAATACCAACGATGTATTTAGCTTATATGACCAAACCAATTCACAAAGCTTTTTAGAGAAATATGAAATATCGATGTTGCTCGATGAAGCACTACAGCAAGGTGAGCTAACCGTTTATTATCAACCTAAAGTAACGGCATCAGGACAATGTATCGGCCTTGAAGCGTTGGCTCGATGGCACAGTCCCATTTTAGGTACAGTATCACCAGCGGTATTTATCCCTATCGCAGAAGAGTACCGAATGATCAGCCGTTTAACGGATTTGGTGATACAAAAAGTCTGCTCGCAAATCAATCAATGGACTCAACAAGGGCTTAACTGTGTACCTGTGGCGATTAATATCTCACTAATTGATTTCACTCAAACCGACTTTATGTCCAAGTTAGTTAAGTATTTAGCTGACTTTACTGTCAGCCCAAAACAAATAGAACTCGAGTTAACCGAAACCTCACTAGAAGCGAATCAAGCCCACTCGTTAATGTTAATGAAAACTCTACAAGCGTGGGGTTTCACCATTTCGGTAGATGATTTTGGCGTCGGTTATTCTAATATTGCTCGTTTGGCTGACTACCCAATTAATAAACTCAAATTAGATCGTTCATTAATCAGCCAAGTTACCTCTTCAGCACGTCAACAAAGCTTGGTAAAAGCGATCCATAATATGTGTGAAGAACTAGATATCAAGTGTGTGTCTGAAGGTGTAGAAACTGCGGAACAGGTAAGCATTATGGCGGATATGGGCTGCAAAGAATTTCAAGGGTTTTATTTTTCAAAACCCATGACGCCTGAACAATTTTTTGCCCATGTCAGTAAGAAAGGACTGAAGTTTGAGCATCAGGACAGTTTAATAAAAGCGTAAACATTTATACCAATCTGTAAAGGAGGTTTGGTGTGAGTCGCTTGTTGCTCGAAACTAGATTCCAGTCAACATAACAGCATGGGATAAACGTGTCTTGCTGGGTTTAGCATTAACGCTCGAAGCTGAGAATCCAAGTAACGCTTTAATCTTTTCAATCTTATCTGCTGGGATTTTTTACTGGCATTAAAGGCTTTAACGCCTTGGCGCGGTTTGCATAGTAAGTCATATCGTGTTGCATGATTTTGCCTCTACAATAATAGCTATGACGCTTTAATCGGCAATCCTGAGACAGGCTGTCTTAAATTGACGTTATTGTGGCGTAATTAAGGTGTAAAAAAGCTGTGACCTCCAATAACCATGAATTAAATCACCCATAATAAAATAGTTTTAACTCGAGGCCCTGGTGCAAATAACCAACCCATGGATCAATAAAATCACTGTCAGCTTGCACACATTTATCGTGCTCGTGATATATTAGCAGCCATTCAAATTTGCTTATTCAGTTAAGGTTCACTCATGAAAATCGGTATTATTGGCGCAATGGAGCCAGAAGTTGTTCATTTAATTCAAGCCATCATTGAGCCTGTGCATAGCACTATTGCCGGAATCGAATTTATTAGCGGTAGCATTGCAGGCAAAGATGTCGTCGTCACTCGCTCGGGGATCGGTAAAGTGGCAGCCAGTATCGCGACCACATTATTAATCGAAAAATTTGCCGTAACCCATGTGATTAACACAGGATCCGCAGGCGGTTTTGTGGATTCTCTCGCTATCGGCGATATTGTGATTTCATCAGAAGTACGTCACCACGACGTAGATGTCACTGCATTTGGTTACGAAATAGGCCAAATGGCCCAGCAACCAGCAGCATTTATGCCTGATATCAACCTAGTGAATGCGGCCAAACAAGCTGTAGCATCATTAGGTGAAGTAAACGCAATAGAAGGATTAATTTGCACTGGCGACAGCTTTATTTGCGACCCGGTACGGACAAAATTGATGCGTGAAAACTTTCCGACTATGGCAGCCTGTGAAATGGAAGGGGCAGCTATAGCCCAAGTTTGTCACCAGTTTACAGTACCTTTTGTGGTTATCCGCTCTCTATCAGACAATGCCAACAATGACTCACCGGTTGATTTTGACTCTTATATTATTAAAGCAGGCCTGCATTCTGCCATGATGGTGATCGCACTGTTACAACAGCTATAAACCTTCTAGAATCAGTACAGAGACAATGACCTCATGGTCTCTGTACTGAGCAACCTTAGGTTAACAACAGCCTAACTATTGAGTGTCTATGGTCAATCAATTATTTAATCCTCAATTACTTAGCCAAGATGGCGGGTTACTGCAAAGCTGTTGTATTTTATTTTGTGCCTTAATTTTGGCTCGATTTGCGCCCATTCCTAGAGATCTACAGCCATTATTATGGTTCAACCGCTTAGCCACCTTGATAGCCATCAAAGTAAATCATCCAGAGCGAGCGGTGAGCCAGCAACTTATTGCAGGGATTTTAGCGACACTCATTTTAATTGTGCCTAGCGGGATTATCGTGAGCTTTTTACTCAGCCTTGCTGCTTATCCTTGGTTTTTTGAACTGATCATCTTGTATTTCTGTTTATGTGATTCCGCTTTTAAGCCTGTGGCACAAAAAGTGGTTGATGCCATAAAAACCGGTAATAAACAACAGGCCAAACAACTTCTGGCTCCTTGGGTGAGACAAAATACCCAAGCGTTATCAGAGGTGGGGTTAAGTAAAACAACCATAGAGAAACTGTTTACTACTCCCATTTACGGCACCTTAGCAACCATACTATTTTTCAGCATAGGCGGCGCTACGATGACATTAGTGGTGCGTATGTTAAGACAACTACAACATTGCTGGCCGCCTTATCATCCACATTTTTATATTTTTTCAAGTTTTGTCGGCCAGTTAAATAGAGTCATATTTTTCATCCCGACGTTACTTTGGCACTGCTCAATCGCCATTCAATTTGGCCAATTGGGTATCAAGTCTATTTTTTCACAACCAATATCGACAACAGTGAATAAAGATCAGCTCAATAACCATTACACGAGTTACGCATTAGCGGCCAAATTATTAAAAATAGAATTAGGCGGGCCACAGCAATTTATTGAAAATGGCAACACCATTCGGGTAGATTTACCCAAAGTAAAATCAGGGCCCTTGCCGGATCATCGCCACATTAGCCAAGCCATAACCGTCACGCACACAGCCAATCTTTTTTGGATCAGCCTAACCTTGCTACTACCGCTTATTTGGACCGGATTAAGATTTATTTAAACCATATAAATCTTGTTTTAAACAGGCTATCATTTAGCGATTATGGACTCGTGTGCGTTTGATGTAGGCCTGTTACAACCTGATGTCACCACTCGTTGTTAACATAGGTCAATTATGCCGGCAAATGGCTTATATCTTTGTAACATAAATCCTCTATAACTAATTATTAGCTGCATGAAAACCAGTTTAGGAATGCCATTTTGTTCAACCATTTACATGTATCATTAACCACACCAGCATTGCTGTTTCCGGCTATTTCATTGTTATTGCTGGCCTACACCAATCGATTTTTTTCATTAGCGGCATTGATCCGTCAACTCAGTAACGATAAAAAACCGGTACAAGGCGATCAAATTAAAAATTTACGCCAGCGAATTATTATTATTCGCAAAATGCAAGAAGCTGGTGTCAGCAGTTTTGCCTTGTGTGTGTTATGTATGATTTTGATTTACGTTGGCTTTAATCAAGTTGGCTCATTGGTGTTTGGATTGAGTTTACTGCTGTTATTGTATTCGTTGATTTTATCGGTAATAGAAATCCGTATTTCAGTAGATGCCCTCACAATTCATCTCAAAGAGCTAAGTAAATGAGTCAATGGATCTACTTTTTTGATTTATGTGGTACCGCTGTATTTGCCCTTTCGGGAGCGTTAGCTGCTGGTAAGCACCGCATGGATCCTTTTGGTGTTATTGTATTAGCATCTGTTACAGCTATTGGCGGCGGCAGTATTCGTGATGCCTTAATCGGCGCGACACCGGTATTTTGGATCCGCGATCCGAATTATATTATTGTCATTCTTGCGACCGTAGTGGCGTGCTTAGTGTTGGTGCGTAAACCCCATAAATTACCTGCACGCACACTGCCCATAGCCGATGCATTAGGTTTGGCATTATTTACCGTTATTGGCGCAGAAAAGGCCTTACTAATGGGATTGTCTGGTATGGTCGCGGTAGTCATGGGCTTAATCACCGGCGTCGGCGGCGGGATTATTCGTGATTTATTATGTCGACAAATTCCAATGGTGCTGCGAACAGAAGTTTACGCAACCGCTTCTATCGTTGGAGGCATCTGTTATACCTTAAGTATATTTGTCGGCATGGATAGCATGACATCATTACTGATCGCTATGTTCAGTACGCTAATCATCCGTCTGAGTGCTATTCGCTGGCACTTATCTTTACCGGCTTTTGATTTGAAAACTAAGAGAATTTAATGTGCGAATAATCTTCATATTATGCTGTTTGCTATTGAGCTTTCCCACTAAAGCCAATATTGGTGACATGCCGCGAGAACAACAACTTGCGATGCAATACATGGAAGCACTCACTGATCACGATTATACCGTCTTACGTCGATTTTATTCACGCGAAACAGTATTTTACGATAAGACAGCCAATACGACCTACAAAGGTGGTCGGCACATTATTGCGTTTTTACAACGAGCACATGAAGGGGTATTAGAATACCGCTTAAACGTAGAACACATGTTTAATACTGGCTCATTGGTGGTAATCATTGGTAGTTATCGCTTACGCGGTCCAGGCGATCAGTATGGTAAACCTGGAAAGATTATCGACCTTGCCGTACCCGGTGTCACAACCCTTAAATTTGATAGCAATACTGAGCGCCTAGTGGAGCAAATGGATTTAATGGATTATCAAACCATGACTGACCAACTTGCGGCTCAGTAATAAAATCAGAGTCAATTGCGCGCCGCGAGCGCTTTAATTGGCTGTGTTATATGGCTTCAGTGATATCGATTTCATTAAGTATCAGACATAAAAAAACGGCTTAGTTAATAAGCCGTTTTTTATTGATTTCATAAAACTTATTTCAAGATAACTTTAGCAAATTTTCGCTTACCAACCTGGAATACCGCTTCAAGACCTGCATTAAAACTGATGCGACTGTCTTCCACTTTTTCGCCATCCATTTTAACCGCACCTTGCTTGATCATCCGCATACCATCAGATGTAGAGCCGACAAGACCTGCATCTTTGAGTAAGTTAGCAATCGCTAAGCCTTCACCCGCTTCTAAAATGACTTCTTCGATGTCATCTGGAATGGCACCTTTTTGAAAGCGATCGATAAACGCTTGATGTGCAGCTTCTGCTTGGGCTTCATCATGGAAACGAGCAATGATTTCTTTGGCTAATAAAATCTTGATATCGCGAGGATTAGTGCCATTTTCAACGTCTAGTTTAAACTGGGCTAATTCAGTTAATGGACGGAATGACAATAATTCAAGATAACGCCACATCAAATCATCTGAAATCGACATGATTTTACCAAACATTTCATTAGCTGGCTCACTCACACCTATATAGTTGTGGGCCGATTTAGACATTTTTTTAACGCCGTCTAAACCTTCAAGCAATGGCATCATGATAACAGTTTGTGGTTTTTGGCCTTCTGACTTTTGCAGTTCGCGACCCATAAGCAGGTTAAACTTTTGATCGGTTCCACCTAATTCAACATCGGCTTGCAATGCAACTGAATCGTAACCTTGCAATAAAGGATACATAAATTCATGAATCGCAATAGATTGACCTGATGCATAGCGCTTTTTAAAATCGTCACGCTCCATCATACGAGCAACCGTTTGCTGTGAAGCTAAGCGGATCATACCCGCGGCACCTAATGGCTCTAACCAGCTAGAGTTGAATTCGATACGCGTTTTTGCTGGGTCTAAAATTTTATAAACCTGTTCTTTGTAGGTTTCTGCGTTAGCAAGCACTTGCTCACGGGTCAATGGCGGACGAGTACTGTTTTTACCGCTAGGGTCGCCGACCATACCGGTAAAGTCACCAATCAAGAAAATCACTTCGTGACCTAACTCTTGAAAAGTACGCATTTTGTTCAAAATAACCGTATGACCTAAGTGAATATCTGGAGCGGTAGGGTCTGCGCCTAACTTGATGCGTAATGGGCGCCCTTCTTTCAGTTTCTCAAGCAAATCCGCTTCAAGTAATATCTCATCGGTACCGCGCTTAATCTCTGCCAATACTTGATCTAAATTCGCCATCTCTACTGCAACTCCCAGGGCTTGCACAAAAAATAAAGAGCTCTATGTTACTTGTTAGCCACAGCAAATGAAAGAGTGTACACTTAGCAGATAACAACGAGATAGAGAAATTGGTAACAGAGTCAATGGCAAAGCTTCTTACTTTATTCACATTGCTGCCAAAAGCACATCAAATCACATTATCTTTATTAGTGATTTTAACGACATTTATTCTGATGTTCCCATCGGAAGACGCTCAAGCATCTAAACAAACCCAATTGATGAGCCAATCAACTGAGCAACCAGACATAGAAATCAACAAGCGTTATGCCATTCCACTTGCCTTTCGTACGCCTACAGCACCAAATAATAATGATGCCGAAAAGTCTGATGAACTCATATCAAAAGATGACAGCGACACTACCATCAGCGGTGAAACGGCAGATGACGAAGCCTTTGCTCAACACCTTTCGATGTTGCAAACCAGCACTTCTGATATTGACGGTATGATCAATGATATCGACCAGCAAGTGGCTAATCAAAAAGCCAAGTTAAAGCAAGAGGTCGCTAACGGTGATAATAGCGTTGAATACTATGAAGTTGTTAGAGGCGATACATTGGGCGGCTTATTTAGTCGTGCTGGACTCAGCGCTAAAGACGTCTACGACATTACCCAATTACCGTTAGCCAAAAAGAATTTGCTCAAGATTATGCCCGGCGAAGAAATTGCCATTAGTAAAAATGCCCAAGGTGAATTACAAGAATTAACCTATCGAATGGACAAAGTGTCGACATTAGTGATCAGTCATCACAATGAGCAATATAAAGAAACCGTCAACACCAAAGAAATCGAAAATCGTACCTCATTTATTACCGCCAATATTAAAAGTAACTTTTGGAATGCTGCGGCGGATGCCGGTTTATCGGGTAATCACATTATGGAATTGGCCAATATCTTTGGCTGGGACGTCGATTTCGCGCTTGATATCCGTAAAGGCGATCATTTTTCATTATTGTTTGAACAAGAATACGCCGATGGCCAATTTTTACGTAATGGCAATATTCTCGCTGCGGAGTTTTTTAACCAAGGGGAGCGTTACACCGCCGTACGGTATACCGACGGAGAATATTATTCAGAAGATGGCAGTAGTATGCGCAAAGCATTTTTACGCTCGCCAGTAGACTTTAAATATGTCAGTTCTAACTTTAATCCTCGTCGTTTACACCCAGTAACGGGGCAAATTAAAGCCCACCGCGGCGTAGACTATGTGGCCGCCATTGGTACACCGATTAAAGCCGCGGGTAAAGGTAAAGTGGTTGAGGCCGGTTATAACCAGTTTAATGGCAACTATGTATTCATTAAGCACAACGAAACCTACACCACTAAGTATTTGCATTTAACTAAGCGTAAAGTAAACCGTGGTGAAACGGTTAAACAAGGCCAAATAATCGGTACCTTAGGTAAAACAGGCCGAGTCACCGGTGCTCACTTACATTATGAATTCATTGTAAATGGCGTTCATCGCAATCCACGAACCATCGACTTACCTAAATCAATGCCGATTGATCGTAAAGAGAAAAATAAATTTACGGCACTCAGTAAACAATTGATGGCTCAGCTAAAATCAAATCAACAACAGCAATTGGCAAGTAATTAATAGCCTAATATTGCCATTCACAGAGAGTTACCTCATGTCTAAGCCAGAATACTTTATCGGTCTAATGTCAGGCACAAGCATGGATGGTGTTGATGCGGTGTTGGTTGATTTTTCAACTGATCATCCTATTTTAGTTGCCAGCCATACCGAAGCAATACCAGCACATTTATTAAGTGGTTTACAACGTTTATGCCAGCCAGCAACAGATGAAATAAACCGCCTCGGTCGACTCGATCGCAGCGTTGGTAAACTGTTTGCACAAGCGGTTAATCACTTATTGGCTAAAACAACTGTCACTGCCGATGAGGTTATAGCCATAGGATCACACGGACAAACTGTGCGTCATATGCCTAATTTAGAAATGGGTTTTACATTGCAAATTGGCGATCCTAATACCATTGCTATTGAAACTAATATCGATGTCATTGCTGACTTTAGACGTAAAGATATCGCCCTTGGCGGCCAAGGGGCACCGTTAGTTCCAGCATTTCACCAGCAAGTGTTTGCTCGCCAAGGTCACTCTAGAGTGATTTTAAACATAGGTGGAATTGCCAACGTAACCTATTTACCTGGTAATAGTGAGCAAGTATTAGGCTTCGATACCGGTCCGGGTAACAACCTAATCGATGCCTTTATTCAACAAAACTTGAACCTTCCTTTTGATGAGGATGGTGCTTGGGCAGACTCAGGAACCAGTAATCCTGACTTACTCAAACAGCTATTATCGCACTCTTACTTTTCGTTAGCTTACCCAAAAAGTACTGGTAGAGAGCTGTTTAATCAAGCTTGGCTTGAGCAACAAATCGCTGACTATAGTCATTTAGATCAAGAAGATATTCAATCTACCCTACTTGACCTTACCTGCCACAGTATTGCCAACGACATAAATAAACTGGCACCGACAGGTGAATTATTTGTCTGTGGTGGCGGAGCATTAAATAAAGCCTTAATGCAACGACTAGCCATCTTGGTTCCCCATTATAAAGTCGCTACCACCAGCGCGTTAGGTGTGGATGCAAAATGGGTTGAAGGCATTGCCTTTGCCTGGTTAGCCATGCGTTATCACCATGATTTACCCGCTAACTTACCCGCTGTTACGGGTGCGTCACGCGCTGCTGTGCTAGGTGGGCGTTTCAAGGCGAGATAAACACACCAAAATGCGTGGTTTACTTTTGCAATTGTGGCCTCAATGTTATGATGCCCACAAATTTGCTTAATTGTTTAAAATTGAGCAAAGCCAAAACTTAAGATGAGAGTCAATATGAGCAATAAAACCAAAACTGTATCTGAACTAATGAATCTAACTCCAGAAGGTCGTTATGATTATATGGTTGATCAGATTAAAGCTGAAAAAATTATTTGGACACTTCAAGATCAAGATGGTTGTGTCATGCTGACCACTGAAGATGAAGACTGTATTCCAATGTGGCCATCTGAAGAGACTGCCGCACTATGGGCTGTTGATGAATGGAAAGACTGCGAGCCATTAGCGATTCCACTTGACGAGTTTCAAGAACGTTGGGTAAGCGGTATGGAAGATGATGACTTATTTATCGCAGTTTTCCCCGTTCAAGAAGACTTAGGTGTTGTGGTTCCTCCTTTTGAAATGAATGAGCGAATTTTGCCAAAGAAACAACAAAAGCATTAATTGTAATGACCGATACCAACTCTGAAACCAACCACGCAGACCAGGCTCACAGCGTTGCAAAGCCACATTTACCAAAACGGCTAATTGGCTTGATGATCGTTTATACCTTGTCGGCCATCAGCGGGCTATATGCTGCCAACTCCTTGTCTGAGTTAAGTGCAATGCTATGCATATTAACCTTAATGATGGTGCTCGCAATAATCGGCCGCCAAAAAGCAGGCTTATATCTTCTGCGGGTGTATTGCGTACTGCAACTTTTGTTATATAGCGTACTGCCAATCATTATGTATGACCCCGACAATTTAGTTGCCGGTCCAACCACGTTTGATTTTGGTTTGTTTCAAACCGTTGTTGCTGATTGGGTTATCTACTCTGTGCTTATTGCGCTGGGGATCATTCAAGTGTGGATTAGCTTTAATGCAAAAGTGAAGGCGTGGTTTAAACCGCGGATGAATTTTAATATTATGAGCAGTTAGTTTTGGGTGTATCGGTACACTATAGACATCAAAAAAGCCGTCGAAAGACGGCTTTTTGTTAGCTATTCGATTACATGTCCCCAGACAGGTTAATCACTGTAATAACGCGCATTACACCGAGAAACTCGCTCCGCAGCCACATGTTGTGGTCGCATTAGGATTTTTAACAAAAAATCGTGAACCTTCAAGACCCGATGTATAATCGACTTCACCACCAACAAGGTACTGAAGACTCATTGGATCAACAACCAATTGCACACCTTGTTTCTCAATGGTGAAATCACCTTCGTTGACTTTCTCATCGAATGTAAAGCCATACTGAAAACCAGAGCAACCACCACCTGTTACATACACACGCAGTTTTAATTCAGGATTCTGTTCTTCTTCTAACAGACCTTTTACTTTTATCGCCGCCGCATCGGTAAATTGGATCGGCATTGCTGTATCAACTTGTTCAGTCATTACTACCTCTTACTTCGGTTTCTGCGGAGAATTATCCTTTACCTGACTATTTTGTTCAAGTATTACCCGCAGTTCTTTTTCACCCATCAACAGCTCTGGTACATTATAGACTTGCTCAATCTCGCCACCTTTGACACCACGACGAGCAGCCACCTTCACTTTGACCATGATTCGTTGAAGATTAAATCCCACTGGAAGTTCAAAATTGTTATCTATAATTTGAAAATAATTAAATTCAAAATCCAGTTTTTTATTGATTAATTTGCTCAAAGACAGCTCAGCTGGCTGATCATTTTGTGTACCCAGCAACAATACCGTCGAACTCGTCTTCACTTTAACTTGGTGTTTTTGCAACTGAGTGAGAATTAATCGCAATTGATATTGACCTGCCGTCACACCCAGGGCTAATTCCACCCCATGAATAGACACGCCTTCAACACCAGAATCAGTCACCATTATACTGCGATAAAACGCTAATTCTTTCTCTAACGCTTTTTGATCTGATAGTTGTTGGCTAAACATATCTTGCATTTCTTTATTGGCATTTTCAGCAATGCTTAATGCTAAATTACGGCTGGCAAGCACTTGTGCCTGTTCCTCCAGTTGTTGTAACAATTTACGCTTGCCACTGGCACTATTCGGCGTAGCCTCTGGTGCAAATGAAAGCCATAAATTAAAACTTATTGCTCCCAATAAAAAACACACTAACATTAAACCAATCAAGTATATGCTTGATGTCCTATTTTTACGTTCTAAAACTTGCAGTCTATCTAACCAACGGTGATAATTTAACATTAAGTTACAACCTTTTAATAAAATACAGTATGCTTGGCGAAGCATATTTTTCTTGGGTTTATTTTTGTGCCCTAGTTAACGTTTTGTGCAAATCATACCCGTATGACACAAGGTTATAATGCTAATATTTAGCGAGCCCAATAACCCTTTTTAGCCTATTAACTGTGTTAAATCAGATATGCAGCCAGCATGTATTAAGCGGTTAGTCCTATTGATGGAGAGTAATAACATGACACTAGCGCGTTATCAAACGATCAATAAACAGCTGCACAAAACACCCTTAACATATCAACAGGCCTTAGAGTCAAACCGTGCGATTTAAGATAAATAAAGCCGCTATTATTCACGCCAAAAGAACGACGCGCAAATATCTACGTAACGAATTTAGAGATAAGTTATCTCAGGCTAAAATTAGTGTGCAACTTTGTGCACTGGCGCTGCTGTTTGCCATCATAGCTTCTGTGGTGATTATCTTATTCCGTTTAAGTTTAGTGTGGGCAGATCAATACCTGCATTCAGATAGCTTAACCTTAAGCTCAACCTTAACTAATTGGCGATCTTACTTACCGATAATCGGCGCATTACTCATTTGGTTACTGTCTTTATTGGGCTCAAAACGCTATCGGCGCATGGGGATTGCCTATGTACTTCACCGGTTCAAATTACATTACGGTAAGGTACCGCTTCAATCTGCTGCTGGACAGTTTTTTCAAGCATTAATCGCCTTAATGGCTAATTTTTCTGTCGGTAAAGAAGGCCCCGCAATTCACTTAGGTGCGGTAAGTGCCAGTGTTATGGCCGAGAAGTTTTCATTACCAGACAATAGCGTGCGCATTATGTGTGCCAGCGGTATTGCCGCTGGCATTGCTGCAACCTTCAATGCACCGCTTGCTGCGGTATTATTTGTATTTGAAGTGATTGTACGCGAATACAAAATCCATTATTTCTTCCCAATCATGCTTTCAGCCATTTGCGGCGCGGTATCCAGTCAATTGGTGTTTGGTAATATTCATGAATATGAATTGATTAATGTCATTCATATTCCACTGGATCAATATCCTATTTTGCTGATTGGCGGCCTTGCCTTAGGCTGTGTCGCTGCGTTGTTTAACTATTCACTGCTAAAAGTAACCGCGACAGGTCAGCAATGGCCGTTAATTTATCGGCTGCTTATTGCGGGTGTTATTACTTCGTTTGTGGCGCTGTTGCTGCCACAAGCTTTAGGTTCTGGTGATCTGGCGATTAAAGAAGCCATTAGTGAGCATCCTAGTTTACTGTTTTTAATTGCACTGTTGTTGGCAAAAATCTTGGCCACCATCGCTGCTATTGGCTTTGGTGTCCCCGGCGGATTAATTGGTCCACTCTATGGTATTGGCGCATTAGTTGGGGCTATCTTAGCCTTAGTCAGCAGTTTACTGTTTCCATCCATTGCACCTTATGTGGGTTTATATACTGTCATTGGCATGACAGCAATGATGGGGGTTTGTCTGAGTGCCCCTCTAGCTGCATTAGTTGCGCTGCTTGAATTAACCAACGATGCGTCGATTATCTTACCGGCGATGTTTGTCACCATTCCAGCATTTTTAGTGGCATACCAGGGATTTAATACTCATTCTATCCTACTTAAACAACTGGATATTATGGGCTTAGGCTATAAGGTTGCCCCACTGAATCAAGGGTTACAAAAGAAAGGTGTTAGGGTACTGATGGATAAACGCTTCGTGATTGTTAACGATGATGACGAACTACTGCTTGAAGTACTTAAACGCGCTGCTGGCCGCCCAGTATTAGTTCGAAATGCTGAAGGCGAAATTGAAATGTTGCGACTTGAAATGCAATCCTTTGAAGATTCAACCACCCTATCGCGTCATCTCATGCCCGGATTACCTGATAGCGCCACCTTAAATGAGGCTTATGAAGCACTGCTCCCAAAACGATCTGGCGAAGTGTATATCTATCGTGATAACACGCAAAAAGTTGTTGGGGTGATCAGTTGGGCGAATTTATTGCAAGAAATTCGCTCAGGGCAAATTTAATTCAACCTCTTTGATCTCATTAGTCCTCAATAGTGTGACAAAGTGCGGCTTAATCTTCACTTGTCGCTCCATATGAGGTGCTTGAGCAAATTACAGCTTCAGATGTTATCTCAGTGGTTCTAAGGCTAATTCGCTGCGGCACGAGCAAATAAATGAGTCTTTCAAACACGATTAAGTTAACGGCCAAAATCATGTCAATGTTCTTGATAACAGCAAGTGAATCTCTGTGTTAAGCACGGTTATTATATTTATCTGGCGGTTATTTTCTGCTACAATTTTGCCTCAGCCACCCTAGACATAATCTCTATAACACCCTATATAATAATACGGTAAAATAGCATGCTGTTCTGGTGAATATTTTGCCCCTAAACTTTGGAAATTAGGCTGATGACGCAGTTCGAAGGTTCACATATCCTTTCAGTAAGCCAGTTAGATCTGGATTCAATTAACACTATTTTCAACGTCGCGAATAAAATGACACCTTATGCTTTGCGTGAAAAACGCACCAAAGTATTAGAAGGTGCCATTTTAGGCAATCTGTTTTTTGAACCCAGCACCCGAACTCGTGTCAGCTTTGGCTGTGCCTTCAATTTACTTGGCGGACATGTTCGAGAAACCACAGGAATGGCATCATCGTCATTATCCAAAGGCGAATCACTTTACGATACGGCTAGAGTACTCTCTACTTATTCGGATGTGATTGCCATGCGTCATCCAGACGCATACTCAGTTAAAGAATTTGCCGAAGGCAGTCGCGTACCTGTAATTAACGGTGGCGACGGACCGAATGAACACCCTACTCAAGCCTTACTCGATTTATTTACCATCAAGAAAGAGTTAAGCCACTCAGGTATGGGTATAGACGGTATGCATATCGCTATGGTAGGTGATTTAAAATATGGTCGTACTGTGCATTCACTATCACGCTTACTGTGCATGCATAAAGATATTAAATTCACCTTGATATCGCCAAGTGAACTATCAATGCCTGACTATGTGATCGCTGACATTGAAAATGCTGGCCATAAGATCACAATAACCGAGCAACTTGAAGGCAATTTGCATCATGCAGATATTTTATATCTGACACGCATTCAAGAAGAGCGCTTCCCATCACAGGAAGAAGCCAATAAGTACCGAGGTAAGTTTCGCTTAAATCACAATATTTATACGCAACACTGCAAGTCAAATACCGTGATTATGCATCCATTGCCTCGTGATTCACGCGCGCAAGCAAATGAACTCGACAATGATTTAAACAGCCACCCAAGTTTGGCTATTTTTAGACAAGCCGATAACGGCTTACTTATACGTATGGCACTTTTTGCATTAACACTTGGGGTTGAAGACCAACTCGAAAAGTATGAGTGCCCAGTAAACTGGTATTCACGTAAAGCCGATAGATAATTGGCACACAATATTAAGGATTAGACATGACCCGTTCCGAGGTTTTATTTGAACAGGCTAAAAAGACCATCCCTGGTGGCGTTAACTCGCCTGTACGAGCTTTTAATGGTGTAGGTGGTTCACCTTTGTTCATTGAAAAAGCTGATGGTGCTTATATTTTTGATGCCGATGGTAAAAAGTATATCGACTATGTTGGTTCATGGGGACCGATGATTTTAGGCCATAACCACCCTAAAATTCGCCAAGCAGTGTTAGATGCCGTTGAAAATGGCTTGTCGTTTGGTGCACCAACGGAACTTGAAGTTAAAATGGCTGAAAAAGTCATATCAATGGTGCCATCAATAGAACAAGTTAGAATGGTCAGTTCAGGTACTGAAGCCACTATGAGTGCGATTCGTTTAGCACGTGGTTTTACTAACCGTGACAATATCTTAAAATTTGAAGGTTGCTACCATGGCCATGCTGACTGCTTATTAGTTAAAGCAGGTTCTGGCGCGTTAACCCTAGGGCAACCAAGCTCACCTGGTATTCCAGAAGATTTTGCTAAGCACACGTTAACAGCAACCTATAACGATCTTGATTCTGTGCGTGCTATCTTCGAACAAAATCCAACCAGTATCGCCTGTATCATCCTTGAGCCCGTTGCGGGCAACATGAACTGTATTCCACCTGTCGAAGGATTTTTACAAGGCTTACGTGCCATGTGTGATGAGTTTGGTGCACTATTAATCATTGATGAAGTGATGACAGGTTTCCGCGTCTCTATGAGTGGCGCACAAGGTCACTACAACGTAACACCTGACTTAACCACACTTGGAAAAGTTATTGGCGGCGGCATGCCTGTAGGCGCATTTGGTGGCCGTAAAGATATCATGCAGTTTATTGCACCAACTGGCCCTGTCTATCAAGCCGGTACCTTATCTGGTAACCCAATTGCGATGTCTGCTGGTTTAGCCCAAATGGATGCATTGTGTGAACCCGGTTTATACGAAGCACTTGCAGATAAAACGAAACGCGTTGCAGAAGGTTTTAAAGCCGCTGCAGACAAACACGGTATTCCATTAAATATTACTTATGTGGGTGGTATGTTTGGTTTCTTCTTTACTGAAGATAACACGCCAATGACCTCGTTTGCCCAAGTCACAAAATGCAACATGGAACACTTCCGTCATTTCTATCATGCCATGTTAGATGAAGGTATTTATTTAGCGCCAAGTGCTTATGAAGCGGGTTTCATGTCAATGGCTCACGGCGATGCTGAAATTGAATATACTCTGGCCGCTGTTGATCGTATTTTTGCTGCAATGAAATAAATCAACAGACAGCTCAAGCTAAGCAGTCTTTTGGTAACAATAAAGAGGATAAATAACCACGTTATTTATCCTCTTTTCATTTGTGTTAACAAACTCCAATTTCTTTTCACTGTATTGCTTTTTTATACGCTACTTTGGTCGATTATTGACAAAATAACTGTGATCTCAGTTGCGAAATCCCTCGTTGTGTGATGTGATCGCCCCGCCAAACGGAAAGCTTAATTAAACCTTAACGCTAGGGCCAAATTAGGTTAGCAAAAATTCATGGTAATGATGTTGATTACCTACAACACAAAGTTGGAATTGCAGTCATGCTACATACTTTTCTTATCTCACTTGCGGTACTTGCATTGCTCAGTATCGTGTTCGAAGAAGTTACCCATATAAATAAAGCAAAAACCACCCTATTCCTTGGCTGTATAGCTTGGATTACCTTGTTCATAGCTTCTGGTAGCCCAGAAAAAAGTAAAATCGTGGGCGAAAACCTCAACGAAAACTTATTAGAAATTGCTACATTATGGTTATTTTTAATGTCGACCATGACTTTTGTAGCCTATCTTAATGCTAAAGGCATGATCCAAGTATTGGTTCAAAAAATATTTCCGCAGCAAGTCTCTGTGCGAATGTTGATGATGCAAGTCGGGTTATTCTCATTAGTACTGTCGACTTTTTGTGACAACGTCACTGCCACTCTGGTGTCATTAGGTTTACTAACAACCTTTAATTTAGATAAGCAAATGCGCCGCCGTATGGCCGTGTTAATTATCTTTGCGGTAAACTCTGGTGGGGTGGCATTAATCACGGGTGATGTGACTACCTTGATGATTTTCCTCGCCGGTAAAGTGCATATCTCAGAATTGTTAATCTTGTTTATTCCAGCAGGAATTAGCGTCATGGTCCTAGCAGTATTGTTTTCACTTAAAGCCGAAGGACATGTAAGCACCACGCCTATCGAGCAAAATTACAATACGGTTGATATTGTCATCGGAGTCATTTTCTTTACTACCATAGTATTAACCATGGTACTTAACGTGCTGTTTGGTATTCCGCCAGTATTGACCTTTTTATTCGGCTTATCGGTGATGTTCTTAGTGGGCCGCACCAATAAAAGTAAAAGTGAAGAAGTTCAAGTATTAGAATATATTCGTCAGGTTGAATTCGATACTCTATTGTTCTTCTTAGGTATCTTGTTACTCGTTGGCATGCTTAAAGAAATTGGCACCTTACATTTATTAACCGAAGTGTACGGCATGTATAACCCTAGTATTTCTAACTTTTTCACTGGCGTGGGTTCTGCCTTGTTAGATAACGTGCCATTAACCGCAGCGTTATTAAAAGCCGATCCGGTTCTCACAACAGCACAATGGTTAGGACTGACTTACTCTGTTGGTGTCGGTGGATCGTTATTAATCATAGGTTCTGCATCAGGCATCATTGCCATGAGTAAAGTGGAAGAGCTCACATTTGTCAGCTACTTAAAATACGTACCAGCATTACTATTATGTTATTGCATCGGTTATGGATTAACCTTGTTTTTAGCCAATAACATTCATGGTTAATATGGCGAGTTAATTCAACCTATAACACTAAGGCGCAATAAGCGCCTTAGTGTTATTTATCGATTGAGACTAACGAATAACATAACGAAGTTGCGATAGGTTTGTTAAGGTAAGTATGGTAAACCAAGATTGAAATACTTGTGCTAAAGCAGCATCTAAATAGCCGGCACTCTAAATTGTTCACCGTTAATTTCTAACACTATATCCCTAGGCCTTATCTCAACAATGGTAAGCTTATTCTGAATCATATCGCCCTGCTGTAATTCAACACCATCGACATTTAGCCAACGATTGTTTGGTTCAGATGAGTATACATGGGCATTAATATTAAACTCAGGCACTTGTAACTGTACACTGGCAGGTAGATCACCATATTTAGGAATTTGTTGATTGGTAGGTCGAGGAATAGGATCGAGCTTTTCCTGCGTCACTTGCTGATTTGCAGACTGCTCATATTCAACATCTTTTAGCGCGGTTTGAAATGCGGCTAACAAGTTATTGCGCTCATCAATTGAGGGCTCTTTTACCGAAGCAAAATCGACCTCTTCAGCCGCAGCATTAACTTGCAGCCTTAATGCTTCTAGTTCAGCTTGCCCACGTCGATTCGCATTGGCGCCTAATATAATCGGTTCGGCATTATCTGTCAGATTAGAAGACGCACTGCGTCCCGACACTTGATGGGGTTGATCGTCAGTTTGCTGAGTTAATGCCTGAGCATCGTCATTACGACCCCAATCCTGATTACGCGCTTCAACATCTGATGCCGATTGATAACCTGACCCCATAGGTTCAGCAGCAGTATTCTCAACATTACGTTGCAAAGTACCCAAGGATTGATAACTATTTTGAGCAAGAGGTTGCGCAATCGGCAAAGCCACTTTACCGGCTAATCGCACTCCATCATGGCCTTGATCTATGGCACTCTGATTGCCGCGTGGCAGCTCACGAGATCCATTAGCAGCTACCGCATCAGCAGATAGGGTTGATTGGGCTACAGCCACGGTATCAGCCACGGCTAACGGTGCATTGTAACGCTCAACGGGTAAGGCAACAGTTTGCACACCAGGCACTGCAGGATGTAGCAACAAACTCATGCTCCAAGCCGCACCAACACCAAACGCAATAGATAACGCCAGCAGAGTGAATTTTCGGGTGTTGGCTGATATTTTCGGCGGCGGAGAATAATTGGCTCTGGGCGTTAAAATAACATCAACAATATTTTCTTGTTGCTGCTTTTTACGGTTAACAGCGTCTAATAGAATTGACATTAACTGCGCTCCGAAGATGCACTCAAACGCGGGCCTTGCTGGCTTAAATATAAGTTCAGTTGTACTAAGGTTTGATTGCCAGCAATACCATCAGGCTTTAGGCCATGCTGACGCTGAAATTGCATTAATTGCTGTTCTAATTCACCATCGAATTGTGTCAGTAAGCGTGCTCGGCGTTTATTGACTAACGCTAAGCTATTTTCTAACCACTGTACTTGCGCCAGACTCGAAGACTGACCGATTTCACGGGGTAATACACCATCTGGTTGCCAAAGAATTTCGAAGGTACCGCTAAAATGACGATCAAACCAATCTTTGTTTACCCAGAATTGTTGCTCGCCCAATTGCAATAAAATTTGCTCCACTTGGCGCTCTACAATCACCCCATAAAACACATTCGCCTGAGCATCTTGTAAATACACCACCGCAGGATAATTTAGCCGCATAATACTGTACCAATTACCTTGTTGCTGGTAACAGGCTAAATCTTGTTGCTGCGCAGCCTGGCAGGCAGATAAACCAATGATAGGTTGTTTATTCCATAAACCAAATAACCCGGCAAAAGCATTATCAATGCTACTGCTTTGTAACATAGCTTGACGCAAAATCTGTTGCTGCGCGTTAACAACTGGCGGGCTGGTTTGTAGTTGCGATGTCGATGCTGTAATAGATTGATTTGTGGCACTAGGAATAGTGGCTAACGCTGGCGGATTAACAGACTGCTGCGTTTGATTGCTAGCTAATGCTGTATTGGAGTTAAGGCTATCGTCATTAGCCGAGCGATTAAACAGATAAAACGACAAACCAAATGCCAATACCAGCGCGGTTGCTGCAACAAATGGCCAACGCTTATCGCTAGGAGCATCAATATCACCTAACACTTCAACGGCGGCTTGATTAACCATCTTGTGATCAATCGGCACCTTAGCTTGACCATAACCAGCCATTAGCGCTCGTTCACATAATAGGTTAGTCAAGCGTGGAATACCGCCAGAGTGCTTATGTAACGCGGCTATCGCTTTACGGGTAAATAAAGGCTCGTGCCGACCCGCTACTTGTAAACGGTGCAGAACATATAAGCCAATTTCATCTTTATTCAATGGTAATAGATGGTAACGAGCGGTGATCCGCTGTGCTAACTGGCGAAGATCTTGGCGTTTTAACAGTTGCTGTAACTCTGGTTGGCCAATCAAAATGACCTGCAACAGTTTTTTGGTATTGGTTTCAAGGTTAGTCAGCAAACGCAACTGCTCTAACACCTCAGAACGCAAATGCTGCGCCTCATCAATAATCAGTACGGTATTACGGGCATTTTTATGATTAGTGAGTAAGTAAGTACTGATGAGATCGGTCAGCTGTTTTAAGGTCGGATTTTCGCCATACTTAATTTCCAACTCATCACACAATGTCGCCAAAAGCTCTAACTCGGTAAGTGATGGATTAAGAATAAATGCCGTATCTGTATTTTCCGGTATTTGTTGTAATAAACAACGCGAAACGGTAGTTTTCCCGGTACCAACTTCCCCCGTCAACAATACAAATCCACCAGTTTCACCTAACCCGTAAGTTAAGTGTGCCAGCGCTTCGCGATGACGATCGCTCAAGAACATATAATGAGGGTTAGGCGCAATAGAGAATGGATTATCGTTTAATCCATAGAAGGCTTTATACATTCGACCAAAAATCCTTATTTGAAACTGACGGCTCACGTTAATGCTTGTGCAACAGCTTGTCAAAAGTTAGCCGTAAAAATCTAACTCTGATAAGATTTAAGCAACTTATTATTACACGTTGTGGTACGCCATGAAGATTTATTTAGTCGGCGGGGCCGTGCGCGATACACTTCTTAAACAAACTGTTGTCGACAAAGACTATGTGGTCGTTGGCAGCAGTATTGACGAAATGTTGGCTCAAGGCTATCAGCAAGTCGGAAAGGACTTTCCGGTTTTCTTACACCCAAAAACTCAACAAGAATATGCACTGGCGAGAACAGAGCGTAAAACAGGTAAGGGTTACCAAGGGTTCAGCTGCGATGCTAATAAAGATGTCACTCTTGCTGATGACTTACTGCGCCGCGATTTAACCATTAATGCCATTGCACAAGATAGCGAAGGTAAACTCTATGATCCCTACCATGGCATTGATGATATCCACGCCAAAGTACTGCGCCATGTATCCGACGCCTTTATTGAAGATCCCTTGCGCGTATTGCGAGTGGCCCGATTTGCGGCTCGATTTCATTACTTAGGTTTTACCATTGCAGCTGAAACCTTACAGTTGATGACCGATATCGCCAATAGTGGAGAGTTAGAGCACCTCACGCCAGAACGCGTATGGCAGGAATGCGATAAAGCATTAAGCAGCCAAAGTCCGCAAATATTTTTCGCCGTTTTAAAGCAATGCCAAGCATTAACCGTGTTATTTCCAGAAATTGATGCGTTATTTGGCGTCCCCCAACCAGCAAAGTGGCACCCAGAAATAGACACTGGCGTCCATACGCTGATGGTTCTGGAGCAAACCAGCCTACTAAGCAGTAATAAAGCGGTCCGCTTTGCAGCATTAGTACATGATGTGGGCAAGGGGTTAACCCCAAAACAAGAGTGGCCGAAACATCATGGTCACGGCCAAAAAGGCTTAAGCATCATTAAAGCACTTTGCCAACGAATACGCGTGCCTAATGAATACCGTGATTTAGCCTTATTGGTCAGCGATCAACATCAGAATATTCATAATGCTTTTGAACTGAGGGCTGAAACCATCGTTAAACTGTTTGATAAAGGTGATTTCTGGCGTAAACCGCAACGGTTAACAGAGCTTTTATTATGTTGTCATGGCGACATAAGAGGACGAACTGGATTTGAACAAGCAAGCTATCCGCAAGCTGAATTTTTACAACATTGCTATGAGTTGGCCAGCAACGTAGATGTGCAATCAATTATTAGCGCGGGTTACCAAGGATCGCAAATTAAAAGCCAACTTCAACTAACGCGCTCAGAAACAGTTAATAGTTATATAAAACAAAGAATTGAACAATAATAGTTACATCAGTAATCGCCTATTTAGGTTTTTATGTAAAAAAGCGGAAAAATGCAATTTTTAGCGGAGAATAAGCAATAAATCACTAAGATTTATATAAAATCGATAAATAATGATGCTTTTTGCCCAGCCAGCTTGCAATTTTCTTTTATTTCGCTATTTTAATTAAACAATGTTAAGTTTGCCTATAGCAAATTAAAAAATCTGTGACATAATTACGCCGTTGCAAAGGCACATGCCGTTGCACTATTTAACAACCTATATATTAAGGGATTTACCCATGAACAAGAAAGTACTGATGATTGCTGGTGTTGCGATGACTGCTTTATTAGGTGGTTGTGCTAACACTACTGCTTTAGAAGAAAGCGTAGCAAACCTAGGTAACAAAGTTGATCAACTATCAGCAGAAGTTGGTTCTTTAAAGTCTGAGCAAAGCAAGCTATCTGCCGATGTTAAAGGTGCTAAAGCTGCTTCTATGGACGCACAAGCCGAAGCTAAACGTGCTAATGACCGTTTAGACAACATGGCTTCTTCTTACAAAAAGTAAGAACTGCTATTAAAAATTAGCTTATTTAATAGGTTGATTATTAGGGCTTGATTGTTGATTCCACTACTTTGTAGTATTTCAACATCAAGCCTTAATTATTTGTGCTTATTTAAAATGAGGTATCAAGCGGTATCAAGCGGTATCAAGCGGTATCAAGCGGTATCAAGCGGTATCAAGCGAAAAATCTAAACACCTACGTCTTCTCGACAGCAAATTTTTTACGATTAAATCTATATCGCCTTCAACCATTTAGCCTTTGAAAGCCATCTATTCCAAACCCTCGTATTAGCACTTATAGCGCCTAATCACTAAGCGCACTAGCCCTTTAACGCTCTCAGCGCATGGTTGTCATTATCGCTTGTTATCAGCCTTCTCGCTCGTTACCTTTTCGACCATTTATAAACGTTTTTTTAGGACTAAAATTTGCCAATTAAGCTCTAAATCGGCAATCGCAGTCGATTTCACTTGATGCTTTAGCTGATCATTTGCACGCCATCCAAAGACCGACATATCAAGTAATGTTAATGCCTGCTCACCAGTAACAGATTGAACGAATACGACTTGTTGCTGCGATTCAATTTCAACATCGTTGGGTAAATTGAGTTGAAGCGGCTTCTCAACTAAGTCGGGATAAACTTGTTGTTTTATCTGCCATAAATGGCGAACACCCGGCTGTAAAAGCACAATACGTCCATCATCTTTTAAAATTCGAATGCACTCTTTACCTTTTAGAGGTGAATCAAGTACTGTGACAATGTCGATTGATTGCGCTTCAAAGGGTAATTTTTTTAATGCTAACAATAATAAATTAGCTGGTGTTTCAGCTTTAGCGGCTGCGAAAATAGCATTTTCAGCATCGGTAATTCCCCAATGCTCACATGACACATTTGCTTCAGCTACAGCTGGAACAAGCTGACGTAAATAGAAGCCATCAGCACACTGGTAATCGATATGCTGTAATTGGGTTTCGCCACGTGAGGTACACAAATCCAACAACACGGTTTGGAGTTGCTTAATTAGCGGTGCAAACAAACCTGACTCTAATAAAAAATGTCGTCCGCGCATTTGCTGGCGAGACTCCACTTGTGGCTTAGACTTAGCCTTAGTGTTGCTCAGTAGTGGCCAATAGCCATTAGGATGCTTATCAAAATGATGCTTATTGTCGCAATAAAATCCCGATGAAGCTTGATGTTGCTTGAGTGGAGCAGAACACACTGGACATAATAAAGATAACGTCATAATTACACTGATAGTTAATTAAAAGAGCATAAAACAAAACGGGTTGATACCAACCCGTTTTGCAAACAAAGGTCGCTTAAAGGCTTATCCTAAAGATAGAGTAATCCAAGCAATATCGCACCAAGAACCAGTCGGTATAATACAAACGGTGTCATGCCTATTTGGCTAATAAACTTTAAAAAGAAATGAATACATAAATAGGCCGCAACAAAGGATACAACAATACCTAAACCAAGCGCTTGGTAATCGATAGGTGCTGGGCTGGTCACTAAGTCTTTGGTCACCAATAACGCTGCACCAAAACTTACCGGCACAGACATCAGAAATGAAAATCGTGCAGCAGCTTCACGGGTCAGCCCTAACATCAGTGCAGCTGTCATGGTAGCGCCTGAACGTGAGGTCCCAGGGATTAATGCCATCGCTTGAGCTAAACCAATAAGCAACGCTTTTTTCCAGCCCATTTGAAATTCGTTTAACTGCGCTTTCGACATTCTATCGGCCAACCACAGCAACAGACCAAACACGATTGTTGTGATAGCAATGACTAAGGTATTTCGAAAATGGGTTTCTATAAAATCTTTGGCGGTAAAGCCAACAATAACCGCAGGTATCGTGGCTAAAATAATCCACCAAGCGAGTTTACTTTCTTGCGTTTGTTGCTTAGCGACTAAACTGATAAACCAAGCTTTAGCCAGTGCCACTATCTCATGACGGAAATAAATCACTACCGCAAATAAAGAGCCAGTATTTACCGCAACATCAAATGATAATCCTTGATCAGCCCAACCTAAAATTTGCGACGGTAAAATTAAATGTGCCGAGCTAGAAATCGGCAAAAACTCAGTCAGCCCTTGGATTAATGCCAGCAAAATAACTTGTAACGTGTCCATATCTTTCCTTTGTAAGAAATTAACTTATTGATGAATAATTAATATTTAACGGGTAATAATTCGGCTGGGAACTCGAAGGTAATAGGCCATAACTGCTGGCGTTGCTTGTCATAGTCTTGCCAAAGCGCATCATAGGTCTGTAGCGTCACCGGATGGAGTAACTCAGGGGCAATTTCAGCTAAAGGCCATAAAACAAAGGCATTAAACAAAATTTCGCCGCGGGGAAGTTCTACCGGAATGTTACAAATCACATCGTCATAGAGCAGCAAATCAATATCAAGACTTCTAGGGCTAAATTTTTTCTCACCTCTGATACGGCCGTTGTCTTGCTCAATTTTCTTAAACGTTGCCACAACCTGTGCAATCGATAATTCAGTATCAGCAGCGGCAACCATGTTTAAAAAATTAGTGCCTTTGAAGCCAACCGATTCACTCTCATATACGCGTGATAATTGTAATGGGCCAAAATATTGCTGTAAATCAACCAAACCGGCTTTAAGATGTTGCTCAGGAGAAATATTGGTGCCTAAGCTAATGTAAATACGTGCCATTGACTGACCTAATGCTAAACGAAAAAATAAAATAACACTTAAATGTTACCGCGTTCAATCTCAACACCAACAGAAACCGCATGAGGTATTGCCCCGGGCTTCATCACGACCACTTTAACCCAAGGCACATTGAACTCTTGTTGCAAACAATGGGCAATCATTTCAGCGACAGTTTCAATCAACTCAATCGGATTTTCAGTGATCAGTGCGATTAAACGATTCGATACGGTTTCATAACACAAAGCATTTTCGTAACTATCACTAGCAGCGGCAAGACGATTGTCCCATGCCATATCTAAATCGATAAGTAATGTTTGATGGATCTTTTTTTCCCACTCATAGATACCAATTATGGTCTCTATCGCTAGCTGACGGATGAGTACTTTATCCATATAATTCCTACCTTAATCGACATAAAAACTTTCAAGAACATCCTAATCAAACTTAATTATCGATTATATGCTTAATAATCCACATTTAAGCTTTTTCCTAATCAGTTAAAGCAGTAGGATAGGCGCTATTGTGCAATTAATATCAACGAAATGGTTAATGTTAACGCAAAGGTGGCTTCAGAGGATACTGAAAATCACTTGCCCAACAAATCAATGCGCGATGATACCCTAAGAAGAGTAAGGAAACCAATTTGAACGCCGTTACTGTCACCGTGTTGATGATCATTGCCGCCTACCTAGCGGGTTCGATCTCAAGTGCCATACTGGTTTGTAAAATAAGAGGTTTACCCGATCCAAGAACCAGCGGTTCCGGCAATCCTGGGGCCACCAATGTGCTTCGCATCGGTGGAGTCAGTTCGGCAGTATTAGTATTATTTTTTGATATGCTCAAAGGCGCTGCGCCTTCTTACCTTGGCTATAAAATGGGACTTGATGCGGCATCATTAGGCTTCATTGCTGTCAGCGCCTGCTTAGGGCATATATTGCCAATCTTTTTTGGTTTTAAAGGCGGTAAAGGTGTCGCGACCGCTTTTGGTGCAATGGCTCCCATTGGTGGAGATTTAGCCCTTTGCCTAATCCTGACTTGGATTGTATTTGTGCTGTTAACGCGCTATTCATCTGTGGCTGCTATGGCAACGGCCACCTTAGCGCCTTTTTACACTTGGTGGTTAGATGAACGCTTCATCCTTCCTGTCGCTATGCTATCAACGCTAATTTTAATTCGTCACAAAGACAATATTGGCCGTTTACGTCACGGTGAAGAAAGCAAAGTCTCACGAAAAAAATCCATTAAAAAACCCGACACCAAATAGTATCAGGTTTTCATTAATAGCAATCGTAGAATCACTCACTAGACTAGCTACCAGTCGCATAAACTCATCGATTAATCGACTGCAGGTAAGGTATCCAAAGGCCACCTTGGTTGGCCTTTAACCGCGAGTCCTTCAGTGTGTCCAGCACGTAAGCGCTGTAATCCAGCATAAGCAATCATGGCACCATTATCAGTACAAAACTCTCCGCGAGGATAATATACCTGCCCACCTAGATTAGTCATCATTTCGGCTAATGATTCACGTAAACGAGTGTTAGCACTCACACCGCCAGCGATCACTAATCGCTTATAACCTGTCTGCTTTAAAGCTCGTTTACATTTAATCGCTAAAGTATCAACAACGGCTTCTTCAAAAGCACGGGCAATATTGGCACGAGTCTGCGGATCGTTAGGCTCTTTAGCAATCGTGTTTGCGGTAAATGTTTTTAAGCCTGAAAAACTAAAATCTAACCCAGGTCTATCGGTCATTGGGCGCGGAAACTTATAGCCTACTGATAAGCCTTTTTGAGCTAACTTGGCTAAGCGAGGGCCGCCAGGATAATCTAATCCCATTAACTTGGCTGTTTTATCAAAAGCTTCACCGGCCGCATCATCTACAGACTCACCTAACACTTGATAACGACCAATGCCTTCAACTTGTACCAACATTGAATGACCACCAGAGACTAGCAAGGCTATGAAAGGAAATTCTGGCGCATCATCTTCTAACATAGGCGCCAGTAAATGCCCTTCCATGTGATGTACGCCAACAGCAGGTTTGTTCCAAGCATAAGCTAACGATCGCCCTACACAGGCTCCTACAAGTAAAGCACCAATGAGGCCAGGACCTTTAGTGTACGCTACGCCGTCGATATCATTTAAGCTCGAATTAGCTTGCGCTAAGGCCTGTTTGATTAAAGGCACAATTTTACGAACATGATCACGAGAGGCAAGCTCAGGCACAACACCACCATAGTCGGCGTGCAATTTAACTTGGCTATACAGCACATGTGACATTAAGCCTAATTTATCATCATAGACTGCTATCCCAGTTTCATCGCAGGATGTCTCAATACCAATAACGCGCATAATCTCTCGTCTTCATTAAAATAAGGCCGCCAATTCTACCCGTCTCTGCGTCAATACTCCAATATTTCAGGATTAAATAACACAAGCGATGAATAAGAGTTTCGGTTAACAAATCCAAGTTATAAGCTTGTTTTATACAAACCTAATGCTCAATTTAACCATTAGGTGACGATAATTTCGCTAATCATGATGCGCTTTATTTAACGCAGACCATACTGCTCTGAGACTAAGGCAGATGCGGCGCAGTTATCCAAGATGACCACATTTTGATTCACTATCACAAAATAGCACGATGAGCCGCTCCCTAAAGAGAAAATCAAGTCAGGGGGTTTACAAATGGTCACCGCTCGGTGTAAAATTCCGCACCATTTTAAATAGCCTTTGGTTTGAGTTAAATCACTAAAAAAGTTTAGTCGATTTAGTCATCCAGCATAACTACACCTAAGGGGTGATGGCGTATGCCAATTATTAAAGTACGTGAAAACGAACCATTCGACGTAGCTCTTCGTCGTTTCAAGCGCTCTTGTGAAAAAGCAGGTATTCTAGCTGACGTGCGTGCTCGTGAATTTTACGAGAAGCCAACTACTGCCCGTAAGCGTGCAAAAGCAGCTGCAGTTAAGCGTCTAGCTAAGAAGCTTTCTCGCGAAAACGCACGTCGCGTACGTTTATATTAATCTCATTATGAACTTAACCGAACAGCTAAAAGACCAAATGAAAGATGCTATGCGCGCTAAAGAAAAAGTGCGCCTAGGAACAATTCGTATGGCTCTTTCTGCCATCAAACAGATTGAAGTGGATACCCGCGAAACACTGACTGATGAACAGACAATAGCTGTATTAACCAAGATGGTTAAACAACGCCGCGATTCGATTGCTCAATATGAAGCAGCGAATCGTCCGGAGTTGGCAGAGGCAGAAGCAGAAGAAATTCGAGTAATCGAAAACTTCTTGCCTACGCCGCTAACCGAAGATGAAGTTGCAGCGATTATCGATGCAACAATTATTGAGGTTGGTGCTGGAACCATGGCGGATATGGGTAAAGTAATGGGAGCATTAAAATCTAAAGTTCAAGGCCGTGCAGATATGAGTGCCATTGGTACAATGATCCGCGCTAAATTGAAGTAATCAATTTTTAATGTTGAATAAGCCGTGCACTTGCACGGCTTGTTTGTTTAAATCAGTTGATAAAGTAAATTCGAGAACAACAGCAATCAATGGCGATACCTCGTGATTTTATCAATGAGCTAATAGCTCGAGTAGACATAGTCGATCTAATCGATCGTAAAGTGCCGTTGAAAAAAGCCGGTAAGAACCATTCGGCTTGTTGTCCTTTTCATAGCGAAAAATCACCCTCTTTTACCGTCAGTAGAGACAAACAGTTTTACCACTGTTTTGGCTGCGGTGCCCATGGCAATGCTATTGATTTTGTCATGGAATATGATCGCCTAGAATTTGTTGATGCCATTGAAGAAATTGCCGGTCAGCTTGGTCTTGCAGTCCCACGAGAGCAAGGCACAGGAAAAAGACCTGATCAAGGATTAAGTCGAGATTTATACGAACTGATGGAAGAAGCCAACCTCTTCTATCAAAGCCAGTTGAGGCAGCATACAGACAAACAGAAAGTTATCGACTATCTTGAGTTTCGCGGATTATCGACTGAAGTTGTTGAGCAGTTCGGCATTGGGTTTGCTCCCGACGGTTGGGATGGTTTACTGGGTCGTTACAGGCAAAATGTGCCCGCCCAAGATAAATTACTGACAGCAGGCATGTTAATTGCCAATGATAGCGGTAAACGCTATGACCGTTTTCGCGACAGATTAATGTTCCCAATACGCGATCGTCGTGGTCGTGTGGTTGGATTTGGTGGAAGAGTTTTGGGTGACGGTACCCCAAAGTACTTGAATTCTCCAGAAACGCCCATATTTCATAAGGGTAATGAGCTTTATGGTTTATATGAGCTAAAACAAAAGCACCGTGACCCTCAGCATGTATTAATTGTTGAAGGATATATGGATGTTGTCGCCCTCGCCCAGTTTGGGGTTGATTATGCCGTCGCATCCTTAGGTACCTCGACTACGGCTGAACAATTTCAGCTTTTAGTGCGTAGTGCAAAGCAAGTGATTTGTTGTTATGACGGTGATCGCGCCGGCCGCGAAGCCGCCTGGCGCGCACTAGAAACAGCACTACCACTGTTAAAACCAGGTGACCAGGTCAAGTTTATGTTTCTGCCGCAAGGTGAAGACCCAGACACTATGGTACGCAAAATTGGCAAAGAGGCCTTTGAAGCCTTAATGCAACAAGCCATGTTACTGCCCGAGTTTTTATTTGACACATTGAGTGCTAACCACGGGACAGACAAAGGGGCATTAGCCAAGCAAGCCATTGCGCTAATTGAAAAGGTACAAGATACCGTCCTACAGAATTTATTGTTAGAAAATTTAGCCCATAAATTAGGCATGAACAGTGCCGATGATTTAAGGAAAAAATTAGGTTTTACGGTAAAAAAAGTAAAACCATTAAATGCTAAAGGCTTACAAGGTCGCGGCACGCCATTAAGATTGGCCATTGCGCTCCTAGTCCAAACCCCCAGCTTAGGCTTTGGTTTGGCAAAGCAGCCAGCACTAAATCGATTACAAATGACCGGCATAGAATTGCTCAATCATTTGTTAGATATAACTCGAGAGCAAACGTTAAACAGCGCACAACTACTTGAAATGCATAGAGAGCATGACCAAAAAAGCACTCTAATTAAGCTAGCCCAATGGGATCATCAAGTGGCGGATGAAAACGTACTGCCAGAGTTTAAACAAACCCTGATTTGGTTAAACAACCAATATATTGAACAACGATATCAGGAGTTAAGCCTGAAACAGGCTTTAACGAAAGTTGAAAAAATACAGCTAACTAAGCTGATTTCTATAATGAAAGGCATAGCGAAGTAGTTCGCAGCTTATTCGTTAAGAATATGCGAACAAACATTGCCATGGACTAGCTAAGGTTAGCCCACACAGCTATAATTGACGATTTGCGTGCCACTTAGCATAGCTAACTGGCCTATCGTTTTATCAGTTCCCCAAAATTGGATGATATCTATGGATCACACTCCGCAGTCGCAACTCAAACTGTTGCTCGCTAAAGGTAAAGAGCAAGGTTATTTAACCTATGCAGAAGTGAACGACCACTTACCTGCAGACATGGTCGATTCCGATCAGATTGAAGATATTATCCAGATGATAAATGACATGGGTATCCGCGTTTTTGAAGAAGCGCCAGATGCCGATGACATGATGATGTCGGAAGACAACACAGACGAAGATGCTGCAGAAGAAGCAGCGGCAGCTCTCGCAACCGTAGAAAGTGAGTTAGGCCGAACCACAGACCCTGTGCGCATGTATATGCGTGAGATGGGCACGGTAGAGCTACTTACCCGCGAAGGCGAAATTGTTATTGCTAAACGTATCGAAGAAGGTATCAACACCGTACAGAGTTCTGTCAGTGAGTACCCTCAAGCGATTGCAATGATCTTAGAACAATTCGATAAGTATGAAGCTGAAGAATTGCGCTTGTCTGATATTATCTCTGGATTTATCAATCCTGACGACGATGACGTCGCCCCTACCGCCACCAACATTGGTTCTGAATTAGCGGACTCTAAAAAAGATGACGATGATGATGACGATGACGACGATGAAGAAGAGGAAGAAGGCAACAAAGGGCCTGATCCTGAAGAAGCTAAAGAAAAATTCACTCAACTTAGAGAAGCCTACGAAAAAAGCTTAGCGATCATTGCCACAAAAGGCCGTGACCATCCTGAAGCGATTGGCTCATTATTTGTTATTGGTGAATTATTCAAAGAATTCCGTTTAGTACCAAAACAGTTTGACCGTTTAGTTAAAAGCATGCGCAACATGATGGACCGCGTTCGAATTCAAGAACGCTTGGTCATTAAACTGTGTGTTGAACAAGCTAAAATGCCAAAGAAAAACTTTATTAAAGCATTCACTGGCAACGAAACAAACTTAGATTGGTTCAACAAAGAAAAAGCCAGCACCAAGCCTTACGCTGAAGGCTTGCGTATGATCACTGATGACGTCACACGTTGTGTAACTAAGTTAGGTGCTATCGAAGTTGAAACAGATTTAACCATCGCAGGCATCAAAGACATTAACCGTCGTATGTCTATCGGTGAAGCGAAAGCTCGCCGTGCCAAAAAAGAAATGGTTGAAGCTAACTTACGTTTGGTTATCTCTATTGCTAAAAAATACACCAACCGTGGTTTACAGTTCTTGGATTTGATTCAAGAAGGTAACATTGGTTTGATGAAAGCGGTAGACAAGTTTGAATACCGTCGTGGTTACAAGTTTTCGACTTATGCAACGTGGTGGATCCGTCAGGCAATCACTCGTTCAATCGCTGACCAAGCGCGTACGATCCGTATTCCAGTACACATGATCGAAACCATCAACAAGTTGAATCGTATTTCGCGTCAAATGCTTCAAGAAATGGGCCGTGAGCCGTCTCCTGAAGAATTGGCAGAACGTATGATGATGCCAGAAGATAAAATTCGTAAGGTACTGAAAATCGCTAAAGAGCCAATCTCAATGGAAACCCCAATCGGTGACGATGAAGATTCGCATTTAGGTGATTTTATCGAGGACACTACCCTCGAGCTACCATTAGACTCAGCCACAAGCGAAAGTCTAAAGAACGCTACACACGAAGTCCTAGCAGGCCTAACAGCCCGTGAAGCAAAAGTACTGCGTATGCGTTTTGGTATTGACATGAATACCGACCACACGTTAGAAGAAGTGGGCAAGCAGTTTGATGTGACACGTGAACGTATTCGCCAAATTGAAGCTAAAGCGTTACGTAAATTACGTCACCCTTCTCGCTCAGAAATCTTAAAGTCGTTCTTAGACGAGTAAACGTAAGGTTTACGCTCTATAGCAAGACCATAAAAACCCAGCATATGCTGGGTTTTTTTATATAGATTGCCAAGCTTGCCACTCGATAAACGGTTCAGGTAGTGAATAACATGGGTATGACATCCGTAAAGCTAAAAAAAAAGCCCACGCTATTTCGTGGGCTAATGAATATCAATATAAGCGTATTAGTGCTGTTTTTTGCTAGATGCTTTATCGAGTAGCGTTAAGATATTTTTATACGGAATACCTGAGTGGGTCGTTAACCCAACATCACAGGTTGCTGATACTGAGTAACCATGAGTACAACCTTGATCTTTAGTCTCCTCTTTTAAATGACGAAGACCATGCTCATTAAGCTCAGGGTAATTCATACCGCGGTTACCCGCCATACCACAACAACCAACCTTCTCAGGCACCACAACCTCGGTAGCACAAAGTTTGGCAAGCTCAGTTAACTTACCAGCCATACCAAGCTTACGAGTGGTACAGGTTGGATGAACAGCCACTTTATCGACAACTTTGTTTATGTGTAGACGATCAACCAAGAATTCAAAAGCAAACTCTTCAGGGCCATACATCTGTAAACGGCTATCACAAGCTCGGCGCATCCGCTCAAGACAGGCAGTGGTGGCAACTAAAATTGGGTATTCACCATTGTTAGACGCCTTTAATAACCACACAGAGAGCTCATCAGACTTACGATCAGCCGCTTCGTCGTGACCATAAGACTCCCAAGGCTGACCACAACATAAGCCTTTGGTCTTCTCACCTAGAATCATCTCGATATTAGCCTTTTCGAATAAGCTCACAATCGTTTCAGGCAAAGAGCGCTGATCATCATGTTTAGCACTGGTGCCCATCATACGGTTCAAACATGCAGGGAAATAAACGGCTTTCATGTCACCAGAGGTTTTAGCCGTTGGTAAAGCTTTGCCCCGTGTCGGCATACCTTCAGTCCACAATGGGATCGGCATGCTAGGCATAATCTTACGAACGATTTTAGTGATTGCCCCCATACCTGATTCGCCAATCACTTTACGGCTAATGTCAGTGGCACCTAGCGCAAATCGAGCCACAGATTCCATGCTACCAAAACGATCGGCAGTAAAATCAGAAATTTTCTTATCCATATTACTGGCCCCTTCGGCCCGCAATACTTTCATATATTTACCGGTATCAATTGCCATTGGACAACCGAGTTTACACAGGCCATCTGCAGCGCAGGTGTCGATGGCAAAGTAAGGATAGTTCTTCTTTAGGTCAGCCAAGACGTCAGGCTCATCACCTGTGGCTTCTAAGGTTTTCATGACACGCGCAACAGCAGTACGTTGACGTGGAGACAAGGTTAAGCCATGGGCCACACAATGCGGTTCACAAAATCCACACTCAATGCATTTATCTACAATATCATGCACTTTTGGCATAGGCTTAAAGCCTTTTGCGTGACAGAGTGGGTCATCGTTAATGATGACTCCTGGGTTTAAAATACCGTTTGGGTCCAGGGTTTTCTTAACTCGCTTCATCAAGTCATAAACCGCGCTCCCCCATTCTTTTTCAACGAATGCAGCCATGCCAAAGCCTGTACCGTGTTCAGCTTTAAGCGATCCGTCATATCCAACAACTAGATCAGCCATTGCTTGCATAAAGCCTTCGAAACGTTCCACTTCAGCTTTAGTAGAGAAGTCTTGAGCAAAGATAACGTGATAGTTACCTTCAAGGGCATGACCATAGATCACCGCATCATCATAACCATGGGCAAAAGATAAGTTTTGTAAATCTATGGTGGCTTGTGGCAACACCTCAATAGGAAAGGCGATATCTTCGATAATACAAGACGTACCGACTGGGCGCATTGAACCCGCCAGCGGGAAAATTGCTTTACGAATGGCCCACATATTAGTGACAACTGCTGGATCTTGGGTGAACTCGACATCACGATACAAACCGTGCTTAGCCATAATCACTGACATTTTAGCAACGTTCGCATCAATCTGCTCCTGGCTGTCGCCAAAGGTCTCGAATAATACCGCCGTCACATCTTTGTGAACATGTTTTAGAAAGTCTGGCGTTTGATACTTAGATTGAGCAACAGCCTTGAGGGCAAAGTTATCTAATAACTCGGCAGCGTTGGTTTCTTTGAAGGCATCTCGTCGCAGCTCAACAATGGCCTCACAAGCTCCACGAAGTGAATCGAAATACACCATTGCCGATGCAGAAAAATTGTTTTTAACCACACTGTTCATGGTGATTTCAGATAAGAACCCTAGGGCACCTTCAGAGCCAACCATCAAGTGTAAAATAATGTCGATAGGATCGTGATGATCAACGAAAGAGTTCATACCAAAACCCGTTACGTTTTTAATAGAATACTTACGCTTGATACGGTTAACGAGTTCCTGATTAGCCATGATTTCGTCACGAATAGCTTCGATACCTTTGATCATATCAGGATGCTGTTGCTTAAATGCTTCACGACTTTGCGCATTTGCGGTGTCTAAAATCGAGCCATCGGCAAAGATGATTCGTGCAGAGTCGATTAATTGATAAGAGTTATGATGCGTACCACAGTTCATTCCAGAAGCATTGTTAGACACAATCCCACCCGCCATTGCAGAGGCTATGGTGGCCGGATCTGGCCCAAATTTCCATCCCAGAGGCGCCAGCGCACTATTCAGTCTAGAACCTATGACTCCGGGCTGCATTTGTACCTTCTTGCCCGCTTCTAACACCTTAAAGCGATTCCAGTGAAGGCCTGCAACCATCAAAACTGAATCAGAAATAGCCTGACCACAAAGCGCTGTACCTGCAGCCCTAAAGGTTACCGGAGTAGCACTCTGATAACATTGCGCCAATACTTTTGACGCCTCAGCTTCATCTTTAGTGTGGACAACCATTTGTGGGCGCTTTTGGTAAAAAGAAGCGTCTGTACCCCAAGCTACGCGGCGTATGTAATCGGTATGAACTCGAGAAGGCTCAAGGAGTTGGCCTAATTTATCGGCAAGCACGGTCAAATTAGATTGCAACATGTTTGTATCCCCATTCATGTCATCTATATGTGAACAGAGTCCTAGAAGACTCCATCTAAAACGTTATGCCGACTTTGCACCGTAACTTGATGACCTCGACATAGCCAAGATAAGCATTTTGGTCAGACATTCCTGCATGTTGATTTCGACTAATATCATGCAAATATTTGCCCCAACTATTTAAGACTGCCAATTTATACTCGTGCTTGTATTGTTGTTACCTTGATTTCAAGCTAAAGCCATTTGGGATCAAAATAGAAATAATTGTAACTTGCAGCCAAAACGATTCTCGTTATTAAGAACACATTATTATGGTGCAGTACATGGGTTTACTGACTGACGTAATAATACCTTGTCTACCTTTTTAGCAGAGTTAAACGCAACATACTGCAAATACTTTAGACCTTAATCTCAACCTTTAAATCAGCTCGAAATTTGTACTATTAACGTGAACAACCCCCTGATATCAAAACGTTATTGGTCAACTTGATCACAGAAAATAACAAAACAAAACCAAGCACACATACCGCCTTCACAGAATCGGATTAAATATGCGCTACAGCACTGGGATATAGAGGAAGCGTTAGCATTTTTGGCCAAATGGCGCCGACGACCTGGCAATGAGGGGCAATGAGGATAGTTGTCATTTGGACGGACTTTTACAAAAAAATCACCACTGAGATTCAGGCTGAATAGCACAAGTCATCACGGGGTAACGTTGTGACAAAAAAGTCATCCGCTGTAACTGCGATCAACCTCTCTGTTTGACATTAAAGTGCGCCAAATACCTGCAAGCTTGTTATGGATATTTAGTTGTACTGATTAACAGATAACCAGTTGAATCATTTCAATAGAATTCTTGCAACATCAGAGGTGACAAGCACAAATAAACTTCGTATACTGCACACGCTTTTGTTAGTGACGACTAGCTTAAGTCGGCCCCTTAGCTCAGTTGGTTAGAGCATACGACTCATAATCGTCAGGTCCACAGTTCAAGTCTGTGAGGGGCCACCAATTCAGATAAGGCACTCGGAGAAATTCGAGGGTCTTTTTCGTTTAAGGTCCGGTCCATATCCGGTAACACTCCTAGCTGGTCAATCTCAGAAAAGCATCAGGAAGAATTCCCCCAAAAAAATTGCCTATTTGAATTATAAACCTGACATCATCACTCATACCCACCTATGAAGTAATCAAAAATATCAAGTTCACCTACAGATACAAAAAAACTAAATAAAATCATATAAAACCATCTCGTCAGTCGTTACATTTGCCACTAAACACAAGCTTGAATAAGACGAACTAACCCCGACTGATATTCATACTTATATCGTTAACTCTACTGCTACAGCGCATATCAGAGGCAATTTGATAGTGATTAGGAGATGACCTCGACTGAATCAAATCGTACCAATTCCCCAAAAAAATCAGACTTTAAATTACAAAAATTGAATACATCTGCTGTCGTTGTCGTCGAAACTAGCCTAGATTGAAAAGCGAAGACAGAAATGTGACAGGAGCGTCGACGACAATATATTAGCGGCGAAAAATTATGCTAGAAGCCAGTTGATGTAAAGCATTGGAGTGTAATCGTGGACCTGACAAATGTGACAGACCCAGCGATCTAGGATTTAGGCGTTCTAGGTATGAATTGGGTGTTAACCTAAGGGGGTGGATTAATCAGCAGGCAACAGTGTATCATGCTGATAAAGAAAGCATTCCAATAACTTCAAGTAGTCTACTATTGATGATAAATAACAAGACGTCCCCTCAAGAACCACAGCAGTTACACGATATTACGCTTAGGCTAGAACACTTAAAAATGCGTAATTGCCCAGAAGATATGATTTTGGCTCTTCACTGCTACACTAGGGCTTATCGGAAGTTTGTAGAGTTACTTGGCGAGCAGATAGAACCAGAGTCTTTGGCTGTGTTTCAGCTAGACCACATAGAAGAAGGTTCTGTTAAGTTAAAAAATAAAGTTGGCTACAAGCCCAGTATCACTAACTTCATTGGTTTTATGCTAACGAAGCTTTTAGTTGACGATGCAACTGATGAAAATCTTGAGTCAAAAGCTCAAGTTTTGGAAACTGAAACCGCTGGGTTTATCCGTAAATTAGGCGATGCCTCAGACAAAGATCTTATAGGTCATCATGACCCATATGTTGATCGTATTACCTTAGCCGAGATTATGAAAGATATATCTGATGGCGGTCAATTACTGATGCCTAAAGAACACTTTGAAGTTATAGAGGAAAGCGATGATTCTTTGCCGAAGAATGTCATTAAATTTGAGCCTGAATTTCGTTCGCATGTGTCAATATCCGATCTTAAAAAGTCAAAGCCTGAGCCTTTTAATGGTCCAGATACAATTATCGCACTCAGACCATGTAATGTAGGATATTCATCATGGTATGTCGAAAGTGTAGTAACTAAGAGAAAGTTTTTCGTAAGGATAGAAGACTCAGAATGGTTAACTAAGTATCAATCTGGAAGAATGAGTGTTGTCCGTGCAAATGATTTAATTAGTGTTAACTTAGTTTGTGACGTAGTAACTTCAAACTCAGGAAATGCCAGAAATGTAAATGCTAAGATAACTAATGTTAACAACGTGGAGCCAGGAAAATTTCTATCTCCTAAAGATCAGGCAGACATGTTTGAATGAAGCGATTTTTTGCGAGTTATATCTTTATTCTAGTACCATTCGTAGTACTGATTGTTACCAAACTGGTTATGTCGAAGCCAGAAGATGTATTAGTGTCGACAGATTGGTCTATAGCAAGTTTTATGATCATAGCCCAGAGCATAGGGGTAATTGTTTCCGATAATTTTGGTAATAAAAAAGTTAGCTCAAGTGGCATGATTATCTTTGTTGGTATCACTATTATCTTGCTGGTTATTTGTTTAGGGGTTTATGCCTATGCTATCGCTAAACATAACGAGATTACAGGCTATATTCAGATTTCTCTATTTGTACTGTCTTCTATGTGGCTGTGTGGTATTTACAAAGCGAGTGAGTACATATCATTGGCTACAAAAAATAGTAAATAGAACCAACATAAAAAAACCAGTACATTCTAGCACTGGTTTCAAATAGTCTACTCCTTAACGTCTAACTCCACTGACTCGCACTGCTACTGTAAAGGTACCCGTTATACTTGTGAATTTAAGCAAGAATAAACTACCGAGATAAAGTATTTGATAACAGCAATATTGCAGCTATAACGCTTCCTATTGCAAAGACCCATGTATAGAAACAGCCATGATTGATGAGTCACCTGATTCTATTTATTCTGAACTAGGGATAAGGGATAAGGGATAGAGGTATGATGATAAGAATCAAAGCTTAGAAGTTAACCACTCTCACACTTGTCATTTATGTTATTCACAAAGCGATATAGTCGCGTCAATAGCGACTTTATTGCAGGTTCATTCAACGCTGCTGGCAAGGCAAAGGGCTGTTTGAGGGCGTTTGTTATCCCACGTTGAGGTTATTTAGAATATATCTAAGCCACAATAGCATTTACTCATTTGCATGAGCGTCTCACGAGAGTGGCTAAGTTGACATTGCTGCCCTAGTCTCGACGGATATAGGCCGGATTTTTTTCTAGGAAGGCTTGGGCGGCGGTAATGGCTACCACGGCTTTAGAATTAAATTCGCGTTGGTACAAAGTGTATACCACAAATAAACTGGCCAAAATAAATATCCCAGGATGCATAAACCAGCACAATGCGGCCATGGAATAATAATAAGATCGTAGGCCATAGTTATATGAATGTGCTGCTTGATCTTGCACAACAGCCATTTGCCTTGCGTAACCGAGCGCATTTTTATCGGTGCCAGTTTTATCTAATGGCGCAGCACCAATCATGATATTCACAAAACCATATTGACGCATAGACCAAGTAAATTGGAAAAAAGCTAGCACGAAGATACCAGCTAAAAGAGCCAGTTTGACTTGCACCAAGGCATGGTTAGGCGATGAGGTAAAAGGAATAGAACCAATAACAGTTTCAAGCTTTTCCACTTGAGAAAAAAGCGTTAATACCCCCGCAATGATCAGTAAGGTTGTGGAAGCAAAAAATGCAATATTACGCTCTAAATTAGCCAACAATGCCGCTTCGGCCACACGTATTTCTTTGGCGATAACTTGTGACATCCAATGTATGCGCTGCTGATGCATCACTCGCGCAATACAGTTGGTGTTTTTCGCTTTACGTTTGGCAAAACTGGTATAACCGATCCAACTGACCAAAAATACACTTAACGCTAGCGCATCTAACCAAGACATAACCATACTGATTAACCCGCGTAATAATAAATAATAGATTGATTATGCATTAGATTTCATCATGCTAAAATCAGTTTGTTTGTTGAGCGGTTAAATAGCTCACTCATTAAAAGGGACTTGGACAAACATAATCGATCCTTTGTTCGGTCACTGGATGAGTAAAAGATAATCCACTAGCGTGTAACATCAAGCGACTCGACATCTGCTGAGAATGTTCATTATAGTACAAGTCACACCCTAAAATAGGATGACTGATTTGTTGGCTGTGCAAACGTAACTGGTGTGTACGTCCAGTGATAGGGGTAAATTCCACTCGGGTAGATATCCCCTCTTGATGTCGCTTTATTACTTGGTATTGACTGTGAGCGAGCTTGCCATGGTGGTGACACACTTTCATTAACGGAAAATGCTCGCTGTCTTTTGCTATCGGTAACCTAATATCACCAAAGTCGTTAACTACATCGCCATAAAGTACAGCGGTATACTGTTTAGTAATAGTGCGCTGCTGAAACTGTTTTGTTAATAATCCATTGATGACTTTGTTTAATGCCACCAGCATGATGCCAGAGGTACCAAAATCAAGTCGATGTACTAAGGTTGCCGTAGGGTAGTCTTGCACTAAACGATAGTGTACTGAATCCTTATTTAATGGATTTTTCCCCGAAAGACTCAATAAACCTGTTGGCTTATTGATAAGCAGTAGATGTTCATCTTGGTATAAAACATCAATAATTCCATCACAAGGTGGCGCAATAAATTCAGTCATAATATTTCGTCAGCATATCTTAATAACCATCATATCTTAGTAACATGATATTTGTGATAACCATATCGTAGTCGCCATACCCAATGAGTGACATCTTAGCAGATGTCCTACCTTGAGCGGGATAACAATAAAAAAGGTGGCTAATAAGCCACCTTTTTTCATATTCACACAAAAGCATACTGAATTAAGTTCGTAATTTTGCCAACTGCTGATGCTGCTCATCCACGAGCTTGGCTAAACTGTCACTGCTTTGCTGAGCACTGTCGGCAAGCTGTGACAATTCTGATGCAGAATCAGAAATACCAGTAATATTACGATTAACCTCTTCGGTTACCGCACTCTGCTCCTCTGCGGCGGTAGCAATATGCGTCACCTGACCAGACACCTCGTTAATTTGTTCTACAATGGCATTAAGCGACTGCAATGCCAGCTGAGTTTGCTCTACGGCTTTTTGTGCACCTTGAGCGCCTTTATCAATAATACTCGAAGCATTTTTAACTTCTTTTTGTAACGATTCAATTAAGGTACTAATTTCATTAGTCGACTTTTGCGTTCTAGATGCTAGAGTCCTCACTTCATCAGCAACAACAGCAAAACCTCTACCTTGTTCTCCGGCACGGGCCGCCTCAATCGCTGCGTTTAGTGCTAATAGATTAGTTTGTTCAGCAATCGAACTGATCACCTCTAAAATACGGCTAATATTGGAGCTACTTTGCGACACCATGCCCACCGCTTTCTGAGCTTGCTCAGAATCTGTCGACATACCTTCAACAAACACCATAGCCTGGGTTAAACGCGTCTGACCATCTTTAACATTGACAGTCATTGACTCGGTTTCCATTGCCGTTTGCTCAGAAGCTTTTGCCACTTCTAGCGCGGTAGCACTCATTTGATTGACCGCGGTAACCACACTTTCAATTTCGCCATATTGACGATTAACACTTTCGCGAGTGTGCTTAGCGATGTCTGCCGACTTAATACTTTCTTGCTGTGAGCGGTCTGCAAGCACTTTTAGTTCGGAAATCAGATAACGCAATTTCGCAATAAAGGCATTGATACCACTGCCAAGGGCAATTAATTCCGCATGAGATTCAACTTCAATCGATTGGGTTAAATCACCTTCTGCACTGGCAAGATTCTCAACCCTAGCTTGGATCATATTAAGCGGCGAAATAATGCTCTTAATCACCAGACTGATAATCAATACAGCAATAGCGGTAACTATGATGCCTATGGTTAGCAGTAAACTTCCCAGCGACGTTGCCATCTCATTCATGGCAGTGTTCATATCATCAACCGCCATAAATGCGTTACTTTTTGGCGCTTCAATAATCAATGACCAAGTCGCATTGGCGATAGGAATATTAATAGGATAAGCCACAGCGATAGTATTGGGCTCATTAACAAACCCCGATGAATTGTTTAACGCCAACAGTTTTTTGGCCAATTCTGGCCCTACAGACTCACTCAAGGGTCTAGCAAGTTTTTTATAATGACTGGCAGCGACCACAAATCCTTTTTGGCTCACCAAGGTCACCTTGGCCTCTCCACCATATAAGCTTTTAGATAATTCCATGATCATGGTTTGAAATATCGGCAAATTAATATCTGCACCAACTAAACCTTTAAATTGGTTATCAACAATCACAGGCACGGTTAGCGAGGTCATTAACGCTGTATTACCTGGGGTGATTTCGTATAAATAAGGCTCCATTAAACAAGGCTTCTTAGTATCTTTAGCGCATAAGTACCACTCTGCTTCGCGCATACCAAACTCATTTAACGTCGTAATATATTTTTCAGCAGCATCATCAACTTGGTTCTGCTCAACAGTGCCATCATCATTGCGAGTATAATATATTTCCATGGTGCCCGAGCTCACGACACTGTGAGGTGCACCTTGAGTGTATTCACTATCAAGACCATCATAACCATTTGGTTCAAATTGCGCGTACATAGATGACAATTGGCTATTTTTTTGTAGTATTGCAGCGACAGACAACTCAACACGTTCACGACTTAAAGGATCTTTTTTTGAGCTTTGCTCAAGTAAGCCAGCAAATGAAAAAGGGATCCTATAGGCCTCATTAATAAATCCCGCCACTCGTTCGCCATATTCCCCGGCTCTTGCTGACAGTTTGTCGTTAATCTCTTGCTTTAGCGCTATCTCTACTTGTGTGGCTAACTCAGCATTTTTTTCTTTTAATCCCAGCCAGAGACTTAGAGAAAGTGAAATTACTGTGACAATAAATAATGTCGAGGTGATCCATAACAACTTTGACCTAATGGATAATTCCTTCATTCAAGTGGGCTCCTGCTTTAGTATGATTTTTAGATATAAATAAAGTGTAGTCAGCTTTAAAAATTAAGTTTGTTTAATCCAAAAAAAATCCCACAAAAGCAGGATTTTATTTATTCTAGATCATAAAAAGACTGGTTATTTAAACACCGCTTGAAATGTGCTATCCATAATCGCCAGACCGGCATCAATTTGTGCATCAGGCGCTGTTAACGGAACTAATACACGAATAACGTTACCGTAGGTGCCACATGACAATAAAATAAGCCCACGGCTTCGCGCTTCAGCTAAAATTTTGCCACTATACTGCGGCGCAGGCTCACCGTCTTCCATCAGCTCAATAGCGATCATTGCACCTAAGCCTCGAACATCAGCAATTTGCGGGTATTTAGCCTGCATGTCGGTTAATGCTGATTTGAGTTTGTTACCCACTTGATTGGCACGGGCTAACAATTGCTCTTCTTCAAACACTTCGATAACGGCTAATGCCGCAGCACAAGCAATTGGGCTACCACCATAAGTGCCGCCCAAACCACCTGCAGTAACGGCATCCATCACTTCGGTTTTACCAGTAATGCCTGATAATGGGAAACCACCGGCAATTGACTTAGCAAAGGTAGTGATATCTGCTGCTACGCCCATTTGCTCCATCGCAAAAAACGTGCCTGTACGACCCGCACCGGTTTGCACTTCATCAGCGATTAATACAATGCCATGGGCGTCACAGAGTTCACGTAGACGTTTCATAAATGATGGCGTCACAGCGTAGAAACCACCTTCGCCTTGAACGGGTTCTAAAATGATGGCAGCAATATCAGCAGGCTCTGCATCATTTTTAAAAATGCGCTCTATCGATGCCATAGCATCGTCTTCAGACACGCCATGCATTTCACATGGAAATTCAGCTCTAAACACGTTAGCTGACATTAAGCCCATGCCTTTACTGTAGGGGGCGACTTTGCCAGTTAATGCCAGGGCAGCAATAGTGCGACCATGGTAACCAGACGTAAATGCAATAACCCCCGCTCGTTTGGTATAAGCCCGCGCGACTTTAACGGCGTTTTCGACCGCTTCCGAACCACTGGTGAACAACGCGGTTTTTTTAGCAAAGTCACCAGGTACCAGATGATTGAGTTTTTCACACACTTCAATGTAACTTTCGTAGCCAAGCACCATAAAACAAGTATGTGAAAACGCCTCTAACTGCGCTGCCACTGCAGCTTTAACTTTAGGGTGTAAATGGCCGGTGTTAAGTACGGCGATACCACCTGCAAAATCAATATATTCACGGCCTTCAACATCCCATACTGTGGCGTTTTCCGCTCGTTCAGTAAAGATTGGGTGGATCTGTCCTACACCTTGAGCCACTGCCGCTTGGCGACGTGCCATTAGTCCATCATTTGTTTTAGTCATTGCCTACTCTCTTAAACTGACATGCAGATATATTTCATTTCCAGGTATTCTTCGATACCAAACTTTGAACCTTCACGGCCTAACCCAGACGATTTAATACCACCAAAAGGTGCTACTTCAGTCGAGATTAATCCTGTGTTGACGCCAACCATGCCATATTCAAGCGCTTCAGCAACCTTGTACACTAACGAAATATCACGACCGTAAAAATACGCCGCTAAACCAAACTCAGTGTCGTTTGCTTGCTTGATCACATCATCAACATCATCAAACTTAAACAGTGGAGCCAAAGGACCAAAAGTCTCTTCGGTTGCCACTAACATCTGGCGTGTTACGCCGGTTAAAATTGTCGGTTCGAAGAAATAGCCACCAAGATCATGAGGTTTACCACCAGCAAGGATCTGCGCACCTTTTGCTACAGCATCATCTAAATGAAGCTGAACTTTTGCTACGGCATCGGCGTTGATCAATGGTCCAGTGGTTACACCCGTTTCTGTACCTAGTCCCACTTTAAGCTTAGCCACCGCGACAGCGAGACGTTGCGCAAATTCATCGTAAACGCCCGATTGCACATAAATACGATTGGCACACACACAGGTTTGACCCGCATTACGATATTTGGCAATCATTGCGCCTTCAACGGCAGCATCAATATCTGCATCATTGAATACGATAAACGGTGCATTGCCACCTAGCTCAAGTGATAGTTTTTTCAGTGTTGGTGCGCATTGCTCCATCAGTTTAATGCCGACTGGTGTTGAGCCAGTAAACGATAACTTACGCACAATTGGGCTGTCGCACATGGCCTTACCGATGGCGATTGAGTCACCGGTAACCACACTAAATACACCTGCAGGAATACCAGCACGCTCAGCTAACTCGGCTAATGCTAATGCGGTAAATGGCGTTTGCGGCGCAGGCTTAACGACCATAGTACAACCAGCAGCTAATGCTGGCGCGGCTTTACGAGTAATCATAGCCGCAGGGAAATTCCATGGTGTAATCGCCGCGGTAACGCCAACAGGCTGCTTAATAACCGTAATACGTTTATCTGCTTGATGCCCAGGAATAGTATCGCCATACACACGCTTAGCTTCTTCTGCAAACCATTCAATAAAGGACGCGGCATAAGCCACTTCACCTTTGGCTTCGGCAAGTGGTTTACCTTGTTCTGTGGTCATCAATAGTGCTAAATCATCACTGTGTTGCAACATGAGCTCAAACCAACGACGCAGCTTTTGGCCGCGCTCTTTTGCGGTTAATGCTCGCCACGCTGGTAGCGCCGCATTTGCAGCGTCGATAGCCGCAAGTGTTTCGGCATTGCCCATCACAGGAACATGACCAATAACCTCATGCGTGCCAGGATTCGCTATGGCAATCGTTTTACCACTATCGGCATTGCACCACTGGCCATTAATGTAGCACTGTTGACGTAATAAACTTGGATCGATTAATTTCACAATATTCTCCTAAACTGACGTTTGTACTCAACCTACTCGCACTCTCTCTACCAGTACGTAAAGCAGGTTAAATTCCAAACTTATCTCTAAGGGTGTAATACCAAGCGCCTATGGCACTAAACGGTACACGCATAGCATGACCACCAGGGAATGGATAATGAGGTAATGCGGCAAAAGCATCAAAACGTGTGGCTTGACCATTAAGCATTTCAGCAATCAGCTTACCCGCCAAATGAGTGTAGGTAACCCCATGGCCACTACAGCCTTGTGAGTAATAAATATTGTCGCCAATACGTCCCACTTGCGGCAAACGCGACAAGGTCATTAAAAAATTACCTGTCCAAGCGTAATCCACCTTAGTCCCTTTTAATTGCGGGAAGGTCTTTAATAACTTAGGCATAATTAAGGCTTCTACGTTAGCAGGATCGCGTGCGCCGTAAACTACGCCGCCACCAAATACCAGGCGTTTATCTCCGGTAAGGCGGTAATAATCTAATAGGTAATTACAGTCTTCTACGCAATAATCTTGTGGCAGTAAACTGGCGGCCATTTCGTCAGACAATGGTTCAGTGGTGATCACCTGAGTACCACACGGCATGGATTTAGCTTGCAGCTCTGGCAGTAACTTTCCTAAATATGCATTACCTGCAACTACCACGTATTTACACTTAACTTGGCCCAGCGCGGTATGCACAATCGGTGAAGCACCGTCATCTACCTTTATAACAGCAGAGTCTTCAAAAATTAGCCCACCAAGAGATTCAACCGCACGAGCCTCGCCTAAAGCAAGGTTTAGAGGGTGAATATGACCACCGCTTTTATCGAGCAAACCACCAACATATAAATCGGTATTGACGACATTACGTATGCCATTTTGATCGAGTAACTCTAAATGGTTGTTATGACCATGCGCTTCCCATAAGGATTTTTGACCTTCTAAATGACGCATTTGTTTTGCGTTCATGGCGGCAAATACACCGCCATCTTTTAGATCACAATCAATGTTGTATTTGGCAATACGATCACGAATAATTTGGCCACCTTCGAATGCCATTTTACCAAATAACTTAGCTTGTTCTTTGCCGACAACACCTTCAATAGAATCAATATCGCGACTAAAAGAATTGACGATTTGACCACCGTTTCGACCGGATGCTCCCCAGCCAATCCTTGCTGCTTCAAGCACCACAACTTTCATGCCGCTTTCTAATAAATGTAACGCAGAAGACAGCCCGGTATAGCCCGCGCCAATGATACAAACATCTGTTTCAATTATAGATTCTAAGCGAGGGCGTTCAACTTTATCATTAGCCGACGCGGCATAATATGAACTAGCATGAGGTGTGGCGGACATAGCACTTCCTTTATAGGTTCAAAACGTAAAACAACTGATTCATCCTACACTTAAGCAAATTCAAAAACTAGCATTTACTATGAAATTTTTGACACTTTGTAGAATATATTAAACACCCACGTAATCAGAATAGCGTAAAAACATTTGAGTAACAGACATAGCGAATAAAAAAGCCATACTGATGTCAGTATGGCTTTTAATCTTGGTCTATTGAATGATGTTATTCCATCGCAGCTTTGGCTTTTTTCTCTGCTCGGCGGGCTAAATACCAAGACAGGAAAGCAACCAAGGACACAGCTAAAATAATAATTGTCGCTAGCGCGTTAATCTTAGGTGATACCCCTAAACGCACAGACGAAAACACGACCATTGGCAAGGTTGTAGAACCCGGACCAGAGGTAAAGCTGGCAATCACTAAATCATCTAATGACAAACTGAATGATAATAACCAACCAGCAATAAGAGATGGGGCTATCATGGGTATGGTAATCAAAAAGAAGGTTTTTAATCGCGTTGCACCTAAATCCATCGCCGCTTCTTCAATTGATAAGTCCAGTTCACGCAGTCTTGACGACACCACCACAGCAACATAAGCCGCACAGAAAGTAGAGTGAGCAATCCACACGGTAAACATGCCACGCTCAGTGGGCCAGCCAAAGGTTTCTGATATCTGTACAAATAATAATAATAACGACAAACCAGTGATGACTTCTGGCATAACCAAAGGAGCAGTAATCATATTAGACAGGGTTAACTTAGCCCATGAGCGTCTAAAACGGGTCATAACAAATGCCGCCATCGTACCAATTATCACCGCCATAGTAGAACTGTAAAAGGCGATGCGTAAACTGGTCCAGACGGCATTTAATATTTGCTCATCTTGAAATAGTTCGCCATACCATTTAGGTGAAAAACCTCCCCATACGGTAACCAATTTTGATTCATTAAATGAATAGATCACCAAAATAAGCATTGGCGCATATAAAAATATCAATCCAAACCACAACATCACTTTAGAGAAACTTAAATTCTTCATAGATCGTTCTCCATGTTGCGTGACTGATATCGATGGAACAAGGTAATCGGGATAATCAGTAACGCTAACATCACAATGGCTAAAGATGACGCTACAGGCCAGTCGCGGTTATTAAAGAACTCTTGCCACAACACCTTACCAATCATTAATGTGTCTGGGCCGCCCAGTAATTCAGGAATAACAAACTCACCTACTGCAGGGATAAATACCAGCATAGAGCCAGCGATAACACCGCCCTTTGATAATGGCAGAGTGATTTTCCAGAAGGTATTAAGACTGCTAGAGCCTAAATCTGATGCCGCTTCAATTAAGCTTAAATCCAATTTAACCAAAGTGGCGTACAGCGGCAAAATCATAAACGGCAGGTAGGCATAAATAATACCTATGTACACAGCAAAGTTAGTATTGAGCATTTGTATCGGTTCTGAAATAACCCCTAACCACATCAAGGCATTATTAATTAGACCGTTATTGCTTAAAATACCCATCCAGGCATAAATACGGATCAAAAATGAAGTCCACGATGGCAACATGACCAACAGCAGTAATACCGCCTGCATTTTTACTGGAGCACGGGCAATGGCATAAGCCATTGGAAAACCGAGTACCAAACACCCTATCGTGGCAAAGAAAGCCATTTTTAATGAAGTTAGATAAGCCATGTAATACATCGAATCTTGCAATAACAATAAATAGTTACCCAAGTTAACGAATATATTGAGTGCCTCATCTACATAATTAAATGTTGCCTCGTAAGGTGGAATCGCAATCGCAGCAGTAGAAAAACTGATCTTTAGCACAATGGCGAACGGTAAGGCAAAAAACAATAACAACCATAGGTATGGAATCCCCATGGTGAGATGTCGGCCTTTGAATATTTTCAATGGATTCTTCATGAGTTTAATACAACCCCGCTGGTGTCTTCCCAACTGATGTAAACCTCTTCTTCCCATGTAGGATGATCGGCGCGGCGTTCACGATTAATCATTGAGCATTGGACAATTTGATTGTTTTTTAACTTAATGTAATACACTGATAAGCCACCAAGATAAGCAATATCATGCACTACACCATGAGCCCAGTTGTAATCACTTTCGGGCTTTTGACGGCTAATAATGGTTTTTTCTGGGCGCAAAGCTAAAAATACATGTTTATTTTCAAGGCTGGTTGAAATACCGTGACCAATATAAAACAGCTGCGATAAGGTTGGAGACTTAATGATTGCGTGGTCAACTTCATCTTCGATGATCTCACCATCAAATAAATTAACCGTACCAATAAACTCTGCCACCATTCGACTGGCCGGCGACTCATAAATATCCATTGGGCTGCCAGTTTGTGCAATCCACCCTTCATGCATAATAGAAATGCGTCCAGCCATGGTCATGGCTTCTTCTTGGTCGTGGGTAACCATCACACAAGTCACGCCTACCGCTTCTAAAATATCGACCACTTCTAACTGCATTTGCGTACGCAGCTTTTTATCTAATGCGCCCATTGGCTCATCAAGTAATAATAATTTAGGTCGTTTCGCTAACGAACGAGCGAGTGCCACACGCTGACGCTGGCCACCTGATAACTGATGCGGTTTACGTTTACCGTACTTTTCCATGTGCACCAGTTTAAGCATTTCTTTAACCCGCACGGCAATATCAGCCTTGGGCATTTTGTCTTGCTTTAATCCAAAAGCGATATTTTGCTCAACCGTCATATGCGGAAATAATGCATATGATTGGAACATCATATTAATAGGACGCTCGTATGGCGGCATATCAGTTATGTCGACGCCATCAAGGAAAATACGCCCTTCACTTGGCTTTTCAAAGCCCGCTAACATACGTAATAAAGTTGACTTACCAGAACCTGAACCACCCAGCAGCGCAAATATTTCGCCACGATTAATGGTTAACGACACATCGTCTACTGCACGGACGTCGTCGAAAATTTTACTCACACGCTCAATTTTAAGCAGTACTTTATCTTGCGTCTTTGTGATTGGTTTATTGGTGACGCCCGAGGTGTTTACCATAATACTGCTCCGCCTTTTTGGAGTGTGCATACCACAACAGAAAAGTCTGTTTCAGGGCACACGTAACAATCTGTTAGATGGCTAAATTAGCCAATAAATACATAAATATGTTTAAAAAACAGGGCGAGGAACTCGCCCTGTTATGAGCGAGAAAGGTTATTGACCTGACTTCACTTTAGTCCAAGCACGTGTGACTACACGTTGAATTTTTAATGGACGAATATCACCAATATATAACTTATCAATTACCGATTGAGGTGGGTAAATGGCTGGGTCATTACGGATAGCTTCGTCAACTAATGCTTGTGCTGGTGCGTTAGGATTTGCGTAAGCAACATAGTTACTGATAGGTGCAATCACTTCAGGGCGAAGTAAATAGTTTATCAGCTTATGGGCGTTATCAATGTTAGTGGCATCTTGTGGAATAGCTAACATATCAAACCATAAGTTGGCGCCTTCTTTTGGAATAGAATAGCCAATCTTATTACCGTTACCGGCTTCATCTGCACGTGCAGCTGCTTGGAATACATCACCAGAGAAACCAAACGCGACACAAATATCGCCATTCGCTAAATCAGAGATGTAGCGTGATGAATGAAAATACGTGACGTAAGGACGTACTTTTTCCAATACTTCGGCGGCTTTTTCATAATCATCAGGATTTTTACTGTTAGGATCTAAGCCTAAATAAATCAGCGCTTGAGGTAACATATCGTCAGCAGAATCTAACATCGAAAAACCACATGATGCGATTTTTTCTGCGTACTTAGGGTTAAAAATTAACTCTAGAGAATCAAATGGCGCATCTTCACCTAATACCGCTTTGACTTTATCGATATTGTATCCGATACCATTAGTGCCCCATAAATAAGGGATTGCATACTGGTTATCGGGATCGGCTTTTTGAAGCTGTTTCATTAAATCAGGCTTTAAGTTGGCATAATTAGTCAACTTAGCGCGATCAAGTTTTTGAAAAGCGCCCGCTTTAATTTGCTTAGCTAAAAAGTGATTAGACGGAACAACAATGTCATAACCGCTGTGGCCAGAAAGTAATTTTGCTTCAAGTACTTCATTGCTGTCGAACACGTCATAAATGACATGAATACCGGTTTCTTTCTCAAAATTGGCTAAAGTATCTTCGGCAATATAATCCGACCAGTTGTACATTTTAACCACTTCCTGAGCCTGAATAGCGGTGCTAGCAAACACACCTGCTGTAATTAAGGCCACTGTGGATAGTTTGTTTAATAGCTTCATACTTTCTCCCTTTTGGATAATGGTCAGAATGGTACTGACATTCGTTTTTTTCGCTAGATCTTAACAGCGTGTAAAATCTTCTTTCTATTGAAAGAAATTATCCAATGCTACAACTTAACTATGCATCGGTATGGTTAACGCAACATCACTTTCGCCTTTCACTGTGAATACTATCAAAAACATTTTCGATTACTAGATCTGCTAAATGCAATTGGTTAAAAAATCACTATATCGCAATAATCATTCAGTAATTATGTATTAGTTGAGCATATTTAGGTGTTGATAAGTGTCATTTAATGCTTGGGTTGCTTTACTCACTAGCTCGTCAATTTCTGCGTGGCTAATGGTTAATGGTGGCGAAATAATCATAGTGTCGCCGACCGAACGCATAACTAAACCATGAGTGATACACGCATCGCGGCAATATGTTCCAACACCGACCTTGGCGTCAAATCGCTGCCGTAATGCTTTATCTTTCACTAACTCTATGGCGGCAACCAAACCAATGCCGCGAACCTCACCCACTAATGGATGTTCGGCCAATTGTTGTAAGCGCGACTGTAAATACGGCGAACTATCATTTGCCACACGTTCAACTAATTTTTCTTGCTCAATAATACGAATATTCTCTAATGCAGCGGCAGCGGCAACCGGATGACCGGAATAAGTAAAACCATGGGTAAATTCGCCACATTCTTGCTTAATAACGTCTGCCACTTTGTCTGACACAATCACCCCGCCCATTGGCACATAACCCGAAGTCATGCCTTTGGCGATAGTGATGAGATCTGGCTGCAAATCAAAATACTCTGCTGCAAACCACTTTCCGGTGCGGCCAAAGCCGCTGATCACTTCATCAAGAATAAATAAAATATCGTATTTGGCTAAAATGCGTTTTATTTCAGGCCAATATGTTGAAGGTGGAATAATCACTCCACCCGCGCCCTGAAAAGGTTCAGCAATAAACGCGGCAACATTGTCTTCGCCTAGCTCAATGATTTTGGCTTCTAATGCCTGTGCGGTTTGTAACCCAAATGCTTCAGCAGACAAGTCTTTGCCCTCGGCATACCAATACGGTTGCGCAATATGCACCACACCAGGAATAGGTAAATCACCTTGTTCATGCATGCCAGACATACCACCTAAACTGGCCCCGGCAACCGTTGAACCATGGTAAGCATTCACCCGACTAATAATGGTTTTCTTGTTTGGCTTACCTTTTAAATCCCAATAACGTCGCACCATGCGCAAATTAGTGTCATTTGACTCAGAGCCTGACCCGGTAAAAAACACATTATTCATGTGCGCTGGAGCCAGAGAAGCAATTTTTTGAGCTAACTCAATTGCTGGAGGATGAGAGCATTGAAAAAAACTATTATAAAAAGGTAGCTTCTGCATCTGCTGGCTGGCGGCGTCAACGATTGACTGGCGACCATATCCCACATTGACACACCATAAACCTGCCATCGCATCGAGCAGTTTATGTCCCATTACATCCCACAAATAGACGCCATCTGCACGTTCAATCACCCGAGTCCCTTTTTCGGCTAACCCCTTTGAGTCGGTGAATGGATGAATAAAATGTTGTTTATCTGCAGTTTGCAGACGCTCAAGCTCATGTTGCTGGCTCATCGCATCTGTCGGTAATGGGTTTGGCATACTGGTATCCTTACAAACAGGTAACAAATTAATGTCCATTTGCTACCTGTTGTTATCCACAAACATTAGTAATCTAAGTTAACGTTCTCAACTATCATTACACGGTTAATAATAAGAACTCACGTTCCCATGAACTTACAACGCGTCTAAAGTTTTCAAGCTCAGCTTGCTTTACCGCCACAAAACCTGTGGTAAATGATTGGCCTAGATACTCAATACAAGCATCACTAGTTTGCATCGCAACTAACGCTTCTTCTAAGGTTAAAGGTAAGCAGTTGTCATTATTAGTACGGCTTTCATTTGACTTGCCGGTCACAGGCGTAGAAGGTTTTAAATCATCAACCATACCGATATAACCACATAATAAGCTGGCAGCAATCGCGAGATAACAGTTAGCATCGGCACCTGGAATACGGTTTTCAATACGACGATTTTGTGGTGATGATTCTGGAATACGTAAGCCACAAGTACGGTTTTCAACGCCCCATTCAAGGTTTACGGGTGCAGATGTACCAGGCAAGAAACGGCGGAACGAGTTAGCACTTGGCGCCATTAACGGTAACAATTCTGGAATGTATTGTTGTAAGCCCGCAATGTAGCTAAGGAATAATTTGCTTTGAGTACCATCTTCTTTAGTGAAAATGTTTTTACCGGTTTTAATATCAAGCACGCTTTGGTGAATGTGCATTGCGCTACCAGGTTCATCGGTAACTGGCTTGGCCATAAATGTGGCACACACATCATGCTTTAACGCAGCTTCTTTCAATGTACGCTTAAAAATGAACACTTGATCGGCTAATGACAATGCATTGCCATGGCTGAAGTTAATCTCCATTTGTGCCGGACCGTCTTCATGGATCAAGGTATCAATATCAAGGCCTTGAACTTCACACCAGTCATACATGTCTTCGAACAAAGGATCATATTCGTTAGCAGCGTCGATAGAGAAAGACTGACGTCCAGCTTCTGGGCGACCAGAGCGACCAATAGGTGGCTTAAGCGGTAAATCATGGTCGTCAGAGCGTTTGGTGAGGTAGAATTCCATTTCTGGGGCAATAACCGGTTCCCAGCCTTTATCTTCATAAAGCTTTAGTACTTTCTTCAATACATTACGCGGTGACAGTTCAATCGGGTTGCCCATACGATCATAACAATCGTGAATAACCTGAGCGGTAGCTTCAACAGTCCATGGCAGCATGAAAACAGCGTTTTCGTCTGGCACACAAACAAAATCGATATCGGCATCATCAAGAAGTTGATAGTAAATCTCATCATCGATGAAATCACCAGTCACTGTTTGTAACAACACACTCTCAGGTAAACGCATGCCTTTTTCTGATACAAACTTATCTACTGGGGCTATCTTGCCACGTGCAATCCCAGTCATGTCACTGATAACACATTCAACTTCGGTAATTTTTTTGTCTTTCAAAAAAGCGATTAACTTATCCATTTTTATCTCACTTGTGTTGCCGCATAATGTCTACAGGCTTGTCCGAATGCTTCGAAAATAGCAGTATAGAATGCATTTTCAGTTACTTTCCATTCTGGATGCCATTGAACACCTAATGCAAAATTTTTAGCATTTTTAACAGAAAATGCTTCGACTAATCCGTCTGGAGCGAATGCTTCTGGCTGTAACCCCTCACCAAGACGATCAACGCCTTGAGTATGAACAGAGTTAACCTCTGCGGTGTTACAGCCCCATGCATCGTGAAGAAGCCCGCCAGCAACAAGATTTACTTGATGCGAAATACCATATTGTTCATCTAAAGGGGCTTTCTTATCTTCACGATGTTCAATATACGTGCCAACTTCATGTAGCTTTTGATGCAAACTGCCACCATACACCACATTCATTTCTTGAAAACCACGACAAATACCCAATACCGGAATACCGGCATCAATCGCAGCTTTTATCATGGGTAAGGTTATTGCGTCACGCTTAGGATCATGATGAGTGCCCTCATCACTAGGGAGCCCTAGGTAGTGGTGAGGTTCAACATTTGATGGTGAGCCAGTGAAAAGGATGCCGTCAAGACGAGCAAGAATAGCGTCAATAGGCGCATAGACACCAAGCGATGGGATAACTAAGGGAAAACCTTTTGCGCCATTGACCACACTCAACAAATATTTTTCGCCCACTATGTTAAATGGATGAAGACCTATTTGCTGATTGCACGCTACTACCCCTATGAGGGGAATACCTGACTGAGACATATCTCACCTTTAGCAAAGAATGTGATGAACTTATTGTTTTACGTGTTCATTTTTTCACACACTACACGGATTTTTTTAGCTAGGCAAGAGGATAACGGAGGATAAAAATAACTTTTAATAAAAATAAATTAAAACACTTTAAATACATCACATTAACTTTAAATTAACCAAGATGTATAAAAAAATCATCTCATCAACATTGATGAGTTAACACGATAAAATGCGCCAAAATGGGGAGATGAATGCACAATAAAAGGGAATTTGTTGCTTAATATTCTTTACACAAAACAATAATCACATGCTAGGAGGAGAGTCTGTAACAGCAAAAAGTAGACTCATTATTTACTTTTGATAGGTGGGAATAGCTAGATTAATGGATGATCTTGCGCTATTCCCTTAAACAAAAACAGTCGATATAAGCAGAAAGAAATGAATGATAAACCATCAAAAATCAGCGGGGGTCGTTGCACTTACAACCTTACAAGCTTGCTCAAATGGGTTACGAAAACGGTGTGGTTGTTCACTGTTAAAATAATAACTGTCACCTTCTTCAAGAGTAAAAACTTCTTCACCCACAGTAAGCTCAAGTTTACCAGAGACAATGATACCGCCTTCTTCACCCTTGTGCTGCAGCATTTCAGCGCCGGTATCAGCGTTCACTGGGTATGTTTCACTCATCACTGACATTGCTCGGTTGGGGTAATCTCGGCCAATTAGCTTATAGACTAATTCACCAGTACCAATATCGAGCAACTCATTACTGCGATAAACCACTTTCAGGTCTCCAACAGAACCGTCATCAATTGAGAAGAAATCGACTAATGACATCGGGATCCCAGATAAGACCTTTTTCAGTGAACTCACCGAAGGACTGACACTGTTTTTCTCAATCATTGAAATTGTACTGTTGGTCACCCCTGCACGCTTGGCCAACTCGCGTTGAGATAACCCTTTCAATTTGCGAACAGCTTTTAGGCTTGTACCAATATCCAAATTTATTCCCCTATTAAATCTTGACTGATAGCCTGCGACTAAGTGTTGCAGATTATTAACACTTTACCAAAAATCTGTACTAATTAAGCATGATAACTTACTTAAATCAAAGCAATTGTATTTTACACTAAATAAGTGTTAAATAAAATGCACACTCTAGATGTGTCACCTTGCATCTAACTATTTATTTAAAATCTATTATTATAATACAATCAATAGCTTGGAGAGTATATGCCACGTAATGCCCCGATTCATAGCCAACAGTACCCAGATTCCTTTTATGTCGCGACAGCAAAAGAGCTTTATCAGCACCCAAAACTGACCGAAAATCTAACGGCAGATGTGTGTATTGTGGGGGGTGGATTCAGCGGGATTAATACCGCTATTGAACTCAGACAACGTGGTTACAGTGTGGTATTACTCGAAGCTAAACGCATTGGTTGGGGCGCATCTGGGCGTAATGGTGGTGAACTGATCCGTGGCATAGGCCATGACGCGACTCAATTCCGCAATGAAATTGGTGATGAAGGCGTAAAAGCCATTCAGCAAATGGGTTTTGAAGCGGTTGATATCGTCACGCAGCGAATTACCGATCATAAAATCGATTGCGACTTGCATATGGGCTATTGCGATTTAGCCGTAAAATCACGACATATGGATGATTTAGCTGCAGAATACCAAGATCTAAAAGACCAAGGTTATCAAAAATCAATCAAACTGCTGGATCGTTCGCAAATAGGTGAAGTTATCGGTTCAGACTTTTACCAAGGCGCATTAGTTGATATGGGCAGCGGACATTTGCACCCACTTAATCTAGCCTTGGGTGAAGCAAAAATTGCTCGCGAGCTTGGCGCACAATTATTTGAATACAGCGCCGCAGAAAAAATCATTAAAGGCAATAAACCCAAAGTGATTACCGCTGAAGGCGAAGTGACTTGTAACTATCTCGTATTGGCTGGCAATGGTTATATCGGCAATAAATTAAGCCCTTTTCTTGGCGGAAAAGTACTCCCCACAGGCACCTACTTATTAGCTACGGAGCCGTTAACCGAACAACAATGTGCCAGTATTATCCCGCAAAATATGGCATTTGCCGATATGCGCGTGGCATTAGATTACTTCCACTTATCAGCAGACCGCCGTTTATTGTTTGGCGGTTTATGCACTTATTCTGGTAAAGACCCAAAAGATATTGAAGCCGAGTTAAGGCCTAATCTTGAAAAAGTGTTCCCACAATTAAAAGGCATTAAAATTGATTATGAATGGGGTGGTATGATGGGCATTGGCGCCAACCGCATGCCGCAAATCGGTCGTTTACCCGACGCAGCCAACATCTACTTCGCCCAAGCCTATGCAGGTCATGGTGTAAACGCCACCCATATGGCTGCTAGATTAATAGCTGAAGCAATTAGCCAACAATCACAACGTATTGATGTATTTAATAACATTAAGCACATGACTTTCCCTGGCGGCCCAATGTTGCGCTCGCCATTGTTAGCAGCAGGCATGTTGTATCACAGAATGAAAGATTTGCTTTAGGTTGATGGATTTGCTGTGGGTTGGCAAAAAGGTCAACCTTATGTCCAAACTTCGTTGGATTGAGATAGCAGGTTCAATTCCATCTTAGTTGATCATATGAATTGTCACCCTTTTATGGCCAACGGCCACTAACGTCGTGGCGCTTCGCCCACACCAGAATTTTCAAACTTCGTTTGAAGTAAGATCGCAAGGTTCCAACCTGCACGGGCAAAATACGGCGTCATTCCGGCAATGCTTTTGAGCCGGAATCCAGGTGTTATTTTTGCTTTGTACTTTTGTACTTTATGGCCTGCGGCCACTAACGTCGTGGCGCTTCGCCCACACCAGACTTTTCAAACTTCGTTTGAAGTAACATCGCAAGGTTCCACCCTGCACGGGCCAAATCCGGCGTCATTCCGGCAATACTTTTGAGCCGGAATCCAGGTGTTATTTTTGCTTTGTACTTTTGTACTTTATGGCCTGCGGCCACTAACGTCGTGGCGCTTCGCCCACACCAGACTTTTCAAACTTCGTTTGAAGTAACATCGCAAGGTTCCACCCTGCACGGGCCAAAAGGGGATCAACAGCAATCCCCTCTTGGATCACCCCTGCCGTTCCGGCAACATTTTCGCTTTCTAACCAAACAACAGCAGCGAAAAAATTGCGACGGAAATGTATCCAGCTTTTAACTCTATTTGGAATCGGCCTCGGCCTTATTCGAAAATGCTAACGCTTCAGATGGGGCGTCCCTTCCCCTCCAAAGCTAGCTCGCCATCCATGGCTAGCTCACGTCATTTTCTTCAACGACCTCAAGTTCAGAGTTGAATTTGGGCGTTTTCAATCAAGGAATCTAAATCATTTTTGGACAAAATCAATTTAGTTTTTCGTAGGATAATCTTCATTTCGGATAACCAAAAATAATTCAAAACTTATGAAGCATCAGTATTCTATAACCTTTAGCATAACAAACAATAGTGGCGCTGGCACAAACTGGCCGCTACTATGCAACTCTTCTGGCCTGGTGAAGCTGCTTTAGTTAAGATAAAGCTACAAGATAAGTGGGGCTGATGGAGAGGAGATTAAATCATTCGACACTAAATTAATATTGGGGATAAAAATAGATAATAATTTGACAGCTTATTATAATACCCGCGCCACCCATGAGGAATAGTAAGAAATTCACTATTTTCCTTTTAGAGACATCGACCTTTTCAAGATCCTTATATATTAAAAATTTCCTAGCTAAAAATAAATTCGTACCCCACCCTAAAAATGGGATTAGTATGCCTGCGTAAAACACGTTACCTAAAACAAGAATAGAAATTAATATTGCAATAGAGGATAGTATTGCTGACAAAGTTAAAATGAAATCCATCTCAACAAACAGCATCGCCCCACGCCCCCAAGAATGTAATTTATTTCGATAGCTATTACTCAGATATAGCTTCAGCAAACTAATAATACTCAAAATATCACTCCTCAGTAATTTGGACAATAACACCCACAGATCAGCATTTCACAGTAGAGTTAATCTCTGATTTAAAAAATGTTATGCCTACCATAGAAACTATCGGCAATATCACGCTTCATCTGAACCAATCGTTGAATTTTTTGATAGTTTGATTGGATGCACCTCTTATAATTACCCACTCATTCATTGTTGATCCTGTGACAGCCTGAGCAACAAAAACACCTTTGCCCTGATACTCAGTAATGTATTCTGCAGTATTATCTCGTGGCCAGTCATACACACCATAAACTTGCTAATCGTAAGATATCTACACTCCCTAATCTATATCTTATAACATGCTGAAACAGGGGCGGATACGCCAAATATCTTCTATTTTGAATAGTCTTTTTTGTCACTTTGGATGGCCTTTGTTCTAAGCGTCCATATCAACCTCTTCATGTTGTGGTGAATAGACACTTAAAGGGGCGAAAAGGAGTTCTTAATTGGATAAACATTGATTACAAAATCTCAAAAATTAATTAAATTTGGGAAATGTAAAAAAATGAAGTGCTAAATCGTTATGGGGCATAAATGATTTGCATACCTTGCTCGCAATTGGTGTGATTCAACTCAGAACTTGAGGACGTTGAAGAAAATAGCGTGAAGCTCACATGGATGTGAGCTTAGCTTTCGCGGTACAGGATGTACCATCGGAAGCGTTAGCATTTTCACTCCTTATTACAAGATAGGCCGAAGCAGGTTTCAAATGAAATTAAAAGCTTGTTCAATCCCCATGGCGACATTTTCGCAACTGTTGTTTTGTAAATCGCGAAAATGTTGCGGGGCGGCTGGGCTAATTCATTTATAAAGAGTAAAGAGGGAATAGCCGTTGATTTCCTCTTGGTCTGGTGTGGGCGAAGCACCACGACGTTAGTGACCGCAGGCCATAGCCTAAACCTAGGGGAATAAATGAATTTGTCTGCTTAATTGAAAATGTACAAATTCAACTCTGAACTTGTGACGTTGAAGAAAATCACTTGAGCTGACCATGGACGGCCAGCTAGTTTTCGAGGGGAAGGGATGGCCTATCGGAAGCGTTAGCATTTTCACTCCTTATTACAAGATAGGCCGAAGCAGGTTTCAAATGAAATTAAAAGCTTGTTCAATCCCCATTGCGACCTTTTCGCTGCTGTTGTTTTGTAAATAGCGAAAATGTTGCGGGGCGGCTGGGCTAATTCATTTATAAAGAGTAAAGAGGGAATAGCCGTTGATTTCCTCTTGGTCTGGTGTGGGCGAAGCACCACGACTTTAGTGGCCGCAGGTCATAGCCTAACCAACTTTGGGGCATCAATGCGTTAGCGACTTATTGTAAAATGAGTCTAATTTAATCTTTAACCTTTACCCAATTCATGTATTTCTCATCAGCAATACTCAACATATCTAAATCTTCAGTGGTATCGCCGTAAGCATAAACACAATCATAATGATCTAAATTAAAACGTTCACAGATCCGTTTAGATTTCATTTTTTCACTACAATCGCCTGAGGTATAAAAGCCAGATAATTTGCCATTGTTTACCGCTAACTCACTACAAATCAACATCACTCCTAATTCATTACACCAATGCTTTAAATAGATATCAATGGATGCAGATACCACAACAACATGATCGCCGTTATCTTTATGCCAGCGAATTTTATCAAGTGCGTGTGATCGAATGAACTGAGGAATAACTTGTTTGGTAAAATCCAATCCCATTACATCAAGCGCATGGTGTTCTTTTTGATAAAAAGCGACAAAACTGGCAATGGGGCGCATTTTATTGGCAGGAAGTATGCCCAATTTATACATAATCACAAAAGGAGCGAGCAACACATTACCTACTATTAATCGAGCACCTGTGGTCGAGTAACGTAAAAATTTACTATACATATCGGCATTCGTAATCGTGCCATCAAAATCAAATAAGGCTAAATTCACTTTAATCTCCTTTAATGCATTAGCTTTTATGGCGATGATTAAGTGACTCACAATCTATTGACTGAATATATATAAATTTTCTGCTTCGATTCAGATTCGATGTCATGACACTTATTAGCTGAAAAAATAAAATATGCTACTCAATTATAATTGCTGCAACCTTTGAACATGCTGCATCAGTAAAGTGTCTAACACTTCAGGGCTTAAGCTAAATATTTGTACTATTTCTTCGCCGGTTTTAGAAAGCGTTGCTTGCTTGTCTTCAAAAGTAATATGTAAACCTAACGCTTTTAACGTCTGCTGATCATAACTGTATAATGGCGTGTTTCGTTTATCTTTTAAGCTTGGCATCATCCCCAATACTGTGACAGCTTGATTAACCTTAACCTTGTCAAAAAATACACGTTCGGCTTGTTCCCACTGCAAAATATATTCAACCATAGTTTTGCTGTACTTACTTAAGTCTTCCGAGCCGTATAATAGTGGTTGTAACGCCCCACCATGCCAACCTAACAGGGCATCTTGTTTTATCGTCACATCATCACTGGCCGTTACAACATAATTAGCACAAGATGACGCACAGACTTTATCGACTGTGACCTTTAATTTATGCCGATATACCAATTCACCTAATCGTATTCCAGCAAACACATCGCCCCCACCACTAGTAATAACCAATGAGGTGATTTGAGTTGAGCTATTTGCTATACCTTGTTCAAAGGCGGCAACATTGTCTGGGTTAATTTCACCGTTATAATTAATGGTATTGGGAAGTAAGGGATCGATAACAAGGCTGAAAGGAGGTTGTTTGCTTGCACAACCGGTTAAGGTTAGCAGCATAGCGAGCAGTAGATAACGCATTCATATTCCATCATGATGTTGAGTTGGCAAAAAATTAGCACAACAAGTTCATTATCCACAAGTAAATGATGTCACTTCCTCGATAATATTGATTAATCAGACTCTAACTGAACATTATTGCCAAATACCTCTTATTGCAGGTCGTTGGACTATATAGCTTTTAGATTATGTTGCTGCTTTAACCATCCGGTTTCATTTTGATTGAGTGCGTTGAAGACTCTTTATAAAAGAATGCATGAGCCTGACATGGCCTGTCTCGCACATCTGACCTATATGGATATTGGAAATGTCATAATGATGTCGGGAACATCATTGACCATGTGCTTTAAGGTATTCAGACATCCTGTCTATCAGATTCCCATAGGAAGCGTTAGTATTTTACTGTTTATTAATAAGATGGCCGAAGCGGAACTCAAACTAAGCCAAAAGCTGGCTCAATCCCCATGGCGACCTTTTCGTATATGTTGTTTTGTAAATAGCGAAAATGTTGCGGGGCGGCTGGGCTAATTCATTTATAAAGAGTAAAGAGGGAATAGCCGTTGGTTTCCTCTTGGTCTGGTGTGGGCGAAGCACCACGACGTTAGTGGCCGTAGGCTATAAAAAAGCTGGATTCCGGCTCAAAAAATAATGCCGGAATGACAGCAACATTGGCCCTACTCTATTGGTAAAGCTGCATCTCCGCCCCACACAGCCCAAGAACCATCGTATAAAACCGCTTGATGGTGTCCGGCTACATAGGAAGCTAAAATCAAAATACATGCGGTAATGCCTGAACCGCAACTAAACACTCGTTGAGCATTATTACTGGTATCTAAGGTCGCGAAAATAGTATGCAATTCACGAATCGATTTCATTTTAAAACCATTTAATACCTGCGCAAAAGGCAAGTTGAGCGAACCGGGAATATGACCACTGCGCATGCCCACTCTAGGCTCTGGTGAGGTACCATTAAAACGCCCTGCTGCACGAGCATCAATCACATCAACATTGGCATGGCCAAGATGGGTTAACACAAACTCAGTGTCACACATTTTGTGTTGTTGCAAACGACCTTTGATATCGCCTAAGTGAGTAGCAGATGAGAATTGGCGGACGGTATCTCGTCCTTCTGCATGCCATTGTGGTAAACCACCATCGAGTACAAATACCTTATCAAAACCCATAGTTTTGAAAGTCCACCACGCTCGCGGAGCAGAATAAATACCTTGATTGTCGTAAATCACTACTGTGCTGTTATGGGTTATTCCCAATGACTGCGCAGCATCAGTAAACTGCTCAGCCGTAGGCATTGCATGAGTTTGTGATGATCGATGATCAAAAAAAAGCTTGTCCATTTGGCATGATAACGCGCCAGGGATAACGAAAAGTTCATCGTATACTAATGGCTCTTTTCCCAGCACAATTTCCATACTGGCATCAAGTAACACAAGCTCAGGATCATCAAGATGTAATGCTAACCAATCAGTTGTCACTAAAGGATTATTCACGATTAACCTCACTGCAATTTGTTTATAAAACAACAATATTGCACTGTCATAACGCAATAGCAAGTCATTCAGCTATTGATAGCAATTAACCTCATTGTGCTCGATTAATATCCATATCTTTATTCGCTGGATAAATGAAATCCTACACCTTAAATTGTGACACTAGCTGGTTTAACTGCTCAGCTAAACGGGCTATTTCAGCACTTGAACTGCGGGTTTGAGTTGAAGCTTGTGAGTTTTCTTCGGCGATACGTTTAACATTAATAATATTCTCGTTAATGCTCTCAGCCACTGAACTTTGTTCTTCTGCGGCGCTGGCTATTTGCATGTTCATGTCATTGATCAAATTTACAGCATTCGTAATTGATTTTAGTGCAGTATTGGCTTTACTGGCTTGCGCTACACAATGTTCAGCTTGTGTTTTTCCCTGGCTCATCACAGAGACGGCATTTTCTGTTCCGGCCTGAAGCTGTTCTATAATGGTCTGGATTTCAGACGTTGACCTTTGAGTTCTCTCTGCAAGAGTGCGAACTTCATCAGCCACAACGGCAAAACCTCGCCCTTGCTCTCCTGCTCTAGCGGCCTCAATAGCAGCATTTAACGCAAGTAAATTGGTTTGCTCTGCAATACTTCGAATAACACCTAAAATGGAACTGATGTTTAGGACTTCTTTTTGCACTTCGTGTAATTTCTCTGAGGAATCATTCACACTCGATGACAGAGAATTGATAGAGCTTATTGTTTGGTCCACAACTTGTGAACCTGATAATGATTCAATATTTGCCTGATTAGCGGCATCAGCCGCTTTTGCCGCACTATCTGCAACATCATGAACGGTTGCAGCCATTTCATTCATTGCGGTGGCAACCATATCCGTTTCAGATTCTTGTCGAGAAATCCCATTGGACGTTTGTTCTGTCACAACAGCGAGCTCTTCAGATGCTGATGCTAACTCAATACTGGCGGCATTAATTGTGGTGAGCATCAGTTTTAATTTAGTTGAAGTATCTTGAATAGCATTCAGCAACATACCCGTTTCATCTTTACTGCTACTCTCTAACCGAACCGTTAAATCGCCTAAAGCCAATTGATTTGCCGCATTAACAGCGGTTTGGATGGGCCGAGTAATACTGATGGTAAGAAGATATGCAATAACGAGCCCTATGACGATTGCAGCGATAGACATGATCAATGTGAACTGAATACTGTCTGCAATGGTGACATCAAGCTCAGAGCCTAATGCTTTTTGCTCATTCATTACTGAGAGTTTGATGTCTTCTGTGGCATGAGCGATTTTAGGGCCATGCACATCTAAAACATTTTTAATTAAGTTATTTCTGCTGACAATAGAATCATGTACCTGATTCATTGATGCTAAGTAAATTTTATGGTTTTTTTCAAACTCGAGCATTAAACTTCTTTGCTCGCTTTGATTAAGATTTTTATCGAGTTGATCGAGCTTAGTTGCCATCAGATTAGTCATTTTCTCAAGGGCTAAGCCAAAATCACTTTCTTGATTAGTTTGCAAATACTTCACCATAAATAAACGCCCCATTAGCAGGGTGTCTTTAACATAACTGGCATAATAAACCGCTTGATTATCTTCATTATCATTTGACGATTGAATAAGACTTTCTATGGTGGCAAGCATTCTCTCTCCGCTTGGTACCAGCTGAGTGTCATTGATTTTATGTCTTTGTCGAATCAACTCAACAACCTGCTCAAATGATTGTTGGTAAGTGCGAAATGATTCTTCAACAAAGGTAATCTGCGCGGCTCTCTCAGGCGCCTTGATTTGCTTTTTCGCTTCCTCAAGGTAAGTTTTCATTTTGGTCACATCACTGTTGTACTCGACTAAATCTTCATCGGACTGGCTGATGAGATAATCTTTCACCTTAATACGCACCAATAACATATTAGCCTGAAGTCTTCCGGCGATATTCGTGTCTTGTGCTAGTGATTTATAATGAAGAAAACTCGAACCAGATGAGTTAAGTGCGCTAATGCTAGTCACCACAACAATTGCAAGTAGTATGAGCACCAAACCAAAACCGCCACTGATTTTTGCACCGAGCTTTAGATTGTTAAACATGAGTCACCTCAAATAATATCAACTAGCAAAATTGTGATTAGCTGAATGTCGCCATCAACAGCTAAAAGGATATAACCAGCAAATATTATTACCAATATCTTGCCAACATATCAATTTAAATAATTGATTTAAAATGCTAAAAACCATATTTATCAACCAATGATAAAACCAAAGGTTGACATTTAAATTGATAATTAATACTTAAGGCTAGTGTTAAATAAAGAGTAAATAAGAAATACAAAGGTAGCTAAATAACAATGAAAACTGAGAAATTTGACGGGAATGACTAGGACAATAGTCGCTGGATGAAGCATATTTGGCGGCAGTACTCACCACATAAGGGGGGCTAGAAAGGTGTTACTTTTAGCAATATGCTTTTGCATCTATGCTGATATGTTAATCATAAATAAACCGTGAGATCATCCTGCAATCAATTTATCATCTGACTAATTTTGAATCATTTATACACTGTGGTTTAGGGCGAGTAATCACATTCTTTAGCTTGAATACCTACTAATAAAAAAGCCCTTTATTAGCAAATAAAGGGCTTTTCACATCTAAAACCTTAGTGACTATAGAGCAATCCAAGTCGCTTTAAGTTCAGTGTACTTATCAAACGCATGTAATGACTTGTCGCGGCCATTACCAGACTGCTTATAACCCCCAAATGGAGCCGTCATGTCACCACCGTCATAATGGTTTATCCACACCATACCGCTGCGCAGCGCTTTAGCCGTTTTATGGGCTTTACTTAAGTTTGAGGTCCACACACCAGCAGCTAGGCCATAGATAGTGTCGTTGGCAATCTTAATGGCTTCTTCCATGCCATCAAATTCAATAACCGATAACACAGGACCAAAAATCTCTTCACTGGCAATTTTCATGTCATTTTTAACATTACTGAAAATAGTCGGTTGCACAAACATGCCGCCGGTTTCTACCATCACTTGTTTGCCGCCATCAACTAAGGTAGCACCTTGTTCGCTGCCGCTTTTAATATAGTTCAATACATTAGTGAGCTGTTGTTGATCGACCATAGCACCACAAGTGGTTTTAGGATCAAGTGGATGCCCTGGTTGCCAGCCCTGCATTTGTTCAACTATCAACTTGATTAACTCATCTTTAACGCCTGACTCAACCAATAAGCGAGAACCAGCAGTACACACTTCGCCTTGGTTAAACGCAATCGCTACCGCAGCGGCTTCTGCTGCCGCTTTCAAATCTGGTGCATCGTTAAACACAATGTTTGGGCTCTTACCACCAGCTTCCAACCATACCCGCTTCATGTTCGACTCACCCGCATAAATCATTAACTGTTTGGCAATTTTTGTTGAACCGGTAAATACCAAAGTATCAATGTCCATGTGCAACGCCAGCGCTTTACCCACTGTATGACCAAAACCAGGCAATACGTTTAATACGCCGGCAGGAATACCCGCTTCAATGGCTAACTGGGCCATACGAATAGCGGTTAATGGCGATTTTTCTGATGGTTTTAAAATCACACTATTACCTGTCGCTAATGATGGCCCTAGCTTCCAGCACGCCATAATCATCGGGAAGTTCCACGGTACAATCGCGGCAACCACACCAACGGCTTCACGGGTAATCATGCCAATTTCGTTATGGGCTGTTGGCGCTATTTCATCATAAATTTTATCGATTGCTTCACCAGACCAACGGATAGCACGGGCAGCACCGACAACATCAACCCCTTTAGAATGCTGAATGGGCTTCCCCATATCTAGGGTTTCGAGTAACGCCATTTCATCGGCATTGGCTTCAAGTAAATCGGCAAACTTAATCATGACTTCTTTACGTTTTACTGGTGGTAAATTAGCCCAGGTACCCGCTTCGAATACTTCACGCGCATTGGCAACAGCAAGGTTTGCATCGGCTAAATCACAGCTCGCGACTTTGGCAAGAACTTTGCCATCAATTGGGCTGATACAGTCGAAAGTGTCACCAGACACAGCACTTTGATATTGACCATTGATAAATGCACTGCCATTGATTTGTAAACTTGCTGCCAGTGCTTCCCAATCGCTACGACTTGTTGGAGTACTCATTGTGACCTCGAAATAATAAATGGATTGATAAACACCAAAACTAAGAAATAAAGCAGGTGCCAAGACTAATTTGTGCCGTCTAAAATGGATTACTGACACATTTATGTTAATCAATATTGTCACCTGATTATGCTGAACAGCAAGAAATTTTCAATATATTTTACAAAATAGGCACATTTAGTTTAAATAAATGCACAAAACACTTTTATGTTCATTATTTTTGACATAGCATAGCGAATATTCGTCACTCATTATTTAATCAGTTTAAGATGAATCCCTAATAATTGTAGCTATCAATGTAGAGTCAATTTATGAGCGAATATAAGCAAAATGGAATCAGCGATTCATCACAATCTTGGCCAAATATGGCGCACTTTTGGATGCCATTTACCGCCAACAAGCAGTTTAAAGCCAATCCACGTCTCCTTGTTTCGGCACAAGGAATGTATTACACCGATATTGAAGGCAATAAAGTACTCGATGCTACCGCAGGTCTATGGTGTTGTAATGCGGGACACGGAAGGCAAGAGATCTCAGAAGCGGTAAGTAAACAAATTAGCCAAATGGATTATGCGCCGTCGTTTCAAATGGGTCATCCACTTGCATTTGAATTAGCGCATAAACTCAGTCAGCTCAGTCCAGATGGATTAGATAAGGTATTTTTTACCAATTCAGGCTCAGAGTCGGTTGATACTGCACTTAAGATGGCACTTTGTTATCACAGAGCCAATGGTCAGGCATCTCGAACGCGCTTTATCGGCCGTGAGCTTGGCTATCATGGTGTCGGTTTTGGTGGCATCTCAGTGGGTGGCATTAGTAATAACCGTAAAACATTCAGCCAACAATTACTGCAAGGTGTTGATCACCTGCCTCACACTCTCGACATTGCCAATAATGCTTTCAGTCATGGTTTACCTCCACATGGCTTAGATAAAGCCGAAGTACTTGAGCAACTGATTACGTTACATGGCGCGGAAAATATTGCCGCTGTCATTGTCGAGCCAATGTCAGGATCAGCAGGGGTTATTCTGCCACCAGACGGTTACTTGGCGCGCCTGCGTGAAATCACTCAAAAACACGGTATTTTGCTTATTTTTGATGAAGTGATCACCGGCTTTGGCCGAGTTGGTGCTGCTTTTGCCAGTGAACGCTGGCAAGTGACGCCAGACATGATAACCACAGCGAAAGCGATTAATAACGGTGCAATTCCGATGGGCGCTGTATTTGTCAGTAATACCATTCACGATACATGTATGAATGGCCCTAATGAGTTAATTGAATTCTTCCATGGTTACACTTATTCAGGCCATCCGGTTGCCGCAGCGTCAGCACTTGCAACTTTATCAATATATGAAGATGAGCAGTTATTTGAACGCGCTAAGGGACTTGAGGCTTACTTTGAGCAAGCCGTTCACAGCCTTAAAGGACTGCCAAACGTCATTGATATTCGCAATACCGGTTTAGTGGCAGGTATCCAACTGGCACCGAGCGATAAAGGTGTGGGTAAGCGAGGTTACGCCATTTTTGATCACTGCTTTAGGCAAGGTGCCTTAGTGCGAGCAACCGCTGACATCATCGCGTTATCACCGCCATTGATTGTAGAAAAATCACAAATCGACGACATGGTTAATCACATAAGCGATGCGATTAACGCGGTTGGTTAATCGTTTTTAAATACCAATTTCTTGAATACCTATTTTGCTTAGAAGGATCCAGTTCATGCTTAACATTACTCATTTTGTCGATGGGCAACACACACCAGCGAGTCAGCGTAATCAAACAATCTATGATCCTGCAACGGGTGAAACCCGTGGCCAAGTATCACTGGCGAGTCATGAAGAAGTGAGCTTAGCGATTAGTGCGGCCAAAAAAGCTTACCAAACCTGGTCACAAGTCACCCCACTCAACCGTGCTCGGGTATTATTTAAATTTAAAGCCTTAGTCGAGCAACATGTTGATAAATTGGCACAATTAATCACTCTTGAACACGGCAAAGTATTAGATGATGCTAAAGGTGAAATCACCCGAGGGCTAGAGGTTGTTGAGTTTGCTTGTGGCATTCCACATTTGCTCAAAGGCGAACATACTCAGCAAGTCGGTGGCGGCGTTGACTCATGGTCAGTTAACCAATCATTAGGTGTGGTGGCGGGTATTTCTCCGTTTAACTTTCCAGTGATGGTGCCAATGTGGATGTTCCCTATCGCGATAGCCTGCGGTAATGCTTTTATCATGAAGCCATCTGAAAAAGATCCAAGTGCAGTAATGTTTATTGCCGAATTGCTTAAACAAGCCGGTCTACCTGATGGTGTATTTAACGTTATCAATGGTGATAAAGAAGCGGTTGATACCTTGTTAACTCACCCTGATATTCACGCCGTCAGCTTTGTTGGCTCAACCCCTATTGCTGAATATATTTACAGCACAGCTTCTGCTCACGGTAAACGTGTACAGGCGTTGGGCGGTGCTAAAAATCATATGTTATTGATGCCAGACGCTGACTTAGATCAAGCCGTTAATGCGCTAATGGGAGCTGCATACGGTAGTGCCGGTGAGCGCTGTATGGCGATTTCAGTCGTATTGGCGGTTGGTGATGTGGCTGACAAATTGGTGGAAGCATTACTGCCACAAATTAGTGCCTTAAAAGTGGGTAGCGGTGTGACGCCGGAAATGGACATGGGGCCGTTAATTTCGGCGCAACACTTAGCCAAAGTACGTGATTACGTTGATGCTGGCGTGAATGAAGGCGCGACGTTAGTGGTTGATGGCCGCGATATCAGCATTAGCGACCACCAGCAAGGTTACTTTTTGGGTGCGTGCTTATTTGATCATGTCACGCCAAACATGAGCATTTACCAACAAGAAATTTTTGGCCCTGTATTAGCAATAGTGCGAGTCGATACCTATGCCGAAGCCTTGGCGTTAATTAACCAACATGAATTTGGCAATGGCACCGCCATTTTCACTCAAAGCGGCCAAGTTGCACGCCATTTTTGTCACCATGTTGAAGTGGGTATGGTCGGAGTGAATGTGCCCATTCCGGTACCTATGGCATTTCATAGTTTTGGGGGGTGGAAACGCTCACTATTTGGGCCTCTGCATATGCACGGACCTGATGGAGTACGTTTTTATACTAAGCGAAAAGCCATTACGGCTCGCTGGCCACAAGCTAAAAGCGACAGTAACGAACCTTCAGCATTTATCATGCCTACGATGAAATAAGTGAATTCGATGAACAAAAACATTAGCGATATTACCGTGTTTAGTCGCCAATCAACTGCGGTTGAGTCTTATCACTTGGCCAATGAAAAACTGATAACAGGTAATCCATTACAGTCAGTACAAAATCATTTTGAAAGCCAATGTAAGCAATTTAATGTCGGTATTTGGCAAAGTGAGTCTGGCAGTTGGAACATTAATTATAGCGAATATGAATATTGCGACATTCTCGAAGGCACTAGCATCATCACTGACAGTCAAGGCCAACGCTTAACCGTCAGTACGGGTGATAAGTTTGTTATTCCAGCTGGATTTACCGGCACGTGGGAAGTGGTTAATCACTGTAAAAAAATCTACGTTATGTTTGAACAACAGTAACGTTTAACCGCCATGCGGTACAGACGAAACCATGACGGTTTTGCTTCTGATAAGTGGCATACGCAGTAGCTAGATAGCTCAATATCAGTCACTGTATTTTATGTAAATGGAGATAATATCGTGTCGAAAACATTTAAAAGAACGCGAATTGCACTGTTAAGCGGATTAACGTTATCAGCTACTCTTCTGGCTCCGTTAGCCACGGCAGAAGTATCTGGTGCGGTCACTGTAACCAACGATTATCGTTTCCGTGGAATATCACAAACCGCAGGGGATCCAGCGCTACAAGCTAATATCGATTGGAGCCATGAAAGTGGTTTTTTTGTCGGTGCTTGGGGCAGTAATGTCGATTTCGATGAGCCAGATTACAATGGCCCAGACGTCGAAATAGACTTGTATGCTGGTTACTATGGTGAACTTAACGACGATACCAGTTATGACTTAACCTTATATCGTTACAACTACCCAGGCGAAAGCGATCTGGATTATTTAGAGATTAGCGCAGGTATCGACTTCAGTGGTTTCAGAGCAGCCTATTGGTATACTAATGACTACGGTGGAAGCGATCTTGATCTGCACTATACCGAAATCAATTATGGCTGGGAGTTTGCCGAAAACTGGAGTTTAGACCTGCATTATGGCTACAACTTTGGTGACGCCATTGATGATGGTGAAGGTTTTGACAGCTATTCAGATTACTCTGTGGGCGTATCAACCGAAGTCTCTGGTTTTGGCTTATCTTTAGCTTATTTAGACACCGACATGAGTGGTGATTACAAAGTAAGCTCTGGGCTATATAAAAACTCAGGCACAGTACTAGCCAGCGTTAGTTACGCATTTTAACCCCTAGGGGTTAATTGCTACGCAACAGCGCTGATCATTGTTTATCGTATTAGCACTAGTCCATTGTGGCTCACTATGTACAAGTTGCAATGTGACATGAGTGTTGACGATTAAACGGATATCAGCCGGTGTTAAAAACAAAAAACCGCATAATGCGGTTTTTTTATGTTTTAACTATAAACCAAGATTGGATATTGATTAAAAAGGTCATAAAGCAGAAGTTATTTGGTCGACAATCCATTTAGCGATTGCCCTTGGGCTTGCTTTTTAACGCATTGCCAGCCGTCAGCAATATGTTGTAATTGTTCGCGTCGCTGCGGGAATTTATCAGCTAAATCGAGCATTAAAGATGTTTGGATTTCACAGATTTCGGCCCAACGACTAGCATTAGAGAGTGACATATTTAGTCCTTAAATAAGTTATACATCCATTTACATGCACCTGCATCGTCATTAAATGTAGCACATATTCATCGTTTATAAAGCCATTTCGATAACTAAACCAGCCTAAAGATCACCCCCTCAGATATCCATTATGCCCTAGCTTAAATGACAGCAAATTTGCTTTAGGCAGCACTCAAATGACAAAATCATCTTGGATTAATCAATAAGGTCTTAACCATAGAATATAACTTGGATCTAGCGCATATATTTTAATAAATTAGCATTGCATCCAGAGCGTAGCATAGTATCTTATGGTAATAGCCATCGTATAAATATACGGTTTAAAGGAGCAAACTATGGTTGATACCATCATCAAAGTACTGATAATTGCAGTATTATTTTTTCTGGCCTACAAACTAATTTTCAGTGGTAGCCGTGGATTAACCCTTTTTGAAATGCATTTCAAAGATGGCAAACTCAACAGACACAAAGGCAAAATACCAGAGAAGTTTGAGCGAGACTGCCGTGCAATCGCTAAATCAAACAAACTCACTTGCACTATTAGAGCGGAAAAGTCAGGTGACGTGCGTTTACATGTTTCGGCCAATATAGGCGATAACCTAGTACAACAGATCCGCAATCAGTTTCCATTTGAATATTACGATAAAAAACATGTTGATGCGTCTAAGCTTAAAGGCTAATACAGCTTAATGACGAACATAAAAAATGGACTCTAATGAGTCCATTTTTTATGTTCGCAAAGCACCAACCTATAGCTTGGTCCGCTACTTAATCAGCTTGCTTAGCAATAACTAAAGTGACCTGAGCTACCGTAACACCAAACTTAATGATGTCACTTTTATTGATAATGGTTTGGTCATCGACTAAAAACATCCAATCATCAAAATGCACTTGATACTCACTGCCATCAACAGCTAATTGCATATCATAGCGCCAGCGTAATGCGCTGCCGCGCGACTCACCCTCTGCAATACCTAATATATCATTGGCTGTGCCTTGGTAAATACCATTACCTTTGTCAGTAATTTTCCATACTCGAGTTTGTTTTTCGCCATCATCGTAAACAAACCATTCGTTAATCACACCTTGCTTGCCTTGTGGTGTGTCGGTCCAGTGCGCTTCCATAGTCACAGTAAATTTACGCGTCACCTTGCCAGAAAAATCTTGTACTATGCCTGCCGCCGTTAGCTTACCGTCAAAAAATGTGGCTAAGTCTAACTTAGGCGTCGTTTGTTGATAATCTTCAATCGAGGCTGATGAACATGACATCACACCTAAAAGTAATCCGCTAAACAAACACACATGAGCAAACTTTTTAATCATGCCGCGCGCTGAGAAAGATATCTTTTGAGGTATGGATAATAGACTGGTGCGCATTAGTTGACTCCAATTAATTGTTTACGTAATTCGGGGTGACTGGTTTTTTCTGACAACCAGATATCGAGAAAAGCTTCAGGGAACTGACTGTTATTAACTTGATAATATGGCTTATCATTAAGTAAAAATGCTGCATCTTCAGGCGTGTTAACTCTAAACGTGAGTCTGTCGCCCTCTTTAACATCAGGCCATGCTTTGACTATCTGTTGACGATAAAGCTCAATATTATCTTTAGTTAACCCTAGATGCTGCCATTGCTCAATTGTCGCATCAACCAAATCACCGGCATCAATATCGCGGTGATATTGGATGTCGAGAGTCATTGGAAATCGATTAGCTTGATATTTACCGTCGATGGAAAATAATTTAGCGCTATAGATATCCAGCCACAGAAGGCTCATGTCGGCTGTGCCAACTTCAATCAGTGGCACATCAGCTGTGTCGGCTTTAACCAAGGGGGCTGTTGTCGCAAGATGTGAAACACTGTCACCATCATTAGCAAAAGCATCACTGACACTCAACATAACAACAAGTGCTAATACCATTGCGCCCACCACACCAAAGAGTAATTCTGCTAACCAGTGCATCGATTGAGGTATCTGCCAATTTGGCTGCGATTTAGCAGTCTTGGTTAAGGTTTTCATCTAGGATTCTCCAAAACGAGAGCCACCGTTGTAATACGGGAGTTTTTTGCTACTGATTATTAACAGTACGGGAAATAAGCCACTCCAGATCAGTGCCAATATCAGTGCACTCCAAGCATCTCCCAATGGCAGCTCCACGGCATCAAATTTAGCGCCAGCAAGATAACTTAAACAACCAAATACCCCACCCAATACTGACTGTAACCACAGAGGGAACTTTCTGAACACAGATAAGCTGTAGTCTAAACAAAGTGCAAAATAGAGCCATAATAGTCCCAACCAATAAGGGATATTAGCGAATTCAAATACGCCAAACCACACCAATAGACTATCAACCGCGATGCCAATTGCCCCACAAACACCCATAACTAATGCATCATGACGCGCTGATGGTGACAATAAAAAGTGACTAATGATCAATAAAATAGACAGTAATAAGAGTTGATTTTGAGCCAGTACTCCCGCCCACCAAACTAATTGGAAGCACACGGCGTTAATTAAGATAAATAACGTTGGCGGAATACCGTAAGAAGACATAACACCTCACACACAGGATGAGACGTCCCGGTAATATATTACCGGGGATGTAAATAGCAAGATAACACTATCATTGATTAAGATCGGTATTGAGGACGCACGGCAACTAAATGCACTGTACTTGTGGTACGTTCTAAAAAACCACCTTCGCAGTAGCTCAGATAAAACTTCCACATACGAATAAAGTCATCACCATAATTTAAGGCTTTTATTTTGTCGTAAGCAGCATCAAAATTCTCATGCCAATGCTTTAAAGTACGCGCATAGTCTTTACCCATATCATCAATAGACCAGGTGACCATGTCGGTTTTCTTGGCGATGTGACGAGTCATTTCACTCACCGACGGTAAGCAACCGCCGGGGAATATATAGCGCTGTATAAAGTCGACACTCTTGCGATAGCTATTGTAACGTTGGTCGGCAATGGTAATCGCCTGGATAAGCATGCGCCCGTCTGGTTTAAGCATATGCTGCAGTTTTTCGAAAAAACCGCCTAAATATTCGTGGCCGACAGCTTCAATCATTTCAATCGATACGACTCGGTCATATTCACCCGTCAATAAACGATAATCTTGTTTCAATAAGGTAATACTATTTTCAAGCCCTTCTTGCTTCACTCGCGCTAGTGCATAATCGTACTGAGCATCGGAAATGGTCGTGGTAGTAACATGCACGCCATAATGTTTCGCCGCATAAATGGCCAAAGCGCCCCAACCGGTACCAACTTCAAGCAAGGTTTGGCCTGGACTTAAATCTAAACGCTCACAAATGGTGTGCAACTTGTGTAATTGCGCTTCATTTAGACTGCTATCATCTGCCGGATAAAGTGCACTTGAATACATCATTTCTGGGTCAAGAAACTCTTTATACATGTCATTACCTAAATCGTAATGCGCCAGAATATTTCGCTTAGAGCCGGTTTCAGAATTACGATTAAATACATGTTTAATGCGATTGAGACCATTGCTCAACCATGAAAAATAACGCTCGATATTGTCTAGCAAGGCTAAGTTTTTGGCAAAAATCTGCACCACTTTGGTCAAATCAGGGCTACACCAATGGCCTTGAATATAAGCTTCACCAGCGCCAATTGAACCGCCAAACACCACTTGACGATAAAAGTTAGCATGCTGAACCTGCATTGTGGCGTGCACATCGCTTTTAGGATCGCCAAATTCTGAAGTTTGATTACCATCAACAATCGTTAAATGACCTTCAGCAAGATGCGCTAATGCGCGAAGAAGAATTTTCCTTGCCAGGCTGTCAGATAAACTCGCTTGAGTCATACTACTTTCTGTCACCATATTTTCCATGTCATTTCTCCAGTTCATACACTGTCTTATTCGATCGCTTTATTGGCGTAATGCAACTGTAATACGTGATAACCACTTATTTGGTTTACATTTTTCAATAATGATTAATTCAACTTAACGGTCTGCTTGCCAACAAATGGGATCCGTTTAATAAATAACTTCATAGCTTGCCAATAAATACCCAACATAATTTTGAGCGTCATCAATGGGTAACCCAACATAAATTGGCGTATCGAACTTGAGGTAATTAGTTGGCGTTTTAACACTAAACCAGCATCAAATAGCTTATCGTTATTGGCATTTCTATTTTCAATAGTCACTTTCAAATGTTTAGCTGGGGGCGAAATACGCCACAAGTAATGCATATCTAAGTTCATAAAAGGCGACACATGAAACACTTTGTCTGTTTGAGTAGTATTGGCAATATCCACCAGATAACAATGACGCTCATTCCAAGGGGTATTACTCACCTCAGCGAGCATATAGATTAGCTCATCTTGATGATAACAAAAGTAAAAATTGACCGGACTAAAATAAAAACCAAAATGGCGTATCTGCCCAGAAAATATCACTTTATCGCATATTTGTGTAGCACCTAAATGCTCAATGGTTGCCAACACGCGATGTTTCAATGCCACAGCATCAGAGCCTACACAAGCTTGGCTTAACGCAAGTTCCTCACCAAATTGCTGCTCAAGCGCATTGAGATAATCGCTAGGCTTAAATTTAAGTGGGGTAAACTTGTCTGTTGAAAACAACTTACTCACCGCGGTTAATGCTGGCAGTTCATCTAAATCAATTGCCATCATCGCAATGTTATAACCGAAACTGTGCACCTTAGGCGTATGACGGCGATGGTTAACCTTGCCACAATAAATGCCACTGTTTAATTGATCATGTTTCATTACCGATGTGGGTTGATTCATAAACTAATCCCAAAAAGATCGCATACTTCAACCGCACTCCGAACGCCGTCTTCATGAAATCCGTTGTGCCAGTAAGCTCCCGCAAAGTAGGTATTGTGTTTACCATTGATAAGCGATCTTTTTGCTTGAGACTTCATGCTGGCATCATTAAATACTGGATGAGCATAATTAAACTTACGCAAAATTTTACGTTCGTCAATTAACGCCGTTTGATTGAGAGTGACACAGAATGTTGGCGCACTTGCTGGTAAACACTGCAAAATATTCATGTTATAAGTCACACTGGCAGGACGCTGGGCAATATCTTGCTGATTTTTACCATCTAAACGATAATTCCAGCTTGCCCATGCTGCTTTGCGTTTAGGCAGCAGATTAATGTCGGTATGTAATACCACTTCATTATTCTGGTATTCCATCGCACCTAACACGTCGATCTCATCTTGAGTGGCATCAGTTAACATCGCTAATGCCTGATCGCTATGGCAACTTAATACCACATCATCAAAACGCTGCCATTCCCCTTTAGCCACTTGAACATATACGCTATCATCGCTGCGCTTAATACCTGTAACGGGAGAATTAAGCTGAATGCGATCTTTGAAAGGTGCCGTTAAAGCAGGAATATAACTGCGCGAACCGCCTTCAAGTACATACCACTGCGGGCGATCATTAATATTTAATAATCCATGATGTTGGAAAAAACGAATGAAAAATCGCAGTGAAAAACCGCGCATATCATCAATACTGGCAGACCAAATAGCGGCGCCCATAGGTAAAATATAATGCTCACAGAAAAAGGCAGAAAAACCTTGCTGGTCAAGATATTCACCTAGTGAAGCCGTAGGGTATTTATCTGCCTCATAAATCACTTTACAACCATTGTTAAACCGAACTATCTCGCCTAAAAACTTGTAAAAACTTGGACGAAATAAATTACGGCGCTGGGCAAATAAACTCCACAAATTATGGCCATTATATTCAAGCCCCGTGAGTGCATTGTTAACACTAAAGCTCATTTCAGTGGGTATCGATTTAATCTTAAGTTGCGCCATTAATGTTTCAAAAAGCGGATAAGTACGATCGTTAAACACAATAAAGCCTGAGTCGATTGCGTATTGCTGGCCTGCAACTTCTACATCTATGGTAGCCGTATGACCACCAATATAATCATTAGCCTCAAACACAGTTACCGTGTGTTCACGGCTGAGTAAGTGGGCACTCGTTAAGCCTGCAATTCCACTACCTATTACAGCAATATTTTTCATTTCGTTAATCCCTGACACTAAGACTTTATTGTTGATTGACTTGAGCGAGCTATTTAGGAGCCAATAAAGACACTAATAATTTTTCTGGCAATAAAGAGGCTAATTTAAGTAACCAAGTGAATTTGGTTGGAAAATGGATCTCACATTTTTGGCGTTGCATACCGTTATAAATGGCCACAGCGGCTTGCTGAGGCGAGATTTGCATTGGCATAGCAAAGTCATTTTTAGCGGTTAAGGGGGTTTTAACAAAACCAGGGCAAATCACGCTAACCCCAATCCCATGTTTGGCAAGATCAACTCGTAAACTGCGACCTAAATAAGTAATGGCCGCTTTTGATGCGCCATAGGCTTCGGCACGCGGAAACGGCAGATAGGTGGCGCTTGAACTCATCAGCCCCAGCTGAGCACCACGGCCTAAAAGCGGTAAAAAATGTTCTAGACAATAACCCATAGCAACCACATTAGTATTGATCACTCGCGCAAATAAAGCCGAGTCAAAATGCAATGCATCATCAATGTATTCGCAGCTTCCGGCATTCAATACCACTTGCTGTAGCTGCCAACCATTATGCTGCAATAGTTGCTTAAGCTTAGCGGCGGCGGCTTGTACCTGCTCATTATCAGTAATATCAAATTCTAACGGTGTGGCGCCGGTAATCGCCTCTAATGCTTGAGAATTTCGGCCACAAGCTATTACAGCAATACCTTTTTCAAGGTAATATTCAGCTAAAGCTAACCCAATACCTGAGCTGGCTCCAGTAATTAATACGGCCTTGGAACTCGCGTTAACAGTTGCCATTACTTCGCCACCCTATTTTTAAGTAAGCCGATGAGACCTCCTAAAAAAGGCACTTGCTCATAGAGCATTTGTCCTAGGTCAAAGTAGTCTCTATGAGAAAATATCTTATCGGAAAATTTAAGTTGCGACATGCCTTCAACATTTATTAGCTGGCCTTTACATAATTTAGGATGTGTATAACTCATGGTCCAATACAAAGCGGCTTGCTGATTATCAGCACTGATGACCACTTCTTTGATATCAAATTCAATGTGGGTGACGTTTTGATACATGTTGGCAAAATAATGCGTTAATGCTTCCATGCCCTGGACATGATGCATCGGATCTCTAAAGCAAATATCATCGCGATAGACTTGACTGAGTAGAAACAAATTATCTTTATTGAGCTGTTGATACATATTAATAAAGGCATCAACAATAGCCGGATGACCACTCACAGACGCAGAATTGTCCGTATTTAATGGTACTGATTGAGTATCAACTATCGATTGTGCACCTTGCATTAACAGACTCCTACCACGCGACCCTAAAAACTCACGGAACATAAATATAACAATGCCTTATATGACAATCAGATAAAAGCATTTAATGACCGTGAAACAAATAAAAACTTATGGGGGTTGATACGACATACTCGCAAAAGTAGATCAACATGTTAAATGAGCCACACAGCAAAACGCCTAAGTAGAGCTTAGGCGTTAATAAAGTCAGTAATAGTGTGTTTTATTCAGAAACTGAGTAACCTGTTTTGGCCACTGGATGCCAGTATTTATCAACTTCCTGTTGAATAAATGCATGTTTCGCCTTCATCGCGTCGGCTTCAACAAAGCCAATAGCGGCGTGGGCTTTTTCTTTGGTACTGTAATCTGGGTACTCAACTTCAGTAACTGACATTTGACTTAATATGCGGGCCAATACTTCACGGGCATAAGTAACCTGTTCAGTCGATTTATCCAGTAGTTCAATCCCTTCTTTAGGATTATGAGCGTACATACCATGCGATGCAGTGGCAAAATCCCAACGCCATTGTGAATGACGAATAGCCATAATCGCATCATTCATTTGCGCCCATGTAGCCCCCGCATCCCACGCAGCTTTGGCTTCGTAATGCGCCTTAATCAGCAATGACTCTACATGTCGTGCTTTAGCATCAATAGTAGCTTTGGTTTTATCAAGCTTTTTGGTGATGCCCGCTTTACTGCTATGACAATTTGCACAACTACGATCAAAATTGTCTAATGCACCACCAACCTTATGGTCAGTAAATGTAGCGCCTTTTTCATCGGTCGCAGGCGGCATATGACAGGTTATACAGGTCACGCCTTGCTTAGCGTGAGCCGAACGACTCCAATGTTCAAACTCTGGATGACGCGCTTTTAATATTGGGGTTTTAGAAATAGGGTGGATCCATTCGTAAAAGCGACGTGTGTCGTAATACTTTTCAATTTCATCGGCAGTGCTGCCAAAAATCCATGGAATATTAACCTTGTTATTATTTTCAGGCTGGAAATAATAACTCACATGACATTGACCACAAACCTGTGCCCCTTGCATTGTGTGGTTTTGCTTATCAAAAGGCAGTTTAATTTTTGCCATCGCATCTTGTGCATGTGGTCGAGGTAATGCGAGTTTAGCACTGCCATCAAGATGACAATCACTGCAGTAAACAACGGATTTGATTTCACGGCCTAAATCGACAAAATTGGCACCTGAAAAACCTTGAATACCCATTTCTTTAATCAATCTAGGGGCATCGGGTGTTTTACAGGTCCAGCAACTGGCTGATAAACCTTTGTCACCTTCAGCTATTGCAACACCAGTACGCAAGGTATGTGTCACGTCAGCTACAGCAAACTGATGCCCGCGAGGGCTATGATATTCTTTGGCAAATGATGAACCTGCCCATAAAATGATATTGGCAGGATATTGCGCCAGTATATCGTCTCGCTCTACTTGGTCTTCGGTTGCTTGCCATGAGTCATATTGTTGTGGAAACTTTAGTTGATTAGGATCCACCTCAGCACCTTTGAGCGACCAAGAGGTTAGACTCAACAGAGCTATTGCCCCAAGAATAACACTTAAGCCTACCTTGCTTCGCATCGGCTGCGTAGCCTTCATTATCACCTCGATAAGTAGATCCATCATATTGCTAACCTTTGTTTATTCATCACGTTAATTAATCTTTGAGAACTAAGCCTAAAGTACTGCTTATCTATAAATGGGTTCACTGGTTATGACACCGTCTGTTTAACTACCTAGCCGGGTTATTACTTAAATAACTTGATATAAAAGATACAGTGGCCAGATTATCCCGGACGACCATCAAGACGTGGTCGCATTAATATCGGCGCGTAAAACCACACAAATAATCCAAAGCCCATAAACCAACAAGCCCCTGCTGCCCATAACCAAATTTGCGTGTATTCAGGCATCAACAAAGGCATAACGGCACGTAACACTGCAGCAAGCGGCACACATAAAAATGCCCAGGTCATGTTAGGTCCTTGGTAGATATTACGACTAGTATGCCCAAGTGAAACTCTTGAAATCATTGATAAACATAATGAAGCAATCCCGCCAATGGCAAACAGATGCAGCAAGGTACGATAGGCATATTCGTTATCAATATTTACAGCCATTAATAACAGTGTGATAGGCAACGAAAAATACGATATATGTAACGACCATAACATCGGCTCTTTTAGGGTTTTATGTGCTTGCCATCGTGCAAAACGGAGTAAATGTAATATGCCTGCAACAACAAGCAGCAGTTGCTCTGCCCCCTTAGGAAGCCAATGAGTGATGGCTTGAATAAACAGTAAACCCATTGCCAATATTAACGTGTTCTCGAGTGCGATAATGGGATCGGGTTTGGGTTGTTTAATTCTCATTGCGGTAAAAAATGGGATCACGCGGCCACCGACTACAGTGATCACCATGGCGAACCACCAAATCATCCCTTGCCACAATTGAGTTGATAACGAGAAGTTACGTTCAGACAGAGCATAGTAACTGACTAAGTTGACCACTAAGGCCACCAGCAATAGCAGCGGAAACCCAATATTTCGCCATTGCTTAACGGGATAAATACAACGCCACAATGCATAAGCGCTCAAGCCTAAAAATAAGCTGTCGAATATTGCCGGTAAAAATAAAGGAATATTCATTGGCAACAGCAACATCAAGCGAGCAATAAACCAACACCCAAAGGTGATCATTAATACGCGCCCTTTAATGGTCGGTTGGTTAGTCCACGCCTGAACGGCTGTGAGTAAAAAGCCACATACTATCGCCATGGCAAAGCCGAATAACATTTCGTGAGGATGCCACCATAACGGCACCACGTTAGCCCAAAATTCACTGTTAAATAGGCTAAATTGTGGCGTAAACCAACCCATTAACCACAATGGAATATATAAGGCCGCAATACTCGCCCCACCCAAAAAAAATGGTCTAAAGCCTAAACGCCATATAGCAGGAGTGTTATCAGTTTCCGCAGGATCATCAATATTTAACATAAACAGTTCACTCACTTAGTGGCATAACAGCAATAAGATTTAAACATGCATAAATTTTAAATCTTTAATAAGTCATTCTATGCCGTTAATTGAACTGCTTCAATCAATACCCACCAATCGACCGCTTAGCCAAGCCCATAGTGTGATCTAAGCCCAAAAAAAAGGCCGCTATTATCATAAGAGATAATAGCGGCCTTAAACTGTATTCACCGATTTGCGAACTTAAGCAGTCAAGTTAATCAACTCAATAGCTCGTCAGTAGTGACAATAAATAGGATTAACCACGCTTTAGCGCACTTAACACTTCTATTGCCCGGAGGCGGGCCATCTTGTGTTCAACAATAGGTTTTGGATAACTGTCGCCTTGTGGTGAGGCAAATAAGTCATTAACGTTAACCGTTTTAGGTTCATGGATATCTTTTAACGACCAGCGAGCAACCTCTGGAACGTAACGTTTAATAAAACTGCCATCAGGGTCAAACTTACTACTTTGGGTCATAGGGTTAAATACCCTAAAATAAGGCTGCGCATCGCATCCGGTGCCAGCAGACCATTGCCAACCACCATTATTGGCCGCTAAGTCTCCATCAATCAATTGCTGTCTAAAGTAACGTTCACCCCAGCGCCAATCGACCAATAAGTGCTTGGTTAAAAAACTGGCGACCACCATACGTAAGCGGTTATGCATCCAACCCGTTTGATTTAATTGGCGCATGGCAGCATCAATAATCGGATAACCCGTCTGCCCATCGCACCAGGCGGTAAACTCCTGAGCATTATTTCGCCAAACAATCCCTTTACCCAGCTCATTAAAATTTTGCGCCATTGATAAATAGGGGAATGCCACGAGCAGATGTCGATAAAATTCACGCCAAATAAGCTCATTTAACCAGGTTTTCGCCGCGCAAGTATCATCAACTAATGCTTCTGGGTATCGCGCTAATATTGCCGCAACACATTGACGAGAACTCACCACTCCGATAGCTAAAAAGGGTGATAAGCGACTCGTGCCTTCAAGGGCGGGGAAATCTCGTTCTGCTTGATAATCTGCAACCTGACTTGCTAAAAATTGTTCAAGTATTCGCTTTGCTGCACCTTCGCCAGCTGCCCATTGTTCGCTGTTACGCGAAGGGCAAGTAAACTCAATAGCGACAGGTGATGGCAAGGCTGCCGCAACTGGAGCTGGCACTGCGAGGGGAACTATCGCTTTTTGACTGGCAATGCTTTTCCATTTTTTCGAAAATGGGGTAAACACCTTATACATATCACCAGACAAATTTTGCACTTGCCCACTTGCCAATACACAGTCTTGATCAATTAACGTCAGGGGTAACCCTTGCTCAATTAAGCCACTGTCGCGGCGGCGTTCGTTAATTTCCGGCTCGCTACCGGCAAACACGGCATCAATATTATGCTGCTGCAGGTAATCATTTAACGCGGCATGAGTATCACTAAACCACTCAAGATGCAGTACGTCCAAGGGGATGCCTAACGCGGCAAGTGACTGGGCTAATAAATTGACGTGCCGCTGAATAAAGTTAATTTGTATTGGCGCGACATCATGCTGCGCCCATTGCGACGGAGTCACAATATACACAGCCCTAACCTTACTTTGATGTTGCTTGGCAAATTGACAAGCCGCGACTAATGCTGGGTTATCGGCAACACGTAAGTCTTGCCTGAACCACATCAAGCTATTCATAGAAGTCATTAACACTCGACCTAATAGGCGTAACGAAGCTTTAACGCTTCAGGGTGCGGATTTAAATACACTTGCTCTTCAATATAGGGTGTCGGAAACTCACGCACATAATGATTTATCAAGGTAATAGGAACCAGTAAAGGTAATAGTCCTTGACGATATTTTAAAATCGATTCGCTTAATTCTTCTTTCTGGGCTGCCGTCAGTTTTTTCTTAAAATAGCCCTGAATATGCTGCAAGGTACTGGTGTGATTTTTACGGGTGGCAATAATTTTAAGCGCGGTCATAAAGCCCTCAAAGTATACCTGCGCCGACTGCTCAACATCTTGAATATCAGCCAGAATAGGGCCTAGCTCGCGATACCATTGGGGGCTATGTGCCATAAGTAAGTACTTATAACGCGAATGAAACTGCATTAACTTGTGCTTAGTTAACCCCGACTGAGTCATTTTACGCCAATCGTTATAGGCAAACACTCGAGTAAAGAAATTCTCTCTTAATGGCAAATCATGTAAACGGCCTTCTTCCTCTACTGGTAGTAGTGGATAACGCTCCATTAATTTCTTGGCAAACACGCCGACACCAGTCTTGGTTCCATTATTGGTGCCAATTTTGTACTCGGTTACCCTTTCCATACCGCACGTTGGCGATTTAGCACATAAAATATAACCACCAAGGTAGTCTAACTCTTCTACTTTAGCTTGAGAGTATTCATTCAATTTATCGGTCACGTCTAACGAGCCATCGGCACTGCGGATATGGACAATATCGCCATCTCGCACTTGGCGAATACTTTTACGTGGTGCACCCATGCCAATAGCCATTTCAGGACACACTGTGGTGTATTCAAAAAACGGTTCAATTTCTTGTCTGCAGTAATAGGAGTTTTTGTGGCCGCCGTCAAAACGAACTTGGTTACCCAGCAAACAGCTGCTGATCCCAATCTGGATTTTTTCTGGCACAAATATATCGATATCTGGCATGTTATGCACTCCTGTGGCAAAAGTAATATTCCCAAGGTGGGATTAAAAAAGATAGCATAGTTAACGCATATGTAATTAGACCAAATATACGAATAAAACAAAATTAAGTTCATTGTTTATAGGGATATTTGTGGTTTTGTGCAATATAAGATTAGGGCGGTTAAAGTTTGTTCGCAGCAAACGGTTTTCAATCGCAGTATAAGATGTGCCACTGAGTCATGCTAAACAAAACCTGATAACAAACTCATTGTATCAAGATAACCAAGACCCTTTAGCAGCCCATTTGGATAGCATCCGAAGCCACCTTCTAGTGCGTTATTGGCTTATTATCGAACAACCATTTGCGGCAAAACATAATCAAACATAACACCAACATAAGCTTACTTAAAAATAGCGATAAAAAAAACAGAACCTAAGTTCTGCTTTTTATTCATATGCAACTTAAGGCGTTAACTCAACGCCACAGATTGAAATGTTATATGAGTTTTACGCTCGACTACCCACGCGCTCTAGCCCCCAAACCAAACCAATGCCAATCAGCAGACACACTATAGCGACGATCATTTGTGATGACTCACCGGTAATGTGCTCAAACTGAAACGGAGATAAATTTTGCTCAACCAATGGCACTAACTCGCCTTTAGAGTTTTCACGCCAGCTAATCACTTGTTTCCATGGCCAGATTTTACCGAGCGTGCCTAACATCAACCCAGTTAAAAAGAGTAAAGTCGCATCGTGGAATTTACGCAACAATGCCGATAACACATGGCTAAAACTCAATAGCCCCGCAACAGCACCTAAAGCAAAACAGGCTAAATAAACAATATCAAACCCTTTTGCAGCAGCTAACACTGCAGGATACATCCCTAAGAGCAGTAAAATAAAACTGCCCGAAATGCCTGGTAATATCATGGCGCAAATAGCAATGGCACCACAGAAAAAGAAGTTAAGGTAACTCACCTGCATTTCAATAGGGTGCAACACTGTGATTGCCCATGCAAATGCGACACCGACAATAAACATAACAACCCGAACAACAGTGAATTTATCCACTTGCTTGAGCATGTGAGCCACAGAAAACAAAATTAAGCCAAAAAAGAACGACCACACAGGAATAGGATGCGTCGCTAATAGCCAAGAAATTAATTTAGCTAAGGTAAAAATGCTGGTTAAAATACCGCCAAAAACACACAATAAAAAAGGACCGTTAATGTGTAAAAAAGCACCTTTAATCCCTTTTTGTTTAATCACCCCCACTAACGACAAATTAATTTTGCGAATACCATCCAACAGCGGGTCTAAAATACCGGTAATAAATGCAATTGTGCCGCCAGACACCCCAGGAACAACATCTGCCGCCCCCATAGCCATACCTTTAAAATAATTTAATATCAGTGAGTCAGTTTTCAAAATTCATCCTTAAAGTGTCTAATCAAGTAAATTATACCTGTGGCCAGTGTAATGAGCGATAGAAAATATTGATCATGACTTCACCGCAGGTTACAACAATGCTAACCTCATCCGACCAGACAACTTACTTACACAATAACCAGAGTCTTTCCAATGGCCCAAACTAAATCTAATAAAGTCATGTCGCTATATCAAAAAGTGACCGCGTACCCTTTTGGTAAGCATATATTCTCTAAAATGGTAGCGCGTATGGCGCCCTATTTTGGCACAGTACATCCTTACATAAGCGATTTACGTGTAAACCGTTGTGAATGTTTAATCAAAAAGCGTAAAAAAGTCCAAAATCATATTGGCACTGTGCATGTTATTGCTATTTGTAATGGTTTAGAAATGGCTATGGGCACTATGGCTGAAGCATCGATTCCGGCGCATTTGCGCTGGATACCAAAAGGAATGTCGGTCGATTACACTGCAAAAGCGGCGAGTGATATTCTATGTGTTGCAGAGGTAAAGCCAGAGCAGTGGCAAGTGGGCGATATGTTAGTCGATGTTAAAGCCTATGATACCAATGGTGTGGTGGTCGTCCAAGGGCACATTAAACTGTGGATTTCACAGAAACCTCAAAAATAATTAACTAAAGGTTGTCTATATCCACAGTTTTTATTGAGTTTTTTATTCAACTGATTGAAAGGCATAATGTTAATAACGCTGTGCGCAAGCCAATATAAATCATCATAATGGCTATGCTCTATGATGACTGTAAAGCTCACAGTTAAGGTATTTCAGACGAGATTAGTCAGTTTAAATGGCAGAACTCACTCAATCATCTTGTTGATTAATAAGCAATAATATTCCCATCAGCTCAGAGAGTGTTCGAGTCTGAGCTTTAAAAGGCGTCATATAACATGACGCCTTTTTCATTGGTTATACGCTAAGAGTGTGACTTGTCGAATTCCTTTTTAGCCTCATCTTTAGCCATACCATATTTCTCTTGCATCTTACCTTGGAATTTCTCAAGTTTTCCATCGATTTCCTGTAAATCATCGTCGGTTAATTTACCCCAACGTGCTTTTAGTGAACCAGATGCCTGCTTCCATTTACCTTTAATAATGTCGTTATTCATAATTAAATACTCCTCCAGGTGAGAAAAATTCTGGGTCGCCGCAGTAGACATATCCATCTTAAATAATGACATCTTGGACAAAACCCACAGCCGATGATGTGTATTGATGATGTGGCTCGGTATTAAATACACATCAGCGACAGCTATAATTTAGATATATCCCTAATCCGTAGTCCGGCTTTAGAGATTATAACCAAGCATTCAAATACCCCGCCACAGGGCATTTACACAATGAACCAGTACTAGTTTTTCTGTAACTGTTGCAGAGTTTTCATTTCGTCGTGCATCGATTGCGCATCCGCTCGAATATTGGTCAGTATAAGCAATGCCTGGCCCTGTTGATTTTTATCGATTGCATCATCTAGCACTTCAAGCACCTTATCTTCAACTTCTTCAAGTTGCTTAATATAGGTGTAGTCTTCATCACTTGAGAACACTGCCACAAATTTGGTGTATATTTTGCGCGACTCTACCGCAAAAGAACTCCCATCTTCAATATCACCTTGCTCAGCAATGGCGAGTGGTTGTAATGCTTGAATCGCTGTGGCTTTTTTCGTGGCCATTTTGGTGAAAGTACTTTTGAGCGCTGGATTACTGACCTTCTCAATCGCGTCTTGGTAAAACTCGACACCAGCTCTCATAACTTGGATGACATCTGTTACATTCTCTACACTTGTTTTTTGATTTAACATATTCACTCCTGTTTTGACTGTACTACTAACCATTGTTAGCTTACTTTCTTAGATGCAATAAACACCCCAACAATAAAATAAACTTATCAACTTGATTTTATTGAAAAATAAAATCAACCTTGACCTGCTTAATCTATAAAAGATGAATAATTTACAAGGAATATGAAGTTTTTACACACACGGTTGTGGTTTAATTTACTCCCCAATAGAGAACATAAACTTGTCTGATATCTACATGATTGACTCAAGTCATTTAACCAAGCCTTGTGGAGTATTAATGTTTATTCCGGAGTGAATAACAGATTAAATAGCAATTAAGTCGTCAATGTTTATGCAGGTTTGTGGCAGCGCAAAAAGCTCACCTACTTAGCTCACTTCAACTCGAGTTAAGTGGTGGGATATGTAAGGAAAAAGACAATATTAGTGGGTACACTTATTTACCGCTGGTTTCTTAAACACTAGCGTACAAGCAAAAACATATAATCCAGAAGTAGATGTTGAAATTAACTTTGGTAACTAGGGCAAGAATTTAGCCGATGCAGATACTAATGGCTATTCCCTAGATTTATATTTAGGTTTGCCAATTTCAGACAACATCAGTCTTTATGTCCGTGGTGGTCAATTGTGCTACAAGACTGATTATTCGGTTCTTGGCGCTCGCGACAGCACTGATGATGAAGGTTTATTTGCTAGTGTTGGTGGTAGTTATCATATTAACGAAAGCTGGACCGCTGAGGTCGACTACACACCATATGACAGTGACTTAAACCTTGATAGTGCAACCGATGATATTGATGATGCTAATTTCTCAACCGATTTAAAATAGGCCTCGGTCGGGTTTAAATATAAATTTTAATCGTAGTGATTCGGGATAAATAGCCCCATGTTTTTATCCAAAGGTAATTATCAATGGCTTCAACACTAAAATGTGTTGGAGCTTTTTTAGATAACGATTCAGCCCGTAATATACTTTACAGCCAGTAAGCACATATCTAAATAATCTCTTATACCGTTTTATACAACCATAAAATGAAACAAAGGCGCTGGCCTAACTAAGTGTATTGTAGGTAAGTATTACAGCGCTAATGTAACTATTACACCTTCATTATTAAACACGACTATATTAGCTGTGCCCTGTTGGGCTGTTAGGTAAGAAGAATTGATAGGATAATCGATTAATTTGCTTTAGGGCTAGCGCTGATGCAGTGCATCGGCAAACTATCCCTATGGCTATGAAGAAAATTTACGTTAATAAAATATGAATTAAACAAACTAATTTAATGACTTACGCTACTTTATTCCCGCTACTTAGTTGGCATAAGGGTTATTTCACGTATATCACATCGCGGATTAGCAGAAATAGCATATATAACAGCATCTGCTATATCGCTAGGGTCTAGTTTGTCAGGTTTAGCCTCATCGAAAAATGGCGTGTTAACCATGCCGGGGCATATCGTGGTACACCGTCCGTTCCATTCAGCCATTTCGGCTGCCAAATTCTGTCCAAACCCGTAAGCAAACCATTTTGAAGCGCCATAAACAGAGCCTTTAAGCGTTATCTTGCCAGCAATTGAACTGGTAATAATAAAGTGCCCCTGCGTTTCTTTTAGCGAAGGTAAACTGGCTTTTGCGGTAAATAATAAAGCGTTAATATTGACGTCGAGCATCGTTTTCCATTCATCTGGATCGCCATTTTCAATGCCAGCAGCATTAACACCAGTACCGGCATTAGCAAAGACAACATCAATTCGACCAAATTTCTCTTTCGCCTTGGCAACGACATTGTTAATCTCATCCAGTTTGGATACATCTGCCGTTACCGCCAAGACCTTGTCTTCGCCCCAACGTTTAGCTATTTCATTAAGTTTATCAGTGCTTCTTGCCGTGATCACGGCTTTGTGTCCAGCTTCTAGTACCTTATCTACGGTTGCGGCACCTATGCCACTAGAGGCACCGGTAATCAATATTATTTTTTCATTTGTCATGAGATTTATCCTTAATTCAAGCATTACTTAACTTGTTGGTTTTTTTCTGTGAAATGGTATCGATAAAAACAACAGCAATGCGATATCGCTGCTAGGTATGGTTATAGCTATGCAATACAGATACCACTTTACTCAGTACAAAACTCAACGTTGGGCCTATATAATGGTTTTTTCAAGCTTAAACGCATTATCTAGTTGCATTACAACAGGTGGTTGGTAATCTCTAACAGCACCTCTTTAATGAATAAAGAGGGTTCATAAATAGCTAATAGCAAAAGGAATTCGGTTATTAACGTTACAACTGACATGGATGAGCAAACTGCTCCGAGTAAACCGATACGTTTGGCTAATCTTGACGCGATTAGAGGGCTTGGCGTATTAGGTATTTTCTTCCTTAATATCTATTTTATGGGCAATAGTTTTTTCGGGTATGCTCCCCATGAAGTTCAACCCAGCTCAGATATTGGCATACTCATTTTTAGCAATTTCTTTTTAGAAGGTCGTTTCTTTAGCCTATTTGCGATGATTTTCGGTGTAGGAATGTTAATCCAATACCAACGCCAGCAAATGGAAATGGATACAGCCACCACTACCCAGAAGAATAAACACATAAAAAGCCGCCAATATTGGCTAATTGCCTTTGGCGTAATACACGCCATATTCATCTTTCCTGGCGATATCTTATTATCATATGGTGTCGCAGGACTATTAGCTTTTCGCTACATCACACTCAGTGCCGATGAGCAAATTAGCAAGGCTAAATGGTTTATCTTTTTATCACTAATCCCCATCGCGCTTATTTCACTGATGCCTGACGATCAAGTTTACTCACGCGAGTCAGCTTTTTTCACTGAGCAACTGTCGGCTTGGACCGGCAGCTATTCGCAACAACTGAAGCTGCATTTAAGCTTGTTTGCTTACATGTTAGCGGTGATCCCATTAACGTTAATGTGGTATATCGCAGGCTTAATGCTATTGGGCATGGCGTTATATAAACGTAATATATTTATTGATGGGCTGGACAATAAAACCCTGTGGCAATGTGTGTTTTGGGCCGTGGTATTGTCATCATTAGATTCACTGCTGAGTCTTAGCGGTAATCCAATGTGGGAAGCGATATCAGATCTATTATTATGGTTCAGCGCGCTTGCGACTGCTTTGATTTATATCCATATTATTGTAAAGCTATGCAAAAATACTCCCCATAGATTAACTCTGCTGCAGAACGTTGGTAAGCTGGCATTTAGTTTATACATTCTGCAATCAATTGTCGGTATATTGCTACTACGTTATATCGCACCAGAGTGGCTGTACTCGCTAGATAGAACAGGTTACTTATCAATTGCAATTATCTACAGCCTGTTACAGCTGGTGTTAGCCGATGTCTATTTACGTATATTTAATCAAGGTCCGCTAGAAAAGCTTTGGCGTATGCTAGTCTCACGTACCAGCTAATGAATAATCAATACTTATGAGAAAATCGTCTATAACAGACATTCTGTGCAATATTGCTCTATCTCATCAGATAGATGAACTTACTCTTACTGGGCTGACGCTAGCATGAATAAATTTGCTTGGTTAATGTTACTGCTTATCGGTGCTATTTGGGCTGCAGTCCAGCCTTGGCTTGCTGGAGTATATGGCATAATTAATCTGCTCACATTTACCTTGTACTACCGCGACAAATCGGCGGCTAAACGAGGGAAATGGCGCATAAAAGAAAGTACCTTACAATTTTTTGCCTTAATTGGCGGCTGGCCTGCAGCGCTACTTGGGCAATATCACTTACGCCATAAAACCCAAAAATCATCTTTTAAATGGGTGTTGTGGTGTTGTATCGTACTCAACTCAGCAGGGCTCAGCTTATTGTGTTACCAGCAGTGGCATCCGTTATTAGACGCATACCGTTAACCTCTTAGCTCAATGTTACCTTTAGCTACGTTGAGAAGTATTAGCCCAGCAGTTTTTGCGCTAAACTAGTCGCACTATCTACCCAACAATTCGAGATCAATTATGCGTATGATTTTGGCCGTACTGGTCATTGCGGGCGTTATTTTTTATTTTTTTACTCAATCTAACAATTCTAAAGCCGCGAAAGAAAACATTGAGAAAGGTAAGGTTTTTTTAGCTGAAAATGCCAAACGCCAAGGTGTGATACAAACCTTATCGGGCTTACAATATGAAGTATTAGTCAAAAGCGAAAACACTGAACATCCGAGCGCAAAAAGTAAAGTCACCGTGCATTATCACGGTACACTCATTGACGGTACAGTATTCGACAGCTCTGTTGATCGCGGCGAAACAATCAGCTTTGGCTTAAACCAAGTCATAGCTGGTTGGACCGAAGGTGTACAACTAATGAGTATTGGCGATAAATTCCGTTTTTATATTCCTAGCCAATTGGCTTACGGCAATCGCTCCACCGGCAAAATTGAAGGTGGTTCAGTACTCATATTTGACGTTGAGTTATTTGAGATTAACTAATCAGCACTGAGTATCAGTTTAAACTGAAAATAAAAAAGCCTCCTTGTTGGAGGCTTTTTGTTATGGGTTATTGACTCATTAGCCTTCACTCGATAACAATTTGATTATCATGCTAGATAAAACGGATCATCGATAGACTTCGCCGGCGGTGTAAACCATTTAGGCCCTTGCGCTGTCATATAGAAATGGTCTTCATGGCGAATACCAAACTCGCCTGGTACGCATAACATTGGCTCGTTACTAAAGCACATACCAACCGCCAGCGGGGTAATATCATTACCCACCAAATATGGCCATTCATGAATGTCTAAACCAATACCGTGGCCTGTACGATGAGGTAAGCCCGGAACTGCGTAACCTGGACCAAAACCAGCAGCTTCAAGTACTTTGCGCGCAGCAGCATCTACCTCGCCACACGGTGTACCAATTTGCGCCGCCTCAAATGCGGCAATTTGCGCATCTTGTTCAAGTTGCCATAACTGACGTTGACGAGCGTTGGGTTCACCAAATACATAAGTACGGGTGATATCTGAGTTATATCCCTGTAACTGGCACCCTGTATCAATCAGGACAGTATCATTTAGCGCTAATGCTTTAGGCGATTTAACCCCATGCGGATAAGCAGTATCTTGGCCAAATAGTACGATGCAAAAATACGATCCTTTAGGCGCACCAACGGCAACATGAGCTTGGTGAATAAAGTTTTCAACCTCTGTGGTAGTAATGCCCTCGTATAATATGCTGGCCGCCGCTTTATGTACTTCAAGGGTCATGTCTTTAGCACGTTGCATTAAGGCAATTTCAGCAACCGACTTCATCATCCGACATCCAGCTGTGACCGTTGTGGCGCTGACAAATCGATGCTGTGGAGCGGCTTGGGCTATGCCATCACTGATGAAAAAGGCGGTTGACTCATCAATACCAATTTTGGCTTGGCTCACGCCAATATTATCTAACACGTCGGCAAATAGCTGAAATGGACTTTCATCCTCATGCCACGTATTCACTTGGCCCTTAATGGTCATATATCCCTGTAACGTATCGAGCTCAAAAGCTGGCGCAATATACTGCACCTCACCCACAGCAGGGATAATAGCACCAACCATACGCTCACTCGCAAACCAACGAGTACCAGTAAAATAGTACAAGTTAGTGCCAGCATTAACATAAATCGCATCTAAACCGTGTTGTGCCATCAATCGTTGTGCATGTTGAATTCGTCGATTAAATTCATCATCACTTATCAACCCTATGCCATGAGTCATATTCGTGAGTGTGGCTAATGCTTGTTGCGGGCTAACGCCGCCGACACCGATTGTCATAGGTTTTCCTTTAGTTATTTTTATTGTTATTTATCTAGCAATAGAATGATTGAATCAAATCGTCTTATCTTGTCCAAATATACAAGATAATTACTACCGACAAGAATACCGTCTGCATCGCTTTGTTACCATTGTATACAATATAAGTTTACAATTTTTGTCTGTTTGATAAACATTATGTCAGCGACTTCACTTGCCAGTTTGCCGTCACACTTGCGATAATCCCCCTTCATTCTACAGAGCTGAGTTCATCAGTCGCCTCCAATGGAGAAACCATGTCCAATATTATTGCTACGCGCCTTAGCGCCATTCGCCAGCTGCTTGAAGTAAACCAAATAGATGCATTCATCATTCCCCGCGCTGACGAATATTTAGGTGAATACGTACCTGCCCGTAATGAGCGTTTACATTGGGCCACTGGCTTTACCGGTTCTGCTGGCATGGCTATTGTGCTAAAAGACCGCGCGGCAATATTTACTGACGGCCGTTACACAGTGCAAGTGCGTCAACAAGTAGACGGTAACTTGTTTGAATATTTAAGTCTGTATGACGATCCACAAATTGACTGGTTAATTGACACGTTACCTGCTGGCGCGAGTGTCGGCATCGATAGCCGTTTACACACCCTAGCTTGGTATCAACAAACTAAAGCACAATTTGATAAAGCCGACATCAATCTCGTCGACGTAGATAACAACCCAATCGATATAAGTTGGTTAGATCGCCCTGCACCGTCAGCATCAACCATGACGCTATTCAGTCATCAAGGAGCAGGACGTAATAGCGTTGAGAAACGTCAACAAATTGGTGTGCTGGTTAAAAAACAAGGTGCCGACGTCGCTCTAATTGCAGCATTAGACTCATGCTGTTGGTTACTCAATATCCGTGGTAATGATGTACCACGCTTCCCCGTCATTCTTGGTTGTGGATTATTATCAACCAATGGCGACATGACCTTTTTTACCGATTTAGCCAAAGTGCCGCAAAATATTGCCGCGCACGTTGGTACTGGCGTGAGCTTTAAAGATGAAGCAGAGCTGGCTTCTGTGTTGGCACAAATGAAGGGGGTTAAGTTATTAGCTGACCCATATTCTGCTAACGCATACTCGCAACTACTCGCACAAAAAGCTGGCGCAAAGCTGATTGTAGGTAGTGACCCTGTTGCATTACCTAAAGCACAAAAAAATAGCGCCGAATTAGCCGGTATGCGTGCATGTCATATCCGTGATGGCGCAGCAGTGAGCCGCTTTTTAGCCTGGTTAGACAACCAAGTTGAGCAACACATCATGCATGATGAAGCCCAACTGGCTGACAAGTTAGAAAGCTTTAGATTACAAGACCCACTGTATCGCGAACCAAGCTTTGACACCATTTCAGCTACCGGCGCCAATGCCGCTATGTGCCATTACAACCACAATAATGGCACGCCAAGCACCATGACCATGGACAGCATTTATTTGGTCGATTCTGGCGCGCAATATTTAGATGGCACCACAGACGTCACTCGCACCATCGCCATTGGCAAGGTGACCGATGAGCAGAAGAAAATGGTCACGCTGGTATTAAAAGGCCATATTGCCCTTGATACTGCCCGTTTCCCTAAAGGCACTTCTGGTCAACAACTCGATGCGTTTGCTCGTCAGTATTTATGGCAGCATGGTTTTGATTATGACCATGGTACTGGCCATGGTGTCGGTCACTTTTTAAGTGTTCACGAAGGCCCGCAGCGTATTGGCAAAAACGTCAATGGCGTGGCATTACTGCCGGGCATGGTATTGTCCAATGAGCCTGGTTATTATCGCGCCGACGGTTTTGGTATTCGTATCGAAAACCTGGTTACAGTGCAGCATTGCCAAGCCCTAACGGGTGCAGAGCGTGAAATGTACGAGTTTGATGTGTTAACTCATATTCCAATGGATGCACGCTTAATTGATAAGTCATTGTTAACTGATTTTGAAGTCAATTGGTTTAATCAATATCAGCAAAAAGTGCATCAAACCTTAGCGCCATTAATGCAAGGTGATGAGTTAACTTGGCTCAATAAAGTAACTGCTGCGATTTAAGCGTTAACCAATACAACATAACGCGCAAGCACTGAATATAGGGCTTTAGACGAATAACTCGTCTAAAGCCCTTTTAGTGAAATACCATTAAGCTCAAACTAGGTCATAGCACGCTAAGGCACGACATCAGCGGCAATATTTCCCCCATCATCACAAGCATATTTATCGTCAGATTTATCATGAGTTAACCTGTATACATGTATTAACCCGTTTGGATCGTAAGACGTCACTGTTATCTCTTCATCGATAATGCGCAATAACAGCATAATGTTGCCAACGTCGATCTTGAACTCACGTCGGTTAATTTGCCTATTTTTGGCAAACGCCACTATTACTAAATAATGGTATTAAATGGCCATACCAAGGGCGGCGATCCGTTATTAGTGATAAATGCTCAAAGTGTTATAACTGCAGCGAGTTAATTTTATTGTGAGGTATACAAAACAATCTGTTTTTAGTGCGTTTTTGCCTATATAACAAAAAATGTTAGCCGCTTCCTATTTCCGCATTGTCGATTGTTGTAAACTCCGCGCCAACAAAGGCTATGTTGGTAAGAGTAAATTTTACCAGACATGTGTTTAACAAAGTTGTTTAGCACAATACTCGCAGGTCACTAACGCTATATGCGCCAAGTGGATCTCTCACCTAAGTGTTTCTTGTTTAGGGCTCTACCTGCCATAGCCGTGTCGCCAATGAATGACCATTGGTTAACTCATAATTTAAGAGATCAAAAGGTATAATCACTATGAAGTCTGAACAGACTCTCTCTAGCTCGACCGCCGCTTCTGATTCATTTTTGGATCGTTATTTCAATATATCTGCCCGAGGTAGTACCTTAAAACGTGAAGTCATTGCTGGCTTAACGACGTTTTTAGCGATGGTTTATTCGGTGATTGTGGTGCCAAACATGCTCGGCGCGGCAGGGTTTGATCCTGCTGCGGTATTTATCGCCACTTGTTTAATTGCCGCGTTTGGTTCATTACTCATGGGACTATGGGCTAATTTACCTATGGCCATAGGGTGTGCAATATCACTCACCGCATTTACTGCATTTAGCATGGTGCTGGGACAGGGAATATCGATTCCAGTGACTCTTGGCGCTATTTTCCTGATGGGTATCGTATTTACACTTGTGAGTGTCACAGGGATCCGTCAATGGGTGCTCACTAACCTGCCAACCGGTATCGCTCACGGTACGGGAATTGGTATTGGTCTGTTTTTACTCCTTATCGCAACCAATAGCGTTAAATTGATTGTATCAAACGATGCCGGTTTACCCGTAAAGCTTGGTGATATTAATAGTTTACCGGTTATCGCAACGATTATTGGTCTTGCTATGACCATAGGGCTTGAGCGCCGGGGCACACCAGGTGGCATATTATTGGTAATAGTCGGACTATCGATTTTTGGGTTAATATTTGATCCAAGCGTGACTTATCAAGGGCTATTTGCTTTGCCGGACTTAATGTCTGATACATCGCTGATTGGTCAACTCGATATTATGGGCGCATTGAATCCAGTAGTACTGCCGATTGTATTGGCATTGGTGATGACCGCCATTTTCGATGCAACAGGCACGATTAGGGCAGTTGCCGGACAAGCGGAACTTCTCGATGATAACGACAATATTGTCGGCGGTGGTAAAGCACTGACATCAGACTCAGTCAGCAGTATTTTTGCTGGCGTGGTAGGCGGCGCTCCTGCAGCAGTTTATATTGAATCCGCAGCTGGAACCGCAGCAGGTGGCAAAACCGGCCTGACTGCAACCATCGTTGGCTTGTTATTTTTGATGATGATGTTCTTAGCGCCGTTAAGCTTTTTGGTACCCGCTTATGCGACAGCTCCTGCGCTTATGTATGTTGGCTTACTGATGCTAAGCAACGTCACCAAGCTTGATTTTGACGATAAAGTCGATGCAATGGCGGGCCTAACCTGCGCGGTATTTATCATTTTAAGCTGTAATATCGTTACTGGGATTATGCTTGGCTTTGTTACCTTGGTTATTGGCCGCATATGTAGCGGCGAGTGGCGTAAGCTGCGACTTGGAGTCATCTTAATCACCCTAGGTTTAGTCGCTTTCTACATGGGTGGCTGGGCGATTTAACCCAATTGTAAACTCGATATTAAGGCCAGCCATAGAGGCTGGCCTTTTTGTTTTCAACAACCATATAAGCTAACTTGGTTTTGCCTAATTACGCGTTAGTACAATTACTCAGTCATTTGGAAAAAATCAAAAGTTTGATAATAGTCTCTATAAGTCTCAGGCCTTAGCTGAGATGGGTGTTAACGTCGACATATGGCCTATTTTCCACAAACTAAGGAAAACCCATCGCTGTAACGGGCTTTTTTACTCAAAAATACTCAACGCTGCCGTATATGCTGAGGTTCAGAATCTATCATTTCTTGAGCTAGGCTAAAGTCATTATTAGAAGAAAAAATAAACCTAGTAGAGTATTTAACTTGAAGGGAATTCAAGTTAGTTACATTACTATCTGTAGAGGCCAAAACTTTGCCGTTTTTAATGCAATTATATACGTTTTCTATAGATTCAAATTGTTCAGGGTGTAATTGCTTAAGTTTCTGGTCATCTTCTATCAACTTATACTGATCACAGATGAACTTTGTTGTGCCCCCACACAAAAGTACCAATGTAAGCTCTGTAGTTAGAGGGAGATATACTTCTATTCCATCAACTTCCAAACCGATATTCCCCCTTTCACCTTCCCTCTTTGAGTTTTGAAAGGATATAGGATTATCTGAAATCCAAAACGGTGATGTTGAAGTTGAAGCTTGTAAAACCCAAGTTTTATTAAAAAAATGCTGAGAAAACATCTTAAAGTCAGAGAGACTGCTCAGCCTCCATAATCTCAGTGAGTCTTCGGTCAGCTCTTCATACCCTTCAATTTGCTCAGGACTAATACCTTTGAAAAACAGATCAGACATTAACTGGTCATAGAAATTGAGTGATTGATTAAAAGCAAATGGAGTTCTCAGATATTGAAGTGAAATAAACTCAGAAAAATTGTACTTATCATCATCAGTGAGATTTAGTAGAGAGTTGCTTTCTACAATACTATCAATAATTTTAGACGCTTTGGTTTCATATTCAGTTAGCTCATTCTCTAAAGTGCGTACAACTCCTGACACGTTATAATTGTAGTAATAATTCTCTGCTGCTACACCATTAATTGAAGATTCAAAAATATTTTTTTCCCATTTATCAAACACCCATAACTTCTCATTAATGTCTGTGAATCTTTTTAATAAAAGTCTTGGAACATAGTGTTGTCTCTTAGCAGTATTTTTTAGATTCATCAAATATTCTCATGTTATTGCTGCTATGAATCCAGCCAGCCATTATTAATCAGCTTGAAAGTGCTGACGATTTTTCGAGAAATGCCGTTGTCGTTTTTCTAAATGCTCACAATAAAAGATCAAGGGAGTTGGAGCGAATTAAGCCCTTAGAATAACTTAAGATACTTTCACTAATCAAAATTTCATAACTTAGATTTAAAGCTCTAGCTTATTTCTGTCCATAAATGATTTAACTCATGTTCTTGTATAGCACTTTTCCATAGCCATCAATGAAGTTGAATCGAAGAGACAAAAATTCAGGTGTAGATAAGCTAGGGAGTATCCAAAACACGGATGTTTTGGTTAAGCCCACAAGGACGTGCTAGCGGCGTCTCACTGGATTATCTGCACTAAAGCCTGCGGCAGGCAATTAATAACATTGAATTAACGACCTAAAATAAACTAGTAAATATGCAATAGGTTGGGCATTACTCGGACGAAAGTCCAACTACCAGCCAAGAATTTAGTTGGCTCAGGGTAAAATTTACAAAAAGATAAGTTATAACCCACTTTTGTCCAAAAACGAGTTAACAGCCACGCACTTAAGGTGCTGTAATTGCCATGACTATCAATCCATATCATCTAAACTATTCCCTGCTAAAAAATCTTCTCTTTTGACACAGATAAAGTTCAGGATTTAAACAAAAGTTTGTTATACTCCGCGGCCGCTTATCGATGGCACTCAATTGGGTGTATCATTCAAGCTTAATGTTTTTCAGCTATCCGAAGACGTTAATCAACCCAGTTAAGCATGAGTTCAGCCATAAATAAGGCTATCGGCCCCAATATTCCAGATTGATGTTGTGAAGATAATATTAACTTATCGCAACTAAATCGCTTTGTTTTGATGTACATACAGGAACCGCACCATGAAATTCGAATCTTTTAGCTTCGCCCCAGAAATATTACGCGCGATCGCTGAGTGCGGTTATCAATCTATGACGCCAATTCAACAACAAGCGATCCCGGCAATCCGCCGTGGTGAAGACGTGTTGGCCAGCGCACAAACAGGAACAGGTAAAACGGCGGCTTTCGCACTGCCTATTCTGCAAAGAATGTGTGATAACCCAAAAGAAACGATGCCGTCTAACACTCGCGCCTTAATTCTTACACCAACTCGTGAGCTTGCCGCACAGGTTGCAGATAACATTACCGCTTACAGTAAACACCTCAACTTAACCGTATTAACCATTTATGGTGGCGTTAAGATAGATACTCAGTCACAAAAACTGAAACGCGGCGCCGACGTGATTGTAGCAACACCAGGTCGTTTACTTGAACACATAGTGGCGTGTAACTTAAGTTTATCTAATGTTGAGTTTTTAGTACTTGATGAAGCCGACCGTATGCTTGATATGGGCTTTAGTGCCGATATTAAAAAGATCCTCCAAGCAGTAAATAAAAATCGCCAAAACATGTTGTTCTCTGCCACCTTCTCTACCGAAGTGAAAAAGCTAGCGAATGAAATGCTTGAAAAACCAAAAGTAATTACTGTGGATAAACAAAACACCACAGCAGCTACCGTAAGCCAAGTTATCTACCCTGTTGAACAACGTCGCAAGCGTGAATTATTATCTGAGCTTATCGGCACTAAAAACTGGCGCCAAGTGTTGGTATTTACCGCGACCCGTGATGCGGCAGACAAGTTAGTTAAAGAGTTAAACCTGGATGGTATTCCATCTGGCGTGGTTCATGGCGAAAAAGCCCAGGGTAGTCGTCGTCGCGCGCTACGTGAATTTGTTGAAGGCAAAATTCGTGTATTAGTGGCCACCGAAGTTGCTGCCCGTGGTCTTGATATTCAAAACCTTGAATACGTTGTTAACTACGATTTACCGTTTTTAGCCGAAGATTATGTCCACCGTATTGGCCGTACTGGCCGTGCTGGTAAAACTGGTGTGGCAATTTCGTTTGTAAGCCGTGAAGAAGAACGCACATTAGCTGACATTGAAAAATTAATTGGCCAACAAATTCGCCGTGTTACGGTACCAGGTTATGAAGTGGGTAGCCGTGAAATGCTGCTTAAGCAAATTGAAAAACGTCGTAGTTTTGCCAAAAAGCAACAACGCGGTGATAACGCTGGCGCACAGATGATTGCCGAGAAAAACATGGATGGCCGTCGTGTTAAAGTCGGTAAAGTGAGCAGTACCGTGAAGTACAAAAAAATTAAGTAATCTTTTTGATGCAAACAAAAAGGCGCTTCGGCGCCTTTTTTGCGTATTCATTAAAGTCATTAGCGTGTCATCTGGCGCATTGCTACCAGCAATATCCTTTGTTATCACTATGGAGCATTCTCAGGATATGACGTCACAACTAGCCTAAGCATAAAGCCGAGCAATAATCGCAAAGAATGTAAATCCTGTCGTGCCATGACTCATAGCTACAACACATGCAAAAATCTAGACTTGTCGTCAAAAAAACACAATCTTTCATCACAAAAAACAGTCATATTCGTACTATTTTCGCCATAAAGTGACTTTTGTAATGGCTTTTTAATAGTGCATCTCGTTACACTGTTCGGCATATAAAAATATCCCTACACAGAGGCTGTACATCATCATGGCGATTCCTACTACATTTGGCACAGCAAATACTCCAGGCACGATTAAGGCGATGCTATTAGGCTGCGGTGAACTCGGCAAAGAAGTGGCTATTGAGCTGCAACGTTATGGTATTGAGGTGATTGGGGTTGATCGCTACCCTAATGCGCCTGCTATGCAAATTGCTCATCGTTTTCATGTAATTAACATGTTGGATGCTGAGGCATTAAAAGCGGTTATTGAGCTTGAAAAGCCTGATTTAGTCATTCCAGAAATTGAAGCCATTGCCACCCAAACCTTAGTGGAACTAGAGCAACAAGGTCTGCATGTCGTGCCGACAGCCAATGCGGCCAAACTGACTATGGATCGTGAAGGTATTCGCCGTCTAGCGGCAGAAACCTTAGCGATTCCAACTTCAAGGTATTTTTTCTGTGACACCAAAGCAGAATTTGAACAAGCCGTAGCCGATATTGGTATTCCTTGTGTGGTTAAGCCGGTGATGAGCTCATCTGGTAAAGGTCAGAGTGTGATTAAATCAGCAGACACTGTTCAGCACGCATGGGCTTACGCTCAAGAAGGCGGCCGCGCAGGCAAAGGCCGAGTGATTGTTGAGGCCTTTATTCCATTTGATTACGAAATTACCCTGCTAACCATTAGCGCTGTTAATGGCATTCACTTTTGTGACCCAATTGGTCACAGACAAGAAGATGGTGATTATCGTGAATCATGGCAACCACAAGCCATGCCAGCTGATGTACTACAAAAAGCTCAAGCTATGAGCCAACGTGTGGTTGAAGCTCTGGGTGGATATGGCTTATTTGGGGTTGAACTATTTATTCGCGGTGATGAAGTGTACTTTTCTGAAGTATCACCAAGGCCACACGACACAGGTTTAGTCACTTTAATCAGCCAAGATTTATCTGAATTTGCTTTGCATGTTCGAGCGATTTTGGGCTTACCAATCAGCAATATTGCCCAACATGGACCCAGCGCTTCTGCAGTGATTTTAGCAACAGGCACCTCGACCAATATTCGTTATCAAGGCATCGCGGCTGCGTTAGCCCCGGCTAACACTCAATTACGTTTGTTTGGTAAACCCGATATTGATGGTCGCCGTCGTTTAGGCGTTGCATTAGCTCGTGATAGCTCGGTGGAAGCTGCGGTCGAAAAAGCTAAAATAGTGGCGAGTAATATCAAGGTTCTATTTTAAATAACGCTTATCTCAGTTAAGCAATAACAGCTCAACAAAATGACTTGATAGACAAAATTAAGCTGCCGAATCTGTTACACGTTTCAGCGGCTTATTTTTTGCTTTTTGCTTTTTGCTTTTTGCTTTTTGCTTTTAAGTGTTTGAGTGAATGTATACCTTAGCTTGATAACTTAGTTTTTTGCTTTTGGCAGTGACTTACTGGCTAAATGAAAGTGGACTAACATCATTAGACGAAATAGCGCTTTGAGTTTACGTTCCTGATCAAACTTACCCACATTGATCAATTTTCGTAATACGGTAATTTTCATATACAGGTTTTTCACCAACACATCACTTGGCTCATCTAGATATTTATCAAACTCTTTATAACCCTCAATGGTTTTAGCGCTCAGTCGAGCTTGTCGAATACGTAAACCTGAGCTCATGGCATGTTCAAACGCTTTAGTTTCTAACCCTTTAATAATATCAGCGGCGCTGATTTCCTGCGCTAAGCCATCAACGATAAAATGAATATTTGATTCAATCTCAAATTGCAGCGCATGGGTATCATGACGTACGTTATCAAACTTTGTCCGTTCTTTATCAACAAAATCAAACAAGATTTTCCATAGTGACATAAGCGAATATCCGTATTACTGGTGGTGATTAAAAAGCCATTAGCCATTAACCTGATTCAACACTTTACCCTGTTGAAACTGGTGTACATTTTCAACCGCGATGTTGAGTAGATTTTGTCTAGCCTGCAATGTTGCCCAAGCAATATGTGGCGTAATGGTAATATTGGCAGCACTAAGGAGCGGATTATCATGACTTGGCGGCTCAGTTGATAGCACGTCAACGCCAGCAAATCCATGAGCATGGTTAAGCCATTGGGCTAAATCAATTTCATTAATCAAGTCGCCGCGAGCAGTATTAACTAATAAACAACCCGGTTTAAGTAAGTGTAAACTGTCACTGTTTATCATATATTTGGTTGCCGCATTAAGCGGACAATGTAGCGATATAATATCGGCTTGCTTAAGTAAATGGTCACGTTGACACCATTGAATGGCTGCTGGTAAATTCGTTTTCGGTTGCGTAGTGGTGATCAAGACATTCATACCGAATGCCACACCTAAATTGGCAACTTGCTGACCAATATCGCCATACCCCACCACCCCTAAGGTTAATCCTTTTAACGAGGTTAATGGACTCAAACTAAAACAAAAATCCCGATTAGCAGCCCATTGTCCAGCTTTAACAGCGTGATCGTGTAAGGCCACCTGCTGATGGTGATGCAGAATATGGGCAAACACCATTTGCGCCACGGCATCTGGGCCATAAGCAGGAATATTGGTGACCACAATCCCCTGCGCGGTTGCGGCATCCATGTCTACAACATTGGTGCCTGTGGCAAGAACCCCAATATAAATTAATCCGGGCAGTTGCTTTAAGGTTGCAGCACTCAACTGGGTTTTATTCGTCAGCACAATTTGTGCACCTTGGCAGCGACTGACGATTTGATCGAGTGGTGTATGGTCGTAAATATCGCACTCGCCTAATGCCTCAAGCGCCTGCCAATTCAAATCACCAGGATTCAGAGTGTAACCATCTAATACCACTATTTTCATCGATTTTTGGCCCTATTAATAACAGCGTGCACAGGCATTGAGCCTATTACTAACGCATTCCACGTGAAGTTTTAATTCGCTCGTAAGCAGCTTGAATATCTTGCGCTTTAGTGTTGGCAAGCTCCATCATTTCTTCTGGTAAGCCTTTTGCAACAAGCTTATCAGGATGATGTTCGTTCATCAGTTTGCGGTAAGTACGCTTAACGTCTTGATCGCTTGCAGACTCTGATACGCCGAGGAGTACATAAGCATCAGTCAGCGGCATTTTATTACCTTGCGGCGACTGATGATGACTGAATTCAGCTTGCCAACGAGCCAGTAACACATCAAGTTGTGCAGCAAGACCAAGCTTATTGGCAATAGCGGATAAAATTTGCTTCTCATTGGCATGTAACTCACCATCAGATAATGCAGTTTGAATTTGGATCTCTAAAAACATCTGCGCTAACTCAGCTCGGCCTTGAGTGGCTTGTCGAAACAACTCAAGCTGCTGTAACAGATCAAAATCAGCTTGGCGCCCTTGGCGAAAAGCTGTTTGCGCATCAATACGCGATTGTCCCGATAACTTCATTTGATCCATTAACATGGCCGCAATACGGATGTCGGTTTCAGTCACTCGCCCAGAGGCTTTAGCTACATGGCCCATGACGGCAAATGTAGAGTTGAAAAACATCGCCTGACGCTCACCGCCTTTACGCATTAACGCGCTTAAGCCTTGGCGTCTGTCATAAGCATGGCCTAACCATAAGCCTAAAATAGCCCCAAAGAAACGCCCAAACATAAACCCAATGATAAACCCAAAAACTTTACCCCAAATTCGCATGTTGTTTTCCACTACGGTTAAATAATTAATATGTCGCGCTTCGCATTTAGGCGCGCTCGCATGCCTTAATCTTGAGCCAGTAATCGACTCTGCAGTTGTTCTAGTCGCTCAATCGTCCCGACATCGCACCAATAAGCCTTAAAATGCACACCTTGTATCCGCTGCTGGCTCATTGATTGCTTCAGCACAGGTCCCAAGGCTTGTTTACCTTCGGGTAAGTTTATAAATAATCGAGGATGGTAAATGCCCAAGCCAGCAAAGGTTAACTTTGGCTCATCATCAACCGTTAATTGGCCATTCACATCAATAGCAAAATCCCCCTGCGGATGATGCGCTGGATTATCAACTAACCATAAAAACGCGTCCGCTTCAGCTTGGATAACCTTTCGATAAGCTAACGAGACATCGGGCAAGTAATCGATAAATATATCACCGTTGATGACTAAAAAGGGCTCATCACCTAATAATGGTAATGCGTGCTTGATACCGCCAGCCGTTTCTAACGCAGTGGTTTCATCGCTATAACGGATCTTCACTCCCCAACGACTTCCATCGCCTAATATTTCAGGTAATTTATGCCCTAACCACGCCTGATTGATCACTATGTCACTCACCCCCAGCAAAGCAAGTTTCTCTATGTGATATTCTATTAATGGTTTACCGGCAACGCTCACTAACGGTTTAGGTAAGGTGTCGGTTAAAGGTCGTAAACGCTCTCCACGCCCCGCAGCCAAAATCATTGCTTTCATGCTTCGCTTACCGCCTCATCAATACTTTTACGGTTTACTCGCGGTAAAATCACCTTATTAACCCATTGACTAAATTCAGCAATTTGTGAGTACTGCATACCAATATCAGCAACGTATTGTAAGGTTAATGGAATATCAGCCAAATAACCGCGCTTGGCATCACGATGGTATAAACGTGCAAAAATACCTGCGGCTTTAATGTGGCGTTGTATGCCCATTAAATCAAACCATTGTTGATAAGTTGAAAACGTTACATCGTCACTCATCAATTGATGATCAATTGCCAGTTGATAATGATATCTCATCAACGGATTAACGATATCGTCAGGCCAGCGCACGTAACAGTCACGTAGCAGAGAGACAGCATCATAAGTGACTGCGCCATAGACGGCATCTTGAAAGTCGATCACCGCTAAGGCTTGATTATTTATCAGTAAATTACGGCTATGATAATCACGATGCATACCGACTTGAGGCTGTGCAAGGACATTTTCGGTTAACGCATTAAAGGTCGACTCAATCATTGCCTGTTCATTGTCCGTCAACGAGTAATCTAAATGCTCTTTCAGAAGCCAATCGACAAAAATCGCTAACTCTCGCATCACAAAAGCAGCGTCATAATCAGCCAGCGGACCATCTTGGGTCTCGGTCACGGATGCAATAATGGGTAATAAGTTTAATGCGCGCTGATAATAGTCGCTCACATTAGCTTTATTCAGCACCGACAACAGTTGTAATTCGCCCACATCAGTTTGCAAAACAAAGCCATAGTCATCGCAGGTGGCAAGTACTTCGGGTACCAATAACCCAGCATGATGATAAGCTTTTGCAATCGCTACAAAAGGCGCGATAGGCACTAAATCAATGGGCGAATCAGAGACAATATAATGCTTACCTTGATACTGAATACGAAAATAACGTCGAAAACTGGCATCACCACAGATCAAACTAATGGCAACGTTATCGCCGAAATATTGGTTTAACCAGTTACTTAACGCAACAAATCTTGGGTCAGATAAAATCATCTCAATGGCTCTTAACTAAAAATTGCTTTATTATAGCCAGCATAACATTTGGAAACAGCTAAAGAATGGAATGTTTCATCTAGCTGAGTATCTTTTTCTCTCCAAAACTTTCCGGAATCAGAATTCATAAATTATTGACAACAATGCAGATCCGTTATTTTCTGGCACTAAGCCTACTCCCAAATATCGTGTTGGCTGATGAGCCAACAACGACCGAAGCGCCTGCGCTACAATGCGTTGTTGCGCCACCTGTTTCTCGTTCATTCGAAGATCGTGCAGCATTAACCGGTATTTCTGACGATCAGATTGTTATCATTAGTGATCACTCTGCTGTTTCTTATAATGAGCAAGCCGAATTTTCGGGCGATGTTAGTTTCAGCCAAGGGTTTCGTCATATTGCGGCTGACAATGCCGTATTAGATCAAAAGCAACAACGCTTAAATGCTAACGGCAACCTAATATTTAAAGATGAGTTATTTACCGTTACGGCCGATACACTAGAAGCTCAAATGAGTACCAATAACGCCACCTTAAAAGGCGCACAGTATTGGTTGCATGGCCAACAAGTTCATGGCGATGCTGAAAAGTTACAGATTACGTCAGACAATAATTTATTACTGACCAAAACTAACTTTTCAACCTGTCCTCCAGGTGATGAATCATGGCTGCTTGAAGCGGACATGATCAAAATTGACAGTAAAGAAGAATGGGGTGAGATTTGGAATGCCAAGCTGCGTATTGCAGACATTCCAGTGCTATATATTCCATATATGACAGTACCGGTATCTGATAAACGTAAAACAGGCTTTTTATTCCCAAGTTTCAGTACCAGTACCACTAACGGTGTGGAAGTCAGTACCCCTTATTATTGGAATATTGCGCCAGAGTTTGATCTTACTTTCACTCCGGATTTCATGTCATCACGTGGGTTGTATACCAAAACTCAATTTCGCTATCTTGCCGGTGAGCAACAAAACGGCCAGTTCAATGTCGAATACTTAAGTAATGATAGTAAGCTAACCTCAAACGCTGACCGATATTTGTATCATTGGAGTCATCAAGGGGCCATCAATAAAAACTGGCGCGTCAGATCAGACTATACCGATGTGTCTGATAACAATTATTTCAACGATTTAAATTCCGACGTTAACCGTTCAACCGACAACCAGTTATCACGCATTGGTGAAGCCAGTTATTTTGAACGTAACTGGGATTTCAATATGCGCGTACAAGACATTAAAGTACTTGGTGAAGATGAAAAACCCTATCAAGTGATGCCACAGTTAAACTTTAACTATCGTGCTGCCGATATTTTTAACTCTATCGACTTTAAGTTTAACTCTGAACTGACCAACTTTCGTCATCAAGATAATGACTACAATACCGCGACTCGCTTACACTTAGTGCCTAGCTTAATCTGGCCAATTCAAGGGCCTGCGGGCTCGTTTACCAGTGAAGTTAAATTACTGCAAACCCAGTATTGGCAGCAAAATATCGATCCCGATTCAACCTTAGATAACAGCGTAAGCCGCACTATTCCGCAAGCGCGTTTACATGGTCAGGTTAATTTCGAGCGAGCTACCCAAATGTTTGACGAACAATACCGTCAAACCCTAGAACCGCAAATTCAATACCTTTATGTCGGCTATGAAGACCAATCCAATATTGGTATTTATGACACAGCGCAATTACAAGAAGACTATTATGGCTTGTTCCGCGATCGCCAATATTCAGGCTTAGATCGTGTGGCAGATGCTAACCAGTTTACCTTGGGCTTCACCACCCGTTTATTTGACCAAGCTAACCGCGAAAAAATGAAGTTTAGCGTAGGTCAAATTATGTATTTACAAGACTCAAAAGTCAGCATTGATGATACCTATGAAGAAACAACGCAGTCGACGTCGGTATTAGCAGCAGAACTCGATGCTCAGTTATATAATGACTGGTTTATCAGTGGTTCGGTTCAGCACGACACTCAAACGGGTGAGAATAAAAAGAATGAAGTCACCTTGGATTATCGTCCAAGTAATGACAAATTATTACAGTTAAGCTATCGCTTTGTTCCAGACTTACTCAATACCAATACCAATGATAAAGTTGATATTTCTCAAGCAGGCGTAAGAACATCTTGGCCTCTTAGTGACAACTTATATTTTGTTGGTAACTACTATTATGACCTTAATGAATCTCGTAGTATTGAAACTTATACAGGCGTGCAGTATGAGTCATGTTGCTGGGCATTGCGTCTGAGTTATCATTACCGAATTAAAACAAACTACGATGATGATTTGTCAGCCGCCATTGACGGACGTGAAGAGTTTGAGAGCGGTGTTTATCTAAACTTTGTGATTAAAGGCTTAGGCGGATCGGGTCCATTAGGAGTCGACGACATGTTAAATGAAGGCTTATTTAACTACCGTAAACCACTTTACTTGAGGAATTAACAATCTTTTGTGATAGATTGCTGAACCTAGCGATAAACTCATAGTCCAATAACAACAAACATGCTGTTGAGTATGATGTAGTAACCTTATTTTGGCGATCTATTGCCAGTTTATATTGAATCGAATGTGCCAAGGATTTTGTGGATGAAACACAGTAAAAAAATAATTTTTGCATTACTAGCACTGGCTATAAGCAACACCAGTATTGCTGAGCCAATACCATTAGATCGCGTAGCGGTACAAGTTAATGACGGTATCATTCTTGAAAGTGAAATCAGCAACATGATTACCACAGTCAAAGCCAATGCCAAATCGGCTAATCAAACGTTGCCTTCTGATGACGCCTTGCGTACTCAGGTTATAGAACGCCTCATTTTAACCCATTTGCAAATGCAAACAGCTCAACGTATCGGTTTGCAAATTGGCGATTTACAATTAGACCAAACAATTGAAAATATTGCTAAAGAGCAGAAAATATCGGTTGCACAGATGCGCCAATCGATTGAGAGCGAAGGCACTAGCTTTAGTCAATATCGGGAACAGTTACGTCAAGAAGTCACCCTAGGTGAAATTCAGCGTATTCAAGTACAACGCCGAATTCAGGTGTCGCCGCAAGAAATTACCGGCTTAGTGAAACTGATTCAGGAACAAGGTTTAAAAGATGTTGAGTTTCAAATTGGTCACATCCTGATTGAAGTACCAAGTAACCCAACCAGTGAACAACTTGAAAGTGCTAGTCGCCGTGCAGATATCGTCCTTAAACGCTTAAATGACGGTGATGATTTCCGTAGCACAGCTATTGCATCGTCTTCGGGTCCAAAAGCGCTAGAAGGCGGGATCTGGGACTTTATGAACATCAATGAAATGCCAACCTTATTTGCTGAAGTGGTTAGTACAGCTAAAAAAGGTGACATTATTGGTCCGATTAAATCGGGGTCAGGTTTTCATATTATCAAAGTAGTCGATACTCGTGGCTTACAAACTCAAGAAGTTGAAGAAGTAAAATCACGCCATATCCTATTAAAGCCCTCACCGATTTTATCGGAAGAGCGTGCTAAAGCGATGTTAGCCAACTTTTTAATTCAAGTGCGTGCCGGTGATGCTGATTTCGCTAAATTAGCCAGTCAGTACTCTGAAGATCCTGGTTCTGCAGCTAAAGGCGGTGAATTAGGCTGGGCAGACCCAAGCATGTATGTGCCAGAGTTTTCACAAACTCTAGCAAGCCTTGAAGAAGGTCAGTACAGTGAACCGTTCCGTTCAACGCATGGCTGGCATATAGTCCAACTTGAAGCTCGCCGTAAAACAGACGCTACAGAACAATTTAATAGCAACCGTGCTCATCAATTAATCTTCCGTCGTAAGTTTAATGAAGAGCTACAAACCTGGTTAGACGAAATGCGTTCAGAAGCGTATATCGAAATCGTTGAGCCAGAAAGCAAACGAGGCTAAGCATAATTAATGACTAAACGTATTGCCATAACACCAGGCGAACCAGCAAGTATTGGTCCAGACTTAGTCATCAAACTCGCTCAACAGGCTTGGCCTGTTGAGTTAGTTGTTTGCGCCGATCCTGATTTGCTCATGACGCGAGCAAAAATGCTTGGATTACCCTTGCAACTTATGCCTTACCAATCATCACAACCACCAAAACCTCAAGCCGCAGGAACATTAACCATTGCGCCTTTTGCATTAGCTGAAGAAGCTAAATGTGGTGTGTTGAATGAAGCAAACAGTGCATATGTAGTAGAAACCTTGCGTTACGCCGGTGAGAGAAATATGTCGAATGAATTCGACGCCGTCGTCACTGGGCCAGTGCATAAAGGCATTATTAACCAAGCGGGTATTCCGTTTAGTGGTCATACCGAATTTTTTGCACTGCAAGCTAACTGTGCTGATGTTGTCATGATGCTTGCCGCTCCAGGCTTGCAAGTGGCATTGATGACGACTCACATTCCTTTAGCGTATGTCGCTAAAGCGATTACCCGTGATAGACTGCATCATATTATTACCATTTTACATCGCGAGTTAGTCAGTAAGTTTGGTTTAGGCTCACCTAAAATTTATGTGTGCGGACTCAATCCACATGCAGGAGAAGATGGCCATTTAGGCCGTGAAGAAATTGATACCATCATACCTGCGCTCAACGAGCTACGGGAACAAGGTATGGATATTGTTGGCCCCTTACCGGCCGATACGCTATTCCAACCTAAGTATCTCGAACAAGCTGACGTGGTATTAGCCATGTATCATGACCAAGGATTACCTGTGCTTAAATCATTAGGATTTGGCAAGTCGGTCAATATCACCTTAGGTTTACCTTATATCCGTACTTCAGTCGATCACGGCACCGCGCTAGAATTAGCCGGCAGTGGCCAAGCGGATAGCGGCAGTTTTACCTGTGCATTAAACAAAGCCATCGAATTGGCCTCAAAAAGTAAGTAACCCATTTTAATGAGTAATAAAGTACATTTAGGCCATACGGCCAGAAAGCGTTTTGGACAAAACTTCTTAACTGATCAAGGCGTGATTAGTAGCATAGTCGGGGCTATTGCGCCTGATAATAATCATGTGATGGTCGAAATTGGACCTGGCCTAGGTGCCTTAACTGAACCTGTTGCAGACATGATTGATAACCTCACGGTTGTTGAATTAGATCGCGACTTAGTTAAGCGCCTACAATATCATCCAACACTAAAAGACAAACTGACCATTCACCAAGGTGATGCATTGCAGTTTGATTTTAACCAATTGCAACAAGCTGGCAAAAAAATGAAAGTGTTTGGAAATCTTCCTTACAACATTTCAACGCCCTTGATGTTTCATTTGTTTGAGTTTGCTGAACAAATAGAAACAATGCATTTTATGTTGCAAAAAGAAGTCGTATTACGTTTATCGGCTAGCCCTGGTAACAAGGCATATGGCCGCTTAACGGTAATGGCACAATATTATTGCCAAGTGGTTCCTGTACTAGAAGTGCCGCCAACCAGCTTCACTCCTGCCCCTAAAGTGGATTCTGCAGTCGTCAGATTATTGCCTTATGCAGTCAAGCCTTGGCCATGTCAAAATGTTGATGTATTAAGGCACTTAGTGACTACCGCATTTAATATGCGCCGTAAGACATTACGTAATAATTTAAAAACATTATTGTCAGACGACGATTTTGCTACGTTACAAGTTGATGCTAGTTTGCGGCCCGAACAAATTAGCGTCGAGCAATACGTCACAATGGCTAATTTTCTGTGTGACAAAAAAGATTAAATATAAGGGCATGCGTATTGAGCATGCCCTTTTGCTTTAGGATCTAATATGAGCCAAGTTGAATCACCGATAAAAATTAAAGTCGACACCCAATATTTAGAACAACAATCTGATGTTGCCGATAATAAATACCTCTTTAGCTACACGATAACCATTATCAATCTGAGTGATAACAAAGTAACTCTAAAAGACCGTCATTGGATTATCACCGACGCTGACGGCGATAAAAATGAAGTCAAAGGCCCTGGTGTTGTGGGCGAAACGCCGACCATTGCTCCGAATACCGCATATCAATATACCAGTGGTACTGTAATGGAAACGCCAGTCGGTTTTATGCAAGGTTTTTATGGTATGGAAGATCATAAAGGAGAGCGTTTTTTAGTCGCAATCCCACCTTTTCGTCTAGCGGTTCCTGGGATATTTCAATAACTTATGGCTAACTATTTTGTTGGCGATATTCAAGGTTGTTATTCAGAATTACAACTACTGCTGCAAAAAGTGGCTTTTAATCCGTCTAAAGACCAACTCTGGGCCGTAGGTGATCTTATTGCCAGGGGAACTGAGTCACTTGCAACCCTGCGTTTCTTTCAATCCTTACAAGATTCTGCAAAAGTGGTGCTCGGTAATCACGATTTACATCTGCTAGCTTTGCACGGAAAATTAAAGCGACCTAATCCCAACGATCATCTTGACGAACTCCTCAATGCACCTGATATTGATAATTTGGTCACTTGGGTTCGTCAACAACCCTTGATTCGGACCTTACCCGAACACAATATCATCATGACGCATGCCGGTGTTCCCCCTCAATGGGACTTGGCCATAGTTGAGCGTGAAGCAAAACAAGTGAGCATAGCTTTACAGCAAGATGATTATTTAAGCGAATTAATTGGCCAAATGTATAGCGACGATACCGAACAATGGTCGCCAGCACTGGCAGGTATAGCTAGGCTACGTTACTGTATCAATGCCTTAACTCGAATGAGATTCTTGCACTTAGATGGAAGTCTTGATTTTAAGTGTAAATTGCCGCCCAGCAAACAACACTCATCAGATTTACGCCCATGGTTTGAATTCCCATCGAAAATAGTGCCACAAAACACCTTAGTTTTCGGACATTGGGCAGCATTAATGGGGCAAACAAATAACCAGAAAATTCTGGCATTAGATACTGGTTGTTGCTGGGGAGAGCACCTCACATTATGGCATCTTGAAAAGAATGAAAATATTACCCAAAAAAGGTTAGTTTAACGTTAAACTAAAGTAGCATTTAGCCGATAACTAAATGTAGAATTTGTTACGCTTGCCTGAGAAACAATCACCCTCTAATAAATTCGATATGATGACATGCAACAGCACACACCAGAAAAATCAGGATCAAATAATAATAGCCGGAGTACTGTATGAAAATTAATGTAGCGACCAGAGTCATTGGCGGTTTTACCGTGGTGACGCTGTTATTGATAGTACTCGGTGGTGTAACCATGCTGAGTAATGACAGAATTAAAGATGGAGCGACGATTCTTAACACTATCAGTTTACCTGCGCTTGAAAGAACGAGCATTTTAAGTGAAAACTTAAGCTCGCAACAAATTGAAGCACTACTGGCTTATTACAGTACTCGTTCATCCCAAATTCCTGCCATAAAAAAACAGTTATCAGATTTAGATAACACCTTTAAACAAGACCTCAGTAGCTTAAACAACTTAGTCAGTAAACAGACGCAGCTTTCAGCCCCCTTAGCGGCATTAAATAAAAGCTATACTTTGTATGGTTCCAATGCCACAAAGATGCTTCTTGAACGTCTAAGTGCGCTTACTTTACAAGAACAATTACTTAAGATGCGCAGTAATCTTGAAAACGCAGCGGATGACTCCTCATCGATTCTGTTAGATATTATCGATCTAGAAACTAGCGAGGACGAAACTGAACGCAGTTTAGCCGCAACCGCCAGTGTAATCGATAGTACATTCATCAATATCATTACCACAATTTATGATTTAGTGGCGACAACTGAACAAAGCAAATATGACTTAATCATTAAAGAACTCGATTACATGGTCAGCGAAGCATCGACCAAATTAGACTTTATCAACACTAAAGGTAACGGTGTTGTAAACAGTTCAACTTTAGAAGATTTAACTGCTGAAAGCGCAAAAGTATTTACTTTGCTAAAGGGTAATGACTCAATTATTGCTCTTAAACAGCAGCAATTAAGTCATGAGTTTGCCGCGGCTAAACAGCTTGTAGAAACTCAAAGTTCCGCCAAAGACGTCAACAAGAAGATGACTGTTTTGGCAAAATCAATCGATACTTTCGCAAGTGACATCAGTAATTCGGCGTTAGATATTATTGATTCCGCAGCGATTAAAACCCTAATAGTGGTATTAATGGCAATTGTCGTCGCTATTATCGTTAGTATTGCGGTTGTTAAACCACTGACTAATTCGTTAGAAAAAGTCAATAAAGCCCTTAATGTATTGGCATCAGGTGACTTAACTCATAAATTAGATGACACAGGTCACGATGAGTTTGCCGAATTGGCTAAAAACTGTAATCGCTTAGTCGACAGCCTACGCAGTCTTATTATTGGTATTGTCGATCGCTCGAACCAATTAGCGGCTGCAGCTGAAGAGACCTCTGCCATTACCTCGCAAACAACGATAGGTATTCAAGAACAAAAGAGCCAAGTCGATCAAGTTGCTGCTGCGACGACTGAGTTGAGCTCAAGTGCACAGCAAGTGTCAATGAGCGCAGATCAAGCACTCAATGAGATTAAGCAAGCTGACAATGAAACCCAGCACATGCGTACCCTTGCAGAAGAAAGCAAAAATACCATTATTGCCCTTGCAGAAGAAGTCGCCAGAGCCGGTGTTGTTATTAATAAGGTTCATTCAGACAGTGCATCGATTGGTTCTATCTTAGACGTAATCCGTGGGATTGCCGATCAAACCAACTTACTGGCGCTAAATGCCGCGATTGAAGCAGCAAGAGCGGGTGAACAAGGCCGAGGTTTTGCGGTTGTTGCTGATGAGGTTCGTAACTTAGCATCACGTACACAACATTCAACCAGTGAAATTCAGCAAATGATTGAAGTTTTACAAGTCGGCACTCAGGAAGCGGTTGCAGTAATGGAGCAAAGTCGAGGTCAAGCCAACAGTTGCGTTGAAAAGAACGAGCAATCTAATATTGCCCTCGAAACTATCAGTAAGTCGGTTCACCGAGCCTATGATTCGGGTAATCATATTGCCCATGCTGCGCAAGAGCAAAATATCGTTAGCCAACAAGTTTCCGAAAAACTTGAACATATCGCATCGATTTCAGAAGAAACCTCAATCGGTGCCGATCAAACTGCACAATCAAGTCATCAAGTTGCAATGCTTGCTGAAGAGCTACAAGCCTCTGTACGCGAGTTTAAGGTTTAATTGATACCATTATGCTCAAATAAATAAAAGGTCCCTCTGGGGCCTTTTTTATTGCTATCAATATCAAATGCAAGGTTAACCCTAATCTATGGTAGCGCTGGTTTATCACATTGATTAACCCACTTTAGTCTGACATATAACAGCTAAAAATAGATTAACTCACTATAGTCGAACATATAACAGTTAAAAATAACCGCAACTGAAGTTTAGGGATCGAATCAGTAAAGCTTAATAGCAACATTTGGCCTAGCTCTTATCAAACTCATACTCAATGTAGCCTATTGCAAATCAATGCAGCTGGCGAGACTGAGAAGAGTTAGATATATGTTTATATTCCCAACCAAGGTTAAATAGCACACTAAAATGAGCTTTAATCGAAATAAAACTCTTAAGCTTGCTCATAAATTACCGACATAAAAAATGCCGATAATTACTTATCGGCATTTCTGGTTCGCTTTATGTTACTGCATACTCAGATGATTAATCATCTGACTCAGCACCACCACCAAGACGGTCTTTGATCGCTGTTGTTATTTCGCTTGCATCGTAACCATTGGCAGAAGCCCAATCTAAAATAGCTTTACCGTCAGCTTCTGGAGCAGCAAGATCTGATGATGGCATACGTTTAGCAATAAATTCACCCACATTACCCGCGTTCGACTTGTAGGCAGTACGCAATAAACTGCTGCCATCACAAGAAATACTGGAGTATACGTTACGTAATTTAACACGGCTCTCTTTCATTTTTTTACGTAAGCGGTTTTTATCATCTGATTTCACATAATCACAAATATTTGCAACTAATTGATCTGTATCGGCAATAGCAGGTACTGATACAAAAGATGATCCAATCAGGGCTGCGATAGCTACAGGCAATAGACGCATCTGACACTCCTTTATTTTTTTATAGTTATATAGCTATGTATAGAGATCATATTTTAGATCGCTGTCAAACTAATTCAGGGTTAAACACGCCTAATTTAACACTTTTTATGTAAAGTGTTAAAGCTATATTGCAATCCTTTGTCGTTTGTTGCATTTACTGAATTCTGTAATTGCCAAGATCCATCATCCCAATCAGGAAACAAGGTGTCACCATCAACATCAAGATCGATTAACGTAAGATATAAAATATCAGCTTTGGGTAATAATTGTTGGTAAAGCTGACCACCACCAATGACTACTATTTCGTCACAATTGCCAGCAGCGGCAACAGCATCATCAAAGCTTTGAACACAGGTCACGCCATCAATACTCAGCTGGCTGTTACGACTTATGACGATATTATGTCGACCGGGTAATGGCCGCCCAATTGATTCAAATGTTTTACGACCCATTACCACAGGTTTAGACAAGGTCATCGCCTTAAAATGACGTAAATCTTCCGGTAAATGCCATGGCATTTTATTGTCTTTGCCGATAACTCTGTTGTTGGCCATTGCGGCAATCATTGCAATACGCATTGAGGCAGAATCCTTGTGGTTAGATAATCGATCTGGTGCGATAGTAGAGTAAGCTTGGTAACGCGAGCCCAACGGCAAGCGCACCTAAAATAAATACCGTTTTTAAGCCGTTTAAAATGACTTGTGCAGTGAGTTCAGGGCTGACTTGACTTTGGGCGGTCAGTTGAATCAGAGCAATCACGGTATTAAATGCATAAGTACCTGGCACCATAGGGATAATAGCTGCGACAGCATACATTAATGGTGGGGCTAAATGTTGCTTTGCAAACCGAATCGTCACGACGCCCACAATTGCAGCGGCTGCAAATGTCGCCCATTCTATCGGCATTGAAAATTGCATTAGTAAGGTTCGAGAACTGTGACCTATCGCACCAGCAAGAGCGCAATAGAGTAAATATCGTTTGGGAACGTTGAACACCATGGCAAAACCAATTGCGGGTATCGCGGAAAAAAAAGCGTCATGCAATAACAAACTAATCAGCTCAAGCATTAGAAAATCCCCCCCAATTGCATGGCGATGGTGATACCGATAACAGAAGCTAATGTTAATAACGTTGCATGACCCCAGCGAGAAATGCCTACGTTCATATGACCTTTAACCATATCTGAAATAGCATTAATCAACGGAAATCCAGGCACCAGCATTAATACGCTTGCGGCCATTGCCACTTGGGGAGTATGGGTAATTGGCCACATATAACCGGCTTGGGCAACAACAGTAATAATGAATGCTGTAATCGAAAAGTTAACCAATAAATTGAAATGGCGCGATGCTAGAAAAAGCCGCACCATCATGCCAATCGACGAGGCAAAAAATGTGATTAAACATGCCATCATGTCGCCATCGAATAAATGACAGAAACTGGCACATGACAAACCAATCATAGGGACTACGGCGATTGCAGGATAAGTTTTAGGGGTAATATGAGCGAGGCGGCGGCGAACTTCATTGGCACCATAAATGCCTTTTTCTGCCAATATACAAATTCGCTGTAATTCACAAATCACCGTCATATTAATGCCATGAGCACGAATACGACGAGTGGTCGTGACACAGCGACCGTGTACTAAGCTGGTCAGAACTAATGCATTAGATGAAATTGATATCTCAATGCTAGCAAGACCGAGTGCTTTACCTAGGCGCTGGCTAATCTCTTCAACAAGATCAGACTCAGCACCATAAGCCAACAGTAGTTGCGCACAACGCACTACAAGGCGGGTAATTTCATTTTGGCTATCTTCGTACACGATATCCTCAAATGAGTCTATTAACGTTGATAGATCACTTCTACATCATAATCGTCATCATCAAAATCATCGTCAAAATCATCATTATAATCTTCATTAACGACTTCATCTTCAGCGCTATGGTAATTATCCCATTTAAATTCAACATCAGCATCTGGCGTTATTTCTTCGACAATAGCCGGTAAACTTCTGATGTAGTCGAGCATCTTAATGCTTAACTCTTCAGTACCGGTTCGATTGTAAGCAGACATAGTATAAACATCTCCTTGCCAATCTAGCTCTTTAACGATGCGATCGATTTTACCCTGTAACTCTTCGTCAAGCAGCAAATCGGTTTTATTGAAGACTAACCAACGCGGTTTTGCCGCAAGCTTTGGAGAGTACTTCTCAAGTTCACCAACAATAGCGCGAGCTGAATAGACAGGGTCAACACCATCGATAGGTTCAATATCAATAATGTGTAATAACATGCGACAACGTTCAAGATGCTTTAAGAAACGAATACCTAAACCAGCACCTTCTGCAGCGCCTTCAATCAAACCAGGAATATCAGCAATAACAAAGCTTTGACCTGGACGCGGATTCACCACACCAAGGTTTGGTACTAAAGTTGTGAACGGATAATCAGCCACTTTAGGCGTTGCACGTGAAACTGAGCGTATAAAAGTCGATTTACCAGCATTTGGCATACCGAGCAAACCTACATCAGCAAGCAATAAAAGTTCAAGCTTGATTGAACGAACTTCACCTGGAGTACCTAAGGTCTTTTGACGCGGAGCACGGTTAGTACTGCTCTTAAAACGAGTGTTACCTAGACCGTGGAAACCACCTTTAGCAACGAGAAGCTTTTGTCCATGCGAAGTAAGATCGCCAAGTGACTCTTCTGTTTCTTGGTCAATAGCACGAGTACCTACAGGTACTTGAAGAACTAAATCACTGCCGCCATGACCGGTACAATCACGACCACGACCATTGGTTCCGCGCTCAGCCATATGGAAACGAGTAAAACGGTAATCAATTAGCGTATTAAGGTTTTCATTAGCTTGTAGGTATACACTACCGCCATCACCACCGTCACCGCCGTCAGGGCCACCATCTGGGACATACTTTTCGCGTCTAAAACTCACGCAACCGCTTCCGCCGTCACCTGCTTCTACGCGAATATTCGCTTCATCAACAAACTTCATACTGACTCCTGACGCCACTTAATCTGTAATTATAAACCCAAATAACTGAGTTTTGCAGGAAAGCGCTGAAGATAGCATTCATCACGATATCGCCTACTGCATATAAACAAAATCATCAAACTATCCTATAACAGTTTAATGATATAAAAAACACAAAAGCCCCACCATAGGCAGGGCTTTCGAGATCTAGCTTAGAAAGAATTAAGCTTCGATGCTAATAAACTTACGATTATTAGGACCTTTAACTTGAAACTTTACTTTACCGTCTGTTAATGCAAACAAAGTATGGTCACGACCAATACCTACGTTTACACCAGCGTGGAACTTAGTACCACGTTGACGAACGATAATGTTACCAGCTAGAACTGATTCACCGCCAAAGCGTTTAACACCAAGACGTTTACTTTCTGAATCGCGGCCGTTACGAGTAGAACCGCCAGCTTTTTTATGTGCCATGAGTTAGACTCCTAAATTATGCGCTGATCGCAGTGATTTTAACTTCGGTGAACCATTGACGATGGCCCATCTTCTTGTCGTGATGCTTACGACGACGGAACTTGATAATAGTTACCTTGTCGCCGCGACCGTGGCCAACTACTTCAGCTACGACTTTACCGCCAGCAACTAAAGGAGCACCAACATGCACTGTTTCACCATCAGCGATCAATAAAACTTGATCGAATTCTATGGTTTCACCAGTAGCAACTTCTAATTTTTCTAAACGAACTGTATGACCTTCAGCAACACGGTGTTGCTTTCCGCCACTTTGAAAAACAGCATACATGGCTATTTTACTCCAAATGACTAACACACTAACTCATATTATTGACGAGACTAGGTGCTAAAAAACTTTTAATGACAATGGGCGCGGATTCTACGCGAAGAATTATCATCCGGCAAGTGCTAATTCACTATCAAATAAAAAAGACCCTATTACTGCACACTATTCATTAATAGCTAATGTGCCTTCTTTAAAATTTAGTTAACATGTTTGAGTTAATCTATGCCTAAATTTTATAGGTAAATTGGCAATAATCCAGCAAACTATCGCGAAATCAGGATAATGTAAGCGCAATTGTGTAAATACATACTTTGAAAAATAGCACTAATATCCTGTAAGATATGCGCTCTAATTCGATATGACTAATTAAGGGTGCAAAGCCTGTCGCCCAACAACCAGAGACTATTATGGATTTAAACGCCATTCGTCAACTGGCTGACACTGATATGCAAGCAGTCAATCAGCTGATATATAAACAACTTGAATCTGATGTAGCCCTAATTAATCAATTAGGCTTTTACATAATCAATGGCGGTGGTAAACGTTTACGTCCGTTATTATCTGTATTGGCCGCCCGAGCTGTTGGCTATCAAGGCGAGCATCATTTAAAACTCGCTGCGATTATCGAATTTATTCATACCGCGTCTTTATTGCATGACGATGTTGTTGATGAGTCAACACTGCGTCGCGGCCGTGAAACTGCCAATGCGTTATTCGGTAATAGTGCAAGCGTGCTGGTTGGCGACTTTTTATATACTCGCTCATTTCAAATGATGACCGAGCTTGACAGCATGAAAGTGCTTAAAGTCTTAGCCCATACGACTAATGTACTTGCTGAAGGCGAAGTATTACAGTTAATGAACTGTAATGATCCCGATACGACCGAAGCAAACTATATGCGGGTTATCTACTGTAAAACCGCTAAATTATTTGAAGCGGCAACTCAATTAGCCGGCGTATTAGCAAATGTCAGCCCGGAACAAGAACAGGCATTAGCCAATTACGGCAAATACCTAGGTACGGCGTTTCAGTTAACCGATGATTTACTTGATTACACGGCTAACTCCGACGAACTCGGCAAAAACATCGGTGATGATCTCGCCGAAGGTAAACCGACGTTACCGCTGATATATGCTATGGAAAATGGGTCTGATACTGCTAAAAAGCTGATTAGAGACGCGATTGAACAAAGCGACGGTACTAAAGCTATTGATGAGATATTAGTGGCATTGGGCGAGTCTGGTGCATTAGTTTACACCCAAGAAAAGGCGCAAGCTGAAGCACAAAAAGCCATTGATGCACTCGGGGTTTTTCCTGATAATGACTACAAACAGGCATTAATTTCATTGGCTCACTTATCGGTTAATCGCAGTAGTTAGCAATCATCAAGAGCTCAACAATTACCATAAACAGTGGTTTTCTGATGACAAGATTTTATGACTAACGGTATTGAGAAAGGTGTGAATATAAATTCACACCTTTTTTGTTATCACACTTGCCAATTTATCGGTTTATTACCCTGGTTAATTAATAATTGATTGATACTTGAAAAATGATGACAACCAAAAAAACCACGATAAGCAGATAAGGGGGATGGATGCGGGCCGTTCATCACATGATGATGAGGTGCGGTAATCAATCGACCTTTTTTAATTGCGTGATTGCCCCAACACACAAATATGATTGGTGATGCTTGTTGATCTAAGCACTTCAGCACACTATCGGTAAATGTCTCCCAGCCCGCCTTAGCATGTGAATGAGCTAACCCCTGCTCTACTGTCAACACAGTATTGAGTAACAACACCCCTTGCTTAGCCCAAGCGCTTAAATCACCATGTTCTGGGATCACAAAGCCGTCAATGTCATTGGCTAACTCTTTATAGATATTAGCCAATGAAGGCGGTGGTTTTATGCCCTTCTTAACCGAAAAAGACAGCCCGTGAGCTTGATTTGGGCCATGATAAGGGTCTTGCCCTAGTATCACGACTTTAACCGCTGACAAGGGCGTTAAATTAAAAGCAGCAAACACTTCATCATCCGGTGGATAAACAACCTTATTAGCGGCCCTTTGTGAGGCAATAAAGTGCATCAAATCTTGATAATATGGCTGTGATTGTTGTTGTTCAAACAAGGTTTGCCAATGGGAAGTCATCTAATGTATTCCTTCAAAAAGTTAGCGATAAATTAGCGAACAGCTCAGTCTTTAGTTTACTATCAACAGATTAATCACTTTTATGCCTAATATGATGCCATTACATAATAACAAAAACACCCCTAAAAATGGTTTTACCCTTATTGAACTCGTCGTTGTTATCATCATACTTGGGATTATCGCAATGATTGCCTTACCAAAATTTGTTGATATCGGCAGAGATGCTAAAATCGCTACGGTAAAAGTCACTGGTGGGGCGTTTTCGTCAGCAATAACCCTAGCGCACATGAAATGGGCAGCCATGGGGTATTCTGGCCCGGCAGATAATTTAGCGATTTTCAATCAAGCTGGAACCGATGGCCAACTTGATATCAACCAATGGGGTTATCCAGCACAGAATTACCCACCTTACGAGGCTTCGCCAAGACTGGATAATAATAACGACTGCCTCTCAGTCTGGCCTACGCTATTACAAGATGGCCCAAGTGTTTCAATTAGTGCAGATAAGGATATATCGGATTATAGAGCTGAATATATCAATCCAGATCAGTGCCGTTATTACTACAATTTACTACCACTGGTATCCATATACTATGATTCGCGTAACGGCGAGGTCTTGATAGATTCAAATCCTGATAGCTAATTTTTTACCTGAAATTTTCAAATAAAGACGTTACACTCATTGGAAAATTAACTCACCAACAAAGTGGATATGATGTCTGAAGCCAAAACAGAATTAACAATGTATCAAATAGCTGACCAATTTATTGCCTTAGCCAATCAACTTAGCCAACAAGAAAATGATATTGGCAAAGTCGGTACCGCAATGAGATTTGCCTCTGCTCGTTTTAATGCGTTTGAAGCATCGATTAAATCAGCTAATCTTGCTGCGGAAAAAGATCATGCACTCGCTTGGTTTTCTGATGAATTTAAAGCAATGTTAAAAGAGAATTTAGAAGACCACATCGCTAATCCTCCTATTGCTGCAGAGCAACAAGAGCCAGAAAGCGATGACAGCGTGCAAATGTTTAAAGGCGTTTAACCAGCATATGACGCGTTATAACAATAATGCCTAACAGATTATTGCTAGGCATTATTGTTCATAACTGACTGATTTTGCACCGTCAGCAATACGGTTCATCCTAGCCGATATCATGATGACTATTTATAGTCGCAAAATTCAGATATTACAGCAGAGTATAAATCACCCTCATTGCGAGTAAAATTAACACCACACCTGAAAGCCTATCAATTAATTTGGCCTGATTTCGTAACTTAGGCAACACGGCAGAATGAGACAACAAAAACGCAATAATGGTGTACCATAATCCATCAACGATTAATGGCGTAAACACAATTAAACCTTGGCCAATAGCAGTCTGAGCTGCTAATACAAATTGACTAAATAAAGCCAAAAAGAACAGGAGTATTTTGGGATTAAATAATGAAATAGCCATACCATCTCTTGCTGCAATCCACAGACTTGTGGGTTGACCCGCCGCCAATTTTTGCTGCATTCCGCCTTTAGACCTAAGTGCTTGCATCCCCATCCAAGCTAAGTAAATCGCTCCAGTTACCGCGATGGTATTAAAAATAACCGGCGATGCTTTTAATATTGCTGCCAACCCCAATAGAGTTACCAGAGCGTAGACACCAATACCGATTGAATGTGCCCAAGCACAGACGATACCGTGTAATCGGCCACCGCCAAGGGTATGCCGCACCACCATGGCTAAACTGGGGCCTGGGGACATCGCCCCCAAACAACATATCGCCAATAATCCCAGCCAAGTACTTAACGTCATAAAACTCCTCTACTTGTAGTCACCTAATTTGTGCAAAATACATTTTAACAACCAGTTAAGCATGCGCTGCTAGTGTAGCGCCGCTGATAAGGATGGGTATGATAACGTATTTACAGGGGAAACCTATGGCGACATTAATGATGATATTACTCTTGGTTATTTTTAGTGCCGTGGTGTTACTCATCAGGGCTAAAATTAAAGGTAAATCGATTCCGACCCTGATTATTGTCATGCTCCTTTTTATGGGGATCTGTTTTGCTGGTGTGCTCGCTTTTATTAATAAAGGTGAAAACTATCAAGCTTACCAAATGCTTCGTTGGCAGCCGCTACAGCCCGAAAAAATTGCCTCTTATGTTGCACAGGGCAATATTGTGTTTGTTGATATCACAGCTGATTGGTGTGTGCCCTGCCAGACCAATAAAGCCAATGTGCTTCACCGTGAACAAGTCGTAAACCAATTAAACCAACAGCATATTATCCTCATGCAAGGTAACTGGACCCATGCCGATGCGGTCATAGAGCAATACATGGGGCAACAGGCTGTTGCTGGTACGCCGTTTAATAAAGTGTATGGCCCTAGCTACCCAAAAGGGATTGAGTTGCCTAAAGCGCTCATTATCGATGACCTTTATCAAGCGTTATCTCTAGTCGCCCAGTAAATTATCATCCTTGTGATACTTGAAATAAAAAAGACTGCCGAAGCAGTCTTTTTCGTTATTGTGCCATTAACAACAATGGCAGTTAACTTATATTAGAAGCGATAGTTAACACGGCCGTAATAGAAGCCACCGTTGTAATCGAATGGACCACTTTCGTAGTACACTCCACCTAACTCACCTAATGTGCCATCTTTTAACTTCTGCGCTTCTTGATCGAAGATGTTATTAGCACCTACAGATACCGTTAAGTTATCAAGTACCGCATAACTCACTTCAAGATCGATAGTCACTGCAGCATCAGCAACCTCAGAACCCCAATCAGAAGTATCATCAGCATGTGTTGCGTAATATTCACCAAAATAGTTAGCACGCACAGACATGCTTAAATCATCCCAGCTTTGGCCCCACGTTAGAGTGGCACGATGTGCTGGAATACCATCTTCTAAACGACGAACTTTACCTGCATCAGTTGTTTCTGGATCATACTTATCAACACTAGTATCAGTCCAACCATAGGCTAAGCTAAACTTGGCATCGCCAGAAAGCATTTCAGTAGTATACGAACCGACAATATCAACACCTTGAGTGGTGGTATCAAAGTCATTGGTATAGAAGGTTACCGCTGAAATCAGTTCAGGAAATTCAACACCAGCAGCTCTTAATGCATCATAATCACTTGCTTTAACCGAAATTTGGCTTGACTGAGCAATACGACCGGTGACTTCAATGTTGTAGTAATCAACTGTTAAGAACAAGTTTTCATATTGATACACCAAACCAGCTGCATAGCTAACAGACTCTTCAGGCTTAAGCACTTCACCGCCATAGAAAGCCGCTAATGGATTTGTTGGTGGCGCAATAAAGGTCTGAATCAAATCACCATTAACAATCGATGTTTGCGTATTAACTACGTTTTCTTGACCGACTGTAGGTGCACGGAAACCGGTGCTGTGTGAAGCACGGAACGATAATTCATCCGTTGCAACATACTGCGCGGTTAACTTGTAGTTTAATGTGTCACCAAAAGTAGAGAAATCTTCGTAACGAAGTGCGACACCTAGTAAGAAGTCTTCGGTTAAATACGCTTCAACGTCAGTATAAATACCAATGTTGCTACGGTCGTTTTTACCAGCTGATTCTGGACCAAAACCTTTAAATCCATGTGAGCCGATGTTGAAACCTTGGTCTGCGTAAGGGCCAGCAATCCAAGAGGCTTCATCACCTTGACCAATTTCAAATGACTCTTTACGCCATTCAGCACCCGCAGCAAAACTAATGTCTTCAATGCCACCTAAAGTCACAAAACGCGAGAAATCAAGGTTTACCGTTGTTTCAACTTGCTCGTAAGAGCCGGTGTCAAAGTCTGTTGGCGTATCTAAGCCCAACGATGGGTTAAGAGAGTTTTTTAAACCAAAGCTGGCTTTGTTACTACCTGTACCTGCACTGGCATCGTACATCCATTCACCTAACTCGCCTTTAACACCGGCAAAGAAAGACATGTCTTCAATTTTACCGGTAAATTGTGGCGTATACCCACCTGGGCGAATTTGGTTCATCGCAAAACAATTTGGATCGGCGACCATAGCTTGATACTCAGGGGTATCAAGCACGTTAGGAACATTAGCTGGCACAACCGCACAAGTTGATTGATCGCCATTAACAGCACCTACGAGTAATGTTTCACCACCATCGTTGGAATACACGTTACCGCGGTTATGTGGGTTACGATAGTAGAAACCACCTGTTGCTTCACGTGAAGATACGTTACCAAAAGCATACAAATGAGTGTCATCATTAATATCAAAACCTGAGTTTATGAAAACAGTATAGTCATCATTAATCTCTGGATTACCCCATGTTTGTGCAGGGTCTTGAATTGAAGTGTTGCCAGCGGCGGCAATCGCAGCGGCATCTGGACGCTGTACACTGCGACTAGTCGCATCAGCGGTTTTATATTGCGCACTGATGTTAACAAAGCCATCATCAGTTAACGGTAAACCGATGTTACCATCAATAGTAGTTGCTGCGCCGTCACCTTCGTAGTATTCACCTTGACTGACGGTGATAGAGCCACCTTCAGAGGCGTCTTTTAATACAAAGTTCATAACGCCCGCAATCGCATCAGAACCATACTGAGCTGCAGCACCATCGCGTAATACTTCAACTTGCTTTAATGCTACACCTGGAATAACTGAAATATCTGGACCTTGAGCACCATCGTTAATGCCACCACCTTGGAAAGCAATAACTGACGCACGGTGACGGCGTTTGCCGTTAACCAAAATAAGCGTACTGTCAGACGGTAAACCACGTAAGTTAACCGGACGAACTAGCGTTGCTGCGTCACTAATAGGTTGCGCACGAGAGTTAAAAGAAGGCACAGATGTCACTAACATGTCGATCATGTCAGTTGAACCATTTTTCTTTAAATCATCACTGCTGATGATGTCAATTGGAACCGGTGAATCACCAATTGAACGCGGTGCAGCACGTGAACCAACTACTGCGATTTTTTCAACATTTTCTTTGTTTACAGCTTCTTCATCTTCAGCAAAAGCTTGAGAGCTAATTACCGTTCCGGCAAGTGCAAATGAAATGGCTAAGCTTAAAGAGCTAATACCAAATTTAGATTTTTTTGATTGCATCATCATTATTATGTTCTCAACTGCTTATTATTGTTGTTTGTCGACTATGTCTTTTACAAAAATTGCTAAAAAACACGTCACACTATCGAAACAATCCCTATCCCGACTACATTTCTATAACAATTGAATTACAATTGCTAACACTTTTTGGGATAAATAAGCACTTGCTAAAGATTGATCAACACAATAATGATCTAAGCTTTTGATTTTTAGTGACATACATCACAAAACGAATTATTTTCAATAAGTAAATATTTTAAGCATAATAACAACAAACCTTAAGTGTAATTATAATTTTACACTTTAAGCTGCATTTTTATCCTAGAAGTTTTTAGAGGATTAACCGAAATGAACAAGCTAATTTCAAATCAATATCAGTGAGGCTTTGCCAATTGATATTGACCCGTGTAGGTTAGTCAACATAATCTAAACGGACGTTTGATTTCTATAATAATAACTCAAACATAAAAGGAGATAGCATGCCTTATGATGCTGATTCAACACTCGACCTAGATCAATACTCATCCATTGTTGATTTAATCGAAACAGCGTGTGAAAAGTTCGCTGGCAATACTGCGTATGCTTGTCTTGGTAAAAGCACCACCTTTAGTGAAATAGAACGTGATTCACGATCTTTTGCCAGCTACTTACAGCATTGCACCTCATTGCAAGCGGGTGACAGAGTCGCAATCCAACTGCCTAATATTACTCAGTTTGTCATTGCGGCTTATGGGGTTATTCGCGCGGGGATGGTGCTCGTGAATACAAATCCTATGTACACAGAACGTGAACTAATTCATCAATTTAATGACTCAGGGGCTAAAGCATTAATTGTATTATCTGATCTATTACCAACATTAACTAAGGTTATCGATAACACCGCTATCGAGTTAGTTATTTCAACGCATGCAATGGACCTTATTCAGCCACAAGGCCAGCCAGAAACACCATTTAGTAAAGTAGAATTTATGGCCGTGCTTGCTGAAGGTGCCAAACATCCATATAACCCAATAAAGCCCAACCATGATGACTTAATTGCGCTGCAATACACTGGTGGCACAACCGGTTTGTCCAAAGGTGCTATGCTCAATCATGGCAACCTTTTAGCCAACTCAGGCCAAGTGAAATCGCGAATTGCCAGCACCATGAACGAAGGGCATGATGTATTTGTCGCGCCATTACCGATTTATCATATCTATGCTTTTATGGTTAATTTAGTCCTGTATTTTGAATCAGGTGGTTGCTCAGTATTAATCCCTAATCCTCGCGACATTGCAGGGTTGATCAATACTATGAAAGCTTATCCCTTTACTGGGTTTGCAGGCTTAAACACATTATTTGTCGGTTTATGTCATCAACCCGAATTTAAAGCCTTAGATTTCAGTAGAATGAAAATAACCATTTCAGGTGGTACCGCCTTAACCAGCGCCGCGGCTAATTTGTGGCAACAAACCACTGGTTGTATGATTTCAGAAGGCTATGGTTTGTCTGAAACATCACCTGTCGTCAGCCTTAATGCACCTGGTCATCAGCGTCTTGGCACTATTGGCAAACCCGTTTTGGGCACTGAAGTGCGAGTGCTTGATATGGATGACAATGAAGTGGCTATCGGTCAAGCTGGAGAACTTGCTGTTCGCGGACCTCAGGTGATGCAAGGGTATTGGCATAAAGCCGAAGAAACGGCTAACGTCATGACTAAAGACGGCTTTTTCAAAACCGGCGATATTGGTATTGCCAGTGTTGATGGTTATCACACCATTGTTGATCGTAAAAAAGACATGATTATTGTCTCGGGCTTTAACGTCTATCCTAATGAAGTTGAAGACGTACTTGCAAGCCATGAGCTAGTGCTAGAGTGTGCGGTCGTCGGGGTGGAAGATGAACGTTCTGGCGAAGCGGTAAAAGCAGTGATTGTATTAAAACAGCCGCCAACGGATATTGAGGCAGTAAAACAGACAATTAATGATTATTGTCGAAGCCAACTCACGGCTTATAAAGTCCCACGTATTATTGAATTTACCGAACAACTGCCAAAAAGCACAGTAGGTAAAGTTTTACGTCGTGAATTACGCAAGTCAGCTTGATTAGCAATCGATGGTTTGGAACATTCTCCCTAAGGTGAATGCTTGTCGATAATACCGCGTCCCGTTCATCAATAAACAAGATGCTAAGGCATATAGTTTATTGATGAACGATTAACATACTGAATTAGCCAATCAATTCTGAGCTGATTAAATTGCGGGCTCATCGTTATCCATTAATAACTGTAAGCTAGCAAACTCACGATATAATTCGTTACTGGTCATCAATTCGCTATGGGTTCCGCTGGCAACTAATTGCCCCTTATCGATGACAAAAATCCGATCGGCATTAATCACTGTCGCTAAACGATGGGCAATAATCACTGTGGTACGTTGAGCCATTAGAGAATCAAGCGCCTGCTTAACTTTTATCTCGCTCACAGCATCTAACGCACTAGTGGCCTCATCAAGTAACAGTAATGGCCTATCGGCTAAAATCGCTCTAGCAATCGCTATCCGCTGCTTTTGACCACCAGATAAGCGCACGCCACGTTCACCTAAATAAGTTGCATAGCCTTGGGTAAACTCGCTAATAAACTCGTCGGCTTTAGCCGCAATACAAGCCTGCTTAACTTCTTCATCACTGGCATCTAAACGACCATATCGCACGTTATCGAGTACGTTCATAGCAAAAATCACCGACTCTTGCGGTACCAGTGCATATTGTTGGCGTAAATCAGCCAATGATAGCGTCGAAATATCAATACCATCTAATAAAATTCGCCCTTGTTTGGGCTGATAAAAGCGCATCATCAATTCGAATAAGGTACTTTTCCCTGCACCACTTGGACCCACTAATGCCACCCGCTCACCAGGAGCAATCGTCAACGACAGCTGGCGGATCACGTCTTGCCCATGATCCGATGGATAAGCAAAGCTCACATTATCAAAACTGAGCAAACCATTAACAGGCAGCACCAATTGCGCTGGTACAGCTTGCTGAGGTATGTCTATTGGGGTGTTAACTAATTCCACTAACCGTTCAGCCGCCCCAGAAGCCCGCTGAATTTCACTGAAGACTTCGCTAATAGTCGCTACAGCACCTGCGACCATCACAGCGTAAAACATAAACGCAGACAACTCCCCGCCAGTGATGCTGCCAGACATAACGTCTTTGGCGCCAATCCAAGTCACAAAGGCAATGGCGGCAATACTTAAGAACATCACGGTTGATATAAGTAGTGCACGATACTTGATACGGCCTTTCGCCACATCCATTACCGCCTCAACACGGTCGGAAAAAAGTTGACGGTCTTTAGCTTCATGGGTATACGCTTGAACGGTATGAATCTCATGTAACGTTTCATCGATATAAGCACCTAGATCGCCTACTCTATCTTGGCTTTTACGCGACAAAGCCCTTACTTTTCGTCCAAAAAAGCTCACAGGACCTAGTACCAAGGGAACCGCTAATAAGACTAATGCAGTCAATTTAACACTGGTAAACGCCATCATAACAATGCCGCCAATCACAGTGACACTTGAACGTAATGCCATTGATAAACTCGACCCAACAACGCTTTGTAATAAAGTACTGTCTGCGGTAAATCGTGAGATCACCTCACCAGTTCGCTGGGTGGCAAAAAAAGCTGGCGATAACGCGATTAAATGACTGTAAACCTGTAATCGAATATCAGCACTAACCCGCTCGCCGAGCCATGTCATAAGATAGAATCGGCAAAAAACCGCTGTGCCGCTGACCGCTGTTATCGCAATAATAAACAACATAATCTCATTTAGACGCCCTGCGTTATCGGCAACAAAGCCCTCATCCACCATCAGTCGCACACCTTGCCCAAGCGACAGCCATGCTAGCGATCCAATAAACAAAAAGATTATTGCTGCCACTACCTTCAAACGATAAGGCGATAGAAACTGTAAAATCCAAGGCAGAACAGGATGCGGTGGAGAAGATTTAGTAGGAGAAATAGCCGCGGTTGCAGTAGTCGTTGAATTCGTCACAGTATTAACCAGCATAAATAACTAAGATATTCTGATAGTACCAACAAAACATTGTAGATGCTTTAACTACAAGCACCCAAAACACCTGATTAATGTTCAGCAAAAATAATGCTAAGCGGGTACTGAACCTTGTTGGTTGAAATTTGTTAGTTAACATTCGTTCGGCACGAACAACTTAATGGTTTATTTAGGGATACGACATAAGCCATTACCCTAAAACAAACTAATTTGATGAAAATGCAAGCCGTGTAGCCGCCCACTTGGGCTGCGTTTGTGGCTTCTTGCTGCAGTATTAAAAGCCTTATGCATATAAAATATTGCCAGATACTGCGCCAATATTGTTATTGCAAGCTCCCCGCCCTGCTTTTGACTAACAATAATATGAGGAAAAATATAATGAAGAATAGCTTAAGCGCGTCAAGCGGTTTTACATTAATAGAATTGGTTGTCGTGATCATAATTTTGGCCATATTAGCTGTTGTGGCTACAAGTAAATTTATTGATTTACGTACTGATGCAATCGTGTCGACTATGGATGGCATGGAAACAGCAATGCAGTCAGCGGCGACCTTAACCTATTCCAAAGCCGCTATTGCCGGCGTAGAAAGACTTGCGTCAACGACACTTAATGTTGATGGTGTTGATATTAAGCTGGCGTATGGTTACCCAGATGGAAGTGCTGAGGGGATTGATCTATTAATAAACCCACCACAAGGTGATTGGAACAAACGCCCCAGCGTATTTGCTGGAGCCTGGATATATTGGCATGGTGTTATTGTTGAAGATGCTGGCACCGCAGCATGTTATTTACGTTACCGTCAGGCTACTTCAACCGGTGTTCGTCCCATTATAAATGTTCAAACTAGCGGCTGTTAATCGTCAAATATCATTTAACACACGCATTTATTGCAATCCACAAACATGATTAAGACTCAGGGTAGCGTTTTTCAATCGTTTTCAAAGAGCGTAAAAATAAGCCTAAACCACCCACACTAAGTACCAAAATAACAATTAAATCAAATGCACTCATGTAAGAGAATCGAAAATTAATCGAGCTTATTACGCCAAAAATTAATGCCACTAATGAGCCAAATGTCAGTAACCAGCCAAGTATGTTTCTGCCATTATAAAACATAATGCCCACGCCAAACATAAACGGGATCATCACCATACCACTGGTAAGCCCAAAACCACCCAGCTGATATAAATGGCTACTAAAGCCAAATGAACTGGTCACTTTAATGGCATTTAATAACATATAAAAGCCACCACACATCATCACTAATCCAATAAAGAACTGACCTATTCCGCCAGACGTTCCACCAGCACCTTTCATCATTATCCCTTGAAAACCATTATTTTAAATCAATAGATTGATGTTACTTAACCGTACAATTAATAGCAATCATCGGTATAACATGAACATTGTTACCCAATAATGCTTGATTGCCCTAGCGAGGTACTCTTAGCATCTTGTTTTATAAAAAATCTCCCTTGGCATTTAAATATCAATATCGCCTTAGCGAAAATAGCTGACGGATAAAATAGTAAAACTGAACTCATATTTTTCTTATCAACTTGTTTAAGCCTAAGCCTCGCGCTACTAGGTGTTATCTGAGATAATATTAGGCTATTTTATTGATATTCTTTTTTATTAGGTAACACAGTCATGACAACCCAATTTGCTTGTTCAGGTATAGAGCTTGAGCTTTTTCGTTATCCAAGCCAACAAGCATCCAACTTACAAGCATGGGACGCGGCTGATGAATACCTAATCAAATACCTCATTGATGCAGAAATAACCCCAAGCACAACCGCGATTCTTAATGATAATTTTGGTGCGCTGACATGTGCATTAGCAGCACAAGCTCCAAACAGTGAGCTACTAATAGAAACCGACGCAAAAACCAGTTTGCTAGGATGTCAGCAAAATTTATTAGGCAACAAACTGGCACCGACTAATATTCAATGGTTTAACAGTCGCGATACTCTGCCAGACAATATTCAATTAGTGTTGATGAAATTACCGAAGAATCTTCATTACTTTGGCCAGCAACTTGCGCGTTTATCAACTGTGCTTCCAGCGGGAACCCAAATATTGATCGGTGCTAAAGCCAAGTCAATCAACCCCGCATTGCTCGCCAGTATTGAAAAGAATCTAGGTCCTGCATCAGCCAGTTTAGCGTGGAAAAAAACACGGGTAATCAGCTGTATTAGCGATGGTAAACCACGCTCATTAGCGCAAGCGGTGAGTTGGAACGTCGATGAACTGAAACTGACGATGAGCAATCTTGCCAATGTATTTGCTGCCAATAAGCTCGATATTGGCGCAAGGATTATGCTCGATAACATGCCCAAAGGTGAATTCAACCACATCATAGACTTAGGCTGTGGTAACGGTATTTTAGGCTTACATGCAAAGCAATGTTATCCACATGCGCAGATCCACTTTGTCGATGATTCTGATATGGCTATCGCCTCGGCAAAACATAATTGGCATGCTAACGCCCTAGACGCTCAGTCCCAAGAACCACAAACAGAACAAACGCCACAAGCTTTTTTCCATTGGGACGATTGCCTGAGTAACTTGCCCGCAGATGTTGAACCAGACTTAGTGCTATGTAACCCTCCGTTTCATCAAGGGGAAGCTATTACCGACCACATCGCTTGGCAAATGTTTGTCGACGCACATAAACGCTTAAAGAAAGGCGGTTTATTGCATATTGTCGGTAATCGACATTTAGCCTACCACGTTAAAATAAAGCGCATTTTTAAAAACTGCACGACTGTGGCATCCAATGGTAAATTTGTCATTTTACAAGCGATAAAATAAGTTGATTGGCCGCTATATAAAAATTTGACAATAATCATAATGGACGAGTTTATTTAATGGACAATCAAGCAAAAGACTATTTAGCGATCAATAAACACGCATGGAACCAGCGAACTCAAATCCATCTTGACTCAACATTTTACGCCTTAGACGCATTTATCCTAGGCAAGTCATCATTAAACCCCATTGAACTTGAACAAGTCGGCGATGTACACAATAAAAGTCTGTTGCATCTACAATGTCACTTTGGGCAAGACAGTTTATCGTGGGCAAGACTTGGCGCCAATGTCACTGGCGTAGACTTGTCTAGCGAGTCGATTAAGACAGCCAAAAAGCTGGCCGCTCAATTACACTTACCAGCAACATTTATCAATAATGACATCTATCAGTTTGGTGACCACAATACCGAGCAATATGACATCGTATTCAGCTCTTATGGGGTGTTAGCTTGGTTACCCGATTTAACTCGCTGGGCCCAAACCATTGCGGGCGCATTACGTCCTGGCGGTGAGTTTCATTTAGTTGAGTTCCACCCGTTTAATGATGTGTTGTCTGGTTATGGCTATTTTGCGCAGTTACAAGCGGATATTGAAGCTGAAGTCACCTACACCGAAAACCATAATGACCAAATCGAAACCGTAGTCACTTGGCCACATCCGATAAGTGAAGTGATTAGCGCACTCATTGCGGCGGGCCTCAGCATCGAAGCGTTTAACGAGCACCCTTACAGTCCTTATAACTGTGTCGAGGGTTTGGAGTTTGTGGCAGGCAAAGGATATCAGCTAAAGCTTCAAGGCCATCTCATCCCACTTATCTACTCTATTAAAGCTAGCAAAGTGGGATAAAATGAGCCTAAAGCCTATTTAACTAAGCTTAAGCATCCGTTTTAGTTGATGACTGTTGATGTGTTGCAGGCGGTGCAAACAATATCCGCCAACGTTGTTTTAGAGATAATTGGGCTTGGGTAACATCACCCCACATCTCGCGCCATTCACTAAAGGTCACCACTAACGGATTAAAGCTGTTTACCGGTTTAGTAATACCGTAAATCACAGTTTCATTTTCAGGCTCGAATGTACCAAAGAGTTTGTCCCATATAATCAGAACCCCCGCATAATTTTTGTCTATGTATTGTGGGTTACGCCCATGATGAACTCGGTGATGGGACGGTGTATTAAAAATCAATTCCAATGGCCCTAACGACTTAATCGCTTGGGTGTGAACAAAGAACTGCAGCCCTAGATTGAGCAACACCGCAAATACCACCCAGTTAGGATCAAAACCAATTACCACCAGCGGTAACCAAAACAGCCACATTCCTGCCAATGGATACATTAAGCTTTGTCTAAAAGCTGTGCTGAAATTCATGTTCTCTGAACTGTGATGCACCACATGCGCCGCCCACATCCAACGAATACGATGACTAGCGCGATGAAACCAGTAATAACAAAAGTCTTGAGCTATGAGCAATAAACCAAAAGTGAATAAACTCATTTCCATATCAAATAAACGCCAGCCGAAAAAGTGTAAATAGATTTTCGCAATAAATAAGCCTGCAATGATATCCGCCACTTGATGCATGCCAGCTAATACAAAATTACACAGCACTTCGGCAGGGCGATATTGAGCATTACTCGGTAATCGCTGGGCGCGAACGCCAAACCACCACTCCAATAAAATGCAGCCGAAAAAGATCGGTGCTAACACCAATAATAACCACTCAGGGTGAGCAATCAGTAAATCCATGTCCATATTGTTATCCATTTCTATTTATTATTATTTTAACAAGGTTTGTACTAGCGCTTCGCTACGCCTAATGCTTAATCAACGCTTTGTTGCGCCAAAGCCATTTTAGTAAACCGCTTCCAATAAGCGCTTTTTAGTTATCCTTTGTTAGTAACCAGTTGTTAGTCATCCGTAAGCCATAGGCTAAAAAAGCACTCACCTAGTAGATACCATTAGTATTTATCACCATTTGGCAAAATGGTCTTCAGTTAAGCCAAGCTGATTTGTTAACTTATATTGGTTACCATTGTTATCGCAAATCACGCCACTAAAATAGCCAATGTATTGTCTAAAGTTGTTTTTTAACCAAATTAAATTGAGCTTTTCGCTGCGCTGATTTAATGGTCTAAAATGCAAGTCGACATTGCCATCATTAGTCGTGATATGCCATCCATCTTGTTGTGAGTGACGATTAAAATCAAAATGTGCACCACCCAATAAATGACGTTGACCATTAATCCACATTACATTTTCAGTCTGACCGGTTTCGTTAACCCCGGCGGCCAAATTAAGCCCAATAACACCATCGTTAGTTTGAGCATTGATTGAAGCCCAACGCCAACTGGTTTCGCGGCGCATAAATCCAGCTGAAAAGTCATAACCCGCCAATGCATATTGCAAAGGCTGTGGTTCATGATGAATGGTTAATTGTCCAGTGACGGCTAAGCCATTGTGCTTTTGAGTATAGGTCCAACCGTTATAACCCGTTGGGGTACACAAGCAGATGGGTAAGCTTAATGGTGCTGGCTGAATACGCAGATTGGCTTGTATGTCTGCAAGATTAATCTCGACATGCCATTGGCCGTCGACAATATTAATAACAATTCCTTTGCTTTTCCGGCCAATCTCAGCGCGCCCATGCTTAGGTGAGTCACTTAATTTACAGCCAAGCCCTAATGGGGTTAGCCATTGTGTTTGCGTTAGCTTATTAGCTTTGATGTCATAGAGGTAACAAAAGCCATTAGCAACATAACGAATATCCGCAATCGCAAGTGCAATGATATAATGAGGGGTGATAATACTCACAAATTGGAACTGCTTAAAATCAAAATGCTTAGCCACTGCTGATGCAGGTTTGTCCATTACCGTAGAGTAAGCAAACTGATCAACGTTGAGTGAATCAACAAGCCCATCAAACATGCCAAATACAGGCTGGCCATTGGCATTAATCAATTTATCTGGCGCCAATTGTGGCTGTTTATGTTGCATTGCATTACCTACATAATGTTGTTTATCAAACTTAAGTTGCATAATACTAACCTGAATTGATCAGTGATTAATGTCAACAACCCCGTAAGATTGTTGTCGGCATCTAAATTGAACCTCTGAAACAAGTTATTGATTATTGACTTAGCTATATACCTCGAGGCGTTCATTACCGAATTTATCTTTATAACAACATAACCTTAGCGATGCTGGAAACCCAGACAAATTCTGGTATCATTTATCTACCTTTTGCTTGTTATTGTTGCCTCATGAAGTTATTGATCCCTATTTTACTGTCTACATTATTGCTATCAGCTTGTGCGAGTTATGAGCCAACTCATGTTGGTCTCAATCCCACATTGGGGCCCGTCAAGTTACAAACTGAAGCTGATTATCCGCTAATGGTTGACACCATAGACACCCGCGAAGCCAGTTTTGTGGTACGTTTCAACGAAAAAGGCAAAACACCGAGATTAGTGAGTGCCAGTGAACCTATCCGCCAACAACTGGACAAATTATTTCGTAATGGGATGATCAAAGCTGGTTATGTCATAGACCCCGCCGCACGAAATTCAGTGCAATTTCAGTTGAATTATTTATTAGCAGATGTCACTGATACCACCTTCAGTTTTGAATCTAAAACACGTTTAGTGATTAATGTACTAGCTAAAAATTCACAGCAAGAATTTACTAAAACATATAATGCTAACGGCTACTTAAAGGGTCCATTGAGCCCTGATTTTGCCACGCTTGAATTAGATATCACCAAGCTAGTGGATAAACTCACGACTGAAATTCTTAACGATGAAGAGTTACACCAATTTATTCAACGTTAATTGACCACGGCTTAGCAGCGATGAGTCACGAAAGATGCCAATAAAAGGATTGCATATTATGTTTAAATGGCTTGCCACTTGTTTATTGTTATTGGCCAGCATAAGCGCCAATGCTGAAGTCGATATTCAAAAAGACACCCTATATCCGCAAGTAGAGTTAGACACGTCTATGGGGAAAATTGTGGTTGAGTTAGATCGAACCCGTGCGCCACTTACGGTCGATAACTTTTTAACTTATGTGGTTAAGGGTGAATACGACAATACAATTTTTCATCGGGTAATCGCCGAATTTGTGGTTCAAGGTGGTGGCTTAACTCCTAAATTAGAAGAACGTCCTTCGCTAAAGCCAGTGGTAAATGAGTCGGGCAATGGTTTATCGAACGCTCTTGGCACAATAGCCATGGCTCGAGATAATGACCCCCATTCAGCCACACGACAGTTTTACTTCAACATGGGTGACAATAAGAAATTAGATCCGTCTAAACGCCGCTGGGGCTACACCGTTTTTGGTGAAGTCACGAAAGGGATGGATGTGCTAGAAGCCATTTCATTGATGCCGACTGAACATAATAGCACCCTAAACTGGCCCGATTTTCCGGTAAAAACCGTAATACTAAAAAAAGCCACTTTACTGCCTCGCTAATTTCCCACGACTGATCTATACCTATCGATGGTAATAAGCGCATTACCATCGATATTGTCTTAATGCTTAGTCTCAAAAATTCTTAGTTTCAAAAATATCTGGACCAGCACAAATACCAGTGCATGATTGACGTTAACCAACACCAAGGGATGTTTAACATAATCATCCGACTACCTAGCCCCCTACATTTTTACTAGCTTATAAATCAATGAAATAGCACTATAGAATGACAAATATGACTCTTTTTTTAATGCTTATCACGTTAATCGCCAGATTAACGTCTATAATCTAGTTTACTCTTTCAGACAATTAGCTGCGCAACTCTTGGCACCGTACTTCTAATATTCAAGGACGTAAATATTATGACGGCTAATGATTTCATTGAAACCAAAGCCCCACAACTTGCCTATTACGGCAAAGCTTTTTTAGACAATCAATTAGATTACAAAGAAATACAACTGTACATGTGGGATGTATTAGAAGAGTGGCAATTTATATCAAACAATCCCAAGCAATTAACTGAGCAACCCAGTGATACAGAAAAAGTGTTTTGGCACTTATTGTATTGTTTTGATCATTGGTCTGGTTGGGCCATTAAAGGCAATCAATATTTACGCCAACAAGTACATGACTGTTGCGACTACATCAATATTGGTGGCAATGTGCCACAAAGCTGTATAGGTATCAGACCTTAAGTCAATTATCTGAATTATGGTCTGCATTCTAGTTTAACCTCAAACTGGCTGAATAATCTTTTAGAATGGCTTGAACCTAAACCTCTTGCAACATAAGCTAGAGCCATTCTCCATTATCCAGTTGTCTTATGTCGGTTTTTTTGGCTCGTACCCGTGAAGCATTATCGGTTTATTACCACAAACGAGTATTAATCTTACTCTTGCTGGGATTTTCTGCCGGCTTACCATTAATGCTGGTCTTTTCGACGCTGAGCTTTTGGTTACGTGAGGCAGGCGTTGACCGAGCCGCCATTGGTTACTTTAGCTGGATAGCACTCACCTATGCTTTTAAATGGGCATGGTCACCATTAGTCGACCGTATGTCTCTGCCCTTATTTACGCGTTTTTTAGGCAGAAGACGAGGTTGGATGCTGTTTGCACAATTGTGCTTAGTTGGCGCCATACTGGGTATGTCGATCAGCGATCCTGTGGTTAATCTTGAACGTTTGGCTTTGTGCGCGCTACTACTCGCCTTCGCCTCAGCGACTCAAGATATTGTCATTGATGCTTTTCGAATTGAATCTGCTCCAGAAAAAATGCAAGCAGCACTCGCAGCAGCCTATCAGGTCGGTTATCGAGGGGCGATGATCATTGCCACCGCAGGTGCCTTAACCATAGCAGCTTGGGTATCACCAGGTAATGATGCTTACAATCTACAAGCATGGCAAACAGCGTACTTTGCCATGGCAATGTTAATGGGCATTGGCATTATTACCACCCTATGCAGCAAAGAACCTCAGGTTGATACTAAATACGCTGACGATAAAGAACGGCAACTAAGAGCCGATTTTGCAGCCAAGTATCCAGCCAAAATCGCCGGAACGTTAGCCTGGTTATACAGTGCTAGCGTATTGCCTTTTATTGACTTTTTTAAACGTCACGGCAAAAGTGCCATTCTGATTTTGTTGCTCATTTCATGCTATCGCATCTCCGATATTGTCATGGGCATCATGGCAAATGTGTTTTATGTCGATATCGGTTTCAGCAAAGAGGAAATCGCTTTTATCAGTAAAGTCTATGGTTTAATCATGACCTTAGTCGGCGCCGCTTTTGGCGGAGTATTGCTGATGCGTTATGGCACCATGAAAATTCTATTCTTGGGCGCATTATTAGTTGCGGTAACTAACTTGTTGTTTGCCTGGCAGGCCTATATTGGCTATAACGTGCCATTTTTAACCTTGGCTATCTCGGTGGATAATTTTAGTGCTGGTATCGCGACTGCGGCATTTATTGCCTACTTGTCAAGTTTAACCAGTACGGGTTATAGCGCAACACAATATGCCTTGTTATCCTCAATCATGTTGTTGTTTCCAAAATTTATCGCCGGATTTTCAGGCTTATATGTCAATGCTTTTGGTTATATCAACTTTTTCATTGCTGCGAGTTTGATTGGTTTTCCAGTGCTGTTATTAGTGGTGTTGGTTAATCGATCGCAGCTACAAGTGATGGCACAGGCTCAATCATTAGATGGTTCGATTGATGTATCAACAGATGTGGCTAAACCACCTCTTTAGCAACGCTATGATCAATTTTACCTCAACTCGGTAATACTTAGTTGAGGTCATTCTGGTAGCGTTTCTGAGTCAGAATCTGCCTTTATCTTTTTGGGCTGTTAGGTGTTAGCAAACTTCAGTTGGATTTTGGTGACAAGGTTCTGCGCTGGCTAAAGAGAATGGCAAGTCTGATTAATCTCGCCTAATTAACATTGCTTAAGTACACCATGACGTGATTGAAACTAACCGCCTGGTGCAGGCCTAGTGCAGATGATTAAGCGAGACGCCAGCGGTAAATTTTTTACGGTAAGCATCCATGTGGGCGGCGCCAAAATGTCGCGGTTTGAGATGCTCGCCGATTCATCTACACGGGAAATTTCTCTCTTCAATTTAACGTCATGCTTGTCTGCCGCTAAGAGCTCAATAGAAAATCTAATCAAATCTAAGCAACGGACTTACTTTTGGACGAAATGTGTTGTCGTTAACGCCGCAGCTCCTTTAGCTCACCGCTGTGATATTCAAAATGAATAAGCCACTAGGTTGTGGTGGACCACGACGGCATAGCGTTATCGAAGCGTTTAGTGATGTTGAAGGTATTCAACTCGGCATAAAATTACCATGAAATCCTAGGGGCAGATGGTATGGTAGCCATGCTCTTGCAATGGGACCTGAAGATAAATCATTCACTGCAAAGATATTCAAACAAGTACGCTTTGTCGGTACATGTAGCGCGGTACCGATTAAGTAGCCGGTATTTTCGATAGCTTTTGGGCAAACACTAATGTGCTCTTCAACCAAGTAATCTTCCCCAAAATGGTAATGCTGTTCTGCGCCAGTGTCGGTGTTGAGAGATGATAATGTATCACTCCATAGGCTATTGGTTTTAGCTGACAGATGATATAAATAGTGGTTTTTTAAACCGACCACATGATCACACACGCGTGGGAACTCGCTCGTACCTGGCATTATTTGCATACTGTAATGACCCTCTGTGTGCAGAGTAATCAGCGCTGTTTTTGCTTTTGTACTGGCCTGTTCAATCTTGCCTTGCATAACATTAGACAGCTTATGCAATACATTCACGTCGGGATACAAGCTCGCATCAAAATGAATAGTGCCATTTATTTCTTCCCATGCATTTCCATAATGAAATACAAACCCCGCTGGAAGTTCGTAGTGCTTGATAACAGTTAATGACTGCTTACTAATCACTAACACCCTCATTGGAATGTCAGTATTGTATTTAATTTGTTCAAAATGTCCGTCAATAGATTTATCAGTAAACAGTGATGGCAGAATGATCAACAGGTGCTTGTCTGTGATGAGGAAATCATGCAGCATTGCGCCACGATATTGAGTGTTAATTACCCCTGCATTTTTGACGTTACCGTTCGCGGCCAAATGATAGAGCACAATATTACCTGATGGATGCAAACCAAAATTCCAAATATCACCACTAGGATCCACTTTTGGATGAGCAGAAAAAGGCAGCCCTTGTAAAGTATTGGCGTATTTTGACTCTGCTCCTAAATGAACTTGCTGTTGAAATTGCATTGAATCACGATCTATTTTTGTCGGAGACCCCGCCTCCCAAAGCGCCCAAAGATCATCACCAACAGCAATGATATTGGTATTGGCGGTATTGACTGTGTCAGGAGTCACCACCGGTAGCGCATGGGCAATTTTGGTCTCAGGGCCAGAATAAACAAATTGCTGGGCTTGTTGCTCTTGGCTAAATTTTGGTGTGTTAATAAACTGGCCGCGATGGACGATATTCTGATTTTTTATTTCAAAACGTTGCAACATGCCATCACCTTCAAAGGCATGTTGATATCGGATGGCTCCACGTTCATGTTTTGCTGGGCCATTGCGATAAAATACCCCATGTAAATCTGCTGGAATACGCCCTTCAAGTGAAAGTGTTTGTGGCTCAAAGTTACGTTCTACATTGGCAAAACCAATCAATTCAGGATGAACAGCTAAGGCATCATTAAATAACTGTTTAACATTGACCATAGCCGGAACTACGGGTGCGGTAAGTAAGGTTGCAGATGCGGGCAATACACTTGATGCACCGACTATAGCCATGCTTTTTAAAAACTGTCTACGTTGCATAATTAGCACCTCCCTATGTTAGTAGATAATGTGGGTTTGATTAATCACGGGATCTTGCTGTTCGGTTACGGTAAATGCCGCATCTTGATAACCAACTGGACCATAATTAGGTTTGGCGTTGTTTGAAAATCCATAACCTTCTGATGGCATTCCAAATAGGTTGGTGTCTAATGTGCCGTTATTATTTTCGTCTTGAAAGAAGCGAATAGCATATTGACCGACAGGAATATTAGTAAAAATAACCTTATTGATACCTTGCTTAGCTTGAAGATAAGTAGCACTAAATGCCTCTCCTTTTGAATAGCTGTCTTGACTATTAAACAGCTGTGCGTAAATCTTACTGGGTTGAGCGTTAACGCCCTCTATTTCAAAAGAGATATCTGCTGCAAAAACCGATGAAGTAAACAATGAACTGCAGAGTATTGAGGTCAGTATGACTTGGGTTAATTTATTGCTGTTAACATTTATTTTCTGGCTGTTGATGCTCATTTTTATATCCTTAGCAAATGGTGTCATTGTGCAGGCACGTTGACTTGTTAAATTGGAATATGCTGGTGAAGTATCACCGTTGCGTCTTGTTAAATAGACGATAGAATGGGCATTAGAAAAGCAACAGCCGCTTTACGTAAAATGGGTTAAAAACTTCGTAAGATGTCACTAAAAAGGAATGTGTACCATTGGCGATTCGTGAAATATCTACTAAAAATCAATCGGTAAACTTTACTTTTAATAAAAGTAAATTACTGCGAGAACTACTTGTTGTAATATCTATAGGACTTTTTATTGGTTTTTTAGCACCGTTTGGCATGCATGAGCTGCCGGTCTTTATGTCGATTAGCTATTGGGTTTTTACGTGTGTTTGTGGTTATTTTATTTATTCACCGTTAATCAATCTAGGGCATAAATATTTATCTGAGAAGTTCAGTGCTCCTTGGCTACGTGTTGCAATACCATCTTTAATAGCAAGTATATTAATGAGCTTAGTTGTGCCATTAATCACCATGATATTTTTTAATTCCCCTATTAATCTCATCAATGACTTTGTTCATTTCCTGCCTAAGACATTAGTGATTGGCGGTGTTATTACCTTTTTTAGTGTGTGGCAGAATCATGTTAAACAGCAGCAACAGCAGTTGGAACTATCAACTAAAGTGATTGAAGAGCATGCCTCAACGGCTGATACTAAGAGTATTCAAATTGAACAATTTATGTCGTTATTACCTATCAACAAACGCGGCCAGTTATTGTGCTTAGAAATGGACGATCACTATTTGAAAGTGCATACCGATAAAGGTAGTCACATGCTGTTGATGCGTCTGAAAGATGCTTTACTACAGCTTGAGGGGTTTCCTGGCTTACAAACTCATAGGTCATGGTGGGTGGCAAGTGATGCGGTCGTATCAGTAAATAAACAAAATAGGAAAATGACATTGTTGCTAAGCAATCACCTTGAGGTCCCCGTTTCAAGAACGTTTGTTGATGCGGTTAAAGCAGCAAATATTATTTAGGTATTTTGTTCAGAGAAAACAGTATGCTGTCGCCAAACAATGCCGGTTTCATGTCGATACACCTCAGAACGAGTATATGATTAGTCATCCATGAGGATTGTTGTAATGGATGTCTACCCTCTTGGGCGTTTTAAAACAATTTTTCAATATTGGTCATTGGAAGAAACAGATTGCTGTCACCATTATTACAGCCATTGTTTCGGGAAAAATGCCATGACGTGCGACAGCCTCGGTCATATTCCTAACAAACTAAAAAATAATTCGCTTAATTTAATAAAAAAGCCGATAGGGTTACCCGTATCGGCTTTTTCTGTTCAGAATGGCTGTCTTCAGGATTAATCTCTGAAGTTATTGAACTGGAATGGTTGGCCAAGATCAGACTCTTTCGCTAGGCGCATAACAGCTTGTAAGTCATCACGTTTTTTACCAGTGATACGAACTGAATCACCTTGGATAGCAGCTTGTACTTTAAGCTTGCTGTCTTTGATAGCTTTGACTAGCTTTTTAGCAATCAGTGAGTCGATACCTTGTTTAAAATTTACTTTTAAACTGAAGGTTTTTCCGCTATGAACCGCTTTCTCGTCAACTTCCATTGATGATGGATCGACGTTACGTTTACTCAGCTGAATGCGCAAAATGTCGACTAATTGCTTACAAATAAAATCATCTTCTGATTTTAAGGTAACCACATTGTCTTTCAAATCAATGTCAATTTCTTTACCACGTAAATCAAATCGGCCAGCAACGTCACGGCGGGAGTTTTCTACCGCATTGCGTAATTCTTCTTCGTCAACTTCTGACACAATATCCATAGATGGCATCTTGCTTTCCTCTTTGGTTCATCACATATATATTTTGCTATTTTACACTAGGAGTCATTATCGGGATAGTGGAGTGCGACCACAGATGTCATCACAAGGTTATTAATGACTAACTGGTGATTGATTAACAAAAAATCATCAAGCAGCTATTTTTATTGATAATATCACTATAAGGCTTATTTAGACTGAGTTTAACGATGATTAACTTACGATTATCAGCAGTATAAATGGCTCGACTATAACAATTATGACTTTCCAGAGAGGTTAATGAGTGACAATTTTCAGTAGGTTTCTTATTATTAGCCATCTTCTCGCTTCACTAGGCCAATATTACGCTCGTGATCACTTATAAAAATATTTTCAAGCTTGCCTTAGTTGTCGCCATCATTGTGACAAGCTATCTTGTTTTTTCAAAACCAAGTTATCCGCAGACTTTTGCTCATATGGACAAAGTAGGCCATTTAGGTAGCTTTTTCGCGCTTGCTTACCTAGCTCATTACGCTTTTAAACCACGCTGGTATTTTTTGTGTAGCGCTTTGGCGACCTATGCCGTGTTGATTGAGCTGATCCAATCACGTCTTCCCTATCGTAGCGCATCAGCTGCCGATGTTATCGCTGATCTTACGGGTATTGCCCTGTTTTATTTAGTGCATTTTTCGATGATTAAATACCGTAAATTAAAAGCGAATCGCTAAAAAACATGGTAAAAACATCACTATTGCCACCATCATCCACGCACGATAGTCATCGACTGATTGCCATATTAGGCGCGGGTGCAATTGGGCAATTGATGTATCACAAACTGACTGTCTGCTCGCCAACGCCAGAAGTAGACGATGTGATGTTTATTGGCCGAGATAAACAAACTCGGCAACAAAAACTGGATTTTATTGACGATAAGCAGCAATGCCATAAAGCATTAGCGACCATATTGGGCACCGAAGATAACCGCTTAGCCCAGGTTGAATTACTGCTTGTGTGTGTCAAAGCCTATCAAGTTGAACTAGCACTTATCCCCTTGTTAACCAAACTGTCTCCTCAATGCCATATTGTATTACTTCACAATGGTTTAGGCCCCCACTTTTCGGTGGCTGCTGTATTGGCAAAGGATCAAGGATTGACGTTAGGCACAACATCGCAGGCGGCATTGAAACAAAATCAGTGGCAAGTAAAACACAGCGGCTTTGGCGTAACCCAACTGGGGCATTTTAGCGGCCCTCTTATGCCGACAGCATTAAAGATGCGCCTAAATCATCTGCACAGTGACCATCAACCCATTGAATGGCATCAGCCTGTTTTACCCGTGTTATGGCAAAAGCTGGCGATTAATGCAGTCATAAACCCATTAACTGCATTAAATCAGTGTGCTAATGGTCAATTAGCCGCGACTCAATACCAAGCACAAATTGCGGCAATTATTGATGAATTAGTCCAAGTGGCTCAATGTGATGGCATAAACTTAGATAAAGCAGCACTGAGTGCGCGGGTATACCAAGTGATTGCGTTAACCTCAGCTAACTTTTCATCTATGTATCAAGATGTCGCTCACGGTAGACCCACTGAAATTCATGAGATTAATGGCTATATTTGCCAGCAAGCTAAGGCGCATCAGCTTGATGTTCCCCAAAATCAAGCTCTCCTCGAGAGAGTTTTACGACTCAGTAAGCCTAATAATATTAACTCCACATCACTAAAATAGCCGCAATAGCGATTAGCAGTAATCCGGCAACATCATTAATTTTCACTTTCTGTTTCAGCCAAAAGGTCGCAATAATCAGGGTAAAAAACACCTCAACCTGACCTAAGGTTTTCACATACGGTACAGCCTGCAACGACATTGCGCTAAACCAGCCAATCGAACCAATACAACTGGAAACGCTAATGGCTAAGGTTAATTTAGGTCGTTGCCACAAGGCTGCTAAAGTCGATTTATCTTTTGCCAGTAAATAACCAATTAGCACTATGGTTTGTAACCCAATAACCCACAGCAATACCCAGGCTGCACGATGCGTAAATGGCCCTTGTAGGGTTAAACTGGCTTCTCTTACCCATAAGGATGTCAACGCAAAAGCACTGCCGCATGCAAGCCCTAACAATACCGTTTTCAGTGATAACTGTTTAAAACCCTGCTTGCTACTGAGCAACATGACTGCCAAACCGCCGATGACAACGCCTATCCAACCTAGTATTGATAATTGAGTACCAAAAAAGATAACCCCAAGGATAGCGGCTACTAAGGCTTCGCTTTTGGCTAGCCCAGCACCTATGGCATAGTTCTGCATTTTAAACAGCTTCACCATAAGCCCTGTGGCTAAAATTTGCATTGATGAAGCACCAATAACAAAGCCCCAGAAGCTGGCATTAAAAGTGGGTATTACAGTAGGGGAATATTGATGCAAACTAAATAGATAGACAGCTGCGATGGGACCAGCCCAAATAAAGCGCGCCAAGGTTACGCCTGCCACACTGACGTCTTTACTCAGCTTGCTTTGAAATGCATTGCGCCACGCCTGCATGAATGCGGCGAGAAAGGTAAACATGATCCACATATTGGTTACTGCTCTAAAAAAGCCCTGAAACTTGGTAAAAAGTCAGGGCTTATACAAGGGCAATTAGATTACTGTTTACGACGATTAAAAGACACTTATAAAGTGCTAAAGTGATTAATAATCAACTTATCGAGTTATTAGTCATCCAATGCTATTAATAATTTACTTGCTGGTATCAATGAACTCGAATGATTTTACTAAGTCATCAACCGCTTTCATCTGGGTTAGGTATTTCTCTAATAAATGCAATGGGAGTGCACATGGGCCATCGCATTTTGCATTATCAGGATCAGGATGTGCTTCGATAAATAAGCCTGCTAACCCTAATGCCATACCGCTGCGCGCAAGTTCAGTTGCTTGTGCACGACGTCCACCAGCAGAGTCTGCACGTCCGCCTGGGCGTTGCAGTGCGTGGGTAGCATCAAAGATCACTGGATAACCCGTTTGCTTCATTTCATCCATGCCCAGCATGTCGACAACCAAGTTGTTATAACCAAAGCTACTGCCACGTTCACATAAAATAATATTGTCATTACCCGCTTCATTAAACTTAGTAATGATATGACGCATTTCATGCGGCGCTAAAAACTGCGGTTTTTTAACGTTAATAACGGCACCGGTTTTCGCCATCGCCACAACCAGGTCTGTTTGACGCGCAAGAAAAGCCGGTAACTGAATAATATCAACAACGTCGGCGACTGGTGCACACTGATAGATTTCGTGTACATCGGTGATAATTGGCACATTGAAGGTTGATTTTATTTCTTCAAAAATACGAAGACCTTCTTCCATACCTGGACCACGGTATGAGTTAACCGATGAACGATTAGCTTTATCAAACGAAGCTTTAAACACGTATGGAATACCAAGCTTTTGGGTCACTTCCACATAATGTTCTGCAATCGACATGGCTAAATCACGTGACTCAAGTACATTCATGCCCCCAAATAACACAAACGGTTTATCGTTGGCGACTTCAACATGATTAGTTAACTGAATAATTTTTTGATCCATTTGATCCTCTTAGCGCATTACGCTGCAACAATTTGTAATAACTGACCACATAGCCAAGCCATGTAAGTACCTAATGCATAACCGAATACTGCCAGCAACACCCCTACAGGTGCTAAGGCTGGGTGAAATGCTGCTGCCACTACGGGAGCTGATGCCGCTCCACCAACGTTGGCTTGGCTACCCACTGCCATATAAAATAATGGGGCTTTAATGAGTTTAGCCACTAATAACATTAACCCTGCGTGCACTAACATCCACACAATACCTACTAAGAAATAAATCGGCGTATCCATTATTTTAGACACATCCATATGCAAACCTATGGTCGCAACCAGAATGTATAAAAATGCCGAAGCTATTTTAGAGGCACCAGACGCTTCAAGATGACGCACTGGAGTAAATGAAAGTCCTAAACCAACGGTAGTCACAATAACCACTAGCCAGAAGAATTTAGAGGTTAAACTATAATCTTCGGTCCATGGATAATGAGCTTCGAAAAACGGTCCCAAGAAATCAGCTGCAAAATGGGCAAAACCAGTGACACCAAAACCAACTGCCACAATCAACATAATATCGCGCAGCGAAGGAATGCGCGAATTTTCGGCGTGATACTTTTCGACTTTCTGTTTCAGCGCTTCAATGGCTGTGGTGTCAGCGCCAGTTCTGGCATCAATCTCTTTGGCTTTTGACGCCATAAAGAGCAACACGGCCATCCAGATATTGGCAACGATGACATCAACCGTCACCATAACGGAGAATATCTCGCCACCAACCTCATAAATTTCTTTCATTGCAGCTTGGTTAGCACCACCACCAATCCAGCTACCCGCTAAGGTTGTCATGCCGCGCCAAACTGCATCAGGACCATTGCCACCTAAAAGTGATGGATCGATGATCGACACTGTCATTAATGCAATCGGCCCACCAATAACAATCCCAAGCGTACCGGTTAAAAACATAATAACCGCTTTAGGGCCCAAGCTAAGAATAGCTTTTAAATCAACACTTAAAATCAATAATACCAAACATGCAGGCAGTAAATACCGTGATGCAACAAAATACAATTGTGATGAATGGCCGTCAATCACACCAAAGGTATTTAATAATGAAGGTAAGAAATAACACAGTAGTAAAGCTGGAATGTACTTATAAAACTTTTGCCAAAAAGGATGAGTGGACGAGCTTGTGTAAAAAACAAAACCTAAAATAACGGCGAGTATACCCAGGGCGGTGGCATCATTGCTCACCATTGCTGACGTTGACATGTAGAGTTCTCCCTTACAAATACATTATATTTTTAGTTGTTATTGTTATTGTTGTTATTTTTGCTGTTATGAAAATCGATGATGATAACTTATCTGCTGCGCGCTGGTAATCAACTTGCAAGAAGTTCACTGCGAATAAAGCAGCTTTGAGTTAACTCAAAGCTGCCTAGGTTGCAGGTTATCAAATCATTAATGATAAACCTGCATATGTTGACTGAGTTCCTTTAATTGAATCTTAACCAGTTCAATCACAGGATCATGCGGACTCAAATCGATGAAGTGTTGTAAATCCGACATGGCCACTTTAATGCAACCTAACTGTTGGGCAATAAAAGCACGTTCACGATTAAGATGCACATCGTCAGGATGCCATTGTAATAATAAATTACAACATTCCATTGCCTGTTCAAATTTATGACTGACGATGCAACCCGCTTTTAGCTCATGTAACATACGGCTAATTAACCGTTTGAGCGTAGCCGTTTTAAGGTGGCTTGGTTTTAATTTAGCCGCATTACCCAGTTCACCACGCACTAACGCATGTAATTGATGACGGCTAAGTTCTTTACCGGTTAGCGGATCATGGTATTTAACCACATCATTCACTTGGCTTTTTAATACCGTATTACCGGGTAATAAAACCGCCTCGAGTGTTAAGTCGAGTTGTTTAGCCAATAAAATTAACAATATTGATAGTGTAGTGCTATTGCCTTGACGCTTTAACACGCAATAGCTTAAATCTGCAGCCTCGACGCTAAAATAGTCGTCTCGAACACAAAAACCTAAATCATTGTAAAACCACTTAAACAGACCTTCAAGGCGCGCTTGTTGGTCAATAACATAGTGACTCAATACTGAACCGGCCATTTCATACCACGCCCACATAGCAGGTTTAGATGTTGAAAAGCCAAGATGTTCAGAGAGCTCAAATGCAGTTTCAGGTATCGAAACTGCATCATCAAGAAGATATTTTGCCATTAAAACCAATTAACCCATGAAGACGACTTGTTTGAAATAAGCCAGTTTGGCCGCTAACACTACCCAACCGATTGCGCCGATAAAAGCAAAAAACTTAAACAGCTTATTACGGTTAGATTTAAGTGCCATCACACCTAAAGCAATATAGGCCGCAACACAGATTATTTTTTCTGTCATCCATGGATCGACAAAAGGATATTGTTTGATCATAAAGCACAAAGTGAAGCCTGATAGTAATAAAAACGTATCAATGACATGTGGTGCTACTTTAACAAACTTTTTTTCCATGATGGGAGACTTGCGTAAATGTAAAACAAAACGCACGATAAAAAAGATCACACTCATGGCAATAAACATCATGTGAGTATGCTTTACCGCTGGATATAAACTGTAAAATGTTTCCATTAATTAAGTCTCATTAAAAAAAGGTAAAAATAAAAGGCGCCTAGTTTACTCGATCAACCAGCCGCATACTAATATTTGGATTATTGCTATTTACTTAGCGAGATATATACCTGTAGATACTGAATTACTCATCCATCCATTGCCCAAGCGTGCAGCGGTCATTACTGCCAAAGTCTCGAACGGTAGCCACATTGTGGTAGCCAAGTTCAATCAATTTCTCACGAACTTTAATCGCCTGTTCATAGCCATGTTCAAGCAATAAATAACCACCAGTAAGTAAATGAGCACGCGCTTGCTCAGCAATATAATACAAATCGGCATAGCCTTCATTGCCAGCGGTGAGTGCACTTTGCGGTTCAAAGCGAACATCGCCTAAATGAAGATGTTCATCGGCTTCATCAATATAGGGAGGATTAGACACGATCAAATCAAAATCGCGCTGTTTAACGGCTGAAAACCAATCAGACTGGATAATTTCAACGTCTGGTAAGTTAAGATTACCGCGATTAGCTTTAGCAAGCTCGACAGCCTCTGGAACATTATCAATGGCAGTAATCCGCCATTTAGGTCGTTCAGATGCTAACGCCAATGCAATAGCACCGGTTCCTGTGCCTAAATCTAATACTCTGGCATTGTGACGCACAGATAAGTTCAGTGCGGTTTCAACTAAAATTTCAGTATCAGGCCGGGGAATAAGCGTTGAGTCATTAACAATAAAAGGTAATGACCAAAACTCTCGTTCACCAATAATATGCGCTACCGGAGTGCCATTTTGACGTTTAGCGATCATCTGGCTATAAGCTTTAAATTGCTCACTCGTCAGTTGTCGCTCAGGCCAAGTATATAAAAAACTGCGATTTTTATTCAAGCAATGCAATAGCAATGCCTCTGCATCTACGTGAGCAGATTCAGAGGTTGCGGCTAGTTGTGAATAAGCCCATTGAAGGGCTTCAGCAATTGTTGAATACGAAGACTGCGTCAAGAGAACTCCTTAGTCGTCAGCTAACGCGGCAAGCATATCGGCTTGATGTTCTAGCATAATGGGTTCAAGCAAGACATTTAAGTCGCCTTCCATGACTTCATTCAAGCGATATAGTGTTAAGTTGATACGATGATCACTTACGCGACCTTGTGGGTAGTTATACGTTCTAATACGTTCAGAACGATCGCCACTGGCCACTAAACTACGACGGGTAGTTTCTTCTGCACTACGTCTTTTTTCATCTTCAACAGCTTGAATACGCGCAGCCAAAACACTCATCGCTTGGGCACGGTTTTTATGCTGTGAACGTTGATCCTGACACTCAACAATAATGCCAGATGGAATATGGGTAATACGAATCGCTGAATCAGTTTTGTTAACGTGCTGTCCACCGGCACCAGAGGCGCGGAATGTATCAACTTTTAAGTCTGCTGCATTAATCGAAATCGCTTCAGCTTCAGGTACTTCGTGCAATACCACGACTGTACATGCTGAAGTATGAACCCGGCCCTGAGATTCGGTTTCTGGTACACGTTGAACACGATGTCCACCAGACTCAAACTTTAATTTACCGTAAGCACCATCACCACTGATTTTGACAATGATTTCTTTAAAGCCGCCATGCTCGCCTTCGTTGACGTTCATGACTTCTATTTGCCAACGGTTCGCTTCGCAATAACGCGAATACATACGGTATAAGTCACCCGCAAAAATAGCGGCTTCATCGCCACCGGCACCCGCACGAATTTCAAGAAACGCGTTAGTGTCATCATTAGGATCGGTAGGCAAGAGTAAAACTTGTAATTCATCTTCAAGTTTTTCTAACACTTGTTTAGATTGCTTGTACTCATCTTGCGCCATTTCGCGCATTTCAGCATCTTCTTCTTCAAGCATCTCTTTAGCGTAGTCGAAATCTTTTTGAGCTTGTTGAAACGCCTTGAAGCTACTGACTACATTTTCAAGTTGAGAATATTCTTTTGATAATCCACGAAAACGGTCTTGATCCGAAATCACGGTAGCATCACTTAATAATGCTAATACTTCTTCATTACGCTCGAGCAAGCCTTCAAGCTTGCGGATAACGGATTCTTTCATTTAGCTCGCTAACCTTAGTTTTTATCTAAACCAAGCGCAGTTCTTAATTGGCCTAACGTATTCAAATCGCCTTGACGGCTTGCTGAAGTAAGCGCTTGTGTCGGTGCATGTATCAAACGATTAGTTAGCCTATTGGCTAACTCTAGTATCACTTGCTCACTGTCACTGCCATGAGATATTTTATTCAAGGCGCGCTCAACTAATTCATCTTTAATCGCCAAGCTCTGGCTGCGATATTCGCGAATACTGTCGACTGACTCTAAAGACCTAATCCACTCCATAAATAAGTGTGATTGGTCTTCAGTAATTAATTCTGCTTGCTCGGCGGCTTCTTTACGTGAAGCCATGTTCTGTTCAATTATGCTATGCAGATCGTCTACAGTATAAAGGAATGCGTCGTCTAACTCACCGACTTCTGCTTCAATATCTCTTGGAACTGCAATATCCACCAACAACATAGGTTGATGACGACGCTGTTTTAGCGCTTTTTCGACCATACCTTTACCTAAAATGGGCAAAGGACTGGCGGTAGAGGATATCACGATATCGGCTTTAGCGAGAAAATCTGGTATTTGTTCGAGGGTAATGGCGGTAGCGTTAAACTCTTCACACATGGCTTGGGCACGTTCGATAGTGCGATTTGCCACCACCATAGAGGCAACACCATTATCTTTAAGGTGTTTGGCCACCAGCTCAATCGTTTCTCCAGCACCAATGAGTAACACCTTAGTGGTGCTCAATGATGAGAAAATATGTTTCGCCATGCTGACGGCGGCAAAGGCGACAGAAACTGCCGCGGCACCGATTTCGGTTTCAGTGCGCACTTTTTTGGCCACAGAGAAGGTGTTTTGAAACAAGCGGTCAATGGTCAATGCAATCGTGCCAGCTTCTTTGGCTTTAACAAACGCTTGCTTTACCTGTCCCAAAATTTGCGGTTCACCCAGTACCAGTGAATCCAGACCCGATGCTACCCGCATTAAATGTTTTACGGCAACTTGCTCTTCATAGGCATAGAGACACGGCATTAAGTCGCTGTGCTCAATACTATGGTAATCCTCCAACCATTCAATAATGTCTTCCTTTTCAGCATTATTGCAATATAGCTCAGTACGGTTACAGGTCGACACAATAACAGCCTCGCCCGTACGGGTGCGACTAGCCAAGCTTTTCATGGCGTCATGAATGCGGTCTGGAGAGAAAGCGACTTTTTCACGCAAATCTACCGTGGCGGTTTTATGGTTTATCCCGATTATTACTAGGCTCATTTGATGGTATCAAGTTCTTTTCGGTGACGTTAATTAGGCTATTCTACTGAATTGAACCGACTAAAAACACAATTGGCTTAACAAAACCGAATAAATGTCTAAATATTTATTTATGGTTCACATAAACATTATGCAAACCCTTACATTAATATCACATTAATTTTGCTAAAAGCATTTTTACATAATGACTTAAGCCCAGTATCATAAGAAAATCTTAAGCAACTGATAGGCAATCCATTGCGATTATCTGCATCTTTCTTTTATACCGCTATTATCACCGCGTTGCTTTTGTTAACCGGTTGTAGTGTGACGCCATCTGAAGATTTTACGCCTATCAATGTGACCAATGCAGCTCAAGCCAATGCATGGGAGCTGCAGGGTAAAATTGCCGTTAAAACAGCGGAAGATAAATTCAGTACTAATCTGTACTGGCTACACCAACCCGCTGCCAATGACTTGCGTTTAACCACAGTATTAGGCACGACAGTATTAACCCTCAAGACAAATCAAGGCATGGCGACGCTTGAAGTAGACGGCAAAACCTATCGCGACAGTAACGCCCAAGATTTACTGACAGGTATTAGCGGCTGGTCAATCCCGCTTGATAGCCTTCCTTTATGGATCACCGGCCAAATTGGCAGCAATGATAAAATTGTCAGCTATAATCCTGATGGCACAATTAAACAAGTCATCAGTTACGATCCTCAGGCAAACTGGTCAGTGAGTTTTCTCAGTTGGCAACAACAAAGCGGCGCGCTTGTGCCTAAGTTGTTGAAGATTGAGCGAGAAAATGTGCAAATAAAAATTCAAACTAATCAATGGACAGCTGTAGCAGCCAAAACCCAATAACAATAAATGTTAATTGCTGGCACATTAACAAGGTAGTTAAACAAACATGAAACCAACTCACTTACGTAAATCAGCCGTTTCAACAAGTTGGCCTGCGCCAGCAAAATTAAATTTATTTTTACACATTACCGGCCAGCGAGCTGATGGTTATCACCAATTACAGACCTTATTTCAATTTATTGACCATTGCGATTACCTCGATTTTCATATTACCAACACAGACGATTTAATTTTACACTCTGCTATCTCCGATTCTGTCGCTGACAGCGATAACTTAATTCTTAAAGCCGCAAAGTCACTCAAGCGTTATACCCAATATGAAGGCGGTGCGCATATTTGGTTAGACAAATTACTCCCTATGGGTGGTGGTTTAGGCGGTGGTTCATCGGATGCAGCAACCACATTAGTGGCACTAAATGCCTTATGGAAAACCAATGTGTCACCCAGTAAACTGGCTGAAATAGGCTTAACACTCGGTGCGGATGTTCCTGTTTTTATTAATGGTTTATCAGCATTCGCTGAAGGTGTCGGTGAGCAATTGATCACAGTAGAACCCGCTGAACCATGGTACTTAGTTATTGTCCCTGATGTGCATGTATCAACTAAGGATATTTTTCAGCATCCTGATCTACCACGCAACACACCTAAATTGGATATGAACAGCTTAATGACTCAGCAGTGGACCAATGATTGTCAGAAATTGGTCACAACTAAGCACCCTCAAGTTGCCAATGCCTTAAGCTGGCTGGTAGAATATGCGCCGTCGAGAATGACTGGAACAGGCGCATGCGTGTTCGGGGAATTTACACATTCGCAACAAGCACTTGACGCTTTAGCCGAATTGCCGGCTCATATGCGAGGGTTTGTTGCAAAAGGGATGAATAAGTCGCCATTAAAAATACGGCTTGAGCAGCTCTAATTACATAATATCTTCTGGGTCAGTTTTGAGTGACAACACGTAAAATTGATCTAGCCTTTAATCGTAAAGCAAACATCTGAGGTTCATAAAGTGCCCGACATCAAGCTCTTTGCTGGTAACGCTACCCCAAATCTAGCTGCTAAGATTGCCGATCGTTTATTTTGCAAACTTGGCGACGCAGTTGTAGGCCGTTTCAGCGACGGTGAAATCAGTGTTCAAATAAACGAGAATGTACGTGGTGCGGATGTGTTTATTATCCAATCTACTTGCGCACCAACTAACGATAACCTCATGGAGCTTATTGTAATGGTTGACGCGCTTCGCCGTGCATCAGCGGGTCGTATTACTGCCGTTATTCCGTACTTTGGATATGCTCGTCAAGACCGCCGTGTACGCAGTGCACGTGTGCCTATTACAGCGAAAGTGGTTGCAGATTTCTTGTCGAGCGTGGGTGTTGACCGCGTATTGACTTGTGACTTACACGCTGAGCAAATTCAAGGTTTCTTTGATGTCCCGGTTGATAACGTATTCGGTAGCCCAGTGCTACTTGAAGACATGCTCTCCCGGAAATTTGATAACCCTGTTGTTGTGTCTCCTGATATTGGCGGTGTTGTTCGCGCTCGTGCAGTAGCCAAACTATTGGATGATACTGATCTTGCCATTATCGATAAACGTCGCCCACAGGCGAACGTGGCTCAGGTAATGCACATTATTGGTGACGTTCAAGGCCGTGATTGCATCATTGTTGATGACATGATCGACACGGGTGGCACTTTATGCAAAGCTGCTGAAGCATTAAAAGAACATGGCGCTAACCGCGTGTTTGCTTATGCTACTCATCCTGTATTCTCAGGTAATGCAGCTGAAAATATTGCCAATTCTGTTATCGACGAAGTTATCGTAACTGATACAGTGCCATTAAGCCCTGAAATGCTCAAAGTGGCTAAAGTGACTCAGTTAACCATGTCTGCGGTACTTGCTGAAGCGATCCGTCGTGTAAGCAACGAAGAGTCTATCTCTGCAATGTTCCGCCACTAATCTAACCGATTAGGGTCATCAAAAACGCACTCGATTGAGTGCGTTTTTTTATTTGTGTGGAACTCGGTTCATTAAGCAGACAAAGCGTACTTAGGCATAAAAGATGATTGCTGACCTTGCATCATCGCTGGCGTAATATTGGCATGTTGTTGCTGCACTAGAAATGATTTCCCAGCCGCTAAGCCAGTATGATAATCATGCAGTAAATCTGTATCAGCACTGCCAAGCAGTTTACTTTGTAAACTGTTGTCGGCAAAAATTTGGATAATTTCAACATCAGCTGGCGGATTAGCAATAAACGCTAACTCTTGTTGATACGCTTGTTCATGTTGCACTAAGTAATCAATGGTTCTGGGGCAATAACCAGAGACACAAATCCATGATTTTAGCTTATGTACCCAAGCTGATTGCGCCTGAAAGTCTGCATTAACCGTTCGAATGACCACAATTTTACGCGCACCACGCTGGTAAGCCTCACGAACAGGTAAAGGTGCCGCTAGCCCGCCATCAAGGTAAAAGTCTTCTTGAGGTTGCGCTATAAGCTCAGGTGTTTGATTCGCAGCATGGGTATTTAACCAAGGCGCGAGTTTCACACCTTGCTTATAAAGAAAAGGCAACGCACTCGATGCTTTTAACAACTCGCGCCAATGCTCACCATCGTTGCTAGGACTAAAAAAGTAACCTTGGCGATCTCGTGAATTAGTTGTAGTAATCAATAATTGCCGTTTGCCTAAATATTTTGCTGCAGAGGCGAAATCCAAAGTAAAACTGCCTCGAGTAGTTTTATCAAAATACCAATCGAGATCGACTACGTGGCCACCAACTAAACCCCGGCTTAATTGGTAAAAACGTTTATGACGTGATAATCCTCGAATTAATCGTTTTGCATAGCCTTTTTGGCGCGATAAAAAACTGGTTAAATTTTGCGAACCGGCAGAGGTGCCAATAAACAGATCAAATGGATCGAATTCGGCTTCTAACCAAGCATCTAACACCCCAGCAGTAAAAATCCCACGCTGACCACCACCTTCGGCAATTAACGCCGTCATAGGCTGTGATACATGCTCAGAAAGCATTGGAGGATGAGTTGTTTGGGTGTTCATAGTAAACCTGACGTTAGTGATTAACTGCATAAGGTAAGTCTAAAGAACTGAAGCGAAGATAGATAATGGATAGAATCAATTGAGTTAATAGAAAAAGGCTATCAATACCGCGCAAGATTTAACGTTATAAAAACAAAAATGCAAAAAGCCCGTCTATTAAGACGGGCTTTTCAGAATTTGGCTGGGGTACCAGGATTCGAACCTGGGGATGCCGAGATCAAAACCCGGTGCCTTACCGCTTGGCGATACCCCAATTAAAACAAATTATGGCAATACAGACTAAAATCACTTTGAATAAAATTTGATGGTACGGGAAGAGAGACTTGAACTCTCACACCTCGCGGCACCAGAACCTAAATCTGGCGTGTCTACCAATTTCACCATTCCCGCATCAAATTTTAACTTAGAGTATACTCTTTTTATTTCAGAGTAAACTTTGGCTTTACTAGCTAATGTAAGTACAACTCACTCTACCTAGTAAATATGGTAGCAATGGCGGGACTTGAACCTGCGACCCCAGCATTATGAGTGCTGTGCTCTAACCAGCTGAGCTACATTGCCAAAGATGGCTGGGATACAAGGATTCGAACCTTGGAATGCTGAGATCAAAACCCAGTGCCTTACCGCTTGGCGATATCCCAATAATCTTGTCTAACTTTATAAATGGCTGGGATACAAGGATTCGAACCTTGGAATGCTGAGATCAAAACCCAGTGCCTTACCGCTTGGCGATATCCCAATCAAACTTTTTGAAACATCCGCCTAAGCCAACATCTCTAATAAATGGTACGGAAGGAGAGACTTGAACTCTCACACCTTGCGGCACCAGAACCTAAATCTGGCGTGTCTACCAATTCCACCACTCCCGCACAACACTCTAGTTTAACATCTTGAGCAGATGGGTAAGAAATATGGTAGCAATAGCGGGACTTGAACCTGCGACCCCAGCATTATGAGTGCTGTGCTCTAACCAGCTGAGCTATATTGCCACTATTTCTTGCAATCCCTCTTGGCGAGGAACGGGGCGTATTATGCTTATTCAGGTTATCTAGGTCAACTGGTTTTTTTCGCTATTTTCATCAATTCGTCTTGTTCGGCTATAACTTCACCAAACTGAATGCCGAATCGACAAAATAAAGCCAATTAACTGACTAAAATATCCTTTACGCCCCTTATTATGATTTTTACTTAATCTTAATGCTGCTTAGACATTAAATAAGAAATGCATCACATCGCCATCTTTAACAACGTAGGTTTTACCTTCGACACGTAATTTACCGGCATCTTTGGCTCCCGCTTCACCTTTGTAGGTAATAAAATCTTGATATGCCATCACCTGCGCACGAATAAAGCCACGTTCAAAGTCGGTGTGGATAACACCAGCAGCTTGTGGTGCTGATGCGCCAACAGGTACTGTCCATGCACGTACTTCTTTTACACCAGCAGTAAAATACGTTTGCAGATTTAATAATTCATAGCCTGCACGGATCACACGGTCTAAACCAGACTCTTCGATACCTAAGTCAGTCATAAACTCGGCGCGGTCATCAGCTTCCATTTCAGCGAGTTCTGACTCAATCGCAGCGCACACAGGCACAACCACTGCATTTTCTGTTGCCGCAATAGCACGCACAACATCAAGATGAGGATTATTTTCAAAACCGTCTTCAGCCACGTTAGCTATGTACATGGTCGGCTTTAAGGTTAAAAAGTTTAGGTACGCAACTGCGGCTAATTCTTCTTTGGTTAATTCTAATGAACGTAGCATTTTAGCTTCATCTAATGCTGGGCGCATTTTTTCAAGCACTGCAACTTCAAATTTGGCATCCGCATCGCCGCCTTTAGCGCGTTTAGCTTGACGAAAAATAGCCCGTTCACAGGCATCTAAATCGGCTAGGGCTAATTCGGTGTTAATCACTTCAATGTCGCCAGCAGGATCAATTTTATTGGCTACGTGAACAATGTTTGGATCTTCAAAACAACGTACCACATGACCAATAGCATCGGTTTCGCGAATGTTAGCTAAAAATTTGTTGCCTAAACCTTCACCTTTCGATGCACCAGCGACTAAACCGGCGATATCAACGAATTCCATAGACGTCGGCAAAATGCGTTGAGGTTTGACAATGGCAGCTAACGCGTCGAGACGTGAGTCAGGTACAGGTACCACTCCGGTGTTTGGCTCAATAGTACAAAACGGAAAGTTTGCCGCTTCAATCCCTGCTTGTGTTAACGCATTAAACAACGTTGACTTACCTACGTTTGGAAGACCAACAATGCCGCATTTAAAACCCATATGCTTACCTTTATATATGTAGAATTATCCCATTGGATAATGATGTCGAAAGGGTGTTAAAACAAAACTAGCCTGGCTTATTCTGCTTTGAACGAATGTAATCTGTGCATAGCTTTCGCCATGTCTTGGTTAAATAAAATCTCGGTGGAACGAACCGCTTCATCAATCACGGCATTTATTCGCTCTTGTTCTATCGCTGGTGCCCTGCCCAGTACATAGCCGCTGACTTTATTTTTATCGCCTGGATGACCAATGCCAATCCGTAAACGATGAAAGTTCTTGTCGTTGCCTAAGCTAGCAATAATGTCTTTTAAGCCGTTATGACCACCATGGCCACCACCTAATTTGAATTTAGCCACGCCCGGTGCCATGTCAAGCTCATCATGGGCAACCAATATTTCTTCAGGCAGGATACGGAAAAAGTTAGCTAACGCTGCCACAGACTTACCGCTTAAATTCATATAGGTTGTTGGGATCAGCAAGCGCACGTCTTTACCGTGTAAAATAGCCCGAGCTGTGACGCCAAAGTATTTACTCTCTGGTACTAATTGAACACTGCAAATACGTGCCAGTTCTTGCACGTACCATGCACCAGCGTTATGGCGAGTTTGCGCGTATTCAGCACCCGGGTTTGCCAACCCGACAATCAATTTAATGTTACTCATCACAACCTAGTCAGTTTCTTAGCAAACACTATTGCTAAATGCCTTCATGGGGTACATCAAAATACACATGATGCAAAACGCGGCATTTTATACCAATTTCACTCATAATGTAATCATTCAAAGCCACTCAAGCCTTAGCGTTAATCATGTCCCCATCAAGTTTTGCGTGCGGAGCAATAACGCAAACCCAAAAAGCCGAACTGGGTTAGCGAAGAGTTTAAGTCAATCCAAGGGCATACTTGAGCACTTTTCGCTTTAATGGTGAGTCGATATTTGCCAATTTCAATGCACCATTACGCAGCAGTTTTAACGGTAATAAATCATTGCTAAACCCCGCATAAAAAGCATCCATCGCGGTCATCATCAGTTGATTATCGTAATAACGCGCTTGCTGATATCGCTTTAGCACAGGCGTGTGCCACCATATTTCCCCACTGCCAATGGCATTGGCAATCTGGGCTACCAGCACATCAACATCTTTAAAGCCAATATTTACTCCTTGGCCAGCTAGAGGGTTAATCGTGTGGGCGGCATCACCAATAATCACTAAATTATCTTGGTAGTAACCTTGGGCATGGCGGCGAGTGAGTCTAAAGCTACCTCTATTCTCAACGGTGAAATTAGGATCTAAACGCGGCGGAAAATGCTGCCTGATTTGTTGTGCTAATTGCAGATCATTAAGTTGTGATAATTGTTTAATGCGATTGGCATCGTCGTACCAGACTAATGACGCATGATTCCCAGGAAGCGGCAATAAGCTTCTTGGCCCTGCAGGGGTAAATTGCTGCCAGGTTACTGATTGCTGTGGGGTTTGAGTACTGATATTAATTAGCATCGCCGACTGCGCATAATCCCAGCCAGTGACACCAATACCAGCCCATTGACGAACTTGCGATTGAGCACCATCGGCGCCAATCAATAATCTTGTCGTGATTTTATCGCCATTATCAAGCTCAATACTCACTTGCTGACTATCGCTTAAACGGCCAAATTGGGTCACTTTATGCGGACATAATAAGGTGACATTATCCATTTTCCGGATTTGCTGCCATAGGCTTAATTGAATTAACCGATTTTCAAAAAAGTAGCCTAAGTGCGCTTGACCCACTTGTTCGGCGCTAAATGCCGTAAGGCAATCGTCGAGCTCCCATGTTTCTAAGCCAGTATAAGGCGCATGGCGCATCAACAGCAGCTCATCCATGGCACCAAGACGGGTTAATAATTGCTCAGATGCAACACTGATTGCAGACACTCGCACATCTAATGCCTGTTCTACATCATAAGGCTGCGGTTGACGGGACTCTATCACCGCCACACTAAGTCCTAATTGACCTAATCCAATCGCGGCAGCCGCACCGACCATTCCGCCGCCCACGACCACAACATCATAATGAGTCGCATCGCCAGAAGCGTTCGTTGATGTGAGTGAAGCATCTTGCATTGTGTTTACATCCATAAATAGTGAAATGAGTTTATGTTCAATATAACAGCCAATGAAAAACGAATTAACTGAACCTCTGTTGGGCATCAATAATCATTATTAACCTATACGCGTTGACATCCATGATGGCTTACTTGGCGGCACATTAGCTTGGCAAATAGTGCTATCACCCTTTAGCGGTGAAAATCACATCTGCAATTGCTGATCGACGCCCCCATGAGGGCGATAAAACAGGCCAAAATAAAACCATGACGATGGTGCATGCTAATCGTTCGATTATGCCCTAGATCAATAAACCACGGAAATGTAGCAAGGCTTTAATCGTAACTTAAGCCTAAATAACCACTGAATGCGATGTTTACTCGTTATAACTTATCAAGTTTAATCCAAACGATTAGTCATTACTATTTTTAAGGCTATTGCAAAATTTATATTCAAATGCGTGAAACTTGCACTAATACTAGCCAGACCGCCTGACAACAGGTAAAATGTCGCGCTATTTTTACTGTGATTTACTGGCGAGCACTGATGAGTAAAAAACTTCATATTAAAACCTGGGGCTGTCAAATGAATGAGTACGACTCATCAAAGATGGCTGATTTATTAGACGACTATCAAGGATATACCTTGACCGATGACGCAAGCGAAGCAGATGTACTGCTGCTTAATACTTGCTCTATTCGTGAAAAAGCACAGGAGAAGGTGTTCCATCAGCTAGGGCGTTGGAAATCTTTAAAAGATAAAAATCCTAATTTAATTATTGGGGTGGGTGGTTGTGTTGCCTCGCAAGAAGGTAAAGCCATTAAAGAGCGCGCTCAATGTGTTGATATTATCTTTGGCCCGCAAACTCTGCATCGCTTACCTGAGATGATTGAACAAATTCAACGTGGCGAAAAAGCCGTGATTGATATCAGTTTCCCTGAGATTGAAAAATTCGATCGCCTGCCAGAACCTCGTGCAGACGGCCCAACGGCATTCGTGTCCATTATGGAAGGTTGCAGTAAATACTGCTCTTTCTGCGTGGTGCCTTACACCCGTGGTGAAGAAGTCAGCCGTCCATTAGATGACGTGATTCTTGAAGTGGCTCAATTAGCCGCTCAAGGCGTACGAGAAGTCAATTTACTAGGCCAAAACGTTAACGCTTATCGCGGTGCCACTCATGATGATGAGATATGTACCTTTGCGGAATTATTGCGCCTAGTGGCCTCAATTGATGGTATAGACCGTCTGCGTTTTACCACCAGCCACCCGATTGAATTTACTCAAGACATTATCGATGTCTATGCAGATACGCCTGAATTGGTGAGCTTCCTGCATTTACCTGTGCAATCAGGTTCAGATCGTATTTTGACCCAAATGAAACGCGGTCACATGGCGATTGAATACAAGTCGATTATTCGTCGTCTGCGTAAAGCCCGTCCTGATATTCAAATCAGTTCAGACTTTATTATTGGTTTCCCTGGTGAGTCAAAGGACGATTTTGCCGACACCATGAAACTGATTGAAGATGTCGGTTTTGACCACAGCTTTAGCTTTATCTACAGCGCACGCCCTGGTACACCAGCAGCAGACTTACCAGATGATGTTAGCGATGAAGAAAAGAAGCAGCGTTTAGCCATTTTACAAGACCGTATTACTCAACAAGCAATGCGCTATAGCCGTCATATGTTAGGCACGGTTCAACGTATTTTAGTCGAAGGTCCATCAGTAAAGAATCCAATGGAGCTTCGTGGTCGTACTGAAAACAGTCGTGTGGTTAACTTTGAAGCCGCGCACACTCACATCGGCAGTTTTGTTGATGTGAAAATTGTTGATGTTTATACCAACTCATTGCGCGGTGAATTTGTCCGCGGTGAAGATGAAATGGATTTACGTCGCAGTTTACATCCGGCTGATATTTTGGCTAAACACAAGCAAGATGACGCATTAGGTGTAACCCACTTTAAGCCATAATCAATGTTTGTTGTTTAAACGATATTAAAGGCGGCTTGTCCGCCTTTAATTTTGTCTAAAATTAGGCTAATTATGGTAATTCAATGCAGAGGCTCGTAAACTGTCATTACTGTAGTATGGCATTTACAAGCCATTATTTTTGTCCTAATTCGACACCTGGAGCCTTATTTGACCACTAAAGTCACCACCATGAATTTGTATCTAGAACCTGCAGATACTCGCCGCCTCGTGTCATTATGCGGTCCATTTGATGACAACATCAAACAACTTGAACGCCGATTAGGCGTTGAGATTGTCCATAAAGACAACCATTTTACGATTGTCGGTTTGCCACGTAATGCCCTCAATGCCAATAATTTGTTACGTCAGTTATACATTGAAACTCAAACCGTCAAAGGTAGCACTCCGGACTTAGAACCTGAAGTGGTTCATTTAGCCATTCAAGAAGCGATTAACCTTGAGGCGGAACAAGACAACGACGACACGAGTATTCATATAAAAACCAAACGTGGCGTGATTAAACCTCGTACACCCAATCAAAGTGTGTACATGCATAACATTACTCGTCACGACATCAGTTTTGGTATTGGCCCTGCTGGTACCGGTAAAACCTACCTTGCAGTTGCTGCGGCAGTTGATGCCTATGAACGTCAAGAAGTGCGCCGTATTCTATTAACGCGTCCAGCGGTTGAAGCGGGCGAGAAACTCGGTTTTTTACCCGGCGATTTAAGCCAGAAAGTCGATCCTTATCTACGCCCTCTTTACGATGCTTTGTTTGAAATGATGGGTTTTGAGAAAGTTGAAAAGTTAATTGAACGCGGCGTGATTGAAGTGGCCCCACTGGCTTATATGCGCGGCCGCACTCTTAATGATGCGTTTATTATTTTAGATGAAGCGCAAAACACTACGGTTGAACAAATGAAAATGTTCTTAACCCGTATTGGATTTAATTCGCGCGCGGTGATCACCGGTGATATCACCCAAATAGATTTACCCCGTAGTCAAAAGTCTGGTTTGCGTCATGCCATTGAGGTTCTCAGCAAAGTATCTGAAATCAGCTTTAACTTCTTTGTCGCCCAAGATGTGGTTCGCCATCCTGTTGTAGCAAGAATTGTTGAAGCGTACGAAGCGTTCGAGCAACAAGAACAACTCGAAAAAGCGGCCAAAGAGCAAGCTTATCGTGAACGTGAGCAAAAACGTCAATTACTTGAAAAAGAAGCCAGCCCTCAATGAGTCAGCCCATGATATCACTCGATCTTGACCTGCAAATTGCAGTGAACAATCTGAATTTACCGACTCAAGCAGAATTTGAAACTTGGGTACGTACCGCAGTGGGGCAGACAATGCCTGAAGTGGAATTAACGATTCGCATTGTTGAAGTTGCTGAAAGTCAGCTACTCAATTTAACCTATCGCGGTAAAGACAAACCGACCAACGTGTTGTCATTCCCGTTTGAAGCACCACCTGAGGTTGAATTGCCATTATTAGGTGATCTGGTTATCTGTGCACACGTGGTGGAACAGGAAGCCATTGAGCAAAATAAACCGCTAAACGCACACTGGGCACACATGGTCATACACGGCTGCTTGCATTTGCTGGGTTATGACCATATTATCGACCAAGAAGCCGATGAGATGGAGTCATTAGAGACCCAACTTGTTGAAGGCTTAGGTTTTACAAACCCCTATAAGGAAGCATAAATAAACAAGGAATATCTTATAGATAGCCCTGTTTAGGTAAATATTATGAGTGACGATATCCCCCCGAGTACAAACGCCCACAAGAAAACCTGGTTCGATAAAATTAACCAGCTATTTCAGGGCGAACCTCAAAATCGCGAAGATTTAGTTGATGTGATTGCAGGTGCCGAAATGCGCGACCTCATTACAGAAGACACACGCGAAATGATTAAAGGTGTATTAGAGGTTTCTGACCTTCGTGTGCGCGACATTATGATACCAAGAGCGCAAATTGTTACCATTCAAATAGACTCGACCGTCGATGAGTTTTTAGAAATTGTCATGGATTCAGGTCACTCTCGCTTCCCGGTTGTTAATGAAGATAAAGATCATATTGAAGGCATTTTACTGGCTAAAGATTTGATCAAATACGGCTTCAAACAATCTGATGAAAACTTTACTCTTGCCCAAGTTATACGCCCTGCAGTGGTGGTACCTGAAAGTAAAAGAGTCGACGTACTACTCAAAGAATTCCGTTCGCAACGCTACCACATGGCCATTGTTGTCGATGAATATGGTGGGGTATCAGGCTTAGTGACGATTGAAGATATTCTCGAAGAGATTGTCGGTGAAATTGAAGATGAATTTGATCACAATTCGGTTGAAGACACTGAAATTAAAAAGCTCAGTAACACAGTATTTATGGTCAAAGCGCTCACTGAAATTGAAGATTTTAACGAAGCGTGTGGCACCAACTTCAGCGATGAAGAATTTGATACCGTTGGTGGCATGGTGTCGCATGCATTTGGCCACTTACCAGAACGTAATGAAAGCATCGTGATTAATAATATTGAGTTCAAAGTGATTAACGCTGATAACCGCCGTTTGGTGCAACTTCGTGTTAAACTGCCAGACCCTAATATTAGTGAAGAATTCGACGACTAAATCGTGCTAAAAACTCAATCTCTATACTCTTCTTTGAGTATTGTCCGTCTGGTGGCGGCATTTATTGCTGGCGCCAGTACGGCATTATCGTTTGCGCCTTATGAAATTTGGGCCATATTTCCTTTAGCATTAAGTTTTGCTCTATGGCAGAGCCAGACATTAACCGCTAAACAAAGTTTATATTACTGGCTCAGTTTCGGTTTTGGTTGTTTTGCAATTGGCATTAGCTGGGTGCATGTCAGTATTGATACTTTCGGCGGTATGCCGATTTTTGTATCGATAACGTTAATGGCGATCCTAGCAATGTATCTGGCGATTTATCCCGCCATAGCTGGATATTTACTCAGCAAGTTATCTCGCACATCTAAATACACTTTAAATCCCTACTTCACTTATCTTGGTCTATTTCCAGCATTATGGGTCCTAACAGAATGGTTACGCGGATGGGTATTTACAGGTTTTCCTTGGATTTGGGCCGGCTACAGCCAAACATTAGGCCCGCTAAGTGAATTAGCCAGTTTTATTGGTGCCTTGGGGCTGAGCTTTATCGTCGCATTGGTGGCGGGCTCTTTGATACTATTAACCCAAAAACGCATCTTCCCTGTGTTGGTTATATTACCTATTTTGGCATTGAGTGCGTGGGCTGCACCATTACTCAACCCTATTTCTACCAGTGGCAAAACAGTTAAAGTGGCATTAGTACAGGGCAATATTCCCCAAAGTATGAAGTGGGAACCCGATGCATTGTGGCCAACCATGCTGAAGTACATGGACATGACCCGCGAGCAATTTGATGATGCGTCCAGTGTCGATATTGTTATTTGGCCAGAAGCCGCCATTCCAGCACCAGAAGCCATGGTGGAAGACTTTCTAATGGATGTCAGTAAAGTGGCCAGCATTAACAACACGGCAATTGTTACTGGCATTATTAGCCACCAGCAACAAGACTTTTTTAACTCATTAATCGTACTCGGTAATTATCATCAAAAGCACCAACAAAGCGCTGACTACATTGGTGATGGCAGTAACCAGTTTAAAAAACATCATTTATTGCCTATTGGTGAGTTTGTCCCGTTTGCCAGTTTATTACGCCCTATCGCACCATTTTTTAATTTACCGATGTCATCTTTTCAACGAGGTGACTATACCCAGCCTAATTTAGTCGCACTCGGTTACCATATCGCTCCGGCAATTTGTTATGAGATAGCCTTCCCAGAACAAGTAAGGGCGAGTGTAACCGACGAAACAGATATGCTGCTTACGGTATCAAACGATGCTTGGTTTGGTGCGTCAGATGGCCCATTACAGCACATGGAAATAGCGCAGATGCGCGCCATTGAAATGGGTAAACCACTATTGCGGGGAACCAATAATGGCATTACTGCCGTCGTTGACCCACACGGACGTATCACAGATGCGATTCCTCAATTTGAAGCTGGAGTACTTGTGACCAATATTCAACTGTTTCAAGGACAAACTTGGTTTCGAAAGATAGGTCAATTACCCTTGCTGATACTGTGTGGCTTGTTAGTATTATTGGGTGTAATAAACTATTTACGTAAATAATGGCTAATATGATGTCACAATCGATTCAACTCAAAAAAAATTATTTATCCCAAGGGTTTACCCTAATTGAATTGGTTGTGGTAATCATCATTCTAGGTGTTTTAGCGGTTGTTGCTGCGCCTAAATTTATTGGCCTCAGTTCAGAAGCGAGACAACAGGCCCTATCTGGCATAATGAGCAGTGCCAAAACCGCCAATAGTTTAGTGTATGCTCGATCAAAAATGACCAGCCTAAACGTGCAAGCCGTTCAAAATCGCGATGACTTGATCGATATTGATATCGACAATGATGGTCTATTTGAAACACGATTAAAATGGGGCTATTTAGATAACACAGATGTCGAAAAATGGATCACCATAGATGACGTCTTTACCGTTCAATATCAAGGTGTTGATTTTACTTATATCGGCTATGATAAAGATGGTAATGGCCAAGTAACCAATGATAATTGCTACTTCTCTTACACCCAAGCCGTTGACGCAAATACAGGTCCCCAATACCAGATAGTATCAAGCGGTTGCTAACCAAAATCCGTCATTGCGACCGATTGCAGTATAAAAATTGAACTAGCCTCAAGTTTGCGACGTAATAACCTTAACAAACCACTATTAGAGGTTATTATGCAACTATCTGAAATAAAGCTAGCCATTGCTGAACAAACTCAACATCCCACCATTATTAGCTACGCAGACTCAAATCATTACCTACTGGGTCTTAAAGATCTTGATGGCAATTTTCAACGTGCTCATGATAGAGACGGCAAGCCATTATGTTTCAACTCAATAAAACAAGCCGAAGAATTGCTTAAACAACAAGGGATCAGTTACGCCATGATAGAAATGCAAACAGCATATGATGAGATGGTCGGTAACAGCAGTGCAAGCCACTGCTATTACCGAGTAGAGTTTTAAGCGTTAAGTTACCAATTATGGCGTTAACGGCTCCCGTGAAAACTCGTTGTAATCACATTTTGGGCAGTCGGGGATTACCCCTGGAAAATCAATTTGCATTTGATGACCACACTTATTACAGGTCAGTTTGCCTTGGTTAATGATTTCCCCAGACTTATAAACCCCATGATGTTTAAAATCTTGTAACAACTCGTGCCACTCCACTTGGCTTCGATCCGTTATCTCGCTCAACCACTGCCATAATGTATTTTCAATCCCAATAACCATAGGGCTATAACTCAAATTATCGGCATTTTCCTCATTTAAGAAAGCTGCTATGTCTCGCTTTAAAAATTCTTCTACTAATGCGAGCTCTTCTTCATCGGAATGAGATTTAAGTTTTAAATACTCTTTACCCTGGGTCACTGACTTGAATAAGCTCTTCGCTGTCAATGAGTTATCTTGGTCAAACGTAGTTTTCACCTGTTCGAATAGTGACTGATATAAGGCTAATAGTGCTGAACTTTTTCCACTCATAAGTAATACTCCTTAATACGCACCTTTTTAATAGATCACTTCTGGTTTATTCTATGCAGTTATAAATCTCGCTGCTGAGCGTTAGATCAAACAATGGGCGGCATTGCCGGAAATAGATTGATGCAAGAGCTATATAATCCCTCAGAAATTGAAGCCTTAGTGCAAAAGCACTGGCACGAACATAAAACATTTGAAGTTACTGAAGATGAAAGCAAAGAGAAGTTTTATTGTCTTTCAATGTTTCCTTATCCTTCAGGTCGTCTTCACATGGGTCACGTCCGCAACTACACAATAGGCGATGTAGTGGCACGATATCAACGTTTACAAGGTAAAAATGTTTTGCAACCGATTGGTTGGGACTCATTTGGTCTGCCTGCAGAAAATGCCGCGATCAATAACAAGACCTCTCCAGCGCCTTGGACATATGAAAACATCGACTACATGAAGAACCAACTTAAGTTATTAGGATTTGGTTATGATTGGAGTCGTGAAATCGCCACCTGTACCCCTGAATACTATCGTTGGGAACAATGGTTTTTCACTAAGTTGTATGAAAAAGGCTTAGTGTACAAAAAAACCTCATCAGTTAACTGGTGTCCAAATGATGAAACTGTGCTGGCAAATGAGCAGGTACAAGACGGTTGTTGCTGGCGTTGTGATACTCCAGTTATTCAAAAAGAAATTCCGCAGTGGTTTATTAAAATTACCGATTACGCTGAAGAATTACTTAACGATATCGATACCTTAGATGGCTGGCCTGAACAGGTTAAGTCTATGCAGCGTAACTGGATTGGCCGTAGCGAAGGCATAGAAATGACGTTTGCCGTTGCTGATAGCCAGGCTACGTTTGATATCTATACCACTCGTCCGGATACGTTAATGGGCGTCACCTATGTTGCAATTGCAGCAGGTCATCCATTAGCAATACAAGCTGCTGAAAATAATCCACAACTGGCTGAATTTTTAGAAGAGTGCAAAAACGCCGATACCACTGAAGCAGCAATGGCTTCAATGGAGAAAAAAGGTGTGGCTACTGGCTTACAAGCGATTCATCCAATTAGTGGCAAATTGGTGCCTATTTGGGTGGCTAACTTTGTATTAATGAATTACGGCACTGGTGCTGTGATGTCTGTTCCCGCTCATGATCAGCGCGATTATGAATTTGCCCTTAAATACAAGCTTGCTATCGAAGCGGTGATCAAGCCTGTTGAAGGCGAATTGGACATCAGCAAAGAAGCCTATAGTGACAAAGGCGTGGTATTTAACTCGGGTGATGCTTTCCCTGAACTTGACGGTTTAGACTTCCAAGCAGCCTTTGAAGCCATTGATGCTAGATTAACCGCAGAAGGTAAAGGTAAACGCCAAGTCAATTACCGTTTACGTGACTGGGGTGTTTCTCGTCAACGTTATTGGGGCGCACCAATCCCAATGGTTACCCTAGCTGATGGAACTGTGTTGCCAACGCCAGCAGATCAACTGCCCGTTATTTTGCCAGAAGATGTGGTAATGGACGGTATCCAAAGCCCAATTAAAGCCGATAAGGCTTGGGCCGAAACCACAGTTAACGGTCAGCCAGCAATGCGCGAAACCGATACCTTTGATACCTTTATGGAATCATCTTGGTACTACGCTCGTTACTGTAGCCCGCATGCTGATGAAATGTTAGATCCTGCCAAAGCAAACTACTGGTTACCAGTAGATCAGTACATTGGTGGTATCGAACACGCTTGTATGCATTTGTTGTATTTCCGCTTCTTCCATAAGTTGTTGCGTGATGCAGGCTTAGTCAACAGCGATGAACCGGCAAAGCAACTACTGACTCAAGGCATGGTATTAGCCGATGCTTACTACTACATCAACGAAAAAGGTGCCCGTGTTTGGGTATCACCTTTGGAAGTGACTGTAGAAGAAAAAGACGACAAAGGCCGTATTCTTAAGGCGGTAGATAATCAAGGTCATGAACTGGTTTACACCGGCATGAGCAAAATGTCTAAGTCGAAGAACAACGGTATTGACCCGCAAGTGATGGTCGAAAAATACGGCGCTGACACAGTCCGTTTATTCATGATGTTTGCCTCGCCACCTGAATTAACCCTCGAATGGCAAGAGTCTGGCGTTGAAGGAGCACATCGCTTCATTAAACGTTTCTGGAAATTAGCCAACGATCATGTTGCAGCGGGTAAAACAGAAGCATTAGATACCAGCAAATTAAATGCTGATCAAAAAGCGTTACGCCGTGAATTACATAAGACGATTGCTAAAGTCAGTGATGACATTGCCCGTCGTCAAATGTTTAACACTGCAGTGGCCTCTGTAATGGAACTGATGAACCATTTACTGAAAGCATCACAAGAAACAGCTCAAGACCGCGCCTTGCTCGCTGAAGCCTTGTCTGCTGTTACTCGTTTGCTTTACCCTATCGTGCCTCACATCACCTTTACCTTATGGAACGAATTAGGTCACCAAGGCAACATTGAAGACAGCCGCTGGCCAGAAGTGGATGAGTCTGCATTAGTTGAAGACAGTAAACTGATTGTGGTGCAAGTTAACGGTAAAGTGCGTGCAAAAATCACTGTAGCCGCTGATGCATCAAAAGAAGATGTTGAAGCCTTAGGCATGAATGATGAATATGTCCAAAAGCACACTGAAGGATTAACCGTTCGTAAAGTGATCTACGTGCCAGGTAAACTACTCAGTATTGTCGCTAACTAAACTGATCTCATTGAGATAAAGTAATCTCAATTTGATTATAGTGATAAGACTGCAGTGTTATAACTTACCGCGGATGAAACCGCGGTAAGTTATTTATTTTAACCATGTAATAACAAGGATGCCTACCTTCACTATGCTAGCCAAAAAAATCTGTTTAGCCATAATGACATTGGTGTTACTAACCAGTGCAGGATGCGGCTTCAAACTCCAACGCAGTTATTCCATCCCTGCTGAATTAGCTGAATTACATTTAACCAGTAGCGATGAATACAGTGAGTTAACTCGCTTAGTGCGTGATAGGTTGCGCATCAACCGCATTAGCCTTGTCGATGCTGCACAAGAAACACCGACACTTCGATTAATCAATGACTCACTCGAACGCGCCACATTATCACTTTATCCCACTGGGAATGTCGCCGAATATGAGCTGATCTATTTAGTGCATTATTCGGTCACCTTACCGGGACAAGATCCACAAGACTTTGATACTGAAATCCGCCGTGACTATCAAGACGACCCACGAACTGCATTAGCAAAAAGTCGGGAAATGGAGTTGTTAGTTAAAGAAATGCGAGTACAAGCAGCCGATTATATCATTCAGACTTTGGCGTCAATCGGAGCTGAGTAATGCGGGTTTATCCGGATCAACTCAAGCAACACCTCTCGCCCCTACCACAATGCTTTTTACTGTTTGGCGATGACCCATGGTTAATCGAAAACAGTAAACAGCACATTCTGAGTGCGGCTAAAAAACAGGGCTTTGAAGAACGCGTTCAACTCAGTCAAGAAACCGGCTTTAATTGGGGCGATCTAGTCCAAGAATGGCAAGCAATGAGTTTATTTGCTAGCCGACGGATTATTGAATTAACCCTGCCACAGGGTAAACCCGGTATTGAGGGCGCGGCGGCATTTCAGACGCTGTTACAACATCCCAATCCAGATATGCTACTGATCGTTCAAGGCCCTAAAGCCAGTGCTGAACAAACCAATAGTAAATGGTTTAAATCACTCGATGCCAAAGGCATCTATTTACCTTGCGCCACCCCTGAAGGTAAACAGTTTGAACGCTGGTTAGACAGCCGTATTACTCATTATCAGCTGACTGTTCACCATGATGCTAAAACGATGTTGTTTACTTTATTTGAAGGTAATTTACTGGCTGGTGAGCAAGCAATGCAATTGTTACAACTGCTCAGCCCTAAGCAAAATATTACTCCAGAGCAACTGAGTGAATATTTTGAGGATCAATCTCGTTTTAGTGTGTTTCAACTCTGTGATGCCATATTAGGCAATCACCAAAAACATGCGCAACACATGTTGGCGCAGTTGCAGGCAGAAGGCACAGCTATGCCTATTTTAATGTGGGCTTTATTTAAAGAGATTAACCTACTACTCACGTTAAAGCTGGCGCTGCATAATGGTGAGCAACTGAGTAAGTTATGGGGCCAACACCGCATTTGGGATAAACGTAAACCACTTTATCAAGCTGCAATAACGCGATTAGATTTGGACCACATTGAGCACATGCTCGCGTTTGCCTCTCAATTAGAACTAAATCTCAAACAAAAAGGCCATGAAGATTGGATCGGTCTAAGTCATTTATGCATTTTATTCGACCCACGGGCACATAAGCGTTTAGCCCATATTGAACTCACTGACTGAGACCAAAACTAAGGACAGCGAATGCGTATTGGTATATTGGGGGGCACATTCGACCCCATCCATCTAGGGCATATCAATCCTGCACTAGAAGTAAAACAGCAACTTAATTTAGATCAGATTTGGTTAATGCCCAATCACATCCCACCACACAAAAAGACCACAGTGGTTAGCAGCCATCATCGACTTGAAATGGTGAAATTAGTTTGTCTGCAGTATCCAGAATTTGAACTATGTGATATTGAAATTAAGCGTGACACGCCCTCTTACAGTGTCACTACGCTATCATTGCTGACTGAACTGTATCCTGATGAAGAATTCTTTTTCATTATGGGAATGGACTCATTTGTTCAACTGCCATTATGGTACCAATGGCAATCCTTGTTTAATCTATGCCATATCGCACTCTGTCAACGTCCCGGGTGGACAATTGATACCCACAGTGAAATGACCAAAGAGTTATTATTTAGACAAGCCAATACCGACTACCTCACATCAAATTCCCATAGCAAACATGGAAGAATATTTTGCATCAACAGCCAGTTAATCGATATCTCCTCAACTGAAGTTCGTCAGCGATTAGCTCAAAATATTGATATCAGCACAGTGTTACCGCAAACGACAATCGATTATATTCGCCAACATCAACTCTATATTTAGCACCGCAAGTCCTACAGCGATGAGCTCATGAGCAGGATTATGAATCCGCTCAGTATCGGGCGCTAAATTAATTCTATCGTTGTTTACGCCTGCTTAATTGCGCATTAACAGTGAATTTGAGTATAATACTCCGTTAATTTTTACTTATGAGGTACTTCGCGTGCAAGGCACCGAACTAAAAGATTTCGTTATCGACAAAGTCGATGATTTAAAAGCAAAAAATATTACTGTTATCGATGTTTCTAAGCGGTCAACTATTACCGACACCATGATCATTTGTACTGGTACGTCGAAAACACACGTTCGTTCTATTGGTGAGCACGTGATCGTGTCAGCAAAAGACGCAGGCGTACAACCTCTTGGGGTTGAAGGTCGTGACAGCAGCGAATGGGTTTTAGTTGATTTAGGCTCTGTTATTCTGCACGTGATGCAAGAACAAACTCGTGATTATTACGAGCTTGAAAAACTGTGGTCTGAACATAACGTCTAATGAAGTTACAGCTTATTGCCGTTGGCACCAAAATGCCCGATTGGGTAACCCGAGGCTTCGAAGAATACCAACGCCGTTTCCCTAGAGATATGGCCTTGGAACTCATCGAAATCCCAGCAGGGAAGCGCGGAAAAAATGCCGATATCGCCCGAATTTTAAATAAGGAAGGCGAACTAATGCTAGCGGCAGTAGCCAAAGGTAACCACATTGTCAGCTTAGATTTACCCGGCAAAAATTGGACAACACCAGAGCTTGCCGAGCAAATGACAAAGTGGCAACTCGATGGTAGAGACGTCAGTTTGTTGATTGGTGGCCCAGAAGGACTTTCACCTGCTTGTAAAGAGGCGGCCAACCAAAGCTGGTGTTTATCTGCACTAACCCTACCTCATCCTTTGGTTAGGGTTATCGTAGCAGAAAGCCTATACCGAGCTTGGAGCGTCAATAACAATCATCCGTATCATAGAGAATAAATTCAGTCGCATGAATAACTTAGTTTACAGATAATGATTATCATGCAGCTCTATTTTTCATTTTTATCAGCTGATACTGTGGCCTTTAATAATCTAACCTTTAATTTGGTCACGACGGGGATAGCATAAGTGCCGCCAAAAAAGCGCATTACCATGCATGATCACGCCGCAGAAGCCGCGCTATTTAAGCGCCGGGCATTCTTCACTTTTCTTTGCGTATTTATATTACTCTGCATATTATTTTCCAATCTTTATCATCTTCAAGTTGTCTCCTATAAAGATTATGAAACTCGGTCAAATGATAACCGTATTCGGGTCGTTCCTACGCCACCAAGTAGAGGACTTATTTATGACCGTAATGGCGTGCTATTAGCCGAAAACCAACCTTATTACTCTCTAGAACTCATCCCAGAGAAAGTCGATGATATGACAGCGACGTTAGATGAGCTTAATAGCTTCATTGAACTTTCAGAAGATGATCGCGAAAGTATCACTGAAAACCTAAAGTTTCATCGTCGCTTTAAACCGTTAACCATCAAAAGTAAGTTAACAGACGAAGAAGTCGCTATTTTTAGTGTCAATCAATATAAATTTCCCGGTATTTACGTTGAAGCGGGCCTTAAGCGTCATTACCCTTACAATGCATTATTGACCCATGTACTTGGCTATGTGGGCAAAATTAATACCCGAGATAAAGCATTACTTGAAAAAGGTAGTCAGTGGAAAAACTATGCTGCAACCAAAGATATTGGTAAGCAAGGTATTGAAAAATTTTATGAAAGTTTGCTTCATGGCACTCCTGGTCACCTCGAAGAAGAAGTGAATAATCGTGGCAGAGTGATCCGTACACTCAAAGTCACACCGCCGACACCGGGACAAGATATCTATCTCACACTCGATCTCAAACTACAGCAAAAAGCCATGGAACTGTTAGATGGCCGAAAAGGCTCTGTTGTCGCAATAGATCCCAGAGATGGCGGTGTTTTAGCGATGATCTCCAGCCCATCATATGATCCTAATCCATTTGTTCATGGCATTACCTCTAAAGCCTATAATGACCTCTTAAATGATAAATCGCGGCCATTAATTAACCGTGCAACCCAAGGGCAATACTCTCCAGCATCAACGATCAAGCCACATGTGGCATTACTTGGTTTAGAAGAAAAAATCATTAGTGAACGTACACGTATTTGGGATCCTGGCTATTGGCAAATGCCCGGAGTCGATCGTAAATGGGGCGATTGGAAGAAATGGGGCCACGGCTGGGTAGATATCTACCATGCCATTGTCGAGTCCTGTGATATTTTCTTTTACGACCTTGTCTACAAAGTTGGCATTGATAAAATGGCTATCTTTATGGATCGCTTTGGCTTTGGTAGAAGCACTGGCATTGATATTTTTGAAGAATCTGATGGTGTTATGCCCTCTAGAGACTGGAAAAGAATGCGTTATAATCAGCCTTGGTATAACGGCGATACCATTTCGGTTGGTATTGGCCAAGGCTATTGGACCACGACCCCGTTACAGCTTGCTAATGCGGTCACCATTATGGCTAATAAAGGTAAGCGATTTACACCTCATCTATTAAAATCCTTTAAAAATAGTACCGTTAAAATTGATTCTCCCATTGATGAGCAAATACCAATAGAACTTAAAGATCCAAATAATTGGGACATCATTAATGAGGCTATGCGCCAAACTGCGGATAAATCGCACTTTACGGATGCAAGTTATACCGCGGCGATGAAAACAGGTACGGCACAAGTATTTAGTGTTGGTAAAGATCAAAAGTATAATGCCGACACAGTAGCGGATCACTTACGCGATAATGCATTAGTGGTTGCTTATGCACCTTATGAAAATCCTCGTATTGTTTTGGCTGTGGTACTTGAAAATGCGGGATGGGGTGGAAAAAATGCCGGACCGGTCGCAAGAGCATTACTCGATGAATATATGTTACGCGACGAATGGGCGGTAAAACCATGAATAATCATCCGTATCAAAAATCGTTTTGGCAGAGCATCCATATAGATCTGCCATTGCTCATTGGCTTATTAATACTAATGGGGTTCGGGCTTTTTATTATTTACTCCGCCAGTGGTGAAGATCCTGCCATGATGGAGCGTCAACTAGTACGGATGACGCTATCCCTAGGCGTGATGTTTTGTTTTGCACAAATCAACCCTGAAATACTCAGACGCTGGGCATTCCCTATTTATATTGCCGGAATAATATTGCTGTTGGGCGTAGAGTTATTTGGCACCATTAATAAAGGCGCACAGCGTTGGTTAAATCTCGGTTTCATGGAGTTTCAGCCATCGGAATTGATTAAACTGGCCTTCCCGATCACCATGGCTTGGTACATCAGTAAGTTCCCATTACCGCCCAAAAAACGCTACTTAGCTGGCGGGGTGATTATTTTACTGATCCCAACACTATTAATCGCCAAACAACCTGACTTAGGCACCTCTATTTTAGTGGCAGCATCAGGGGTCTTCGTCCTGTTTTTGTCGGGTATGAGCTGGTTAATTGTAGGCGGGTTTATCGCCGCTATTCTGATCTTTTTACCTGTGTTGTGGTTCTTCTTGATGCACGATTATCAGCGTACTCGCGTATTAACCTTATTTAATCCTGAACAAGATCCTTTAGGCGCGGGTTATCATATCATCCAATCTAAAATTGCCATTGGCTCTGGTGGGATCTGGGGGAAAGGTTGGCTTGATGGCACTCAATCACAATTAGAGTTTTTACCTGAGCGACATACTGACTTCATCTTTGCCGTGATAGGCGAAGAGTTTGGACTTATTGGCAGCTTAGTATTACTTGCTATGTATTTATTTGTGATTGGCAGAGGTTTAGTTATCGCTTCACGAGCACAGACTAGCTTTGCACGCTTGTTGGCCGGAAGTATTACCTTAACATTCTTCGTTTACGTGTTTGTTAACATTGGTATGGTATCAGGTATTTTACCTGTGGTTGGCGTACCTTTACCACTGATAAGTTATGGTGGAACCTCCATGCTAACCTTAATGACGGGCTTCGGTATTTTAATGAGCATTCACACCCACAGACGATTTGTCGACCGATAGGATCAACTTTAACTATGATAAAAATAACCGCTCAAATCGCCAGCTTTACACTACTTTGCAGCATTATGTTCAACCTCAACGCGGCAACAGAAAATGATCCTCAAGCATTGCAAAATGCATTTGTGAAACAACAGGTCGAAAAAGGCGCCAGTAAAGCAGATGTAGAACATTTCCTATCGACGTCCACCTTCGACCAGAGCATCATAGATGCCATGACTAAACCTTGGGAAGCCAAACCTTGGCACCAATATTATCCTATTTTCCTTACCGACAAGCGCCTTGAAAAAGGCTTAGCATTCTGGCAAGAAAACCAGGTGGTTATTAGCCAAGCTGCTGAAAAATTTAACGTTGACCCGCAAATTATTGTTGCCATTATCGGTATCGAAACCTTTTATGGCGGCTATATGGGTAACTATCGTGTACAAGATGCACTCTATACTTTAGGTTTTTATTATCCACCAAGAGCTACATTTTTTCGCAGTGAATACGCAAATTTAATGGCACTAATCAAAGAAGAAAAGCTTGATAACAGCACCTTAAAAGGTTCATATGCTGGCGCTATGGGTTATGGTCAATTTATCCCTTCAAGTTATCGCCATTATGCTGTCGACTTTGACGGTGACGGTCGCCGAGATTTATTAACCAGTAAAGCCGATGCCATTGGCAGTGTAGCGAACTATTTTCATCAACACGGTTGGCAAAAAGGCCAACCTGTGGCGCTATTGCTCAATCACACCTCAAGCACAGCCCCTAAGGCTAATGTTTGGACTAAAGAAAAGCTGCACTACAAGGTAGCGGATATTCTTAGCCCGACATTAAGTTTAGCCGATAACCAAGATTTGGATGCTTCTCAAAAAGCCTTATTAATCAAATTAGATCAACCTGATAAAGCAGAGTATTGGCTAGGACTGAAAAACTTTTATGTCATTACCCGATATAACAGAAGCCCACTTTATGCCATGGCGGTATATCAATTCAGCCAACAACTTAATGCACATTACAAATCGGTAAATCAACATGGACTTTAATTGCCGTTTCATCCTGCTAATGATACTAAGCAGTCTATTACTGTTAGGCTGCTCATCAAATGAGGCAGGGAAAAACACTTCAGGTAAAAAAAGCCGTTATCAAATGGCTAATGACCGTTATCCAGATGACGCACCAGACGTTAGTTTGGTGAAAAATGCCCAGCCTAAATACGAACCTTACAGCAGACAAGGCAATCGAAACTACACTGTATTAGGTAAAAGCTATCAAGTGCTCGACAGTGGCAAGGGCTTTAAAGAACAAGGTAATGCCTCATGGTATGGTTCAAAGTTTCATGGCCATTTAACGTCAAATGGTGAAACCTATGATATGTATACCATGTCTGCAGCACATAAAAACTTGCCCTTACCGAGTTATGTTAAAGTGACTAACTTAGAGAATAATAAGCAAATTATTGTCCGTGTTAACGATCGTGGACCATTTCATCATGGTCGAGTGATTGATCTTTCTTATGCGGCGGCTTATCACTTAGGTATGCTGGCAAGAGGAACGGCAAAGGTGGCCATCGAAACCGTTTACATTCCGTCACCAGAAGAGCGAGTTATCAGCGATTTAAAAGATAACGATAATCATTTTATTCAAGTTGCCGCCTCACAAGATAAACTTCGCATCAATATGTTGGCTAAACAGTTAGAAACTAAATATGCCGTAACCTCTCGGGTAACATCCGTTAATGGTATGCATAAATTACAGTTAGGACCCATACAGCAAATTCATCTAACGAATAAGTTGCTCGATCGTGTCCAAGCTGATGGCTATCCACAAAGCTTTATCGTACCGTAAACCACAATAACGGCACTAAATGACAACATTAAGGTTCATTTACATTGGATGAATGAACCTTAATGCGAAATGACTGCCTACTAATGTATAATCTATCATTATACCAATCGATCTTTGTCTTTTCTTCGACTAACTAGAGACGTGCTAACTTCATGATGACATCCAAAACCGCTCAATTATCAACTATGCTTTTTGCATCAGTTGTCTGTTTTTCTTCACTTGCTGCAACGCCACAACCAGATGTACGTCCAATGCCAAATCGTGCACCTATGGTGACGCCAGACGCACCAAGTGTTGCGGCTAAAGCCTATGTACTAATGGATTATAATTCTGGCAGAGTTATAGCTGAAGAAAATGCCTACGAAAGTTTAAACCCAGCCAGCTTGACTAAGATGATGACCAGTTATGTGATTGGTCAGGAAATTAAAGCTGGCAATGTATCATTAGATGACGATGTTGCTATTACCAAAAATGCTTGGGCAAAGAACTTCCCTGATTCATCTAAAATGTTTATTGAAGTGGGTAAAACGGTCAAAGTACACGACTTAAATCGTGGCATCATCATTCAATCAGGCAATGATGCCTGTGTGGCAATGGCTGAACACATTGCTGGAACAGAAGGCGCATTCGTTGATTTAATGAATTCATGGGCCAAACAATTAGGCATGAAAGACAGCTACTTTGAAAACTCTCATGGTTTAGATGCTCAAGATCATAAATCAACCGCTTATGATATGGCTCTTTTAGGGGCAGCATTAATCCGTGACGTGCCTGATGAATACAAAGTGTATTCTGAGAAGTCTTTTACCTATAACGGAATCAAACAATATAACCGTAATGGCTTATTATGGGATAAAAGCTTAAATGTTGATGGTATCAAAACAGGTCATACATCTGGAGCGGGCTACAACTTAGTGGCCTCGGGTACAAGCGATGGTATGCGTCTTATCAGCGTAGTCATGGGCACATCAAGTGAATCTGCGCGTAAAGCTGAAAGTAAGAAACTACTTAATTATGGTTTCCGTTTCTTTGAAACCATTACCCCTTACAAAGCTGGCGATACTTTCGTCACTCAACAAATTTGGTACGGCGATAGAGAAACCGTTGATCTTGGTGTGATGACAGATACCCCAATCACCATTAGCCGTGGTCAAGCAAAAGATTTACAAGCGAACTTTGAATTAACCAAACCATTAACAGCACCGCTTGCCAAAGGTGAAACTGTAGGCCGTGTCTTTTTCCAACTTGACGGAAAAGATATTGCTCAGTTCCCACTGGTGACGCTAAATGAAGTCCAAGAAGGCAGCTGGGTTAGTAAATTAATGGATTACTTCAAACAAATGTTCGCAAGCTGGTTCGAGTAATGAAACTGATTTACACACTCTATTAATAGATCTATAAGTGAATCAGCTAATTAAAGCCGCCTAATCAGCGGCTTTAATTTTTCAGATCTATCAGGCTTGAATCGGGTATAATCACCACCATATAAGTAATACCAAACAGAATTGAGTAAGCTAAATGTTAAATACAACGTTTGACCAAGTAATGGAATTTCCTAATTCGTGCCCTTTTAAAGTGATCGGGGATGCGGATGATACCTTAGCCGATCGTGTCGTTGCGGTTGCACAACAACTGGCACCGGGAGATTACGTTCCGAGTGTAAAAGCATCGAGTAAAGGCAGTTACTATTCAGTCACTATCCGTATTACGGTTACTAGCAAAGAACATATTGAAAAAGCGTACATTGATCTTGCCGCAATTGAAGGCGTAAAACGTGTACTGTAAGATCCAAATGAGTCTTCTTTAACAATAAACTTGCGTATGATACTCAACTATTAATCCATTGATCTGATGGACACACACCTTTATCTGGGGGAGACGTTGCCCTTGCAAGCACAAACACTGCACATTCGCCATCTTGGCATGCAAGACTATGAATCGACATGGCATGCAATGCAGGAATATACTGACACTCGTGATAGCGATAGCCATGATGAACTGTGGATTGTTGAGCATCAGCCGGTATTTACCCAGGGTCAGGCAGGTAAAAGTGAGCATATACTCAACCCAGGTAACATTCCGGTCATTCAAGTAGACCGTGGTGGTCAAGTGACTTATCACGGACCGGGCCAATTAGTGGTTTATCCACTTATCGATATAAAACGTAATAAACTCGGTGTGCGTCAGCTAGTGAATAATATAGAGCAGAGCATTGTCGATATGCTTGCTCATTACCATATCAATGCTTACGCAAAAGCTGACGCTCCAGGTGTTTATGTCACAGAACGAAAAGTAGCCTCTTTAGGATTACGCATTCGTAAAGGCTGCTCTTTTCACGGCTTAGCACTTAATGTCGACATGGATTTAGCCCCATTCCAGCGCATCAACCCTTGCGGATATGCCGGTTTAGAAATGGTGCAATGTAAAGCATTGGGTGGTCCACAAACAGTGCTTGAAGCTGGTGATAAATTAATCCAAACCTTTAGCCAAATTATGGGCTACCAACAACTTGTACATCATCAAGGATTAGCAGAATAATGAATAGGCCTGAAAGATTACAACCAGGTGTCAAATTACGTGATGCCGATAAAGTCGCTCGAATTCCTGTAAAAGTAGTGCCATCAGAGCGCGAAACGATGCTGCGTAAGCCTGATTGGTTGCGGGTAAAATTACCTGCATCAAATCAACGTATTCTCGATATCAAAGCGGCATTACGTAAAAATGGATTACATTCAGTGTGTGAAGAAGCGTCTTGCCCAAACTTGGCAGAATGCTTTAACCACGGCACCGCTACCTTTATGATTTTGGGTGCGATTTGTACTCGTCGTTGTCCATTCTGCGACGTCGCCCATGGTCGCCCACTCAAAGCTGATGCCGATGAGCCTAAAAAACTAGCTCAAACGATCAAAGACATGAAGTTAAAATATGTGGTGATCACTTCTGTTGACCGTGATGATTTACGTGATGGCGGTGCCCAGCATTTTGCTGACTGTATTCGCGAAATTCGTTTATTAAACCCTGAAATCAAGATTGAAACTCTTGTTCCTGATTTCCGTGGTCGTATCGATGCGGCGTTAGATATTTTAGCGACAGAGCCTCCTGATGTATTTAATCACAATCTTGAGACGGCTCCAGCTCATTACCGCAAAGCACGTCCAGGTGCTAACTATCAGTGGTCACTAGATCTACTAAAACGCTTTAAAGAGCGTCATCCAACGATTCCGACTAAGTCTGGATTAATGATGGGTCTAGGTGAAACTAACGAAGAAATAGCCGAAGTATTGCGCGACTTGCGTGCCCACAAGGTTGAAATGCTGACTTTGGGCCAATACTTACAGCCTTCTAAGTTCCACTTACCAGTTGAACGTTATGTACCGCCAGCAGAGTTTGACCAGCTTAAAGCCTTAGCCGATGAGTTAGGTTTTACCCATGCAGCCTGTGGCCCATTAGTGCGCTCAAGCTACCATGCCGATCTGCAAGCCCAAGGTAAAGAAGTTAAATAACCTTATCGCTTAGATACAGATAATCCTTATGTAGATACCAGGATTAACCATAAAAAAACAGCGCTTAGGCGCTGTTTTTTTATGGCTGTTGTTTATAACAATTGTTCGCATAGCTAACGTTTTACGACATCATTGCTAATACACAGCTTATTCTTGGGTAATCGCTAAATCCATCAAGATCGCGTCTTCTTTACCGCCCTCTATTAGGTAATAACCTTTACGACGGCCCGATTCAATAAAGCCTGCCTTTTGATACAAGGCACGGGCTGCAAGATTGGATTCTCGCACTTCTAACATCAGTACTACAGCGCCAGACGCCTTAGCCGAAGCCATAACAGCATTCAATAATAACTTGCCGTAGCCTTTACCCTGCTGGCTCGGTAATAGACAAATATCCAATAAGGTCACTTCATCGACTATCTGCTGCACTATCGCAAACCCCAAAAGACCTTCGACTGAATCAGAATTGACCGCAGCATCAGTATTAGGAGCTAAGTCAGCACTCAGCTTTAAACCTAAAACCCGGTACAAGTGCCCGAAACAATCGGCAAGGTTCCCCGCGGTCATGGGATGGCTATGGGCCAAAGATTCAAGCTGCGCCATTTGAGGAACATCGATTGGTGCCAGCGCGACAAGCTCCACAGGCAAACCTAAAGTGAGTGGCGTGGTAAGCTGCGCTGAGGATAGGCTATCTACTAAAGAGGGGCTCAAAGCATATATTCCCAAAAATGTGTGATTAATCTGTTCACAAGCAAAGGTTTGTTAAAAACTGAGTTCAGTCTGATTGATGAGATTTGAGTTATGACTTGCCCCTAGCTTGGCCGCTGACTTGCTCGCGCCATTGGTAAATCTGCTGCCAAAGGGCGCTTTTAGCCTGCCAACCCACCAATAAATCAGCTAAAGGTTCTGATAGAAGCCATGCAGTGCGTGGTCTGACTTTATGACGACGTAAATCCCAAACAATCTGTTTACCCGTATGAGGCTCACAGTCAAAGTCACACTCTTCGCGTTTTACATCGATAAGCTTAAGCACGGCGTCGATAAGCGGCTCAGCTTCAGGTAACTCACCGTTTTCATCCCAAATCACTAAATAAGGTTTTACCTTAGTATCGCGCACTCGCCAAGTGGTCACATTCATGGCAGTTAAATAGGCTGATTTATTCATTAGGGTCAGTTTTATTCAATTAAATTATCGACTCACAATATGCCGCTAGAATAGCAGTTTTAGCACGTTATTGTTAGTGCAACACGGCTAAAGGAGATGGTATCAAGCCGATTATAGGATAGATAGTTTCTGGAATATAACCTTTAAATACCAATGGACTTAACTCATTTCACATTGAATATCATAAGATTAGACTGAACACTCTAGCAAAACAACAGCAGGATGACGCCATGATTAACTTAGCTATCAAGCCAACAGAGGTGAAATCACCGCGAGTCTTAACCAAGCATTGACCGACAGCCTGTATCTTAAGACACACAGTTTTCACAGGTAAATCGAGCCAATGATGAAACGACTGCGAAACTGCTTATCCAAGGTATTCAGCTAGATGAAAAAATGCCTGAATACAGCATAGCTTATTCATAAAATAATTGGCTAAATGGATTATTGTGCTAACCAAAACAAAAAGTCGCCAAACATGACTGCTTGGCGACTTTTGCCTTTAAAACAACATCACTCAGGTTTAGAAGCACTTAGGCTTAGAGGTACTTTATCCAAGCCTGAGTGCTATTTTTTTTATACTGGCTAAACCGTTTAACAGGATAATAGAGTCCGACGGCTAACAAAGCTGCAATCAACCAAACCCAGCCGATACTATTGACTCCATAAAATTCACCATGATTAGCACCAAAGGTGAATTTCGCTAAGGTATAAAGCAATAACAGCACGTACAAATGCAAGATATAAAAAAACATCGGTACTGAGCCAAACACAGACAACCAATGGCCGACTCGCGCTAAACTCCCATCAGCTTTCCCGTCTGATGCAAAGTGCCGCTCAAACGCGACTAAGCAGAAAAACATCCCGCCTAAGGTCACCAGTAAAAAGCTTAATGATGGCGGGTATTTGGTTAAGTTAACGACCGACATTAAGGTTTCACCAAAATTCGATCCCGCCTGCCAAGGCAAGGTTTCACCATAAAGGTTAAACCCGCGTAGTACGGCAAAAAGTACCCAGCAGCTTATTCCTAACTTCAACAGTGTTTGCTGGCGCTGCGAGGCTTCAAGCGGGTTACCATTGGATTTTTGACTGAAAATTGGCCCAGCCACATAGCCCAGTAAAATCACCCCAATCCAAGGTAGCACGGGATAACTCACCTTAACCCTAAGCGCACCTTCGCTGATGAGATAGCCGCGATCGTGCAATATGGTCCACAGACTATAAGCCCACTCATTGGGTTGAAAGCCAATAAGCGTCAATAGATTATGGCCAAAAACAATCGCTAAACCTAAAACAGCCATCCAAGGTCTAGGCAGTTTTATCAGCGCAGCGAGCGCTAGCATACTCAGACCAATCACCCAAATCACTTGTAACCAGAGGGTGTAATAGCTGACCATCCAAGAGAGGTTAGAGAAGTTAATCACTAAAATTTCCAGCGCGATTAAAAACAGTCCGCGTTTAATCAAAAACATACGTGCTGAACGTGGCTCGCCATGGCTACGATTGGCATAAAGCCATGCAGAAACCCCGGTTAAGAACACAAAAACCGGCGCACAAAAATGGGCGGCAAAGCGACTCAAAAAAAGCCCCCAAGAGGTCGAACTCAAATCCATAGGATCGCTCACCTGCATATGAAAGAAAAACCGCTCCCGTGCATGATCGAGCAACATGATCAACATCACTGCACCGCGCATCATATCGATACTATTGATACGGCTTCGGCCAAGCGTTGGACTCGATGCTTGTTCCGCAATATTGGCTGACATCGAAGGATTCGAACTGATATTAGAATTCATAACTGACACTCACCTTAATGCTACGTGGCTCACCCGGTACAGCCCAAAGTGCTGAATAACTGTTTGCGATATAATGCTCATCCAGTACGTTATCCAAATTCACCCCAAGGTTTAGATTATCGCTCAGGTGCGTATTGATAAATAACCCAAGCAGCTGATAAGCAGGTAATTGAAAACTGGGATCGGCGGAATCACCAAGGCGTGAGTCAATATAGCGCCAGCTCAAACCTAAGTGACCATCAATAGATAATCCGCTCAGATCCTGCTTCAGTAGCAAACTCGCCGTATGTTTTGGCACATTGACCAGAGGACTGCCTGCAGGAATTAGTTCGCCCCAGTCTGGATTCAAACTGTCATTTGCGGTACGTGTATTCAAATAAGCGTAGGATAATTTAGCCTGTAAAGAGTCCGTCAACTCGGCAGCGATATCAAGTTCAATGCCGCTACTTTTTGCCTCCCCTAAGGTGGCTGCAAAGCCAACATTGACAGGATCTGAGGTCAAAATATTGCTCTTTTGCGCATCGAACACCGCCAAGCTGCCAGTGACTGCTATGCCTTCAAATCCTATGCCTGTAAACCAATTACCATTAAACTTCATTCCTAGCTCAAGCGACTGACTCTCTTCAGCTTCGAAAGGCTTACCCGTGTAGTCGGTTCCAGAAAGCGGTAAAAAGCCTTCAGAATAGGAGGAATAAAAACTTAATTCATCAGACCATAAATATACTAAACCCACTTTTGGGCTAACTCGACTTTCAGTTTGCTTAGATAATGTATCATTGACAACTTCACCGATATCTTGCTGATAACGGTCGAATCTCAGCCCTAAATGCAGCTTCCATTTCTCAGTTAAATCCATTTGATCTTGCAGATAAGTCCCCCATGCCTTTTGGATTTCATTATCCTCATACAACAAATTGACCTCGGGTTGAATCCCACCATATTGAGGCTCAAAAATATCAATGGCATATTCACCTTTTCGGCCTCGGTGGCGGTACAGTCCCGTCTTCAAATTATAGTGATAGGCGTCAGCACCGAGCAGTAAATTGTGGCGAATAAAACCGCTATCCACATGACCACTTAATTCTAGACGTAGCGAGTTATCATCGGATGCATAATCTCGGTATCTGTGCTGCCGGGTAAGCGTGCGGCCATCATCAAATAGGGATTGGTGCCCCTTTGCTAACTCAGCATCAGAGGAAAATCCCTTCAAGCTAGAATCGCGATAGTTATAGCCGGCGGTGAGTGACCAATCATCATTTAATTGATAGTCATAGGTCAGCTGGTGCCCAGTGGCATTGACCACAGTTGCGCCATCATTAGGTTCACCTAAATAACGTGAGCGTGGCACAGTATTGATATCGTTGTTGAGCACAATAATGCCGCGATCGAATAGCTGTTCCTGTTTGAGATATTCCATTTCATAAAGTAACGAGGCTTTATCAGAAATCTGCCAACGCACAGACGGCGTGATGATTTTTTTATCGCTGAACACATAATCGCGAAAACTATCGTGTTCCTGCCACGCACCGTTAATCCGAAATGCCACATTGTCGGTCAAGCCGGAAGTCACATCCCCCTCTAATCGATATTGATCGAAACTTCCCGCCGATGCTTTTACATAACCACTGGTTTGATACTGAGGTTTCTTAGTCACAATATTGACTGTACCGCCGGGCTCCGAGCGACCATAAAGCGCCGAACCAGGACCTTTTAAGATCTCGACATAGGCCACATTTGATAAATCCCTATGACCACTAAAACCTCGGCCGCCATTAAAGCCATTAATTAAATAGCCCGATGGCATGTTTTCATTACCCGGAAAACCGCGCAGGGAAAAGCTATCCCATAAACCGCCACCATTGTTTTGCCGCGCCACACTGGCGGAATAATCCAGCACATCTTGAAACCGCGTCAGTCCCGCATCTTTGATCAATTGCTCGTCTAACACACTTATCGCTTGCGGAAATTCAGTTGCAGAAACATTGCCACGATAGGCTTGGCGATAGTGGATACTTAAACGCTCAATCTCAGTGCCAAGAGCTGTATCTTGAGCAGTGTCACTCACTTGACGGTCTTCTGCGGCCAACAGCATTGAAATAGGATTGAGCACAAACAAGGCACCCAGCAACAGCGCAGCGCGCTTGGGAATATAAAAAGAGGTCATTTTCACTCCGAAAATAAACAGCATCGACGTCTTAGCTAAGCCAAGACGCTCAAAGTTAATTAAGATAAATAAAATAAACAGTAACTTATGCTGTAATAGGCGGAGCACGACTATTGAAGAAACGACTAAAAGGTCGTTTAAAGGAAATGGCTTGGAACTCAACCGAGATATAACTCTGCTGAGCCAATTGAAAATGGAAGGGCGTACTGGTTATCGCATGTTGCAACTGGTGCTGATGTAAGCACAGCGAACAATGGGACTTAGGATCTTCATTGGCATGAGCAATACTGTGAACAGCAATGGCCACAGACAAAAGCACCAACATGGCGGCAAGCCATATTGCTAGGGTGCGTCTTGTTTGCATCACACTATTCAAACCATACTTCCTCAACTCATTTGGCTGGCGATTGTATGTTAAACACAACTAAAGTTGCAAACCAATTTACCTAAGTCGCAGGCTTAAATGTTACAAGCGGGATTCGACAGTTTGTTGGAGGAAAATCACTCTAAGTACCTCATCACGAACATCATAGAGTCAGGTCGTTCCACCATGTGTTCGAGGATTCGAGCCTGACTCCACCATCAACAAGATAGCGAGGACGTGTTTAAACTAAGGCTGCAACTGAGTCTCGCTCGACTAAGTTGGACAAAAAAAGGTGAGTATTACGGGACTCAGGCGTAGCATTTGACGCTAACTTAATCGCTAAATCTGTAGCATAATTGGCCATTTCCTCAATCGGGTAATGCATGGTCGTCAATCTTGGACGGCAAGCACGGGCAATCGATAAGTCATCAAAACCAATCACAGAGACATCTTCTGGCACCCGAATTCCCGCCGCAAATAACGCATGAATCGCGCCAATCGCCATTAAGTCGTTATAAGCTAAGATGGCCGTGAATGGTGTGCCTCTTGCGAGTAAGGCTTGTACAGCGGCTTCGCCACCTTCCATATTCGCGGTAGACTCTTCAATGGCATCCAAGGGCAACTTCATGTCCCGCAACAGCAGAGCTTGGCGTACCCCTAATATGCGTGACGCAGGATCGCGGTTTTGGTAAATACTGGTGATCACCGCAAAATCTTGATGGCCGCGGTCGAGTAAGTAGTTAGTCGCCTCTTGGGCACTGGTTACATTGTCGAGCCAAACGCAGCGATCGGCAATTTTAGGGATAAAGCGGTTGATGATCACAAGCCCGGGGATTTGTTCAGTAAGGCCTATTAAAGTCGACTCATCCGAATATTCGCTGTGGAGAATAATAGCATCACAGTTTTGGTCACGCAGGGATTCGATCGCATCGATTTCAGACTGAGTCTCATAAAGCGAATTACGCATAATCAAGCCATAACCACGCTCACGAGCAGCACGTTCTGCGCCGCAGGCCAAACTACTAAAAAAAGACATAGATAAATTCGGCGTGACGATACCAATCGTATTAGTACTGCGTTTGACAAGCGCTTTGGCGTTCGAATTTGGGCGATAGTTAAGTTGCTCTATCACCTTCTGCACTCGTGTACGACACTGGGCGCCAACCTTGCCCTGGCCGTTAACAACCCGTGATACAGTTGCAATTGAGACACCCGCCACTCTCGCGACATCTTTTATGGTAGCCAATTTATCCCCTTTAACCGGAAATCGTACTATGAATGAATTAACCTATCGGCCTTGTATCGAGACAAGATCATTAGGGCACCAAGGGTAAAAATAAAACTGCCAAAAGACAATAATAAACGCATAGCAAACAAAGTACTATCCGTTTGATTGCCCGCTAAACTGGCATCAAAACCGACTAAATTGAGTAACTCACCAGACCCTAGCATTGCCAACACTAAACTCATGCTGATCACTGTATGGTGACGACTGACTAAATAAGGACTGATATCTTGACCTGTATCGCGCCCCAGTTCAGTGAGCATATTGGGTATAATACAGGTCATCGCCGTCCAAATAGCGGCACCAATCACAGCATCAATCCACAAAGCCCAATAACCATATGGCGTATACACATACCATTTAAGTAAACAGCCAAAAACCGTAAATACGAGTACTCTTTGTAATGTTACCACAGCACCCCATTGTTTAACCCCATGGGCGAGTATGGGTAAATACAAGGCTCCCGCTATCGCATAGCCACTCGATAACGCACCTTTAAGCATTGAGCCTTCGGTCACGTCACCTGCAGACATAAAATATACCAGCAAGTAATAGTCAAAACTGATACAAATCCCCACAGCGCCAAACTGCAATGCCGAGATCCACAGTAATTGGTTAACCTGCCGGCGAGTATGCACGCTCAAGGTTGGCGCCATATCTGTTGCGATTTTCATCCGGCTATCGCCTAATCGCACTCGCTCAGGGGCGAATTGCCAAGCCACCAAAGTACATAAACTGCCGATTAAGCCTAAGCCCACCAGCCAGCCTATTATTCTCACACCACTAGTAGCATCAGTAAATAAAGTTAACTGAGTTAATGGAAATAACCAAAAGTACAACACCGCGGCAATCTTTTCAAACAAGGTAATACGACTAAATATCCCTTGCCCATCATCACTTATCAAGGCCAAACGAAAGGCCAATAGCTTCAAGGTGAGGATCAGTACTGTCATGGATAGGCTATAGCACAAACATAACATCACTAAGACAGCCCACTGCCAAGCCATAGGCCAATCTGCTGGGACCATCCACAATAGGCCAAATAACAAAGCGGTTACCCAACCACAGGTTAATATTATCCGCCGCTCGGTCCACACTTGTCGCTGCAACAGCGACATAATTCGTCCCGAAAGCATTGCACCACAAACGATAGGTAAACTCAGCAAAGCGCCTAAGAGTAAAGGGTCTAAGCCGCGCAGCATTTGATAATAGGGTAAGGCTAACGCCACAACCCCTTGCTGGGCGATAAACGCCGCAAAAAAGCCTGCACCAAGCACCCACTGAAGGTACTTTTTAGGAGCTAAATCTAGGCTTTGGCATACGGCATCACTCGCAGAATTATCTTGTTGCTGATGCCTGTAGCCCTTACTCGCGCGGCTTATCGATATAGCACTTACCTCTTAATTAAATTTATTTCAGACAAGACAATATTATGGCCTTTGTCCCGCGCCTTTATCTCATAATCCTTTGCCACAAACCCCAGCTGCACACCTTGTAATTTCCCCAGCGCCTCAGCGTCGAATCTATAGGGTTCAGAATGAGGATAATTCATCGGCATAAACATGGGATAAGCCTTTGTTAATACCGTCGGCATTGGCGATAAATCAGCTAATGGTATGCTAATAGACTGCCACCCAGCCTGCAATGTAACAACCGCGCCATAGGCTAGTCCATCCTCGTTTAACAGCGCAACAGACACATGTTCATTGGCTTGGTCTGCATAGATTCGCAGCTGAACGGTATTGTATCCCTTCAGGGAATGTTGAGAAAGCGCATTATCTTTGGCTGATGAGATACGTACGAGCATATTATCAGCTTCTGAACCTGTAGCAGATGTCAGCAGATTTGGGAGATAAAGTTGCAATCCAAGTCCTTGATCGCGCACGCCACTTTGGAAACGCCATTCACTACGGCCATTTTGTGGATAAATTAAGTTATCTCTATCGAGCGTGGCATTAAACAAGCTGACCGGAGTGCCTTTAGCACGCCACTCAAATTGATAAAAAGCTGCACCACTGCGCTTCACAAAATCCCATTCATTTGGATTTCCCTCAGCATGACCTGGAAAGCTTGTTTGATCAGCAGCTTGAGTCACCACAAAAGCATATTCAATCGCCCCAGTGCGCTGCCAGTTTTTGACATCAGTGAGGGTTTGGAGATAGAGACTGCCATGGGCTTGCATCGGATACACCTTAAACTCACTATCACCAAGATAGCGCACATAAAGCTCAACCTTATCTATCGCTTTTGCGTCTATCACACTGGTGCTAAAGGAGAGCGCATCCCCCTGATTCAGCGCCTGCACATTCTGGTGCACTAAGCCTAAGGTTTGATGCGGCATAGGCGGCAGATAATAATGGTCATCAACCTTGCCCTGCTTTGATGCAAGTAACGATTTATCCTTAGCGAGTAAATACTTGCCAGGCGTTAACTGCACTGTGCCTTTGCTGGCTTGTAGCGAAGCGCTATTACCTTGGTTGATACCTTGCAGCCAATAATGCTGGCCTAAATCCGACAGAGCCAGATTAAAATGTCGCGGGGCTTGATACAAACGGACGGCTTCACGTTTTAAGCTCGAATTCTGATGTGGATCAGATAACACTAAGGCATCGGGATACACTTCTAATTGCCATAAACCATCAGAGATCTTATCTAAAAAGTAGCTACCATTGCCGTCATAGTTAACAATCACAGAACTGCCAACGCCAGCGATATGCTCAAGCTTTTTAGGCGCTTGTGGCTTTTCATCTGTGTTATTACTGTAATAAAAACGCGCTGGCTGATTTAATACACTGACATCGTGGCCATAATCTAAGCTCACGTCAGCAAAGTAATTACTTTGCGGATAAGCACCGCCCTCAAAACCGCGAGGAACTTGTCTAAATACCTCACCGGCAATCAAAAAGCTGATGGCTTTTGACGGAGTGTAAAGTAGATTAAGAAAATGGGTATTGTAATCAGCATTGCTGCCCGCAATGACTGCCGGATCGTAGGCAAACTGAGTCGCCCATTGGAATCCAGCCTCGCGAAAACTGCGTGCCATTGCTGGATACATGACACTGGCAGTTACATCTGCGGCATCAAACTCATAAATCATTTTCGCCTTCGTCTTACAGGCCGCAATATCGGCGAAGGGATTGGTGTAATGGGCAACATTGACCAGAGTATTACTGTTAATCCGGCTCATTTTTACCAGCCCAGTCGGATACCACTGATAGGCAATTCCATCGATATTAGAATCGCATACCGCTTTTGCAAAGGCTGGGTTGTCGCCCTGCTCGCTAATGTTATAAAACAGCGGTTTCGTTACGCCACGGTCATGGCTCACCTTAATTAAACCATCGATATAGCTTTGACTCTGATAAACATCGCCATGGTGACTCGGCTCGTTAAACAATTCAAAGGCAATAATGTTGGCATCCTGACCATAGGTCACACCACTGTAACGATTCTTATGAGCAAAGAATTGTTTCAGATAAGTGTGCGTTGCCGTAATAGCCTTAGGCTCGGTATTCATCTGCGCTTTAGTAAAGCCATTAGCAAATCCTTGAGTCTCAGTATCCGGCGCAGGATAACCATTACCCCACCACGCAATCGGGGTAATAATGGCGCGAATACCATTAGCGGCAAGCTTATTCAGTAAATAATCCAGCAGTTCTAGATGAACATTATCGACTAAATTCCCTTTTACATCGGAAACTTCTCTGTCGAAGACATGCACACGATAGCCCGTCACCCCAAGACGCTTAAGATGCGCCACATCCATATCGATAGCGGCGTGCATGTCAACACCGCTATTAACCATAGCACGGTAGGTAAAGGCAAATGGCGCAGAGTAATTCACGCCAAAGTGACGCACTTCACTGCCATCGTCTAGGTACAACACTCCGTCTTCAACCTTCGCATCAGCCGCAAAAACACTCGCGCTCAATAACGGTAACAAAGGTGATAACGCAAGCACTGCTGCTAATTTGGTGAGTAATTTCATGCACAATTCCTTTTATTCTTCACTGTAGCCCGAAGGATTTTGACTTTGCCAACGCCAAGTATCCTGTATCATCTGGGTGAGATTGCGTTTAGCTTGCCAACCTAGCACAGTGCTGGCTTTATCGGCATTGGCCCAAAATGCAGCGAGATCGCCCGCGCGACGTGGCGCTATCTCATAGGGAACAGGCACACCACTCGCCTGTTCAAAGGCAGCGATAATGTCCAGCACTGACACACCTTGACCCGTTCCTAAGTTGAACGCTTCAATGCCACGCTGCAATGGATGGTCTGCCAACCAATTAAGCGCCGCCGTATGGCCTTCGGCTAAATCCATCACATGCAGATAATCCCGTAAACAGGTGCCATCTTGCGTTGGATAATCACCACCAAAGACACTTAAATGGGCGCGGCGACCCACTGCGACTTGGGCTAAATAAGGTAATAAATTATTCGGGATCCCCTTAGGATCTTCGCCTAAGTTACCGCTTTCGTGAGCACCGATAGGATTGAAATAACGTAGGGATACGCCCCTGAATTCAGGGTTAGCGGCCGCATAATCGGCCATAATGCGCTCGACCATCACCTTAGTCGCACCATAGGGGCTCGAAGGAGACCCTAGCGGCATTGACTCAAGATAAGGCACGATCGCCAGCTCACCATAGACTGTCGCCGATGAACTAAAAATAAAATCAGTGACTTGATGACGCTGCATGGCCTCAAGCAAACACACACTGCCGTGTACGTTGGTTTGATAATAAGCCAGCGGTTTTTGGGTTGATTCGCCAACCGCTTTAAGCGCGGCAAAATGGATCACCGCATCAAATTGATGCGCCTCAAACACCGCATCTAATGCTGCTTCATCGCGAATATCGCCACGGACAAACTCAATATGTTTGCCCGTCATCTCTTCAATTCGCGCTAACGGCACCTCACTGGCATTACACAAGTTATCAAACACCACCACTTGGTGGTCCTGTTGTAATAATGCCAAAACGGTATGCGAACCTATGTAACCTGCGCCACCTGTCACTAATACTTTCATCGTGTTACCACCAAGTTGTGTACAGCGCGATTAAAATAATCGCGATAATCGCAGTGTGTAGATTAAAGGATGGCGTGGTCGCAAAAGACACTTGGCTTAAATCCACAGTATTACTTGGCTGCGTTCTTGGGCGCAGTAAAGACACCAACACCCCGAGTCCTAAACACAAAAGGAACACCACGCTCATGCGATCCATAAAAGGCAATGTCGGCCAAGTAAACTTAAGTACAAATGACCCTACGGCGGAACCCAAAGCCGCCGCAATGGCGCCTGCCGGTGACGCTTTACGCCAGAACATGCCCATTAAGAAAATCACCACAATACCCGGCGTAAATACGCCAGTAAATTCCTGAATATATTGGAAGGCTTGGTCAAATTTACCCAGTAACGGCTCCGCCATGATCATCGCAATCACTAGGCTAACTAAGGTTGCCGCCCGGCCCACAAACACATAATGGGTTTGTGATTTAGCCGGTTTGAGATGACGATAGATATCCATAGTGAAAATGGTTGAAATGCTGTTAGTCATCGAGGCCAAAGACGAAACAATTGCCGCCACTAACGCCGCAAACACTAACCCCTTAATCCCAACTGGCATCAGCTCTATCATCGACGGATAAGCTTGATCGGGCGCAGAAAGATTGGGATATAAAACAACAGCGGCGATACCGGGCAACACCACAATAACCGGTACCACTAGCTTTAAGTAAGCCGCAAATGCCATGCCTTTTTGCGCTTCACGGATATCTTTAGCCGCCAATGCGCGTTGAATAATGTATTGGTTAAAGCCCCAATAACTTAAGTTCATGATCCACATGCCGCCCACCAGCACTGAAATGCCGGGTAAACTCATGTAAGCCGGATTATCACTGCTTAAGATCATGTCAAAATGCTCAGGTAGTTTCTCAGTCAACACACCAAAACCGGCTATCACACCCGCACCATCGGATACAGCATCTAAGGCCAAGTAACTTAAGATCAATCCACCAAACACCAATAACACGACTTGGATGATATCTGTGTAGGCAACGGCTTTTAAGCCACCATAAAGCGAGTATGCCGTTGAAAAAATGGCCAACATCATCATGCCTGTAAACCAATCGATTCCCGTGACCGTTTGAATCGCCAAACCACCGAGCCACAGCACAGCGGTTAAGTTTACAAACACATACACCGCAAGCCAGAATAGCGCCAACACTGTCTTTACTCGGCTATCGAAGCACTGCTCTAAGTACTGCGGCATAGTGAAAATCTTGTTTTTCAAAAAGATAGGCAACATGTACTTACCGACCAATAGTAAGGTAATGGCCGCCATCCATTCATAGGAGGCAATAGCCAAACCTATGGCATAACCTGAACCTGACATACCGATAATCTGTTCGGCTGAAATATTCGAGGCAATCAACGAGGCACCAATCGCCCACCAAGGTAAAGCTTTACTGGCGAGGAAGTAATCTTCAGTATTGCGCTCGTGATTTTTCTCTGAGCGTGAAATCCATAATGCAACCAACAACAAACCAATAGCGTAAATGGCTATGATGGCGATATCGAGTGTAGCGAGCTTCATATTCTGTACTCTTATTATTGTTTTATCTTATGTTAATGCGCTAAACGGCAACGAAGGCCCCATCGACCGCATGGCATAAATAGACATCGGCCTTAAGCCCTGTCGCCGCGTGATAGTCCTCGGCTAATGTGGCAAACACGTTATCCACATGGCTACGTTCAGTTAGTGCCACTACACAACCGCCGAAACCGCCACCAGTCATACGGGCACCGCCATATTCACCAAGCTTGTCGGCCAACAAGGACACTAGAATATCTAACTGTGAAGTGGTGACTTCAAAGTCATTTTTCAGAGAATCATGTGACTCAGCCATTAATGTGCTGATCTGTGCCGTATCGTGACGATTAAGTGCCGCTAACATGTCACAGGTGCGAAGACTTTCACTGATCACATGGTGGGCTCGGCGATAAAGTATCGGTTCGAGATCCGCTTTTGCGGCATTAAGCTCGGCTAAGGTCACATCACGTAATGAGGTTTTACCTAATAAGGCTGCAGCTTGTTCACACTGTTTACGGCGAGTATTGTATTCGCTATCAACTAAGCCACGCTTTACATTGGAATTGACTATGATGATGGCAAGATCTTCAGGCATACGAGCGTATTGAATGTCTAGACTACGACAATCAAGCAACATAGCGTTGTGCTGTTTACCCATGGCAGAAATCATCTGATCCATAATGCCGCAGTTGCATCCCACAAACTCGTTTTCGGCTTGCTGCCCCATCAAGGCTGCTTGTACGCCAGATAAAGGTAAATCATACAGTGCCGCCATGGTCTTTAAGGTCACCACTTCAAATGAAGCCGATGAACTTAATCCCGCGCCGCGTGGCACATTACCTTTGACCACTAAATCGGCACCACCAAAATCTGGTAATGCTTTAGCCAGTGCAATCAAACTGCCGCGGACATAGTTGCTCCACGACGAAACCTTATCAAAAGCGATATCATCGAGGGAAAAACTAATGCGTTCACCATCACAATCCAGCGCAACTACATTGATAGTGCGATCATTTCTTGCTTTACCTGCCATCCAAGTGCCAAAGTTAATCGCGGCGGGTAACACAAAACCACCGTTATAATCGGTATGGTCACCAATCAAATTCACACGACCTGGTGCATGGCTAATTTGTGTCGCAGCATAACCAAAGTGCTCTACAAATGTCTGCTCCAGCAGGGCGATAATGTCCGACTGAGCCACTGCTTGGCTCATCGCATTGATATCATCATTGCTATTATGGGTTAGGTTCAACGTATCTTGATTCATGTTTAAGACTTCATTTTATAGTGAACGGGAGACAACTGACGTAGGCGCTCGGCGGCCTGCTCAGGGGTCAAATCTCGTTGGGCTTCGGCAAGCATTTCGTAGCCAACCATAAACTTACGCACAGATGCGCTACGCAGTAATGGCGGGAAGAAACTGGCATGTAAGCGCCATTCATCATGTGCTTCGCCATCGTATGGCGCACCATGCCATCCCATCGAATACGGGAAGGAACACTGGAACAGATTGTCATAGCGAATGGTAATTTGGCTCAAAATATCTGCCAAGCTGGCCTGCTGACTGGCGCTTAAATCTGTCATACGCTGAATTGCAAAACGTGGCAGTAGTAAAGTTTCAAATGGCCAAGCGGCCCAATAAGGCACAACCACTGCCCAATCTTCATTGCTCACCACCAAACGCTCACAGCTGACAACTTCTTGCTCCACATAATCGGCAAGCAAGGCTGTACCCTGTTGCTTGAAATACTCACTCTGACTTTGTTGCTTGCGCTCTATTAGTGTGGGCAGTTGGGTCTGGGCCCAAATTTGCCCATGGGGATGTGGATTGGAGCAGCCCATAACAGCGCCTTTATTCTCAAACACTTGCACCCAAACATAACGCTGGGATAAATCGGCACACTGACTCTGCCAAGTTTCAATCACTTTAATGATTGAATCAACTGAGAGCTCAGGTAGGGTTTTAGCATGATCGGGTGAGAAGCATATTACTCGACTCTCACCTTGTTCGGTACGCATGCGAAACAGTGGAGAATTTTGTTGAAATTTTGGCGTATCAGCTTTTAACGCAGCAAAGTCATTGGTGAAAACAAACGTATCTGTGTAGCTCGGATTAACCTCACCATTAATACGTGTGTTACCCGAACACAAAAAGCAGCTCGGATCGTGACTCGGCTTTGGCGCGTCATCGACAGCCTCAACTTGGCCTTGCCAAGGACGTTTTGCCCTATGGGGCGACACTAAAACCCATTCTCCCAGCAGCGGATTATAGCGGCGATGTGGGTGTTCAGTCGGATCAAATTCGGGGTTCATGATATTACTCAACTCATTCATGGTATTAGAATTTCAACTCTGTAGTTAAAGGTGTAACGGCATTTTCAAGGTTGAAACTTGCTCGCAAGTGCGCGCCTTTGGCGCCGTTATGTACTCGAACTAAAGCCGTAGCAACGCCTTTTTCAGTCACTATCGCTTCAGGGTTAAGTACCTCAATAGCGCTATCGGCTTCAAAGCTGACGACTTTGCCATTCATAGGAACTGTGGTGCCATTAGTATCAACTAATCTGACATTGACAAATAACACATCACTGCCAGTAGGATTAACAGGTACACCTGCGGTATCGAGTGAAATCTCAAGGGCGTGAATCGCTTCTGGGGTGCTAACACTGTGGGTTGCGACTAATTTATTGCCAATAAAAGCCTTCGCACTCAACTTTCCGGCCTCAAAACGTGGCAGATGAAAAGTAAAGGGTGGATGAGGCAGCTTGTCTGTATTCGCGCCGTTATCGGGCGTTTGACGGGCAATTAATTTGCCATTTAACCATAACTCGACGGCATCCGCGTTACTAAAAACCCGAACATTTGGCGAAGAGTCCGCTTGCCAATCTGAAGCGATATACACCATAGGTCCGGCATTGTATTGGGTTGACGTTAACGCCGGATCACGCTGACTTTGGAACAGGTAATAACTGAACTTAGGCTGACGATAAATACTCATAATGCCAGATGCTTCTAAGTCATTGGCATAGCCACGGTTATAGTCAAACATCACCCAATAACCATCAGCAAACGCTGGAGTGTGAAGATTATCGTTATGCGCTTCCTGTAGGTTCATCGCTTGTTGTAAAAGACGTTTCTCACCCGCACCGAGTAACTGACGACTGGTGCGTTCATCATCTTTTAAATCAGCCCATGACTGTTGGTTAAGACCCGCATTTTGCGCATAGTATTCCCAGTCACCGTACTCAGACACATTGTACGGCTGAATAGGTGTTTGATAATGCTGCATTCTATGTTGACGTGCTTGTAAATAGATATCGTATTGAGTCTGCCAACCTGCAGACATAGCACCAGGTAACTCCGCCTGAATAATACCTTTTAAATGCTCAATAAACGCCAGTGGCATCTCAGTTTCATTGAGCGAACATTCCCATGCTAATACGCTGGCATGATTGCGATCACGACGTATTAAATCTTTGCAAGATTGGTACGTTTGCTCAGCAAATGCTAGATCTGGAGAGTAATACTGCCAACCTAATATGTCATCAATCAGCACTAAACCTAATTCATCTGCAGCATCCATGAAAGCTGGTGAATGGGGATAGTGAGATAAACGGACATAATCAAATCCAGCCTCTTTAATTTTGATCGCATCCCGGTAATCAGCCTGATTTGAGGTGGCATAACCGACATGGGGATAATCTTGATGACGATTAACACCGCGTAAAAAATAGGGTTCACCATTAATCAGCAACTCATGCTTAGCATTAAAGGCGAACTCACGAATTCCAACGTTATTATTGCTTCGCTCAAGCAAGGTTTTACCTTGCCAAAGTTCAGTATTTAATTGATAAAGATTTGGATGAGTTGGATGCCACAGCTTTGGCTTTTTAACCGTTAGGCTCTGGTCAAAGACTTGCTGGCTATTGGCAGCTAAAGTGTAGCTTTGCGCTGTTGTTGCAACCGCTTTACCGTCGAACTCAAGCACCTGTTTTAAGGTGAAGTTAGCCGGTTTACTACCTTGATTACGGATATCGGTCTGAACGGCCACACTTGCCTTAGCCTTATTGTCTATCTTGCTCGAAATCAGTAAACCGCCACGATTAGGTAAATTAGTCAGCATCTCATCACTGACGTGCAGTGGCGCTTTAATGAATAAGTTAACCTCGCGGTATAAACCGCCATAGGTATTAAAGTCGAGTAATTGTAGCGGTTTAGGACCAGTTGTTGGATTATCGTTATTGTCTAACTCCACCCTTAACTGATTGTCAGCCCCGTAATTTACTGCAGTTGATATATCAATACTGAATGGCAGATAACCACCTAAATGCTCACCTATTGGCTTATCATTTAACCACACTCGAGTGGAGTTCATTGCGCCTTCGAAACGTAGGTAAAGACTTTTTCCTTGCCACGATTTAGGGGCATTGAATTGCTTTTGATACAGAGCAATACCCTGCCATTGGTCATTAACCAACAAAGGTTCAAGCTTAGGAGTATGGGGTAAACTCACCTTTTCCCATGCTTTAGCTTCAGGCTGAAACACGGTTGCGTGTGCGGGTGACTTTTGGAATTGCCAATCCTCGTTGAACGACAGTTTGATAGCAGTCTGCGCCTGTGGCGAAGCCTGCACTTGCACACTGGGGAAACACAGTAATACAATTGCAAACAACAACTTGAAATACATACCAAGGTACCTTATAAACGGAATAAACCAAAAACTAGAAATCCCGGTAGTGAAAAATGAACCAAGGCGCTCACATAAGTGAGCGCTTCAGTTATGGTCACATAGAGAGCGTAAAGCCCAACACGTAACGGCGACCCCACTCTGCATTTTCTGCTACACGGGTTTTATCGTTGTCCCAATAACTTGTTGACGCTTCGTTAGTCAGGTTTTGCCCCTGTAACATCACTTTAAAGTTATCAGTGAACTGATATGAAATACTCGCATCTACAGTAGCTTGGGCATCATATAAGGAGATTTCGCTTGGATCCCAGCTATTGATCCCAGTGTATTCACTACGGTAGTCATAGCCTACTCGTGCTTCAAACCCTTCTTTGTAATACCACAAGGTCACGTTACCGACATTTTTAGATAAGCCTGCTAAAGCATATGGATTATCCTGTGGTGTGAATTCTTCCACTTCTGAATCAGTGAAGGAATAGTTAGCGTAAATGCCTAAACCATCAAATGGTGCCGGTAAGAAATCAAAGCCCTGTTGGTATAAGACTTCAAACCCTTTAATTGCACCGCCATCGCCATTGACTGGGCCGCTATATTCATAGTCGACACCATCCAAGGTTTTAGTGCTGGTCGCAATACCAATATGGCTCTGCATGTCTTTATAGAATAAAGACACTGTCATAGCACCACTGTCAGAGAAGTAATACTCGTAGCCAAGATCTACCTGATTGGCAATATATGGATCTAGCTCAGGGTTACCACCAGAAGCGGTATTTGGCGTTACTGTAGTATCGATTGAAAAACCGGTACGCATTTCAATCAACGGAGGACGTGACATAGTACGTGCTAAGCCGAAGCGTATTTGTGAATCATCAGTTATATTAAACAACAAGTTAAGTGATGGCAGCACTTCTGTGTATTCATGATCAATACTCGCAGAACCTAAAGAGCCATCAAGCAATTGCTCATAACCTTCTGATGTTGAGCGAGTATTTACAACACGAACGCCAATATTGCCCGAATAAGGTGTATCGCCCCATTCACTGTTGATATTTAACATCACATAGGCAGCACTGTTCTTTTCAGTTAAATTCCAAGATGCGAGCTTATCGGCGCTGTTTTGCAATGCATAATCAGCACTACCAAGCCCACCAAACGCATCATGTGCGACTTTATCCCAATCCTTTAATGCGTAAAGGTTAGGCACCTTATAGCCACCACCAAGAGCATAGCTTGTGCCGTAATTAGTTAAGCCATTATCAGCAACAACGGCTTTCTGCCAGTCTATGACACGGTTTTCCTTCTCGCGATCTGAATAACGTATACCGAAGCTTAATTGTTGAAAAATTCCCCAATCGACATAACGCTCAAAGTCTACACGGGTATTCACCATTTGATCCGACAGGTCGCGGTCATTATCGCCGATCATACCAATATTTTGTTCTTCCCAAACACCGGGTGCCGTCTCAACCCATTCCATGGCCCCTAATGTGTAATAATCTGGATTAGAGATGTCTATTGCACTTAACCCTTCCGCCGAATTATCATGCACTTCAGCGCTGAAACTATTACCATCGGCCACACTCCAACCTAAATCATAACTAGGGCCGTTGTAGCTAGAGATAATATCAACCCATACAGAATCGATTTGTGCTTTAGAAAAACCGACATCCGCTTTAATGCGCCATATATCGCCTTCCCATACCGCATTCAATCCTGTACTCAACAACTCGTTTTCTTGGAACCAAGTTGCGTTATGCACCTCATGGTTTGCATAGGCTAACCCGCCTCCAACAAGCTGTTCACTTCCGTCGGCCTTTGTGATGATCTCGGGCTGAGCTGCAGAATTGTTATAATTCCAATTTTTACTGCTTTGATAATTTCCTAAGTCATTGAAGTACATTTGATCTTCACGTTCTTCAATTTTAAACTTTGAATAAAACAGATCGTATTTTAGCTTTAGTTTATCAGTCGCCTGCCACTCTAGGATCCCCATAGAGCCTAAGCGTTTATTGGTACCAACTTTATCACCTGACTGTGCGCCCCAAGGTGCAGACTCTTGGATACCATTATCGTTAATATCGCCTCTATCAGCGCCATTATTGTAATTCCAACTTTTAGTACCACGTTGTACTGAAGGCTGATCCTGATAAGCAATACCGAAGGCATAACCTAAGTTATCGGTAATGTTATCAACGATACTAAAGCTCAATTTAGAGCCATTGGTTTGCCCATCTGGCAATTCATCAGCCAGATCGTAGTACATACCATTAGCGCTTAATGTTACTTTACGTTCGCTTTGCGCTAATGGACTGACAAAATCCATATTCACTAAGCCAGAAATACCGCCTTCAACATTACTGGCCGTTGGACTTTTATACACTTGAACCGAATTAATCAATTCAGCAGGAAATTGTTCGTAGCGCACATCACGACTTGGCTCACCACTAACAATCTCACGGCCATTCAAAGTGGCCATATTTAACCGAGGCCCCATACCACGAATTGAAATACGACTTGCGTTACCACGATCGCGATCGGCAGCCACCCCAGGCAGACGAGCAAGAGCGTCAGTAATAGTCACATCAGGCATATTGCCAAGATCATCGGTAGAAATTGTTTCGACTGTTTGTGATGAAGTACGTTTGCTAAACAGCGATTGTTTTAGAGTTGAGGCAAACCCCCTAACTTGTATTACCTCAACTTTTTCTTCGGCAGTAGCTGTAGCAGCAACCTCTGTTGTTTCTTTTTTAGTATCATCTTCCGCAGCAAAAGCATGAGTTACATAGCATAAAGGGAGCAATGCAACTGCGACTTTACTGAGTTTGAATATATTATTTTTCATTATCTTATCCATTCTCTTAACATTTATTTTTATAGAGTAGAGAGCGCGACAACCATTTTGTTAACTAGATGTATCCATCTAGCAGATATTTTATAACATCAAGGGTAAACGTTTTCCACAAAAATTTGCATGATTATGGGTAAAAAAAAGGGTAAAACTATGTTTTTAAATGGATTAAATTTATTGTAAATTAAGAGGATTTGCGTATTTTGCTCTAATATCGGGCATTAACCCAATGGAGTGCATCAAGATAGCGCAAATGAACTAAAAGAAATAAAGGGAAAAGGAACTAATTAGTGTTACAGAAAAGATTTACTCACCGAGTAATATAGGAAGAGTTAACTTGCTCAATCTTAAAAGGATAAATTGAATATTGCAGACTGAAATCAGAGTGCGGATTTGCCAGGAAAAAATAGCAACGGAAAAGACAAAGGCCTAGCATTTCTGCTAGGCCTTCTAAATTTGGCAGGGGTGGCAGGACTCGAACCCGCAACCATCGGTTTTGGAGACCGCTGTTCTACCAATTGGAACTACACCCCTGTTGACGAGGGGCATTATGCTAAACCCCCTTCCAAAGGTAAAGTACTTTTTCAAATAAAGTGCTCAATTGCAGTTTTTTCACACAAGTAAGCCGTTCAAAAGCATTTATGAGTAGCTTATGCTTTTACAGGATGCCAGTGGACATTGATTAATTTCGATTGTGATATGGCTAAGTTGCGAAAACTTACTTTCAAGTTGTTGCTTTAATTGCACAGCATCAATGTCACTATGGACTAGTAACGAGACAATCGCAGCATAATGTTCAGCGCTTACCTTCCAAATATGAAGATCAGTAACAATAACGCCATCATGCTCGAGGAAGTGTTTTATTCGTGACTTCTTGTCCAACCCGATTGAATTATCAAGCAAGATTGGACTCGTTTGCTTCATTAACCCCCATGCCCAACGTGTAATAATCACTGCGCCAACTATACCCATAACAGGATCGAGGAATGTCAGTCCCATATATTTACCAAAGACTAGCGCCACAATGGCTAAAACAGACGTTAAAGCATCTGCAAGAACATGGAAATAAGCAGCTCTTAAATTATGATCATGATGATGTACTGGCTCATGCTCATGCTCATGCTCATGCTCAGCGTGATGATGATCATGACTATGATGATCTTTCAATAAAAATACACTAACAATATTGACTGTAAGACCGATAAAAGCAACAAAGATAGCTTGGTTAAAATAGATTTGTTCTGGATTGATAATTCTGACTAATGATTCAACTAACATTATCAATGCAACCATACCTAAAGCGATGGCACTGGTGAAGCCCCCTAGAACACTAACTTTACCGGTTCCAAAAGAAAACTGGGGGTTATCAGCATTTTTGCGGGAATATCGATAGGCAAATAAAGTAATCATAAATGCTGCAGCATGAGTACCCATATGCCAACCATCAGCCAATAATGCCATTGAACCATAAATGGAGCCGGCAATAATCTCAGCTAACATAGTAATAATGGTTAAAATAAGTACGTAAAGGGTATTCCGCTCACCATCAGAGTTCTGATGACTGAATTGATGATGGTGTTGCCATTGTTTTACTGGATGAGATTGAGACGTCATTGAGGCACTTAGATGAGCAAATTAGAGTGACATTATCTATGTATTATCGATTAAATATCAAGTCAAAAGCATATTAAGTCGTATTACATCTGCATAAACAACAACAGTAATTGTTTCTATTGATACATGAATCAATTAATGAGGAACATATCGACCTAATGCTGATCTCGCGCTTTTTAACATATCAAATAATAGACGCAAAAACATTAGCGATATAATGGCGATCTGTCTCACACTCATTTAAGTTATTAAGTCGCCTAGAAATGACATACTCTCGCATGGGCATATCATCCACACGGGTCAATGGTTTAGGTCCAAGAACGGCTTTCAGCCACAAATTGCAGACGTAAAAAAGCCCGCTACATAATAGCGGGCTGTTTCACGACTCTTTCAAGTCAATTAGGTGCCTG